>Ga0316225_1000006_pt1 | contig 472046 bp, 452 predicted proteins | sample TBH18015metaG_FD_206010 | JGI IMG/M metagenome (GOLD analysis project Ga0316225, IMG submission 206010) | Freshwater microbial communities from Trout Bog Lake, Wisconsin, USA - TBH18015 | ecosystem: Environmental > Aquatic > Freshwater > Lake > Hypolimnion/Profundal zone | place: USA... | reverse complement strand
CTTGGGGTTGAGTGATTCCGTTCTGAGCATCTTGGTACGCTGTCAATTCCAACCTCTACAAGCTTTGTTCCCTTCACGTCACCTACCAATGCCACACAAAAACTCGCTCGATCAGTCCGCAAGTAACACATTGATTTTAAAGGGTTTATCAAAAACCGCTCGCGGACTTCGACTCATATCCACAGCGCAGACTTCCAGAGACTATCCGCCCCCAGAGACAAAACCCTCACTTTTACCGCCTCGAACCCCTGTCTCCGCAGTCCGCAACACTCCCCACAGACCCGCATGAACCCAAACCTGTAGGCAAAAAAATACCAACCCCGAAGGGTTGGTATGTGCGGTACTGGTGGAGCCGGGGGGAATTGAACCCCCGTCCGCAAGCCCTAGGCAGGCAGTTCTACATGTGTAGTCTGTTCACTTTTTGTTTAACCTCGGACTATGCCAACAGACAGGCCTTTCCTTGGCGATTCACTTGGTTTTAAGCGTTTGACGAATGACCCGACAAACCCCGATTCTTTGTTGATGACGCTGCTGTGGTTTTACCCACCTGACCCAAAGACAAATCAGTGCAGCGGCTCACCGCTTAAGCGGCCAGAGCGAAACGCGAGTCGTTTGCGTTTGTATTGTTTCCAGTGGATTTACGAGCTTACTGGTGCTCGACATGCCCTGCACTGAGTCGTGACCCACGTCGAATCCGGATCGGCCCCAATAGCGCTATTGTAGTCGAACTATGTCGGAAATAAGACGCGCAACATGTAAACGAACTTAGGCTTGTGTAAACAATCGTTGCACAACTGGCCATATCTCTAAGGGCGTTGCTGCGTAATGATCGGCATCCCAGGTTTCAACTGGATGCTCAGAGCCACAATAACCATATCCTGCTGCAACCGAAATCATATTGGCTGCTTGTGCTGCCTGGATATCGCGCAAATCATCACCCACATAAACACAGCGATCCACCGAAAAACCAGCTTCCTGCGCAGCGTGTTGAAGGGGCAGGGGATGAGGCTTGGCATGAGCGGTTGTATCGCCACAGACCAGCACGGCACAATCGTTACTTAAACCAAGGGCAGAGACGATCGGTGCGGCAAGATAAGTTGCCTTGTTTGTCACAATCCCCCAAGTCAATCCGGCGGCAGTAATTTGTGACAAAAGCTCAGGCACGCCGTCGAACAATCTTGTATGTACCGTCATCGCGGCTTCATAGTCTTGCAAAAACTGCTTACGGTGGTCATCGTACTCAGGATGATCTGTTTTCATATCCAGGGCGGCGCGAAGCAAACCTCTCGCACCTGCGGATGCAAAAGGCCTTAAAGCCTCGTAGGGTAAGGGTTCTAATCCTTTACGAGTACGCTGCCGATTGGCCGCTGCTGCGAGATCGGGTGCCGTATCGGCCAAAGTACCGTCAAAATCGAATAGGACAAGGCCTGTCATTTTTGTGTTGCCATCAAATAATTGACGCTGGTATCACTGCCAAGAGAATAGACTTGTGTGAGCAAGTTGTAAGTCATCCCTTTGACATGAACAAGATTTAATCCCGCTCCGCGTGCGGCTTGTGCAAGCTCACTTGGTTTCACAAAACTTTGCCAGCGATGCGTGCCTTTGGGTAACAAGCCAAGAATGTATTCTGCACCAACAATCGCAAACAAAAATGACTTAGGATTACGATTAAGCGTCGAGAAAAACACCCAACCGCCGGGCTTCACTAATTGCGAACAGGCACGAACGATGGATGAAGGATCCGGGACATGCTCGATCATTTCCATGCAAGTAACGATGTCGAAACTCTCAGCTTGCTCAGTCGCGATGTCCTCTGCGCTAATGTTTCGATAATCAACTTGCACACCTGACTCAAGCCCGTGCAGTTTGGCAATTTTGAGTGATTTCTCTGCTAGATCAATGCCTGTAACATGTGCACCCGACCTGGCCATTGCCTCGGCCAGGATGCCTCCGCCACAACCCACATCAAGTATTTTTTTACCTGACAGATCGCCTACGATTCCTTTTATCCAGTCCAGACGAAGCGGATTGATGGCATGGAGCGGCTTGAACTCGCTATTAGGATCCCACCACTTGGATGCCAGCGCACTAAATTTGTCTAGCTCAGCTTGATCAACGTTGGATGGGTTAGATGCCAAGGGATCAGCACCAATAGCAGAAGATGTTTCAGTTTGCATATTTAACGACCAAGCAAAGCACAGCAAAACAATCAGATTACAGCAAAGTGAACTGAGTAAGAATGAAACACCAAAGTCAAACTAAAACTAACAATAAAAAAAGGCCTCGCAAGCGAGACCTTTTTTAGATCGAAGGCAAGGGGTTTAACCCTTGCCTAACGACAGCGCGTCAATTACTTGCGGCTGCCGACGATTTCGATCTCTACGCGACGGTTCTTGGCACGACCGGCTGCTGTTTTGTTGTCAGCAACTGGGTTGGTCTTGCCTTTGCCTTCCGTGTAAACACGGTTAGCATCGATACCTTTGGTGACCAAGTACGCTTTAACTGCTGCAGCACGACGCTGTGACAGTTTGACGTTGTAAGCATCGCTACCGATAGAATCGGTGTAACCCACAGCGATGATGGTCTCAAGATTAATCGTGCCAGCTTGGGCAGCGACTTGATCCAGCAACTTCTTGCCCTCAGGCTTCAGGATTGCTTTGTCGAAGTCAAAGAATGCATCAGCGTTGAAAACAACTTTGTTGTTCTCGAGGCCTTTACCAGCAGGCTTTGCTTCAGCAACTGCGCCATCGCATCCTGGAGCAGCTGTCGCTGGTGTCCAGTTTGCATCACGCCAGCACAATGTGCTGTCGACGTTTTTCCAGACGAGCGTACCGTCGCCGTTTTTCCAGTTGTCTACCGTTTGCGCGGAAGCTACGCCTGTTGCTGTGAAAGCAGCGAAGGCGAGTGCCAGAGCGAATTTGGAGGGCTTGTTCATGTTTCTCCTCGTTGAGCATAAAGCTTAAAAGTGTGACTAGCAGCGAACCCCCGCCGCAATAATTCAGGAAACGGGGCCAGTATAGCAACGCTAAGAGCAGGTTTCAAAGAATTACACACTGGTTTTCCTGCGTGCTGACATGAATCTTACGGTATTTATCTATCTTTTGCTTTCCATAAGCCCTCAGTTTCCACTTGTTACACGTATTTCTGGGTCTGAATGCCATTTCGTGTTGGTTTTTGACAACAATAAATCGGGTTTATCCTGATGAATCGAAATAAACCGGACATATTTGCCGGCAAACAAGCTCGCTTTCACCTCGCCTTGGAGCATCCATTTTGCGTAAGGTTCCGTCAGCCGTTGCCGGTTAGGGGATTTGAGCGATCACAAGTGTAGAATTCTATGTTTACCTTCGAGCGTTAACTTTTGTGTACCCCCCTCAAGTTATTAGTGGGTATAAAAAGGTTAGGGCGTTAACCGCAGCTTTTTGTATTGTTTACATATATGGATTCCTTCGCCAAGGAAACGCTTCCGATCTCTCTGGAAGAAGAAATGCGCCGCAGTTACCTGGATTACGCAATGAGCGTGATCGTTGGGCGCGCCCTGCCGGATGTCCGGGATGGTTTAAAGCCTGTGCATCGTCGCGTATTGTTTGCGATGCACGAGCTCAATAATGACTGGAACCGTGCTTACAAAAAATCAGCCCGTATCGTTGGTGATGTAATCGGTAAGTACCACCCTCATGGTGACCAGGCCGTCTACGACACTATTGTGCGGATGGCACAGGACTTTTCGCTCCGTTACATGTTGGTGGATGGCCAGGGTAACTTCGGCTCAATTGACGGTGATAACGCTGCCGCGATGCGTTACACCGAAATACGTTTAGCCAAGATTGCGCATGAGCTATTAGCTGATATCGACCAGGAAACCGTCGATTTCGGACCAAACTACGATGGTAGTGAGCACGAGCCCCTATTGTTACCGTCGCGCTTGCCTAATCTGTTGGTTAACGGCAGCTCGGGTATTGCCGTTGGCATGGCAACCAATATCCCGCCCCACAATTTGGCTGAGGTTGTCGATGGCTGTCTCTTCTGCCTGCGCAAGCCAGAGTGCACTGTTGACGAATTGATCGAGCTGATCCCTGCTCCCGACTTTCCCACGGGCGCGACGATATATGGCATTGCCGGCGTGCGTGAGGGCTACCGCACCGGCCGTGGACGCGTCATCATGCGTGCCAAAACACATTTCGAAGATATGGACAAAGCTGGTAGACAACAAATCGTTGTCGATGAGTTGCCGTATCAGGTAAACAAAAAGACGCTGCAAGAGCGCATTGCTGAGCTGGTCAACGAAAAGAAAATCGAAGGTATCTCAGATATCCGCGACGAGTCAGACAAAGACGGTATGCGTCTGGTCATTGAGCTCAAACGCGGTGAAGTGCCTGAGGTTGTGCTCAACAATCTATACAAAAACACCCAGCTTCAAGATACGTTTGGCATGAATCTGGTAGCTTTGGTTGACGGCCAGCCTCGCTTACTGAACCTCAAACAGATGGTTGAGTACTTCTTGCAGCATCGCCGCGAGGTAGTCACGCGTCGCACGGTGTTTCAGTTACGCAAGGCCAGAGAGCGCGGGCATGTGCTTGAGGGCTTAGCGGTTGCGCTGGCTAACATTGACGAGTTCATTGCAATCATCAAAGCCGCTCCAACGCCACCCGTTGCGCGTCAGGATTTGATGAGCAGGTCATGGGATTCGTCATTGGTGCGCGAGATGCTGTCACGTGCGGACGATGAGGCAGTTGGCGGTCGGGCAGCCTATCGCCCCGATAATCTGCCGGATAGTTACGGGTTGCAGGCCGATGGCCTCTATCGCTTGAGTGACACTCAGGCGCAAGAGATTCTGAATATGCGCTTGCAGCGCTTGACAGGCCTCGAGCAAGACAAGATCTATAACGAATACAAAGAAGTGATGGACACCATCTCTGATTTGTTGGATATCTTGTCACGACCCGAGCGAATTACCGCCATCATCAGCGATGAGCTGCACGCAATCAAGACCGAGTTTTCAGTTAATGCAAAAGACGCACGTCGCTCTTATGTTGAAATGAATGCGACTGAGCTCGACACCGAAGACTTGATTACCCCGGCCGATATGGTGGTGACTTTGTCTCATGCCGGCTATATCAAGAGTCAGCCATTGTCCGAGTACCGTGCACAGAAACGTGGTGGGCGTGGCAAACAGGCGACTGCGACAAAAGAAAACGACTGGGTTGATCAGTTGTTCATTGCCAACACGCATGACTATCTGCTGTGCTTCTCGGACCGCGGCCGTGTCTACTGGTTGAAGGTTTGGGAAGTCCCGCAAGGCACCCGTTTGTCGCGCGGCAGACCCATCGTCAATATGTTCCCGTTAGTTGATAACGAAAAAATCACTGTCGTGCTGCCAATCAAGGCCTTCAGTGATGACCAGACTGTCTTCATGGCAACGTCGCGTGGGACAGTCAAGAAAACACCTCTGTCCGATTTTTCAAATCCGCGCAAAGCCGGCATTATTGCTGTTGATCTGGATGAGGGCGACTTCCTGATTGGGGCTGACCTCACGGACGGTAAGCATGACGTCATGCTATTCGCTGACTCAGGTAAAGCAGTGCGCTTTGATGAAAATGACGTCCGACCGATGGGCCGCAACGCTCGCGGTGTGCGCGGCATGATGCTCGAGGAAGGTCAAAACGTGATCGCCATGCTCGTTGCTGGTGACGAAAGTCAAACTGTTCTGACTGCATGTCAAAACGGCTACGGCAAGCGCACGCCCATCGGCGAGTACACCCGACATGGTCGCGGTACTAAAGGAATGATCGCGATCCAGACGACGGCGCGTAACGGCAAAGTTGTCGGTGCAGTTTTGGTCAACACGACTGACGAAATCATGCTCATTACAACGGGCGGCGTTCTCGTGCGCACTCGCGTGTCCGAGATTCGTGAGATGGGTCGCGCTACGCAAGGCGTCACCTTGATCAGTGTGGATGATGGCAGCATGTTGTCCGGTGTGCGACGCGTTGCTGAAAGCGATGCAGACGTTGACGGCGATGAAGATGATGCAGCCATCGCCGGAACAGAGGTATAGATTGTCATGGCGCGTTACTGGAATTTCTCTGCCGGCCCCTCTGCGTTACCCGAAGCTGTACTAAAACAAGCAGCTGACGAGATGCTCGACTGGGGCGGCTCGGGTATGTCGGTGATGGAGATGAGCCATAGAGGCAAACACTTCACACAAATCTGCAATGAGGCAGAGGCCGATTTGCGCGAGCTGCTCAACATTTCAGAAGAGTATGCCGTGTTATTCATGCAGGGCGGCGCAACGGCCGAGAACGCGATTGTGCCGCTGAATTTGCTCGCGACACGGCCAAGCCATTCGGCGGATTTTGTTGTAACTGGTATCTGGTCAACCAAGTCACAGCAAGAGTGTCAGCGCTACGGCAAATCCAGCGTCGCAGCCAGTAATACCGCTGAGACGGTGATTAACGGTAACACTGTTGCACCGGGCACCTGGATGCCCTTGCCCTCTTCATGGCAAGTCAACCCTGACGCCTCCTATTTGCATCTGTGCAGTAATGAAACCATTGCGGGCATTGAGTTTGCCGATTGGCCCCGTATGGCTGATCTTGGCGCACCTGATGTCCCCTTGGTGGTTGACGCCTCCTCGCATTTTCTATCCCGTCCGATGGACATATCACGCACAGGAATGGTTTTTGCCGGTGCGCAGAAAAATGCTGGCCCGGCAGGTGTCACCATTGTTATTGTCAGACGCGACTTGATTGGTCACGCGCTACCGATATGCCCGACTGCTTTCGACTACACCAACGTCGCTCGTGAGCGCTCGATGTACAACACACCTCCAACCTATGCGATATACATCGCAGGGCTGGTCTTTAAATGGCTTAAACGGCAGGGCGGTGTGGCCGCTATCGAACAGGCAAATATCGCTAAGGCAACTGCGCTCTACAACCGTTTGGATCGTTCAGATTTTTATCTGGCGCCCGTGCATGCCTTTGCTCGCTCAAGGATGAATGCGCCTTTTTTCTTAAAAGATGGTTCGCTTGATGGTGCGTTTATCCAGGGCGCCGAGCAGCGCGGTTTGATGGCTTTGCAAGGTCATAAGACAGTGGGTGGTATGCGCGCTTCGATCTATAACGCGATGCCGATAGAAGGGGTTCAGGCCTTGATTGAATATCTTGATGAGTTTGAGCAGGCCCATGGATGAGTCGCTTTTAGCCAAGTTGATTCCATTGCGGGAGCGTATCGATCAAATCGACGCGCAGATCCTGGATTTGTTGAATCAACGCGCTCTTACAGCTCAACAGGTGGGCGAGGCAAAGCACGCTCATCATGAGCAAAGCGCCGTCTTGAGGCCAGAGCGCGAGTCACAAGTGATTCGCGCGCTACAAGAAAAAAATGCTGGCCCCATGCCCGCTGACGCCGTCTCGTCCATCTGGACTGAGATCATGTCCGCCTGCCGTGGACTCGAGCAAGCGTTGACAGTCTCCTATCTTGGCCCAGCCGGCTCTTTCTCTGAGCAAGCTGCGTTTGAACATTTTGGTCATTCCGTCTCCAGCCTACCTTGTCCTTCTTTTGATGAAGTGTTTCGCGCAGTCCAATCTGGCAGTGCCCAGGTGGGGATGGTACCTGTCGAAAACTCGACCGAAGGTGCTGTGAATCGAACGCTGGATCTGTTGCGTGAGTCAAACGTAGACATTATTGGAGAACATTCGATTCTCATTCGGCACTGTCTGATGACTCGCGACGGCAGGATGGACGGCGTAGCCAAGATCATGGCGCACCCGCAGGCATTGGCACAGTGCCAAGGATGGTTGAACGCACATTATCCGGGCATTGCTCGAGAGCCTGTCTCAAGCAACGCCGAGGCGGCACGCCTGGCCTCTCTTGATTCAACCATTGCTGGCATTGCCAGTGATGCTGCCGCACAGACGTGGGGTTTAGCGATCGTGTCGCAGGGAATTCAGGATGATCCTCATAATCGGACAAGGTTTTTAGCAATTGGGCAGTTGAAGACATTGCCTAGTGGACGCGACAAAACCAGTTTGATTCTTGCTGTGTCCAATCAAGCGGGTGCGGTGTATAAAATGCTCGCCCCGTTTTCTAACAATGGGGTCTCCATGACCCGCTTCGAATCGCGTCCAGCCAGAACGGGTGATTGGGAATACTATTTTTACGTAGATGTCGAAGGTCATCAGCTAGATCCGTCGGTCAAACGAGCGCTCGCTGAGCTCAAAGCACAGTGTGCTTTTTTCAAAATTCTTGGTTCGTATCCCTGCCAGTAAAGGGCTAAACCATTATCGCGTTCGGTCTCTTGCAAACTCTCGGCTAACCTAAACAGCTCACTTACTCGGCTAATGCACATGTCGTCTGAAAAATCGGTTTTCATCGCCCCCGCTCACATTACAGCGATTTCGCCTTATCAACCTGGTAAGCCGATTGAAGAGCTTGCACGTGAGTTTGGATTGAATCCGGACAAAATTGTCAAACTCGCGTCTAACGAGAACCCGCTGGGTATGCCTGAATCCGCCAAGCGAGCCATCGTTGCAGCGATTGATCAACTGGGGCGGTATCCCGATCCAGCGGGTTTCGATCTCAAACGCGCCTTGGCCGAGCGCTACAGCATTGATCAGACCTGGCTCACACTGGGCAATGGGTCAAATGACATTCTCGAATTGATTGGATTAGCCTTGCTTGAACCGGGTAGCGGTGTGGTTTACGCCAAGCACTCGTTTGCGGTCTATCGCCTAGCAACCCAGGCTCGTGGAGCAAAGCACATCGTCGTGCCCGCAGTTAACCTGGGCCACGATCTGCCAGCGATGTTTTCTGCTATTGATGAGACAACTCGCCTCGTGTTTATTGCCAACCCCAACAATCCGACAGGTACCTATCTGTCAAACCAGGCTATCGAGGATTTTCTCTCACAAGTAGCGGCTGAACACGGCACTCGTGTTACGGTGGTTCTGGATGAGGCCTACAACGAGTTTCTAGAGCCACAACAACGTGTCGACAGTGTTGCTCTGGTCAAACGCTATCCGAATTTGATCGTTTCACGCAGCTTCTCGAAAGCCTATGGTTTAGCGGGCTTGCGAGTAGGTTTTTCGATGGCACAGCCCCAACTGACTGACTTGCTCAACCGTGTGAGACAGCCCTTTAATGTCAACTCGCTGGCTCAGGCTGCGGCGATTGCTGCACTGAAAGACACTGAGTTCCTCGCGGCAAGCTTCGAAGTCAATCGCGCCGGTAAGGCCCAGCTGCAAGGCGCTTTTGAAAAACTGGGTTTGATCTATGTCCCCAGCTTTGCCAATTTCGTTTTGGTTAAAGTCGGTGATGCCGCACGTATCAATCTTGAGTTACTCAAGCGTGGCGTGATTGTTCGGCCGGTCGCAGGGGACGGTTTGCCAGAGTGGCTGCGTGTGTCCATCGGTCTAGCGGAAGAGAACCAGGTGTTCATCGATGCGTTGACCGATATCCTGGCGAAAGATCGAACATGACCGATCAAGGTACCCAGCAAGCGCAAGCCATCAATACCATCGATACGCTTGCTATCGTTGGTGTTGGCTTGATTGGCGGATCGTTTGCGGCAGCCCTGCGTCAAGCGGGCGCAGTCAAACGGATCATTGCGTCAGGACGGCGGCCGGAAACCCTTCAGCAGGCTCTTGCCTTGGGTCTCATTGACGAGATCGTTTCTGATGAGCAGCTTGCTGCACAGGCTGACGTGATTTTTCTTGGTACACCTGTTGGTGCCTTAGACGCTGTACTGACTCGTTTGCTGCCGCATTTAAGGTCTGATGCGATTTTGACGGACGGGGGTAGTACCAAGCAAGACGTTATTGAAACCGTCAGCCGGGTGATGAAGTCGCGAGCAAGCCAATTCGTTCCAGGACACCCCATGGCGGGTTCGCACGAGACAGGGCCCGCCGCCGCGCGCGCCAACCTGTTCGTGAATCAACGGGTCATGCTGACCCCCTTGCCTTCAAACAAAACCGCTGACGTCGATGTTGTGGTGGCACTCTGGCAAGCCTGCGGGGCTCAAGTGATTACGCTTGACGCCTTGGCTCACGACGAGGCACTTGCCTCGGTTAGCCATTTGCCGCACTGGATCGCAGCACTCTACATGACGCACATCATGCAGAGCGACGACCCTGCCTTACGTTTGGCATTAGCTGGGTCCGGCTTTAAGGATTTCACCCGTATTGCTCAAGGCTCGCCTGAAATGTGGCGCGATATATTTCTCGCCAATCGCGATGCGTTGCTACAAGATATCGCGGCCTTTAGACTCATGATGGATAGGGCTGAGGCGGCCTTGATCGATAAGGACGAGAGCTTTATTGAAAATCTGCTTGACGAATCCTCAGCGGCGCGCCGTGGTTGGAAGGGGTTTGGTCAATGAGCCCGATCCACGCATCAGGTTCGACGAGCTTCCTTGAATTGCTCCCTGCCAGCGAAGCGAAAGGTCAAATGACTTTGCCTGGCTCAAAAAGTATCTCTAATCGCGTATTGTTACTGTCAGCCTTGGCAATGGGCAATACACGAATTGACGGCTTATTGAAGTCCGACGATACCGATGTCATGCTAACGGCCCTTCGAAAGCTAGGTGTCCGGATCGAGCAAGTATCTGATCAAACAGTGATTGTGTCGGGTGTGAGCGAATTTCCCGTCAAGACTGCGAAGCTGTTTCTTGGTAACGCGGGTACTGCCTTCCGGCCCATCACTGCCGCGCTGGCGATGATGGGTGGCGAATATGAGCTGTCCGGCGTGCCACGCATGCATGAGCGGCCAATTGGTGACCTCGTCGATGGCTTGAATGATTGGGGCACTCGAATCGATTACTTGGGTCAGAAGGGTTTTCCACCACTAAAAATCAGCCCAGCAAGTACGTTGTCAGATGTGGTCCGAGTGCAGGGGTCTGTATCCAGTCAGTTTCTGACAGCTGTTCTGATGGCGGCTCCGCTGGCTGTCGCTCAGACGGGTCGCACTGTAACGATTGAGGTCGTGGGCGAATTGATTTCGCGACCTTATATCGAACTAACCCTGAATTTAATGGCGCGGTTCGGTGTTCAAGTCGAGCGATCGGGTGCACAGCGATTCGTCGTTCAACCGGGTATGCGCTATCAGTCTCCCGGTCAGCTGTTTGTTGAGGGTGATGCTTCCTCGGCTTCCTATTTTTTGGCGTTGGGTGCAATTGGCGGTGGTCCGCTGACAGTGAACGGCGTAGGCCAGAGCAGTATCCAAGGTGATATTGCCTTCGCCGACACACTTGAAATGATGGGTGCCCAAGTCGCCCGCAGCGCATCCTCTATTGAGGTGAAGGGCGTGTGCGTCGCGAAGGGGGGTAAATTGAAAGCGTTTGATGCGGATTTCAACTTAATCCCCGATGCCGCAATGACGGCTGCGACACTTGCTTTGTTCGCCGATGGACCCTGCACCTTAAACAATATCGGTAGTTGGCGGGTAAAGGAAACAGACCGGATCCATGCCATGCAAACCGAGTTGAGCAAGCTCGGTGCCAAAGTTGACAGCGGACCAGACTGGTTGCGAGTTGAGCCAATCGCGCCGGGAGGTTGGCGGGATGCACTGATTCAAACCTACGACGATCATCGTATGGCGATGTGTTTATCGCTTGCTGCCTTTGGTCCCGCTAAAGTCACGATTCTGGATCCTGATTGTGTGAGTAAGACCTTTCCGACCTACTTCGAAGTTTATCGGGGCTTGGTCCGATGAGTGCTCAACAGAAAATAGCACCAGTCATTACTATTGATGGGCCGACAGCTTCTGGAAAAGGCACCGTGGCAAGCCTGATTGCACGAGCACTAGGCTGGGCAACGCTTGATAGCGGTGCCATTTACCGGCTGACAGCACTTGCAGTCATGAAACGTCAGGTTTCACCAGAAGACGCCACAGCAGTGGCTACCATCGCCGAAAGCCTCAATGTGTCATTTCACTCAGACGGTGTCACGCTCGACGGAGAAGAGGTCAGTTCCCTCATTCGTGAGGAAGCTGTCGGCAATCTTGCATCCCGACTGGCACCTAATCCTGCGCTGCGTGCCGCACTGCTGGCCCGGCAAAGGGCATTCAGACAGCTGCCGGGCTTGGTCGCCGACGGCCGGGACATGGGGACAATTGTGTTCCCGGATGCGGATTTAAAGATATTTTTAGTTGCAGACGTGCTTGCGCGCGCCCAGCGTCGTTATAAGCAGTTGATCGATAAGGGTATTTCTGCTAATCTAGAGGACTTGCTTGCAGATATGCGAGAGCGGGACCGGCGCGATATTGATCGCTCGGTCGCCCCTTTAGTAGCTGCACAGGGCGCCCACACGATTGATTCGTCGCAATTGACCATCGATCAGACGGTGCAAACCATCCTGAGTCTCTATCGGACTTAGGTTTTATTAACTCTAACCTCATCGGTTTCGGCGACAGTCGCAAATTGATGTGCTACCCGACCCAACTGGGTCACTTGGATTTCCCCAAACATGTCAACTCAACAAACCTCTATTGAATCCGGCGAAAGTTTTGCCGCGATGTTTGCCGAAAGTATCGAAAAGCAGGATTTAAAGTCCGGCGAAGTTATCTCGGCAGAAGTGATCCGTATTGACCACAACTTTGTTGTTGTTAATGCCGGCCTGAAATCAGAAGCACTGATTCCGCTTGAAGAATTCCTCAACGATCAAGGCGAGCTTGAAGTTACTCCAGGCGACTTTATCTCTGTCGCCATTGACTCGCTCGAAAACGGTTACGGTGATACCGTGCTGTCACGTGATCGCGCTAAACGCCTGTCGGCGTGGCTCTCACTCGAGCAGTCTCTCGAGAAAAACGAATTGGTTACTGGCACGATCACTGGCAAAGTCAAAGGCGGCCTGACCGTTATGACTGCTGGTATCCGCGCTTTCTTGCCTGGTTCTTTGGTCGATCTGCGTCCTGTTAAAGACACGACGCCTTTCGAAGGCAAGACCATGGAATTCAAAGTGATCAAACTTGATCGCAAGCGTAACAACGTAGTCGTGTCGCGCCGTGCTGTCCTTGAGGCCAGCATGGGTGAAGAGCGTCAGAAACTGCTCGAAAACTTGCAAGAAGGTTCGATTGTCAAAGGCGTCGTCAAGAACATCACCGATTACGGTGCATTCGTCGATCTGGGTGGTATTGATGGCCTGTTGCATATCACTGACATGGCATGGCGTCGTGTACGTCACCCATCCGAAGTCCTGACCGTCGGTCAAGAAGTCGAAGCCAAAGTCCTGAAGTTTGACCAGGAAAAGAGCCGTGTCTCGCTTGGTGTCAAACAATTGGGCGAAGATCCATGGGTGGGTCTGGCTCGTCGTTATCCACAAGGCACTCGCCTGTTCGGTAAGGTTACCAATCTGACTGACTACGGTTCATTTGTTGAAGTCGAAGCGGGTATTGAAGGTCTTGTTCACGTTTCAGAAATGGATTGGACGAACAAAAACGTTGATCCACGCAAAGTGGTCACGCTGGGCGACGAAGTTGAAGTCATGGTTCTCGAAATCGACGAAGATCGTCGTCGGATTTCGCTGGGCATGAAACAGTGCCGTCAGAACCCATGGGAAGAGTTCGCAGCTAACTCCAAACGTGGCGACAAAGTTCGCGGCGCGATCAAGTCAATCACTGACTTTGGCGTGTTCGTTGGCTTGCCAGGCGGCATCGACGGTTTGGTGCACTTGTCTGACCTGTCATGGACTGAAACTGGTGAAGAAGCTGTTCGCAACCTCAAGAAGGGTGACGAACTCGACGCAGTGGTTCTGGGCATCGATACCGACAAAGAGCGTATTTCTCTTGGTGTGAAGCAGCTCGAAGGTGATCCGTTCAACAACTTCGTGGCAACCAATGACAAGGGTGCTGTTGTGCCTGGCGTGGTTAAAGCGGTTGAGCCAAAGGGCGCGACGATTACGCTTTCGCACGAAGTTGAGGGTTACTTGCGTGCGTCCGAGATGGCCTCTGGTCGCGTTGAGGATGCAACGACAGTCATGAAAGTTGGTGACAACGTCGAAACCATGATTATCAACGTCGATCGCAAAACACGCGCGATCCAGTTGTCGATCAAGGCACGTGACAGCCAAGACACTGCTGAAACCATGCAGCGCATGACAGAAGCTAGTGCATCGTCGGGCACCACGAACTTGGGCGCGTTGCTCAAGGCTAAGCTCGATCAGGCTCGTGATACCGAATAAAACCGGTGACCAAGTCTGAATTGATCGCCATCTTGGCGGCCCGCTACCCACAGCTGGCCGTTCGGGATACCGATTTAGCTGTTAAGACAGTACTTGATGCGATGGTCCAGGCATTAGCCGAAGGCCAGCGCATCGAGATACGAGGTTTTGGCAGCTTTTCGTTATCTGAGCGGGCACCTCGTGTTGGTCGCAACCCCAAATCGGGTGAGCAAGTGATGGTACCTGGCAAACAGGTGCCTCATTTCAAAGCCGGTAAAGAGTTGCGCGAACGGGTTGATGCGACAGCAGACGACGATTCAGTCGATGAAGTTGCGTTTGACGTAGATACAATCGAAGCGGATACCACCGTTACCGATCGGTTTGCGCCTTCCAAACGTGCGTCTGCATAGCCTCGATCTGCTGTGGTGGTCTGCTTGCTAAGATAAACCGTCCCCTCAGGACGGTTTTTTTTCATCAGTAAATAAGCACAATTGCGATGAGTTGACGTGGGGTGACTTACAATCGGCTTTTGCGATTCGGAGAAGAACCATGCGATATCTGGTGTGGGCTTTACGGTTTGTGGTTTTTTCTGCAGTGCTCTTGTTCGCCCTAAACAACACCGACGAGGTTACGGTGAAAATTTATGGCGATTTGCAATTTGACCATGTGCATCTCATCGTGGTGATGCTAGCCGCTTTTGTGGTTGGGACCTTATTTGGTTTGCTCTTGACCGTGCCGAGTTCACTGAGGCGTCGTCGCGAAATAATGAAGTTAAGAAAAGATTTAGAAAGAATTCAAAAAGCAGTTAACCCGTCTGCCACTGAAAGCGTGTCACCAGACGTTCTGATGCCACTGTCCCCATTTTGATCCCTCACCATCTTCAGGACCAGACACGTGGATTTTGAATCCTGGTGGTTAATATTCATCCCCTTGCTTTTTGGCTTAGGCTGGATGGCTGCTCGTCTCGATATCAGCCAAATTCTGTCAGAAACCCGGAATTTGCCGGACTCGTATTTCAAAGGCCTGAACTTTCTTCTGAACGAAGAGCCAGATCAAGCCATTGATGCCTTCATTGAAGTTGCTAAGCTCGACCCAGAGACCACTGAACTGCACTTTGCCCTGGGCAGCCTGTTTCGGCGCCGGGGTGAGATGGAAAGAGCCATCCGAGTTCATCAAAGTCTTCTGGCGCGTGCTGATTTGCCCGATAGCCAGCGCGAACATGCGAAGCATGAATTGGCTCAGGACTATTTGAAAGCAGGCATGCTTGACCGAGCGGAAGAGGGGTTTCTGGCGCTCGACGGTTCCACTTATTCACTGCCTGCGTTGCGAGCGCTGATTCGCATCTACGAATCTGAACATGATTGGTCCCGAGCTATTGATGCGGCTAAGAAATTACGAAAAATAGTCGATGAGCCAATACCTCAATTGGTTCATTATCATTGTGAAATTGCGCAACAGGCATTGCAACAGAGACCGGCCAATCCAGATGCGGCACAGGTGGCCCTGAGTGCTGCGCAACAAGCTTCCGATTCAGCTGATCAAGTCAGCCGTCCAGCGAGTCCGTATAGCGCAGGGATCGCGGCATCCAAAGTACGTATCGCAATGCTAAAAGCGGATATTGCCGCAGCGCGCAACGAGCATAAGATCGAGCATGAAGCTTTGTTATCGGTTCTGAAACAGGCGCCTGAGTTTGCCGGTTTGATAGCAAAATCCCTTCAAGCAAGCTTTGTCCGCCTGGGACAATCGTCGCAAGGGCTTGAGGTGCTGCGCAATCATTATCAGTTGTACCCCTCGCTTGATTTGTTTAACGTTGTTTTTGGTGGACTCAGGAGCCAAGACGGGGCAGAGGCTGCCTGGGGATTCGCGCGTGAAGCGCTCGAGTCCAACCCGTCTTTGCTTGGTTTGGACCGCATGCTTGAGATCGAACTGACGCAAGCAGTTGATAGCCCTTCGCCTAATGTGGCATCGAATCACGAACCAAGGGTCTTTAACCTGCCGCCTGGGCCTGATTTCGCCTTATTGCGTAAACTTATCAAGCGCCATACTCAACGGCTGGATCGATACGCATGCAATATGTGTGGGTTTCAGGCTCGTCAGTATTATTGGCAATGTCCAGGTTGTAACTCGTGGGAGACTTACCGTCCCCTTCGTTTGGAGGAAGTACAGTGAACGCATTTCCCGCAGCAGCCGTGGCGGCTACGCGTATTCTGGTGGTTGGCGACGTTATGCTCGATCGCTACTGGTTCGGTAAGGTTGAGCGGATTTCGCCTGAGGCACCGGTCCCCGTCGTGCACGTGGTCAAGCGTGAAGACAGGCTTGGTGGCGCATCAAATGTGGCACGTAATATTGCATCGTTAGGCGCGCATGTGACTCTTATGGGGGTCGTGGGCCAAGACGAAGCTGGCATTCAGCTTGGCAAGTTGCTTGAAGCAGACGGTGTGCAGGGGCAACTGGTGCTTGACCCAAGTATTCACACAACCATGAAGATGCGGGTCTTGGGGCAACAACAGCAAATGCTTAGGGTCGATTTTGAAGAAAAGCCCAGTTCAGAGGCTGTTCATTCACTACGGGTCCGCTTTGAACCTTTACTCGACTCGCACGATGTCGTGGTTTTGTCAGACTATGCCAAAGGCGTCTTGACAGAGGTGGATGTCTTGATTGAACTTGCGCGGGCAAAGGGGCTACCAATTTTGGTGGATCCCAAGGGCAGTGATTACAATCGTTATCGAGGTGCGACCTTAGTCACGCCGAATAGAAGTGAAATGCAGCAGGCAGTCGGTCAATGGTCATCTGAAGCTGATCTGGCTGATCGTGCGCAAAAGCTCAGAGCGCAGTTGCAGCTTGAAGCACTTCTGGTAACCCGTTCTGAACAGGGGATGACCTTGTTTAATGCCCAGGGGAGCGATCACGTAGACGCTCAGGCACATGAAGTTTTTGACGTGTCTGGCGCCGGTGACACCGTCTTGGCAACCCTGGCGGTAATGCGAGCGTCGGGTGTCGATTGGTCAGAAGCGATGCGTTGGGCAAACCGGGCTGGTGGTATTGTGGTTGGTAAATTAGGGACGTCAATCGTCACAGCGGAGGAGTTGTTATGTTTGTAGTCACTGGCGCGGCAGGTTTTATTGGATCCAATATCGTCGCGGCTTTGAATGCACGCGGCATTACAGACATCCTCGCGGTTGATGATCTTCGGGATGGTGACAAGTTTATAAATCTCGCCAAATACACTATTGCCGATTACCTGGATAAGGCCGGCTTCAGACGTTTAGTTGCGACTGGCGGTTTAAACAAAGTGCAAGTGATCTTTCATCAGGGAGCTTGCTCGGATACGACCGAGCGTGATGGTCAGTTCATGATGGATAACAACTATCGCTACACACTTGAGTTGTTTGAATACTGTCAAAGTCACGGCATACAGCTGATTTACGCTTCCTCCGCCGCTGTTTATGGAGCAGGCCCGGAATACTTTGAAGATCCGGCACACGAAAATCCGTTGAATGTTTATGGTTATTCGAAGCTGCTGTTTGATGAAGTGCTTCGTAAACGTTTTGACCAGATCACTTCTCAGGTTGTCGGCCTGCGTTATTTCAATGTCTACGGCCCTAACGAGCAACACAAGGGACGTATGGCCTCTGTTGCGTTACACAACATGAATCAATATCTTGCCGAAGGCTCGGTGCGTTTATTTGGCGGTTGGGATGGCTATCCCAATGGCGGTCAAATGCGTGACTTTATTCATGTAGACGACGTAGTCGCCGTCAATATGTACTTCTTTGATAACCACGAAATTTCCGGGATTTTTAATTGCGGCACAGGTCGCGCCCAACCGTTCAATGACGTGGCCTTCTCGGTGATTAACACCATGCGTGAGATCGAAGGCAAAGAATCCCTGTCGCTGGGACAGATGGTTGACCAGGGTTTGATTAAGTACGTGGATTTCCCGTCTGATCTTAAGGGACGGTATCAAAGCTACACCCAGGCCAATCCCTCGCTGCTGCGGGAAGCTGGTTTTAATGAACCCATGTTAGACGTGCAGACAGGCGTTGCGAGATATGTCCGATCCCTATATCCAAATGCGAAGTCACTGAGTCGACTCGCAGACTAGCTGGATCGTAACCTTTCGGATGGATCAAAAACGCATTTCATCTATCCCTGATTAAGCCCTTCCTTCAAGATAAAGCCGCGCACAGATCACTTGATCTGGCGCGGTTTTTAATTGGAGATCCTATGAATCCGTTTTTACACGATCCTGTTGCTAAGCCTTTAGGTCCTCGTTCCACCAATGGCTGGCGACGAGTGTTTTCTAACCGACGGTCGCGAACGGCGGCTGTCGCGGCTGGTTTTAGTATGGCTTTTACCGTGCAGGCCACGGATGTGAATACGGCCTCAGTCACTGAGCTCCAGACGTTACGGGGCCTCGGGCCACGCACGGCCCAAATGATTGTGCAAGAACGTGAACGTGCGGGCAAATTCGAGTCTTTGCAAGATCTGTCGGATAGGGTGAAAGGACTGGGACAGAAGCGTCTGAAGTCCTTGCTGGGGGCCGGTCTGGTTGTTGGTTCTGACCAGAGCTCAGTCGATCAGGTGGGATTGAAATCGGGTAGACAGGGCGGTCGATCACCTCAAGCGGCCGCAGCCTTTCATCAGGCGAAGGCGACCCCCATGGTGCAAGCCTTGCCGTGAGCCACTCTCACTAACTAATTGTGACAAAATCATGCTCAAGACGATCAGCAGTGTTTTGAGTATGATCATGGCATGAACAGCCAAAACTACCCCACTATCGAAGATACCGTTGGCAACACACCATTGGTGAGACTGCAACGCATACCTGGTCACGGCAACGCAACACGAGGTAACGTGATTCTGGGCAAGCTGGAAGGCAACAATCCTGCCGGTTCGGTCAAGGATAGGCCTGCCTTGTCGATGATATTGTGTGCCGAAGCTCGTGGTGATATTAAGCCGGGAGATACGCTCATTGAAGCAACGAGTGGCAATACCGGCATCGCGCTAGCCATGACAGCAGCCATGCGTGGTTACAAAATGATACTGATCATGCCTGATAATTTGTCTACTGAGCGCCGTGCATCGATGGCAGCTTACGGTGCAAAGTTAATTCTGACGCCAGCCAACGAGGGCGGTATGGAATACGCTCGCGACCTCGCAAGCAGAATGCAGGCAAACGGTGAGGGTAAAGTGCTGGATCAGTTTGCAAATCCAGATAATCCCTTGGCGCATTTCAAAACGACAGGTCCAGAACTGTGGTCGCAGACGGGTGGTCGTATCACTCATTTTGTCAGTGCGATGGGAACCACCGGCACGATCATGGGTGTTTCCCGCTATTTGAAATCGCAAAGCCCCACCGTGCGCATCGTAGGTGCACAACCAGCGGAGGGATCGCAAATTCCCGGTATTCGAAAATGGCCTGAGGCCTATCTGCCCTCCATCTATGATGCCAGTTTGGTAGATCAGTTCGAGGCAATCGAGCAAAAGGACGCTGAAGCGATGGCGAGACGATTGGCGGCAGAAGAGGGTATCTGCGCTGGTGTATCAGCTGCAGGTGCTTTGGTGGCTGCCTTGCGCGTAGCCGAAACCGTTAGCAACGCGACCATTGCCTTCATCGTGTGCGATCGCGGAGACCGCTACTTGTCGACAGGTTTGTTTGACCAGTTGCCTGATTAGTAACAATCCAAGGCTCAGTGTCCGATCAGTGCCTCGGATAGGTCTGCAATCGCCGCAGCGTAGAAGTAGCTATGGTTGTATTGTGTCAAGGCAAAGAAGTTAGGCGTGGCCGTTCTGTATTCAACAGTGCCAGTTGCTTCTTCCGGCAGGTCGATGACCCCGAGTGCAGATTTCGTCCATGCTGGATTGCTTGTCTGCGTAGAGGTGAACCGAGCCCCCGCGGCTTGAAGTTGGGCCCAGTCCAGAGTCGGTTTCAGCCCGCCATCGACAAGTTTGTCCGCATCGGGCGGTAACTGGACAGGAACGAAAATAGGCAGACCTCTTTGCCAACCATGTTCGACAAGATAATTGGCAATCGACATGATTGCATCAGCCGGATTCATATTGAGATCGATTTTGGTTTGACCATCGGCACTTACGGCAAAGCGTTTAATACTGCTCGGCATAAATTGCGGGATCCCCACTGCACCAGCGTATGACCCTTTAAGTGTTCTCGCATTGACTTTGCCTGTGAGATCGAGCTCGATCAGGTCGGCCAGATTGTCACGAAACATGGCAGCCCGCTCTGGGCGACTCATGTCAGGATAGTCGAACGCCAGTGTGGCGAGCGCGTCGAGTGCCCTGAAACTGCCTTGATTTTTACCGTACAGCGTTTCGACCCCGATTAATGCTGCGATGACATGGCCAGGCACACCATATCTTTCGCTCGCACGATTCAATGCGTAAGCGTTCTGTTGCATGAACGCTTTGCCTTGGCTGACAGTTAACGAGTCAAGTCGCCGGCCGCGATAGACTTTCCAGCTTTTTGGTGGGCGCGGTTGACCGCTGGCAACAGGGGCAATCAACTTTGCGACGGTTGCGCTGTAACGGGCCTCATCCAGCAAACTCAAGACAGCGGGTTCGGATAAGTTGCGTGTTGACGCTAAATTGTGGGCGAACTGCTTGACTTCATCTCGTCTGATTGAGGAGGCAAACTCATCTGGCGGCGCATTAGCTTGCCCAGCTTCGGGAGTTGGCTCGGTCGAGCCGATACGCACGGGATTCGATGACGAGCTCTGCGATTTGTTAGCGCCCGATTGATCTGCCGTTGCAGCACAGCCGCAAATCACTGCGGTAACGCTCACCAGGATGACGAACCGGACAATGCGAACCAGATTTACCATGACTATCCTAAACGATCGAAGTGTGGGTTGATGATTGCTTTTTTACTAAAGTAAAAAGCATCTCGGCAAATTGGTCTAGTGGCGCAATACTTTCTAGGGTTAGTACCGATTTCGATACTAGACGGGCAGTCTAGTATAGCGATGCGCAAAGTGTTTTGAGTAATAACCTGATGGTTGGACCGTTGCTAGCAGTACGAAACTTGGATAAGCGGTTCGGCGGTGTTCACGCTGTCAAATCCTTATCTTTCGACATTCACCCTGGTGAAGTAGTCGGTTTGATTGGCCCGAATGGATCGGGTAAATCAACGACAGTGAACTTGATATCAGGTACGACTCCACCGACCAGTGGGTCGCTGGTTTTCAACGGTCTTGACATCACCGCTACCTCGATCGTTCAGCGCGTAGCTGCAGGCCTTGCGAGAACGTTTCAGACAACTACCTTGTTTGGTGAGTTCCCACTGCTGGATCACGTTGCGTTGGCTTGTCACAGTCGCTATCTGCATACAAGTTGGGCAGACGCATTAAGGCGCCCTGCTGCAAAATCAGAGTTTGTTAAACAAATGTCCAAGGCTGAGTCCATTCTGAATATGGTGGGTCTTGCTGAATCTGCTCATTTAACTGGTTCTGAGGTTTCTTCCGCCCAACAACGTTTACTGATGATTGCCACTGCGTTGGCCACCGAGCCTAAACTCTTGCTGCTGGATGAACCTGCTGCCGGCATGGTCGCAAAAGAGCGAATGGAATTAACTGGCATCATTGGTCGAATTCGTGAGCAAGGCATTGCTGTGATGGTGATTGAACATCACATGGCTTTAATCATGGAGGTGTGTGAACGTATTGCGGTTTTGAACTTTGGTCAGAAAATTGCCGATGATCTGCCTGATGTGATTCGAGCTAATCCTGCAGTGATTGAAGCCTATCTTGGTGCGAGCGTCTGATGATGTTGACAGTAAATAATCTGCACGCCGGATATGGCAAGACAGACGTCTTGCATGGCATCAGTTTTGAAGTCCAGGCGGGGCAGTGCGTGACCTTAATCGGCGCTAATGGCGCAGGCAAGTCGAGCGCGCTTCGCTGCATCACTGGTCTTCTGCCCGTTCGCGAAGGACAGATTATTTTCGAAAACCAGGACATCACGCACTATTCAGGGCATCGTATCGTGCAGACTGGGATCACGATGTGCCCTGAGGGTCGTCAAGTGTTCGCAGAGATGTCGGTAGTTGAAAATCTCAAAATGGGTGCCCACACACGGCGAGATAAAGAGCAAGACGCGGATATTGATAGGATGATGGATATGTTTCCCGTCTTGCGCACGCGGGCTAAGCAAATGGCGGGTACGTTATCGGGGGGCGAGCAAGAGATGCTTGCCATCGCCCGAGCCCTCATGTCAAGGCCCAAACTTTGCATTTTCGATGAACCATCCTTGGGTCTGGCACCCAAAATCGTCCAGGAGGTCGGCGAGACCATCGCACGTATCAAAGACGATGGCATGACGATTTTACTGGTCGAGCAAAATGCAAATATGGCACTGGGCCTTGCAGATCAGGCCTATTTAATAGAAGCCGGTGAAATTGTTTTACAAGGCACTGGTAAAGAATTAATGTCTAACCCAGAAGTGAGTAACGCCTATCTTGGGCACTAAGCAATCTATATCAAAACTTATAAAAAAGGGGACTGTTATGACTCATCCTATTAGTCAGTTTATTTCGCGTACGCTGGCGGCAGCGACCATAGCTGTTACCGGCAGTGCTGCGCTGGCGGCCGATAAAACTCTCGATATCGGTTTGAGCGACTCTTTGACGGGCCCCGGTGCTGTATACGGCTTGCCGCAATCTAATGCAGTCAAGATGGCCGTTGACGAAATTAATGCCAAAGGGGGTATCAAGGCTGGGGCAGATTCCTACAAACTGAACATCATCTCTTATGACGATAAGGCTAATCCTACTGAGGGGACAAACGTCGTTCGCAAACTGATTGATCGAGACAGTGTGAAATACATTGTTGGATTCTGTTGCTCGGGCCCGACTAGTGCTGTCGCATCATTTATCGGCAAAGAGCCAGTCGTCATGTTGGTCGGTAATGCTGCAGAGCGCAGTGTGACAACACAGGGCGCAAGCAATCTGCTGCGCACCCGACCACCCGCAGACTTCACCGGAGCGGCTGCGGGCACTTTTGTTGCACAGAAGGGCGCAAAGAATATTGCTGTGATCGGCAACCTGGATATTTCTTTCTACACCCAGTATCTTGAGGCGTTCGAAAAAGAGTTCACCAAAGGTGGTGGTAAGGTCATCGCCAAAGAGTCCTTCGGTTTAAAAGACCGTGATATGACGCCACAACTCACCAAAATTCGAGCATTGAATCCGGACGCTATTCTTGTCATTGGCTACGTCGAGCCGGCTGCATTTGTGTATCGCCAGGCAATTGAAATGGGCATGAATGTGCCACGCTTTGGTTTTACCAGTGGTAGCGAAGAGCAATTTCTCAAAGTGGCGACATCAGACCAGATGGAAGGCGTCTGGGACTTACGTCCGATTGAATTGACGTTGACGGCTTTGGGACCCGTTGCGCAAGCCTATGCGGACAACTACAACAAGAAGTTTGGGATGGCTGCCGCGCCGAGCTCACCTTACGCCTATGACCAGGTTTACGTGCTGAAACACGCGATCGAGGCCGCAGGTACGACCGACCCTGCTAAAGTTGCCGCCGCTGCTCACAACATCACAATCCCGGCTGAATCCGTCATGAAGTATTTGCCTGTAGCGGGAAAAATGTTTGACGAAAGTGGTCAGGCTTATACAGCCAACGGAGCATTTCAATGGCAGAAGGGCAAGTGGATCTACGTCTCTGATCTGCCTTCGGATGCGCAGCTTTATTCAGCCTTCTTAAAAACGTTACGCAAGTAAATGACCTTGGTAAGCATCAGGCTTCGTCTATTAACTAACCATCTCGTTGTGAGTAGTGCGTGACAGAATTTTTTCAGCAGATTTTTAATGGCCTGGCAATTGGTGCGGTCTACACACTAATTGGTATCGGCTTGACGATCGTGTTTGGGATTCTGGGCATCGCGCACTTTGCTCACGGCGTGGTGGCGATGTCAGGTGGTTACATCGCGTTTATTTTGATCGAAAGGCTGGGTTTGCCATTCTTTGCGGCGATTGCATTGGCAATGCTAGCAGGTGGTGTTTTCGGGATACTGATCGAGAGGATTGCTTATCGTCCCGTGCAAAAGGCACCGCCTATCAACGCTTTCATTATCGCGCTTGGTCTAACCATGATGCTGGATGGAGTCAATCTGGTGACGTTTGGCCCCGATCAGATTGTGGTGAGAACTCCCTATACCCACGTTTACCACTTTCTAGGCTTGGTGATGACTGAGCTGCGACTGGTTGTCATGGCATGTACCAGCTTTTTGCTGGTCGCTATGTGGTTTTTTGTGACCCGGACTAAAACTGGCCGTGCAATCCGGGCGGTTGCTCAGAACCGTGGGGCTGCAACCCTTATGGGCGTTAACGCAAATGCAGTGTCCTACGTCGTGTTTGGGGTGTCGTCGGCCTTGGGGGTCGCCGGTGGTGCGCTGGTGGGTGCGATGCTTGCCCTGGCACCTGGTCTGGGCGAAAGTCTGGTCATCAAGGGTTTTGCCGTACTGATTCTTGGTGGCCTGGGTTCGATCCCCGGTGCAGTGGTAGGGGGGTTGATTCTCGGTATCAGCGAATCGTTAGCCGCCGGGTATATATCGTCCTCATACAAAGACGTCATTGCTTTTGCAGTGATGATTATCGTGCTGTTGTTCAGGCCCGAGGGCCTGCTCGGCAAACGATGAGCACTGATAAGAACCCTGTCATGACTAGTGTGGCGAACAAGGCGATAAACAATCAGATGCACAATCACGTCATTAAAAAGGCGGCGCTCGTCGCTTTGCTTGTTTTATTATTTTTGATGCCTGTATTTTTGACGGTGCCTTATTTCTTGCATCTGATGATCCTCGGTTTAATCTGGGTGGTGATCGCACAAGGACAAAATCTGATTCAGGGCTTTACCGGTTATGTGTCAATCGCTTCAGCCGGCTTCATGGGCGTTGGTGCATACGCCTCGACCTTGCTGGCGCTTCGGTTGGGTGTGCCGGTTTGGGTCAGTTTGTCGTGTGCCCCGTTTATCGCCGCTCTGATAGCAGTCTTCGTTGGATATCCCAGTTTACGAGTCAAGGGTCACTATTTCGCCATCGTCACCCTGGCCTATAACCTGGTCATTGTGATTGTGTTAAATAACTTCACCTCGTTGACGGGTGGCGAGGGCGGGCTCACCCATGTGCCTAGACCAGAAGGCTTTGCTTTTATGGGCCATCAGATCGCTTTCGATACCCGTGAAGCTTATTATTATCTGGTTTTGCTTGCAGCCATTTTCGCGACAGCATTGTGCGCTTTGATTCTGCGTTCACGCGTGGGTCAGATTTTACTATCCATCAGGCAAAATGAAACCCTCGCACAGGCTGTGGGCATTGAGACGTGGCGCTATAAACTATTTGCATTTGTGATGAGCGGTGCCCTGGCAGGTTTAGCAGGGGCGCTTTATGCGCATTTCATCGGTTTTCTTAATCCTGAGCCTTTTGGTGTGGATCAATCGCTCAATGCAATCCTGGCCGTCATTTTGGGTGGTAGCGGGACACTGGCTGGTCCGGTTGTAGGTGCGTTTCTGGTCATTGCTTTACCTGAATACTTACGTATTGCCGATACGCTGCGCTTGGTGGTGTACGGCGGCTTGCTGATACTAACCACTATCTACATGCCCAGAGGAGTGGTGCCTTTAATCAGCGGCGCTTTTACTAAACTCGGGGCGTTGTTCACTAAGAAAGGTTAGATATGGCGAACTGGTCAGCGAGAGAAAGACAACTGATTGACAGCGCGAATGAAGTTGCCGTAGCAGTCCGTCAGGCAGACTTCCCGCGCTGGAACTCAACCGGTGCGTCCACTAAACATCATCTCAAATTAGCGGCGAGCAAAGGTTTGATGGGGATACAGATGCCTATCGACTGGGGTGGTTCGCAAGCTAGCTTTCAGTGCAAGGCGGTCATAGCCGAGACGCTGGCTGAGGCGGATTTCGGTTTTTCGATGTCTTTGATTAACACGCAAAATATCGCTGTCGTATTGTCGCAGTGGATGACCCGACCGGCTGGCAGCGAAGCACAGGCGGCGCTTGCAGCGCGGATTATTCCCTTGCTTGTAAGTGCCGAAAAAACAGGGTGTACAGCGCTGACTGAACCTCACGCCGGTTCTGACTTTGCTGCGATTAAAACGCTCGCGTCCCGGCATGAAGATGGCTGGCTGATCGACGGTGAAAAGGCCTGGATTATCAATGCCGAATTCACTGACTTTGTGGTGATGTACGCCCAAACGCAGGCGGGTTCTGGCGCCGCTGGGATAGCAGCGTTTTTGATTGATACACAGCGGGCAGGTTTTCAACGTAACCCTCATTTTGGTAGCGAGGCAGCTGCGTCACTTGGAACCAGCGGTTTCACGCTACGAGGATATTTCGCAAAAAAAGAGGAGATGATTCATCCTGCTGGTTTAGCGTTTAAACGAGCACTCGAGTCAATCAACGCTGCCCGCACCTACGTTGCAGCAATGTGTTGCGGCATGGTGACTGAATGCCTTCGCGTTGCCGTTGATTACGGATCTAAACGTAGTGCTTTTGGCGTGACGCTTGCTGAGCACCAGGGCTGGCGTTGGCGTATCGCCGAAGCGGCCGTCGATCTTGAAGCGGCTAAACAGTTAGTCCAAGCCGCATCGAGAGCCATTGATGAGCATCAGCCGGTTGTCGAACTTGCTGCGAAAGCAAAAGTTTTTGCGGTCAGAATGGCAGAGAAACATACTGCGGCTTTGCTGCATAGCATGGGGGCGAATGGCCTGAAGGATGAATATCCTTTCGTTCGCCATATGATCGGTGCCCAGATCGCCGGCTTTACCGATGGATCAACCGAGATGATGCTTGAAAGAATTTGCAAAAGCGAGTTACCGGCCAAGCGCTGACGCTCTCGCGGCGCCTGACGCGATTGCTCGATTAAAAAAAGGATAGCTATGCGAGTGTTTCAAATAGAAGGCGAATGGGGCATCGATAATCTGAAAATCAGCACACGACCTGACCCTAAACCTGGTCCTGGGAAAGTGTTGTTGAGGATGCGAGCATCTTCGATCAATTACCGCGACCCGATCGTGCCTGAGCGGGCCTATGGCTCCCAGTCAGGTGATTTACCTTTGATTCCAGTTTCGGATGGGGTGGGGGATGTGATCGAGGTCGGCGCTGGTGTCTCGCGTGTCAAAGTCGGCGATCGTGCATGCCCGGCGTATTTTCAGACTTGGATCTCTGGCGAACCAAATGCTAATCGATTGACACAGTCACTCGGTGGCCCGCTGGACGGCACGATGTCTGAGTTCATGTGTTTGTCAGAGGACGGTGTCGTGAAGGTGCCCGACTATCTCACGAATCTTGAAGCATCAACCTTGCCGTGCGCGGCCTTGACTGCCTGGAGTGCTTTGGTTGAGTGTGGGCGCGTCAAGCCAGGCGAGCACTTGCTGATACAAGGCTCTGGCGGAGTGGCGCTTTTTGCTTTGCAATTTGCCAAAATGCTCGGCGCACGCACGACGGTGATCTCGTCGAGCGATGAAAAAATTGAGCGTTTGAAAAAAATGGGCGCTGACAACACGCTCAATTATCGTGCAACCCCCGAATGGGGCAAGGCTGCAAAAGCGTTGACCGATGGGCGCGGCTTTGATCACATCCTCGAGGTGGGTGGCGAAAAAACCTTGCCACAATCACTTCGTTGCGTACGTCCGGGCGGTACCCTATCCATGATAGGCATCTTATCAGGCGGTGCCATGTCGACCTCGCTCGGTTTGATCATCACCCGTCAAGTCAAGTTGCAAGGGATCACAGTCGGTCATCGCGATGGACTTGAGGCCATGATGAACGCTATGGCACAGCATCAAATTCAGCCTGTAGTCGACAAGGTTTTTGACTTCGGAGAGCTCAAAGAATCGTTCAACTACCTCAAGACTGGCGCCCAGTTTGGCAAAATATGTATCAACCATGATCGTTGAGAATCGTATGCTTTATCCAATGGGTGCGGTTACACAAGATCCTGAAGCTATTGCCTATAGGATGGCGGGCTCACAAGAACTTGTTACCTTTGGTCAACTGGAAAAAACGTCCAACCAAGTGGCACAATTGTTGCGAGCTTGCGATGTACAGATTGGTGATCATATTGCGATCGTCTTGAAGAACCAGCGAGAGTTTTTAGAAATCTGTTTTGGTGCTGAACGCGCGGGCGTGTATTACACAACGGTCAGTACTCGGTTGACCCCCGCCGAAATCGCCCTGATCGTCGCTGATTGTGGGGCTAAAGCGCTGATTTGCGGGTCTGATTTAACTGAAGCGGCGGGGCTTGCAAAATCACATGCAATAGGCCCGCTTCACTGCTTTGCTGTGGGCAATCCAGCTACAGGCTGGGGTCATTGGGCTACGTCGTTGTCCAATCAGCCCGATACTCGTATTGAAGACGAGGCGCAAGGCTTGGATATGCTTTACTCGTCAGGCACGACGGGCAAGCCGAAAGGTGTCAAGTGGCCCCGACCAGCCGGACCCTCGGGTCAAAGGACGTTTCTGGTTGAGTTGCTAGACGGTTTATATGGCTATGGCGACAACTGTCGCTATTTATCGCCAGCACCGCTCTATCACGCAGCACCACTGCGGCATAGCATGACCACCATCAAGCTAGGTGGCGAAGTCACGATCATGGAGCAATTCGATGCTGAACAGTCATTGGCTTTGATCGAACGCTATCGCATTACGCATAGTCAATGGGTACCCACCATGTTTGTTCGGATGCTGAAACTTGCGCCAGACATTCGTCAACGCTACGACTTAAGCTCGTTGCGTATGGTTGTGCATGCTGCTGCTCCTTGCCCCATCGACGTCAAACTCCAGATGATCGATTGGTGGGGGCCAGTGATTTATGAATATTATGCCGGCACCGAGAACAATGGTTTTTGTTCGATCACCTGCCAAGAATGGCTGACTCATCAAGGGTCAGTGGGAAAGTCAGCACTGGGCGTAATTCATATCTGCGATGACGAAGGCAAGGAAGTGCCTGTTGGCGAAACTGGCCTTGTGTATTTTTCTGATGGCCCGGATTTTTTGTACCACAACGATCCTAAAAAAACTGCCGAAACTCGTAATGCCCAAGGATGGTCGACGCTGGGTGATATTGGTCGAGTGGATGAGGAAGGCTATTTGTATCTGGTGGATCGCAAAGCCTTTATGATTATCTCGGGAGGGGTAAATATTTATCCGCAAGAGGTCGAAGCTGTCTTGATCGGCCACCGTCAAGTCGCTGATGTGGCGGTTTTTGGCATCCCTAACGTTGATTTTGGTGAAGAGGTTAAAGCTGTTGTTCAGCTGCTGGATCACCAGCAGGCAAGCGATGAACTCGGACTAGCGTTAATCGCATATTGCCGTGCCAGAATGGCAGATTACAAATGCCCGCGAAGTGTGGATTTTGAGGAAGCTTTGCCGCGTCACCCAACCGGCAAACTTTATAAAAAGGTTTTGCGGGATCGATATTGGGTTATGGGATAAGATCACCCCATAACAAATATCGATTGTTGACAGACTCACCGCGCAATTATGGAGACATTATTCATCACGCACCCCTCGTGCCGTTTGCACGAGATGGGAGAATGGCACCCTGAATCGCCCGAGCGATTGGATGCGATCTCTGATCAGCTGCTGACAAGCGGATTGGGTAAGTTCTTGATCGAGCATGATGACATCAAGGCCGCGACACGAGAGCAGCTCGAGCGAGTGCACGATGCAGAATATCTCGCGTGGCTACACCAGAACTCGCCCAGCCAGGGCCATTTCAATATCGATCCAGATACGTCAATGAATCCGCATACCCTGAATGCAGCCTTGCATGCGGCTGGCGCGGTGCTCTACGCCGTCGATGAGGTGGCACAAGGACGGGCAGAGACCGCGTTCTGCTCTGTGCGACCTCCTGGACATCACGCCTTACCTGCCCAGGCGATGGGGTTTTGCTTTCTGAATAACGTGGCGATCGGCGCCGCGCATGCTTTGGCGCACTACGGGCTCGAGCGCGTTGCTGTGATCGACTTCGATGTCCACCACGGCAATGGTACTGAAGCGATATTCGCAGGCGACGAAAGGGTATTGATGTGCAGTTTTTTTCAGCATCCTTTGTTCCCAGGGATCGGTGCTGAGCGATCCGCCTCCAACATGGTCAATATTCCCGTTCCAGCCTACACCAAGGGACCCGATATAAGAGAAATCGTCGCGACCCACTGGTTGCCAGCGCTGGAGGCGCATCGCCCTCAGATGGTCTTTATATCAGCGGGTTTTGATTCCCATCGTGAGGATGATCTGGGGCAGCTTGGCCTGGTGGAAGCAGACTATGTCTGGATTACTCAGCAGCTCCTGGCGATCGCCGATCGGCATGCGCACGGCAGAGTCGTCAGTGCGCTCGAAGGGGGATATAACCTCTCGGCTCTTGGCCGCAGTGTGGTGGCACACATCAAAGCGTTAGCAAAGTTGTAGAATAAGCTGTTAAGTATTAACCGACCGGTGCGCTGTTACGCCGGACTTATATTTTGGAGACTGCTGGATGAAGGTGCTTGTGCCTGTTAAGCGTGTTGTTGACTATAACGTCAAGGTGCGCGTCAAGTCGGATCAATCAGGCGTGGATATTGCCAACGTCAAAATGTCGATGAACCCGTTCGATGAAATCGCCGTCGAAGAAGCTACGCGTCTCAAGGAAAGTGGCGCTGTGGCTGAGGTGATTGCCGTGTCGTGTGGCGTGGCTCAATGCCAGGAGACCCTGCGTACCGCGATGGCGATTGGTGCAGATCGTGGCATTCTGGTTCAAACCGATGTCGAATTGCAGCCCCTGGCCGTGGCGAAATTGCTCAAAGAGATCGCTCTGAAAGAGCAGCCCCAACTCATCATTCTGGGTAAGCAGGCGATCGATGATGACGCCAATCAGACTGGACAGATGTTGGCTTCACTGCTGGGCTGGTCCCAAGCAACCTTTGCCAGCAAAGTTGAATTGGGCGAGGGCATTGCTCGTGTCACCCGCGAGGTTGACGGTGGACTTGAAACCCTTGAACTCAAATTGCCAGCTATCGTTACGACCGATCTGCGCTTGAACGAGCCGCGTTACGTTACGTTGCCCAACATCATGAAGGCCAAGAAAAAGCAGCTGGATACGTTTACCCCTGAAGACTTAGGGGTTGATGTCAATCCAAGGTTGAAAACCGTTAAAGTTTGCGAACCCCCAGCACGATCAGCCGGCATCAAGGTTGCTGACGTCGCAGCGCTAGTCGACAAACTCAAGAACGAAGCAAAGGTGATCTGATCATGACTATATTAGTGATTGCTGAACACGATAATGTTCAATTAAAGGCCGCCACCCTGAACGTTGCCGCAGCTGCCGTTCAAATTGGCGGAGACATACACGTGCTTGTGGCTGGCTCGAACCCCTCAAGCGTTGCTGCTGACGCTGCCAAGATCTCCGGGGTGTCAAAAGTGCTGGTCGCTGATTCACCTGCGCTGGCTGACGGCCTTGCTGAGAACGTTGCTGAGCAAGTATTAGCGCTCGCCCCGAACTACAGCCACATCCTGTTCGCAGCAACGGCATCTGGCAAAAATGTGTCACCACGCGTTGCTGCAAGACTTGACGTTGCCCAGATTTCTGAAATCCAGGCAGTCGATTCAGCGGACACGTTTCAACGCCCGATTTATGCCGGTAATGCTATTGCTACAGTGCAGTCTGCCGATCCTGTCAAAGTTATTACTGTTCGGACCACTGGGTTTGATGCCTTGCCACAGGACGGTAACGCTACCGTTGAATCAATCGGTGCAGTAGCCTCTGTTGGCCTGTCTTCGTTCATCGGTCGGGAAGTCGCTAAAAGTGATCGCCCCGAACTCGCTGGTGCGCGTGTCGTGGTGTCGGGCGGTCGCGGGATGGGTAGTTTAGAAAACTTCAAAATCCTTGACCCCTTGGCCGATAAGTTCGGCGCGGCTTTAGGCGCGTCTCGCGCAGCTGTCGATGCCGGCTATGCCCCCAACGACTGGCAGGTGGGCCAGACTGGCAAGATCGTCGCACCCCAGTTGTATGTTGCAGTGGGTATCTCTGGGGCGATTCAACATCTGGCTGGCATGAAAGACTCCAAAGTGATTGTTGCGGTCAACAAGGATGCCGAGGCGCCGATTTTTGGTGTCTCCGATTACGGTTTAGTGGCCGATTTGTTCACAGCCGTACCGGAGATCGTCGCAGCACTGTAAATCTACTTTTTAAAAGAGTCGACATGACCTTCCGTGCCCCGCTACAAGACTTCAAGTTTGTTTTTAACCATTTGGCGGGCATGAGGGATCTGTTGCAAATGCCCGCCTTTGCTGCTGTCGAGTCGGATCTGATCGATGCCGTCTTAACCGAGAATGCCAGGTTTACTGAGGATGTAGTTGCGCCGTCCAATTGGGATGGCGACCAAAATCCACCGGTAGCCCAAAATGGGGTGGTGACCGTCACACCATCGTTTCATAAATCCTTTAAGGCCTTTGGTGAAGGCGGCTGGCAAGGCTTGAGACACCCAGAAGCCTGGGGTGGCCAGGGCTTACCTAACTTGCTCGCCACAGCAACGAACGAAAATCTATTCGCTGCCAACATGGCCTTTTCGTTGTGCCCTTTATTAACCGATGGGGTCATCGAGGCTTTGTTGCTGGCTGGCAGCGACGCCCAAAAATCAACCTATGTGCCCGCTCTGATGGAGGGGCGCTGGACGGGCACGATGAATCTGACTGAACCTCAGGCAGGCTCAGATTTGTCATTGGTCAATTCGAAAGCGGTTGCGCAGGGTGACGGCACATATCGTGTATTCGGCCAAAAGATCTACATCACCTATGGCGAGCACGACTTAGCTGAGAACATCGTTCATTTGGTTCTTGCCAGAACCGTTGATGCACCTGGCGGCGTAAAAGGCCTCTCACTGTTTATCGTGCCTAAATACCTCGTGAATGAAGACGGATCAATCGGGCCCCGTAACGATGTGTGGTGTGCTTCCATTGAACATAAGCTGGGCATTCACGGCAGTCCCACCGCGGTTTTGCTGTACGGAGATGACAAAGGCGAGGTCGGCAAAGGTGCTGTGGCTACTCTTGTTGGTGAAGAAAATCGCGGTCTTGAATACATGTTCATCATGATGAACGCAGCTCGCTTCGCGGTCGGAGTGCAGGGCATTGGTATTAGCGAAAGGGCAACGCAGCATGCGCTGGCTTATGCGCGAGATCGTGTGCAAAGCCGGGCAGTTGAGGGATCAGCAGCCGCAGTGCCTATCGTCAGGCATCCAGATGTTCAGCGCATGTTGAGCACCATGCGAGCGCTTACTGAAGCAACGCGTGCGATTGCTTGTTGTGCTGCAGCAGCCCATGATTTGGGTACTCAACATCCAGAAGAGACGGTTCGACGGTTTAATGAATCTGTTTATGACTACCTGGTCCCTATCGTAAAGGGATTTTCGACCGAGTGTTCGTTAGAGGTTGCTTCGCTCGGTGTGCAGACCCACGGCGGGATGGGTTTTATTGAAGAAACAGGTGCTGCCCAGTATTATCGCGATGCTCGAATTCTGACTATCTATGAGGGCACTACCGCGATTCAAGCCAACGATCTGGTCGGACGTAAAACACTCCGTGATGGAGGCGAAGTTGCACTCGGTCTGAGCAAGGCAATGCGAGCAACGCTCGCTGAGTTGGCTCAGGCAGTCGGGACCGCAACGCAAACCTACGAGCCCGGCCTGTCTGTCCTGCATCAACAGTTTGCTTTGGCAATCGACGCCTATGAGTCATCAATCCACTACGTATTGAACAGTACAAAAGAAGACATACGCGCGGTCTACACTGGTAGCGTGCCTTATCTGATGCTAGCTGGCTATGTGCTTGGCGGATGGCAGATGGTTAGATCAGCCTTGGTTTGTGCGCGTGAATCAAGTCATGACGCCTTTCTGAAGAATAAATTTGCTACTGCCGTTTTTTACGGGGCACACATCCTGCCCAGGGCGGCAATGCTTCACACCACAATACTGCATGGTAAGGTGGTGAGTCAGGCTTTAACGCATTCTGATTTAGTCTAAAGTAAGTTAACTAGTTTGATAGACAAAGGGGATTAACATGACATTACGCCTAGGTGATACTGCACCGGATTTCGAGCAAGACTCATCACAGGGAAAGATCAGCTTTCATAAATGGCTGGGCGATAGCTGGGGTGTTTTGTTTTCCCATCCAGCTGACTTTACCCCCGTGTGTACTACGGAACTTGGTTATACAGCGAAGCTATCAAACGAATTTGCCCAGCGTAACGTCAAAGTGCTTGCACTGTCGGTCGATAGCGCAGCGTCACACAATCAGTGGATTCCAGATATCAACGATACGCAGGATGTCACCGTTGGTTTCCCCATTTTGGCTGATGAAGATCGTAAAGTGTCAACGCTCTATGACATGATTCATCCTAACGCTAACGCAACTTTGACCGTGCGCTCGGTATTCATCATTGATCCCGCCAAGAAAGTGCGCCTGACACTCACGTATCCAGCCAGTTGCGGTCGTAACTTCGACGAATTGCTTCGGGTGATCGATTCGCTGCAGCTGACCGACAGCCATTCGGTAGCGACGCCAGTAAACTGGGAGGACGGTGATGACGTTATCATCGTACCGTCCCTGAAGGACGAAGCTGAAATCGCCAAGAAATTCCCTAAAGGCTACAAGGCGTTGCGTCCTTACCTACGGATTACCCCCCAGCCGAATAGGTAATGAGCCAGGGTAGGCGGCGCTAAAGATGTTGTAAAAACGCATACTGTTGTTGCAAACAGTACTGTAATCATATACAGTACTGTTACAGCATAATAAAGGGGCTTACCATGCGTCACACACAACCTTCTTTCGCTTCTCACGGCGTGATGAAAAACACTGCGGTAACTGGTCAAACTAGCTACCGCGGTTCAAATCAAAAAGCACATCAAGATCCAAATCAACCAAGTTTGGGTCGTATGTTCTCTGATGTTTGCATGGTCGCCATTTTTGCTGCCATGGTGCCTGGATGCCTGTGGCTTGGTAATGTTGCTGGTTTCTGAGTGGTGCTTGGTTGCAGGCCAATGATTGTTACTTGGCTTTTTCTTTAAAAGTATTGTAAAATCAAAGGCTTTGTTGCACATCCTCTGCCCGGCGGCGTGGTTCGAATGGTTCGAATCAGGCAAAAAGAAATGAGAGATTAGGTCCTCTGGGCACTTTTCTCACCAATGCGGTGTCGCTCAATGCGACCCGGCCGAGAGCACGATGTTATTGGAGTTGTTATGAACCTGATTGCCCAAATCGAGCAAGAAGAAATTGCTCGTCTGACCGGCGGCAAGCCAATGCCAGTTTTCGCACCCGGTGACACACTAATCGTTGGTGTTAACGTTGTTGAAGGTACGCGTAAGCGTACTCAGGCCTTCGAGGGTGTTGTCATCGCTCGTCGTAACCGCGGTTTGAACTCATCATTCATCGTTCGCAAGATTTCCTCTGGCGAAGCTGTTGAGCGTACTTTCCAGCTCTACTCACCACAGATCGCTTCGATTGAAGTCAAGCGCCGTGGTGATGTGCGTCGCGCCAAGCTTTATTACTTGCGCAGTCGCTCAGGTAAGTCAGCACGTATTAAAGAAAAGCTGACTCGCAAGAGCGATGTCGTTCAAGCGTCTTAATCAGACCGTAACTGAAACGATATAGCTATGTCATTAACCGGCTCACCCACTGCGCGTGGGCCGGCTCCCGCTAGTTTTGATGCAAAAACCCAGCCTTGGGTTAGTCCATCAATACCTTTCCCCTCGGTACCCGCGCATGCCTTATCACCAGACGGTTTACGTCGCGTGTTGAGCGCAAGCATAGAGCGAACTCTTCATATCCCCGATGAGTCACAGCGCCGATTGCCTGGTCGCGAGGGTCCTCCGCTAGCTGCTGCGGTTCTAGTCCCTCTGGTCATGCGAGAGCACGGCGTGACAGTTTTGTTGACTCAGCGAACCGCGCATTTAAAAGATCACGCGGGCCAAATCAGTTTTCCTGGTGGGCGAGTTGAAGAAGATGATGTGGATGTGATCGCCACAGCGTTACGTGAAACCGAAGAAGAAACGGGCTTGAATCGAATCCATGTTGAGGTGTTAGGGACGCTGCCGCGTTACCTGACCTCCTCAGCATTTTCTGTCACCCCGGTGACAGCGTTGGTGACACCTAACTTCAGCTTGTCTCCTCAGCCAGACGAAGTTGCAGAGGTTTTTGAAGTACCTCTATCCTTCATCACCAACCCAGGCAATTACCGTCTACACACCGTTGCGTTGCCTGAGGGAGGGACGAGAAATTACTATTCTGTCCCTTGGGAGGGGTATTTTATTTGGGGAGCTACGGCCGCGATGTTGCTGGGCTTGACACAAATCCTCTCAGAGTCACACGCCTGAATAGCAAACGGATTCAGCTAGTCGGTTTGAGGTATATCGTCCTCTAATAGCGATGATCACTGGCAGATTTGGCTTCAAGCAACCTGACATAGAGCGCATGGCGAGTGGCATGAATCTCGCCGTTCTCTAACGCCGCCAGGACCCCGCATCCTGGCTCGTGCTGGTGGGTGCAGTTATAAAAGCGGCAAGACTCGCGGTGGGCTGCAAATTCGGGAAATCCGCGTTCGATGTCCTCTCTATCGATGTGCAGCAAACCGAAAGCCTGAAATCCGGGTGAGTCGATCAGATCGCCGCCTGCATGAGGCAAATGATAAAGCCGTGTGCTGGTGGTCGTGTGTTTACCTGCATCCAGGGCAACCGAGTGCGCCTGTGTTGCTGCCAGAGCGTCGGGCACCAGGCTGTTTAGCAAAGTGGATTTGCCCATTGCACTTTGCCCGATCAGGATGGATGTCTTGCCGGTTAACAGGGGCAATATGTTTTCGTTAACGCTGGCTTCCTGATGTGCACACACTTGCACGATCTGAACTCCCAGCTGGGTAAAAGGGCGAAGCTTTTCCAGTGCTGCGGGCATGTCGTCAACTAAGTCGACTTTATTTAGCAAAATAATGGGCGTAATGTCTGCTGACCAGGCGCCTGCTAGTGCCCGTCCCAGCAGATCATCAGAGAACGTCGGTTTGACTGCCACCACAATTAATAACTGATCAACATTTGCAGCAAACTGTTTGCTGCGCGATTCGTCAGAGCGATAGAGCAAGTTCTTGCGTTCTTGAATAGACTCTAGCGCTGCCTCATCGCTGCCTTGCATTGTCAAATTGACATAGTCACCTACTGCAGCCTCATTACGCTTACCACGCGGGTAGCACTTAATTAGTTTGCCATCCGGTAACTCAACCGAGTAATGCCGCCCGTGGGCTGCAATCACGCGACCGTGGATTTGATCGGTCATGAACTTGCCAGCAAGTGGCGGATACGAATTGATGCGGGCGGGTGGCTATCGTAAAAAGCAGAATGGACTGGATCCGGGGTCAAGGTCGAGGCATTATCATCGTATAGCTTGACCAGAGCAGAGACCAAATCGTTAGCGTCGCTTTGTTGTGTGGCGAAACGATCTGCTTCAAACTCATCCTTGCGTGAGAACCAGCTAAATATTGGGGTTAAGGCAAACATGAATGCTGGTAACACCAAGAAAAACAGAATCAATGCCATACCGTCGTTTCGACCGTTCAAGTGAGGTAGTACGCCCAAGTCAGTGTAAAACCAGGTTTGTTGCGCCAACCAGCCAAGTAAGGCAAAGAAACCTAAAGCCCCTGCAAACCCTTTAATCATGCGCTTGGTTACGTGGTGGTGTTTGAAATGCCCAAGTTCGTGTGCCAACACGGCAATGATTTCAGACGAGCTTAGCTTTGCTAGCAAAGTATCGAAGAACACAATCCGTCGAGATTTTCCAAAACCGGTGAAGTAAGCATTGCCATGCGCGGATCGCTTGGACCCATCCATCACGAATAAGCCGTTCAGACTAAACCCCGCACGTGTGGCGAGATCACGTATCCGAACCGCAAGTGCCTCATCCGTCAGCGGTGTAAATTTATTAAATAAAGGGGCAATCCAAGTCGGGAAAATAAACAAAGCCAGTAAATTAAAGGCTGCCCAAAGTGACCAGGCCCATATCCACCACAAAGGGCCCGCTTGCGCCATCAGCCAAAGCACTGCGGCAATCAGGGGTAGACCCAATGCGGCACCTACTGCAGTGCCCTTGATCATATCCATGACAAATAAACGAAGTGTCATGCGATTGAAACCAAACTTCTCTTCTAAACGAAACTGCCGGTAGAGGCTAAACGGCAAACCGATTGCACTTACGATGACTGAGAGCGTTACCAGCAAAAGTATTTGTCTCAGGAGATCTTGGGTGGTCAACGTGGAAACCCAGAGATCGATCTCTTGCAGACCACCTAGGAGCGTCAAGCAAACCAGCACGGCAGCATCGAATAGTCGCTCGAATATCCCAAGTCGAGCACGAGCCACCGTATAGTCGGCGGCGCGTTGATGGCTAGCGAGTGATATTTTTTCACTAAACTCGGCAGGAACGGCTTGCCGGTGTTGCATCACGTGACGAATCTGACGGTTCGACAACCAGAAACGACCGCAAACCTCGATAAGCAGAAAGGCAACAAATAGAATGGTGAGCATAAAGACCGGTTAAGCTGACAGCAAGGTGTGAGAAAATCTCGCTTTGAATCGTGAGTCCATTATATGTCGAGCAAGTCAGCAAAGAATCAAGCCCCAGCGCCTATCCCTAACGAATTTCGGCTCGTTTGGCTGGATATGGAGATGACAGGACTCAACCCGGAAGTCGAACGCATTATTGAGGTTGCAGTGGTCGTCACTGAGCCTGATTTGACGATTGTTGCCGAAGGTCCCGTGTTGGTGATTCATCAATCGGACGATATTTTGAACGCCATGGATAAATGGAACAAAGGTACCCATGGCAAGAGCGGGCTTATTGAAAAAGTTAAAGCGTCGACACTGACTGAAGCGCAGGCCGAAGACGAGCTTATTAACTTTTTAAAACAACATGTACCTGCTGGTAAATCACCTTTGTGTGGCAATACGGTCAGTCAGGACAGGCGGTTCATGTACAAGTACATGCCCAAGTTCGAACAGTTTTTTCATTATCGGACGATTGATGTCAGCACGCTCAAAGAGTTGGCGCGGCGTTGGCGGCCGGAGTTGCTCAAGGGCTTCGAGAAGCGCAGCAAGCATGAGGCCTTGGCTGATATTCATGAGTCGATTGACGAGCTCAAGTACTACCGCGAGCACTTTATTAATTTGCCCGATACGCTAGTTGGCTAGAGAGTGTTCCCTTAAAGGGTCGGCAACTTACAGCGCTAGACCATCATCGCGCTTTACGATGAAGCGATAAAAGCCTTGTAACAGGGCAGCGGATGTCGCTAGCCCCAGGGCTGCCATCAACCACATGCTAGTGGCGCCGGCCGGTGCGCCGCCGAGCCATTTGCTGATGATAGGCTCGATCAAATCCTTGCCGGGACCAAAGCCTAACCACCAACCTCCAAATAATCCGATTACCAGCAAGGCAAAGGTCTGCAGCAGCATCGGGATAATGGCAATTTTGTGGGCACGCAGAATGTAGCTGTTGATGCATTGCATCGAATCAATCACGTGAAACCAGGGCAATATTGCCAGTAGTCCTAAAGCGACCATGGCGACTTCAGGTTTATCGGTATAGATGTTGACGATTGTTGTACGTTCAAAGTAGAGCAGCAATGCGGTCAGGATTGCCCCAGCCAAACAGATGCCAAGTCCAACCATGCAAGTGCGATGGGCATACACAAATGCCCTGGCGCCTAAAGCCTGGGCGGCAAGTGCTGCAGTCGTGATGCCAATTGACATCGGCATCATGTATGCCAGTGCCGCGAGATTTGACATGATTTGATGTCCGCCGATCACCGAGGTGCCTTCCTGAGCGATCAGTAAGGACATAAACGTGAAGGCACACACTTCAACAAAATAAGAGCCGCCCATGGGGATGCCCAACTTGAGAATGCTGCCAATTTCGGCCCAGTCAGGACGGTCGAACCGCAGATTAAATTGCTGGTAGAAAGGAGTTCGACTGATCATCCACATACCGACGGCCAGACATATCCAGTTAACAACACAGGTTGATACACCAGCACCCGCAGCGCCGAGAGCTGGCAGGCCCCAATTGCCAAAAATGAGTAGCCAGTTGAAAACTATTTTGAGCGCAATGCCGAACAGATTAATCATCATGACCAGTTTGGGTCGCGATACGGCATTGGCTAACGAATATACCGTCCTGAAGATCAATGCCGCAGGCAACGCAATCGTCAGGGCAAACAAGTAGTCAGTCATGCTCTGGCGAACTGTCGGGGATACGTCACCCGAGAAACTCAGCCACACATCTGGAAACATCATCACGAGCCCACCCAGCAAGGATAAGCCCAATGCAACCCAGATACCTTGACCCCAGGCGTGTCCGATACGATCACTTTGCCCCGCACCGTAATACTGTGCGAGTATAGGGATCAGCGCATGCATGACCCCCATCAAACCCACGAAGACGGTAATGTAGATGGATACTGAAAGCGCCATTGTCGCCAGATCGTTAGCGCTGGCGTGACCGGTCATGATGGTGTCCAGGACACCGAAGGCGATTCCTGCCCAAGCGCTGATCAGTGTGGGCCAGGATTGTTTAAGAATCGCACGGGCGGTTGCGGATAAGGATTTGCTAAAAACGATGTCCTGCGTCATTTAGCTTTGATCCGCAGTAAGCGGTATCGATCAAACCGATCGGCACCACGAGATCCTTGCCAAATGACTTGAGCGCCCTCGGCATAGCCCGCAGACCCATCCTCGAGTTGTTGCAAAGAGGTTTGTTGCAAGACGATCGGGCAGGAGGAGTCGTAAGTGAAGGTAATCTTGTCAAACGCATAAAGCGAGGCTCGGGGCCCGGCAGACAAACCTTGCGACCGGACGCACTGCCGGGTTTCTCCCGGCGAACTGAGTTTGACGAGCTCGGCTTTAATTTCGGCAGACATCGGGCGATAGCTACGGACGTAATCGACCACTGGCATCCAAAGTAAGCACAACAGCACCCAGGTGCAGGTGATCCCGACTGCGCAAAGGATAACGCCGCGCCACAGCACGCTTGGATGAAATCGAACTCGCCAGACAACCAGGCTGACCCAGCCAACGGTAACCAGCGCAGCAACGATCACCGTCCACCACATGATTTGCGGCACATAACCGACGGTCTGTCGGGCGATATTGAGTGAAATTCCGTGTGGCATGTCGAAGTACAGTGCCATCCAGCCAATCCACACGCACGCGACTGTGACCGAAAAACACATGACCCCGAACCAGTCGAGCGTGTTGACAACCCCACGGCGCATCGTCGGAAGAGAGAAAGCTCCAAGCACTGAGCAAGGAATCACCAGCATCATGTAATCGGGTTCGCTTGGTTCAGCGGTAAAAGCCAGGACAATGACCGTGCCAACGAGCGTTGATAAAGGTATCCAGATATGCGGCGCAGCAAGCCACCGGCGCCATTGCCATAATGCAAGAGCCGCGAGTGGCCATGTGGGCCAAAGAAACCAGGGAAGATCACGAAGCGGTCTCAAAGCGATGTCCCAAACTGGCAGCGCGAAGTAGTCGTAGTTCCAGCGAGCCCACTCACCGAGCCAGTAAGGATCTAAACGTTTCGCCGTTAGCCACCAGGCAAGCCCCAGGGTGATAGCGAGCACAAAACTCCAAAGCAAAAAGTGCGTGCGGCGCCAGAGGGCACTTTTCGGTTGGAAAGCGAAGGGAAGTGCAAAAAGAATTGGCAAAACACCCGGTAAAGCTTTGTTAAGAAACGCGGCAGCTAACGCTAGCCCGAGCATCGAGGCGCCCAGTTTGGGCTTGTCCAGCATGCGAGCAAGAGAATAATAGGCGAGAGCTTGGCAAGCTAGAGCCGCTACCGCAATTGACGTTTCGTGCACGCGTAGCAAGATTCCCACAGTCGCAAGAACCAACAGCAAGGATGCGTCAGCGAGCAAACGACCGTAGTCTTTGACCGAGGGCTCACCCCCAAAGGGTAGCGCCAGCGGTTGGGCTTCCGGTCTGCGACCCAGTAGATAGGTGCCGTACCAGATGGATGAGGCTGTTAACGCAAACCACACCACGTTTGTCCCTCGAGAGGCAAGCACGTCGCCAAAAAAGGCGCTAAGGAAGCGGATGAAACCAGCCCCTAACCACACCGTTAAGGGGCCGTCTTGCGGCAAAAGAGCGGTTCCTATCTGTGGTAGCCACCACGCGTTACCACCGAAATCGAGCGCACTCAGCATCGTTGCAAAGCCGACTGCGTCGTCTGTTTTCCAGGGGTCGCGACCAATCAAACCTGTCACGATGTAGGCAGCTGCCAAGAGAAACAGCAACACCCTGGGCAACTTGACAGTTGCCGGAGCTGTGAGCCGAGCCGGAGTATGCTGAGTTTGAAACGACACGCGCTGTGAAAACCTTATAAAAAAAGGCAGCCAAGGGCTGCCTTCAGTCACGGCAATCTATCCCATATTGCTATGGGTAGAGCCATTATTCAGCTGCTGCAGCTGCTTTTTTCGTGCCTGATGTACGTGCGAAACGAGCGCGGAATTTCTCGACCCGGCCAGTTTCAACGATACGGGTTTGAGCACCGGTGTAGAAAGGATGTGACTCTGAAGTCACGTCACATTTGAACAGTGGGTAGGTTTTACCTTCAAGTTCGATGGTTTCGCGACTGTTCAACGTCGAGCGAGTGATAAATTTGTTGCCTGTTTGCAGGTCAACAAACACCACATCGCGGTATTCTGGGTGAATGCTGTCTTTCATGATTTTCCTTTGGGGTGAGCGGGTCGCCAGCTTTTGTTTGGTTAGGGTCAGTGAAGCGCTGCTCAATGACTGCTGCTCAATAACAGCTGCTCAATAAATCTGTCTTCAATAACCTGTGACAAAAACAACGTATCCATCAGTTAGCCAGCTATTCTACCAATATTCACGTTTTTTTGCAAAAAATCAACGCGTTGCGTGGTTTCAGCGGGCGCTGGTTCTGAGGTTGTTATAGTTCGATCCTACCAAGAAACGGAGTTGATTTTTGTCTAACAAGCCCTCGATCGATGATGCACCTACTATTTCTGAGGCCCAGGGTGTTCGGTACCTGCACTTCGGGACTGAGTGGGTTCAGGGGGCCATGTTAGTCGCCAAGCCTAATGAACTGGTGCTGGAATACACCGCGCAAATGATGGCGTGGCAATTGTTTATCGATCCTCCCAAGTCGCAGAGCATTGGTTTGCTCGGTTTGGGGGCGGGCTCCCTGACTCGTTTTTGCTTGAAGCACTATAACAATCCAGTGACAGTTGTCGAGTGGAACCCCCAAGTCACAGCGGCGTGCCATCTGTATTTTAAATTGCCAAGCCCCAGCCGCTTAAGCATTGATCATATGGATGCGGAGCAGTGGGTTGCCGAAACTGAACAGGCTGGCCAATTAGCAGTGCTGATGGTGGATTTGTACGATGCACAAGCGCGCGGACCGGTCAGAGACTCTGTTCATTTTTACAGTCATTGCAGGCGTGTACTGGCTGATGTTGGGGTGCTGACCGTCAATCTGTTTGGTGCTCACGAGAGTTTCGAGCGCAATATCAAGAACCTTAGTAAAGCTTTTGAGGGGCGCTTGCTGAGCCTGCCCCAGATTGATGCGGGTAATCAAGTGGTGATCGCGTTTACTGGACCTAAACTCGAGGTCTCCGTCGCTGATTTATTGGCTCGCGCTGAGTTGGTTGAATCGCGTTATGGATTACCTGCACGTAAATGGGCAAAATCACTCGTATCCCAATCTCGGGAAGGTATCTTAAGTGTCTAACTCCTTCTCATCCCGCTTGCAGCGGATTTGGCGTTTAGTTGTCGTGTCCCTTGCAATTTGTTTTGCAGGATATTCAAGTGGCGCGAGCGCGCAACTCAAGCAGGTAACGATTGTCGCTGCGCGAGAATCCGAATCCACGAGCAGTCTGATTGCTGGCCTGAAAGATGCGCTCAAAACCGCGGGCTTGATCGAAGGAAAACACGTCAAGTTTCGGATTGACAACGCAGCAGCGCTGGGGGTGGATCTGGATTCACTGGCTCAAACGGCTATTGCAGGCAAACCCGACGTTATTGTTGCCCTGACTGTACCGATGGCTACTGCTGTAATGATGCAAGCAAAGGCACAAGATTCGAAAGTTCCCATTATTTATGGTGACGTTTATGACGCCGAGATAAACATGCTGACTGGCGAACAGGGTGCCTTACCAACGCAGATGTCAGGTGTCATTTCGTCCATTTCATTGAACCGCCAGGTAGATCTGATCCGGACTTTGGTTCCGGGAGCTAAGCGCATTGGAGTGTTGTATCGGTCGGGATCTCCGACGTCTTCAGCTTTGGTCAAGCAACTGACAGAGGCGCTATCCAAGTTTGGCCTTGTCTTGATCGACTATCCCGTGACCCGAGGGCAGGATGTGGGCTCGGCGGCAAGAAGCATGCTCAGCAAAGTGGATGTGTTTTTTAGTATCGATGATGCCACTGTCTCACAGGTGTATCCGGCGTTAGTGAAAGTTGCAACTGAAGCCAAACTTCCCTTAATCGCCTCGCAAGCGGGGGGTGTCAACCAAGGCGCTCTGGCTGGCTTGGAGTTCAATCAGAAAGAAGTGGGCCAGCAACTGGGCCGCTTGCTTGCGAAGGTGTTGAAAGGCACGCCAGTTAGTGCGATACCGCAAGAGACAATAACTAAGCCTTCTTTATGGTTGAATCAATTTACCGCCCGTAAGCTGGGTTGGACGTTTGCCGAAGCGGTCTTGAAGTCGGCGGCTCAAATTGTTGATAAGTGACCGGAAAAGGTTAAGAATACCTACCGTGATACAGTGTTTTCCCTTAGTATCGCTGCTGGTGGATTGTTCACCACTGACTTTTGATTGAAGAGATCTCAAAAATGCGAATTTCCAGTCCATCACTGACTCGGCTGGGTGCGTTACCAGTAGTCCTTTTTCTTGCGGTTTTGGGATTGAGTGCGTGTGGTGAGAAGCCAGCATTTACTCCTGGTCCGTCTCAAGTAGTGACGGTGACGGTTGAGCCCGAGTCGGCCTCGATCCAATCTGACTTACCTGGTCGTGTTGCCGCCGTTCGTGAGGCTCAGATTCGGGCACGGGTGACCGGAATCGTTCAAAAAATCGTTTTTAAACAAGGCGCGTTGGTAAAAGAGGGTGATCTGTTGTTCAAGATCGACCCTGCCCAGTACCAAGCGGTGTATGACCAAGCGGCAGCACAACTTAAAAAGGCGCAGGCTGATGAGTTCGCGGCAAAGACGCTGGCAAAACGCTATGAGCCCCTGGTGGAGGCGAATGCTGTCAGCAAACAGGATTTCGACAATGCTCGCGCGGCTGCCAATCAGACTGCTGCTTTAGTTGCGGCAGCCAAGGCAAATCTCGAGAGTGCCAGAATTAATCTTGATTACACCAGTGTTAGATCACCCATCACCGGGCGAGTTGGCAAAGCGTTGGTGACAGAGGGTGCTTTAGTGGATTCGGTTTCTGCCACACAGATGGCATTAGTCCAGCAGCTTGATCCCATGTACGTTGATGTCAGTCAGACGACTGCCGATTTAGCTCGATTACGAAAGCTGTTTGCAGAGGGTGTGCTTCAGCGTGTGTCCGAAAATGAAGCGCAAGTCTCCATCGTCCTTGAAGATGGTTCCGTGTACGCCAAGCCAGGAAAACTGCTTTTTACTGGAGTCTCGGTTAATGAGACAACTGGCCAAGTGGCATTGCGCACGGAGATCCCCAACCCTGAGGAAATTCTGCTACCGGGTATGTTCGTGAGGGTACGTGTTGAGGCAGGGGTCAATAAGGCAGCCATGTTGGTGCCACCTCAGTCGATACAGCGGACCCCCGATGGCCGTACGAACGTGCTGGTCGTTAAAGAGGGGAAAGTGGTTCTCGCACCAGTGAAAATTGGTCCCACTTATGCCGGACGGGTGATTGTGAACTCGGGTCTCCAAGCAGGCGATGAAGTCATCACAGAAGGGTTCCAGAAGGTACGTCCGGGTATGCCGGTCAAGGTTGTTCCTGCTAGCAAACAGTAATAGGGACGTTTCATGCCGCAATTTTTTATTGATCGTCCGATCTTCGCGTGGGTCGTTGCAATATTTATCAGCTTTCTGGGCATTCTGGCGATTCGGTTTATGCCGATCTCTCAGTATCCAATTGTGGCGCCTCCAGCCATTACCATCACGGCTCAATATCCTGGCGCTTCGGCCAAAGAGGTGTCAGAGACAGTCACCAGCATAATTGAGAATCCGCTCAATGGCGCCAAAGGATTGTTGTATTACGAATCAGTCAGTGACTCAAATGGGCAAGCGCAGATTACCGTCACCTTCGCCCCAGGTACGAATCCAGACTTGGCGCAGGTCGACGTGCAAAACCGCGTTGCCAACGTAGCGGCGCAGTTGCCTGATGTGGTCAACCAGCAAGGCTTGCAGTTTCAGCAAACCGGCACTGGCTTTTTATTGATTGGCACCTTGTCGTCCACAGATAACGCGCTCGATCAAGCGGCATTGGCTGACTACATTACCCGCAATATACAAAATCCAATCTCTCGCCTTGACGGGGTCGGTCAGTTTCGCCTGTTTGGCGCACCTCGCGCAATGCGAGTCTGGGCGGATACAGATAAGCTCACGGCTCTGGGATTGAGCACTTCGGACTTGATCACCGCCCTGAAACAACAAAACGTACTGATTTCATCTGGCAGCATTGGTGCACCGCCCAACGGACCCGAGCAGCGCACAATGGCGACCGTACTTGGAAACGGTCAACTATCGACACCTGAACAGTTTGGTGAAATTGTCGTGCGTGCAAATCCTGACGGTTCGTCGGTTCGTCTTAAAAACGTGGCTCGAGTTGAGATCGGTTCAGACAGTTATTTGCTGGCAGCCCGTTTAAACGGTAAACCAACTGCAGCCTTTGCTGTTGTACTCAAGCCGACGGCTAATGCGCTTGATGTGGCGACAGCGGTTCAGGCGAAAATGAAAGAGCTGACCCCTTACTTCCCGGCTAACGTTGAGTTCAAAATTCCCTACAACACAGCACCTTACGTATCTACTTCGATTGAGCAGGTAATTCACACCTTGCTAGAAGCCATGGTTTTGGTGTTTTTAGTGATGTACCTGTTTTTGCAGGACTTCCGTTACACCCTGATACCGGCAATTGTTGTGCCTGTGGCCATGTTGGGCACGTTTGCAGTGATGCAAGTTTTTGGGTTGACCATCAATGTATTGACCTTGTTTGCTATGGTCCTTGCCATCGGTATTCTGGTGGATGATGCAATCGTTGTTGTTGAAAACGTTGAACGCATTATGGTGGAAGAGGGACTGTCACCTAAGCAGGCTACCGCTAAAGCAATGCCGCAGATTTCCGGTGCAATTGTCGGCATCACTGCTGTATTGACCACGGTGTTCTTGCCACTGGGATTCATGAGTGGCTCTGTGGGCGTGATTTACCGGCAGTTTGCCATTGGCATGTCAGTGTCGATTATGTTCTCGGCTTTTCTGGCGCTGAGTTTTACGCCTGCCTTGTGCGCGACTATTTTGAAGCCCATTGCCCGCGGTCATCACGTTGAGAAGAAGGGCTTCTTCGGATGGTTCAACCGATCTTTCAAACGCACCACTGATTCTTACGAAACAGGTGTCGGCAAAATACTGCGGCGCGGCAAGTCTGTGATGTTTATTTATATTCTGATGTTGGGCGTACTGGCATTTTTGTATTTGCGCATGCCATCAAGCTTTTTACCCGAGGAGGATCAGGGGTACATGCTCGCGAACATCGAGTTACCAGCAGGTGCTTCGTCTAATCGCACCCTCGACGTACTCAAGAAGGCTGAGAAATATTACATGTCGGATCCAAATGTTAAAGATCTGATCACGGTGACCGGCTTTAGCTTCAACGGCAATGGCATTAACACTGGTCTCGCTTTTATTACCCTCAAAGACTTTGCTGAACGCAAAGGAAGGCAGAATTCAGCTCAAGCCACGGCTGGCAAGGCGGTGGGCGCCTTATTAGGTGGTATTCCAGATGCAATCGTCTTCACTGTCGTACCACCGGCAATTAGAGAGCTTGGCAATGCAACTGGTTTCGACTTCAGATTGCAGGATCGCAGTAATCTTGGCTACGACGCTCTAATGGCCGCGACCTCACAATTACTTGGTTTGGCCATGCAAAACCCTTCCCTTGCTCAGGTCAGAATAAGTGGCTTGGGGCCAGGGTCACAATTGTCGCTGAAGATTGATCGCGAAAAGGCTGCTGCCCAAGGCGTTAATTTCTCAGAGGCGGCCAGTTTGCTCTCGTCTGCCATGGGCGCAGCTTATATTGGCAAGTTCCCCAATATGGGGTGGATGCAGAATGTCTGGTTGCAGGCCGATATGCAATTTCGTATGCAAGTTGAGGATGTTCTAAAACTGAACGCCCGCAGTACATCGGGTGCAGTCGTCCCCTTGTCTTCTTTTGTCGATGTCGAGTGGAAGCAGGGACCAACCCAAGTGATTCGCTATAACAGCTACCCCGCCATCCGAATCGCGGGTACCTCTGCGCCCGGGCATTCGACGGGTGAGGCGATTCAGCAGATGCAGGATTTGATGCAGCAACTGCCACCAGGGTTTGCATACGAGTGGGCCGGTTTGTCCTACCAGGAGAAGCAAGCAGGTACCCAGGCACCCTATCTCTTGTCGCTGGCTCTGATGGTCGTGTTTCTTGTGCTCTGCGCACTATATGAGAGCTGGGCAATCCCCTTCTCCGTGATGCTAGTCGTGCCTTTAGGGATGCTCGGTGCTGTGGGCTTGGCTGTCGCCGTGGGCATGAGTAACGACGTGTATTTTCAGGTTGGGATGGTGACAGTCATCGGGCTGGCAGCCAAGAACGCGATTCTGATTGTTGAGTTCGCCAAAGATTTATTCGCGCAGGGAAGAACGCTGACCGAGGCTTCCATTGAGGCCTCTAAACTTCGCTTCAGACCTATTTTGATGACATCCTTTGCTTTTATTCTGGGCGTGTTGCCGCTGACACTTGCTACGGGAGCCGGTTCAGCGAGTCAGCGTGCGGTTGGCTTTGGAGTTTTGGGCGGCATGCTTGCTGCCACGCCATTTGCTGTCTTGTTCGTCCCCTTGTTTTTCGTGATTGTGTTGAAATTTTTTAAGACCAAACCGCAATTCCCGGGGATGGGAGGCAATGCAAAATGATGCATTTTCGATCCATCTCTCGCATAACGGTGGTGACTGCTCTCGTGGCTGGGCTCGCAGGTTGCAATTTGGCGCCGGATTATGTTCGCCCGGATTCGCAGATCAAATCCCTTTGGCATGATCAACCGGTTGCGAGCTTTGATGCGTCTACTAACGCCACGACAGTGGTAAGCACCCCTGTTGCGACGACGGCGGGTCAGTCCAGCGTTATCGAGCTTGGCTGGAGGACATTTTTTCAGGACGCACGATTGCAGGCAATGCTCGAGATTGCCTTAAAAAATAATCTTGATCTGCGTTTGGCAGTGCAAAGGGTCGAGCAGACTAGAGCTCAATATGGCATTGCCCAAAGCGCCTTATGGCCAGCGGCTCAACTGAACGCGAGTGCGACGAGAACTGGTACAGCTAACGACTTTATTACACCGTATGCCACGAGTTCTGTATCGAATGCTTATACGGTGACCGCAGGTTTGACATCCTTTCAGATCGATTTTTTCGGTCGTCTGCGCAACTTGTCTGAGGCGGCGTATCAGACGTATTTGTCTACCGAAGCAATGTCTCGCAACGTACAACTCACCGTCATTGGTAGCGTGGCTCAGCAATATTTTCGCGTCCGCATGGATGACATGCTAAGTGAGTTGGCCAAGCAAACCATGGTGTCACGGGAAGAGTCGTATGCCTTGGCGAGACGACGTTTTGAAGCTGGTGTCGTGTCCGAACTGGACTTGAATCAGGCGAGATCCTTGCTCAACGCCTCGGCCGCTGATGTCGCAAAATACAGCCGGGATCGGGCGCAAGCAATGAATGCCCTGGAAGTCTTGCTTGGCCAGCCGATCCCTGACGACTTACCTCAAGCTGGACCCTTGAGCACAGAGACCATGCTCAAACAATTGCCTGCTGGTGCCCCGCTGGATTTGCTCGTCAACAGGCCCGACATTGTGGCGGCTGAGCATACATTGCAAGCCAATAATGCCAACGTTGGGGCTGCGCGTGCGGCATTTTTCCCTTCTGTGAACTTGTTGGGATTTTTTGGTTATAGCGCCGCCTCGCCCGGCGGAGTGTTTCTTGGTCAGTCCAATGCATGGCAAGTTAGTCCCGCTATGACTTTGCCTATTTTTAGTGGTGGAGCTTTAATCGCAGGCCTTGATCTGGTTGACGCAAACAGCCGGGCGGCTGTGACAGCCTATCAAAAAACGATACAGATCGCGTTTCGAGAAGTTTCGGATGCACTGGCCGGTGAAGCCACATATCAGGCCGAACTCAATGCCAATCAATCACAAGAACAGAGTCTCAAGCGCAGCCTTGAGCTATCGAACCTGCGGTACAGTCGGGGGATAGATAGCTATTTGCAAGTTCAGATCGCACAGATCAATTACTACACGGTTCGCCAGATCGCCCTGCTGACTATGTTTAATGCGATGGTGAATCGCGTGCAGCTCTACACTGCTCTTGGAGGAGGCCTCAATCCATGATCGACTTAGGTGTAAATATTGATCATGTCGCAACGCTCAGGCAACAGCGACACACGTCCTATCCTGATCCGATTCAAGCTGCGCTGCGCGCTGAAGAGGCAGGCGCCGATCTAATCACTTTGCATCTACGCGAAGATCGTCGTCACATCCAGGATGCAGATGTTTTTGCTATTCGCCCTTTGTTGCGTACCCGCATGAATCTCGAATGCGCCGTAACAGAGGAGATGCTCACTATCGCCTGCAAAGTCCTACCTCAGGATGTGTGTCTGGTGCCAGAGAAGCGGACCGAGCTAACAACAGAGGGTGGTTTGGACGTGGTGGGGGGCTTTGCATCTGTCAAAGCGGCTGTAGACAGATTGCAGTCAGAGGGGATTCGAGTGTCCCTGTTTATCGACCCTGATGCCCAGCAGATCAAAGCAGCGACAGATACGGGTGCTTCCGTCATTGAGCTACATACCGGTGCGTACGCCGAGGCCAAGACGCAAACCGCCGTGTCGTTCGAACTTGAGCGTTTGAAACAAGCGATTCAGTGCGCGGTCTCCGCAGGTTTAAGAACTAACGCTGGACACGGCCTACACATGCAGAACGTCGCTGCCATCGCCGCGCTGGATGGCATAGCTGAGCTCAATATCGGTCACGCGATCGTCGCACAGGCAATTTTCGACGGATGGGAGACGGCCATTCGCAACATGAAAGCAGCGATCATCACGGCTCGTGTGCAGGCGCAGCTCGCTGGTAGCTAGCAAACCGCTCACCTTCAACTGACACTGCCGCTGATGCAACCGCCTTTGCCATCACTCATGCCACCGAATCGTGCAATTGCCGGTATCGGGCTCGATTTAATCAAAATGGATCGCATTGACCGTGCTTGGCAACGGCACCCAGACAAGTTTCCAGCAAAGATTCTTGGTGCCGATGAATTAAAAGTGTTTCACGCTCGTGCAGCGAGAGATCGCTTGCGCGGTGTGCGTTATCTGGCCACTCGCTTTGCCGCAAAAGAGGCGTTTTCCAAGGCAATTGGGTTAGGCATGCGATCCCCCATGTGGTGGACGCGTATGCAGACCCTGAACATGGCGGGTGGTCGTCCTTGCGTAGTCTTATCGTCACCGTTAAAAGAATGGTTCGAGGATAGATTTGGTGCAGCGCATATATCTCTCACCGACGAGTCGGAGTATGGTGCTGCTTACGCAGTAGTCGAATCAAAGCAAGCTTAAGAGGCGTTGTCATGTCCAGCAAGAAAAAAAACTCTTCTATGCCTCGTGGGCCACTGATGGTCGATGTTGAAGGCTTAACACTAACGGACGCTGAAAAAGAACGTCTCTGCCACCCAATGGTCGGCGGAGTTATCCTGTTTAGCCGGAACTTTGAAAGTCGCAAACAGTTGACTGAGCTGACTCGAAAAATACATAAGTTGCGTAAGCCGCGCTTGCTGATTGCTGTGGATCATGAAGGCGGTCGGGTGCAGCGCTTTCGAGAAGATGGTTTCACCGTTTTGCCTTCAATGCGAAAGCTTGGCGAAGCGTGGATGCAAAATCCGCTCACTGCAATGCGGATCGCGGCTGATGTCGGTTATGTCTTGGCTGCTGAGTTACTCGCTTGTGGTGTTGATCTCAGCTTTACACCGGTACTCGATCTTGACTACGGTGTCAGCGCTGTCATTGGTGACCGCTCTTTTCACCGTGATCCGCGCGTCGTGGCGATGCTTGCGCGTGCGTTGGCTCAAGGCCTGGGTTTTGCAGGAATGTCAGCCTGCGGTAAGCATTTTCCGGGGCACGGCGCCGTAGAGGCAGATTCCCATCATGAAATCCCGCACGACAATCGTAGTCTGACACGAATTCTGCAAGAAGATGCTGCACCCTATCAGTGGCTGGGTGATCAGGCGATTGCATCAGTGATGCCCGCACATGTGATTTACAACAAGGTTGACGCTAAGCCTGCAGGATTTTCCAGAGTCTGGATCCAGGATGTGCTGCGAGCTCGCTTGGGTTATGACGGCGTGGTGTTTTCCGACGATTTGACGATGGAAGGGGCATCGGTTGCCGGTGATATCGTTGAACGTGCACGTGCAGCCCTTGAAGCCGGTTGTGATATGGCGCTCGTATGCAATCGACCTGATTTGGCCGATGATTTACTTCAGCGCTATCGGGTCGAGCAATCCAAAGTCTCGCAAGCACGCGTAACGAGATTGTTACCAAAAAGGGCGCGTTTTGACTGGAAAGCACTTCAACGTACCCCCGCGTATCAGCTAGCGCTGACGTCAGTCCGATCTCTCAATGAAGGACGCTGAGACACCATCGGGTTTGACACCTGAAGCGCCTGTGTTTGATATCAAGGCGTTTCTGGCGCAACTACCTCATTTACCCGGCGTGTATCGACACATCGATGCCGAAGATGTCGTGCTGTATGTCGGTAAGGCACGTGATCTTAAAAAACGAGTGTCATCCTATTTTCAAAAAACACCGTCCAGTCCAAGGATAGGACACATGGTCGCGAGGGTCGTGCGACTTGAGGTTACTGTCACGCGATCTGAAGCTGAGGCGCTGATTCTCGAAAACAACCTGATTAAAACGCTTCGGCCGCGCTACAACATTCTTTTTCGCGACGATAAGTCATATCCCTATTTAATGCTCTCCGGACACGCCTCACCGCGTATCGCTTACTACCGGGGAGCAACACAAAAAAAAGGTCAATTCTTCGGGCCTTATCCGAGCGCCTGGGCTGTACGCGAGACCATACAGATCCTGCAAAAGGTGTTTCGCTTGCGTACGTGTGAAGACACGGTTTTCTCGAACCGGTCGCGTCCTTGCCTTCAGTTTCAGATTGGACGTTGCTCGGCGCCTTGCGTTGATGAGATATCAAAAGAGGATTACTCGGCGGATGCCAATCGTGCGGCCAGATTTTTAAATGGCGAAACGCGTGAGATCATGGGGGATATTGAAGCTCGTATGCATGAAGCGGCGACTGCCCTTGAGTTTGAAAAAGCTGCCTTATTGCGTAATCAGATGGGCGCGCTTGCCAGAGTCTTGCATCAGCAAACCATGGAAAATAGCGACAGCTCGGATACCGATATCATTGCTGTCGCGTCGTCTGGCGGTAAGGTCTGCGTCAATCTCGCCATGGTGCGAGGGGGGCGTCATCTGGGCGATCGCGCTTTCTTCCCAACTCACACCGACGACGATGCTGCCGCAGAGGTTCTCGAAGTCTTCATTGCCCAGCATTACATCGATAACCCTTTGCCAGCCACGATAGTCGCCTCGCATCCGTTGCCTGATCCTGATCTGATTGATTTATTGACTAACGCTGGGCACGCAAAAGTACGTTTTCTGGTGCGCCCGCAAGGTTTGGCTAAAGCGTGGCTCGAACAGGCGACCCGAAATGCTGAAATGGCGCTGGCCAACGCCCTGTCAGAGACTGGGGCAAGAAGTGCCAGGACCTTGGCGCTCGCTGAGGCACTCGGTCTGGATACCGATCCGTTAGCACTTGAAGAACTGCACATCGAGTGCTTTGATATTAGTCATACCGCAGGTGAAGCAACTCAAGCCTCTTGTGTGGTTTACAACCATCATGCCATGCAGTCGTCGCTGTACCGGCGATACAACATCGCAGGTATTACGCCCGGGGATGATTATGCAGCCATGAGGCAGGTGTTGAACCGTCGCTTCGGTAAAGTCGCAGACGGAGAGGCGCAGTTGCCCGGCTTGGTATTGATCGATGGTGGCAAAGGACAAGTCGAGATAGCTAGACAAGTTTTCGTTGAGTTCGGGTTGGATATTCAAGTCATCGTTGGTGTGGCAAAAGGCGAAAATCGTAAAGTGGGTCTGGAAACTTTGATCTTTGCCGACGATCGTCCGCCACTGTTGCTCGGTCAGGAGTCAGCGGCATTGATGTTAATCGCCCAGATTCGCGATGAAGCCCATCGGTTTGCCATTACCGGTATGCGAGCCAAACGAGCGAAGGCGCGCAACGTCTCCAGACTTGAGGATATTGACGGGGTAGGGGCTAAGCGCAGGCAAAAACTGTTGGCTCGGTTCGGTGGTTTCTCAGGTGTGGTGTCGGCAAGCATTGAAGATTTAGCCTCCGTCGAGGGGATATCGCCTGACTTGGCCGAGCGTATCTATTTTGCACTGCGATAAAAAGACCGAGCCAGACTTTTCAAAAATGAGACAGAACGATCGGTTAGCATACGCACATGCCCATTAATTTACCTATCATTCTCACTTGGCTGCGGATCGGCATGATCCCTTTAGTTGTCGCGCTTTTTTACGTGCCTGACAGCGTCATGCATACGCAATTACGTGACGCGATTGCCGCATCTGCCTTTGTTCTTGCAGCAATCACGGATTGGCTAGATGGCTGGTTGGCCAGACGCTGGAATCAAACATCATCGTTTGGGGCCTTCCTGGATCCGGTTGCTGACAAGTTGATGGTATGCGCCGCACTTGTCGTTCTGCTCAGCCTGGACCGAGTCGATTCACTGATTGCAGTGGTCATTGTCGGTCGCGAAATCACCATATCTGCTTTACGCGAGTGGATGGCACAACTGGGTGCGCGCGCCAATGTCGCGGTTCACTGGTTGGGTAAATTTAAAACAGCTGCGCAAATGATTGCGATTCCCTGCCTGCTCTATCCTTACTCACTGTTCAGTATCCCGCTCGCCAAGGCTGGTCTGATTTTGATCATCATCGCTGCCATCCTGACAGTTTGGTCGATGTTCTACTACCTGCGCCGAGCCTGGCCAGTCATTCGCGAAAAAGCCATTTAAGCGCTTGTTACTGCCTTGCACTCCGGCAGATAGTCGGCTCAGACATATCTGGTGTTGCTCTCCAGGGATTAATATCAAGACCCCCACGCCTGGTATAACGGGCGTAGACCGATAAAGAATCAGGCTGACAGGCGGACATGATATCCATGAAGATTTTTTCGACGCAATGTTCATGGAAACCATTGTGAAGCCGGTATGAAACAATATATTTCAACAAACTGCCGTGATCAATCGCTGGGCCTGAGTATTCGATTTCGATGCAAGCCCAGTCAGGTTGATCGGTTACTGGGCAGTTGGATTTCAGTAGTCTTGAAAAAATCTTTTCGTTTTTAACGATTCTTCCAGTCGATCCCGCCGTGACATCGAGAGCTGTCGTTGCAAGTTTTAGCAATGATGGTTTTGGTTCATAGCAATCGATTTCGACATCAAGCTTGTCCAGATTGATTCCGTCAAACTCTTTGATCTGCTCGTCATCAAACTGATCGGGACCAATCATTTCAAGATCAATGGTGCTGCCGATTGCGGCTTGTAAATCTACGCGCAAGCGGTCAAATACATCGTGCACTGTGTTGAAGTGGCTTTGGTTGAAACTGTTCAAATACAGTTTGAATGACTTGGATTCCATGATATTGGGGCTTGTCGTTGGCACTTTTATCCGCAGCAACGCTACTTTGGGCAGGCCTTTGGCATTCAGCCACGATAGCTCGTAGGCATTCCAGAGATCCCACCCAGTGAAAGGTACCGGTGCACACAAATCCAGACCAAGGCTGCTTCTCGCTTCTGCGCGCGAGATCGGGAAGAGTAATGAAGCGTTATATCCATTGGGATAGGAAACTGACTTGCCAAGAGGCACATCACTAGGAATATTTGGGGTGCTTGTGTTTGAAGATTGGGTCATTGGCGCACGAAAAAGATTGAGCTAACCGTGACGTTCGCCGGCAAGCAATCGAACCGCAGTGTAGGTCATCACATCGACGCCGTCTTGATTTTTAACATCAATGCGCGACGTGACAACGGCACGATTGTTTTTGGACGTTGGCTTAATACCCGTTACTTCAATTTCAGCCCATATCGTATCGCCGGCCATCACCGGAGCGAGAACTTTCTTGTGTACCTCGAGCAACGCCAGGCCAGTGCCTTGCACCATCCCCTGCATGACAAAACCCTCAATCAGTGTATAGGTGAGTGCCCCTGGCGCTGGGCGACCTTTCATCGCACCGTGCTCAAAAGTAGTGTCGATGAAGATGGTTTCCAGCATGCCGGTCACACTGACAAAATTGATGATGTCAGTTTCAGTAATTGTGCGCTTGAAAGTCCGCAGCTTCTGGCCCACAGACAATTCCTGCCAGATATATCCGGCGCCCATTAAAGGTAGCTTGCTCATTTGGTCGATCCCATGGCGTGCTGCTTCGCTGCGCCACTCTCAATCAGCGAGTCGATCGCAGCGACAGAGAGCCCCGCGGCTAAGAGCGTTTCGCGAGTATCCGCACCAAGTCTTGGCGGCATCGTTGGCTCGACCAGTGATTTTTGCATCCTCACGGGATGACGGGTAAAGCGATAGGTTCGGCCTTGCTCGTCCTGCAGATCTTGAAAAAAGTCGACGCTTTTCAAATGCGGGTCCGATTCCAGATCCTCGAGTCGATTAATGCGCGCTGCGGGAATTTCATATTGGTCGCAAAATGCAAGCCAGAAAGCGGTATTTTTGTCGGCCACGATACGACCGGCTGTTTCATAGAGAGCAGCGATATGCTGAGTGCGCATAGCCATGGTCTTGAATCGGTCATCAGCAGCCATCTCCAGATTGTTTGTACCGGTAAAAAAATTAGCCCAGTGTTTGTCTGTATACGGCATCATGCAGACATAGCCATCGCTGGTTTGGTAGGGTTTTCTCCAGGCGGTCAGGGCCCTGGGGTAGCCGATTTCGTCGGATAGCTCTGGTAGGTGATGGCCGTAAAAATGCTCAACCAAAACAAAGCCAGTCATGGTTTCAAACATGGGGATTTCAATAAACTGACCTTCTCCCGAGCGCTCACGCTGAAACAACGCGGCCAGAATGGCATGAGTTGCCACCAGCCCGCAGGTCTTGTCGGCAGCAACGGTCGGCAAGTAGCGTGGTGTTCCGCCTTGTCGCGTCATCAGATCAGCCACACCGCTCAGACCCTGAATCACGTCGTCATAGGCAGGTTGCCCCGCGTAGGCACCGCCGTTACCAAAGCCGTGCAATCCAGCGTAGACCAGCTTTGGATTTCTGGCGAGCAGCGTGTCGTGATCTAACCCAAGGGCCGCCATTTTCTGCGGACGTACGCTGTGCATGAAGACGTCGGCCTGATCAATCAGGGCTAACAGCGCTGATAAGGCTTCGGGATTCTTCAGGTCGAGACAAACGCTTTTCTTGTTGCGATTAACACCCAGAAATATGGCTGACAGTCCTTGCTCATGAAAGGCGCCGGTGTAGCGGGTTGAATCCCCCTCAGGCGCTTCCACTTTAATGATCTCAGCTCCGTAGTCGGCCAATGTCTGACTCGCATACGGGCCAAACAGTACTGAGGTCATATCCACAATCTTGATACCACTCAAAGCCGATTTAGTCTGAGTCTCTGTTTCTTTGATCATTTTTTAATGTTTTGCTGTGATGAAATCGGGCTTTTGCCAAGAAGAAAGCAGCACCCGAGAAGCGGGTTAATCTACAACGTATGAAACCTTAACATGTCTATCGACGGATCCTGCCTATGTTGACCGCACTTGATTTCACCCCTGTTCCTTCGGAGGAGCTCGCTTTTCGAGGACAAATCAGATCCTTTTTACAAGAGACTCTGGTCGATTATCCATACCATCAGCGCGCGCGCTCCTGGATGGGTTCGAGCGCCGAGTTCAGTCGTAAGCTAGGTGCTAAAGGGTGGTTAGGGCTGACGGTTCCTGAAGAGTATGGTGGCGCGGGCAAGGGATTTTTCTCTCGTTTCATCCTGGCTGAAGAGTTGCTGGCATCTGGCGCGCCGGTGGCCAGCCACTGGATCGCAGACCGTCAGAGTGCGCCGCTTTTGTTGCGTTACGGGACTGAAGCCCAGCGCCAACAATATATTCCAAAGATTTGTCGTGGCGAATCTTTTTTCTGTATCGGCATGAGTGAGCCGAATTCGGGCTCAGATCTTGCCAGTATCAGAACTCGGGCGATTGCCAACGACCAGGGCTGGTTGCTAAACGGCAGCAAAATCTGGACGACCAATGCCCATCAATGCGATTACATGATTGCGCTCGTGAGAACGTCGGGGGAAGCAGCCGATCGTCAACAGGGCTTATCTCAATTATTGATCGACCTCACGTTGCCAGGCGTGACACGCAAACCGATTGTTGACCTCGCAGGGGATGCGCATTTTTCGGAAGTCTTCTTTGATAACGTTCAACTAGCAGCCGACGCCTTGATCGGCACTGAGGGCCAGGGCTGGGATCAAGTGACGGCAGAACTCGCCTTCGAGCGCAGTGGCCCCGAACGAATCTATTCAAGCATGGCACTGCTTGATTGCTGGATTAACGCACTGCGCGAGCAGCAGGTGTCGGATTCTGCGACACAGGCCTTGGTCGGTGGTTTAGTCGCCGAAATGGCTGTTTTGAGAGGTTTGTCGCTAGCGGTGACCCAAAAGCTCGTGGACGGCGAAAGCCCTGCCATAGAGGCATCTGTTGTTAAGGATTTCGGAACAGATTTTGAGCAGAAGGTGATTCGGCAGGTAAGTGGCTGGTTGGGTAGCAACCCTGAATTCGTCGTGTCGGGAGACTTGCTCAAAGCCCTTGGCTACCTTGAACAAATGGGTGTTACCTTCTCGTTGCGAGGCGGTACTCGTGAGATCCTGCGCGGCATCATTGCCCGGGGCCTTGGACTACGTTAAATTTTTAAAGCGAATCACATCATGCAAGACTCATTTTTTGACAGCACTGAAAAACTACTCTCGGAAGTCAGTTCCCCTTCAGCGATCCGCAAGATAGAACAGGGCGGTGACACGCAGGCCATGTGGTCCAGCCTCCAAGCATCCGGTTTCGTCGATGCGCTCGTGCCCGAGAGCAAGGGTGGTGCAGGCTTGGCGCTCGCTGACATCGGTTCTGTCCTTTTCTCGATCGGTCGTCATGTTGTCCCTTTGCCGTTTGCGCACAGTATTCTGGCGCGAGCTTGGTTAAACGACGCTGGATTAACAACTCCCAAAGGTGCTTTGACTTTTGCCCCATTTCAAATGGATAAATCGGGCGAGGGTATCACTGCCCGTGCGGTCAGTTTTGGTAAAACAGCTGATTGGGTGCTTGCGCAAAAAGATGAAGATATCTGGTTATTACCAGTTGCGGATGCGACCGTTGCGACCTCTGGCGGTTATGGCTCTTTGGACGCGGACTTGCACTGGCCGGCTGAGGTTGGCAAGCGCAGCGCAATCGGTCGCTGGCCAACTGATCAGTTTCAACATTTGCTCGCGCTCTCAATGGCAGCCATGATTGCCGGTGTCGCTGATCGCGTGTACGAAATGACGTTGACCTATGCCAATCAACGAGTACAGTTTGGTAAGCCCATCGGTAAGTTTCAAGCACTGCAGCAACAGATCAGCGAAATGGCCGAGCAAGTGTTCGGAGCGAGAATGGCCGTACAGATGGCTTGTCAAAGCAATAGCTGGCGGCCATTGCCTGCACTGGCCGCAATGGCTAAAGCGCAAACGAGTCAGGCTGTGGCTCGAGTGGCTTCTACCGCGCATGCTGTGCATGGTGCAATTGGCGTAACCGCTGAGTACGACTTACAACTCTATACCCGTCGATTAAACGAGTGGGCTCGCTTGGGTGGCGGTTATGGCTATTGGGCACATAAGCTTGGGGCTAGCGTATTACAATGCGATCGGTCGGTACTGGACTATGTCAGACTGGATTTGTTTGGCGAGCCTGTGTGAATTGAACTAATGAGATAAAAATCCCGCCAATGAAGCAACAAGATTTGCCTGATTTCATTAGTGGCGCATCAGCATGGAAAGGCCCTGTCTTTTCGGCAACTGGCGTATGGCGACACACGTTAACAGATGATGAGATCGCCGAAGTAGAGCGGGCGGCAAGGTCTTTCCTGGAAATCACTGACGATATTGCCAAGATGACGGTCAAGCAGTTCCCGTTGCCAACTCTTGGCCGGCGCATACGTGCAATTCATGACGATCTTATCAATGGATCGGGTGTCGCCCTGGTGCAAGCTTTACCAGTCAAAGAGTGGTCTACTCAATTAAGCGCAACAGCTTTTTTCGGCATTGGCTTGCACTTAGGCCTGCCAAGGCCTCAGAATGCAAAGGGCCATTTGCTTGGGCATGTGCTTGATATGGGGATGGATGCAAACGATCCGAACGTGCGTATCTATCAGACCCATGAGCGACAAACTTTCCATACCGACAGTAGCGATATCGTTGGCCTTCTGTGTTTGCAGCAAGCTAAATCCGGCGGTGATTCTGCACTAGTTTCGTCCAACACCATTTTTAACGAAATGAAAGCAAGGCAGCCGAAACTGGCGGCTGCCTTGTTCGACCCAATTGCGACAGATCGTCGGGGCGAATTTTCAGAAGGTCAAAAACCCTTCTTCGAGATCCCTGTCTTTAATTGGTACGCAGGCCTCATGTCTAGTATCTATCAGCGCCAATATATTGATTCTGCCCAGCGGTTCGACGAGGCCATGCGATTGACGCCGACCCATGTCGAAGCGCTGGATTGTTTTGATTCGATGGCCAACGATCCCGCATTGAACTTTCTCATGCGTCTTGAGCCAGGTGATATGCAGTTTGTGCACAATCATAGTTTGCTCCATGATAGAACCGCTTTTGAGGACTGGTCCGACCCCGCGCTTCGCAGGCATCTTTTACGCCTGTGGATCTCCTCGCCGGATGCCCGCCCGCTCCCTGAGGTATTTGCCCAGCGCTATGGCACGGTGGTGCCGGGCATTCGGGGCGGAGTGATGGTTCCCGCCGATCAATGGCATGCGCCTTTGACAGCCGCTTGATCGTTTTGTCTAAAAAGGGATATTCATGACTTCATTTTCAAACAGCCTCAAGTTGGCCTTCGTCGTGGTCGTGGCGTTTAGCCTCTTTGGCTGCCAGGCCAAGATAGAGACTAAACGCGATGATGGTGTCTCTAAAACCCTCTCTGCGGTCATCAAGGATGCCAGCTTGAGTAGTGGCAAAAATGCGGTCTATGCTGCGTGCACTCAGCTTGGCTACAAAGTCGTGTCGACTGCAGATCTTATTGTTTGTGCGCAAAATAAAATCAGTGAAAATCGTGAGCGTGAGTTAATGCAATGGCTGGGAACACAGATCCAAGGTTTGGATAATGAGTACACGATGGCACCCAAGGCGTTTATTAGCTTTGGGGTCAAGGCCAACGGCTCAGGTGTTGATATCGTTGCAAATGCCTATGCGACGATTCTGGATTTGGGTGATATCCCCAGAAAATACAATCTGAGCGATGAAACCGCAGTCCAGCAAATGCAGGCTTTGCTGGTCGCAGCAGGCGCACGATGACCGGTTCAGATCACCCGGGTCGTTGGGATTTCAAACCTTATCGCTTGACCGTTGCGCGGATTCTTAACGAATATCAACCGGCGACGGTTTTAGATATCGCGTGTGGTGAAGGTTGGATTAAGAAATGCATGAAAACACCGGTCTTCGTGCATGGGCTTGATTTCTACGAATCTGCCCCCGCGGATTACGATTTATTCTCGTCTTTCTGGATGGATGAAGGTGTTCCCGATGCTTGCGGTCTGTTTGATGTGGCCGTTTGCTGTGAAGCGATCCCATACCTGCAAAATTTTGGAGTCTTCTTCCAGAGTGTGAACAGACATCTCAAACCAGGTGGCAGGTTCATTGTGTCCGTGCCCAATTCCATCTACGCGGCATCCAGAATTGACCACGTCATACAAGGCTTTCCGCGAGCAAATAACTACTTTGTTAACACGGTAGCCGATTCTCACATGCCGTGGTTACCGCTCAATTTTTATCAAATTCGTTTTTTGCTTGGCATGAACGGCTTTGGTGATGTCCAGGTGCACGACGTTGATGAACCCAAACCTAAACACGCGTGGGAAAAACTCGTTGGCCTCATTTCTAAGGCCTATATTCGCCGTCGTCTACGCAAGGCAAGTACTGCAGATGAGCAAAAAATGTGGACCCAGGCTTTAACCGATCAATTGGTCTATGGTCGTCGCCTGGTCATGTCAGCAATCAAATTAGCCGGCTGATTTTGTCGTTTTGGCTTTCGCTGTTTTAGATTTGGACGTTTTGGTCGTTTTTTTCTTGCCTGTCGAGCTTTTTGCCGCGGTTTGTTTGGTTCCAGTCGATTTTTTTACGCTGGTGGATTTTTTAGCTTTGGTCGACGTTGCGCTTTTAGTAGTGGCGGTCTTGGCAGCAACTATCGGGGATGCGCCCGCAAGAAACGCAGCTAAGGTCGCGCCAACGAGTAATTTTTTAAACATAAGACTTCCTTTTATTTATCAATGCAATAATTTTGTAACATAGTTGACTCGCATTTTAGTCCCTTTGGTCGTAAAGTAGCGTAGTTGTCATCATTAGTACGTACTATTTGTGTTCTTTGTCGTTGTGGCACTAAGTAAAAGATCAGCAATCTGCACTGGATCGATTGAATCAGGCACAGATCAGCTGATTAATAATTAATAAAAATTATCTGGAGCAAATATGAAACTAAACGTAAACGGCGCAACCGTCGACTTTGATGGCGACGCAAGCACGCCTTTGTTATGGGTTTTGCGCGACCACCTCAATATCACCACGCCAAAATTTGGTTGTGGTGCTGGACTTTGCGGAGCCTGTACGGTGCATCTGGAAGGTGAGGCGATTCGCTCTTGCTCTTTGCCTGTTTCAGCAGCCGTCGGTAAGCGAGTAACAACACTGGAGGGCTTGCCTGCGTCAATCGGCAGGCCCATTCAAGAGGCCTGGATCGCAGAGTCGGTTCCTCAGTGTGGGTACTGCCAATGCGGACAGATGATGTCTGCTGCAGCCTTGTTATCAAAAAACAAGACGCCTAGCGAGACTCAAATTGTCGAAGCCATGGACGGCAACATCTGTCGCTGTGGCACCTATTCACGCATTAAGAAAGCCATCGTTCGCGCTGGCAACAACATTGCTTAATGAACGCAATAGGAGACTAAAAATGGATCGTCGCTCATTTATTAAATCAAGTGCCGTGCTTGGCTCGGGACTCGTGGTTGGTTTTTCGTTTACAAAAAATAGCGCAGTGGCTGGCGAAGCCGCTCTCGCCAATCCTTGGCTTCGGATCGACGCTGACAATTCGGTCACCATTACGGTTGCACGGTCAGAGATGGGGCAAGACGTTTATACGTCCATGAGCATGCTGATTGCTGACGAGTTGGATTATCCCTTGGGCAAGGTCAAGATCGAGATGGCCGCAGTTGATCCCAAAGCGTATGGAAACGATGCACTGGGTGGTGCGCAGATTACTGGCGGCTCGACCTCGATGCGCGATGCCTGGCTTAAGCTGCGTACAGTTGGTGCGACAGCCCGCGAGATGTTAGTCGCAGCCGCCGCCCAAAAATGGGGCGTTTCAGCAGCCCAGTGCGTGGCGAGCGACGGCATGGTGACATCAGGCGCTAACAAGGCAAGCTATGGCGAGCTAGCGGCTGCCGCTGCAATGGTTAAACCGTCGGGCAAGCCAACGCTCAAAACACCTGCCCAGTTCAAATACATTGGTAAACCCTTCGGCCGTCTGGACACACCAGCTAAAGTGATGGGTACAGCCCAGTACGGTATTGACGTGCGTGAGCCAGGCATGTTGTCGGCAGCGATTGCAATGAGTCCGGTTATTGGTGGCAAAGTCGTCAGTTACGACGCAACCGCGGCCAAGGCGGTACCTGGCGTTGAGGCAATCGTTCAGGTGCCCGATGGTGTTGGCGTGGTAGCTAAGGACTTTTACACAGCTAAAAAAGCCCGTGACTTGCTTAAAGTAGTTTGGGATAACGGTAACACTGCACCGATTGCTGATATGGCTGCGATCAAAAAGGGCTTGCGGGCTGCCAGCAAGACCAAAGGTGCGATCGTCGGCAAGGCCGGTAATGTAGATGCCCCTATGACGGGTGCGGTTAAGCAGTTGACAGCTGAATACGAGTTGCCCTTTGTTGCGCACGCAACGCTAGAGCCGATGAACTGTTCAGTGACTATCGCCAATGGCGAATGCCACGTTTGGGGTCCTGTCCAGTTCCAGCAAGGCACTCAAGGTGTTGCTTCGGCAGCCTCGGGCCTTCCACCTGAAAAAGTCTTTGTCCACACCACGTTCATCGGTGGTGGATACGGTCGTAAGCTTGAGAACGATTTTGTGGGCCAAGCCGTCTCAATCGCGAAAGCCAGTGGCAAGTCGATTCGCCTAACGTGGACGCGTGAAGACGACCTGACGCACGACTTCTATCGCCCAATCAGCTTAAGTCAACTGGCTGGTGGCTTTGATGGCAAAGGTAATTTGATTGGCCTGTCTTCAAAGCTGACTTCTCCGTCAGTGACTGCGCGCGCCTTCCCTGGGTTCGTTGTGAAAGGCAACGATCCCTTTATGACTGAGGGTACGGCTAATTTGACTTACGGTGTGAAAAACTACCGTGCTGAAAACGTAATTCACGACACGGGTATTCGTGTTGGTTACTGGCGTGCAGTGAGTAACAACTTGAACGCGTTCGCAGTCGAGAGCTTCATGGATGAACTTGCTGCCGAGGCAGGTAAGGATCCTGTTGAATTTCGTATGGCACTGCTAGACAAACAACCGCGTGCGCAAAAAGTACTTTCGACAGCTGCCGAAAAAGCTGGCTGGGGTAGTTTGCGTCAGCGTGGTACAGCCCTGGGTGTTGCGCAGATGGAGTGCTATGGCGCTTATATCGCAGTCGTGGCCGAAGTGTCGCTGAAAGACGGCAAGCCGAAGGTTAATAAACTGACTTGTGCTGTGGATGTGGGTGTAGCCGTTCGCCCAGATCAGGTCGTAGCACAAATCGAAAGCGCTATGCTGCTGGGTTTCTCAACATCGATGAAGAATGCAATAACCTTCAAAGACGGTGCGGCTCAGCAGCTGAACTTCGATACCTATCCTCTGATGCGCATGTCTGATTTGCCTGTGATTGACATCACGGTCATTCAGGGTGGTGATGCGCCATCTGGCCTGGGTGAAGTGGGTACGCCGCTGGTCGCGCCTGCGATTGCTAACGCCATCGTCGCAGCTGGTGGTCAGAGAACCCGCGCCTTGCCTTTCATTAAGGCTTAAGCGGTTGAGTCAAGGCCTTACTCTGTTAGTAACCCAGGGTAAGGTCTTCAGACCTTAGTGAACTAAGCCGCCGTCAGGCGGCTTTTTTTACGGGACTGCGCGGTAAATCCAAGGTGGTCACTCGAGTGAGTTCGCGCTTATATTTGACGTCGTCAAAAGGACGCGCCCGATGCAAGCTCGCCCGGTTATCCCATATAACCAGATCGCCAGACATCCACTCGTGAGAGAAAATATATTTCTCACGCGTCGCATGTTCGATCAGGTCTCTCAGTAAAAGTCTGCCCTCGGGGACAGGCCATTCGACAATACGTGAGGCATGCGACGCGACGTAAAGTGCTTTGCGATTATTCTCAGCAAAGTGCCTGACCAGGCGGTGCGTTGCACCAGGTAGCTTGGCGCTTTCTTCTGCAGAAAAATCGAAACCCATGGTATGGCGTGAGTAGACTATCGAATGATGCGCATGCAGATTTTCGATTTTGGCTTTGGTATCGTCATCCAGATCATCATAAGCGGTGCGAGTGTCCGCAAACTGAGTATCGGCACGCACAGGCGGCAGATTACGTGCAAACAGCAGCGAGTAGCGGCCTGACGGGTCTTCAAAAGAAGCGTCCGTGTGCCATATCCGGTTGCTAATGCCGTTCATGCGGCGTCTGTCATTGGCTGCCAAGATGTCCCCGTCCGCACCGACGTTGGAAATATCAGTCAGTGCCTCGTTACCATAACGATTTTTGGTCAAGGCAGCAGACGAGGTCTTTGCGTGCAGTTCGCCATCCAGGCGTTGCGCAAATTCAAGCTGGCCTTCATTTGTGAACCGCTGATTTCGAAAAATGAGCACGGCATATTTTGACATGCCGTCCCTGATAGCTTGCAACGTCGGTTCGTCGTAAACGGAACTCAAATCGATTGAACTAGCTTCGCCCACGAAGCTTGCGTGACGCTGAGTGATTGTGATTGTCATTGTTTTTATGCCCGCATTTTTGTCTGCTATAAATATACCCTGCGAGCAGCTCTTAAGGTACTTTTTATTGATTAATTGGTGCGGCGCAACAATTAAATCGAGTTGTTCTGAGTGCTACAATTTTTTACTAATCTAGATTTTTTTCGCGATCAATCGCATAACTGAAACAATCCTATGACCGCTTCTCTCAATATCCCTGATTATGTCCGCCATGAAGGCCTAAAAAAATGGGTCGCAGACATTGTGGCAAAAGCTCGTCCTGCAAAAGTGGTTTGGTGTGATGGCTCTCAGGAAGAGTACGACAGACTCTGTGGCGAGATGGTTCAGTCGGGGATGCTGCATAAGCTCAATGCGAGCAAACGACCTAACTCTTATTTGGCTCGCTCGTCGCCTGACGACGTGGCGCGTGTTGAAGACCGTACTTTCATCTGTAGCAGTAAGAAGGCGGATGCCGGTCCGACTAATAATTGGATCGAACCAGCAGAGATGCGGGCGACGTTAGACAAATTGTTCGATGGCGCAATGGCTGGTCGCACGCTATATGTTGTGCCTTTTTCCATGGGGCCGCTCGGTTCGCCAATCGCTCAGATCGGGATTGAGCTGTCGGACTCGCCTTATGTGGTTGTGAACATGCGCATGATGACGCGCATGGGGCGTAAAGTATTCGATGTCCTTGGTACTGACGGTGATTACGTTCCTTGTGTCCATACCGTTGGCGCACCGCTTGCTGAGGGTCAGGCGGATGTGGTCTGGCCCTGCAACGAGACCAAGTACATCGTTCATTTCCCTGAAACACGTGAGATCTGGTCCTACGGCTCTGGTTATGGTGGCAACGCGCTGTTGGGTAAAAAATGTTTTGCTTTACGTATTGCATCCAACATGGGACGCTCTGCGGCAGCCGGGCAATCGCCGGGCTGGCTGGCTGAGCACATGTTGATCTTGGGTGTTCAAACTCCCAAAGGTGAGAAGTATCACGTCGCCGCGGCTTTCCCCTCAGCCTGTGGGAAAACGAATTTTGCAATGTTGATCCCGCCTCAAGGGCTTGCGCAAGAGGGCTGGAAGATCACAACGATCGGTGATGATATCGCCTGGATCAAGCCGGACGCACAAGGTAACTTGCGCGCAATCAATCCGGAGGCTGGTTATTTTGGCGTCGCGCCTGGCACGAACAAATCCTCCAACTTCAATTGCATGGAGACACTTGCTCGTGACGTGATTTTCACCAATGTTGGCTTGACCGATGATGGCGATGTCTGGTGGGAAGGCATGACGAAAGAAGCCCCCGCGCATTTGATCGATTGGCAGGGCCGTGACTGGACCCCCGAAATTGCTAAAGAGAAGGGAACCAAGGCCGCCCATCCTAACGCCCGTTTCACAGTTGCTGCCATTAACAATCCGGTTCTGGACTCAGAGTGGGACAATCCCGCAGGTGTTGTGATTGACGCATTTATTTTTGGTGGTCGCCGCTCGACAACCGTACCCCTGGTCACCGAAGCACGCAACTGGTCTGAAGGTGTCTACATGGCAGCGACCATGGGATCCGAGACAACAGCTGCCGCTACTGGCCAGCAGGGCGTTGTACGCCGAGATCCGTTCGCCATGCTGCCGTTCTGTGGCTACAACATGGCTGAATACTTTCAGCACTGGTTGTCGCTAGGTGAGCATTTGACTGCGTCGGGCGCCAAATTGCCGAAAATATTCTGCGTGAATTGGTTCCGCACGGACGAGAATGGCAAGTTTGTCTGGCCTGGCTTTAGTGAAAACACCCGTGTTCTCAAATGGATGCTGGGTCGTATCGAACAGCAAGCCGAGGGTGTCGAGCACGTCTTTGGTATCACGCCTCGTTATGAAGATCTCGACTGGAGAGGCATGGACTTCTCACTTGATAAATTTACGAAAATCACTTCAATTGATACTCAGGCGTGGCGCAAAGAGTTTGAACTCCACACGGATCTGTTCAAGTTGCTGGCTCACGGTTTACCCGAGCGCTTGCTCAATATCAAATCAGACTTCGAAGCACGCCTGGGCTAACCAGCCCGCGCGCCGTATTCAGGTGTAGTGTTTAAAAGCCGGCCGTGTTCAACATGGCTTGCAGTAGAACATTGCAGCCTGCTTCGATGTGCTCGGGCAGGGCGTCTTCAATCTCGTTATGACTGATCCCGTCTTTGCACGGGATGAAGATCATGGCGGTTGGGGCGATGCGAGCGAGATAGACTGCATCATGTCCTGCACCACTCACGATGTCCATTTCTGATAAGTCAAGGGCACGGGCCCCCGCTCTGATTGCATCCACTAAAGACGGTGTAAACGCTTGTGGTGGGAAATAGACGACCTGTTTGATATCTATGTTTACTCGGTGCGACTCGGCTAAGGTCTTGGCAGCATTGCGAAGTTCAGCATCCATGTCTAGCAAAGTTTTGTCGTTGTCAGCCCTGAAATCCACAGACATGCTGACTCGTCCGGGGATCACATTACGGGAGTTGGGATAGACATCCATCATCCCAACTGTGCCTCGGGCGTGAGGTGCGTGCCGCAACGCAGAGTCGTTAACGATTTTGACCAAGGCGGCAGCAGCAAGCAAGGCGTCTTTGCGCAACACCATGGGTGTGGGCCCAGCATGCGCCTCCATCCCAGTTACCACGACATCGTACCAGCGTTGGCCCAAGGCACCCAGAACTACGCCAATGGTCGTGTCGTTCGACTCTAGAACAGGACCTTGCTCAATGTGAGCTTCAAAATACGCTGCAATCTGCCTGGGATCGATTTGATCAACACCTGCGTAGCCAATGTTGGCGAGTGCTTCACCAACCGTTACGCCTTCTTTGTCGGTTTGACCAAGTACATAGTCAGTGGTGAACTCGCCCGCAAAGGCGCCAGACCCCATCATCACTGGAACGAATCTTGAACCTTCCTCGTTTGTCCAAACAGCAACTTCTAATGGCGCGTGCGTAACGATGCCCGCATCATTGAGTGTATGAATGACTTCGAGACCCGCCAGCACACCGTAGTTACCATCAAACTTGCCGCCGGTCGGTTGCGTGTCAATATGACTGCCTGTCATGACCACTGGTCGATCGTTATGCTGCCCAGCACGGCGCGCAAAGATATTGCCTACGGCGTCTACTCTGATGCTGCAACCTGCCTGACGCGCCTGATTCACGAAAAAATCACGACCTTGCCGATCCAGATCGGTCAGTGCAATTCTGCAAACGCCGCCTTTGGGGGTCGCGCCGATAGCGGCAAGACCCATTAATGAATCCCATAAACGCTGTTTGTTAATTCGTAAAGTCGATAAATTGGATTCGCTAATTGTGTTGGGCATATCATCACCGGTTAAATTATTCAGGCATACTTTAGCTCTGATACACGGTCATACTGATGCAGTATGGTATTTCAATTAACTTCGCGACTGAGTGAGAAAATTAAATGAAACTAGACGCCATTTTGCATCGTCATCGCAATACAAAAATTGTTGCAACGCTTGGACCGAGTAGCAAAGACAAGGACATGATACGCCAGCTGTTTCTTGCAGGGGTAGATGTTTTTCGCATGAATTTCAGTCACGGCACGCATGCCGATCATCAGATTCGCTATGACATGATCCGGGCTCTGGAGCGTGACATTGGCCGACCGATCGGGATTCTCATGGACTTGCAGGGGCCAAAACTGAGGCTGGGGCAGATCACCGGTGGCAAATTGCATCTCGATGTTGGTCAGAAATTGCGTTTGGATATGAATCCCGCCATCGGAACGTCCGAGCGGGTTCCTCTTTTACATCCTGAGATTTTTGCAGCAGTGAAGGCTGGTGAAGACCTTCTGATTGACGACGGTAAAGTCAGGCTGCGGATTTTGTCTTGTGACGGTGAAAGCGCACAGGTTGAGGCCTTGAATGCAGGCGTAATTTCCGACCGAAAAGGCGTGAACGTTCCGGGCGCGATCCTGCCCCTTTCACCACTGACAAGCAAAGATCGTCAGGATCTTGAGTTCGGACTGTCTTTAGGGATGGACTGGATAGCCTTGTCTTTTGTGCAACGCCCCGAGGATATGCTGGAGCTCAAGAACATTGTCGGTAATCGAGCAGCCATCATGGCTAAACTCGAAAAACCGTCTGCGATCGATTCACTGGAAGCGATTGTGGCAGCGTCCGATGGCGTGATGGTCGCGCGAGGTGATTTAGGTGTCGAGTTGCCGCCTGAAGAAGTTCCTGTTTTGCAAAAACGTATTGTTCGTGTTGCCCGCGAGGCAGGTAAACCAGTGATCGTGGCGACTCAGATGCTTGAATCCATGATCTCGTCGCCAGTACCTACCCGTGCGGAGGTAAGCGATGTGGCGACAGCTGTGTACGATGGGACGGACGCTGTCATGTTATCTGGTGAATCTGCGGCTGGTGCTTATCCTGCTGAAGCGGTTCAGATGATGGACAGGATCCTGCAGAGCATAGAAAAGGATCCGTTGCAGCGGATCACAATGAATGCGGTTCACTCCCGGCGTCGCAGCGATGCTAGGGACGCGATCTCTGCGGCGATTCGAACAGTTGCTGAAACCCTGCCAGTAGCGGCGACGGTGGCCTACACGTCATCGGGTTCGACTACCTTGCGCGTGGCTCATGAGCGTCCTCCCGCGCCAACGCTCAGTATGACGCCAAGCTTGCCGATCGCCAGACGTTTGTCTCTCGTTTGGGGTGTTCATTCAATCCAGGCGCAAGACGTCACCAGTATGGAAGAGATCGTCAATAACGCGGTCCGGACTGCGGTTAAGCACGGTTTTGGTAATCCGGGAGACGCCCTGTTGATTGTTGCGGGTCAACCATTTGGCGTCACGGGATCAACGAATTTGCTACGGATCGCCTATATTACTGAAGACGATAAAGCCACCGTGGTTTGATAAGCCGGTGAAGATGCAAAAATTAGTGCCGATCAATAAAAAATAAAATCACTCAACAAAAAAGCGCGATAGAGACAAACTGATGAAGATCTTAAAATTTAGTGCCGCAATTGCCGGGATGGTGCTGGGCACCGCATGCGTGATGGCTCAAACAAACTCCCCGTCAGGACAAGTTGCAAGCTCTCCTCAAACATCTGCTCCCAACACAGGTTTTCCAAATAAACCGATCTATATCCTGGTCCCCTATGGCGCGGGCAGTGGTGGCGACCTGTACAGTCGTTTTTTTGGCAAGAAATTATCAGAAATTCTGAAAGTGCCTGTCATCGTCGAAAACAAAGCGGGCGGGGGTGGCACCGTTGCCATTCAAACCATTAAGACCAATCCGGCAGACGGTTACACGCTGTTTATGGGAAGTAACTCACCCGCAGCTGCGAATGTTGCGACAGTAAAAAATCTGACTTACGACCCGCTGAAGGATTTTCGACCGATTTCAGGCATGACAAGATCTATGGCCGTTTTCATGGTCAGTAACGACTCCCCGCTGAAAACGATGGCTGATCTGATTAAGCGTGGGCAGCAGCAGCCCCCTTTGAATATGGCTTACTACACGTATGGGTATCAGCTTGCTGCGGCACAATTGTCGACCAAAGCAGGTATCAATAGTCAGTCAGTCATGTACAAAGGCTTATCGCAAGTGATGACCGATGTCATTGGCAATCAGGTCGATATCGGTGTCGTGGATTCGACTGGCTCGGTCACGACCGCCGTATCAGGTAAGGTCAGAGCCTTGCTCGTCACCGGCACCGAGCGACATCCCGAGTTGCCAAACGTGCCTACCCTGGTCGAAAGCGGATTCCCCGAGGCGATCCACTATAGCTGGACAGCATTTTTCGTCAACGCAAACACTCCGGACGAGGTAGTCAAGGTTTTAGCAGACGCTATGCAAAAAGCACTTGCACAGCCTGATAGTATTGATTTTATCGTTAAGACTAGCGCTGAACCCATGCCTTTGGGACCCAAAGAGATGCGCAAATTTCAAGAAGCTGAAATTGAGCGCTACATCAAGGCTGCCAAATCAATTGATTTTCAAGCGGTCGATTGATGATAAACACCCGCAGGATTTGACTTAGGTGACGAACACAACCGATCAACATGATGGTAACGCGGCAGGTCACCCAGCCAAAAGACTGAGTGCACTGAGTGCCGTGGCCATTATCGTCGGGATCGTCATCGGTGCAGGTATTTTTAAGACACCAGCCATGGTGGCACAAATCACAGGTGATCCTGGCTGGATGCTGGCAGTGTGGGCTTTTGGGGGACTGATCTCTCTAGCGGGCGCGCTTTGTTATGCAGAATTGGCCAGTACATATCCACATGCTGGTGGGGACTATCATTTTTTATCGCTGGCATTTGGGCAGCAAATATCTTTTCTGTATGCGTGGGCTAAAGCGACAGTGATCAACACTGGCTCGATTGCCTTGCTTGCCTTCGTTTTTGGCGAGTACATGTCCAAGGTGGTTGATTTTGGTCCAAATTCGAATGCAATCTGGGCGGTGTTTATTGTTGTTGCGTTGACAGCGGTCAATCTCATCGGGATTCACGCAGCAGCCTGGGTCCAAACACTCTTGACAGTGGTTGAGGTAGCCGGACTGATTTTCGTGTCTATCGCAGGTTTCCTGGTGGCTAGCGATGCGCCTCCTTCGCCAGCATTTTTCTCTCAAACACCGCCACTCGGGCTGATAGGTTTGGCGATGGTTTTTGTGCTGCTGACCTACGGTGGCTGGAATGAAGCTGCCTATATCTCTGCTGAGGTCAAGGGAGGCAAACGTGCCATCGTGCCAATTATCGTGATTAGTATTTCACTGATCACACTTGTATATTTGATTGTTAACATCGCCCTGCTGTCCGGGCTAGGGTTGACCGGTCTTGCGGGTAGCAAAGCTGTTGCTTCTGAGGTTACCGGTCGTGCTTTTGGCATTTGGGGAGCCAAGGCTCTCGGGCTATTTGCCGCGGCCTCTGCGTTTACCAGTATTAATGCCACCATGATTGTCGGTGCTAGATCAAACTATGCCTTGGGATTGAATTGGCCCGCTTTACGCTTTATGGCGAAGTGGGACTCAGGACGCGGATCACCAGTCGTTGCTTATCTGGTTCAATCGGGTTTAAGTTTGGCACTGGTTGGTATTGGCTTCTGGCAACGTGATGGATTTGAGGTGATGGTCGAATTTACAGCACCGGTTTTCTGGGTGTTTTTGCTCTTGGTGGGCTTATCCCTGTTCGTGCTGCGTTGGCGCGAACCCCACACCGTGCGGCCTTTTAAAGTGCCACTGTACCCTGTTACCCCCATCCTTTTTTGTGCGACCTGCGGCTATCTCGCTTATTCCAGTGTCACTTATGCAGTCAGCCAGCATGCTGCAGATATATCTCTGTGGGTGATGGGGGCAGGGTGTCTGGCGCTAGTGTTGAACCGGATTTTCAGTGATACCAAGAACCGCTAAAGACTGAGCGTAGGAAACAGTGCCTTCGCACAAGTAAACCGCGACGTCGCCACTGTCCATGTTCTCGAGTATCTGCACGACTTGATCGCTGTGATCTCCAGCATCGGTCACATTACCAACGTGTACCTGTGCACCACTTTCAAACACGCTTGGTGGTACTAGTGTCTCAACGTAACTGAGATCGGTGGGTGCAATCACGACATAAGCTTTGACCGTGAGTTCGTCGGCCACCACAGTTAGAAGCACGCCGCGATCCACGAGGCTGTCAATGGTGCTCTTAATCATCAGGTCCATCAGGCTGCTGCCTTGATCAAGGATTTTTCTTTCAAAGCGTCCAGTAATCCAGCAAGCATCAGATTGAACTCAGCACACATCAAGGTAAAGTCTGAGTCGAATTTTTCTTGTTCATCTGCAGGCATTTTGGAGTCGTCTTGGTCAAGCACATCCAGTGGCGCAATTCGTTTGATATCAAGATTCTCGGTTAGAACGAAAGAGACGCGGTCATTCCAGGTTAAAGCTAACCGAGTACATTGTTTGCCGGCTTGCACATGCTTTTGAATATCTTCGTTGTCGAGCGCATGTTTGACGTAGCGGACTGCGGCAGCTTTTTCTCCCGAAGCTCTGAGCTCAGCGTCCTGGTCTATTGAGAAATTGCTGGGGGCGTGCCCGCTCAGGATCCATTCTGTCATGGCAGTCGTTGGGCTGATTTCAACATGGATAGGCTCAACAGGGAAGGGATACAACGCTTTACCCAGAGCAGAAAGGATTTCTTCGGCTTTGGATGGCGAGGCTGTGTCGAGCGCCACCCAGCGATTGACAGGATCAAACCATAGCCTCGTGTCCCGCTGAAGACTGAATGCACGGGGGATTAGTGATTCGGTTACCTCAAGCTTGAGGTCTTTCATTTGCTTGCGGCCGGGTTTGAAACCTTGTTGTTCTTCAAGCTCTTGCGCGCGAACTTTGGTGAATTGATTAATCACTGATACGGGGAGCAGTTTTTTCTCGACCCGATAGGCGCACAAAAGCTGTTTACCGACCGAATAAGCGAGACGATCATCGCGCTCTATGGGAGCTACCCAGCCCTGCGACTGAGCTGCAGCTGCGCCGGCAGACACAAAGACCTCTCGCGCCAGTAATTCGTTAATCTGCTCGGCCGTCCAGGTGTAAGAAGAGGCCAGACGATAAAGCTTTAGATTTTTAAACCACATGAACAATCCAATCGAAACAACAAAAAAGTATTCGATTCTAGCGGATGCGGCGCTGCCTCAACGCGTCATGAGGCAGATTTGTCCCGGGTCATGCCATCGAAACAGGTTTTCACCAGGATTTCCACGATTTCATGATCGCTGAAAGCACCGCCGAGCTTCAGAAAATCTGCAACGGGATCACAAGAGCGTGCAAAAATCGTATAAAGAATCACTTCGCCTGGCAAACTGGCCGACAGCGACCCATTGGCTTGTGCTTGTTCAATCCAGAGACCGAGCGCTTCAATCAATCTGCCGACTTTCTCCATGTAGGGTGGATAGTTGGTCAGGGTTTGCTGAATGCTGGATCGGGTAGATGGCAACAATGGCATGGTGTTGGCAAGATGCGACGTGACGGCCCATCTAACCAAGCCTTTTAGTTTGTCGAGCGGGCTGAGTGTTTCAGGTATTTCGTGCACGACAGCGATGGCACGGTCGATCAGTCGAGCCATCGATGCAGATGCGAGTGCTTCTTTAGAGGCGAAGTGTTTATACAGACTAGCCTTGGCGATGCCTACCTCTGCCGCGACTTCATCCATGGTCATCAAATCAAAACCCTTGCGAGCCAATAAATGATTGACAGCGTCAAGGATCGCATCTTCGCGAAATTTGAGCTGCTGCGCTTTAAAGGAGATTTTCTGAACGCTGTCTTGCACGCTATTTACCTTGACTTGGAACTTCAATTATATTCTAATCAGTTCAAGTTGTGACTAATCGGTCACTTTTTGTACTGAGTGGTAATAATCATGACAGATCTGGCAATAGATGAGGTGGCTATCGACCCAAGCTGGCTCCCAGCGGTGGTAACGGCTAACTGGCCCGCTAACTGGCAGCGATGCGGCAGCGGCATCTTTACCTGGAGCGTCTTTAAGCTCTATAGGGCTAGTCTCTTCTCGGCCGGCAGCTTTGATCTTGCCAAGCCGTTTGCGCTCGACCTGTATTACCTGCGCACTATTCAGGCAACGCAGATTGTCGAAACGACCATGAGCGAGCTAGCAAGATTGCAACCTGGCGACTCTAGCCTGTTATCTGAGTGGTCTGCTTCCTTGCTGGAATTCCTGCCTGACGTGAAGCTGGGTGACCGCTTGACCGGTTTGTTTTTACCCTCACAAGGCGTTAAATTTTTCTCGGCTCACGAGCTCTTGGGTGCCATCATGAGTCCAGTGTTTGCGTCTGCATTTGCAGCTATTTGGTTAGATCCCCAGACACGCAGCCCAGGCTTGCGTGCTGCTCTGTTGGGTTTAGATCAATGACAAGTGACTTGACATCTCAAACGGTGGCTAAGACACCCCGTCTAACCCCAGGTAGCCGCATCGCAGTGGTCGGTGCCGGGATTTCGGGGTTAAGTGCTGCCTGGTTGCTAGGGCAGGACTACAAGGTCACTCTATTTGAGGCACAGAGTTATTTTGGCGGTCACTCGAACACGGTTGATGTGACGCTCGATGGTGTAACTGCCCCAGTGGACACGGGCTTTTTGGTTCATAACGATCTGACGTATCCCAACTTGATCGAGCTCTTCCGGCATTTCAAGGTACCGGTGCACGAAAGCGATATGTCTTTCGGTGTCTCAGTTGCCAAGCCGGATCTCGAATGGGCAGGTACCAACCTCGCAACGGTCTTTGCTCAACCGGCCAATGTTATCCGGCCAGCGTTCTGGGGCATGCTTCGTGACATCATGCGGTTTAACGGTCAAGCACAACGTTATCTGGATCAAGCCTTGGTAAATCCGGTTTCATTAGGTGATTTGCTTGACCGGGAAGGTTACGGCACACCAATGCGCGATTGGTATCTTTTACCCATGGCCGCCGCTATCTGGTCATCGTCAATTAAAGATATTCTGCAGTTTTCAGCCTCATCGTTTTTGGCTTTTTGCTTGAACCATCGCTTGCTTCAGATTGAAAACAGGCCAAAATGGCGAACTGTGCTCGGTGGCTCACGCGTGTATGTGCAAGCAATGCTCAAGCAAATGACTGACGTCAGGCTTGGCCTCGGTGTACAACGCATTTCTCGCTCTGCAGCAGGAGTTTCGGTTTTTTCAGGACGTGGTGAGGAGGTATTTGACGCTGTCGTCATGGCGTGTCATGCACCTGAATCGCTAGCTCTGCTTGAAGTGCACCCTGCCGAACGAGCGGTCCTCGAGTGCTTCAAGTATCAGCCCAATGCTGCGGTATTGCACACAGACCGAGCTTTACTACCGAGGCGAAAAAAAGTCTGGTCAGCCTGGAATTACCTCAGCCAGCCCGGTGAGGGTATCGACCGGCCAGTAGCTGTGAGTTATCTGATCAACCTGTTGCAACCCTTGCCATTCAAACAACCGGTGGTTGTGACGCTCAACCCCTTTGAGCCACCTGCGGCCGATAAGATCATCGCTCAATTTGACTATGATCATCCGGTTCTGGATCAGACCGCTGTTGCTGCGCAGGGACAACTGCCAGCGATTCAAGGCTTGGATCGCGTTTGGTTCTGCGGGGCTTGGGCAGGCTACGGTTTTCACGAAGATGGTTTGAAATCGGCTTTGCGAGTCGTTCGTGATTTCGGCGTGCAGCCCCCTTGGGAGCCCGTGTATGAGTGATACTTTGCTGGAGATCGCTCACGGACGAGTCATGCACGCCAGGTTGAGTCCGTTTGTGCATCACTTTGCCTACCGTATTTTTTGTATGCGTTATCGCATCGATCGTTTCAATGAGCTCAAGCAATTTAATTCCTGGCTCTTCGGCATAGATCGGTCTCGCCTGGTGAGCTTTCAGTCTCGCGACCATGGTGCTCGCGATGGTAGCGATCTGATGTCGTGGTTGCACACTCGTTTGCTTGAGGCAGGCATTGCACTGACAGTTGGTGCAGTCTGGTTGCAATGCTTTCCACGCGTCCTCGGTTATGTCTTTAACCCAGTTAGCTTCTGGTTTGTGCACGATCAGCAAGGGGTCTTAAGAGCTATCCTGGCAGAGGTGAACAACACCTTTGGTCAGCGACATCAGTACCTGCTTGTGGCACCAGACAGACAAGCCATCAATGAGAACAGTGAGCTTGAATGTGCCAAAGTTTTTCACGTCTCACCGTTTTTTCCAGTTTCTGGCCGTTACAAATTCAAGCTTCAACGCATCGGGCAGGCAGATCGTGTTGCGATTGATTATTTTGATCCAGCTGATGGTGCCCGACCTGTGCTGATTACAGCGTTGCTAACCAAGTCAGCGCCTTACTCTACCCAGCGATTGGTCAATCTGTTGATGACCATGCCAATGATGACTTTCGGCGTGATGCTCAGGATTCACTGGCAGGCCTTCAAGCTATGGAGAAAAGGGGCAAAATATCATGCTGTTCCAGCGCTACCAGACCAAGAAACGACAGATAACGCAGGTATACCCCAATGAGAGCTAATGAATATGGGCTGACGCCCCGACTGAAGTCGTTGCCTTGGACTGCGCGACTGTTCACGCATCTGCTGACCAGGCTTTCCACTGGATCGCTGACGCTCACGATACCGGATGGCTCAGCTATTTTGTTTGGTCAGTCGGGACAGTCGCCTCACGCAGAGCTTAAGATATTCGACTGGCGTGCTGCCAGTCTCATCATGCGACAAGGAGACGTAGGCTTTGCTGAAAGCCTGCGACGTGGCTGGCTGGATTCGCATGACTTGCTCGCTTTGTTCACGCTGGCCCTGCGCAACGAGGCTCTGACACGCACCATTAATGGTCATCAATGGGCTTTGATTTTTAAACGACTGAAACACTGGATATTGCGTGATAACAGTCGCCGCGGTAGCCGTCGAAATATCTTGAGCCACTATGACTTAGGTAATCGTTTCTACGAGTTGTGGCTAGATGAATCGATGACCTATTCAGCTGCACTATTCGAGGGCGATTTGTCTCTCGATCTTAAAACAGCTCAAGATCGTAAATACGACCGTATTCTGGATCAGCTTGAGGCTAGCGCTGGTCAGCGTATTCTTGAGATTGGTTGCGGTTGGGGTGGATTTGCTGAACGCGCTGCGATCCGCGGTATCAATGTGGTTGGCCTGACGCTGTCTGACGCACAACTCGAGTTCGCCAGGCAGAGGATGCAGCGCCTGGGATTGTCTGATTTTGTCGAAATCCGCTTGCAAGATTATCGGGACGTAAGCGAGCAGTTTGATCACATCGTCTCAATAGAAATGTTCGAAGCAGTCGGCCTGCTGCATTGGCCAAGCTACTTTAAAGTGTTAGTGAAGGCCTGTCGCCCGAGCGGGCGCATAGTCGTCCAGACGATCGATATCCAGGATTCAAGTTTTGACGCTTACCGTATGGGGACTGACTTTATTCAACAGTTTGTTTTCCCTGGTGGAATGCTGCCGAGCCCGTCGCGTTTTGCACAAGAGTGTGAACGAGTCGGACTAAAAGAATTGAACGTCAAATCGATGGGGCTTGATTACGCAGAAACCTTAAAGCGCTGGGCGCAACAGTTTGAAGCGCAGCTGGATATGGTTCGTGAGCAAGGCTTTGATGAGGCCTTTATCCGAATCTGGCGGATGTACCTTGCTTACTGCGAGGCAGGTTTTCGCGAACAACGCACGGATGTCAAACAATGGACCTTGACCGTCGCCGGTTAGTCATCGCAGTCCTCGCTGCGACTTGTGGGGGCGGTGCCGCCAGGGCAGAGGCTGAGCCGGACTTAAGTCAATATTTACCGGGGGCAAAAAGAGTTGGACAAGGTCAGTTGACATGGTTGGGTCTGCCCATTTATTTGGCCGAGTTGTGGGCAGTTGACGGCAAGTACCAGGCCGATCGCGCTTTTATCTTGTCACTCACTTACTTTCGAGCCATCAAGCAAGCTCAGATCGTCAACGCCTCTTTAGAGCAAATGCAAAAACTCGGTTCCGCCGTTGAACAACATCCTGACTGGGGCGAGAAATTGTCGACGGTCTTTCAAGATGTCGGCGAGTCTGACAGGATCAGCGGTCTTTTCTATCCTGGCGACCACGCCCAGTTCTTCTTCAATGACAGAAAAACTGGTCATCTGGATGCTTTGTTAGCCGATAATCTCGCCGCTATCTGGTTAAGCCCAAAAAGCAGTGAACCAGCTTTGCGAAAAGCGCTGCTAGGTCTAACAGAGTGAAGCTCAGTCGACTACTTGCCTATGCCATCCTGGGTTTGCCTCTCGCCATGGCCATGCTACCAATCTACATGATTTCGCCCAAATTCTATGGCGACACACTGGGTGTCAGTTTGTCTGCGCTAGGCCTGGTTTTGTTTGCTACGCGTATATTGGACACAGCGCAAGACCCTTTGATTGGCAGGCTCGTTGATGCTTTGCAGAGCAGGAGGCATGGCTGGTCGATTCTCGTTTCCACCGCGACCATTAGTTTATCGCTTGGGTTTGTCATGCTGTTTTCACCGCCTGATCTTTCTCAAGCAGGCTTGCTGGTCTGGCTATCAGTTGCTTTGATAATCGTATACACCTCACACAGCCTGATCAATATTTGCTACCTGACTTGGGGTACCCGATTGTCGGACAGCACGAACGACAGAACTCGTGTCGCCGGGTGGCGTGAGGCTGCCGGATTAGTCGGTGTTTTACTGGCTTCGATTTTGCCAAGCTTGTGGGTAAGCCAAGCGGATGTCAGAGCGGGTTATCAGTCTTTTGCCTGGGTGTTTGTTGCGCTGCTGATCATTGGGTCTACAGCGACCTTGACTTGGGCTGAGCGACCGATCAAGCGGGCGCACCAGCTATTTGAGGGCTGGCGATTCGCGTTATCGCCTTGGACCGTGCGAAAAATCTTGTCCTTCTACCTCTGCAACGCGATAGCGGTCGCGATCCCCGCAACCCTTGTCCTGTTTTACATCGAGGATGTGCTGGTTTTGCAAGAATGGACGGCACTTTTTTTAGGCTTGTATTTTTCATTTGGCATGGTCGCTCTGCCAGGATGGGTTTGGCTAGCTGCTCGCCTCGGCAAGCCCAGAGCCTGGTTACTTGGCTCGCTTGTTTCGATGCTCTCGTTGTTGTCCGTTTATTTTCTAGTCCCAGGTTCTTTACTCGGCTACGGCCTCGTCTGCGTGTTCGCTGGCGCGGCTCTGGGTGCAGATCTTGTGCTGCCGATAGCCATGTTGGGTGATGCCATTCCCGCAAGCCATCGGCACACAACAGGTTTCTATCTGGGACTGTGGGCACTCGCCGGAAAACTCGCACTTGCCATTGCTGCAGGCGTGAGTCTGCCTTTGCTTCAGGCGACAGGTTACGCGCCAGGTTTCCCTGCGACAGCCAGAGGGGTCGCTGTTACCTACGCCTTATTACCTGCTGTGTTTAAAGTGTTTGCAATCTGGATCATGTATCCCGACATCTTGCCGGAGCATCCGAAACCAAAGGAGTTGATCAATGAAACTTAAAGCGATATTTGCCTCACTGTCTGCAGCATTACTGACAGCCTGCAGCGGGGTTGATGTGAACCAGTACGCCAATGAAACGCCCAAACTGGATTTGCCGGTATTTTTGAATGGCTCTATAGATGCCTGGGGCGTTTTTCAAAAACGCTCTGGTGAGGTTGCTCGACGATTCACTGTTGACATTCAGGCTACTTGGAAATCGCCCGACGAGGGCACGCTTGACGAGCATTTTGTCTATTCGGATGGTGAAAAACAGCGCCGAGTCTGGACTTTAAAACGACAAGCGGATGGCAGTTGGCATGGCACTGCTGACGATGTCCTCGGTATTGCGGTAGGACATGTGTCCGGCAATGCCTTGCATTGGAAATACGTTTTGAAGTTGCCAGTTGACGGCAAAGTTTATGAAGTTAACTTTGACGACTGGATGTGGCAGATGGATGGCCAGACCATGTTGAACCGGTCAACGATGTCCAAGTTTGGTTTCGATCTGGGTGAGGTCACCTTGTTCTTCCGCAAGCGCCCTGACAACGCGGCCGCTGCACCCGCCGGGTCGACAAACAAGGATGGTAAATGATTGCATCTTTGCTTAAACCGCTCAATAAGCCGATTTCGGACTGGACTCAGCAGCGCGTATGGATAGTAGGCGCGTCAAGTGGAATCGGTGCCGCGTTAGCCACTGCCATGTTACACGCCGGCGCGACGGTAACAGTATCTGCTCGTCGAATTGACGAATTGAGAACGGTGGTCGGCACAAATCCAAAGGCCTACGTGGTCGGGCTTGATGCTAGCGATGCTGACGCGTGGCCAGCTGCAATGGCTGAGGCGTTGAGATTGATGGGCGGTCTTGATCTGATTGTGATGGGGGCGGCCCGCTATGATCCAGTTCAAAGCTGGGATTTCAAACCGACAGATATCGCCAACGCTTCAAAAAGCTTCGACTTGAACGTGGTCAGTATCTATCGCGGCCTGGCTTGCGTCATCCCGCACTTTCTTGAACAAGGGCGTGGCGGTATTGCCATGATTGGTAGCATTTCGAGTTACACCGGGTTGCCGCGAGCGATGATCTACGGTGCAACTAAAGCGGCCATGAATAACTTGGCCGAGACGCTTTATTTTGAACTTGTACCGAAAGGCTTGGCCATCTATCTTGTGAGTCCGGGATTTGTAAAAACCCCCATGACGTCGGGCAATGATTTTGAGATGCCTGGTTTGATGACGCCTTCCGAAGCCGCCCGCGCGATGATGGTTGGATTTGAAAGAGGGCAGTTTGAGATTAGATTTCCCCGTGTTTTTGGTGGTTTGTTACGCTTCATCAGCAGATTGCCTTATTCGATACGTTTCGCGATTCTGCATAAGACGACCAAGATGTGAGTGATCGATGAATGAAGCTGTTAACCCGCAAGAACGCTACCAGCAGATTGCACGCTGGTTCGAACAATTGACGCAAGAGTCTCTGGCTACCATAGGCACAATTTACAGCCCCTCCGCGTCATTTTCTGATCCTTTTAATGACGTGGTTGGCATCGATCAAGTAACAGCCGTCTATGCTCATATGTTTGCCACCCTGGACAAGCCACGCTTTTTCGTTGAGCGTATCCTCACTGAGGGCGCTGCGGCTTTCATGATCTGGAGGTTTGAATTTCAGTTACGTGGACAAACACATATCGTTGCGGGCGTCACACATTTCGAACTTGATGATCAGGGCTTGGTTACTTTGCATCGCGACTATTGGGATGCGGCAAAACAGGTCTACGAGAAAGTCCCGCTTTTAGGATCAGTCTTGAAGTGGCTACGCAAGCGTATGTCCATTTAGCGTGACCTTGTAAAAACCAGAAAAAAGGAACAACAAAAAAGCCCCCGTAGGGGCTTAACCGCAGCCTGACAAATGAAGTTGCCAGGATGTGGGTGTTATTTTTATTGTTGGTGTTGTTGTTTTAGTGACCCGATGCGCCTGAGGCACCCAAACCTGTTTCTGACCGAACTTGCTGCGCAGCGAAAAGCTCACGCTCTTTTGCTGCCTGTGCACTGTTGTCTGTAATTGAGAAGAACCATACACCGACAAAGCCAATGGTCATTGAGAATAACGCTGGCGATGCATAGGGGAACAAGGCTGACCCTTTTGGATTGCCGATTACCGCTTCCCATACCGCTGGGGACACGATAGTGAGGCCAACCGAAGCAATCAGACCCAAAAAGCCGCCAATGACCGCGCCACGCGTGGTGCAATTCTTCCAGAGCACTGACATGAACAGAACGGGGAAGTTGGCTGAGGCTGCCACCGCAAAAGCCAAGGCCACCATGAAAGCGATATTTTGCTTTTCAAAGGCGATGCCCAGCACCACAGCAACGACACCCAGGCAGAGCGTTGTAATTCTGGATACGCGCAGTTCCGAGGCACTATCAGCCTTGCCGCCCTTAAACACAGTGGCATAAAGGTCATGCGATACCGCTGATGCACCCGACAGCGTCAAGCCGGCGACCACCGCCAGAATAGTTGCAAACGCGACAGCGGAGATGAAGCCGAAGAACACATTGCCTCCGACTGCTTCGGCGACCAGCACGGCTGCCATATTGGCAGTACCAGCGCCGCCCTTGATAACCCCTTTGGCGACGTCAGCCATCTCTGGATTGGTGAGAACCATGGTGATTGCACCGAACCCGATAATAAAGATGAGCACGTAAAAATAGCCAATCCAGGTGGTCGCCCAGAGAACGGACTTGCGAGCTTCTTTAGCCGTGGGCACCGTGAAGAAACGCATCAAAATGTGTGGCAAACCAGCAGTGCCGAACATCAGTGCCATGCCGAAAGAGATTGCTGAGACTGGGTCGCTAATAAAACCGCCAGGTCTCATGACCGAGCCGCCGATGGCGGCTGCGTCGGCTGCCGACTTACCACTATTGAGCGCCACTGCGGTTTTAACTTTGACCGCATCCGCAAATAATGCCTCCAGACTAAAGCCATAGTGCAGTAGCACCATAAAGGCCATGAACGTGACACCACTGAGTAACATGACGGCTTTAATGATCTGCACCCAGGTTGTGGCTGTCATGCCACCGAACAGCACATAGACCATCATCAAGGCACCAACGATGATCACGGCGACGTAATAATCCAGACCGAAGAGCAGTTTGATCAGTTGACCTGCGCCGACCATCTGCGCAATGAGATAAAACGCAACTGTCACGAGCGTGCCAGCAGCCGCAAACGTCCGGATCGGACCGTTTTTGAAGCGATAACCAGCAACGTCCGCAAAAGTAAATTTGCCAAGATTACGCAGGCGCTCAGCCATCAGGAATGTCAGCACGGGCCAGCCAACCAGAAAGCCGATTGAATAGATAATGCCGTCATAGCCGACGCCCATTACCATTGCCGAGATGCCGAGAAAGGACGCAGCTGACATGTAGTCACCCGCAATAGCCAGCCCGTTCTGAAAACCGGAAATTCCGCCACCTGCGGTGTAAAAGTCAGAAGCAGATTTGGTTCTTGCGGCTGCCCATTTTGTAATCCAGAGTGTCAAGGCGACGAAGGACGCAAAAAGAATGATGGCGACCCAGTTTGTTGCTTGTTTGTCGGACTGACCGACATCGACAGCAGCGAAACTTGCATGGGTGGTCGCGAGCAGTGCCGTCGTGGCGAGTACTTTAGTCATTGATTTCATTTTTTTGCGTCCTCAAGAATCTCGGCAGTCAACCCATCAAACTCTTTGTTGGCATGGTTGACGTAGTAGAGCGTGATGAGAACGGTAAAAACTATCAGTCCCAAGCCAATCGGAACGCCGATGGTTGTGACGCCGGCTCCAATCGGGGTTGAGAGAAACGCTTTGTTCCAGGCGATCAGACAGATGAAGCCGTAGTAGGCCACCAGCATGGCCGCTGCTAAGGTCCATCCTAAGGTGTTGCGTCGTCTCTTGAGCTCCAGGTACTTCGGATTCGCTTGAATTCGAGCAATGGTGGGGTCAATCATATTCATCTCCTTTTGCTACCACTTAAATTTTTTTAACTACATTTTTTATACTTATATCGATCATTACATTTAACCGTCACAATAATCTGATAAGGACCTCGTCAATAAGTTGTTCTTGGTGGTTTGCAGGGTATGTCCTATCGGTATTACCCCTAAATTGATGTATTTACCCATCGAATAGCGTCGCTAAACGGATATTTACGAAGAATATTTATCCATACTGTTGTTATATACAGTATTATCTGAATGCGATAATTTCCCTGATGCTACGGACAGCCGTGTCTGCGCACTGATCAACGTTGAGGATAGATAAATGGACGATAAAACCTTGAAGGCTGGCTCCTCCGAGAAGGGCAAGGCATTGGCTGCTGCGCTCTCGCAGATTGAAAAGCAGTTTGGCAAGGGTTCCGTCATGCGCTATGGTGACAACGAAATCGAGCATGATATCCAGGTAGTTTCAACCGGCTCACTCGGTTTAGATATTGCACTAGGTGTTGGCGGCTTGCCTCGCGGCCGTGTCATCGAGATTTATGGCCCTGAGTCGTCGGGTAAAACAACGCTTACCCTGCAAGTGATTGCCGAGATGCAAAAAGTGGGGGGGACTTGCGCCTTTATCGATGCCGAGCATGCGCTGGACGTGCAATATGCGTCAAAACTCGGTGTCAATTTGACTGACTTGCTGATTTCTCAGCCTGATACTGGCGAGCAAGCACTCGAGATCACGGATGCGCTGGTCCGTTCCGGTTCCGTCGATCTGATCGTGATTGACTCAGTCGCTGCCCTCGTGCCTAAGGCTGAAATCGAAGGTGAGATGGGTGATTCATTGCCCGGTCTTCAGGCACGGTTGATGAGCCAGGCACTGCGCAAGTTGACAGCTAGCATCAAAAGAACTAACTGCATGGTGATTTTTATCAATCAGATCCGGATGAAAATCGGTGTGATGTTCGGTAGCCCCGAGACCACAACAGGTGGTAATGCGCTTAAGTTTTATGCTTCCGTCCGCCTGGATATTCGCCGGATTGGGTCGATTAAAAAGGGTGACGAGGTCGTTGGTAACGAGACTCGCGTCAAAGTAGTAAAAAACAAGATTGCTCCTCCGTTCAAGCAAGCCGAGTTCGACATCATGTACGGCTCAGGCATATCCCGTGAAGGCGAAATCATTGATTTGGGTGTGGTTGCAGGCGTTGTCGACAAAGCAGGTGCCTGGTTTAGCTACAGCGGCGAACGTATCGGCCAGGGCAAAGATAACGTGCGCGAATACCTTCGCGAGCGGCCAGCGATGGCGATCGATATCGAAAATAAAGTGCGTGAGAAACTGGGTGTGTCACTTCGGGTCGGTGGGGCCGCTACTGATTCCCCTGCTGCGGGCGCAACGGTAAAAGGATCGAAAGCGAGTAAAGCCCCTGTTGCTGAAACCCCAATTATGGATGACGAGGGCTAATTCGCAATATGTCAGATGACGACTTTGTGCCCGAATCTGGCGCAAAAAAGCGGCCCAGCCTTTCCCTCAAGGCTCGGGCCGTATCCTTTTTATCGCGACGTGAGCACAGTCGAGCCGAGCTGACCAATAAATTGCGTGTTCATTGTGATGATCCCGCGCAAATTGAGAAACTCCTCGACGATTTGGCGGCGGCCGGCTGGCAGTCGGATGCGAGATTTGCTCAAGGCCTTGTTCATCGCAAGGCCGGTATTCACGGGAACATGCGGATTGTGCAAGCGCTGAAGGCACAAGGAATCTCGGATCAACAGATCGCAGATATCAAGCAGCAGCTAAAAGGAACTGAGTACGAACGAGCTCTCGGTGTTTGGGAAAAGCGCTTTGGTCGGGCGGGATTGCCCAGTGATGCAGCCGACTATTCGAAGCAAGGGCGCTTTCTAGCTGCCCGGGGGTTCTCCAGCGAAGTAATTCACAAGATTTTGAAGTCACGCTCACAAGAGGACGATACGGCTTAGGCTTGCGCTATACTTCTCGAATTGTTGCGTCGCAGTATGTTGTATCCCTGCGAATTTTTTGCCGATACCCTTGCCTATGCCTCTTTCTCAGCCTACCGTTGCCAGAAAACCGATGCACAATCGGTCGATTCAGGTTCACTCTTTTGAGCGAGAAGACGGGTTGTGGGATATTGAAGCAGAGCTAATCGATACTAAGTCTTACGATTTCAAGCGAAACGACGGTGAGATCAGACCCGCAGGGTTTGCTTTTCATCACATGCACGTTCGCATCACCATTGACGATACCTTTCAAATCCTTGAAGCTGAGGCTGCCTATGATTCAGCGCCCTTTGAGGGTAGGTGTACTGAGATTGCCCCAGTCTATCAACACTTGGTGGGCATGAATTTACTGAAAAGTTTCCGCCAACAAGTCAAAGAGCGTTTTGGCACGACCTCAGGTTGCACACACGTTAGTGAGTTAACGTCTGTTTTGCCGACCGTCGCGATTCAATCCATGTCTGGTCGGCGTCGCAAGGATCCGAATAAAGCGTCTAAAAAGCCTTTTATGCTTGGCGGTTGTCACGCCTGGCGTTTGGATGGTCCCGTCACAAAAGAGTTTTACCCTCAGTGGTATCAAGGACCAATGCCTGAAGTGCAAGAGACTATTGAGGCTAAAAGTGGCAACGAGTACACCTGAACTAAAGATATCTAACCTTCAATAAAACTGACAGGATTCCCATGAAGATCCATGAGTATCAAGGCAAGGAATTGCTACGAAAGTTCGGTGTCACAGTACCCCGTGGCATACCCGCATTTAGCGTTGAAGAAGCCGTTGCTGCAGCAGAGCAGCTAGGCGGACCAGTCTGGGTCGTTAAAGCGCAGATCCACGCTGGCGGTCGCGGCAAAGGTGGCGGCGTCAAGCTTGCCCGCTCCATCGACGAGGTGCGTAAGCTCTCGACCGAGATTTTAGGGATGCAATTGATTACGCATCAGACTGGCCCAGCAGGGCAAAAAGTGCGTCGCCTGTTAATTGAAGAGGGTGCTGATATTAAGAAAGAGTACTACGTCGGCATCGTTACTGACCGTGGCACTCAACGCGTTTGCGTCATGGCGTCCAGCGAAGGCGGGATGGATATCGAAGAAGTGGCTGAAAGTCACCCCGAAAAAATTCTCAAAGTATTCGTCGATCCAGGCACAGGCCTGACCGATGGTGAAGCTGAAAAGCTCGCTCGCGGTATCGGTGTTCCCGAGGCATCGGTCAAAAAGGCAGCGGCTGAGTTCCAGAAGCTCTACAAATGTTATTGGGACACCGATTCATCGTTGGCCGAAATCAATCCACTGATCTTAACGGGTAGCGGCGATATCATTGCGCTCGATGCAAAGTTCAACTTTGATACCAATGCCTTGTTCCGCCATCCAGAAATTGTCGCTTATCGCGATATCGATGAAGAAGACCCTGCAGAAGTCGAGGCCAGCAAGCATGATCTCGCCTATATTCAGCTAGATGGCAACATTGGGTGCCTGGTCAACGGCGCTGGTTTGGCAATGGCTACTATGGACACCATCAAGTTATTTGGCGGTGAGCCCGCCAACTTCCTGGATGTGGGTGGAAGCGCTACTGAAGAGCGAGTCACTGAAGCGTTCAAGATTATGCTTGCAAACAAAGGGACCAAGGCGATTCTGGTCAATATCTTTGGTGGCATTATGCGGTGCGATGTCATTGCACAAGGCGTGATCACTGCATGTAAGGCAGTCAACTTAAACGTTCCTCTCGTCGTTCGGATGAAAGGCACGAATGAAGAGTTGGGCAAGCAATTGCTCGTGGACTCTGGTCTGCCTATTATCAGCGCTGACACGATGGCCGAGGCGGCTACCCGTGTTGTTGCAGCTGCCAAATAATTCGCCAAGGATGCTGAAATGTCGATTCTGATTAACAAAGATACGAAAGTTGTTACACAAGGCATTACGGGTAAAACGGGTCAATTCCATACCCGCACCAGTCGTGCGTACGCCAACGGCCAAAATTGTTTCGTGGCGGGTGTCAATCCTAAAAAAGCAGGCGAGGATTTCGAAGGCATACCGATTTTTGCGTCAGTCAAGGATGCAAAAAATGAAACGGGTGCCAATGTCTCTGTCATTTATGTGCCACCCGCTGGCGCTGCTGCAGCCATCTGGGAAGCCGTTGAAGCTGAACTGGATTTAGTCATTTGTATTACTGAGGGCATCCCAGTTCGGGATATGCTCGAAATCAAATACCGGATGCAAAGCATAGGCAGCAAAACCCTGCTGCTAGGTCCAAATTGCCCCGGTTTGATCACACCTGATGAAATCAAGATTGGTATCATGCCAGGCCACATTCATCGCAAAGGCCGCGTTGGAATTGTCAGCCGCTCAGGCACACTGACATATGAAGCGGTTGCCCAAGTCACAGAACTTGGATTGGGTCAGTCGAGCGCGGTAGGCATTGGTGGTGATCCGATCAATGGTTTAAAGCACATTGATGTGCTGAAGATGTTTAATGATGACCCCGATACTGATGCTGTTATCATGATTGGCGAAATTGGCGGTCCCGATGAAGTCAACGCGGCACTGTGGGCCAAAGACAACATGAAGAAGCCTCTGGTTGGTTTTATTGCTGGTGTCACAGCACCAGCTGGCAAGCGGATGGGTCACGCTGGCGCGCTGATTTCAGGTGGGGCTGACACTGCGGATGCCAAACTCGAAATCATGGAAGCTTGCGGTATCCGCACAACGAAAAATCCATCAGAGATGGGTATGTTGTTGAAATCGGTCCTGTAATTGGTCCGGTGACAGATTGATCTGGATTTGATCAATCGACAGCGCCTACTCGGTTAAATGGGTAGGCGTTTTCATTTAAAAGTTGAGGTCATGACAACAGAAGAATCAAAAAAAATGCCCGGCCGCAAAAGCAGAACGCTCTTGCAGCGCTTGTCATTGCTGGCAGTCATCGGTGTGGTGCTAGCGCTCATTGCACATTATCTGCGATGATTGTTTTGATGGACGATCGTCAGCGATGATCAAAGGGAAACTCAATGTCTGAACGGTTGGTGATTGCCACTCGCGCGAGTCGATTGGCGCTGTGGCAGGCAGAGCATGTTCAAGGCACATTGCAAGCGCTTTATCCTCATTTACAGGTTGATTTGCTCAAGCTTTCGACGAGAGGTGACGAGATCCTCGATCGCAGCTTATCCAAAGTGGGCGGAAAAGGCCTCTTTGTTAAAGAACTCGAATTGGCTTTGCTTGATGGAAGGGCAGACCTAGCCGTCCATTCGTTAAAAGATGTCCCGGTTGATTTGCAAGAGCCTTTCGAGCTATCCACTATTTTGGCTCGAGCAGATTGCAGAGATGCATTTGTTTCTAACCGATATGAACATCTATCCGAACTGCCTGACGGTGCGATTGTTGGTACATCCAGCTTGCGTCGAGAGGCACAACTTCGGTCTCGCTTCCCAACTCTACGGATAGAGCCGCTGCGCGGCAATCTTGATACTCGTTTGTCTAAATTAGATAACGAACAATACGCAGCTATCATTCTTGCGGCGGCTGGCTTGAATCGTTTAGGTTTGGCGCACCGGATCAAACATCATATCGATGTAGAAGCATCTTTGCCAGCGGCTGGACAAGGTGCGCTCGGGATTGAAATTCTGGCGTCCCGCAGGGATCTGAAAAGCTTGCTTCAGCCCCTTGAATGCGCGATAACGACGGCCTGCGCAATTGCCGAGCGAACAGTATCTAAAGTGCTGGGCGGCTCATGCCAGGTTCCGTTAGCGGCCTACGCGCAAGTCGACGAAGGTGTTCTCAGGTTACGAGGGTTGGTCGCAACTCCTTCCGGGGGATCGATCTATCGAGCTGAAGCCAGCGGTGGGCCGGATATCGCCATTGAACTGGGTGAGCGAGTCGCCAACGAGCTCATCAGCCAGGGTGCAGACAAAATACTTGCCGCGCTAAGCTGACCTCAAGCTTGTGGGCTTTACCGCTTATTGGATTGACGCCGTTGATGCCAGACGCAGTTGCCGCTCAGATTGCTATTTTGACAAGACCATCGGGACGTAACTCAGTGGTGAAGATCCAATTGAGTGAGCGTGGGTGGCGCGTGTTTGAACTCCCTCTGTTAAAGGTTGAGCCATTCAAACTAAGCTCGGGGCAGGCACTGCCTAAGCCAAGTGATTTTGATTTGGTGATCTTTGCAAGCCGCACAGCGGTCGAAGGGTATGCTTGCCAGCTTGGACAAGCTTATACCTGGCCAGATAGTTGCATGATCGCAACAGTTGGATCTGCTACAGCTGGCGTGGTCAGAGAGGTATTTGTCACCAGCCAGCCCGTGCTCTGTCCCCAAGATGGGCAAGCGGATTCAGAGGCGCTTTGGGCTGAATTAGATCGACGCGATGTCAAGCCCAGGCGTGTGTTGTTGGTTCGTGGGCAGGACGGGCGTGACTGGCTTATCGACAAACTGAGAGCGGTGGGGATTGAAACGACCGTTCACTCAGCCTATCGGCGACTGCCTGTCGATCTGGACGAGCAAACGATGGGCGAGTTGCTACACCGGGCTGGTGCTGGGCAAGAAGCGGTTTGGTTGTTGACCAGTATGCAGTCGATTGATCTTTTGCTTGCCCAGGAACGAACCGAACAGGTATTGTCGTGGCTATCCAACTGCTCTTTTATACTGACCCATGAGAAGTTTCGGGTGCATTTGCAACAGCGATTTTCGATGCTGAATGTTAAATTGAACCACTTGAATATAGCGATCTGCAGACCGGATGATTCGTCAATTATTCAGTGTTTTTTGACGCTTCCGCACACACCTAAGATTACAATAGCGCCATGAGCGAAAATTCAATGTCAAGTGCTGATCAACAGCAAGCCAAAGCAAGTGTTACTTCATCGTCACGATCGAAGCCGTCGTTAAAGACTAATCTGTTAATCAGCCTGTTTGTCATATGCATATTGCTTGTGGTAGCGCTTTGGTTCGCTGAGCAACGGTTTGAGTCCTCGGGCAAGGCCATTGCAACGCAAATACAGGCTTTAAGTTCACAGCTTGAAGTTGCACAGCGAGACGCCAGGAAAGCATCGGATCTAGCCGAGTCGCAATCTGACCGAATCGCTCAACTTGAATCTTCACTTCGTTCTGCACAAGAGCAGTTCGATTCTCTCGATCAAGCTTGGCAAACCTTTAACAATGGCATGGACAACGGCCTTTTGCTTAACGATGCAGACAGATTGTTGACCCTTGCCAATCAACAGCTGCGTCTCGCCGGCAATGTCAATAGCGCACTATTGGCGCTTGAGACGGCGCAAGCCGAGTTGATCCGGGCCAACAGGCACGAGTTTAGCTCCCTGCAACGAGCAATCAGTCTCGATATTGAGCGCTTGAGAACAGCCCCAAGCATTGATTTATCTTTATTGTCGACACGGCTTGAATTGCTTATTACTCTCACCAGTCGGGCGCCACTTCTGGTACCCGATGGTGCGGCTCCTTTGGTTAAACTGCAGAGATCAGTCGGTGATGCACTCACGGCTGAAACTAAATCAAACGATCCACGATCCATCCAAACACAGACCGCAGACAACGCTGCCCCGGCCAGTCAGTCGTCAATGGACGTCAATACTTCCTGGTGGGATATCGCTTATGACAAGCTTGCTTCGTGGGGGGCAACCGTTGCGACTGTCGTCGCGAGGGACCTGGCGGGCGTCGTGAGTATTCAGCGCGTCAATGACCCCAATGCGCTGCTCCTGTCTCCCGAGCAGGGTGCCCAGTTGCGAGAGAATTTGCGGGCTCGCCTGCTCACTGCCCAGTTATCCTTACTCATGCGTCAGCCGAATGTCTGGCGAGATGAATTGTCATTGGTCGAGTCAGTTGTTCAATCGCGTTTTGATCCAAAGTCTTATGACACGCTGGCGGCGATTAACTTGGTGCATGAGTTACAAGCCATTCCTGTGCTGGCGTCGCTACCAGATATCGCAGGCAGTTTTGGTGCCCTGGAAGCCACGCGTGGCACGTTGGCACGTTCATCCAAGGCAACGGATTAATCTTATGCGGACATGGTTTTGGACGCTACTGCTAACCACGCTTGCCGTCGGGTGCGCGGTCAAACTTCAAGAGCTTGGCGGGAATGTTCTCGTCTTTGTCGGTCATACTCGAATTCAAGTCTCGCTTGTTTTCGTCGTGCTGGCTATTTTATTGTCATTCGTTTTGCTCTACGTGTGTTTGCGCTTGCTTGTTTGGTTAACGGAAATACCGTTGCGGATCAGGGATTGGCATTTACGTCGACTGGCTCGTCGCGATCACGAGTTACTTGAGCTGGGTTGGACCGAGCTCCTAGAGGGTCGTTATGCAAAAGCTGAGAAAGACCTGACCAAGGTAGTAGGGCGCAGCCGTAACGTGAGTCAGCAAGTGCTGGCGGCTTTATCCGCTGCTCGCGCTGCGCATGCAATGAGTGAGTTTGACCGCCGGGATAAATTGCTCGAACAAGCTGAAGCCAAGGCAGCGAATGATGTCCCCTTGCGCGATGCAGTGGCCGCTGCCGCGGCAGACCTGCTATTAGATCAGGGGTTTGCACAGCAAGCACTGGATCGGCTAGCGCCTCTGCAGGCGAAAGGGGCCAGGCATTTGCATACGATGCGCTTGTTACTGCGAGCATATCGACAACTGAATCAGCATGATCAGGTCTTTGCGTTGGCGCGTACCTTGAATCGCCGATCGGCCTTGAGTGATGTAGAAGCGACCCAACTCATCGAATTATCTGCCGCTGCCCGTATCCGGGAGTCGATGGATAACGGTAAATGGCGAGAAGTCTGGAAAGATCTGAGCATTGCTGAAAAGGCGTTGCCCGAAATTGCCTTGGCGGCAGCTGTTGCTTTTGAGTCGATTGGTGAATTGGATGAAGCATCGAAAGTGCTTGAGCAGTCGCTGGCTGTCACGTTTGATAGTCGCATTCTCGCTGCATATGCGAGAGCTGAGCCGTCTCAGACGGCGCGTCGGCTTCTCAAAGCCGAGGCATGGCTCGCTTCCAAGCCGCATGACGCTGAATTATTGATGACTCTGGGCATGCTTTGTCTTGCTGGACAAATCTGGGGGCAAGCAGAGCATTATCTGCAACGGAGCTTGAAACAACGTGAAAACTCTCGCGTGCATGCCTTGCTGGGCAGTCTCTATGATCGTCTGGGCCGCAAAGAAGAGGCTGCCAGTCAATGGAGACGGGCAACAAATGTGGCTTCAAGTTTGCCAGCTATCCTGGAAGATTCCGTTTTACCTGCCGCTGACACGAGAGACGATCCAGATTTTCTCAAGGGAGAAGTTTGGGACGAATTGCACGATTTTGACTCGATGCATAGCGAACGGCGCGACGTCGAATTGACACCCGGATCCTCGGCTTCAGTTACCCCAACGTCACCTGTCACCGAGGTGCGCGCCAGTCGGTATGATGCGGATGATGAGTTCTTTGACAGTGCGCCCGTAGCAGGCTTAGGCCTGCCAGCTACAGTCACTGCCATCAATCGTACGACTAAACCGAATATCGAAAATCCACCCGATAAACCAAACTAACTGTCGATAATGTCGGCCCTTCAGGAGTAAAAAAATGAGCACCTATGTCATCCCTGCACAGCCAGTTGTTGGTCTCCCAATTGTTGGTAGCGGCGACTTATTTCCCGTCAGACGCGTTTATTGTGTAGGTCGTAACTATGCAGAACATGCAAAAGAGATGGGTTTTACTGGCCGCGAAGATCCTTTCTTTTTTTGTAAACCAGCCGACGCGCTCGTTGTCGTTCCGTCAGATAAGCCTGGTCATATCAAATACCCATCTAAAACGGCCAATCTCCATTATGAAATGGAGCTCGTTGTTGCTTTGGGTAAAGGCGGTACGAATATCCCCGTCGAGCAAGCCAACGATTGTATTTTTGGCTATGCGCTGGGTTTGGACATGACTCGCCGTGATTTACAAAATGAATGTAAAAAGCAGGGTAGACCCTGGGAAATCGGTAAAGCTTTCGACGAGTCCGGACCAATCGGTCCAATACATCCCCGCGATATCGTGGGTACGCTCGATAAAGGTGCAATTAGCCTTCATGTCAACGGTGTGCAGCGTCAAAGCAGCGATTTAACCCAGATGATCTGGGCCGTACCGGAAACCATCACTTATTTATCGGGGTTGTTTGAGCTCAAGGCTGGCGATTTGATTTTTACTGGCACGCCAGAGGGTGTTGGTGCGATAGTTAAAGGTGACAAGATGGTCGGGCATATAGCTGGTTTAGGTGATTTTGAGGTTATCGTTAGCTAAAATCTATTGCTTTTTTGTCGATATCCACGTGTAGACTGTATCAATATCTGTATCTGTATCTGTATCTGTATCGTGCGGGTTTATCTTTCGAAAAATAGCTTAAGGGATTTTCATGGCACGTGAAGGGATTACATTTGAGCAAGTTTCCGCTGCGGCAGAAGATTTGTTGCAAACCGGCCAACAACCGACGATCAGAGCTATTCGTGAACGGTCAGGCACCGGCAGCCCCAATACCATCCATAAGCATTAGACTAGCTGGAGAGCGAGCCTGCCCGCTCCCAATGTAGGCGTGTTTGAGTTGCCGCGTCAGATACAGTTTGCAATCATTCACGAAATTGAGCGTGCAACGGCAGACGTCAGGACGCAGATCGAGTTGCGCCTTACCGAGGCAATGAATGAAGCAGCTGAATTAGCTGTTTCGGGCGAACAACTCGAAACCGAGCGCGATCAGTTAATCGAAAGACTCGCTGCAGTGACCCGCGAGCGAGACACTTTTGTTGGTAAAAGTGAGCAACAAGCGGCTGAGTTGGCCGCACAGGCAGAAACCATCCAGCGGCAACACGCCGTGGTGGAGAGCGTGCGGATTGAAGCAGCCACCGCCAGACTCAAAGTTGAAGTTCAAACTGATCGGATTGTTCATCTGGAAGCTGAAATTGACCGGGTACGTGCGGTTGTGAATGCGGCTCAGCAGGCCAGAGGCAAAGCGGAGCAAGAAGCAGCTGTCACTTCAGCTAAGCTCGTCGGCAGTGAAGCCCAGTTGGCACAGCAGAGTATTGAATTGAATCGCCTAAGAGCTGCCGTCGATGCGGGTCAGGAAGCGCGCGGTGCCTTGGAGAAGAGTCAGCAATCGATTCATTCACTCAAAGAAGAACTCGCAGTGTTCAAATCGAAATTGGACAATGCCTTGGCTTACTCGGAAATACAAGCCGAGGAGCTCTCTCGGTTGCGGTCCAGCGAGTCTAAAAGTGCTGTTGAACTTGAAACACTTCGACACAGTGCTGCTGTAAGCCAGAAGTCGGTTAGTGAGCTTGAGCAGCAAGCGGCCGCAGTTAATGTTGGGGCGATCATTGAGCAAAAGAATGCCGAACTAGAGAAGCTTCGCGCTGATCTGGGGGCTATCATTGAGCAGAAAAACGCCGAGCTGGATAAGCTGCGCTCAAAAAATTAAACCGGCCTATAGCGCCTGTAACCGTTAGGTGATTTGACGTTGTTTCCAGCTTAGTCTGGTTGCCTCGTCAAAGCCTAGCGAGGCTAGTACTTCATCAGTATGCTGACCCAACGTAGGGGCGGAAGTTTTAATCTGCCCTGGTGTTAGACTCAATTTCGGCACGATACCAGGAACGGTTACTTTTGTTTTGTCTGGTAGTTCCACTTGAAGCAGCATATCTCTGGCTTGGTAGTGTTCATCGTTGGCGATGTCAGCAGCGTCGTAGACTCGCCCAGCAGGCACGCCGCTTTTTTCCATCAGCTCAAGTACCTCGTCAAGATTCTTTTGCGCCGTCCATGAAGAGATAGCTGAGTCCAGCAAATCAGCCTGTTCGGCTCGTCCAGAATTGTTCCCGAACTGGCTGTCATTTGCTAGATCTTCCCGCCCAATTGTCTTCATTAATCTTTTAAAGATACTGTCGCCGTTACCAGCGATCAACGCGTACTTGCCGTCTTTGCATAGGTAGGCGTTAGACGGGCTGATACCAGGAAGCGACGATCCCGAGGGCTGCCTTACTGCACCAAAGACAGAGTACTCTGGCAAAAGGCTTTCCATCATATTAAAGACAGATTCGTAAAGGGCGACATCCACCTCTTGCCCTAAGCCGCTTTGTTGATCCCTATGACGCAGAGCCATCAGGACACCAATTACCCCGTGAAGTCCTGATAAGGTGTCTCCAATCGATACGCCCACTCGCACTGGCGGACGTCCTGGTTCACCACTTAAATGACGTAATCCCCCCATGGCTTCACCTATCACGCCAAAACCCGGGCGATCGCGATACGGTCCCGTCTGTCCGTATCCTGAAACTCTGAGCATGATCAGTTTTGGGTTGATCCGGTGCAAGTCATCAAAGCCCAAGCCCCACTTCTCCATCGTGCCTGGCCGAAAATTCTCGATCAATATATCGGCATCGGCCGCCAGTTTGCGTATGACTTCCGGACCTTCCGGCTGTCGCAAATCGAGAGTGACCGAGCGTTTGTTGCGTGCATGCGCCGCCCACCAAACTGAAGTGCCTTCGTGCAGCATGCGCCATTTGCGCAATGGATCGCCCTCGACCGGAGGCTCAATTTTGATTACGTCAGCCCCAAATTCAGCCAGAATCTTGGCTGCGAAGGGACCTGCTATCAGTTGACCAAGTTCTATAACCTTGAGACCGTCTAAAGGGAGTGGCATTTGTCTGCTAACGTTTGAGTATCTGGGTGAACGGGATCGACGTGCGTCATCACACTGAGTACCCGGTGGTTTTTTAAGACTACGTTTTGTACAGAAAAGGCAATGTCGTGACCTTGCTCAACTGTTAATGTGGCGTTGACCTCAATATGTACATCTACCACGATCATATCGCCCATCTTGCGGGTTCTGATATCGTGCAGACCCATGACACCCGGGGTGGAGCGGATGGTTTCTGATATCGCTTGCACGTCGCGCTCATCTGCTGATCTGTCCATCAGATCGTTTACTGCTTCGTAGCCAAACTCCCAGCCCATTTTTCCTATCATCAGACCCACGATGAGGGCGGCAATCGGGTCCAGGATCGGGTATCCCATTAAGTTACCGATAATGCCGAAACCGACTACGAGGGACGAGGCGGCATCTGATCGAGCGTGCCAGGCATTGGCAATGAGCATACTTGAGCGCACGCGTTTAGCAACTTTGAGCATGTATCTGAAGAGTGACTCTTTTGCAATTAAGGCAACAACAGCAACGCCAAGCGCTACACCGTGAACTGACAGGATCTCGTCTGGGTGTTTAAGCTTCTCGATCGCCGACCAAATCATGCCAACACTGACAGAAAGCAGCAACAAACCCAAGGCAACCGAGGCAGCCGTCTCAAAGCGATGGTGGCCATAGGGGTGGTCTTCGTCAGCGCCTTTTTGACTGTGATGATTGGCTAACAAAACAATGCCATCTGACACGAGATCAGATAAGGAATGGACACCATCTGCAATCAAGGCTTGCGAGTGAGCGAATATGCCCACTGCAATTTGACCGATGGACATGAATAAATTGACAAACACGCTGATTAGGGTGCTCTGCCGTCCCGCGGCAAAGCGCTCCTGCGCACTTAACGGGCTGTCGGTCTCGGCGGTGGGTTCAGTAAAATTCATGCGAGTTTCCCATTATCAGTTCTCACTTGATTGTAATGGCTCAGGTAGCAGTTATCATGTCGGCATATCTTTTGCATTTTGTTACGATCCAACGACGAGAATGATGTGATGAAAGCTGTCTTTATTGATGCAACCGGCGCACTTGCTGACATATTTGATCGCCTGCATAAGAGCGACGATATCCCCTTGATTGTTAATCAGCTGGTCGATATCACGCCGGATCAGATTCCTGGCGTCATGGGCGATGCAAATATTATGATCGTCGATCACACCAACTTGCCGACCGATATAGCGAAGCATTGCACTCATCTCAAACACGTCGTGTTTCTCGGCACGGGTGCTCGCTCCTATATGAATCCCGAGGCGCTTGCTGAAATCGGTATACAAGTTCACATTATCAAAGGCTATGGCGATACAGCTGTCGCCGAATGTGCATTTGCTCTGATGTGGGAGGCAGCTAAAGGCTTTGCAAAAATGGACAGGGGCGTGCGTCACGGTCAATGGTTGCGTACCGAAGGCTTACAACTAACTGGTAAAACGCTTGGCTTAATCGGCTTTGGTGGTATTGCTGCTGAGATGGCCCGTCTTGCTAACGGAGTGGGCATGCGGGTGCTGGCCTGGAATCGATCGCCTAAAACCCATGCTGACGTGACTTTTGTGGAACTCGATGAACTGCTGGCAGAAAGTCGAGTGATCTCTCTGCACCTGCTGCTAAACGATGAGACCCGCGGCTTTATCTCTGCGGACAAGATTTCACGCATGCAAGACGGGGTGATAGTGATCAATACCGCGCGCGGAGCAGTCATCGATGAGGCCGCGCTGATCGATGGCTTAACATCCGGCAAAATCGGACATGCGGGTTTGGATGTGTTTGATATTGAGCCATTGCCAGTTGACCATCCTTTGGCAAGGCTCGACAACGTTACGCTATCGGCTCACTCAGCCTTTCGGACACCTGAGGCGAGCGATAATTTAATTGAGGCATCGCTGGCACATTGCCGCCGCATTGCCGCCGCAGGCTAGCGCAATGTCTGGGGCGCACGACCACCAACACTCGGCGCCTCAAGTGAGTCCCGCGCAACATCATCATGGCCATGAGCATGGCCACGATCATGGCAGTTGCCATGCCGATCACCACCACGGTGCTCATGGCCATCACCACGTGCCGACCGATTTTGGTAGAGTATTTGCGATTGGTATCGCACTGAATCTGCTCTTTGTCGTGATCGAGACGCTGATAGGCTGGCGCGCCAGTTCTTTGGCCTTGTTGGCAGACGCAGCTCACAACCTGAGTGATGTGGCCGGTTTGATTTTGGCTTGGTCCGCCATCGTCGTCGCTAAGCGTACCCCCACACGGCGATTTACCTATGGGTGGCAGCGCGGGTCAATCATTGCCAGTTTTATCAACGCAGTCATCTTATTATTTGCGATGGGTTCACTTGCCTGGGAGGCCATCTTGCGTCTTCAGCAACCCGAGCCGTTTGATGCCATGCCGGTGATGGTGGTTGCGGCTATCGGTGTGGGAGTGAACGGATTCACGGCGTGGCTGTTTATTAAGGGAAGCCGAGAGGATTTGAATATTCGTGGCGCTTTTTTGCACATGCTGTCAGACGCCCTGGTATCGGTTGGCGTGATCGTTGCCGCTGCCCTGTACGTTTGGTTGGGGTGGGTCTGGATTGACCCGCTTGTAAGCTTGGTGATTGCCTTGGTAATCGGCTGGGGGACGTGGTCGCTGTTCAAGCAGTCCTTGCAACTTATGTTTGACGGAGTGCCTGCCCATATTGATATGGATGAGATCACCCAGGTTTTAACGGGGATCGCGGGAGTCAATACGGTACATGACGTACATGTCTGGGCGATGGGGACTTCGAAGGTTGCGCTAACTGCTCATCTTGTGCTTAGGGACAACACTAGCAGTCAGGATGAAGTCTTGCGCCTTGCTCTAGAAGCAATGGATACCAAGTTCGGGATCAAGCATGCAACCTTGCAAATAGAGTCGCAATCCTATTCGGGAAATTGTCATGATTGCGCAGTTGGTTTGCTTTGAAACTCAAGGAATTGCTGAAAAAAACAATGAATTAAGTTCAAACGAACAAAGAACTGCTTTTTTTGGTCAAAAAATTGTAAAGAATTTAATAATTCTTATAGACGATTGTAGTAATGTTCACATCAGTTTATTTTCGCGCGATGTTTTGGCATCCAATAATGACAAAAAAATATCCCCGAGTTCTCGCAATCAGTATGCTTGCAGCGCTTTTGACTGGTTGCATGGTTGGTCCTGACTTCAGCACGCCCGACGCTCGGCTTCAAAACAGCTATGACTTACCTGTCCCAACCGAATTCACAGAGGGCACTCAGGTCGATATTGATCACGCGATTGATCCAGTCGCTTGGTGGGGCAGTTTTAAAGATCCGATTCTGCTAGAGCTACTGGCAAAATCAGCTCAGCAGAACTTGAGTCTGCAGGCCGCGGCGGTGCAGGTCTATCAAGCAAGGGCACAACTCGGGATCACGGATGCAAGTTTGCTGCCAAAAGTGGATGCCACGGGATCAGCAACTCAGGCTAATCAGGCAAGTCTTGCTGCTCAGCTGCTGAACACTTCGAACCTGTCGACCGCCACCGCGCTAGCCTTGCAGGCGAGCTGGGAGCTTGACTTCTGGGGTAAATTGCGACGAGGCGTTGAATCCTCTGTTGCTGGCTACATGTCTTCAGCGTCTGCTTTCTACTCAGCGCAAACATCGCTGGCTTCAAATGTCGCCAGCATTTACATCAGTATCCAGAACTACAACCAACTCATTGACGTATCGAAACGCAATTTAGCGTTGCAGCAAGAGAGTCTGCGGATTGCCAAAGTCCGTTATCAATACGGAGAGACCTCGTTGTTGGATTTGAGTCAGGCTCAATCCCAATATGAACAGACCAAATCGCAAATCCCGATTTTGATCGCAAGTTTGAAACAAAATGAGACTGCGTTAAGTGTACTGTTGGGCGAAGCACCGGATTTCTACGCTAAACAATATGGTCAAAGGCACGGTACCTTGTCTGCTCCCCCAGTATTGCAGGTTGCCATCCCTAAGGAGCTCCTGCGACGTCGCCCTGATGTGAGACAAGCGGAGTTTGCCGCCGCCGCCCAGTCGGCCTTGATCGGTGTGAATACGGCCGCTTTGTACCCCAGTTTTTCTTTATCCGGTGTTTTTGGATTTCAGACGGTTAACTATGGCGGCGTGACTGGTAGTCCGCTATTCTCCTGGGATAACAAAGTAGTCAGTGGTGGCGCGGCGTTCAGCTTCCCTATCTTTTATCGTGGCGCGATTGTTGATCAGATTCGTGTGCAAGATGCGGTGTTTCAACAAAGTGTTCTGAACTATCAGAACCTGGTGTTGCAGGCGCAAAAGGAAGTTGATGATGCCTTGATGTCAATTTCGACGACCCGCAGTTCAGCCGATGCGCTTGTGAAGGCCGTTAAGGCTGCGCAAAATGCAGCGCAGCTGGCACAAGAAAGATACAAAGCCGGGCAGGCCGATTACAACACCGTGATTCTTGCTCAACAGCAATTGTTATCTGTAGAAAGCTCTTTGGTACAAACAAGCAATAACAACTTGCTCGGTTACGTCACCGCCTTCAAAGCATTAGGTGGAGGTTGGTCCGGTGAGTTGAATTTGCCGCAATTGACAACCGCGCTCTCGAGCGAGATGAAACAAAGAACCGATTGGGGTAATGCGCTGGATGGCACAAAAGACCCTCGTTTAATGAAGTCTAGTGAGATGATTCAATGAGCACAACTACACGTATTTCGCTGACGCGTAAGCTGGTAACAATCGGGTGCCTTGGGCTGATGGTATTGCTCGCGGGATGTGAAAAAAAAGCAGAACGGCCTCCTGTGATTGCCGAGGTAACCGTCGCCAAACCGCTTAACCAGGATGTCGTTAGCTACAAACTCTTCGATGGTAGTGTGCAGGCGCTGCTCAGCGTTGATTTGACTGCGAGGGTCTCTGGTTACTTATCCAAGATCACTTTTGCAGATGGCGCTTATGTCAAAAAGGATCAACCACTGTTTGTCATTGAGCAGGATCAGTACCAACAGCAAGTAAATTTGGCCCAAGCTGTTTATACACAAGCGAAGATTGAACTCGACAGGCAACAAAATCTGCTCAAGCAAAATGCCACGTCGCAGGCCTCAGTGGATAATGCCATATCATCCTATTCTCAAGCGGACGCTAACCTTAAACTCGCGAAGCTGAATCTTGGCTACACGGAAATTCGCGCACCTTTTGACGGTTTGATGAGCCGGCATCTGGTGGATGTGGGCAATTATCTGAATGGTACCGGTGGAGGAGTCAAACTTGCCTCGATTGATAAGATCAGCCCGGTCAATGTGTACTTTTCAGTAAACGAGCGTGAAGTGCTCGAGTTTCGAAAGCAATACGCTGAAGATGCCGTCAAAAAGAGCATGGTAAACAAACTTCAGGTTCACGTCGCGTTGCAGAATGACCAAGGCTTTCCGCATCACGGTACGCTCGACTTTGCATCGAACACGTTGAGCACGAGCACTGGTACTTTGCAACTGCGAGCTGAGTTGCCCAATACCGACTTGGCGCTGCTGCCTGGCTACTACGCGAAAGTCATGGTTGAATATGGCAAGCCACACAAAGCCGTGCTGATCCCCAGTTCGGCAATCGAAACCGATCAGCAAGGTAATTTCATCTACACCATTGATGATGCAAAGAAAGCGCATCGTCAGAATATCGTAGTTGGACAAAAGTTCGGGAAATTTGCAGAGGTCACCTCCGGTCTGGAGGCATCACAGGATTTCCTGGTCAATGGTTTTGTCAATGTAAGAGAAGGTCAGACAGTCAATCCGTCGACGATCACACTTGATCCGTTACCCAAGCTGCACGATTGATAGGCGACGAGACAACTCATGCTTTCTAAATACTTTATCGAACGCCCCGTTCTCGGCAACGTCATCGCTATCATCATGATGATATTGGGTGCGGTGTCCATATTTGGACTCCCCATATCCCAGTACCCACCCATGACGCCACCCACAATTCAGGTGTCGACCAGTTGGCCCGGAGCGAGCGCTGCGATGATGCAGCAAATGGTGGCGAGCAGTATCGAGACGCAGGTTAATGGCGTCGAGAATATGCTCTATATGCAATCTGACTCGACAAACGACGGCCGTTACACGTTAACCGTTACGTTCGAGGTCGGTACCGATCCCAACATTGCTCAGGTTAATGTCCAGAATAGAGTTGCTATCGCTGTACCAGGTTTGCCGCAAGCCGTGCAAAAGCAAGGTATCACCACCAAGATGCAGTCGACGGCGATTTTGCAGTTTGTCACACTGACATCCAATGATCCGTCTCACGATGCATTGTTCCTGAGTAATTTCGCCAATCTGCAGATGCAGAATCGTTTGGCACGAATTAAAGGGGTTGCCGCTGCGAACGTCTTTGGCGTTGGCAACTACAGTATGCGCATTTGGCTTGATCCAGCCCAATTGGCTGCGCGATCGCTAACGCCTTCAGATATTTCGAATGCCATCAGCCGTCAAAATGTGATGCTGGCGGGTGGTCAGGTTGGCGCACCACCTGTACCCAATGGACAGGATTTCCAGTACACACTAAATGTACTGAGTGCCATGAATAGTCCCGAAGAGTTTGGCAATATTCTTGTCAAGGTCGACGACCAAGGTGCCATCACGCGTTTAAGAGACGTTGGTCGAGTTGAATTGGGTAGCCAGAACTACAGCCAGTTTTTTAAATTGGGTGACAAACCTGCTGGCGGTATTGCGATTTATCAGTTACCGAGTGCGAATGCGATTGCGACTGCCAAAGCGGTCAGAGCAGAGATGGAAGAGATTGCCCAAACCTTTCCTAAGGACATGAGTTGGGAAATCCCGTTTGACACGACGATGTTCGTGACTGCGTCAATCGACGAGGTGTATCACACACTGTTTGAGGCGGGCTTCCTTGTTCTGGCAGTGATCATGATCTTTTTGCAAGATTGGCGCGCTGTCTTGGTTCCCGCAACGACGGTGCCTGTGACTATCATCGGCGCGTTTGCTGCGATGGCGTCGTTGGGTTTTTCGATCAACTTATTGACTCTCTTTGCCATCGTCTTATGTATCGGTATTGTCGTTGACGATGCCATCGTGGTGGTTGAAGGGGTGGCAAAGAAGGTTGAACACGGCGAGACGCCGCATGATGCGGCTGTCAACGCAATGACCGAACTGATGGGCCCGATTATCGGAATCACACTGGTCTTGATGGCCGTGTTTTTGCCAGCCTCATTTATTTCTGGGATCACGGGTCAAATGTATCGGCAGTTTGCGCTGGTGATTGCTGCAACGGCTTTGATTAGTGGCATTAACGCGGTGACGCTCAAACCTACGCAGGCTGCATCATTTATCAAACCCAAGCCTCTTGGTGTTGTGAAGAAGAACTGGTTCTTCAAAAAATTTGATCAGATGTTCGAGAAAATATCGAACTCCTATGCTGGATTGATGCAAGTCCTGATGAATCATCGGAAGCTGTCGATGACAGTGGGTCTTGCCTTGATTGCATTTGCGATTTATGGCCTGGTCAAAGTCCCCACAGGGTTTATTCCCAATGAAGATCAAGGTTACTTGGTTGTGTCGGTTCAGTTACCCAACGCTTCTTCGCTACAGCGGACGACTGAGACGATGGCAAATGTTGCCAAAATCATTGAAACCGTACCCGGTGTTCAAAAGGTCGTGTCAGTTGGTGGGATTAACGCACTGAACAACAGCGCCTCCCAGGCTAATGCCGGCGTCATGTATGTCATCCTCAAACCATGGGATGAACGCGCTAAGGCGCCAGGTGAGGATCTAAGAAGTATTTTCCCTGGACTGAGTGCCAAAATGCAATCGGTGCAAGAGGCGACAGTAAACGTCTTGTTGCCCCCCGCCATCCCTGGCTTAGGTTTGTCGGGTGGTTTCCAGATGCAAGTCGTTTTGACCGACTTGAGTAACGATTACCAGAAGCTCGCCCGTGCGACAGATGCGCTTGCGCAGGCAGTATCCGCGCGCCCTGAAGTGATGCTGGCGTTTACGCCTTTCAGGGCGACGGTGCCGCAATACCAACTGAAGTTTAACGCTGCACGCGCGGAGACTTTAGGCGTGTCTTTGGGTGACGCGTACGACGTACTGCAAAATTCAATTGGCTCGACCTATGTGAATCAGTTTTTTACTTTTGGTCAAACGTATCAGGTCTATATACAAGCCGACGGCAAGGATAGAGTCTCTACAGATCAAATCGGTAATCTTTACGTCAAGAGCGCTTCCGGCTCAATGGTGCCGCTCGGATCCTTCGTTGACATCACCGAAACGACAGGACCAGGTATTGCTTCGCAGTACAACTTGTTCCCTACTGCAGCACTGCTTGGTGCCGCGAACAATGCTTACAGCTCGGGTCAGGCCATGGCCGCAGTTGAAGAGGTCGCCAAAGAAGTGTTACCGCCCGGTGTGAGCTATTACTGGACGGCAATGTCTTATCAAGAAAAATTAGTCGGCAACACGGTCGTACTTGTATTCGCGCTATCAATCTTGTTGGTCTACCTGGTATTGGCGGCACAGTATGAGTCTTGGGTCGCACCGTTTGCGGTCATTCTGGCCGTGCCCCTGGCTTTAGTCGGTGTAGTGGCCGCGTTGTTCTTGACCGGTTTGCCAAACAATATCTACGTTCAGATTGGGCTTGTGCTGATGATTGCGCTGGCATCCAAGAACGCTATTTTAATTGTTGAGGTGGCTCTTGAAGAAAGAAGGCATCACGGTTTGAGTTTGATCGAGGCGGCACTCAAAGCATCCCATGAACGCTTCAGACCTATCGTCATGACCTCGATTGCCTTTATTTTAGGTGTTGTGCCTTTGTTGACCTCTTCTGGGGCAGGTGCAGCATCGCGAATCTCGATTGGCTTAACGGTGTTTAGCGGCATGATTGCCTCAACTGTTTTTGCCGTGGCGCTGGTGCCGATATTTTTTGTACAAATCGAGGGGTACTTTGAAGCAAGATCCAAAAAAGCCGCCGAGAAAAAGGCGAGAGCCTAGGCTTGGGCTTTAGTCGACGCCAGATCAGAAGATGGTTCGTCAGAAGCCACAGGATTGTCAAAAAACAAAAATGATCTTGAGAATGAGCTGACTGATGTCAGCCTTGGCGAAGTCATTTTAAGACGCCTCGATCTTGCCGAGGAAGAGCTTGCGATAGAGGATGAGGTACCCGATACACCCTCAACAGAACAGGCTAACGTTGTTGAAGATATGCCGATCGTGACAACGGAAGGGGCGTCCTTGTCCGAGTCGATTTCGGACATTGAACCTGTTGACGCGAATCTCGATGAGAGTGCTGCTGTAGACCCGACCGAGACTGTTTCGATCGACATGGCGCCTGAAGCGATTGAGGACTTACCCGGTGAGTCAGTCGAACTGGCTACGGCTGACGAAAGTCCTGCACTGGCTCAGGATTTCCTTGTCGAGTCAGAACAACCAGCTGTCACTGACGAGGCCCCGTCTTTTGTGGATGAGGCGGCTGAGCCGGTGCCAGTTGAGCTAGCGTTGGCAGAGGCTCTGATTCCGGCGGAGATAGAACCAGTGGTACAACTTGAAGCCGAGCCTGTAGTCCAAGCTGCGGTGCAACCCGTGGCTCAGGCGCCCGCACAAGTTGTTTCAGAAACGCTACCCGAACCAGTTCAGGATCTCGCTCAAACCGCCGTGGCTATGCCAGTTCAAGAGCCAAGCATCCCAGTCGTGATGACAGACGACGCCCTTCGTCAGATGTTCAGAAACGCGGCTGATGAAGTTAACGGCAACAACAAATAGCGGTCACAGGCAGTTACGTCATTATTCAGCTGATAAGGGGTGAACTCCCTTGTCAGTAGGATTTCGGTAGCCCTAAAACGCGCTCGGCTACATAAGACAATATCAGTTCGCGACTGACGGGGGCGATACGGGCAATCATGACCTCCCTAAAGTAGCGCTCGACGTGGTACTCGCGGGCGTAACCAAAGCCACCGTGCGTCATGACAGCCTGTTCACAGGCATGAAACCCTGCTTCGGCCGCTAGATATTTTGCCGCGTTAGCCTCAGCGGCACAATCTTTGTTTTTATCGTAGAGTGCGGCTGCTTTCATTGTCATTAAACGAGCCGCCTCCAGCTCCATCCAGTTCTTCGCCAAGGGATGCTGAATCGCCTGATTCTGACCGATCTTGCGGTTAAATACGATGCGTTCATTGGCATAGGCCGTTGCTTTTCGCAACGCAATACGACCGATGCCAATTGCTTCAGCAGCAATCAAGATACGTTCAGGGTTCATGCCATGCAGAATGTACTTGAAACCCTGGCCTTCTTCTCCAATACGATCTTCGACAGGGATTTCCAGACCATCGATAAACAATTCATTTGAGTCGACCGAATGTCTTCCCATTTTGTGAATCAGACGAACCTGAACTTTGCTTCGATCCAGATCGGTATAAAAAAGCGATAGCCCGTGGGTTTTATTTTTGCATTCTTCGATCGGTGTTGTACGTGCAAGCAAGAGTATTTTGTCCGCGACCTGTGCAGTCGATATCCAGACCTTCTGACCATGCACAACGTAGCGATCACCCTTCAAGATCGCCCGAGTTTTAAGCTCGGTAGTATTGAGCCCGGTATTAGGTTCAGTTACTCCAAAGCAGGCTTTGACAGAGCCATCAATGACGGGTGGCAGGTATTTCTGTTTTTGTGCTTCGGTACCGTAAACAACAATCGGATTCAAGCCAAAGATATTCATGTGGATGGCTGAGGCGCCTGATAGGCAAGCGCCAGTTTCTGCGACGGTCTGCGTTAACAGAGTCGCTTCGGTCATGCCGAGGCCCGAGCCGCCGTAAGCCTCCGGCATGGCAATCCCTAACCAGCCCGCCTTGGCCATCGCAGCGTGAAAATCATGCGGAAAGACAGCATCCTCATCGCGCGCAAGCCAATAGTCTTCACCAAATGGCGAGCAGGTCTGATTAACCGCATCGACAATCGCTTGTTGCTCTGTAGTGAGATCTCGATAAAACAAATCTTGCATTGCTAAGTCCCGGATTATTTATATTTGATGTTCATCAGCGATGATTGAGTTAGTGCGCTTGATTTTCTTTTATGATGCTTGCATACACAAACTGAAAAGGATGCGGCTGATGTTACCTGAAAACAAGCAAGCGATTGGCCTGGTTGGCCTCGGCGTCATGGGCAGAGGAGTTGCTGAGAATCTGATTAAAAATGGCTATCAGGTTATTGGTCGTGACGTCAGCGCTGACGCACTTAAGTGGCTTGAATCGATCGGTGGCGTTGCCTCGCGTGAGGCAAGTGATGTGACCTCCGTTTGCGACGTTGTCATCAGTTTTGTCGTGAATGACGTTCAAACTGAGGCTTTGCTATTTGGCGAAAACGGGCTAGCCAAAACGATGCGCCCTGACACCGTTTTTATCGCTTGCAGCACAATGGCACCCAAGTTCTTGAAAGAGCTTTCAGTGCGTCTAGCCAACATAGGCGTTCATCTGATCGATGCGCCTGTGACAGGTGGCCAGGTAGGGGCCAAAAATGCGACGATGACCATCATGGCCGCTGGTCCCAAGGATATCTACGAGCGAATTCAACCGATTTTGAAGTCGATTGGCGGCAAAATATTCTTTCTGGGGACTGAGGCCGGGATGGGCGCTCAGATGAAAGTCGTTAACCAGTTATTGTGCGGGGTGCATATTGCAGCCGCCGCTGAGGCTCTGGCGATGGCAAAAAAACACGGACTTCCAATGGACACGACACTAGAAATCTTGAAGAGCGGTGCCGCGTCGTCCTGGATGCTTGGTGATCGCGGGCCGCGCATGGTGGACGATTCGTTTGATGACGTGACGTCTGCCGTGGATATCTTTGTGAAGGATCTGGGTTTGGTTCTTGATTCTGCCAAGCAGGCAAGCTTCGCGGCGCCCCTGGCGCACACTGCGTTTCTGCAGTTTCTAGAAAGCAGCGGGCACGGCCTGGGTAAGCTGGATGATGCAGCCGTTATTCGCAATTACACTGAATAAGCATCACGTTATTTCGAGACCGACGTCGAAACGAATGATCTTTTGAAATAGCTAGGCTGAGTTTAATTTTATGCAAATACTGCCTGTAGCTATTGAACAAGATCAGTCTCCACTAGCAAACATGTTGATGACCCTCGTGGCCGTCAGCATTGGTGCGATAGCCTTCATCTGGCCGGCGCTGCTTAACGGCTATCCACTGGCTTTTAGCGACACCCACGTTTTTATCGCTCAACCAGCGCCTGGTTTTTTTAATTGGGATAAACCTTTTATCTATGGCCCCTGGATGCTGTTGCTTCACGGGTGGCGTTCCATGTGGGGGGTGGTGGCGGCTCAAGCGTTATTGCTCTCGCATTTAATCTGGCTTGCGTCTACTTGCATTGCGCAACGATCACTTTACCGCCACGTGCTGATTTGCCTCGTACTCGGACTGTTAAGCACAGCACCATGGTTCGCGTCATTTTTAATGCCGGATATTTTTGCCGGCCTTACCGTCCTTGCTCTGTTCGTCTTGGGGTTTAATAAGACGCTTTCTGTCTGGTTTGAACGCTGGCTGGTGATAATCGCGTCGCTAGCGATTGCTGTACATCTCTCACATCTGATTATCGCGGCGGCGTGTATTGGGGTCGTGCTATTGCTTCGTCCAAGGCGTTTTTTACTGACGATGATGCCTCTGCTCATCGCATTATTTGCGCTCGTGGCAACCAGCTATTTGGCTTTTGCCACCTTAGCGGTATCGCCCCATGGATCCGTCTTTATGCTGGCGCGACTATCTGCAGATGGTCATACTCAACCAATACTGGATAAGTATTGTTCAACTAAAGCGTGGCATTTGTGCCAGTGGTCAGAGCGCTTGCCGAAAGATAGTGATATGTTTCTCTGGGATGGAAATGGTGTTGTTTGGAGCCACCCCGGTGGCCCAATCGGCTTAGCACCGGAAGCCTCCGAGATCGTTCGGACTGTTATCACGGAAAGACCACGAGAAGTACTTCAGTCGTCGGTCCGGAATACTGTCGCCCAGATGAGCATGATCCAGTTAGGGGATACGCTGCATTCGGATTATCTGGATTCGACGGTTGAGAAAGTCTTGCAGCAATACTTCCCGGACGCTGAGGTACAACGTTTTCAATCGTCGTTGCAAGCCCGCGATGAATTGCTTACTGAGGGCTTGTTGGGGCAATTAGAACTTTACAACTTAGTGATTCAAACTGTTGTTGTTTTGTCTACGGTCCTGTCGTTGTATCTATTATTTACCAGGCCTAAGGTTGCAGGTCCTCTGGTGTTAATGATGTGCGTGGGTTTTGTAGCTAACGCACTTGCGACCGGCGCCTTGTCCAAGCCGCACGACCGTTATCAGGCAAGAGTTTCATGGTTGTTACTCTTGCCGCCTTTGTTGCTGATTGGTCGCCGGTCAACAAAATAATCGTCTGAGCTGAGATAGGCCTACAAAAAAACTGCAGACTTGATTCGAGCGACTATTTAGGGGATGATTCAAGGATAATTTTATTCATCCATTCATCCATCATCGAGAGAAGACAATCATGGCGCGCATTGACTACGCAGATCTGAATCATGCCGAAATCAAACCTTTAGTTGATCGCATCGTCGCCGAGCGTGGCAAAGTGTTGCACTTGTATCAAATGCTTCTGAACGCACCGCCGGTCGCTGAGGGCTGGCTGACTTTTCTGACCGCAATCCGTCAAAAAAGCACGCTCTCACCGGCTTTGCGAGAGTTGGTCATTATGCGTGTCGCGGTAATTAACGGTGCACCTTACGAAGCTGAGCAACATGCGCCGATTGCCCTAAGAGAGGGCGTCACCCAAGCTCAACTAGATGATCTGGACAAGTGGTCTGAATCAGAAAAATTTGATGCTACACAGCGTGCAGTGCTGGCTTATACAGATGCCATGACTAAAAATGTGCAAGTGCCTGCCGAAGTTTTTGCGAAAGTCAAAGACGTCGTCAACGATCGACAACTGGTTGAACTCACTGCGACTGTTGGTGCCTACAACATGGTTTCGCGTTTTCTAGAGGCGTTGCAGATACATTCTCACGATCAGCAATAATGTTGCTGATCGTCAGGTCTGGGGTCTAAGACTTTTCAAAAGACTATAAGAACCCAATCGAGATCCACGGCACGCAAGCGACGATCACGATGCCGATGAAGAGAGCCAGTAAATAGGCCAGAATCGGTTTGATTCCTGCATCGGGATTGACGTTGCCAATTGCACAGGCGGCGTAATATCCTACGCCTACTGGCGGTGCAAATAGACCAAGACCCATTGACAGCACCACCACCATTGCATAGTGCACCTCATGTATTCCCAACTGTTTGGCAATCGGGAAGAGCAGTGGACCAAACAACACAATGGCTGGAATCCCTTCGAGTACCGAACCGAGTACGACGAAGATCAACAGCGATACGGCCATGAACATACCAGCGCCGCCTGGCATCGAAGCCATCAATTGCGCCAACCACTTCGAGAATCCTGACTGAGTTAAGCCCCAGGCCATAGCAGTTGCAGTACCGATAATTAACAGGATGGCACCAGACAATGATGCTGTGCTGACCAACATCGGAATCAGTCGCTTGTAATCAAATTGTCTATAGACAAGGATACCGGCAACGATGGCGTAAACGATACCGATCGTTGAGACCTCTGTGGCGGTTGCCACCCCTTCGATAACGGTTGCTCGAATAACAAAGGGTAGGGCGAGCGCAGGAAAGGCGATCAAAAACAGTTTCAGAATTCTCAGTAATGGGGTTGCTTTGACGCCACTGATATCCTCGTTACGATTGCGAAACCAAACGACTAAACAGAGCATGGCACCAAGCACAGCGGCAGGTAACAAACCGCCCGTGAATAAAGCTGCGATTGAAACACCCGTTACTGAGCCAATCGTAATCAGTACCAGGCTGGGTGGCACAGTTTCAGTTTGAGCACCTGTGGCAGATAACAGCGCGACGAGATCACCCTCTGGGGCTCCACGTTTTTTCATTTCAGGAAAAAGGGCGGGAGCAACTGCTGCCATATCAGCAGCTTTAGATCCAGAAATACCTGATACCAGATACATGGCTCCGATCAGCACATAAGATAAGCCGCCTTTCACTCGCCCCAGAATACTGGCAAGGAATTCGACCATCGCCCGCGCCATGCCAGTCATCTCAATGAGTAATCCCAGAAACACAAATAGCGGGACAGCCAGGAGGATCAGGTGAGACATGCCGTCATTCATTCGACCAATCATCACCGACAAGGGTGTGCTGGTACTTAAGGCAAGGTAGCTAAGCGTGCCCAAGCCGAAAGCAAAGGCGATCGGGATACCCAAAAATACAGTGGCACCGACAACTCCGACAAAAAAGATCAGCAAGTTGATGCGACCTAGATCTTCAAAAAGTGGCTCAGCAAGCCAGAAGGCACCGATAATCCCGCCGACGATGGCAGCCGCCTGGATCATCTGTTTGGGTGTTGAAGTCCGCCCTAGTCTGATGACCGCGAACAGAGCCATTAACAAGACGCCCACCGGCAGCGCGGCTGCGCGCCAGCTGTTCGGAATATCCAGCGCTGGTAAGGTGATATCAATCTCTTCAATCGAGTTGATTAAAGCTGGCCACGCAATCAGTACTAAAAAAGCGAGCGATGCAAAGAGAGCGACTGTCTCGAGCAACGCGCGTCTTTGTGGCGACAGACTGCTGACCAAAGCAGTCATGCGCATATGCTCGCCACGTCTAAAGGCGACAACAGAGCCCATCATCGCCATCCAGATGAACAAAATAGATGCAAGCTCATCTGACCAGACTAAAGGGTGGTGGAGAGCGAAGCGAAAGATCACGCCCGCTAGCAGCACAATAATGTCCGCCAAAACTAGCATCGCGGCTGGGATTTCTACCATCCATCCCAGCGTGCGATCCAGCTTAGTCAAAATAGGGTGTGCGTCAACCTCGTCTTGAGGCTCGTGAGAGCCGTGTGGCGCAACCGTCATGCAAGCTTACCTGTGTATTTCTCAAGAGTGGCCCAAGCGGCATCACCGAATTTGGTTTTCCACTCAGAATAGAAGCCAGCAGAGATCAATTTCTGACGCAAGGACTCTTTATCCACTTGATTGACGAGCATGCCATTTTTTTCCAAGACGGCTTGCAGCGAGCCGTTAAGCGCCGCAACTTCGGCGCGTTCTACGATCGCGGCGTCTTCCATCGCTTTAGCAATGACTTTGCGTGCGTCATCAGGCAGACGCTCCCAGGCCTTCTGGTTCACTAATTGCCAGTAGCCGTCCCACATGTGGTTTGTTAAGGATAGATACTTTTGTACCTCGTAGAGCTTGGCGGTTTCAATCACAGCCAGCGGATTCTCCTGACCTTCAACGATCTTTGTTTGCAAGGCCGAATAGACCTCGGCAAAGTTGATCGAAGCAGGTGCAGCGCCGAACGCTTTGAACATTGACGTCCACAAGGGCGAGGGCGGCACGCGTAATTTCATGCCATCCAGATCTGCAGCCGTCTTGACGGGTTTAGTTGAGGTCGTGATTTGTCTGAAACCGTTGTCCCAGATTTTTTCTTGTGCGAACAAGCCTTTCTTGCCGATCTCTGAGCGCATGTAAGCACCAAGATCGCCATCCATGGCCTTCCAGACAGCGGGGTAGTCTGGGAAGGCGAAACCTAGCCCAGAGATGCCTGCTGCAGGCACGAGCGTTTGTAAGATCAGGCTGGCGATTGAGAAGATTTCAATCCCGCCATTACGCACCTGACTCAACATGTCGGTGTCATTACCCAGTTGGTTGTTAGGGAACACCTGGATTTCAACCAACCCAGCCGTACCCGCTTTAACAGCAGCGGCGACCGACTCTGCACCTTTGTGCAGAGGATGGGTGACCGGTAAGTTGTGCGCGTATTTGTAGTTAAATTTTGCTTTCTGGGCGAAGCTCGCAGCGAAGGGTGAAGCGATTGCTGCAGCGCCAGCGCCAAGAATAAGACTGCGACGTTTAATGGTCATTTTTTTGTCTCCTGAATAATGAGACGTTTTTAACATGACCAATATCGCTTGAGGACCTACTTTATTGACGTTCTAGGGTTGTCCCTAGTGACTTGCATGTAAATGCATGTCGACTTTACGTCAGTTCAAGGATTTCGCCTCTTTCTATCAACAAGCGTTTGATGTCTTTTTTAACGATTTTGCCGTAGCCGGATTTCGGCATCGTGTCCCAGAAGAAAAATTTACGTGGCCAACGGTACTTGGCGCAGCGATCTTCAAGGTGAGCGAGCAGCTCGGCGTCCGTCACGTGTTTTGCGTCCTCCCGCAGGACGATGACTGCCACACCGATCTCGCCCCACTTTTCATCGGGTACGCCAAGAATCGCGATTTCTGCAACTGCAGGATGTGTCAGCAGCACTTCTTCTACTTCTTTTGGATAGACGTTGGAACCGCCGGAAATATACATGTCTGACTCACGGCCGGTGATGTAGAGAAGTCCTCGGTCATCGAGCCGGCCAAGATCACCGGTATGGAACCATCCGCCCCGTAACGCTTTTTTTGTTGCCTCTTCATTACCGTAATAGCCGACAAAAACGGCGGGACCTCGGCAACAGATTTCACCAATTTCACCGGTTGCAACGGGTTGGCAATTTGCATCAAGAATTGCGACCTCCATCCCAGTTCGAGGACGGCCGCACGAACCCACATTGGCGTTCGGATCGTCGTCCTCAGCTGAGTGCATGTCTGGTGGCAGGACCGTGATGTTGCCAGTTACTTCGCCCAGGCCAAAATATTGCACCAATACTTTGCCCAGCTTTTGCAACGCACGTTTTTGGTCGGCTCGGTACATAGGCGCACCGGCATAGATCATGTAACGCAAAGAGCTGTGATCGTATTGATCCACAGCGGGATGCTCGACCAGCATCTTGACGATAGTCGGTACCGTAAACAGATTAGTAACGCGGTGTTGTTCGACCAGTTGCCAGAATTGCTCGGGGTCAAAGCGCTCGCTTGGCATCAATATTGACGCAGCGCCTCGCGCTACATTCAACAGGGCGTGCACACCCGCCCCATGCGAAAGCGGTGCGACGACAATCGACACGTCATGCTCGGTCGTACCCGGTGCCAAGTCAGCCAGATGGTTAGTAACCACAAAGGCTAATTGTGCATGTGTCAACACCCCCGCTTTAGGTTTGCCTGTCGTGCCTGAGGTATAGAAAAACCACAGCGGATCATCCGCGTCAACAGTAGCCTCTACGGCCGTTTGCCCAAGGTGCGCAGCAATAAGATCTTCGTAGCTGTGTTCGTGCGCGCGAGGACGACCGATGGTGATTACGTGCCGAATGAGTTTGGCTTCAGCGAGCACGGCATCCACGTGTCCAGAAAAAATATCCTCCGCCACCATTGCCACCGAATCACTTGAGGCTCCAAGATAGGCCACTTCGTTGGGCGTCAGGCGAAAATTCGTAGGCACCCACACGCAACCCATTTTGAAAGCAACCCAGCAGAACTCGAACATTTGCAGATTGTTACGAGACTGCATCAATATCTTGTCGCCCTTATTGATGCCTAATGCTCGCAGGGCGTTCACCATCGCATCCACACGCTCGTTCACTTGCGACCAGGTCCAAGCCTGATCGCCTTGTCTTAGTGCAGTGTGATGCGGATAGAGCTTTGCAGTGTGGGTCAACAAACGACCCAGATTCATGACTTGCGCTGCGTTCAAGTCGCCTCCAGCACGCTCAGATAGTTAGCGACGGCGGCACCGCCCATGTTGAACACTGCGCCCACACGAGCGTTTGGGATCTGCATATCGCCGGCCGTGTTCGATAATTGCATTGCGGCCATGACGTGTTGCGAGACGCCAGTCGCGCCGATTGGATGGCCTTTCGACTTCAAACCACCCGACGGATTGACCGGAAGCTTGCCGTCTTTTCGTGTGACGCCATCGAGGATCACGTGTGCGCCTTCACCGTGCTTGGCGAGACCCATTGCCTCATACTCAAGCATCTCGGCAATCGTGAAGCAATCGTGTGTCTCGACAAAGTTGACATCGTCAAGCGTCAAGGCAGCGTCTTTTAAACCCTTGGACCAGGCCATTGCAGTCCCTTCGAACTTGGTTGGGTCGCGACGTGACAAAGGTAAAAATTCGTTTACTTGCGTACGCGAACGCCATCTGATCGCAGGAACTTTGGCACCCACCAGTGGTTGATTGGATAACACCAGCGCCGCGGCACCGTCCGACACCAGCGAGCAATCCGAGCGTTTGAGCGGGCCGGCAACAAAAGGGTTTTTCTCAGAAGGATTGCGGCAGAAATCAAAGCCCAGATCGCGTCGAAGATGGGCGTAGGGGTTATGCACCCCGTTAGCGTGATTTTTGGCGGCAATCGCAGCCAGCGCATCGGACTGATCACCGAAGCGGTTGAAATACTCTTGGGCGATTTGACCAAACACACCAGCAAAACCACCAGGGGTATGGCCTTCTTCTTGAACGTAAGACGCTTTCAGTAAGATGTCACCGATCTGTTGGTTGGGAAGCGTGTTCATCTTCTCCATACCGATTACCAGAGCGTGGCGGATACGCCCACTGGCTAGCGCATCCAGCGCGTTGTGGATTGCCGCTGAACCAGTTGCGCAGGCGTTTTCCAAACGAACGGCCGGTGTATGTCGGAACTCCGGGATGGCAACAGCGGCTAAGGAAGCACTGAAATCCTGTGGTACGAAGCCGTTATTGAAATGACCCATGTAGATCGCATCGATATCACCAGGCTCAAGGCCCGCGCTTTCTAGTGCTGGATACACGGCGTCGCGAATCAACTGCTCAAGCGTCATGTTGTCGAGTTTGCCAAACGGGGTGTGACCCCAGCCAACGATATAGGGTTGATTCATGATTGATTGCTCCTGAGTGTTGGGATGCCTACGCCTGAGGCGTCGAAACCGCCGTCGACTGCTAAAAACTGACCGTTGATGAAAGCTGCGTTTTCACTACACAAAAATCCCACAGCGTTAGCGATTTCTTCAGTGGTCGCGTAACGATTCATGGGGATGGCATCGTAATAATCTGAACGAATGGCGACGCTGTGCACGAGTTTTGCCATCTCGGTGTCAACAGGTCCCGGGCAAACAGCATTTGATCGGATCCCCTCCGTACCCAATTCAACCGCTTGCTGCTTGGTGAGGTGCAACAGAGCTGCTTTGCTAGTACCGTAGGCAATTCGCAAGGTGCTTGCACGCAAGCCTGAAATCGAAGCGATATTGACAATGGCACCGCCTTTGCCACCTTTACGCATGACCGGAATACATGCTTGAGAACACAGGAAGGCGCCGTCAAGATTCGTGCCGAGTACGTACCTGAACTCTTCGAAAGTCGTTTCAGTAATCGGTTTGAACACGGCCACACCGGCATTGTTCACCAAGGCATCGATACGACCGAATTTAGCCGTCACTTGATCCACAGCACTTTGCACTTGATCTGGCTTGGAAATGTCACAGACGATGGCAAGCGCACGCTCAGTATTGAGCTCACGTTCTGTCTTGTCCAAGGTGGTTGAGTCGATATCTATGAGCACCACACGGTACTCATGCGCGAGAAACCAGTTAGCGATTGCCAGACCAATCCCCCGGGCAGCACCGGTCACAAATGCGACCGGTTGCGAATTGTTTTTATCAGTCATACGTTGTCTCTAATTTTTTTATCATTATCGTCTATTTTTAGTTTGCTTTTATGCCCGCCTTCTTGGTGACAGGCCCATAAACCTTAAAGTCTCTGGTTATCTCGGCGGCGAAAGCCTCTGGCGTACCTGGGCTTGCAATAATCCCGGAGATTTGCAATTGCTCTTTGACTTCGTCGGTGTTCAACAGGCTATTGATCTCTTTATTCAAAAACTCAACAATTGCCGGTGGCGTTTTTGCTGGGGCTAATACACCGACCCAGGAGTTCAGTTCGACGCCGTCAACACCTGACTCAACAAAAGTTGGTACGTTGGGGAAAACCACTGAACGTTTGGCGCTTGGCACGGCAATCGGGATGAGTTTTCCAGCATCGATGTACTGAGTCACGGACGACGCTGAGGCGAAAGCCAGTGGAATATGCCCAGCCAGGACATCTGCAGCGGCCGGTCCACCTCCTTTGTACGGGACATGAACCAGGTTAGCCCCCGATTGTTGTTTTAACAGTTCACCGGCAACGTGAGTGATACTGCCATTGCCCGATGTGCCATACTCCAGCCCTTTACCGTTGGACTTGGATAAGGCCACCACGTCGGCTAGTGTCTTAACAGATACACCAGGGTTCGCGACAATAATGATGATTGAGTTGCCAATTTTTGCAATCGGCGCAAAGTCTTTCAGTGCATCGAAACCGATTTGTTCGTATACGTGCGGGTTGATCACCAAAGTCCCGTCTAGGACTAAAAGCAGGGTATAGCCGTCTGGCTCGGCCTTGGCGACGAGTTGGGCACCAATATTGCCCGAAGCACCTGGCTTATTTTCAACAACGACTTGCTGGTTCAGTCTTTTTGCCAGCGCGCTTGCAACGATGCGACCACTCACGTCAGTCACACCGCCAGGTGCAAAAGGTACGACTAACCTGATCGGTTTATTGGGATAGGCCTGCGAGTGCGCGGGGTGCGGCACAAGCACGGCTAAAACAACCGTCAGTGCCCCCACCATCAAGCCTACGAGCGAGGGCTGGCGGCCCTTTGTTCTATTAAGCATCAACATGTCAAGCCTTTAAGTCCCGTTGGATAAGCTGGGGTGTATAGCCAGCACTTGTCTCAAACTCTTGCAGAATGGAATAGTGATTAAGGCCAGGTCTGAGGTGCATGTTCACGGCACACCCCTTTCGATGCAAATGCTCAGCAAAGTCTGTCGATTGTTTGACCCAGCCTGCAGGCTCTGCGCCACCAGCAAGCACTTCATATTGAACCCCAGCGGGCATTGCAAAGCGCATCGGGCTCATTAAAGGCACTTCGTGCTCAGTCATCTTGATTTCTTCATTCACTGAAATCTCGAGTACTGGAGAACACTCGTAGATACCACTGATAAGGTAGGCCTTTTTGACGATGTGATCAGGCAGCTGATACTGTTGCCCGGTTTGCGCCAGAGTCATAGCCAACAAGTGGGCGCCCGCTGAATGCCCAGCCACCAGCAAGCCTGGCTTGAAACCGAGAGCTCCAGACTGACTGGATAACCAAACGAGCCCATCCCTGATTTGTTGAGTAATCTGCGTGACCGTGACGCGCGGGCAAAGGTCGTAATTCATCAGCGCAACATTGCAGCCTGTCGGAAGCAACGAATTCGCTACGTAGGCAAAGTCTTTCTTATCCCGGCCGCGCCAGAAGCCTCCATGAATAAAAACGAAAAGCGGCTTATCTGGCTGTTCACAGGGAAAATAATCGAGCGTCGTCAGTTCACTTGAGGCATAGCTCAGATCAGCCTGATGTGAGTAAGTCTCGTAAGCTCTTGCGCTTTGCTCGGCTCCTCTTTTGATGTAGGGTTCAGTGTCTGGCACTGACACGCGAGGATTGAATTCACGTTCGACTGCTTCGTTCATCATTTGTGGTTTTCTATACTAAGGGTGGGGAGCGTCAAGCGTATCGCATTAACGCTTGGTGGGACAACTCATTCAGGAAATATGCCCTTGAGACGTCCTGATGGCATGAAAATTGCATCACCCTGTTTAATCTTAATCCTTCAGTTTTCTGTACAGAGATATCAACATGTTTCATCATCTCAAGTACTGTTTGATTGGCGTATTGATGGCTTTATCCAGCCTCTCCGGGCTGGCTTTGGCAGAGGATTCGGTAAAAGTATTGCGGCTGGTTCCCCAGAGCGATTTGAAGATTCTCGATCCGATATGGACAACCGGTTTTACAACCCGTAACCATGGCTTCATGATTTACGACCAGTTATTTGGTATCGATGCCCAGGGGAAAATCCAACCACAGATGGTCGATACCTATACCCAATCAGCGGATTTTAAGGAGTGGACCTTCACTTTACGCAAAGGGCTCGTGTTTAGTGACGGCGCACCTGTGACCTCTGAGGATGTTATTGCCTCAATCAATCGCTGGGCCAAGCGTGACGTCTTTGGTCAGGTGATGATGCAAGAAATCTCTATTTTTGAGCCGATTGATGAAACGCGCTTCAAAATGACGTTCAAGACGCCTTTCCCTATGGTGCTAGATGCGTTCTCCAAACAATCAGGCAGCCCGTCGTTCATCATGCCCAAGCGTGTTGCCTTGACTCCGTCTGATCAGCAGATTAAGGATTACATTGGTTCGGGTCCGTATGTCATCAAAATGGATGAATACAAGCCTGGCTCAAAAATTGTCTATCTTAAAAACGAGAAATACATCCCCCGCTCAGAAGAGCCTTCCGGGACAGCTGGAGGCAAGCGCGTCTATGTCGATCGGCTCGAATGGGTTGTGCTAAAAGATGCACAAACTCAGGCTAATGCCATCGCTGCCGGTGAAGTTGACATGATTGAGCTCATGCCGCCCGAGCAGTATGCAAATTTAAAAGCCAATCCCAAGTTAGAAATCATCAAACCCATGCCTTCGGGTGCTGCCTTTATGCATCTGAACCATTTGATCCCACCTTTCGATAATCCGAAGATAGCGCAGGCCGCGATTATGGCGCTTAACCAGGAGGCCCTGATGCGAGCGCAATTCGTCAATAAGGATCTCTATCGCACCTGCACTTCGATTTACCCCTGCGGGTCGCCGCTCATGTCTTCGGAAACGAGTTACTTCACGGGTAAACCGCAATTTGAAGCTGCAAAAAAGATGCTTAAAGAAGCGGGCTATGACGGCAAACCGGTTTTATTGCTGTACCCGACCGACCTCGCAACGATTAATAAATTCCCCCCGGTATTGGCACAGTTACTTAAGCAGGCGGGTTTCAATGTTGATCTGCAATCCATGGACTGGGCTTCGGTTCAGACTCGTCGAGCTAAAAAAGATTTGCCTGAAAATGGAGGCTGGAATGTCTTCATCACTGGCTTTGGCTATCCCGACATGATGAATCCCCTGTTTTTTCCTCCGCTCACGGGTAATGGTGAGAAGGGCTGGTTTGGCTGGACGACCGACCCGAAGCTGCAGCAACTTAAAGCCGATTTCATGATGGCACCCGACCAGGAAGCGCGAAAGAAAATCGCAGTTGCGTTGCAGTTACAGAATTATGAAACCGGCATTCTTGCAAAGGTAGGTGACTACAACTACAACTCAGTAGTACGTAAAGGGATAGTCACTGGTTTGCTGTACGCGCCAGTCAACGTGTTCTGGAACCTGAAGAAGAACGGACCTGATTAAGAAGCCTGACACAGTTAGAGTGCTAAGCTTTCACACACTCTTTAAACACTCAGGTTACATCCAATGAAAACGCTTCAGTTAGGGCAATCCGATCTTCAAGTCACCCCGATTTGTTTGGGGACCATGACCTTTGGTGAACAGGTCAACGAATCCTTGGCTCACACCATTCTGGATCATTCACTGGCCAGCGGCGTAAATTTTCTGGATACGGCTGAGATGTATTCAGTGCCGACAAAAGCCGAGACTTTTACGCTAACTGAGAAAATCATTGGTAATTGGATCGAACAACGGGCGGGTGTGCGAGAAAAAGTCGTGATCGCAACCAAGGTTGCTGGGCCGTCGCGGGGGATGCCCTGGATTCGAGAAGGCAAACCGAATCTGACTGCTGCTGATATCGAACAAGCCTGTAACGACAGTCTAAAAAGACTGAAGACAGACTACATTGATCTCTACCAGATTCATTGGCCAGTCAGACACGTGCCTGCTTTTGGTGTCATGTATTTTGATCCAGCGAAAGATGGCGAGAATCTCACACCAATACTCGAGCAGCTTGAAGCGCTGGGCCGCTTGGTCAAAGCGGGCAAAATAAGGCATATCGGACTCTCTAACGAGACACCCTATGGCGTTCACGAGTTTATTCAACTAAGTGAAAAGCATGGTTTGCCAAGGGTAGCAAGCGTCCAGAATACCTACTGCTTGCTGAATCGGACGGTGGAAAATGCGTTGGACGAGACCTTGCATCGCCTCGGCGTTGGCTTACTTGCCTATTCACCTTTAGGTGTTGGTTTGCTAACCGGCAAGTATGACAAGAGCGGCATCGTGGGGCCCGACGCGCCACCGGGCACCAGATTGTCCGGTTACGAGAGCGTGCGCAAGCAGCGCTGGGGGCGACAAATCGCCTTTGATGCAGCCTTGCGTTATAACAACCTGGCTCGAGAGCATGGGTTGACGCCGACGCAGATGGCCTTAGCCTTTTGTTATCACAACTGGCACGTCGCCAGCACCATCATCGGGGTGACCTCTTTGGCTCACCTTGACGAGAATCTGGATGCGTTTAATATCTCACTCAGTCCAGAGGTTTTGGCGGCGATTGACGAGATTCGTTTCGACATTCGCGATCCTGCCTACTAAGCCCATTCACTGAGGAGACCTGACGATGATTCGTTTTAAACAAGTAGTCCTGGCGAGTTTGCTCTCGCTAGCTGCCGCTTTTACGCCCACAAGCCACGCTGCAGGCACACTGAGTATTGCTGCCAGCGCAGGTGATCCAGGTAGCTGGGATCCAATCGATACCTTTCTGGTCACATGGGGTGGCGTAGGCAGTCAGATTTATGATGGTTTGACGATGCGCACAGCCGACATGAAGTTAGTGCCTGGTCTGGCAACTTCATGGGAAATGTTAGACAAAGATTCAAGGATTCGCTTCAAACTGCGCCAGAACGTTAAGTTCCACAATGGTGAGCCCTTCAATGCTGACGCGGTGAAGTTCACTTTTGATCGTTTGCTGGGCCCTGAAGGCGCAAAAGGTGCGCAGCAGTCGAACTACAACGCAATCAAAGAAGTCAAAGTCATTGATCCGTTTACCGTTGATTTCCTTTTGTCGCGAGCAGACCCAGTTTTGCTGACCAAGCTGGCCGGTTATGGCGGCATGATCGTGCCACCCAAATATGTGACAGAGAAGGGCGAGGAATTTTTTAACGCAAACCCAGTCGGCACGGGTCCGTTCAAATTTGTGGATTACAAACCCAAAGTGAGTTTGACGCTTGCGCGCAATGCTGACTATTGGGATGGCGCACCAAAACTTGACGGCCTGGTATATCGCTTCATTACCGAGCCTGCAACTCAGGTTGCCGAGCTGCAAGCTGGTCGTTTGGATATCGCGACCACAATCCCCACCAGCATGCTTGACGTCGTAGCCAAAGACGCTAAATTAAAAGTCGAAAGCATTAACGGACCAGTCACTCTGGCGCTGCGCTTCAATACGAAAGAGGGCATCACCAAAGACGTTAACGTGCGTAAAGCGCTCGTCATAGCAGTTGATCGGGCCACCATTGTGAAACAGATTCTTGGTGGCAACGCCGAGCAAGTTGCCAGTTTTCAAGGCAAGTTATCCTTCGGTTTTGACCCTGCACTCAAGTCTTTACCCTTTGATCCTGCAGGTGCCAAAAAACTGTTGCAAGCAGCAGGTGTGCCTGCTGGCGCTGCGGTTCAGATTGATTTTCGCGGGCCGGATAGCAACTTCCGGGAAGTCGCTCAGGCGATTGCTGGGTATCTTCAAGCCGTGGGAATCAAAGCTAACTTGAAGGGTTATGAGACGTCAGTGCTACTGAATGACATCATCCCTAACGGCAAAACAGGTGAGATGTGGCAGAACCAGTGGGGTGGTTGGACCTTTGATTATGACAACACGGCATATGCGATGTACCACAGCGGCCAGCGTTGGAACCCCTATGACAAAGATGCAGCGCTGGACAAGTTGCTTGACTCTCAGCGTGACACCTATGATCAACAGGCTCGTCAAAAGACGTTACGTGAAATCGCGCAGTATGTCTCGGATCAGGCTTTAGAAATGCCCTTGTATAGCTTGAACACGATTTACGGGATTAACAAGAGAGTTCAAAACCTGACCTTGCCAGCAGATGGTCGGTTTCGTTTTATCAACGAATCGATTCAGTAATGATGCGCTCGGGTGACATCAATTGACCGGATTTCTCGCCAAGCGTTTACTGCAAGCGGTCTTTGTTGTCTTCGTTGTTACGTTGTTGGTTTCTTGGGCAGTGCGTATGACGGGCGATCCTGCCCTCATGCTCATCCAGGGTGCCGGCAGCGTGACAGAGCAAGACTTGATAAATATTCGTCAGGGTCTTGGGCTCAATAAGCCTTTTGTGCAACAGTACTTCAGCTTCATTTCTGCCCTGATGCATGGTGACTTTGGGCGCAGCTTCCTTGGCGGTACTTCTGTGACGCTTTTAATCGGGGATGCGCTTCCAGCTACCTTGGCTTTGACCTTTTGCTCCTTGTTTTTATCTTTGTTGTTGTCGATTCCGCTAGGCATTCAAGCAGCGGTGCACAAAGGCGGTTGGTCCGATCAGTTGATTCGAATCGTCTCGCTGGTAGGCTTGTCTTTTCCTAACTTCTGGCTGGCAATCATGCTGGTGCTGGTGTTCTCGATTGCGATCCCGATTTTTCCACCCTCAGGGATGGACGGTTTGTCAAGCCTGGTATTGCCTGCGATTACGATGGGTATCATTCTGACGGCAACTAATGTGCGTCTTGTCAGAACGACGATGCTAGAGACTTTGTCAGCTCAATACATCACGGTGGCCCGCAGCAAAGGCTTGCGCGAACGAGTCGTTTTATACAAACATGCCCTGCGCAATTGTGCCATCCCGCTGATTACTTTTATCGGTCTGCAATTTGGCAGTTTGATAGGAGGGATTGTGGTCGTTGAAAAAGTCTTTAACTGGCCTGGCCTTGGTACCCTGGCTTTTGATGCGATCTCTGGGCGTGACTATCCCGTTTTACAATCAACTGTGACAGTGCTTGCACTGTTGATCGTGACAGTTAACTTGCTGACCGATATTCTGTACGGCTTGGTGGATCCAAGGGTGCGGATCAAATGAGTGAGCAAGTGTCTGCAGGGGTTAGGCGAGGCATCTCACTTGAGTTAGCGCTCGGGGCCTTGTTAACGGGTGGTCTTTTTGCGCTGGTGGTTTTGTCGGGATCGGTATTCCCGGATGAAGGCATGGGGATGGATCTCGCTGCACGTTTGCAGAAGCCCTTTCAGTCATGGATGCATATGCTGGGAACAGACCCACTTGGCCGTGATGTTTTGGCGCGTGTGGCGGTTGGAGGACGTGTCTCGCTCACTGTCGGTTTAGTGTCGGTGGCAGGTGCATCTGCATTGGGGATTTTGATTGGGCTGATCGCTGGTTATTACCGTGGCGTTTGGGAGCTCATCCTGATGCGTTGTGCCGACATCCAATTGGCACTTCCGTTTATCCTGATCGCGATCACCTTTATCTCGATTCTGGGCGGCGGCCTGTTCAACATTATCTTTTTTATGATCATCTCGCAGTGGGTGCAATATGCGCGCCTGGTGCGCGGCCTTGTCTTGACCTTGCGCGAACGCGAATTTATTGTTGCGGCCCGAGCTATTGGCGTCGGTGATTTTTTAATCATCTGGCGGCATTTGTTACCTCACTTGCGTGGTCCCATCATCGTCTTGATGACTTTGAATATTGCCCACAATATTCTGCTTGAAAGCAGTCTGACCTTCCTGGGTTTGGGCGTTGATCCAGCCACACCAAGCTGGGGTGGCATGCTTGCAGACGGCCGTAATTATTTGCAGACAGCCTGGTGGGTCAGTGTGTTTCCTGGTCTTGCCATCATGTCGTGTGTACTTGGTTTAAACCTGCTCGGTGATTGGTTGCGAGATAAAACTGATCCAACAAGCCAACATTGAGGTACCTGCAGTGATTGAATCGGGCAAGGCCACCATTTATCAGCAGACCATTGCCACCACTGGCTCATCATTGGTCGAGCAAATCAAACAAGATCCACATGACTGGCAGGACAAAGCAGTCGAATTATGGCTATTCGAGGGAGTTCGTGCTCGGCAAGCCCTAACTGAGCAGCTCAATGCGCTGGGCGTTCAAGTCGTGATCCGTAGTGCTTATAAACCGCTTGTTCACTGGTTTGCTGAAGAGGTTCATGCAACCGGTTTGGGACAAAATCTCAGTGCAATCGAGATTCGTTATCCTGTCGATACTTCGACAGATCGCTTACGGTTCTTATCTGAAGCGTATCCGTTGGATGTCTTGTGCCCTGGTGTCTCGCCTAGTTGGGTTGCGCTGGATCCCTCGGCTGAGCATGAGTATCAGGTACTGTTGACCTATGAGGACGGCGTGGCTCGTTCGTTCAACGTTTTCGCACCGAATGAGCAGATCAAAGACCATCTGGGTTGCGATACCTTGGCACCGACTGGGTATTTGAAGGTGATGAATCAGTCGACCGGGCAAGTATTAAAGTCGCTGGTACTTCAAACTGAGATTCAGATTGCCTATCAATCGATCATGCAGGCAATTAAAAGTTATGCCTGGGGTATGCAAGAACCTTATTTCGAGCGTTTGCATGTAAGAGTTGATCTGCCTGGGTCTGAGCTGATAAGCGCGAACGGGGATTTTCTGGCGAGCACCTACGAGGCCTTGCACGAGGATCTGTATTTTTCGATTCTTGAATTCTTTCAGCATTATTCGGGTAGGCCGACTGGCGACAGAGGGTTGCAGCCGGGGCAAATCGTGCCGGATATCAGAATGGTTGAAACGGGTGCTAGTTCGGCAATCGATGGTAACTCTGTGTCAATTGAGATCACCGTTATTCATGCACGTAGTGCGCTCGAGCCACTTGTCGGGCCACCCTCTGCGACGACCATGCTGCAGTCCTATCGGATGCTTGAGAAGGTTGACCGCGCGTTGACGCACACTCAAATAGACGACGCATTGGGTCGAATCAACGGGGACGCCTTCTCATTCGAATCCTGGCAAGGCAGAACGTTGCGAGGCAAGTATCGATCAGGGTCGATGCCGGGAGTCGTTGTAACAGGTGGCCAACACGCGAACGAATCTACCGGAGTTGTCGGTGCTTTGCGTGCAGCCCAGTGGTTAGAAAGTGTGCCTGAGGCGAATTTTGCAGTAATCCCGCTAGAAAACCCTGACGGCTATCAGTTGTTTCACGAGTACTGCGCGATCCATCCGCGCCACATTAATCATGCCGCGCGTTACACAGCGTTGGGTGATGATCAGGAGTACCGTGAAAAAGCGCCCTGGTTTGAGCGCCAGGGTCGTATGCATGCCTTGCAAATCACGGATGCGCAATTGCACCTCAGTCTGCACGGATACCCAGCACACGAGTGGACCCGGCCCTTCAGTGGCTATCTGCCTCGCGGCTTCGAGCTCTGGAGCGTACCCAAAGGTTTTTTTCTGATCGTGCGTTACCGCGCAGAATGGCAACAAAAAGCGGCGACATTGCTCGATAGATTGGTTGAAGGTTTGGCCGCTGTAGAAGGCTTAGCTGCCTACAATGCCGAACAGCTTAAGCGTTACGAAACCTACTCGGGTAAAGTACCCTTTGAGGTCAAGCGCGGCATTCCCTGCTTGTTCATACAGAACGACAAACAAACTCCCGGTGTCGTCATCGTGACTGAAATTCCTGATGAAACCATTTATGGCAGCGCGTTCACCTTCGCGCATGAGGTGCAAACAGAGACTGTCAAACTCGCTTGCTCTATCTGGTGGGATCTGTTGCGAGATCCAGTGCAATGATTTTTACGTTTCTTGTTGCAAGTATCGTTTTGGCGGTCACTCCGGGGCCTGGCGTTTTTTATGTGATAACCAGAACGCTCTCTCAGGGTAAGCGTGGCGGGCTGGTGTCGGTTGCGGGTGTCGCGATTGGTAATTTTGGTAATGCCCTGTTTGCGGCTATCCTTTTGGCAGGCATTTTTGCGGTATCTTCCTGGGCGTTCGTCGTCATCAAATACGCGGGTGCAGCCTACCTGGTATTCATGGGTATTTCAGCTTGGCGCAACCACACCTCTACTAAGGTCGCCTCTGACTTTAAAGAGCAATCGGATCGGCAAATCTTCAAGGACGGATTTTTTGTTGCGCTGTTAAATCCCAAGACTACCGTTTTTTACACTGCATTCTTGCCGCAGTTTATGCGCCACCATGAGAATGTGATGGGGCAAACCATTTTCTTAGGATTCATCTTTGTGATCACTGCGGCGCTCACCGATGCGACCTATGTCATGCTGGCCAACCAGATCAGACCTGATTTTGCGTCGTCAGAGAAAGGTAGGGCAATCGGCAGGTATGTGACCGGAGCCGCTTTTGTCGCCTTGGGGCTGTTTACCGCGTTTGTGGATTTGAATTTTGGTTAATCTGCAGCCAAACGATGAAGCTTTATCACGCTGCAAGCCACCAAGTAGACTATAACTAGATCAACCTGTTTTTACTTGCCAAATCCTATGAACTTACTTGATCTGCTCTTTCTTGTTACGGGCCTTATTTTCGGTGCCGTGTTGACCTGGGTAAGCCTCGGCAGCCGTATCGCGGCTAACGTCAAGCTTGCAGAAGCCGCAATCCGTGCCGAGCTAGGCGGTGACGTTATTCGTTTAACTAGCCAGCTGGAGGCCGAACGCAAACAGTTTGAGTTCGAACGCGCGCAAGCTACAAAAAACCTGACGTTTTTGCAAGAAGCCAAAGATGAAATGTCCAATCGTTTCAAAACACTCGCGCAAGAGATCCTCGAAGACAAGTCTCAACGCTTTACAGAGCAGAATAAAACCAACATTGGACAACTGCTTGAACCCTTGCAGACTAAGCTGAAGGATTTCCAGGATCAGGTGCAAAAGTCCTACGTTGACGAAAACGTTCAGCGAGGCGCTTTGGCCGCCCAGGTGCGTGAGCTGATGGCGATGAACAAACAGCTCAGTGACGAGGCTCAAAATCTAACCAGTGCACTTAAAGGGTCTAACAAAACCCAAGGTAATTGGGGTGAAATGATTCTTGCTCGCGTGCTGGAGAACTCTGGCTTGCGCAAAGGACACGAGTATGACGTTCAGCAAAGTCACACACTTGAGGACGGAAGTCGACTGCAACCAGACGTAGTGATACATCTACCTGAAGATCGGCATTTAGTGGTCGATGCCAAGGTCTCGTTAACTGCTTACGAGAAATACGCCTTAGCCACCGAGGACAAGGATCGTGAAGCAACGGCTAAGCTGCATCTGGATTCAGTTCGCGCGCACATCAAAGGTTTGTCGCCTAAAAACTATCAAGATTTATATCAGTTGAAATCGCTTGATTTTGTCTTGATGTTCATCCCGATAGAGCCTGCCTTTATGCTCGCAGTTACCCATGATAGCGACCTGTTTATGGATGCATGGGAGAAAAACGTTTTGTTGGTGAGCCCATCGACCCTATTGTTTGTCGTTCGTACGGTAGCTCATCTGTGGCGTCAACAGGAGCAAAGTGCAAACGCCCAGGAGATTGCTAAACAAGGTGCCGTGCTGTACGACAAGTTCACCGCTTTCGCCGCTGATCTTGAAAAAATCGGTGAGCGAATCAAGCAAACTCAGGCAAGCTACGACTCAGCGCACACAAAGCTCACAGGCAGAGGTTCTTTGGTTTATCAGGCTCAGAAACTCCAGCAATTAGGCGTCAAGCCTACAAAGTCTATGCCTGCTGGCTTATTGCAGGAGACCGATCACAACTCTCTTGAGTGATCGGCCCTGCTTGGGGTAATCTAAAACCACCAAGATCATTCATTACAAAAAAGGGGACATCAACATGGCTATTTATGAATTACGCACTTACAGCGTCGTTGTCGGCAAAATGGGTGAAGTGACTGAGCTTTATAAATCTCTCGGCTGGCCAGCGTTGTCAAAGCATCCGCAAAAGCTGGTCGGCTATTTCACTGGTGACATCGGTGCGATCAACGAGATCATCCATCTCTGGAAGTTCGACGACGACGCCGATCGCCGCAGTTTCTGGAACGGTGTTTTCGGTGACGATCAGTTCATGGCTTTCGCCAAACAATTACGCCCTTTGCTCAAGCATCAAGAGAACAAATTAATGCTGGCAGCACCCTGGGGCCCGCATCCGTAATTTGTGGTCACACTTAAACTAAGGTAGCAACGACGGGCGTATGATCGGAAGGCTGTTCATTTGCCCGTGGTGCTTTATCGATGATGCAAGCTGTGCAGCGTGGAACTAGCGCGGTTGATAACAAGACGTGATCAATTCGTACCCCGGCGTTGCGCTTGAAGCCGTTCATGCGGTAATCCCACCAGCTAAATGATTTAGGCGCCTGTTCAAAGAGTCTGAATGAGTCTGTCAAGCCCAGGTTGATGAGTTCTCTAAATGCTTCACGCTCAGGTTCAGACACCAAGACCTGCCCGACCCATTTCGCGGGGTCGTGGACGTCTTCGTCTGCGGGTGCCACGTTATAGTCGCCCAGCACTGCAATATGCTCATGGCGCTTGATTTCTTCTGCAAGCCACGCTTTGAAGGCCGCATACCAGGCCAACTTGTACTGATACTTGTCGCTATCCAGTGCTTGGCCGTTGGGACAGTAAGCGCTAATGACCCGTATCGTTGATTCGCCAAAGGGCAGGGTAGTTGCAATCACACGCTGTTGATGATCCTCAAAGCCAGATATGTTTTTAGTGATGTCTGTGCCAGGCTCTCTGGATAAGATCGCGACCCCGTTATAAGTTTTTTGACCAGCCCAGTCAGCGTGGTAACCGATATCGGTGAACGCTTGCAACGGAAACTTGTCTTGATCGAGCTTTAATTCTTGCAAGCACAGAGCGTCTACAGGGTTCGCCGCGAGCCAGTCGAGGACCTGAGGTAGCCGGACTTTAAGAGAGTTGACGTTCCAGGTGGCGAGTTGCATGAGGGATTCTTTTTGAGCAAATATCGTGGAAGTGTAGATGCGATTAAGCTGGGTCGGGTACGTGTCTAGATATAAATTTTAGTGACTCGCTTCACATTGCACAGCAGCTCATAAGAGATCGTACCTGCCAACTGAGCCACCTGATTGATGTCGATTTGCTTGCCCCAGAGCTCGACGTTGCTGCCAATCCTTGCTTCAGGCAGGTCTGTTAAATCGACGGTCAGCATATCCATCGATACTCGTCCAATCAGTTGGGTCAACCGGCCATCTACGGACACCGGTGTGCCATTGGGTGCACTTCGTGGATAGCCATCCGCATATCCGATGGCGACCAACCCTACGCGCGTTGGACGGCTGGCAATGAACTTGGCACCGTAACCAATGGGCTCACCGACAGCGATATTTCGTACGGCAAAGATCTCGCTTTTGAGCGTCATGACAGGGGTTAAGTCACTAACAGCCTCTGGCATGGGATCTGCGCCGTACATCATGATCCCTGCGCGTGCCCAATCACGTCGCGCGTGAGGCCAGGCTAATACCCCACCAGAGTTGCATAGGCTGCGATCCCCGGCTAACCCTTCCGTGGCACGATCAAAAGCCACAATCTGTCGTGCTGTCGCGTCATTATCTGGTTCATCGGATCGGGCAAAGTGCGTCATTAACGTCATGGATGCGACAGCAGCACAACGCTTGATCCGTTGATAGGCAGCCTGAACCTCGTCAAGCGAAAAGCCCGCTCTGTGCATGCCCGAATCGACCTTGAGCCAAATATGCAGGCTATTAGCTGGCAAAGCGGCGGCTTCAAGCAGCTCTATCTGGCTATTCTGATGGATGACCGTCCAGATATTTTGCTCAGAGACCCGGGCAAGATCCTCTGCGTCAAAAAAACCTTCCATGATCAGAATAGGAGAGTCGATCTGTGCCGCCCTCAGTTCAAACGCCTCTTCGGGTATGGCAACGGCAAAGCCATCGACAATCGCTTGCAGGGATTTAGCACAAGCAATGGCACCATGCCCATAGGCATTCGCTTTGACGACAGCAAGTGCTCGACCACCGTGTAATCTGCGGGCTAGTTGATAGTTATTTTTTAAAGCAGTCAGGTCAATTTGTGCTTGAGACGGCCTGGTCATGCATTCACCGGTTGTGGGTTGATCCGGGACGATGATTGCGGCGACGTATAACGATCAATGGCCAAACCATCTGTTCGAATCTCAGGGCGTTGCTGTGTCATTAAATCTGCAATCAGTTTGCCGGAGCCACAAGCCATGGTCCAGCCAAGCGTACCATGTCCGGTATTCAGATAAAGGTTGTTATACCGGGTTGCCCCAATCACAGGGGTGCTATCTGGTGTCATTGGACGAAGGCCAGTCCAGAAGCTTGCATTGCGGCTATCTGCGCCAGGAAACAATTCATTGACCACTTTTTCGAGCGTTTCACGACGATTCGGATTCAAGCGCAGGTCAAAACCGCCCAACTCAGCCATGCCGCCTACCCTGACTCGCTGATCAAATCGCGTCACAGCCACTTTGTAAGTCTCGTCAAGCACTGTAGACACGGGAGCGCACGACTCGTCGATAATGGGCGCTGTCAGGGAATAGCCTTTGACAGGATAGACAGGAAGCTGGATCCCGAGTGGCAGCAGGGCTTGTCGGGAATAACTGCCCATCGCCAGTGCATATTGGTCCGCTGTTTTCAATACGCCATCGACAACGACACCGGTGATCTGGTCACCAGCGGTCTGGATGCTTTGAATCGTCTGGTCAAAGTCGAACTTCACACCCAGATCACGGGCCATGTCGGCCAGTTGGGTGGTAAACAGTTGGCAATCGCCTGTTTCGTCATGGGGAAGATGCAGTCCGCCTGCAAGCGGTACTTTCGCGTAAGCCAGGCCTGGCTCGATTTTTGAGAGTGCCTGACCTGTCAGCAGTTGATGGGGTACGCCAAGTTCGCTCAAGACTTTCATGTCAAGCTTGACCGCTTCGAGCTGAGCCTCTGTACGAAAAACTTGCAATGTGCCGCCCGTGCGTTGCTCATATTGAATACCGGTCGAAGCGCGCAACGCTTGTAAACAATGCCGGCTGTATTCGGCAACTCGCATCATGCGTTCTTTATTGACTTCGTAGTGGGCCGGATTGCAATGACGCAGCATGCTAATCATCCATTGCAATTGCCACAGGCTGCCATCTAGCCGGATAGCGAGCGGGGCATGTTTTTGAAACATCCACTTAATTGCTTTAAGCGGGATCCCCGGGGCCGCCCAAGGTGTGGCGTAACCAGGGGATATTTGTCCCGCGTTGGCGAAGCTCGTTTCCTTTGCTGGGCCTGCCTGTCTATCGATGACGGTCACCTCTGCCCCGGCTTTTGCCAGGTAGTAAGCAGTGGTGGTGCCAACAACGCCTGCGCCTAAAACAATGACTTTCATGTGCTTCACCTGATTTGAGTCGATATGAGAAGTGTAGGGATAGTCACCTAGTGAATTTTTCTATATTGGATGGGTAAAAACCGAGGTTCCCGTTTTTTGCTCGGCAGAACTGGGTTTTTACAGAGAAAAAAGCAACAAAACGATTAATTGTTGATTATTTTGAGGATTTTAAGAAAATAATTGCAGAAACAATTGACTCTTGTTGCCTTCACCCATACACTCAATGAGCAAGATATTCAAGCGACGTGGTTTTTGTCCCAGATCTGTCGCCCTTAGTGGTAATACATAATGGCTATCCCTTCCTTGACCATCTAGCACGTTGGGTATTTTTTGCCCGTTTTTTTACTTATCAAGGAAGTTCAAATGGCAACTGGTGTCGTTAAGTGGTTCAACGCCGAAAAAGGTTATGGTTTCATCATGCCTGATGGCGGCGGCAAAGATCTGTTCGCTCACTACTCAGAGATTCGTTCAAGCGGTTACAAAACGCTTGAAGAAAACCAAAAAGTCAGCTTTGAAATCGGCCAGGGCGCAAAAGGCCCAAGCGCGACCAACATTCAAGTTCTGTAATTTTGGTTTGAATCGCTGATCTGTCTGACAGATCGGCGATGATTAACCCAGCTTCGCTTCGGTGGTGCTGGGTTTTTTAACGCTTGTCGACAGGATACGTCACGTGACTGAATCAACTATTGCACCCATTTCCTACCTCACCAGCCGTCGTTCACAAAAGCTGGTTGTCGAGCCAGCACCGACTTCTGAGCAGCTCGCACAAATTCTGCAAACGGCGATGTGTGCGCCTGACCATGCAGCGCTGCGTGTCTGGAGATTTGTCATTATCGAGCAGCAACATGTCGCGGCTCTGACCAACCTCGCAATTGATGCAACTCGCCGATCTGGTCGGGATATTACGCCAGAGAAAGAACAGAATATGCGAAAGTGGTTGAGTGAGGTGCCGATGTTGATCGGTCTCGCCTACAAAGTTTCTCACGATAACGATAAGGTGCCCGAAATTGAGCAGACCTTATCGATGGGCGCCGCCGTCATGAATATTCAGAACGCGGCTAACATGCTGGGATTCGCTTCCTACTGGAGCACAGGTCTGGGCACCTACACCGACGAGGTTCCAGAGGCTTTGGGGTTTGATGCACTGGATTACCGGTTTGTTGGCTTCCTGGCGATTGGCACACCCAAGATGAAGTTGCCTGCCGCTAACCGCCCTGATCCCATGACCGTTACTCATGTCTGGGATGGAAAAATTTAGCCCTTTGTGCGAAAACGCTTTAGCCTTAAAGCGTTAGTCACAACAAATACACTCGAACTTGCCATGGCTGCAGCCGCAAACATGGGTGACAGCGAAATGCCAAAGCCAGGATATAGCGCACCTGCCGCGATTGGGATCAAGGCGACGTTATAGCCAAAGGCCCAGAAAAGGTTTTGCTTGATGTTGCGCATAGTGGCTCGTGAGATCGCAATGGCAGTCACGACTCCCTGCACCTGCCCGGACATCAGGACGACACTTGCCGACTCAATGGCCACGTCCGTTCCTGTGCCAATGGCAATGCCAACGTCAGCTGTTGCGAGTGCAGGCGCATCGTTAATACCATCTCCCACAAAGGCGAGCGATCTGCCTGACCGTCTTAATTCATTGAGTGCTGCTGCCTTACCTTCAGGCAGTATTTCTGCTCGACTATCTTTGATACCAAGCGTTGCTGCGACAGCTTTTGCCGTCAGCGCGTTATCTCCCGTGATCATCACAGGTGTTAGACCCATCGCAATGAGTTGATCGATTGCGGTTTTTGCGTCCGGCTTGATCTCATCTGCGACCGCCAGGACTGCAGCGATTTGCTTGTCTACTGCAAGGTAAATGGGTGTTTTACCTGCTTGGGCAAAGTGAGTAGCGTGTGCAGCAACCACGGATAGGTCAATGTTATTTTCTTGCATCAAGCCCGCTGCGCCGCATAATAAGGCGTGCTTGGCGACGCTAGCTTGAATCCCGGAGCCGCTAATCGCTTGCACATCGCGCGCCGCAGGTAAGGGCAATTTCTCAAGGCTAGCCGCTTGCGTGATGGCATAAGCGATGGGATGCTCAGAATGGGACTGCATTGCGGCAGCCCAGGCAAGTAATGCGCGCCGATCGTAATCGGGTGATACCACCACGAAATCCGTCAAAGCGGGTTTGCCGACAGTGAGGGTACCTGTTTTATCAAAAGCAATGATTTCTGCATTGCAAAGGCTCTGCAAGGCGTCGCCTTGTCTAAATAAAACGCCAAGCTCAGCTGCACGCCCCGACCCCACCATGATGGAAGTGGGCGTTGCGAGGCCCATAGCGCATGGGCAAGCAATGATCAATACTGCAACTGCATGAATCAAAGCGTTGCCAAACAGATGTTGCGGATCAAAAACAACCCATAGCGTCAGCGTCGCGATGGCAACCGCTATGACCGCAGGCACAAACCACAGCGTGATGCGATCGACCAAAGCCTGAATCGGTAGTTTCCCTTCTTGAGCCTTTTCGACCAGGTTGACGATGCCAGCCAAAACCGTATCGTTACCCGTATGAGTGGCCATGAAGTTAAAGCTTGTGTTGGTATTGATCGAACCGCCAATTACTTTGTCGTTGACTTGTTTGAACACTGGCAGGGGCTCGCCTGTCAGCATGGATTCGTTGAGATAGGCTTGCCCTTCGTTGATTTTTCCATCAACCGGGATTTTCTCGCCAGGTTTGATAAGGATAACGTCACCAACCAATATCTGCTCAATTGGAACGCTCGTTGCTTGACCGTTTTTGAGGACGGTGGCGCTGCGAGGTTGCAGACCAACGAGGTGCTCAATGGCTGCACCGGTTCTGCCTTTCGCCTGCAGCTCAAGTAAACGTCCCAGTAAAATGAGCGTCACAATTACTGCAGCAGCTTCGAAATAGACAAAGCGGGCGTTATCGGGCAGCCAAGTCGGGAAAACAGTGACCACCAGCGAATAAGCCCAGGCGCTGGCGGCCCCAAGGGCGACCAGTGCATTCATCTCAGGTGCTAAACGAATCAGCGCTGGGATACCTTTAATAAAAAATACGCGGCCAGGCCCCACCAGCACCAGCGTTGTCAACACCCCTTGTATGAGCCAGTTTGTTTGATCGCCAAGATGATGATGCAGCCACAGATGCATGGCAGGTACTAGGTGAGCTCCCATCGCGAGAACGAATACCGGTAGCGTCAGGACGGCGGCAATTAAAAACGAGCGCTGCAGAGATGTTGCTTCTGCTACTCTGGTTTCGTTCAAACTTTTAGCTGCCTGACTATTCTGCGTGATCCTTTTTGCGCCGTATCCGGCACGAGTCACCGTCTCGATGACCGAAGTAATAGCTTGGTCCTTACTGCTATCATCTAGATGATCAGGGTTGCTGTACGCAGGATTTAGCACGACATGTGCTCGCTCGGTAGCCAGATTGACCGTCGCTGATTGAATAGCAGGATTGGTTTGTAGTGCTTTCTCGACCCGCATGACACACGACGCACATGTCATGCCGCTGATGGATAAATCAAACGCTTGAGAAACCACGGGTGCAACAAGCGGTGACGTCATGATGTTATCCGGTCAGTGCATTAACGCTTCTAATAATGCACGCTATTTGAGAGCATGTAAACAAGCATAAAAAAGGAACCTCATGATGATGACCTTAACCGTAACTGATATGACCTGTGGACATTGCGTGAAGAGCATTACTGCGGCGATTCACGCGGTCGCACCTGATGCAACGGTTTTGTGTGACTTGGACCAAAAAACAGTTCAAGTTGACGGTGAATTCGTTGCAGCCAATATCCAGACAGCGATCATAGACGCCGGGTTTAATCCCCAGCCGCTTAATCAATAGCTCCTTGAGTTTAGCCACTTGAATTAAAAGTGGTAAACGATATCCGCAGCAATCACAATTTGATCATTTTTGTTCGGAGCAATGCCTGCATTTGCGTTACCGTTAAATGCAGGTACGGTCGAATGATAATAAGCAATCTCTGGTCGAAATTCGATCTGTTCAGAGAAAAAATGTTGCCAGCCAATAGCCAAGTTGTAATAAGTGGTCGCAACTCCTGTGCGTTGACCTTGCGGATCCCAAAATATTTCTGGTCGGAGCGAAAAGTTATTGAACTTGTCCGGAGAATAATTCAGGTACGCAACTAAGGCTGTTGCACTTGCCGTGCAAGTCAACACCTCAGCATTCACGCACTGCGCCAGGTTAGGGGCATTGAACGGCATAAAGCGCGATGAAAACGGTGCACCGTTATTTGCGTAGATGTTCTGTACCGCAGCATTGAGCGCGTTCGGCACGTTGTTCTGATGCTCGTTATACAACTCAGCGGCGAGGTGCCAATGCTCGTTAAATTTCTGATAGAAAGTAACGCCGTACCATTGCAGATTGTTATAGCCGTAGTCTCCATTGTTGATACCATTGGCGCACAAGTTAATGTTCGTCTCATTCATGTCTGAGCTGTACCGGACACAAAAGGTACCTGCGAGATTTGCTCCCGGATCAACTCGAAAACTATCATCCGGGTAGAGTGGATTGTATTGACCAAGCGAAGCGTTGTTTGGATACGGATTCGTCACTGTCTGGTTACGATGATTAAAGGTCGTGTCAGTGCCGACGGTTATTCCCGCTTGAACAATGAAGTTTCTGTCCAGAGCTAAAGACGCGAGAATTCCTTCATTGGTGTAGTTGTCAAACGTGTAGGCCATCGAGTGGGAGTACATATAGTTGTTCGGGGCTAACTGCGCCTCGATATCCGGTACAGAAATATAGCGACCAATCCGGATATTCAAACCTTGTGCAACAAAGGGTGTATACCAGTCAAAATACATCATCGGCAGATCCCAACCATTCGATAAATTCTGACTCAGTAGTTGATTGCTGAACAAGCCATAAGAGGAAGTGTATCGATAGTCTGATCCATAGATCGCAGAAATTCGAAAGCCCCAGTCATTATGATTTTGTTGAACCGTGTCAGGTACTCGCTCGACGTAAAGAACAGCTTGGTTCAGAGAGAGAGAATTTGGGTTGTAGTCATAGGCTGCAGGGGCATTTCCTCCGGCGACCTGACTTGAACTTGCATTCGCGCCGATGTCTACCCAGCCATAAGCCTGGATATGATGTTGCGACATATATTGCCCCACAGCAGTTTTATCAAGCGCATTCATCAATGGGCTATCGACTGCGTTGGGCAGTGATGCGCCCAGGGTAGGTGTGCCACCGTAAGGCCATTCGGTAAACGGCATAGGTGGCGTTGTTTGAGCCGCGGGGGGGAAGTCAGATCTGCTTTGTTGCGCGTGAACTAACTGGCTCAGCCCAATCGCAAAAATCCATAACAGGAAACGTGCCTTTGCTTGCTTCATTATCCAACGACCTTTGTATGATTACAGTAGTCATCAGAGTAAGTAGATTCACATAAAGAACACGTAAAAACTTGCCTAAACCTGCAAAGAAACCGTAAAAACGATTTCGATTTATCGCATGGAAATGAGTATGATTTTTAACCGACGCGCATGGGCAAAAGAATCATCTGACGACCACTGAAGTGCAAACGCTCCTGAATTTCCAAAGGTGTTTGGTTATGTAAAAATTTGGTGAAAAAATTGGTTTTAGCAAATAGCAATTTGCTAGCAAAGGCAACACTTTCGTTTGGAAATTCCGCGTAAGCGGTGTCGGTCAGCTTCATGAACTCGGTAATTGGGTCAGTACCGAATCCGATTTTTGAATCGGCTGCAACCCCATGCTGATGACAAAAGTCCACGTAGTAAGACATCGACTTTTCCATTTTTATTTTTAAGTCTTCTAGCTTTTGATGCCCATCGAAACTTGTCGCATCGACCTCGCCGACAGCAATAAAGACATAATTTTTATAATGTGGAAACAACCTCATCGCCCACATGAGCGCATGCATACTTGCACCTCTGTGGCGACTGACCATAACAATTGCGGCCGGTTTAGAGTAGTCCAGTTGAGGCACCGGAAGGCTTTTATCAAGGATCAAGTCTGTAAAGACCTCGTCAGACTTTGAAAGCTCTGCCCGGAAAGTCTCGTAATGTTTTCTGGTGAGTAAACAAAGACAAATAACCAGACTAGTCACCAGGAGTGTCAGCCAGCCACCTTCGAATAGTTTTTCGCTGATCGTAATCAATAAAATCGAAACGGTGACGATAAAGCCCGATGCACTCAACAAAAAATGTTTGAACCAACCGCGATCGGTGCTGTGTTTGAACCAGTAGACCGACATCCCGAAGAGCGACAAGCTGAATGTCAAAAATACGTTAATGCTGTAGAGCACGACCAGGGTTGCTACTGATCCGCCCGTAAATATCAGGATCAGCAGGGCAGAAATGCCCATTAACAACACGCCGTTTTGTCTGACGAGACGGCTAGATAGCTCACGAAACTGGCGAGGTACCCAATAATCCGCAGCCATATTCGAGAGGACAGTTGGGCCATCCAGAAATCCTGTCTGAGCGGCCACAAATAACAAGCCAGCTTCCAGCAAAAGAACCACCGCTAAAGCTATCTCATTGACACCACCACCATTCGGATTCAAGTGATCAATAATTGCGCCAAAGGCTGTAGCGTTCAGTGTTTGCCCTTCAGTTTTTTGCGCGCCCCAGAGCATGTAGAGCAATATGATCCCACCTGCAGTGATCGCGAGTGAAAACGCCAGATACCACATTGTGCGTTTGCCATGCGGTACACGTGGCTCAACGAGCGTGTTGACGTTGTTTGAGACTGCCTCTAAGCCTGTGTAAGTCCCGCCACCAAGTGAGTAGGCTTTCAGAAACATGGATGCCACCATGATCCAGCCAAAATTTGAACCAAGCGTATTTGCTTCCGAAATTGCGTTAGGCCACAGGTTGGCAAGCTCTGGTGCGTGTACACCTACGCCGTAAATGATCAGAATCGCGTGTGTTAAACAAAAGCCGAGGAATATCGGCAAAAGGATAATGATGGATTCTTTGATTCCCCTGAAGTTCAGGAAAATGAGAAACACGACTAACGCGAGTTCAATAGCTAATTTGTACTGTTGCAGCTCGGGCGAGACCAGACTGAACGCTGCGTCAATACCACTGGCAATTGAAATCGCAATAGTCAGAACGTAATCTACCAGTAGCGCTGAGCCGGAGATCAACCCGGCCTTTGCTCCCAACAGTGCTGTGGCCACGCGATAACCGCCGCCACCCGTTGGAAAAAGCTCAATGATTTGGTTATAGCCCAACGCGATGATGAAGACAGTCGCTGCAGTGGCGATCGCCAGGAACAAAGCCATATTATGGTTGTCGCCGAGTGCAAGAAAGGCTTCTTCGGGTCCATAGCAAGAGGAGGAGAGCCCGTCTGCACCCAGCCCAACCCAGGCGAGCAGGGGGATAATTGAGATAGCGCCACGCGTCTTTGGATCCATCGGATCAAGAGGTTTTCCCTTGAGCAAATTCACAAGTGCTTTGATCATTTTGTCGCTCTCTAATTAGATTTCCAGGCGGTAGCCAACGCCGGTTTCGGTTAATAAAAACTTTGGCTGCGTTGGATTGTCCTCAAGCTTATGCCTCAGGTGTCCAACATAAATTCTCAGATAATGATGGTCTTCCATGTGTTGACCACCCCAGACTTCTTTCAGCAGTTGCCGATGCGTGACGACGCGACCGTGGTGCGTGAGTAACACGCTTAACAGTTGATATTCGATCGGGCTTAAGTGGATTTCCTGATCCGCCTTGGTTACCTTTCTCGTACTGAGATCCACTGCAATCTCGCCAAATATAAATTTCGGCGTGTTTGATGCAGTGATGCCTTGTCTTCTCAACAACGCCCGGATGCGCGCCATGAGCTCTGCCGTCCCAAATGGTTTCGTCAAATAATCATCAGCACCCGCATCCAAGACTTTGACTTTTTCATGTTCTTGCATTCGTGCTGAGAGCACCAGCACTGGTCTGCTGGACCACTGCCGATAGCTGTTGACAAAGCTAATGCCGTCTCCGTCTGGCAAGCCTAAATCCAGAATGACGAGGTCGGGCTGATCGCTGGTCGCGTGTTGCAAAGCGCTGGCAATGTTTGCAGCTTGGATCGGTCGAAAATCCATTGCTGAAATTGCCTTGGTGATCAAATCGAGAATATGAACGTCGTCCTCGACAATCAAAACTTTCAACGATTCGCTCTTCATGGTTTGGGTAGCGACTTGTTTTCGGTGATAGGCAAGGTAAAGGACACGGTTGCACCCTGCCGAGCTTCGTTATTCTTTGCAAGGATCGAACCACCGTGAGCCTGAACGATTTCTTTACAGATGGCGAGTCCTAGTCCCATACCGGACTGGTGAGTGTCTGAGATGCCGCGACTAAACATGTCGAACAATTGTTCAGGATTTTGTACAAACCCTTGGCCACTGTCGATGACTGATATCACTGCAAATTTGCCGGCTATGTTTGCTGTGACTTCTATCGTTGACCCCAACGATGAGTATTTGGCGGCGTTTTCCAGTAGATTGCAGAGAACGCGTTCGATCAGTATTTCATCAAAATACAGTGGAGGTACGGCTACATCGATATCAGTCTTTATCTGCGTTTTCGGCGAAAACGTTTGTAGCTGTTTAATACTTGTTCCGATCACTTCTTCAATTAGTTGCCAATCTCTTTTTAGCTTCGGCCCCTGTGTCTGTATCCGTGCCATTTCGAGCAAGTTACCGATCATGCCTGATAGCCGTATGCCCTCGGACCGGATGATCTGTATAGCCTCTTTATTCTCTGGGGCTAGATCCGGACATCCTTCCTCAAGCCTTTCCGCAAGGCCGATCATGGTCGTTAAGGGAGTTCTGAGATCATGAGACAAGGACGATAGAATCGCACTCTTCAGTCGTTCGGTTGCGTTCTGAACTTTACTGTCCTCTTCAGCTTTGACTAATCTTGTTTGAGTGATTGCCATGGCTAGTAAATGGACGGCTGTTTGCAAAAGATCGTCACGACCAAATAATTTGAGAGATTGATTCTCGTCAGTCGCCACTAAAAGGCCGAGTGTGTTTAATTTGTCCCGGATCGGTAAGTAGATTCTGGACGGTATTCTGGTGGTTTCTGGCTCTTGTATGATGCGCGTGCCACTTTGCATCGCTTGCTTGATCAAGCGCATATCCAATCCCGGGATAGACGGAATATTTTCAGAGTCGTCTTTGATGACGATCACGAGAGCAACACCCAGAACGTCTTCCAGCACGGCTTTAGTTGTCTGCACAATCTGTTCTTCGCTCTTTGCGTTGAACAATCCTTTAGACAGGGCTTGTAGAGCTTTTGCCAGTTTTTCTCTGACGGATATATCAAATAATTGTTCTTTGAGCCGAGCGCCGAGCTGACCCGTCACCAGGCCGACAATCAGCATGACCCAAAAAGTGATCAAGTATTGGCTATCGTCTACCGAGAACGAAAATCTCGGCGTGACGAAGAAGAAATCGAAAAAAGCGACGTTTAAAACAGAAGATAATATTGCCGCACTTCCCCCTAGCGTAATTGCGATCAGGAAAGTGCTCAACAAGAAGATCATGACAATGTTTGCCAGATCGATCATGCCCAGTAAACTCGTACAACATGCTGTCAACAGCGTTGCGACAGCGATGCAGACAAATCCGTCTATCAGAGGCGAATTTTTTGCGCGATGGCCACCAACTAGTCTGTTCATCTATGCATTTTTAATCCTTTAATATAAAAAAGGCGTAAAAATGACTTTTTATTTAGTTAAGACCTCGCGCTAAGTCCAAGGCTCGGTTAGCGATACGTCGAATTTTTTGTCAAGTTGATTAGCTGACGAATGTCCGTTGTGATCGCCTCGGTTTGCTCAGCGTCCGATGCTAGCAAGCGGGCGTGACCGGCGTTATCAAACACGAATACACCCCGGCTGTGGGTAACATCGTAATTGTTCGGATCGTCCCCCGGTTTCGGTTTTTCGATCTGATAGGCCACCCGATAGCGTTTGGCCAAGTCTGAAATTTGCTGCTCATCACCCGTTAGACCAATAGCATTATTGTTGAAGGCATCAACATAGGCTTGCAACATATCTGGCTTGTCCCGATGAGGGTCCACACTGATAAAGAGGATACGGACGTCCTTTGCGTCATTGCCCAAGTCCACTACCACCTGACTCAATTGCGCCATGGTCGTTGGACAAATATCCGGGCAACTGGCGTAGCCAAAAAACAGCAATACCGTTTTTCCTTTTAGATCTGCTTGCGTAACTGTCTTGTTTCCCGCTGCTTGCAAACTGAAAGAGAGGTCTGGCAGATGACCAGACACGTCATAGAGCGACCACTCAGCAGATTTTTCTGAGCAAGCGATCAATGCCATGCTGACGCAAAGCATCAGAAAAAACTTGGCAGCTCTTTCGAGTTTTGTCGCGAATATCATGCGAGGCTTGCTACTTCCTCGGTCATCCCACTGTGACGTAAGAGTGCATCAATCGTGGCATCTCGGCCTCTGAAGGCTTTGAAGGATTCCGAAGCGGGCCTCAGACCACCAACAGCGAGAATCTCTTTTTTAAACCGGGCGCCGGTGACTGCATCCAAGGTGGTTGTTTGGCTGTCACTTTTCGACGCTGCCGCCGCTTCTTCGAAAGCCGCATAGGCATCAGCCGATAAAACTTCTGCCCATTTATAGCTGTAGTAGCCAGCACCGTAACCACCCGCAAAAAGATGCGAAAAACTATGCGGAAACCGATGCCATGAGGGAGGGCGCAAGACAGCCACCTCAGCTCTCACCTCATCGAGCAACTCAAGTACCGTCTTGATTGACAGCCCTGCAGGCTTGTTATGCATCAGCATGTCGAACAGCGAAAATTCGATTTGTCGAACAGTCTGCATCCCGCTTTGAAAATTACGGGCTGCGGTCATTTTGTCGAAAAGTGATCGTGGTAACGGCTCGCCGGTTTCGACGTGCGCGGTCAGTTGCTCAAGCACGGACCATTCCCAGCAGAAATTCTCCATAAACTGGGAAGGCAATTCGATTGCATCCCATTCAACGGCAGCGAAGGCGGATGCGCCTGGCTCATCCACTTCGGACAACAAAGCGTGCAATGCATGGCCGCTTTCGTGAAAAAGCGTAATCACGTCGTCATGCGTCAACAGGGCAGGGCGGCCGCCTTGGGGCTTTGCAAAGTTGCACGTGAGGTTGATGATCGGCAGTTCAGTATGTTCATGCAGTTTTGCCCGGGCTCTTTCGCAATCGACCCACGCACCGCCTTGCTTGCCGGTGCGCGAGTACAGGTCAAGCAGCAAATAGCCAATTCTCACGCTCTCTGGACTAAGCACCTCTACAGCACGAGCATCCTCGTGCCAGGGGCTGAATTCCATGGGTTGTAGTTTGACGTTAAAAAGGCTCTCTACAACTTCAAACAAGCCTGCCAGCACACGAGGTTCGGTAAAGTATTGTTTGACCTCATCTTCTGAGTACGCATAGCGTGTTTCACGCAAATGCTCTGAGGCAAAAGGCACATCCCAAGGCTGCATATCAGTCAGTGCAAGCTCTTTGGCTGCATAGGCTCGTAGTTCGGCTAGATCACGCTCAGCAAAGGGTTTGGCACGTGCGGCAAGCTCGCGCAAGAATTTGATCACTTCATCATCAGTATTTGCCATGCGAGTTTGCAAGCGCAGTTCGGCAAAGTGTTTGAAGCCTAATAGCTCAGCTTCTTCTGCACGCAAACGCAAAGATTCTTCAATTAACGCTGAATTATCCCAAGTCGCTTCACCAAGTTCTGAAGCAACGGTTGCATACGCCTTGTACAAAGTATGTCGCAAATCCCGATCTTTGGCGTATTGCATGACGGGCAGGTAACAAGGCATCTTTAGCGTTACGATCCAAGCCTTCTGCTCTTTGTCGTAAAGCGAATCCAGCACATCTTGCGGGACACCCTCAAGCTTCGAAGAATCCGTGAGCACTAGTGACCATTTATCTTTTGCATCCAGAACGTTTTCAGAAAACTTCTGTGACACCTGTGATTGCCTTTCCGAGTTCTGCGCGAAGCGCTGCCTGGCCTCGCCTTTGAGCTCAACACCGCTTAGTTTGAAGTTCCTCAAATAGAGCTGGATGGCTCGCTGGCGCGCGGCGCTAAGCGATGCAAATTCAGCACTTGCTTTGATACGTTGGTATTGATGATAAATACCCTCATGCAGCCCCAGCCAGGTCGAATACTCGGTCACAGGTGCGAGCATCGCGTTATAGGCGTCGCGAAGCGCCGGGGTGTTGACGACAGCGTTCAGGTGGCCAGCGATCGACCACGCTCTCCATAGTGGGTCGCAGGCTTTACCCATAGGTTCAACGATCGCTTCCCATGTCGCCGGTAAGGCAGGATCAGCCGCTGCATTGACAGCTTCACGCGCTCGAACTAAATGCGCCGCGATGGCTTCTTTGATATCGTCAGGGGTGATCGATGCGTAGTCGATCAGATCCTCTCCAAACGAAGCAAGTGGATTGGGTCTGGATGACATGTTGATCCTTTGTTGATGCGAAACTATTTCGCTAGTGTCCGTTCTGCAGCTTCAATTGTGTTGACTAACAGCATAGCGATTGTCATTGGACCTACGCCACCCGGCACAGGGCTAATAGCGGCTGCGACCTCTCGCACACTGGCAAAATCCGCATCGCCGCATAACTTTCCGTCAGCAGCGCGATTGATACCGACGTCGATGACGATAGCACCAGGCTTGATCATATCGCCTGTCACCATAGCCGGACGACCCGTCGCGATCACCACGATATCGGCGTGCCGAGTGTGCCAACCAAGATCGCGAGTCTTGGAGTTGCAAATGGTGACAGTAGCGCCTGCCGCCTGCAAGAGCAGTGCCATGGGTTTGCCGACGGTATTGCTCGCGCCGACAACGACCGCGACTGCGCCCCGTATGGTCACCTTTTCGGATTCGAGCATCTTCATGACACCGTATGGTGTGCAGGGAATAAAAAGAGGAGCGCCTGTCATCAGCAAGCCAGCATTGGTGACATGAAATCCATCTACATCTTTCGCGGCGGCGATGGCCTCGATAACGCGATGGGAATCAATGTGCTTGGGTAAGGGCATTTGAACCAGGACGCCATGAATCGCTGAATCATTGTTCAGTGCTTCGATTCGGGCTAGTAAGTCAGCTTCACTAAAATCCTCACCGTATTGCTCAACAATTGAGTGCAGGCCAGCTTTTTGGCAGGCCGCCACCTTGTTGCGAACGTACACCTGAGAGGCAGGGTCTGCACCAACTAGAATAACTGCAAGTCCCGGTTTGATGCCTTGCTGTATCAACTTTGCCGTGCGAACTGACACATCTTCTTTGATCGTCGCTGCCAGTGTCACGCCATCAATGATCCTTGCCGTCATGCAACGCCTTCTGGCTTTGCCAATGCGACTTTCATAAGGTCCGCAACGGTGGTGACCTGAAGTTTTTCCATAATGTTGGCGCGGTGAGCTTCAACGGTTTTAATACTGATGCCCAAGTCATCAGCGATCTGCTTATTCAAGCGACCAGCAACGATACGCTCGAGCACCTGTTGCTCGCGCGCCGTCAGACGGCCCAACATGGCATCGTGACTGCGTTTTGCATGGGCAACTGATAATCTCTGATTGGCCTGCTCAAACATGCGGCTAACTATCTCGCGCAGATCTGTTTCGCTAAATGGCTTTTCAAGAAAGTCCACCGCGCCTTTTTTCATGGTCGAAACGGCCATTGGGACATCACCGTGCCCGGTAATGAAAACGATCGGCATCGTCGACTTGCGAGCAATTAGTTGCTCCTGCAATTCCAGACCGCTCATGCCGGGCATGCGCACATCAGCAATGAGCACGCCTGCCTGTTGTTCGTCGTATTCATTCAGAAATGATTCAGCGCTTGGATACGCACGTACCCGATAGTTGTTGGCTTCTAGCAACCAGCGAAGGGAGTCGCGGACAGCCTCATCGTCATCAACGATATAGACGGTGCTGGCAACTTGAGCGATATTCATGCAGATAACTCCTCGGACGGGTGGGGCTGGTTTTCGGTGTCAGGTTCAGCACACGGCAGTGTAAAACAGAAGATAGTACCGCCTTGTGGATTCTTTTCTGCCCACAGTCGACCGTGATGGGATTCGATAATGGTTCGGCAGATATTTAAACCCATCCCCAACCCTTCGCTTTTGGTGCTGAAAAAAGGTTCAAATAAACGATCGGGATCGGTTAAACCGTGTCCACGGTCGATCACTGAAATCCGTATTTGCTCGTCTTCCGTGATCAATTGGATAATCAAGGTTTCAAGTGAAGACTCATCTGTGGCCTCAAGCCCGTTCTTGATTAAATTCAGCAACACTTGTTCAATCAGAATCGGGTCGGCCAGTACGTCCGGTACAGTTGTGGGGATTTGACATTCAATGCGCACGTGGCGTTTACGGGCGTGGATCTCGGCAAGACTAATGGCGTTGTCGATGACTTCCTGAATTTGTATGGCTTGCCTGCGTGGTTCGCTGCGCTTGACGAAGTCGCGGATCCGGCTGATGATTTTACCGGCCCGCTCTGCCTGAGCCGCAGCCTTTTCAAGTGCGGGCAAGAGCTTGGCCATATCCGCATTGCCTGACTTCACCATGGCGACCGCACCCATGCTGTAGTTGCTGATGGCAGTGAGCGGCTGATTGAGTTCGTGGGCAAGTGATGAGGCCATCTCCCCCATCGTCGTCAAGCGGCTGGTGAGCTGTATTTTTTCTTGCTGGATACGCGACTCTTCTTCATGGCGGCGACGCTCGGTGATATCTCGCGATACTTGCAGCCGCACACGGCGCCCATCCGTCCAGGCCAACATTCTGTGCTGGACCTCAAACCACCTTTGTACAGAAGCTGAATAGACTTCCACCGACTCATCCGTGTAGCGCCCTCGTCGCCCAGCCAGCAGCTCTTCGTGACCGCTGGTTTGCGAGCCAAAGAGGCGCCGATATGTGCGATTCGCAAACAGCAGCTCCATGCCCTCCGTGGTGTCAGCTGACACTGAAATTGCGTCATCCAGACCTTCCAGTACGGTCATGAAGCGTTCATGGGCTGCCGTTAGCGCTTCTCGTATCCGCTTCGGCTCCGTAATGTCGGTCATGGATGTCATCCAACCGATCTGGACATTTTTGGGGTCGCGCAGCGGTGATACATACATCCTTGCTGTAAACCTTGAGCCGTCGCGCCGCTGCGTTTCAACTTCAATACCACTGCTCGGCGTGCGGCCAGTCAGCATGTTGTTGAGTGTCTGTTGATGCAGGTCATGTTTTCCCGGTACCCAGTAAGGGTAGGGTGGCAGTCGACCAATCAGATCGGATTCATTCCAGCCCACCATGCGGCAGAACGCAGGGTTTACATAAGCTATCCGGCCCTGCATGTCGAGCACTCGCATGCCGGTGGACATCGAGTCCTCCATGGCGCGGCGAAAACCAGTTTCTGCAATGAGGGCGGCCTCAGCCTGTGAACGGTAGCGTGTGTAGCGCCAAAGCATCAGCAAGGCAATCACGATAACCACCGAGAGCGCCCCTACCACCAGCAATAACCGGTTTTGGCGCGCCTCTTGATCAATGGTGACGAACATCACACTGCCTTCATGCAAACGTTGCAACCAGAAGAAGGCTGCCATGACGCAGGCATATAAGCCCAGGACAAGGACGGGCGTGATCCAGTACCACCGACGGTGCTTCAACCGAGGCTGGTCATGGAAGGGTGTCGCGAGAATGGTTTTTTGCTCTTGAGGCATGCTGAGTTTCCGTCATTGACGCATTTTAGACGGGTTAGTAAAAATTCTTAAATTTCATAATATGAAATTACATTCCGTAACATGAAATTTTACTTGCCGATTATCAATCTTGTACCTAGAATGCGCAAAAGTGCTTTTTGCCTCTGTGCAAAAATGCATTTGATAATTGTGTCCGCAAGCCGATTCGAAAAATTGCTAAGGTCACGACAACAGATAAATCGGCCTCTGCGCCACAGGAGATCGCCATGGCACCACAAGCTGCCGCGTACAACGCTGCCAATGATGTAGACCTGCTAGAGACACAAGAGTGGCTTGACGCGTTGGCTGCTGTTCTGGACAAAGAAGGTCCGGAGCGAGCTCACTACCTGTTAGAGCGCCTGACAGATTTAGCAAGACGTTCTGGTGCAGACATTCCTTACTCTGCGAACACAGCCTACCTGAACACCATCCCAGTGGGACAACAGCCCCCTTTGCCAGGTAACCCGGATATTGAAGAGCGCATCCGCGCCTACATCCGCTGGAACGCGATGGCAATGGTGGTTAAGGCAAACAAACATAATCCACCTGACGGGGGTGACCTCGGCGGTCACATTGCCTCGTTTGCTTCGGTAGCAACCATGATTGGTTGCGGACAAAATCACTTCTGGCATGCAGACACCCCTGAGCGTGGCGGTGATCTCGTTTATTTCCAGGGCCACTCGTCGCCAGGCGTTTATGGTCGCGCCTACCTCGAGGGGCGTTTGACCGAAGAGCAGTTAGATAACTTCCGCCAGGAGGTTGACGGCAAGGGACTGTCGTCTTATCCACATCCCAAGTTGATGCCCGAATTCTGGCAGTTTCCAACTGTATCCATGGGCCTCGGTCCTTTGATGGCGATTTATCAGGCGAGGTTTTTGAAATATCTTCACGCCCGTGGGATTGCTGATACCAGTCAGCGCAAGGTCTGGGTATTTTGCGGCGACGGTGAGATGGATGAACCGGAATCTCTCGGTGCCATCAGCCTTGCTGCCCGTGAGAAACTGGATAACCTTATCTTTGTGATTAACTGCAACTTGCAACGCTTGGACGGACCAGTCCGAGGCAATGCAAAAATTATTCAAGAGTTTGAAGGTGAATTTCGCGGTAGTGGCTGGAACGTCATCAAACTGATTTGGGGCGGCTACTGGGATCCTTTGCTGGCCAGCGACAAAGAAGGTATTTTGCGCAAGGTGATGGAAGACACGGTGGATGGCGAATATCAAGCTTACAAAGCGAATGACGGCAAGTTTGTCCGTGAACACTTTTTTGGTAAGCATCCTAAATTGTTAGAGATGGTCTCGCGACTAAGCGATGAAGACATCTGGCGCTTGAATCGTGGCGGTCACGATCCTTATAAAGTCTTTGCTGCCTTCGATGCGGCAACGAAAACCGTTGGTCAGCCAACCGTGATTTTGGCCAAGACGATTAAAGGCTTTGGCATGGGCAACGTAGCGCAAGCTAAAAACCCGGCCCACCAACAAAAGAAACTCGATCACGACAGCGTTAAAGAGTTTCGCGATCGCTACAACATCCCTGTGCCAGACGATCAACTCGATGAGCTGCCTTACTACAAGCCAGCCGAAGACTCGCCTGAAATGATTTACATGCACGAGCGTCGGAAAGCTTTAGGTGGTTACCTGCCCAAGCGCAGAACCAAAGCTGATGAACAACTCAAAGCCCCGGCATTAGAGGTGTTTCGCCCTGTTCTTGATCCCACAGTAGAAGGCCGTGAGATTTCGACCACGCAAGCGTTCGTTCGCATCTTGAATCAAATCTTGCGCGACAAAGATCTTGGCCCGCGTGTTGTGCCTGTACTTGCTGACGAATCACGTACTTTTGGTATGGAAGGTCTTTTCAGACAGATCGGCATTTACGCGCCTGAAGGCCAGAAATACGTGCCCGTCGACCGGGATCAGGTGATGTATTACCGTGAAGCGGCCGATGGACAGTTGTTGCAAGAGGGTATTAACGAAGCCGGTGCGTTCAGTTCCTGGATTGCTGCCGCAACGTCCTACTCGACGAATAACCGGATCATGATCCCGTTCTTCATCTATTACTCGATGTTCGGCTTCCAGCGTGTCGGTGATCTCGCTTGGGCTGCTGGTGATATGCAAGCGCGTGGCTTCTTGCTCGGTGGTACTGCGGGGCGCACGACTCTCAATGGCGAGGGCCTGCAACATGAAGACGGTCACAGCCATATTATGTCGTCGACGATTCCGAACTGCGTATCCTATGACCCAACCTTTGCGCATGAGCTCGCAGTAATTATCCAGCACGGTTTGAAGCGCATGGTAGAAGACCAGGAAAACGTCTACTACTACCTGACCGTCATGAACGAGAACTACGCCCAGCCTGGTCTCAAGGCTGGCGACGAAGCCGGCATCATCAAGGGCATGTACAAACTGAAAGCAGGTGGCAAAGCAAAGCTGCGAGTGCAACTGATGGGTTCTGGCACGATTCTAAGAGAGGTCATGGCTGCGGCCGAGCTGCTTGAAAAAGACTGGTCAATCGCTGCTGATATCTGGTCCGTGACTAGCTTTACCGAACTGCGTCGCGATGGGCTGGATTGTGAACGGCATAATCTGCTGCATCCCGAAGATACCCCTCAAGTGCCTTATGTCGCGCAGTTGCTTGAAAAGAATGCCGGCCCGATCATCGCTTCAACAGACTACATGAAGTTGTTTGCTGATCAGATTCGGCCATTTGTTCCCAAAGGCCGCGATTACAAGGTGTTGGGCACCGACGGTTTTGGCCGCTCAGACTTCCGCGCGAAATTGCGCGAGCATTTTGAAGTGGATCGGCATTTTGTCGTGTTGGCAGCGCTGCGTGCGTTGGCTGATGACGGCAAAGTACCTGTCGCAAAAGTCGCTGAAGCTATCAAAAAATACGGCATCAATCCTGACAAAGCCAATCCTCAATACGCTTAAGTGCGCCTGACTACGTAAAGACGAAGAGACAAACCATGAGCAACGTGACTGCTATTACGGTTCCGGATATTGGGGACTTTGACGCTGTTGAAGTGATTGAATTGCTGGTTAAGGTGGGTGACACCATCAAGGCCGAGCAAAGTCTGATTACTGTTGAATCTGATAAAGCTTCAATGGAGATTCCTGCCTCGCATGGCGGTGTGGTCAAGTCTATCGAGGTTAAAGTCGGTGATAAAGTGGCACAGGGCAGTATTGTGTTGCATGTCGAGACATCCGCGCAGGGGGCAGCGTCTGCTCCCGCGGCTGCACCTGCTGCATCCGCCTCCGCACCCGCGCCCGCAGCCGCGCCAGTAATTGCTGCACCGTCAGCTGAACCCGTAGTGGCATCTTCTTCAGCGACAGTGAGTGCCACGGCAGCGGTACCAGTCGCTGCGCTCGCCTCGGTCCCGGCAGTTGGCAAGCTTGAGATGCCTGCCTCGACCGCTGGTTTGCCGCACGCCTCGCCATCAGTTAGGAAGTTTGCTCGGGAACTTGGAGTGGATCTGACTCGTGTGTCGGGTTCAGGCCCCAAGCAACGCATTACTCAAGAGGATGTGCAGTCTTTTGTTAAACAAGCTCTGGCTGGTGGTTCAGCCAACGCATCACCTGCTGCAGCTGGCGCTTCGTTGGGTGGCGGGCTAGATTTACTGCCATGGCCTAAGGTCGATTTCACCAAATTTGGTGCAATTACTCCACAGCCACTTTCTCGTATCAAGAAAATCTCTGGTGCTAACCTGCATCGTAATTGGGTGATGATCCCGCACGTCACCAATAACGACGAGGCCGATATCACCCAACTTGAAGCGCTGCGAGTGACCTTGAACAAAGAGAACGAGAAATCTGGCATCAAACTGACGATGCTCGCTTTCTTGATCAAGGCGGTTGTTGCGGCGTTAAAGAAATTCCCGGAATTCAATGCCTCGCTTGACGGTGACAATCTCATCCTTAAGCAGTATTACCACATTGGTTTTGCCGCGGACACGCCGAATGGCCTTGTCGTACCGGTTATTCGCGATGCGGATAAAAAGGGTGTTTTGGATCTGGCTCGCGAATCAGGCGAGCTTGCCAAGAAGGCACGCGACGGAAAGTTGAGCCCAGCAGAGATGCAGGGTGGATGCTTCTCAATTTCTTCTTTGGGCGGGATTGGTGGGACAAACTTCACCCCAATCATTAATGCACCTGAACTTGCGATTTTGGGTGTGTCAAGATCCTACATGAAGCCAGTCTGGGATGGTAAGGCCTTCGTGCCGCAGCTCACGCTACCGATGTCGTTGTCCTACGATCATCGCGTTATCGATGGCGCGGCGGCGGCTCGCTTCAATGCTTATCTGGGCAGCTTGCTGACAGATTTTCGCCGTATCGCGCTGTAAGGGGGCAACATGAGTAATCTCGTAGAGGTCAAAGTCCCTGATATCGGCGATTTCGATTCAGTTGAAGTGATTGAGGTACTTGTTGCAGTTGGCGATACGGTCAAGCTTGAGCAAAGCCTGATCACCGTTGAATCCGACAAAGCATCGATGGAAATCCCCAGCTCTCATGCCGGTGTGGTCAAAGCTTTGTCGGTGAAAGTAGGCGATAAAATCAAGCAAGGCATGGTGGTTCTGCAAGTCGAAGAAACGACTGGTTCGTCCTCTCCCGCTTCCGCACCTGCTTCGCCTTCACCGGCTGCTTCAACTCCGACGCTTGCCAGCGAAGCTGCGCCATCGGTGACTGCGCCCGCAATAGCGTCGGCCCCAGCACCTGCTGCTGGCAGCTACACCGGTAAAGTTGATAGCAAGTTTGATTTGCTTGTTCTAGGTGCCGGCCCCGGTGGTTATTCAGCCGCTTTCCGTGCAGCCGATCTTGGCCTTAACGTGGTGTTGGTTGAGCGCTATTCAACTCTTGGTGGAGTATGCCTGAACGTTGGTTGCATCCCCTCTAAAGCGCTTCTCCATACAGCGGCTGTGATGGAAGAGGCACAGGCCCTCGCTGATCACGGTATTACCTTTGGTAAACCCAAAATTGATCTTGATAAGCTGAGAGCTTTCAAAGACGGAGTCATTGGCAAACTAACCGGTGGTCTCGCCGGTATGGCCAAAGCCCGCAAAGTCACAGTGGTACATGGCTTGGGGGAGTTTGTTAGCCCTCATCACTTGACGGTCAAAAATGAAGCAGGTAGCCAGACGATCGAATTTGCACAGGCCGTTATTGCCGCCGGTAGCCAATCGGTCAAATTGCCTTTCATGCCAGATGATGAGCGTGTCGTAGATTCGACCGGCGCTCTGTTGTTGCGCAGCATCCCCAAGAAGATGTTGATCGTGGGTGGTGGCATTATTGGTTTGGAGATGGGAACGGTCTATTCAGCTCTCGGCGCGCGACTCGACGTGGTCGAGATGCAAGATGGGCTTATGCAGGGTGCAGATCGCGATCTAGTCAAGGTCTGGCAAAAAATGAATGCGCCCAGATTTGATAATTTGATGCTCAAAACCAAAACAGTTGCAGCGGTTGCGAAAAAGGATGGTATTCACGTTAGCTTTGAAGGCGAAGGTGCACCGAAAGAGCCTCAGCGCTACGATCTGGTATTGCAAGCGGTTGGTCGTACCCCTAACGGTAAAAAAATTGGCGCTGACAAAGCGGGTGTTGCCGTGACTGATCGTGGTTTTATTGAAGTCGATCGTCAAATGCGCACCAACGTTCCTCACATATTTGCAATCGGAGACATTATTGGCCAACCAATGCTGGCTCACAAGGCTGTTCACGAAGGTCATGTTGCGGCAGAGGTTGCAGCAGGTCAGAAGAGCTTCTTTGATGCTCGCGTGATCCCCTCCGTGGCCTATACCGACCCTGAAGTGGCTTGGGTAGGTCTGACCGAGGATGATGCAAAGAAACAGGGTGTCGCCTTCACCAAAGGTTTGTTCCCCTGGGCTGCCTCAGGTCGAGCCATCGCTAATGGCCGCGACGAGGGTTTCACGAAATTGCTATTTGACGCTACTACCCACAAAATCCTCGGCGGTGGGATCGTTGGCACGCATGCTGGTGATCTCATCAGTGAGGTCGCGCTCGCGATTGAGATGGGCGCGGATTCCGTCGATATTGGGAAGACTATCCATCCCCATCCAACCTTGGGTGAGTCGGTTGGCTTAGCGGCTGAAGCGGCAGAGGGGCATTGCACGGATCTCCCGCCCGTTAGGAAAAAATAGCATCTCGCCAACCGTCGTTTGGCTGGTGTTCGGTCGCAGGCATAGTTTGACGGGTGAGGGTAAAATCTACTCTCACCCAATTAGCGGCTAAATGACCTGTGTCCCATATTCTGCAACTCCCCGGCTCCAGCGTCCTCTCAACTTTTCGTCGAGAGAAACTCATCAAAAAACTTCGATCGCTGGGTCTGCCAATTGAGGCAATCCAGGCAAGTTTCCAGCATTTTGTATCTTCCGATGAGGCACCCGACCGTCAAACGCACGAGCGCCTTGTCGCCCTGCTGAATTACGGCACTCCTTTAGATACGCTTGATCAGACGGCGCAGGGCGTGTCGCTAACGGTTATTCCTCGCCTGGGTACGGTTTCGGCTTGGGCGAGCAAAGCGACTGATATTGCGCACAATTGTGGCTTTTTCACAGTCCGTCGGATTGAGAGGGGTATCAAATACACACTGATTCCCGAGCGAAGCTGGTTGAAGACCAAGGCTTTAAATGCCGATATGCTGGCCTTGGCTGCATCGTGCTTGCATGACCGGATGACCGAAACCGTTGTCGATGAGCGGTTTGATTTTGCCCAATTGTTTGTCTCGCTTCCTGGCAAGCCGATGTTGACCGTGCCTGTCGTGGCTGAAGGTCGTGCCGCTTTAGTGAAGGCAAACAGCGACCTCGGCCTGGCCCTGTCAGACGATGAGGTCGATTACCTTGCAACAGCTTTTACCGATTTAAAACGTGACCCGACTGATGTCGAGTTGATGATGTTTGCGCAAGCGAACAGCGAGCATTGTCGCCATAAAATTTTTAATGCCCAATGGGTGATTGACGGACAGCAACAGCCGAACACTCTGTTTGGCATGATTCGCGCGACACATGCGGCTCAGCCTCACGGTACCGTTGTTGCATACTCTGACAACGCCGCTGTCATGGAAGGCGGTCAGGCTTTACGCTTTCAAGCTACGAACGCGACCGAGCAGACAGCACCGATTTACGCCGCTCATCAACAGCTCGTTCACACTCTGATGAAAGTGGAGACCCATAACCATCCAACAGCCATTGCGCCCTTTGAAGGTGCAGCAACAGGCTCTGGGGGCGAAATTCGTGATGAAGGCGCGACGGGTCGGGGCTCTAAACCCAAGGCGGGCTTGGCAGGATTTACCGTTTCGCATCTCAGGCTACCCGATGCACCTCGCGACTGGGAGTCTGACTACCATGGCAGCCCAGACCGTATCGCATCACCTTTGTCCATCATGATAGATGGCCCATTGGGCGCTGCCGCTTTCAATAACGAATTTGGTCGTCCGAATTTGTTGGGATACTTTCGCTCATACGAGCAAACAGCAGGTGATATGAAATGGGGTTATCACAAACCAATCATGATCGCTGGTGGTCTCGGTAGCATCGACGCTGGTTTGACCAAGAAAAATATCATCCCGCCCGGTGCTTTGTTAGTCCAGTTGGGTGGACCAGGTCTGCGAATTGGTATGGGCGGTGGTGCAGCCTCAAGTATGGCAGTCGGTACCAATAGCGCCAAACTGGATTTCGATTCTGTACAACGTGGCAATCCGGAGATCGAGCGTCGAGCCCAAGAGGTGATTGATCGTTGTTGGCAGCAGGGTGCGCAGAATCCAATTATTGCGATTCATGATGTTGGCGCGGGGGGCTTGTCCAATGCGTTTCCCGAGCTTGTCAATGATGCAGGACGTGGCGCGCGATTTGATTTGCGACGTGTGCCACTTGAAGAATCGGGTATGTCTCCTGCTGAAATCTGGAGTAATGAATCTCAAGAGCGTTACGTGCTTGCGATCGCGCCTGAAGATCTCGAACGCTTTAGAGATATCGCAACGCGCGAGCGTTGTCCCTTCTCGGTCATTGGTGTCGCAACCGAAGAGCGTCAGTTGCAAGTGGTCAATGGCGAAGGGGTAGCCGGTCTGGATCAGATTCAGCCTCAAGAGGGAACCCGGCCTGTCGATGTCCCGATCGATGTCATTCTTGGCAAAGCGCCGCGGATGACTCGCGATGTCAAACGCTTGCCAGGCGCCTCACAACCTTTGGATTTGACACTGATCACCTTGGATGAGGCCGCGACGCGCGTGTTGCAGCATCCAACAGTTGCAAGCAAATCATTTTTGATCACCATTGGTGATCGTACCGTCGGCGGGTTGTCGAGTCGTGACCAGATGGTTGGTCCTTGGCAGATCCCAGTTGCCGATTGTGCAGTGACACTAGCGGATCATGATGGTACTCGTGGCGAAGCCATGGCGATGGGTGAGCGCACGCCATTGGCAGTCATTAACGCGCCGGCCTCTGGGCGGATGGCTGTGGCTGAAGCCTTGACTAATCTTGCTGCCGCGGATGTAGCGAAGCTCGAAGACATCAAGTTGTCTGCCAACTGGATGGCTGCCTGCGGCGCACCAGGGCAAGACGCCGCTTTGTACGATACGGTTTCTGCGGTTAGCGAGCTCTGTCAAAAAGTTGGGCTGTCCATCCCCGTCGGTAAAGACTCCCTGTCAATGCAAACAGCCTGGACTGAGGGCGATGAATCCAAGCGGGTAATCGCGCCAGTTTCTTTGATTGTGACGGCGTTTGCACCCGTTACCGATGTTCGTCAAACCTTGACGCCCCAACTGAGAACTGACGTGGGGCCAACCACGCTCATCATGGTTGACCTGGGTCTTGGTAAACAAAGAATGGGCGGCTCTATCCTTGCCCAAGTGTGTAACCAGCTAGGTGAACAAACGCCAGATATTGATGACGCCGAAATGTTGCGGGTGTTCTTTGTCACAGTGCGTGCTTTGGCAGACTCAGGCGTGGTGTTGGCCTATCACGACAGATCTGATGGCGGCTTATTTGCTGCGGTGTGTGAGATGGCTTTTGCCGGCCACACTGGGGTGTCCGTCAATCTGGATATGTTGACGATTGATCCATATGCTGCGGATTGGGGTGATTACAAGATCCGTCCCGAGCAAGTTGCCGTTCAGCGTGATGAGCTGACGATCAAAGCATTGTTTAATGAAGAGGCCGGTGCAGTAATGCAAGTGCCCGCTGCCGAGCGAGATGCTGTCTTGCAAGTGCTAAGGGCTGCTGGCCTATCAGCTTCATCACATGTCATCGGTGGTCTTAATCAGCAAGACGAAATCGAGTTTTATCGCGACGGTAAAAAGATTTGGGGTAGGCCACGTGCTGAGTTGGGCAAAATATGGGGCGAAGTCAGTTACCAGATTGCTCGTCAAAGAGAAAACCCTGATTGCGCGCAAGCAGAGTGGGACGTTTGGGCTGATCTGCAAGATCCGGGCATGACACCCAGGGTGACCTTTGATCCCCAACAAAACGTTGCGGCACCATTTATCAATCAGGGCGCGAAACCTCGTGTTGCAATTTTGCGAGAGCAAGGTTGTAACAGCCAGGTTGAAATGGCGTGGGCCTTTGATAAAGCCGGATTTGAAGCCTGGGACGTTCACATGACCGATCTTCAAAACGGCTATACCGATCTCTCACTGTTTAAGGGCCTTGTCGCTGTGGGTGGTTTCAGCTATGGCGATGTGTTGGGTGCAGGTGAGGGATGGGCGCGCAGTATTTTGTTTAATACTCAATTGTCAGATCAGTTTGCCCAGTATTTTGCCAGGCCAGACACCTTTGGTTTAGGGGTGTGTAATGGTTGCCAGATGCTGGCAGCGCTCGCCAAAATGATCCCGGGCGCTGACGCTTGGCCACGGTTTACCCGCAACCAGTCCGAGAAATACGAAGCACGTTTCTCGATGATTGAGGTGTTGCAATCGCCATCCTTGTTTTTTGACGGGATGCAAGGGTCGCACATCCCGGTGGCTGTTGCTCACGGTGAAGGGTTTGCTAACTTTAGCCAGCAAGGCGATGCCAGCAAGGTTTTATCCGCTGCGCGCTTTGTCGATAATCGAGGGCTTGCGACTGAGCAATACCCCTTCAATCCTAATGGTAGTCCAGGTGGTCTTACCTCAGTGACAACTCACGATGGTCGTTTTACGGCTTTAATGCCCCATCCAGAGCGTGTGACTCGCAATGTGATGATGTCGTGGCATCCTGAGAAATGGGGTGGGGCAGATTCAGGTGGAGCCTACACGCCGTGGATGAGGTTTTTCCAAAATGCGAGAAAATCCCTAAGCTAAAAAGACCGAAGTTATTGCACTGCGCAATGAGCCGTTCGGGTTGTTCCTGACGGCTCATTTGTACCATCGTATAATCTTGCTTTGCGCCCGGAGCTTTCTATGCGTCTTATCCAAACCGCGCTCACGTTCGACGACGTGTTGCTGGTGCCAGCCTACTCCTCTGTTCTTCCCCGAGATACTTCCCTGGTCACGCGTTTGACTCGAAATATCTCCCTCAATATCCCCTTAGTGTCTGCCGCCATGGATACCGTGACGGAAGCGCGTCTTGCCATTGCCATGGCTCAAGAAGGCGGTATTGGCATCATTCATAAGAACTTAACCGCTGTTGAGCAGGCTCGAGAAGTTGCCCGCGTCAAACGCCACGAGTTCGGTATTGTTACTGACCCAATTACGGTCACACCCTTTATGAAAGTGCGTGACGCTATTGCCTTGCAACGTCAGCATGGGATCTCAGGGCTGCCTGTGGTTGAGGGCGGCAAACTGGTTGGCATTGTCACTAACCGGGATTTGCGCTTTGAAGACAGGCTTGATGAGCCTCTGCGTAACATCATGACCCCGCAAGAACGTTTGATTACCATGAAAGAAGGCGCAACCCTGAACGAAGCGCAGGCCCTCATGCATAAACACAGACTTGAGCGTGTCTTGATCGTCAATGATGGGTTTCAGTTGTGTGGTCTGGCAACTGTTAAGGACATCGTTAAAAATACCGAGCATCCGATGGCGTGTAAAGACAGTCATGGTCAGTTGCGCGTCGGTGCTGCTGTCGGGGTGGGCGAGGGTACAGAAGATCGTGTCGAGAAACTCGTGGCTGCCGGCGTTGATGTCATTGTGGTCGATACCGCTCATGGGCATTCACAAGGCGTGCTGGATCGAGTCAAATGGGTCAAACAGACCTTCCCGAAAATTGAGGTGATTGGCGGCAATATAGCAACAGCAGCGGCAGCCCATGCGCTCGCTGACGTGGGTGCTGACGCTGTCAAGGTTGGTATTGGCCCGGGATCAATTTGCACGACACGGGTGGTCGCTGGTGTCGGCGTACCGCAGATCACGGCGATTTCTGATGTGGCCCGTGCCCTTGAAGGCACAGGTATTCCGCTGATTGCTGACGGTGGCGTTCGCTTCTCTGGTGATATTTCAAAGGCACTCGTTGCAGGTGCTTCAACCGTCATGATGGGTGGCATGTTCGCGGGTACCGACGAGGCGCCTGGCGAAGTCGAACTTTATCAAGGCCGGTCATATAAGTCATATCGTGGCATGGGTAGCCTGGCTGCGATGGCAGAGGGCTCGGCTGATCGCTACTTTCAAGATCCAGCCAACAACGCTGACAAAATGGTGCCAGAAGGTATTGAAGGGCGGGTTCCCTACAAGGGCAGCGTGCTAGCCATCATCTATCAACTGGTAGGCGGCATTCGCTCGTCGATGGGTTATTGCGGTTGCGCAAATATTGAACAGATGCGCACCAAACCTGAATTTGTTCAGATCACGTCTGCGGGTTTCCGCGAGTCGCATGTCCATGATGTGCAGATCACTAAAGAAGCCCCCAACTATCGTGCTGACTAATTCATCGATCATGTCTCATCAACGCATCCTTATTCTTGATTACGGTTCACAAGTCACCCAACTGATTGCGCGTCGCGTGCGCGAGGCTGGTGTGTATTGCGAACTTCATCCGGGTGACGTGACGGATGAGTTTCTCAGGCAACAGCTGTCACTGGGTCTAAAAGGGATAATCCTGTCAGGCAGTCACGCTTCGGCCTACGATGCAGATTCGTTGAAGGTACCCGCATTGGTGTTTGAGCTCGGTGTGCCAGTCCTGGGTATATGCTATGGCATGCAGTCAATGGCGCAGCAGCTTGGTGGCGAGGTTAGTTACTCTGACCACCGTGAGTTTGGCTATGCCGAGGTCAGGGCGCGCGGGCACACCAAACTCCTCCAGGATATTGTCGACTTTACGACACCCGAAGGCCACGGCATGCTGAAGGTCTGGATGAGTCATGGCGATAGCGTTAGTCAGCTACCACCTGGATTTAAGCTGATGGCGTCAACAGATTCTTGTCCCATCGCCGGCATGGCAGATGAAGAGCGTGGCTTCTATGCCGTGCAGTTTCACCCTGAGGTGACGCATACGGTTCAAGGTCAAGCGATACTGAACCGTTTTGTTAACGACATCTGTGGATGCGTCGGTGACTGGACGATGCCAAGTTATGTTGACGAGGCAATCGAAAAGATCCGCAAACAAGTTGGTGATGACGAGGTCATCCTCGGTTTATCCGGGGGCGTTGATTCATCGGTTGCTGCAGCCTTGATTCATCGCGCTATTGGCGATCGTTTGACTTGTGTGTTTGTGGATCATGGTCTGTTGCGCTTGAACGAAGGCGCTCAGGTTATGGAGACTTTCGCTCAAAACATGGGTGTCAAAATCATTCATGTTGATGCGACCGAGCAGTTCATGGGTAAATTGGCCGGGGTATCCGATCCTGAGGCCAAGCGCAAGATTATCGGTAAAGAGTTTGTTGAGGTGTTTCAAGTTGAAGCCGCCAAGCTCAGCAAGGCTAAATGGCTTGCACAGGGCACGATCTATCCTGATGTGATCGAGTCTGCCGGGGCTAAAACTGGCAAGGCCGTTGCGATCAAGTCACACCATAATGTTGGCGGTCTGCCAGATACCTTGAATTTGAAGTTGCTCGAGCCGCTGCGCGAGTTGTTCAAGGACGAGGTTCGTAAGCTTGGTGTTGCACTGGGCTTGCCGCCTGGCATGGTCTATCGTCATCCTTTCCCCGGGCCCGGTTTGGGGGTGAGAATTCTTGGTGCGGTGAACAAAGAGTTTGCAGATCTATTGCGTCGTGCGGATGATATTTTTATCCAGGAGCTGCGCAATATGATTGACCCTGAAACGCAGAAGAGCTGGTATGACCTCACCTCACAAGCGTTTGCCGTATTTTTGCCCGTGAAGTCCGTAGGGGTGATGGGTGATGGGCGCACCTACGATTACGTCGTAGCCTTGCGCGCAGTGCAGACCTCTGACTTTATGACAGCCGATTGGGCTCCCTTGCCTTATCCGTTGCTGGCTAAGGTTAGTTCGCGAATTATTAATGAAGTTCGTGGGATTAATCGGGTCGTTTATGACGTGTCTTCTAAACCACCGGCTACGATCGAGTGGGAATAAAAGGCTAGCTGGCAAAAAGAAAAATCGATCGTCAAACCGGCTCACACAGTCAGTATAAGAGCCTAGACCAAGGATATGCCGCCATCCATAACGAGGGTGTGCCCGGTAATCAGTCCAGAGGCAGCCGATGACAGGAAGACGATTGCATGCGCAATATCCTCGGCACTACCGATACGTCCAAGCGGGATAGTCGGTAATTTTTTCTCTAGATATGCCGAATTCAAAAACAAATCCGACGTCATGTTTGACGGTATTGCGGTTGGTGCAATCGCATTGACCCTGACAGTCGGTGCCCATTCGACAGCGAGCACTTTTGTCATAAAGGCGACTGCCGCTTTCTGTATACCGTAGGGCGTCCCTTTGCCAGAAACTACCACTCCGTTAACACTGCCAAGATTGACGATTGACCCGCCCTTTTGTCTCATGGGGCCACCGAACACCTGACAGCTTCGGTAGACGCCATTCAGGTTCACATCTGTCAGTTTCATCCAGGTTTCTTCATCACAGCCAGCAAAGTCGGTCCGGATTTGAATACCATGCGCGTTGATTAATACGTTTAGGCCGGGCCCTTGTGACCTGGTCTGGCTTTTTCGCGCCAAAGGGCACACCTAAGCCCATTGTGAATAAGATCGCTACCGACATCATTGAGGTGATGAAAATGCCCGAAGTCATTCAGAAAATGAATGACCTGGGAACCCCGCTGGTCGGTAGTCAACCAGAGGAGTTCGCACGCTTTTTAGCAAGCGAGATTGAGAAATGGGCTGAGGCAGTCAAAGTATCTGGCGCCACTGCCGAATGACGATAGACAGTTGAATGCCGGGCACCATGTCATTGCTTATCTCTTTATTTATTTTGCCAAGCTGTCCAAGAACGGTCTGATCTGATCAGCGATGTAAGCCTCTTCAGCAGATCCCTTCGCGGGTGCAGCACCACCCAGATGGCCTTTGATTGTCGGTATCTCGACATATTTAGCGTCTTTAATCCCGGCATAAACTTCACGCGACAGATAGGCTGGGATGGTACGGTCGGTCTGGCTCGCTAGCAATAACGTTTTGGCAGTAACCTTGGCGAGTGCGGCTTTCATATTGCCACCGTAAGGCGCTGAAGCATCAAAGTTACGTGAGGCCATATAGCGGATGATGAGACCGTTCGCGTCCCAGGCTTTTGACCAGCCGGTTCCAAAGGCCATTAACGCTGTCTGGTACTGCTCTGGTTCTTTGAGGGTCGTTAAATACTCATCGCTGTAGAGCCAAGGGAAATAAATCATTCCAGAGCGCTTGATACCTTCAACTGGATTATCAGTGTACTTACCGTCCTTGTAGGCGGGATCGAGTGTCACCATACCAATTGTTGCATCCACGATCGAATGAAAGTGTTGATCGCTTCGGGCTGCTGGCACAATTAACACCAGACCTTTCATAAAGTTTGGATAGTTGATACCCCACTCAACCCCTTGGAACGATCCCATTGAGGGGCCTGACACAGCTAATAAGCTCTTCAATCCAAGACCATCGCGCACCATCAAGTGCTCGGTATGGACAATATCTCTGATCGAGTATCGAGGAAAGTTCATCCCTAGACCGTCTTTAGGTTGAGTGGATAGCCCTCCGCCCACTGCGTCGACTCCAATAAAAAAGTATTTATCAGTGTCATACATTTTGCCTGGGCCAACATAGTCATCCGCCCAATGTCGACCACTACTTGTACCCGGTGTGAGCAGTACCGCATTAGATTTACTTTCGTTGAGTTTGCCGTAGGTCACGTAGGCAATTTTGACGTTGTCGAGCTCTTTTCCGTCTTCGAACTTGTAATGCGGGATGGTATAGACACCTTCTTGTTGAGCCATGGCTTGAAACGCTGAGAGTGTGAGGGCAGCCGAAACTAGAAATACCGTCTTGGATACCAGTTGGGATAGTGTTTTCATTTGTCGTCCTTTTATTTGTATTTTTTATACACCTCTATGGGTGTACTTATCGTAATTGACAGTTGACCGCTTTGGCTAGTTTGTTTTGTAAGGAATATTCTGATCGTACTGCTCAGATGAAAATCCGACCAATACTTTACCTTCAACGACCATTACCGGCCGCTTGATCATACTGGGATAGAGCTCCATCAATTGTTTCGCTTTAGCTTCGTCTACATCCGCGCGCTCTTGGTCTGACAGTTTCTTCCAGGTCAGGCCCTTTTTGTTTAACAGCGTTTCCCAACCGATAGCGTCGCACCACGCCGCGATGTTCGCTTTTACGACGCCTGTCTTCTTGTAGTCGACAAAGGTGTATTCAATTTGGTGCTCATCGAGCCAGGTGAATGCTTTTTTCATGGTGTCGCAGTTTTTAATACCAAAGATGGTGACGTTCATTGATCTTCCTTAATTTGCTAATCCAGTCGAACTCAATTTAACTTTAAAACGGCTGCGGGATACACTTGCCGCAATTCATTGACAGTCAAACTTCGCAACGCCATGAATCCAATCACACTCGAACACCATGCTAATGGGATTACGCTTGTCAAAGTCGATAACGCCTTGGCAACAGCAATCATCAGTCTTTACGGTGGCCAGATCATCGAGTGGCACCCCAAAGCGCAAGCCATGCCCGTACTTTGGTTTAATCCCGAAGCTGTGTTTGAATCAGGTACGCCTATCCGTGCGGGCGTGCCAATTTGCTGGCCATGGTTTGGCCCTCATGCGACTGATCCAACTGCAAACAGCCACGGGTACGCGCGTCTCTGTCAATGGACTCTGACCTCGGTTATCACTATTGATAACGGTGCGACAGAGTTGGTTCTGACGATGAGCGACGATACGTCGCGCCAAAGCGGCGAAGGCGTTCGTGCAACGTTGCAGCAAAGAATAACCATCGGCGATTCAATGACGATTGATCTCACCACGACCAATACGGGTGACCAAGACATCTTGTTTACCGAGGCCTTGCACGCCTACTTTAAGATCAGTGACATTGAACAGATATCTATCACGGGACTTAGCGGCTGTGACTATTCTGATACCGCTGCTGGGGGACGTCGTGCCAAGCAGTCAGGGGCGATTACATTTTCTGATAGGTTGGATCGTGTCTATCTAAACACCTCAAGCGAATGCATAGTGCGAGACCCAGGGTTAGAGCGGTGCATCAAGATCACTAAAACAGGTAGCCTGAGTACAGTTGTCTGGAATCCCTGGTTAGAAACCGCCACCAAAATCAAGGATCTTGGCGCTGAACATTGGCGAGAGATGGTCTGCGTTGAAAGCGCAAACGCGCTGGATAATGCGGTTCAACTGAGTGCCGGTCAGCAACACGAGATTTCTGTTATTTATATCGTTGAGACTATCTAAGTCAATGAAAAAACGTACAGAAGAACCTATCCTTGAATTGGATGCTCATTAATATATTGACGTAAAGCGCAATCGATTCGAGTTTGCCAGCCATCGCCAGATGCACGAAACTGCGACAGAATGTCACGCGATAAACGAATCGTGATTCGCTCTTTAGTGATCGTAGCCTTGGGACGTCCAAGACGCATCAAAGGTTTAACAGTTTCCCACTCTTGATCACTAAGCGGCAAAGCGTCCGGGTCGGACATCGCTGCAGCGGTTATTGCTGCATCCTCCGCTTCAGTAACGTGTATGTGGTCAGGTTTAAGTTTGGGCATAGCGTTTAACCTCTCGCGAGTTGGCCTTTCTGAGGCTGATAATCCTGCGCTCATGAGCCCGATCAACGAACGCCACGAAACATAAGCGATTGCCGACATAGCCCAAGCCGGCGGTACGATCTTCTCCGTATTCGCGGCGTCGATCTAACCAAGTAATCGCTTCATGCCATTCAAACCTATATGCATCCGCGAGTGACATACCGTGTTTCTCGATATTGCTAACGTTTTTTATCGGGTCGTAATTGATAGGAAGTTTATTTATTGTATGCACAATAAATATTGGCAGTCAAGCTTTCTGATAGAAGACATACGATCGTATTTTCAGAACCGTAGATGAAAAAAGATCTTTTAGTCTAGCGACATAGTCCAATCATTCATATTCGTAATGTCCGAATATTTATGATTGAAAAAATCTAAGACAGCAAAAAATTACCAGTGGTTACCGCGATTTGCTGCTCAGGGGAACCCGTTTCGTCTTTTAGCTGAACACCCGTCAACTGCCTTGTACGCGCCTCTGTTGCGAGATAATGCAACTTATGAACCGCTTCGCTGTATGACAGACCTGCAGTATGAATATTTGAAATACAGTTGCGGCTCTCGTCAGTTAGTCCCACCTTGGGTTGCCACGTGATGTAGAGCCCCATGCTGTCGGGCGAGCTCAAGCCGGGGCGCTCACCAATCATCACGACAACCAGTTTTGCCCCCAGACGTTCGCCGATTTCGTCACCGATCGCAACCCGCCCTTGTTGAACGATAGTGAAGGGGGCGATGTTCAGGCCGTCTTGTTTAAATCGCGGATAGGCTAGTTGTAAAAAGGCGAGGGCATTGTGCTCGATAGCCAGCGCCGACAGACCATCGACCAGAACAAAAGCCAGGTCAAACTGTCTATGCTGATCTGCAGGCACTGACTCTGTGCAGTAACCGGCTAGTAATTTTCTGGAAGAGTCAGATAGTGTTCGACCAAAGTCAGGTCGTTTTAAATAGGTGGGTCGATCTACAGCGGAACTTTGCAATAGGATACATTCCGCCTGAGGCAGACCAAAAGTATCGACAAGCGTGTTTTTTAACGATGCCGCATTGAGCTCATGATGCACTGCATCTCGTGCTTGCGCATGAGCTAACTGAAACGCCAATTGAGGGGCTGTCGGCATGCTCAGCCCTGATCGCCCCAGTGCAATGCGAGCAGAGGTGAATTGACGCAAGCCGCTCCACGGATTAGCGGTCACTAAATCTGTCAATTTATCTTCTTCTGTCACATCAACCTGCGCAGTGCCTGGGCAAAGTTACTGGGTAGCTCTCTGCCAAGGTTAACCGTTTCGCCTGCGGCGAATATCCCAATATTTTTGAGCCAGGCTTCAAATTCTGGTGCAGGTTTCAACCCGAGTACTCTTCGTGCATAAAGTGCGTCATGAAAAGACGTGGTCTGATAATTCAGCATGATGTCGTCAGAGCCCGGTACACCCATAATGAAATTGCACCCGGCAGTTCCTAGCAACGTCAGCAAGACATCCATATCGTCCTGGTCAGCCTCTGCGTGATTCGTATAACAAACATCGCAGCCCATAGGCAGCCCCATCAACTTGCCACAGAAGTGATCCTCCAGGCCTGCTCTGATTATTTGCTTGCCATCAAATAGATACTCTGGGCCGATGAAGCCGACAACGGTATTGATCAATAAAGGTTTGAATTTACGCGCCACGGCATACGCCCGCGCCTCGCAGGTTTGTTGGTCAACACCGTGATTGGCTCGCGCAGATAGCGCACTACCTTGACCGGTCTCGAAATACATGACGTTTTTACCAACAGTACCTCGGCCCAAGGATAAGGCCGCCTCACGTGCTTCTTGCAGTAACTGCAGGTTGATACCAAAACTTCGGTTTGCTGCTTCGGTGCCTGCGATCGACTGAAACACCAGATCTACAGGCGCACCAGCTTCGATCGCCATGATGGTGTTGGTGACATGCGTCAACACGCAAGACTGAGTCGGGATTTGATATTGCACAACGATGTCATTGAGCATATTCACTATCTTAATGACTTGCGGCACATTGTCTGTAGCAGGATTAATGCCGATCACGGCATCACCCGCGCCGTAGAGCAGACCATCCACTATGCTGGCTGCAATACCTGTCATATCGTCTGTCGGATGATTGGGTTGCAAACGGGTTGCCAGTCGTCCTTGCAAGCCAATCGTATTTCTGAATTGGCTGATGACCCGACATTTCTGGCTGACGGCGACTAAATCCTGGATGCGCATGATTTTGGATACGGCGGCAGCCATTTCTGGCGTCACCCCGGGCGCAATCTTTTCCAGTGTCGTTGTATCTGCCGTGTCGCTCAGTAGCCAGTTTCTAAAGTCACCGACGGTCAGATGAGAGATGACGGAAAATGCCTCATCATCATGCTCGTCGATAATCAGTCGGGTAACCTCGTCTGTCTCATAAGGGATGACGCAATCATTCAAAAAAGCAGTCAACGGCAAGTCAGCAAGTGCCATTTGAGCGGCGACTCGTTCTTGCGCATTATCTGCGATGACGCCAGCCAGACTGTCCCCGGATCTCGCTGGCGTTGCTTTTGCCATCAGATCTTTTAAGTCGTTAAAACGATAGGTTCGCGTGCCGATGATGTGCTGATAAGCTTGCATCATGTTGTTCCCGGATCTTAATGAACCGTCTTGGGTAGACGATCGACAAGTTTAGATGCGCCAAAGCATATGATCAAATAAACCAGTCCAGCTAAAACCATCATCTCTTCGATTCTGCCATCACGCTCGCCAATACCTTCGGCGCTGGTGAAGAAGTCAGCCAGGGCAATGACATACACCAGTGACGTATCCTGAAAGAGCACAATGAGTTGTGTCAGCAGTAGTGGAAGCATATTGCGAATCGCTTGTGGTAGAACCACAGATTGCATCACTTGATATGGTTTCAGACCTAGCGCTTTTGCTGCAGCAACCTGACCTTTAGACACGCTTTGGATACCGGCACGCATGATCTCGGCATAGTATGCAGATTCAAATAAAGAAAATCCAACTAAAGCCGACATTAATCTTGTGTCGAGCTGAGTCCCTTTAGGCAGCAAATCTTTCAGTATCTGCGGAACAATAAGATAGAAGCCAAGCAACACCATTGCCAGCGGGATTGAGCGAAAAAAATTGACGTATAGAGCAGCTGCCCAAGATAAAACTTTTACTGGCGATAATCGGGCTATGGCTAATAAGGTGCCCCAGACCAAACCAACAGCAAGCGCAGTACCAGCTACCTCGAGCGATACGAGCATGCCATGCAACATCGCTTCGCCTGACGTTCTGGTCAGAAAATCGAAATCTAGACCTAGCATCATTTGGATCCAATCATCCCAGGCAAGCGAGCGTAGCGTTCGATCAGGCTCATGATCAACATCACCACAGCGTTAATGATCAGATAGCACGAGATCACCGCGATAAACGATTCGTAACCTCGGGCGGTGTAGTCGTTGAGCTGACGCGCACGTGCGAACAGTTCAAGCACACCGACGGTGGAGGCGATGGACGAGTTTTTAAATATGCTCAGCATCTCAGACGTCATTGGCGGAATGATTAACCGGTACGAGACGGGCAGCAGAACAAACCGATACGCTTGAGGGAGGGTAAATCCCATTGAGAGCGCAGCGTTTCGAAGCCCTGTTGGCAGCGATTGAATGCCAGCCCGCACCTGTTCACAGACGCGGGCTGCGGTAAAAACGCCTAACCCAACCGTAGCTGTCACAAATGCCGACGTCGCTGGTTTCTGCGCGAATAACCACTCGCGCCAGGCATCCGGCAGCATTTTTGGGACCAGGTAATACCAAATGAATAACTGAACGATGAGCGGGATGTTTCGAATGATTTCAACGTACAGGGTCGCGACACCCGCAATGAAGCGGTTTGGCACTGTCCGCATGACGCCTAGCAGCGAGCCTAGCAAGAAGGCGATGAGCCACCCGAGACAACCCATTTGAATAGTTGTCCACATCCCGGCAAGCAGCCAGTCTAAATAGGTCTCGCGGGCATTGGCCGGTTGTAAAAAAACCGACCATGTCCATTGATAACTCATTGGATTACTGAATCGCCTGATCGTTTGGATTTGCGTACAAAGCTTTCAAATCCGCAGATTGTGGAAAGGCGAGTGAGGTGTCCCGAGGTGGGATAGGGGATTCAAACCATTTTTTATAAAAGGTATTGATCTCTCCAGATTTCATTAGACCAACCAAGGTTTCATCCACTATTTTTTTAAATGCAGCATCGTCCTTCTTCATCATGCAGCCGTAGGCCTCACGTGACATCGGAGTACCGACAATTTCCCATTTTTCGGGGTTTTTGGATTTAGCTCGCTCGCCATACAGAATGGCATCATCCATCATGAAAGCGAACGCACGACCTGCATCGACTGTCAGGAACGATTGCGTGTTCTCGCGAGCCGCCATGATGTTCATCCCCATGGCTTTGTCGTCGTTGTATTTGTTGATTAATCGTTCGGAGGTTGTTCCGGCCGTTGTCGAGAGATTTTTACCTTTTAGATCGCTAAAGTCTTTGATGCCCGAATCTTTAGCTGTGAGCAACCTGGTGCCAATCACAAAAAAACTTGTTGAGAAGGTGACCTGTTGCTGCCTTTCCACGGTATTTGTCGTTGACGAACACTCAAGGTCAAGCGTTCCGTTTTGCACCAAGGGAATTCTGTTCTGTGCGGTAAAGGGGATGATCGAGTATTTCAGATCAGGCATTTTTAGCTCAATCTTTAGCCGATCGACCACCTTCATCATCAGATCAACAGAAAAGCCAACGAACTTGTCATTGCCAAGGCTATAACTGAAGGGCGCTGACGACTCGCGGGCACCGAGCGTGATTGTGCCCGCTTCTTTTATTTTCATTAAAGTGCCGGTTAGCTCCTGGGCAGTCACTGAGCCAGCGAACAAACTGAGTGTTGTCGCCACTGAGGCGGTCAAGAGAAGACTTTTTATAGATTTCATCGAACATGAATCCCGAAGTTAAGCAGAATTGCTTCAACTTACAGGTAAGGCGCCTGTCTCGTCAACGCTTTTAACCGCTCTTCTCCAGTCTGCGCGTGCGAAACCAAAACTATCGTCGCAAAGACTTTTGCTGCAATGGCGCATCAGGGTATTTACTAGCTCTGTTTTTGCGGCTATTCTGCTAGATTAAATTCAGCTGTGGTAAGCACTCTATTACCTTTGCCGCCTCAGTTCTACCTCAAGCTTAATAAAGAAAACGCTGCAATAGCGTACATTAGGAGACAAGTAAATGAAGCTGTCAAAAATCAGTGTAGCGCTCGCTGGTGCATTCTGCTCAATGGTAATAATGGGTAGTACGTTTGCTGCCGAACAAACGATGGAAAACATGAAGCAATTCAAAGTCGCCAATGGTGATCTGAATCTGCCTACTATCGATCAGTCTGGCAAGAACGCAGATGCGATCCGCGCGAACTTAAAGAAAATCAAATTACCAGAGGGTTTCAAAATCGACCTCTATGCGATTGTGCCGGATGCTCGCTCAATTGCTGTTGCCCCGTCGACGAACATGTTGTTTGTCGGCACGCGTAAAACCAAAGTTTGGGCGGTTACTAATCGCAACAACGGCGATATGGCAACGGAAGTTAAGGCATTTGCGCCTTCACTTGACTTTAAAAATCCAAATGGCGTTTGTTTCACACCCGACGGCATGCTTGTTGTCGCCGAGCATAATCGCGTGCTGATGTTTCCTGCAGCCGAATTCTTTTACGAAGGTCCTGATGTTGCTGTAGCTGAAATCCTGCCCAGAGGCGGCCTGGTCCCAACTGAGCATGAGTCTTTTAACCACGGTGCGAGAACTTGTCGTTATGGTGCCGATAAAAAACTCTACATCACGCTAGGCCAACCATTTAACGTGCCGCCAGCCGATAAGCTGGAAGAATTCTCCAAGCTTGGTCTTGGAGGCATCGTTCGTATGAATCTTGACGGCTCGGGTCGTGAAGTGTTCGCGCGAGGTATTCGCAATTCGGTTGGTCAGGACTTCAATCCCAAGGATGGCACGCTCTGGTTTACCGATAATCAAGTTGACGGGTTGGGCAACGACATCCCTCCGGGCGAATTGAACCACATCACCAAGATGGGTCAGCACTTCGGCTTTCCTTACTGGAATGGTCACGTCAAGATTGCTGGGGGTCCCGCTGCGCCTGACTTGAAAGACATGAAAGAGCCTAAAGATGTTGTCTACCCAGAGGTTGAGTTCCCAGCACATCAGGCGCAGTTAGGCATGACTTTCTACACTGGCAAAATGTTCCCAGCCAAGTATCAGAACGGTATATTCGTGGCTGCACATGGATCCTGGAATCGATCGCCAGCAAGCGGTGCCCTCATTAATTTTGTGCCTTTGAAATCCGACGGCAAAGCAGATGCTTCGCAGGTTTTTGCTGAAGGTTGGTTAGATCCAGCAACGGGCATCTACACCGGTCGTCCGATGGATGTAGCTGTCGCTAAGGATGGCTCATTGCTGATTTCAGATGATTACGCAGGTGCTATCTATCGCGTTTCCTACAGCGGATCAGGTAGTTAATATTGCGAGTGGTTGACGCTGTTGTTTAAAAAAGAGGCCAGCCTAACGAAGGTTGGCCTTTCTGTTTTTGCAAAGGTTTGAAACAAGATGGTGATAAAGCAAGTATTACGGATGCTGCTGATGGTGGCGCTAGTCGTATCAGGCGAGTCGGGCGGAGCTGACCTGCAACAAGGCAAAGTGAAAGCTAACGCGTGTGCCGTTTGTCATGGACAAAATGGCATTGCATCGCACCCTGAAGCCCCTAACTTGGCAGGGCAACCAGTCATTTACCTGACGCAACAATTAAAAAACTATAAGGCTGGTCGTAGAGTGAATGAAATCATGAGCGTCATTGCCAAGCCATTAAGCGAGCAAGATATTGACGATCTTGCTTTATGGTATTCGTCGATGCAGGTTGAGGTTAAGATACCCAACTGATGTTTTTAAGTTAAAGCGAATATATGTCTACGACCTACCTCATCACTGGCGCTAACCGGGGCATCGGCCTGGAGCTATCGAAAAATGTGCTGACGGCTGGCGATCGGCTTATTGCTATTTGCCGCCAACCGGATACGGCCACCGAGTTACAAACGCTGGTTAAAAAGTCTGACGGTAGGGCGCAAATCTTTGGGGCAGATGTTAGTCAGGCTACGACGCTGGACGACTTGGCACAGCGCCTTGATGCCACTATCGATGTGCTCGTTTGCAACGCCGGTGTCATGAGTGCCCGCGGCAGTCTGACTGATCCGCAAAACACTGCCGAATCTGTTTCAACAGTGTTAATGACCAATATTGCCGGGCCATTTTTCACTGCTCGTGCATTTTTGAAAAACTTGAAACTAAGCAAACAACCCAGAATCGCCATTATTTCTTCGTATATGGGTAGTCAGCAGCATACGGGTGCCGGTGCGTATTTTTATCGTGCATCCAAAGCAGGTGCGAATAACATCATGGTGACACTGGCGAATGAGTTGAAAGCGCAAGGTATCGCAGTGGCTTCTTATCACCCTGGCTGGGTGCAAACAGATATGGGCGGCAGTGCTGCAGACATTAGCGTATCAGTCAGCGCTACAGGCCTGGTTAAACGGTTTAGAGAATTGGACTTAGCTAAAACTGGGCGGTTCTTTAACTACGATGGCAGCGACTTGCCTTTATGATGCCGGCACGATTCCGCCGATTTGAATGCTTCGTCGCTGTTGATTTTAGAAAAGTGCACCGCGGGCACTAATGGGCCAGGTCTCTTCAATAATCTGTCCACGAACCGCTATCAGCCAGTTGTGCAAGTTGACAGTGGGATCGCAATGACCAGGTATTAGCCTGACCTTGTCGCCCAGTTGCAGTGGTTCGGTGCCTGCTTCGGGCACAATGACCGTGTGCTCGTCTGAAATTGATTTGACCGACCACCCAGGCAGCACCATCTTTGGGGGCCCACTGTCGGTCGCAAAGGCTTTTAGGCCTCCGTCAAGCACGGCTTGAGTCTCAGAAACACTGATCACCGTGCACAAACCGAATAATGCATGCCGCAAAGCCGGTGAGTCGCTCGATAGGGTGTTGCGGGCGTAGTCTGCATCCATCAGCACATAAGATCCCGTCTGTATCTCGGTGTAGATGCCTGAAGTCGCCTCAAGCTCGTAGGTTCCCGTACCGCCACCTGCGACGGTCACCACCGCAAGACCATTCGCTTGCAGTAAGGCAATTGTCGTTTTGACTTTCGCAATCGCTGAAGCAACAGCAGTTTGCCGCTCTTCGGGCGATCTGAAGTGCTGGGCAGACCCGCCATACGCTTGAATGCCTGCGAGACTCAGTTGCGGGGCATACGCGGCAACGGCTCTCGCCAGGTGCAAGACTGCCTCCGGTGTTTTGACACCACAACGACCTTGTCCGACATCAATTTCGACCAAAACAGCGATGCTCGTTTGGTGATTAAGCGCCGCCGCAGCCAGTTGATCAATCTGTTCGATAGCATCAACACAAATGCTGATCGTCGCATATCGGGCAAGTTGTGCGACCCGGTCAGCCTTGCTCTTGCCGAAGATCTCGTTAGAAATCATCACATCTTGAATGCCTGCCTCGACGAATACCTGCGCCTCGCTGGCTTTCTGACAACACACACCGATTGCCCCAGCGGCGATTTGACGTTTGGCAATATCAACAGATTTATGTGCTTTCGCGTGCGATCGCACGCGTGCACCGGTCGTCCTGACACGATCATGGACGCTTGTGATGTTGAATTCGAAAGCATCCAGATCAATAATCAAGGCCGGCGTATCGACCGAGCTTATCGAAGAGCCAATTTGACCTGGTGCCTGGCGCCAATCTGGCAAGTCCATCTTCATTATTAATCCTTGATCAGCCGCGACTTTGTTGATAGCGTTGCGCATATTGCAACGCGAGTTCGGCCAGCGCACGGCCTTTCTTGCCAGTTTCGATTGCATCGGCCGCAGCGGCAGTGCCATCCATGGCCCGGCGCAGGATGCCTTGTAAAATCGCAGCCATCCTGAACAGGTTGTAGGCCATATAAAAATCCCAATGCTCTTCTCCGGTAAAACCGGTCGCACCGATGTAGCGCTTGATGTAGTCCTTTTCTTGCGGGATGCCGAGCGCCACTAGATCCAATCCACCGATGCCTCGCCACAAGTTTGGTGTGACGTGCCAGCTCATGCAATGATAAGAAAAATCGGCCATCGGATGACCCAGCGTCGACAGTTCCCAGTCGAGTAGGCCAATTGCACGAGGCTCAGTCGGATGGAACACAAGATTATCCATGCGGAAGTCACCATGCACAACGCGGGTAATGTCGCCTTCAGGAATGAGCTGTGGCAGCAGATCAATCAACGAATACATGGCGGGGATATCCTCGCCAGGAGCTTCTTTGTACGCTCGGCCCCAGCGAGTAATTTGTCTCAAGAAATAATTACCCGCTTTGCCAAAGGTCTCAAGGCCGACCGCGGCAGGGTTGACTTGATGCAATGCCGCGATCACGCGATTCATCTCAGCGTAAATTTCAGTGCGCTCCTTAGCGCTCATACCCGGCAAGGATTGATCAATCAGTACGCGTCCTTCAAGAAACTCCATGAGATAAAAGGGCGTGCCGATAATCGAGTCATCATCGCTGAACGCATAGACCTTAGGCACTGGGACATCACTACCTTGCAGGGCTTTGATCACTCGATATTCGCGGTCAACGGCGTGCGCTGAGGGCATTAGTATGCCTGGCGGTTTCTTGCGTAAGACGTACTGCTGTGTCCCCGACTTGAGGCGGAAGGTTGGGTTCGATTGTCCGCCTGTGAGTTGAGAAGCAGAAAGCTCTGGTCTGTCAATCAGGCCCTCGGTGTGCATCCACGAGGCCAAATTGCTGAAGTCAGGGGCGTTATCCGTGGTTGTTTCTTGACTCATATCCCCAGCACCATCAGAGGCTACTCACCAGGTGGCCCCAGTCAACAGCTAAGGTCGTGCCTGTCATTGCCAAACTGGCATCAGATGCTAGCAACATAAGAGGACCTTCGAGATCGGACATCTGGCAGAAACGTCTACCAGGAATTCTGGACATGAGTTTTTTGCCCGCATCGCTCTCAAGAAAATCGCTGTTTAAATCAGTGGCCACATAGCCTGGCAACAACGCGTTTACTCGAATTTTGTAACGCGCCAATTCGAGTGCCATCGCTTTCGTCGCCTGCACGACACCGGCTTTAGATGTCGTATACGCAATCACGGCACCGGCTACTCGCTCACCCAGGATTGAGGCTACGTTGATGATACTGCCGCCTTTGCCGTGTTTGATCATCCGGCGTGCCGCCTCTGTGTCGACTAGCCAGACCCCTTTCAGGTTGGTGTCAATTACCTGATCCCAATCCTCCTCGGTTTGATCCAGTAGAGGCTTGGCTACCGTGGTACCAGCGTTGCTGATAATAATGTCGGCTGCGCCAACGAGTGTTTCGATTTGATCGAAGCAGTGACGAACGCTCTCTGCATTCGAAACGTCAAGTGCGACTGCGTGTGCCTGCGCTCCCATCGCTTCGATTTCTTTGACCAGTTCTTCGAGCTTATCGACACGACGGGCGGCAACGATGACCTTGGCTCCCGCGGCAGCGAGTGTTTTAGCGAGATGGCGTCCGATCCCGCTTGACGCGCCAGTCATCAGGGCCACTTTACCTGCCAAGCTAAAGAGCGCTTGCGGATTTGAATGTTGTTCTTGATTCATGGATTAACTGAGGGGTGAAGTGGTTGATGAATTGAGGGAGCCATTCACGGGCGAACGCCGGCCTCGATAATCTTGCGAGCCATACTCCAGCGATGCACTTCGCTTGGGCCATCATAAATTCGAAAGCCACGCATATCCATGAAAATTCTCGATAGAATTTTTTCTCCGGTGACGCCCTGTCCACCCAAAACCTGTACGCAACGATCAATCACCCGCCACTCGGCCTCAGAACAAACTACTTTCGCCCGACTTGATTCAAAATTGCAGGTTTGCCCTTGATCCAACAGCCAGGCGGTATGCCAGATGTGAAGACGTGCAGTCATGATATCCATGTCATTGTCTGCCAACATAAAGCCAACGCCTTCGTGTTTGGCCAGAATTCGGCCAAACGCCTCGCGTTTGCTCGCGTAATCGACAGCAATGTCGTGTGCTCTTCTTGCCTGACCCAACCAGCGCATGCAATGCGTTAAACGGGCAGGGGCGAGGCGGATTTGCGCGTACTTGAATCCTTTGCCTAATTCGCCAAGCACGTCGCTCGCGGGGACTCTGACATCTTTGAATTCCATGACGACGTGACCGCCAGAGAAACACGAATCCATCGAATCCATGCTTCGGATGACATGAATACCTGGCCGATCCATATCGCTTAAAAACATGGTGGCCGAGCCATCCTCGAGCTTTGCCATGATGATGACGTAGTTTGCCCCATCCCCACCTGTGATGAACCACTTAGTGCCGTTGATTACATAATCGTCCCCATCTCTGATCGCCATGGTGTTCATCATGGATGGATCTGCGCCTGCACCTGGAGACGGTTCTGTCATGGCAAAGCAGGAGCGAGTAAGGCCCTCCACTTGGGGTCGTAACCAACGTTCTTTCTGAGTTTCAGTTGCAACGATTTCCATCAAATGGATGTTGCCCTCATCGGGCGCATGAATATTCATGGCGGTTGGGCCAAGGGTTGAATAGCCCGCTTCTTCGAAGACTATCGCTTTGTCGATATGACTTAGTCCCAAGCCCCCCAGTTCACGCGAGGCGTGGGGTGTCAACAGACCTGCCTCGCGCGCAAGGCCGACGAGTTCGCGACGTAAATCACTGTTGGGCCCATGAGCGGTAACCCGTGGGTCATTCTCATAAGGGATGATTTTTTCTGCGATAAAAGCCCGTGTACGAGCTTGGAGGTCTTTTTGTTCTTCTGTCAGGGTAAAGTTCATCAACGCGCTCTTCTGCACAAGGAGGTTGAGGGGGTAGTCCAATCCTAAATAGTATTCTAGTATCGAGCTTGGTGATTGGTGATTAATAATCGCTGACCAAAGATGACAACGGTAACGACTCAATAAGATCGACCTGACAATAATATGAGACAGATCACACACCCCGGGCCAGTCCTGGACAGCGCCCCAATGGCACTGCCCAGCAGGGTCAGAATATTGCAAACCGAGTTGCCAGTCGGCAATACTCTACTGAAGACGGTCACTCGGTTACTCGCTGACTTCGGCAGTGATAGTGCCGTGCTGAGATTATCAGGAGGATCATTTAGTAACTTTCGCTACTACCTGCCTGCGCTATCGGATCATCCTGAGCATGCCGTCTTCTTCAGCGAAAAAATAGCTGAGCCAGAAACAGTCGAGCTAACTATGGCGACGATTACTTTTGGTCAGAAACAGGGCGAGCCCTGGTTGCACTGCCACGCAGTCTGGCTAGAACCTGACGGCAAAACGCTTTGCGGTCACCTTGTCCCGGATGAAATCGTGATCGCGAACACAATACAGGTTGAGGCCTGTTTGATCGAGTCAGTGCGCTTTGATGCCATGTTTGACCCTGAGACAAACTTTTCGATATTCAAGCCAGTAGCCGTGCAGGATTCGCTCTCGTCTGACTGGCCTCACGAAGAGACTCACGACGCCTTAGTTATTCGCGCTATCCCAAATCAGGATTTGTGTCTGACACTTGAGCATTTATGCGCCGGCCAAGGTTGGCAAAAGGCTCAGGTGCAGGGCGGAGTCGGTAGCTTGAATTGCGCAGATTTCGCAGATGGAAGGCATGTCGAGCAACTGGCGACCGAGTTATTAATTGAACGTGGCCGGATTGTGCCCGATGTTTCAGGGATAGGACGCGCCGATATAGATATCACTTTGGTAGATTTCAAAGGTCAGGTCAACAGAGGACGTATTGCTCGGGAGAGCAATCCTGTACTCGTGACCTGTGAGTTGGTCCTAGTGAAACAGTAATCAATCTGCCTTGATATTCAGTTTTTGAATGATGTCTGCGAAACGCTTGATTTCCGTCTGATAAAACGTTCCGAGTTGTTCGGGTGTTGTGTACTGAGCCTCTGCGCCTTGTGTCAACATGGCTTGGATAACCTTGTCATTTTGAAGAACTTGTTTCGCGGCGAGATTTAACTGATTGATGATGTTTTTTGGTGTGCCAGCACGGGCGACCAGTGCATACCATTGTGAAAATTCCAAGTCAGTGAATCCGGCTTCAAGCAACGTGGGCACATCTGGCATTGCTTTGCTTCGAACTTTACTGGCGACCGCCAAAACCTTTATTTTGCCTGAGCTGTAAAGGGGTGCGGCAGAGGCGACTCCGATGACAGCAAGCGGGACTTGACCTGCTGCGACGTCAGCGACTGCGGGCGCGTCGCCCTTGTACGGGGCATGTACCAGATCGAGATGGGCGGCAGCGTTAAATGCCTCACCAGCCAGGTGTCCCGTTCCTCCGACACCGCTACTGCCGAAAGATAATTTGCCCGGATGTTTTTTGCCGTAACTAATCAGTTCAGCGATAGTATTGATGCCCAGCCTTGGATCGACAGCAATGACCAGAGGCACTGCACCGACCATGCTGACCGGCGTAAAGTCTGCGATCGGGTCGTAAGGCATGTTTGCGTACAGACTCACGTTGGTGCCGTGTGTCGCACTATTGCCCATTAGCAAAACGTACCCATCGGCTGCCGATTTGGCAACATAACTTGCACCCACAATCCCATTGGCGCCGGTCTTATTGTCGGCCACGATACTTGTTTTTAAAACGGTCCCCATATGCTGTGCCATGAGTCTGGTCAGATAATCATTAGCGCCACCTGCCGCGAATGGGGCAACAAATAAAATAGGCTTGTCTGGGTAATCTGCTCGAACGCAGGGCGTCAGTACCGCTAAACTGAGAATAAAAAGTAGTAAACCTCGGTAAATAACCCGACTAGTTTGGTTTTGCATGGACTTGTCTCCAGTTGATCCGGCTGAACCGAATTTTTATTTATTTTCATCGCAGTATGCCATTATAAAATCTTCGCGTCAGAAGTCTCGAAAACATTGCATAGCAGGTCATGGATGAAAGATTTTTTCGATCAGGTCGTCAGTTGTCATTCAGCGCAGGCGCTTGAAGCATACGAGCAAGCGGTCGATCATCAATTACATGCATGGCCTGGTGCGATCGAAGCGCTTGATCTAGCTTTGCAGCATGAGCCTGAGTTTGCCCTGGCGCACAGCACGCGTGCTTTAGTCTTGCAATCTTACGGTCGTCGCGTAGAGGCGCTTGAAGCTTCAGCCAAGGCTCAGCAACTGACTCAGTTGGTCACTGAACGGGAACGCTCGCATATCGAGGTTGTTCGTCTGCTGGTTGAGGGTAAGACAGTCTTGGCACTCGAAACCGTTCGTGCTCATGCCCAACGCTGGCCCACGGATGCCCTGGTGATGTCAACCGCACTGGGTGCCTTTGGGTTGATAGCGTTCAGTGGTCGGCTGGATCATGATCAGGAAAGACTTGAGTTTGTCAGGCAGTTAGCGCCGCATTATCCGCAAGACTTTCCGTGGATGTTAAGTCACCAAGGGTGGACCTTAATCGAGTGTAATCAGCCAGAAGCTGGTTTACCTTTTGTCTCTCGTAGCCTTGAGCTTAGGTCTGCTAACGGCAACGCAGCCCACGTGATGATGCACGCCCAATTTGAATTGAATGCACCCGAGGCTGGGTTGGCCTTTGCACAAAGCTGGATTGATCAATATCCAGAGAACGCTATGCTTTATGGACATGTGAATTGGCATGCAGCACTTTGCGAGCTTGATCTTGGACATCCTGAGCTGGCATTGAACAGACTATTAGCGGTAATAGAGCCTCATCTGGCATTTGCGCCGCCGCTGGTTGGTTTGACCGATACTTCAGCGTTATTGTGGCGCTTGCGCCTGCTCGGATTCACTGGACTTTCGTGGGCAAATGCTCAGCAGTTTGCCCAGACGAAGCTCCCGAACGGCGGCAATCTCTTTGCCGAAGTGCATCTGGCGATGCTAGCTGCAGGCACTGGCGACACCCAGGGGTTGTTAGCTTGTCAAGCTCGCGTTCGAAAACAGATGGACGCAGGGCATCTAGCGGCACCAGTAGCTTTGCATTGGGTAGATGCCTTATTGTCGCTGTTACACAATGATCAGGATGCGGCACGAGTTGAATTAGCACAGTGCGTCCCAGAGTCTGCGCGCTTGGGTGGCAGCCACGCTCAGCGCACGATTATCAGTCGTACCCAAACCTGGTTAGGGTAAGCTGAGTTTTTAACCCTTACCGGAGCAAATAAATGCCTAAAGCGTATCTTATCGGACACATTAACGTCACTGATCTCGGTGCCTATCAGGCACGCTACGCGGCGACTGTGCCAGCGACGATCGCAAAATTTGGCGGTAAATATCTGGTACGAGGCGGTGAGGTCACCGCCCTTGAAGGTGAAATGCCTTTCCCTCGAACGGTTGTTTTGGAGTTTCCCGATAAAGCACGTGCGCTTGAGTGGTACCACAGCCCTGACTATCAAAGCATTATTGGCGGAAGGCATGATAATTCGACAGGTGTTTTAAGCCTGATCGAAGGTGTGTAGTACTAAAGTCTGACACGATCTTAGGTTTGTATCCCTATTGGTTAGCTGGCCTGAAGCTCACCTAAGAGTTTAATTTTGTTAAAAATTCACAGGACCACCCCGAAGACGTGCGTGGTCGTGCTATATAAATGATTGCGTGAACAAAGTGTCACGAATCAAAAAATAAAATTAGGACGAGACAAAAATGATGCAGAGCAGCACGGATCAGTCTGCCCACCTTCTAACAGCTTTTGCAGATGGGGTACTCACGATTACGTTGAATCGCCCAGAGCGGCGCAACGCATTGAGCCCCAGTATGCATGATTTGTTTATCAAAGCGCTCTCTGAGGCGGCTGCTGACAGCGACGTCGGCGCAGTTATTTTGACAGGATCAGGCGGGGCATTTTGTGCTGGTGGCGACGTGGCACGTATGGCAGGCTCAGGTGCCGACACAACCACTTTTGAGCAAAAGGCAGCGAACCTGCGTAGCAGAAATCAAGTGACCGAACTGCTTCATGAAATGCCTAAGCCCACGATCGCCATGATAAGTGGCGCTGCGGCAGGCGCAGGTTTATCCCTTGCGATGGCCTGCGATATGAGAATTGCGGATACCAACTCCAAATTCACTACGGCTTTTATCAAAGTTGGTTTGCCTGGTGATTTTGGCGGTCATTACTTTTTGCCGCGCTTGGTGGGCGCTGCCAAGGCTCGCGAGCTCTACCTCACGTCACCTATTTTGACTGGGCAGGAAGCGCTGGCTATAGGTTTGATTAACCAGTTGGTCGAACCGGGCGAGTTACTTCCTGTCGTGACCGCATTAGCCCAAAAATTTGCTGACGGCCCGCGGACGGCAATCGGACACATGAAAGCAAATTTGAATTTCGCATTGGCTGCGTCCCTGTCAGATATGCTGGATCACGAGGCGATGCGACATGTGAGATGCACCGAAACAGCTGACCATAAAGAAGCGACTCAAGCTTACGTCGAAAAGCGCGCACCACGGTTTGGCCAGCATAAACAATAGCGAGGAGAACAAAACATGAGCCTACTATGCCAGGATCGAGTAGTGATCGTCACCGGTGCTGCCGGTGGTATCGGTCGTGAGTATGCCTTGCAACTTGCCTCACATGGGGCCAAGGTTGTTGTCAATGATTTGGGAACCGGTCGCGATGGCCACGGTCGTGACTTGTCTGCTGCTCACGCGGTCGTCGATGAAATTCGCGCAGCCGGTGGCGATGCTATCGCTAATGGTGATGATATTGCCGACTGGAAGGGCGCCGAGCGCCTGGTAGCGAGTACGGTTGACCATTTCGGCGGTTTGCACGCAGTCGTCAGTAATGCCGGGATTCTGCGTGACCGCATGCTAGTCAATATGGAAGAGAACGAATGGGATGCCGTCATCAATGTCCATTTGAAAGGTACCTTCGCACCGGCGCATCACGCTGCTGTTTACTGGCGTAATCTGCAAAAGCAAACAGGCGAACCAGTGAATGCCCGAATCATCACGACCTCGTCAAGCTCGGGTCTTTTTGGCAACATCGGACAGACCAACTACGGCGCAGCTAAAGCAGGTATTGCCGCTTTTACGGTGATTGCAGCACGTGAACTTAAGCGTTACGGTATCACTGCCAACTCGATTTCACCACACGCACAGACAAGGATGACCGAAGGGTTGCGCGAGCGCACAGCAGAGGAAATCGAAAAACGTCATCCTCGCTGGATTGCCTCAGTCGTTGTCTGGCTGGCTAGCGCGCATAGTCAGGACGTGACAGGTCGTGTCTTCGAAGTCGGCGGCGGTCATTTGGCCGTGCTTGAAGGCTGGCATCGCGGGCCTGAGGCCGAGCCTTGTGATGATGCCACCCAAATCGGCCCAATCATTGAAGATCTGGCACGTCGGGCGCGTCGCAACGCCGACATGGCTGGCAACGATCTGGACTGACTGCCATGATTGATAAGCGTGTCGATTCAATTGCGCAGGCAATGCAGGGGATCAAAGACGGTGCTGTTGTGCTCGTAGGTGGCTTCGGCACGTCGGGCCGGCCCAATCAACTATGTCAAGGTTTGTTGGAACTGGGTGTCAAAGATTTGACCATCGTGGCGAATAACTCTACCGGTGGTGCAGACGTTATCGAGGATCTGATCAAAGCGGGACGGATCAGAAAAGTGGTGTGTTCCTATCCGCGCAGTATTTTTGGGAAAACCTCCTTCGATACCGAATATGTCGCGGGGCGCATTGAACTTGAGCTCGTCCCTCAAGGCACGCTGGCTGAGAGGATACGAGCTGGCGCCGCAGGGATTGGCGGCTTCTACACTAAAACCGCCGCTCGAACTGAGCTGGCAAAAGGCAAAGAAGTTCGTGTCATACGTGGACAAGAGTATGTGCTTGAGGAACCCATTACTGGTGATGTCGCCTTGATTAACGCGAAGCAGGGTGATCGTTGGGGTAATCTCGTGTATCACCGCGGCGCACGCGTGAACAATCCAGTTATGGCAGGTGCAGCGAAGCTCGCAATTGCACAAGTTCGTGAAATCGTTGAGCTGGGTACGCTGGATCCTGAGGTAATCGTTACACCCGGCGTATTTATCGATCGATTGGTGGAGGTCAGACCATGAAAGGGGTGAGTAGAGAGACGCTTGCTCATATTGCAGCGCAAGACATGCCAGACGGTAGCTGTGTCAATTTAGGGATTGGTCTGCCGACCATGATGGCGGATTATGTGCCAGCGGGGCGTGAAATCATGCTCCATAGCGAGCAGGGAATACTGGGGTTAGGTCCCAAACCAGAGCCTGGCTTTGAAGACGAGGACGTCGTCAGTGCCGGTAAAACGCCTTTGACTCTGGTCAAGGGCGCTTCCATTTTTAGTCATAGTGATTCGTTTCTCATGATTCGCGGCGGTCACATCGACATCTCTTGTCTTGGTGCCTTTCAGGTTGCAGCGAACGGCGATCTGGCAAACTGGTCTACTGGCGATCCGACCCACACACCTGCAGTTGGCGGGGCGATGGATTTAGCGGCTGGCTCGGCCAATGTGTGGGCTTTGATGGAGCATTGCCAGAAAGACGGAACACCCAGAATTCTTGAGCACTGCACCTATCCGCTGACGGCGGCCCAATGTGTTAAGCGCATTTACACCAATCTTGCTCTGATTTTAGTTACGGCTAAGGGCTTAGTTGTCCAACGGATGGCAGCAGGTGTCGACTTTGAAACTTTGCAGTCTGTGACTGCAGCCAAATTAACGCTGAGCGCGACCTGCTCTGAATATCGCCCGCTTACCGAAGCCGAGCTCCTCAATCATCAACCTAATCTTTCATTGTTGGACGTTTAAATCATGCAAACAGTCATTACTAAAATGCTTGGTATCGAGCATCCCATCGTACAAGGCGGCATGCAATGGGTTGGCCGCGCCGAGCTTGTTGCGGCCGTCTCCAATGCTGGTGCTCTCGGCACTTTGACTGGGCTTACGCAACCGACTCCAGAGGCCTTGCGCAACGAAATCGCGCGCGTGAAGACTATGACTGACCGGCCTTTTGCAGTGAACCTTACGCTCTTGCCCTCTTTGAAGCCGATTCCCTATGACGAATATCGGGCTGCCATTATTGAGTCTGGCGTAAAAATCGTTGAGACAGCCGGCAATAATCCGTCTGCCCATATGCCTGCATTTAAAGCTGCAGGCATCACAGTCATTCATAAATGTACGACTGCACGGCATGCGTTGAAGGCTCAGCAGATTGGTGTCGATATTGTCAGTATCGATGGCTTCGAATGTGCGGGACATGTAGGCGAGGACGATATTCCAGGTTTGATTCTGATACCCGCCACCGTCGCACAGCTCAGTATCCCCGTCATTGCCTCTGGCGGATTCGGCGATGGTCGTGGCCTCGTTGCTGCACTTGCCTTGGGGGCTGAGGGCATCAACATGGGCACACGCTTCATGTGTACCGTGGAAGCACCCATTCACGAAAAAATCAAGCAAGCCATTGTCGCGGGCAGTGAGACGGGTACTACCCTGATTTTGCGTAGCTTGCGCAATAGCAGTCGGGTCGCAAGAACAGCTCTGTCAGAGAGCATCATCGACATGGAAAAACAAGGAATGGGTATCGAACAAATCGGTCCTCATGTGTCTGGATTGAAAGGCCGTGGCGTTTATGAGGTGGGTGATACTGAAGGTGGGATCTGGTCTGTCGGTATGGTGCAAGGTCTGATAAGAGATATCCCAACGTGTGCCGAGCTGGTGCAACGCATTGTTGCAGACGCGGAGTCACTGATTGAAGACAGACTTTCAGGCTTATGCAAGACGGCCGTGGCCGCTTGATTTAACGGGAGATAAATAATGCTTGAGTTACAAACCCCTTATGATTTCGAAGCGCACGTTGGAAAAAAACTGGGCACCAGTGAATGGGTGACAATCGATCAAAAAATGATCGATGCCTTTGCTGAGGTATCAGGTGATAGAAACTGGATCCATCTTGATGTCGAGCGTGCAAAAAAAGAACTGCCAGGCGGAAAAACCATCGCTCACGGGATGTTGACCTTATCTCTGGTAACCGAGTTAGGCGGCAAAATTGTCCGGGTCATCGAACGGTCAAAGGGTATCAACTACGGGCACAACAAGGTTCGTTTTACTGCGCCGGTTCCCGTGGGTTCCCGGATTCGCTTGCACCGTACGTTGCTCAAGTTTGAAAGGGCTGAAGGGGGAGCGCGCCTGACCTTCGGTAATGAAATGGAGATCGAAGGCCAGCAGCGCCCGGCTATGGTTGCTGAAACGATATCTATGGTCTACGCTTCGGGTGGTTAAAACTTAAAGCGTCACCCCACATGTTTGACCAAACGTTGTATCAGCACCCCATCATGGCTCAGGTGCGGCACGCCATCGTGCTCAATCGTCACCCCGGCTATCACTTTATTGGCAATTTTGTCGGCCAGGTATTCGAAAACGTTCACTTGACCAACTCGTTGTTGAAATTGCCGTCTGGGCCTCACTTGTTTGATAAAAATGGCCAGACCCATATCGCTGCGTTCGCGATTGTCACTGATATGGGGTTGGCTACAGGAATCAGATCTGGTTTGGAGCCCTCAACCCGCTTGGCTACTGTGTCGCTGAGTCTGCAAATGACTGCTGCCCCGCTTGTGGGCGAATTATCGGTTGCCAGCGTCTCTGAAGGGTTTGTGCAGGGGGCAGCTAGTCGGGAAGGGATGAGCAGTACAAAAGTTCACGCCAATAATGAACTCGTCTGCTTTGGCTCTGGCAGCTTCATGATTTTGCCACCCCCTCCCGGTGTCGAACTGCACCCTATCCCCTGGGTCAAGCAGTCCCCGCCGCTAGTGTCAGATCTTGATCCAGAAAGCATGACGGAGTCCGAAGCAGTTATCGTTAAACTGGCAGAGGATGCATTACGGCAATCACTTCAGGAAGGGGATGATTTTCTTACGCATTTTCTTGGACTTCACCCTGAAGCAATCAAGGGCGCTGCCCATTGCGTTGTGAACAATGGGCCACACGTGGGTAACCGGGTAGGACACGTACAAGGGGGTATCACGCTGACTCACGCCATGGTGACCGCCAATGCCGCGCTGGGGGATGGTTGGCTGATGACTGCGGTTCACGCCAGCTACATCAGCCCGGGTCAGGGCGATACTATTACGGCCGATTCGAAAGTTGTCCATCATGGTCGAATGACAGCTGTAGTGAGAACCAAACTGATGAGTAGCAACGGTCGTCAGGTGCTAGATGTCGTGAGTAACCACGTCAAACGAGCCTGACGTCCACCGCAGATTCATTCCCTTACTTTATGATTTGTTTGACGTGATCTAACTATGAAACTGACTGAAATCAGTACCCCAGCTGCCGTCATCGATCTAGCCGCCATGCAACGCAATATTGATCGTATGCAGACAAGGATAAGTTCGTTTGGGGTTAAGTTCAGACCCCACGTCAAGACATCCAAGTGCGCTGACGTAACCAGACTACAGATACAGGCGGGAGCCACGGGTATCACGGTATCGACCCTTAAAGAGGCCGAACAGTTTTTTGCTGCTGGGATCATAGATATCTTGTATGCGGTCGGGATGGTACCGAACAAACTAGCGCAAGCGTATGCACTGATTGCGAAGGGGTGTGACCTTAAGTTATTGACTGACAGCGTACCGTCGGCCCAAGCTATCGCAAAATTTGGCCGTGAGAAGGGCATAAGCTTCAAAGTCCTCATTGAAATAGACACCGACGATCATCGCTCTGGCGTCAAGCCAGAATCAGCCCTGCTGCTTGAAATAGCGCAAGCCCTGCAACCGTCAGGTGCGTCGGTTGCGGGGGTCATGACGCACGCGGGGTCGAGCTACGATCTGAATAGTGCAGAGGCGCTGATTGCGATGGCTGAGCAAGAGCGAAGCCTTTGCGTTCGTGCGGCTGACCGTTTGCGTGCAGCAGGGTTTGATTGTCCAACAGTGAGCGTGGGTTCAACCCCAACTGCACTGATGGCTCGAAATCTCGAGGGCGTCACCGAGGTCAGGGCAGGGGTGTATGTGTTTTTTGACTTGGTGATGCATAACGTCGGTGTTTGCCGGCTTGATGAAATTGCCTTAAGCGTTGTGACGACAGTTATCGGTCATCAAGCTGAAAAAGGATGGGCCATCGTCGATGCAGGGTGGATGGCTATGAGTCGGGATCGCGGTACGCAAAAACAGAATCATGACTTTGGCTACGGTCAGGTATGCACGATCGACGGGACACCGTTAGAGGGCATCGTCATGAACGGAGCCAATCAGGAACACGGCATTATTGCTAATCCAGAGACGCCTATTCTCGATATTGTCGATCGATTTCCCGTTGGCAGCCAATTGCGGATTCTGCCAAATCACGCTTGCGCAACGGGGGCACAGTTTCCCGAGTATCAGGCGGTTGATGCATCGGGCGATGCGACAACATGGTCGAGATTCTATGGTTGGTAATCGTAAGAAAATTCAACAGCAAAATAACTTTTTGAGGCTCAAGTCATGACCAAACGTATTGTCGTAGCAAGGTTTCAACACGAGACTAATACCTTCTCACCGATCCCGACACCGCTTGAGGCCTTTAGCCCGCTGTGGGATGGCGACGTATTGCAACAAGAGCAACATGCTCGAACAGCTGTCGGTGCTTTGATCCAAACCGCACTTAAGTTGGGCGCTGAAGTAATCACCCCGGTATCGGCCATGGCTAACCCCAGCAAAACAGTTGCTAAACACGCTTACGACACTGTTTGTAACAAAATACTCGACGCCATTCGACCTGGCTGCGACGCTATTTTGCTGGATTTGCACGGTGCGATGGTTGCAGAGGGCGCACCTGACGGCGAAGGCAGTTTGCTCGAAAAAATCCGTCAAATTGCGCCGACAACACCATTAGTTGTTGCTCTGGATTTGCACGCAAACGTGACACCGCTGATGGCAGCCAACTGCGATGTGCTGGTTAGTTACAAAACCTACCCGCACATCGATATGTTCGAAACTGGCGAACACGCTGGTCGCATATTCGTCGATATGTTTTCTGGGAAAACGAGGCCACTCATGGCCTACAGACAACTGCCAATTTTGTCGCATACCTTATGCAGTAACACGACAAAAGGGGCTATGCAGGCAGCGGTCGAGGCGGCTAATAAAGCCGAGCAACGTCCAGGGGTGCTCGGGGTGTCGGTGCTCGCTGGTTTTGCTCTCGCAGACTTTCACGGAGCGGGTATGTCGATTGTTGTTGTCACCGACGATAATCAAGCGTTAGCAGACGAAGTTGCCGATGAAATACAGTCGCTCATTTTGAATCATCGTGAAGGCTTCACCTATAAAAGCGATCCACTTGCCGTATCACTAGCACAGGCTGCAGCGCTTGCTCAGGGCGAGGGCGAAGGGCCGGTCCTGTTGCTCGACCACAGCGATAATGTGATGTCTGGTGGTACCTGTGACACCATGGATGTGTTGTCGGGCGCTTTGAGTTTTGGTTTAACCAATATTGCCGTGGGCCCGATAGCAGATCCTCAGGTTGTTCAACAAATGATCATTGCTGGTGTTGGCGCAACGGTGACTGTCGACTTGGGTAATAAAGCGGGATGGACGAGTCTGGGTAAAGCTCATCCGCCGCTGAACCTGACAGGTAAAGTAAAAGCGATTACTGACGGAAGCTTTAAGGTGACGGGCCCGATTTTCACGGGTGCGATTGCAAAAATGGGTCCGACCGCGGTTCTGGACACGGGCACAGCGCAAATTGTGATTACGTCTGAGCGAATGGAACCCTACGATCTGGGTGCGCTAACGAGTTGCGGCATCACTTTGGAAGACAAATCTTTTATCCTGCTGAAGTCGCGCATCTATTGCAGGCCTGTCTTTGTGCCAATCAGCAAAGGACTGATTGAATGTGATTCAGATGAAGGCGGCCCAACAAGCTCAAACTATTCCTGGTTTGAGTTCAAGCACGTCCGTCGCCCCATCTATCCGTTTAACGCGGTCTCTGTGTGATCAAGGCGAACCAAGTGTCATCTCGTTAACGCGGGGCAGGTGTTCTTCAGTCAGGTTTCAACCCTGCACTGTCAAATGCCTGTTTCCATGAGACTAATTGCTCTGCCGTAAAGGCAGCCAGCTCAGCGCTTGTCGACCCATAGAGGTCGAACCCCTGCTTTGCTACTTGTTCTGCTACACCAGGGTCCTTTATCGCCGCATTAATCGCAGCGCTCATGCGCTCTGTGATGGCAGGCGGCAGATTTGCTGGGCCATAGAAGGCCGCAAATGTTACGGCGCCTAACGCAGGTAAGCCAGCCTCTTCAGCTGTAGGCACCTCAGGCAACAGGGGCGACCGCTTTTTCAACAACACAGCCATGGGGTTCAATTTGCCGGCTTTGATGTGCGAAAGGGTGCTTGTTGGCGTGGCGAACGTGAATTGAATATGCTGACCCAGGATGTCGCTAACCGTAGGCGCCTCACCTTTGTAATTGATCATATTCAGATCTACCCCTGCGGCAGTCTTGAAACGGCTCTGCATCAGTTGTGTAACACCGCTATAACTGCCGTAGTTCAATTTATCCGGGTTTTTCTTGCCGTAAGCCAAGAGCTGAGAAGCAGTCTTCGGCTCGATCGCAGGACTGGCTACCAACACATAAACGTAGTAACCCATTAAAGCGACAGGGGTGAAGGACTTTATCGGATCGTAAGGAGGGTTGAGTTTTAGTAATGGCACTTGCATCATAGGCGTGTTGGACGCCAGAAAAAATGTGTAGCCATCTGGCTCAGACCGCACCACATACTCACCCGCAATTGCTCCGTCAGCACCGGGTTTGTTTTCAACCAGGACTGCCTGCCCAAGCGCCTTGGACATGTGTTGTGCGAGAATCCTTGCAACCACGTCGGTGGAGCCACCTGGAGGAAACTGTAAAACGATTTTGATCGGTTTGCTTGGCCAGTCTTGAGCGAAAGTCGCAAAGGAGGTCAACACTAAACTGAACACCAAAAAAATTTGATGCAAATATTTTTGTCTCATTTTTATCTCCAGATCCGAGCCACGAGAGCGGCTCGTTTTGAACTGTTCCGGACTATATCTGCATTACTACACTCGTGTAAACCAGAGTTTGCTCTGGTTTGCCGCCACACTCAGACTTAAAACGTCTTTGTGAATTCAAACAAAGCAGCACCCCTGCCCAGGTTAGTGCCACTTGGGCTGGCGTAAGCAGTGATGCTAGCGTTCGTACCAATATAGCTAACGTGGGCAGAGAAACCATCGCCAAAGTCTTTCGTCACTCCAAGCTTCCAGTCTGTATAAGAGTAGAGACTGTTGTTTGAGCCACCTGCAGCGTTACTACCTGCCAGGTATTGATAACCTACGTGACCATTCAGAGCCAAGCCCCAAACGCCAGTGTCGTAGTTAATGGTCAAGTCGCTATACGTTGATCCAGTGCTGTTTGGCGTGCCGAACAGTGGAGTCACTGCGTAAGAAACCTTCGCAAAGCCAGTCACGGGGCCAAAGGTAAAGTTCTGCGCGGCGTAAATCTCAGTTGTATTTGGATTAACGCTACTGCTTGGATAACCTGATGTCGGATAGTAGTACTGCAAGACTCCTATGTCAGCGATAAAGCCTTCTGACCAGTCGTGCTTGTAGCCACCGTAGATGTCTATCTCGATCGGTGCCGAGGTGCCTTTGTTCTCGTCAGAAATCCAGCTGATGTTTGAATTCCAGTTGCCGAGGTAGAAGCCGCTTTCATGAGCGTAATCGATGCCGACTTGTATGGCTGGCTGGAAATTGGATTGCGACAGCCCGCGGTAACGGTACTCACTAGCAACCGTTACGTTCGCGGTGAGCGGGGCAGGTGCGGTGACGGCGCCTTCTTCCGCGTAAGTAACTTGCATGAAAGCAGCGCTGCTTATGATGGTTGTAAAAGTCGTAAAAAGAGCAGCTTTCGAGAAAGGTGTCACGCGCAATCCTTATTCAAACAAAATATCCCCCGGTGCCTGTTATTCACAGGCACCGGGGGATAGTTTATAAGAATAAATAAGACAGACGCGTTCGGGTTGTTTAGTGCTCGTAAGCAGATTCACCGTGTGTGGTGATATCGAGGCCTTCGCGCTCTTCGTCTTCAGGTACGCGCAACCCGACCAGAATGTCGACTAATTTGAAAGCGATAAATGACACAACGCCAGACCAGATCAGGGTTGTCAACACGCCCTGGCACTGAATCCAGAGTTGACCCGTCATGTCGTAGTCCTTGCCCACTGCGTCCGTAACATAATCGTATATGCCAGTACCACCCAGAGATGGGGCGGCAAAGACGCCTGTCAACAAGGCACCGAGAATACCGCCCACTCCATGCACACCGAACACGTCGAGTGAGTCATCCGACCCAAGGATTTTCTTCAGACCATTCACGCCCCACAAGCAAATGATGCCGGCTGATGCGCCGATCACTAGTGCGCCCATCGGGCCGACAAAACCAGCAGCGGGTGTGATAGCAACCAGGCCCGCAACGCAACCGGAAGCGCCACCCAATACTGAGGGTTTGCCTTTGGACATCCACTCGGCAAAGGTCCAGCCCAGTACAGCCGCGGCCGTAGCCAGGAAGGTGTTAACAAACGCCATCGCAGCAGTGCCGTTTGCCTCGAGAGCCGAGCCCGCATTAAAGCCGAACCAGCCAAACCACAGCAACGAAGCACCTGTCATGACGTGCACCATGTTGTGTGGCTTCATGATTTCGCGACCATAGCCAAGACGCTTGCCCACAACAAATGATCCAACCAGGCCAGCAATTGCGGCATTGATGTGTACGACTGTACCGCCGGCAAAGTCGAGAACACCTTTTTGAAACAACCAGCCTGCTTTAGCCGTCATGGCCTGAAGCGAAGCTGCGTCCTTAACATCATCTGGGCCAGGCCAGAACCAGACCATATGAGCAATTGGCAAGTAGCTAAATGTAAACCACAGCACCATGAAGCATAGAATCGCCGAGAACTTGGTACGCTCGGCGAAAGCGCCAATAATGAGGCAGCAAGTGATCGTTGCAAACACGGCTTGAAACGCCATAAATACGAACTCAGGGATCACAACACCCTTGCTGAAAGTGGCAGCATTCGTCTCTGGTGTCAGACCAGCCAGAAACAGCCTGTCGAATTTACCTATAAAGGCAGAGCCTTCGGTAAAAGCCAGACTGTAACCGTAGATGGACCAGAGGACTGCGATCAGAGAAAAGACCACCAGACACTGTGCGCAGACAGAGAGGATATTTTTAGCGCGGGTCAGACCACCGTAGAATAGGGCCAAGCCTGGCAAAGTCATCAACAGTACAAGTGCCGTTGAAATCAGCATCCAGGCAGTATCCCCTTTGTTGGGCACTGGCGCTGTTACTGCGGCTGCCGGTGCTGCAGTTGCCGCAGCAGATACAGCCGGCTTTGCGTCTTCTGCATGAGCCGATGGCGCTACGTTTAGGCTAGCTGCGCTCAACATAACCGCAACTGCCATCAGAGCCATAGATCGCTTTATCCAAGATAACATGAAGATCCTCTCTATTAAAAACGAATTACATTAGTTGGCAAACTAATCATTGAATTACTTACCAGATATCAAGCAAAACACGTGCCAGATTCACATGTTTTGCGCTGTCACACCGATGTTATATACCAGAGTTGATCAATCGAGCTTGGTTAGCAGGGCCTCGCCCTGCATTGATGGGATATGGCGGTGCAAAATTCACCAGATTGGTGCAAAATACAACGGTGACGGCAACTCTACAACGTAGCCGTTTCTGTACTCGGTTTGACTTTAGCCCAAGACGCACCGAGGTCTTCGTTTGGTGAAAATCGCTCTGAACTAGCCATTGGCCAGCCTACTTGAAACACCCGGGTGGGCAATTCGCCTCTAAGTAGTGAGCCAGCAGGCATGGAAGGGAAAATCGTCGAGAGCAGGGTGACCTGAGTCGACGACATTCGTCTTGCAATGTGATGTGTATGGAGATCATCAGGGTGCTGCAAACCTGCCGCTGCTAAAAGTTCACCCAGCGCATGCAAAGTGTTTTGATGGAAACTCGCCACCCGAGGCGCTTTGTCGGCTACCACCAGCGCTTTTTGTCTTTGTGGATCTTGAGTCGTGACACCCGTCGGGCATTTGTCAGTATGGCAGGCTTGCGCTTGAATACAGCCAATGGAGAACATGAACGCACGAGCGCTGTTGCACCAGTCAGCGCCCAGCGCCATGATGCAAGCCATATCGAAAGCAGAGACGATTTTGCCCGATGCGCCTATCTTGATTAAATGCCTCAGATTAAGACCGACCAGGGTGTTGTGCACCAGACGCAGACCTTCTCGCAAGGGGGTGCCTACGTGATCGACGAACTCGATCGGGGCAGCACCCGTGCCGCCCTCAGCACCGTCCACGACAATGAAATCGGGCGTGATGCCGGTCTCGACCATGGCTTTTGCAATACCAAACCATTCCCATGTGTGCCCGATGCACATCTTGAAACCAACTGGCTTCCCGCCGCTCAGGTTGCGCAAGCGTTGCACGAATTGCAAAAGCCCCTTGGGGCTATCAAACTCTGTGTGCGCCGCAGGCGAGTTGCAATCTTCACCAATTTTCACGCCGCGAGCGGCTGCGATTTCAGCGGTAACTTTTGCACCCGGTAGTATCCCACCATGACCGGGTTTCGCCCCTTGTGATAGTTTGATTTCTATCATGCGAACCTGAGGCAGACTAGCATTGGCGACAAAATTGGTTTCAGAGAATCGGCCGAATTCGTCACGGCAACCAAAATACCCGGAGCCGATATTCCAGATCAGGTCGCCACCAGGTTTTTTATGGTGAGAACTGATGCCTCCCTCACCGGTGTCGTGGGCGAAGCTCCCGATTTTGGCCCCTTCATTTAACGCCAGCACTGCATTGGCTGATAGGGCACCAAAGCTCATTGCCGAGATGTTCAGAACCGATAACGAAACTGGTTGTAAACACGCGGGTCCGCCCACTGTGATCCGAAAGTCCATGTCTGTAATCTTGCTGGGTGCCATCGAATGGTTGATCCATTCGTAGCGATCACCGTAGACATCGATTTGTGTACCAAATGGCCGTTTGTCACTTTGTTGTTTCGCACGTTGATAAACGAGTGATCGTTTGACACGAGCGAAAGGCGCTTCTTCTGTGTCGTTCTCAAGTAAATACTGTCTGATTTCGGGTCTGATAAATTCAAGAAAGAATCTGATGTGACCAATGATTGGGTAATTGCGCAAAATCGCGTGGCGTTGTTGCTTGAGATCTCTGAAACCGAGGATGGTTAATAACCAAAACGAGATAGCCACGATCAGCCAGTAGGGCGATCCCAGAACGGCACCGACTGAGCCAAGTGCCGCACCTGCCATGGCAATCCAGAGTGCAAAGTTTCGTGATGCAAGCAGTGCCATGAGTGCCTCGTCTGCAGTTATATTTGAGCCAAATTTAACAGATGATTTCTGGTTTTGGTGTCTTAAGACCAGTCATGTAACAAAGGGAGTGGCCTGTGAGTGCAATGGGTGTGTCAATAAAAGTGGGTGACTGGCAAACCTTGCAAGCCGATGCAATGCCGATCAGAGAGGCAGTATTCGTCGTTGAGCAAGGAGTGCCCTTAGACGAGGAAATTGATGCTATGGATGAGCACTGCTTGCATGCAGTGGCATACGATGAACAACAGAGGCCGCTGGCGACGGGTCGCTTATTGCCAGATGGTCATATTGGTCGGATGGCCGTTCATTTGCATGCCCGCAAGCGAAATATCGGCAGTCTTGTGCTCTCTGAATTGGTTGAGGAAGCGCGCAAAAGAGGACATCAGGTTGTGATCTTGCACGCGCAAGTGCACGCCACTCATTTTTATATCAAGCACGATTTTGTTGCAGAGGGGGATGAGTTTCTCGAGGCAGACATCCCGCATATAAAAATGACGCGTCAGCTGACGCCTTTTGCGTGAGTATTTTCTTGTGATTTTGTAATACAGCTTTGCGGAGCAATATGCTTTACACTTCGGTGGTGCCCAGGAGAGGACTCGAACCTCCACACCTTGCGGCACACGGACCTGAACCGTGCGCGTCTACCAATTCCGCCACCTGGGCCCTGCAGTATTCGCTCTTGCAGTATCGCTCTTTCAATTGCGCAAATGTAGACTTAATTCTGCTGCAATTTAATCAAGCCTTCAATTATAGACGAGATTCACACTTTGGCAAATCGCCCACCCCACCCAGCAAAGAAAATCCGAGTAACTAGCGGGACCCCCGAGCTTCCGGCGGACTTCGATCCTGACGTACCTAGTCGGGAGCAAATTCTCGAGACTTTACGCAAATCTGCTGCACCACTGTCTGCCGACGAGCTAGCAATAAGCATGGGTGCTGATCGAGAGGAGACCCGGATTGGTTTTGATCGCAGGCTAGCCGCGATGGAGCGCGATGGCCAACTTTTGCCTAATCGCAAAGGCCTGCTGTTGCTTGCTAACAAGCTTGATTTCGTGGCCGGCCGTGTACAAGGCCATCGCGACGGTTTTGGCTTTTTAGTCAGAGACGGCGGCGGTCCCGATATCTTTTTATCGCCACGCGAGATGTTGAAAGTGCTGCATGGCGATCGTGTCCTGGTCAAGCCTAGTGGTGAGTATCGAGGCAAGCCAGAGGGCACCATTGTTGAGGTGATTGAGCGCCGGACAAATCGTTTGGTCGGCCGGTTTTTAAACGAACGTGGCTTGACCATCGTAGTGCCGGAAGATCAGCGTATCAAGCATGACGTGTTGATTCCTCCGGGTGATACCGGCGGCGCACAGCATGGCCAAGTGGTGTCAGTTGACATCATCGAACAGCCAACTCGACATTCTCAACCGCTCGGCCGAGTAGCTGAGATTCTCGGTGAAATAGATGACCCAGGTATGGAGATCGAGATTGCAGTGCGCAAGTTCGATGTGCCGGTTGACTTCAGTGAGGCCGCTCTTCGTCAGACTGAAAAGCTGCCCGATGCCGTTAGACGGACAGACTTGAAAGATCGCGTTGATCTGCGTGATGTCCCGTTCATTACGATTGACGGTGAAGACGCACGGGACTTTGACGATGCCGTCTACGCAGAGCAAATTGATATAGGCACAGCAGGTCGAAAGCGTCCCGCCTGGCGCTTGCTTGTTGCCATCGCAGACGTCAGCCATTACGTTACCCCTGACGATGGTCTGGATATCGCGGCTCGTGAGAGAGGCACCAGTGTGTACTTCCCTCGACGTGTGATTCCCATGCTGCCTGAGAAACTCTCGAATGGCTTGTGCTCGCTTAACCCTAACGTTGATCGCTTGGTGCTTGTGTGCGACATGGTTATCAACGCAACGGGTACAAAAGCCGGCACCGTAAGCGCCTATCAGTTTTACAACGCGGTTATTTACTCGCACGCCCGTACGACCTACAACCAGGTTTGGGAGTCTTTGCAACAGCAAAGTGGGCCAATGGCTAAAAGCTTATCCAAGGTCATGCCGCAGATTAACGATCTGTACCAGCTGTACCAGCTCTTATATCAGGGTCGCAAAGAGAGGGGCGCGATCGACTTTGATACGGTCGAAACCAAGATTCTTTGCAACGAGTTAGGTCGCATCGAGCAGATCGTTGGTTTGATCCGAAATGATGCGCACCGTCTGATTGAAGAGTGCATGCTGGCAGCCAATACCTGTGCAGCCGACTTTATGTTCAGAAGTAAGCATATCGGACTCTATCGTATCCACGAGGGCCCAACACCCGACAAGCTCACCTCCCTGCGCGAGTTCCTGCGCACGCTAGGTCTGAGTTTAGGTGGTGGCTCTGATCCAAGTGCCAAGGATTATGGTGAGTTACTTGAGAAGGCACGTGGCAGACCCGATTACTCTCTGTTGCAAACGATGTGTTTGCGCTCGATGCAGCAAGCAATTTACGGCCCCGACAACATGGGTCACTTTGGTTTGTCCTACCCAGCTTACACCCACTTTACATCACCGATTCGCCGCTATCCTGACTTGCTAACGCATCGTGTGATCAAGGCGTTGTTGAAAGGGACGAGATATCAACCTGAGCTGGCAGGACATGTATCTGCCCCCGGGGCTACGCGCAGCGAACATGAACATGACGTCTGGGAAAAACTCGGATTGTTGCTATCAGCAAATGAGCGACGTGCGGATGAAGCGTCACGCGATGTAGAAGCCTGGCTTAAATGCTGGTTTGTCAAAGAGCGGGTGGGTGAAACCTTTAGTGGCAAAGTTACTGGGGTTGCTAGTTTCGGAATCTTTGTCACCCTTGATACGTTGCACGTTGAAGGGATGGTGCACGTGTCAGAGCTTGGCACCGAGTACTTTCAGTTCAATGAATCTCTGCATGAATTACGCGGAGAGAGAACGGGGATGCGCTATCGCTTGACCGACTCCGTGCAAGTCCAAGTTGCCCGAGTCGACCTTGAAGCCAGACGCATAGAGTTCCGTCTGGTTGCAGGTACCAGTTTCGTGTCGTTGCGAAAGCAGGCCAATCGTACTGAAGAGGTTCCGTTTAGACGAGTAAAAAAAGCAGCCTCGTCCAAGCCTGCCGAGTTAAAGGGAACAACCGCTAAAGTTAGACGAGCAGAAGCTAAAAAGACAGCAAAGATGGATTCGCGCCCTCCCTCACGAGGTGCCCGAAGCGGAAAAAGCGCAAGTGTGAAAAAATCCGTTCGTAAGCCTCGTTAGTTGACGAGCTTGAACGGATAGTGATCGCATAAGGTTCATCATGGCTGCAACACAAGTGCTGGCGGGTTTTCACGCAGTTATTGCCCGTCTCAGGCAAGCACCTGCTTCGGTAAGAGAGCTCTATGTGGAAGCTGCACGTCGGGACAAGCGGATGCAGAGTCTCATCGAACTGGCCAACTCCACAGGTTGTGCTGTGCATCCGGTCAGTATGGACAGGCTAGACGGTCTCACCGGTGGCTCTCGTCATCAGGGAGTCGTTGCGATTGCTGATCCGAGAAAACTGGCGGCAGATCTGGATGAGGTGCTTGACACGTTATCTGCGCCGGCACTCTTGCTGATTTTGGATGGTGTCACGGATCCACATAACCTGGGGGCTTGTCTGCGGACGGCGGATGCTGCAGGTGTACATGCCGTCATCGCGCCTAAAGATCGTGCGGTTGGTTTGAATACGACGGTGCAGCGCGTTGCCTGTGGCGCGGCAGAATCAGTGCCGTATATTATGGTTACTAATTTGGCTCGCACTATGCGTGACATTAAAGATCGCAATATCTGGTTGGTTGGTACAGATGATCAGGCTACGCAAAGCATTCATCAAGTTGACGTCAAAGGGGATATCGCTTGGGTCATGGGTGCCGAAGGCGAGGGCATGCGACGATTGACGCGAGAGACTTGCGATATCCTTGCGCACATACCCATGCTTGGTAGTGTCGAGAGCTTGAACGTTAGCGTTGCGACTGGTGTGTGCTTGTACGAGACGGTCAGACAACGAAAATAATTTTTTATCGGTAAGCAATACATCATGACTAAATACGGTTTTACGACAAATATTCTGCATGCTGATCGACGCAATGATGTTGAACACGGTGCCGTGCATAAGCCTATCCATCCTTCAACACAGTACGCCTATGCCGATTCAAGAGAGTTGGCGGCTGTCTTCCAGGGCAAAGCAGGCTTTACCTATTCGCGTCAAGGCACACCGACAACAGACGCGCTAGACAAAAAAATATCCATCATGGAGTCTGGCGTCAGCAGCTTAACCTTTGCTTCGGGCATGGCGGCTTTATCGGCTTTATTCACAACGCTCCTGCGGAGCGGGGATCATCTGGTGTCGAGTCAATTTATATTCGGCAACACCAGCAGTCTCTTTGGGACGTTGCAACAACTCGGTATCGAAATCACGCTAGTCGATTCAACCAATGTTGAAGCAGTCGCGGCAGCGATCAGACCCAACACCAAAATGGTGTTTACTGAAACGATCGCCAACCCTGGCACTCAGGTTGCTGATCTGAAGGGTATTGGCGATTTATGTCTGTCAAAGAATATTTGTCTTGTTGTAGATAATACGGTTACCTCTCCGTGCTTGTTTCAAGCTAAATCGATTGGTGCATCGCTTGTGATGAACTCCTTGTCCAAACACATCGGTGGTCACGCTAACGCCTTAGGCGGATCGCTCACTGATACGGGCTTATTCGATTGGTCGACGTTTTCCAACATACTGGATGTCTACAAAAAGGGCCCTGCAACAGGCTGGGGACTGACGCAGATCAAGAAAAAAGGCCTGCGCGATATGGGCGGTACTTTATCTTCAGACGCAGCTCATCGCATCGCTGTGGGTGCCGAGACGTTAGCGTTACGTATGGATAAGATTTGTCGTAACGCAAGCGCTTTGACACGCTACCTGGCTGACCATCCGCGTGTCGCAAAAGTTTCGTACCCAGGCTTGCCGAGCCATCCACAACATGAACGCGCCAAACAGATCTTTGGTGATCGCTACAGTATGTTGTTCGCACTTGAGTTGGCCGACGGAATTGATTGTTTCGAGTTCCTCAATCATTTGCAGATTGTCATTCTTGCAACTCATGTCGGGGATACACGGACGCTGGCATTACCCGCTGCACATACGATCTATTACGAGATGGGCCCGGCCCTGAGAGCACAAATGGGTATTGCCGATAGCTTGATTCGTGTATCCGTTGGTATTGAAGACGAGCAAGATTTGATTGATGATTTTGCACAAGCTTTGGCGAAATGCTAACTCGCCCCAAGTCTGTTGCCATGCGTTGTTGACGACAGCTGAAGTAAATTCGACTAAGCGTTATCCCGCATTTTTTTACCTACATGTCAATTGGACAGAAAATTTTTGTTCTATGTTGCCTGAAAATACGGCTTTTACGCTGTTTTTTTCTTGACAGCCGCCTTTACAAAAGGCTTAATCTTATTTCGGAAAGATCAGATCGATTTTTTGATTATTGTGTAATCCGAAACTGATTGTTTTACTTGGTAGTTTCTTCTGCCAGATTTATTGTCAACATCACACAGGGGTAAACCTCAAATGAATAAAACCGAACTGATTGACCACATTGCCACCAAGGCAGACATTTCGAAAGCTGCTGCAGGTCGTTCGCTCGACGCGATGATTGCCGCCGTTAAAACCACCCTTAAAAAAGGCGGTACGGTGACGTTGGTTGGTTTCGGTACGTTTGCTGTAACTGCTCGCGCTGCTCGCACAGGTCGTAATCCACGCACCGGTGAAGCCATCAAGATCAAAAAAGCAAAAGTGCCAAAGTTTCGTCCAGGCAAAGCATTGAAAGACGCGGTTAACTAAGCCACGCGATTTGCTAAAAAGATGCGGTTCGCTATAATGCGAACCGCATTTGTTTTTCTGGGTCGTTAACTCAGTTGGTAGAGTTCCTCGCTTACACCGAGGCTGTCGGCGGTTCGAGTCCGTCACGACCCACCATCAAATATTTGTCTGTCCAAGGCAAGCTGTACCAACTCCCCCTTAGATCTTGATGTTTCCGCTTGGTTTCAAGATGTAAACTACGCATATGCGCATCCTTGTCATTGAAGACGACGCCACTTTGGGGCGAGCGTTACAAGAGTATTTAACCGATCAGGGTTATGTTGTTGACTGGGTTGACGACGGCCAGAAAGGTATGGATGTTCTCCAGCACCATCAATACGATTTATCTGTGCTGGACCTAAGCTTGCCGGGCATCGACGGGCTTCAAATTCTGACAACTCTTCGTGGCAAGGGAAACAATACGCCTGTGCTCATCTTGACCGCTCGAGACGGTTTGCACGACCGGGTAGCTGGTTTGGATGCCGGGGCCGATGATTATTTAACCAAACCCTTTGAGCTCATTGAGTTCGCGGCGAGGGTGCGGGCTGTGATTCGCCGACGGATAGGGTTGACCCATTCGGTCATTGAATTTGGTGGTTTGTCGTTTGATCTTTCTAACCGTGAATTACGGGTAGCAGGCAATCGTCTTGCGTTATCAGTCAGAGAGTTATCTGTTTTAGAAATGCTCCTCAATCAGTCTGGCAAGGTCGTCACCAAGCAACAAATTGTTCAAGCTTTGTCGGCGATCGACGCCGACTTTAGCGAAAATGCGGTTGAGGTTTACATATATCGACTTCGCAAACGGCTGGAAGGCACTGGCGTTCTGATTCAAACCATTCGCGGCTTTGGTTACAGTTTAGATGTCGAATCCCAGACACACGAGTGACACGAGCATTTCGTTTTTACGCTCGGGGTCCTTAGCCAGGCATTTGGTGTGGCGTTTGTTGCCGCCGGTTATCTTGCTGGGTACGCTAGATCTCTTTGCCACGTGGCTGATCACGCACAAGTTTGAAATTGAAGAATGGGCTTTACAAGATATTTTCTGGTTAATGCTGGCAGGGCAACTGGCTTTGCTGACCTCTCTGGCGTGGGTCATCCTTAGAGGCGTTAGGTCTGGATTACAAGCGGTAAACCAGATAGCCGCCCAGATGGCTTTGCGCTCTGCTGAAGATTTAAGCCGTTTGAAAGTTGAAAGCTTACCGAGCGAGCTCGGGCCTCTGATTCGTCACACTAACGACCTGCTCGACCGATTAGACGAGTCGATTGCGGCTCAAAAACGATTTATCGGCAATGCGGCACATCAACTAAGAACTCCTCTTGCAGGTCTGAGGCTTGAGTCCGAACTGATGCTGGCAAGAGAACTGGAGCCCGATATCAGAGAGCGTGCAGAGCGGATTAAATCGGTCAGCGACCGAATGATTCGGCTAGGGCAACAATTACTCGTCCTTGCTCGCGTCGATGCTCAAGCCGGTCCTCAGGATCACTTTTTGAGGTTAGATCTCTGCGAATGGCTGCGCAGTGCCGGTTCGCAGTGGTGGCATAAAGCTAAAGATAGCAAGATTAATTTACTGATTGACGCACCAGAGCAACCATTATGGATAGATGGAGATCCCGTTTTATTGAATGAACTTCTCGGTAACCTGATCGATAATGCTTTGCGGTATGCTTCGGGTGCCAGTTATGTGCGTTTGCACATAACAGAGACTCCACCGACTCTCGCGGTAGAAGATGATGGTTGTGGTGTGAGCCCGCAAGAGCAGGGCCGGGTCTTCGAAGCTTTTTACCGGTCGCCTGACGCGACCAGTGAGGGCTCTGGTTTAGGGTTAGCGATCGTGCGCGAAATCGCCCGCGCGCACGGTGCTTGGTGGAATATTGTCAGTCGACCGCAGTTTGCCGGGACGCGATTGACAGTGGTGTTCCCCGGGCCACGCATTGGGGCGCAATTAAACAGGTTGGTAAAAATTAATGTCATCCGATAAATCTTCCTCAGGCAATGCTGGTGCGTCGACGCCGGCTTCGGCGCTGATAGTCGGCGCAATCGGTGTCGTTTACGGCGATATAGGTACCAGTCCGCTATACACCCTGAAGCAGTGTCTGGAAGGCTACGAACATTTCTCGCAAGAACAAGTGTTTGGCACCTTGTCTTTGCTGTTCTGGATGCTGATGGTTGTCGTTTCAATCAAATATGTTTTATTTATTTTACGAGCCGATAATAAAGGCGAGGGCGGAACGATGGCCCTCATGGGGCTCGCAGTCAGAGGGCGCCCCGCTTGGCAGAAGGCTTTGCTGATTGCGCTTGGTACCTTTGGCACTGCGCTGTTCTATGGCGACAGCATGATTACTCCAGCGATCTCTGTGCTGTCCGCGGTCGAAGGGATCAGTTTGATCTCTCACAGTTTTGAGCAATGGGTGATCCCGATTTGTCTGGTGATCATCATTGCATTATTCGTGATTCAGTCGCGTGGCACCGCAGTAGTCGGCAAATTATTTGGCCCTGTCATGTGCATCTGGTTTCTGGTGCTCGGCGCAATGGGGATCTGGCAAATTGCTCAAACTCCAGAGATATTGAAAGCGTTGAATCCTGTTTACGCCTTCAATATTATTCACGCGGCACCGTATCGCACGTTTGTTCTGTTGGGTTCGGTAGTGCTGGCTTTGACTGGCGCCGAGGCACTGTACGCAGATATGGGTCACTTCGGTCGCGGAGCGATCCGCAAGGCTTGGTTTGCCCTTGTGTTACCAGCATTAACACTTTGCTACTTCGGGCAGGGCGCACTGTTACTACGCAACCCCGCTGCGATTGAAAATCCTTTTTATCTCATGGCGCCCGCCGCTGGTTTGATTCCGCTCGTGATATTTGCGAGTATTGCAACGGTGATCGCTTCGCAGGCCGTCATTTCTGGCGCATTTTCGGTCACTCGGCAAGCTGTCCAGCTTGGATTCTGGCCTCGTATGGATGTCCAACATACCTCCGAGCGCGAAGAAGGCCAAATCTATTTGCCACGGGTCAATTGGTTCCTTTGCCTGGCAGTCATTGCTCTCGTATTGATTTTTCAGAAGTCGGATAACCTTGCCAACGCCTATGGCTTGGCCGTTACTGGCACGATGCTTGTCACAACCATCCTGGCGTTTGAAGTCCTGTTGCGTAATATTTCCCGTCTCAAGAAAATCCTGATGTTCTCTTGCCTGTCGGTGCTAATTGCGGTGGATGCCTTGCTCTTTACATCCAACTCGCTCAAGTTTATCGAGGGTGGTTGGTTGCCTCTACTGGTGGGTGTGGTGATCTTCTGCTTTATGATGACCTGGCGTAATGGCCGAGCCTTATTGGCAGAAATCCAGTTGCGCGACCGCCAGCCTCTCGGTGATTTTATGGCTATGCTCGAAAATCATCCGCCAGCCCGTGTAGATGGGACCGCGGTGTTTTTGTCTGAAGCGATAGGGGTTGTGCCTCCCGCTTTCTTGCATAATTTGAAACACAATAAAGTGCTGCACCAGCAGAATTTATTTGTGCATATCAAAGTAGCGGATACGCCGTTTGTTCAGCCCGAGAGTAAATTCAATTTCAATGCACTCAGTGCCAGCAGCTGGGAAGCCACTGTTACCTATGGCTTTAAAGAAGAGCCTGATGTCCCTCATGCGCTCGAGCAGCTTGGGCAATTGCACACTGAGGTTAATCTCGAACCCATGCGCACGTCTTACTTCCTGTCGCGTGAAACTCTGGTGGTTATCAAGAAATTCTCACTTATTTCAGTGCGCAATCGCCTGTTCTCGCTCATGATGCGTAACGCAACGCGCAGCACCCGCTTCTTCAGGATCCCGCCTAACCGGGTAGTAGAAATGGGTACGCAGATAGAAATCTAGGTCTGGCTCAGCAAAAAAAACCGTGTTGATTATTCGTCAACACGGTTTTTTTCATAGCAAAATTTACTAATTAATTTACTTACGACCAGCCTTGGCTTCAATCCGCATACGCAACGCGTTCAACTTGATGAAGCCAGCAGCATCAGCTTGGTTATACGCGCCACCATCATCGTCAAACGTTGCGATGGTTTGATCGAACAGTGTGTCTTTCGAGTCACGAGCGACGGTATACACGTTGCCTTTATAAAGCTTCAGGCGAACCCAGCCGTTTACTTGTTGTTGTGTCGTATCAATCAGCGCCTGTATTGCACGGCGCTCTGGTGACCACCAGTAACCGTTATAGATCAAGGAAGCGTAGCGTGGCATCAAATCATCTTTCAGATGAGCGACTTCGCGATCCAGTGTGATTGACTCAATGGCACGATGACCTTTGAGCAAAATGGTACCGCCCGGGGTCTCATAACAGCCGCGTGACTTCATGCCGACGTAACGATTTTCAACTAGATCAAGTCGACCGATACCGTGTTTGCCGCCTAGCTCATTGAGTTTTGTTAACAATTGCGCGGGTGACAAGCGCACGCCATTCAGGGCGACTGGATCACCATTCTCGAATTCCATATCAAGATATTCTGCCTGATCGGGAGCCGCTTCAGGCGAGACCGTCCAGCGCCACATCGTCTCTTCGGCCTCTGCCTTGGGATCTTCGAGGTGACGGCCTTCAAAACTAATGTGCAGCAGGTTAGCGTCCATCGAATAGGGCGCACCACCATTTTTATGCTTCATGTCGATCGAGATACCAGCGGCTTCTGCGTAGGCAAGCAGCTTCTCACGTGAAACCAGATCCCACTCGCGCCACGGCGCAATCACTTTGATCCCGGGCTCAAGCGCATAATAGCCAAGCTCAAAACGGACCTGATCATTGCCTTTGCCGGTCGCGCCGTGAGAGACCGCCTGAGCCCCTACCTGCCGAGCGATTTCAATTTGTCGCTTGGCGATCAAGGGGCGAGCGATGGAGGTGCCTAGCAGGTATTCACCTTCGTATACGGCGTTGCAACGGAACATCGGGAAAACAAAATCCCGAACGAACTCTTCCCGTAAATCGTCAATGAAAATTTGTTCAGGCTTAATGCCAAATTTGATAGCTTTTGCGCGAGCCGGTTCAAGCTCTTCGCCTTGTCCAATATCGGCCGTAAAAGTCACGACTTCACAGTGATAGGTATCTTGCAACCATTTAAGAATGACGGATGTATCCAAGCCGCCTGAGTAGGCCAAGACTACTTTTTTGATATCGCTCATGAGTAACTCTGTATAGATGCCAACGTATGATTTTAACCCCAAGCAGGGAGCGTCGTTCCGCTAGCTCAGATGTCCGAGCAGCAGGAACTCCATCAGGGCTTTTTGCACATGCAACCGGTTCTCTCCCTCGTCCCAAACCACACTTTGAGGGCCATCAATCACCTCTGCAGTGACTTCCTCGCCTCTGTGTGCCGGCAGGCAGTGCATGAAAAGGGCATCGGGTGACGCAGCCGCCATCATTTCCTGATCAACGCACCAGTCCGCGAAAGCTTTGCGGCGGTCTTCGTTCTCTGCTTCGTACCCCATACTGGTCCAGACATCGGTGGTAACCAGGTGGGCGCCTTCGCAGGCCTGCATCGGATCTGCAAACTCTTTTAAAACCTCCGGGCCGACACCAGCAATGCGGTTTGGATCTAGTTTGTAGCCTGTGGGAGCACTCACGTGTAGCGTAAAACCGAGCATTTGAGCGGCTTGTATCCACGTGTAGGCCATATTGTTTGCATCACCGACCCATGCGACGACTTTGCCAGCAATGCTGTTCCGGTGTTCAATAAACGTAAAAATATCAGCAAGTACCTGGCAGGGATGGAATTCGTTCGTTAATCCATTAATAACCGGTACGCGAGAGTATTCAGCGAAGCGTTCGATGCGAGTTTGTTCGAAGGTCCTGATCATGACCAAATCGACCATACGCGACACAATCCGTGCGGTGTCTTCAATAGGCTCTGAGCGACCGAGTTGTGAATCCGTGGTCGTTAAGTGGATGACTGATCCCCCCATTTGATACATACCAGCTTCAAAGGAGACGCGTGTGCGGGTGCTGGCTTTTTCAAAGACCATCGCGAGCGTGCGATCGTGCAACGGTTGATGCGGCTCATAGCGTTTGAATTTGCCCTTTATGATTCGAGCACGATCCAGCACATAGCCCAGTTCAGCTGCGCTCAAATCTGCAAACTGAAGAAAGTGCTTCAAGGGTTTTGTTGAGGGGCTACTATCGACCATGCTTAGACTCCGGTGCTAATCCGCAAGCGCGTGTAGAGGCGCGCGAAGGGAAAACTTCAATCATATACAATTCAGGCAGCAGCGTCGTGTTTATTGTTAAACACGTTGCCTGAATGCGACCAGACGGGTTGTGCATGACAACAGAAGTGCAGTTTTTCGTTTTATACGGTGTGACAGATTCAGGTGCCACGTTCAGACCTAGTGATTGGGCAGAACGACTGGCGGGGGTACTTGCCCCTTATCGACCTGCAAATTTCACTAAAAATCACATTAGCTATTCACCTTACGTGACACCAACCACGCTGGCCGGGGTCAAAGCCGTGATTGTTGATGAGCGTCTTCGTGAACTTGAACCTCTTGCCTGGAAATTCGTTCACGATTTTGCAAACGACAACGGGCTCAAAACAAGTTTTGGCCCGCATCCACAATCTCACTAGATTGGTTTTTTCTTAAACGGGTGTAACGACTTTCCCTGTTTTAAGAAAAGTGTCGATGTTCTCAAGGACCAGGTCGAGCATTGCTTGTCGCGTTTCAACGGTCGCGCTGGCAATATGGGGCAGTAAAACGACGTTATCCATCGTTTTTAAGGCGTCAGGCACTTTGGGCTCTTTGTCAAAAACATCAAGTGCAGCACCACCAAGTGCGCCTTCAGCCAGCACTTTGACTAAGGCTTGTTCGTCGATGACTGAACCACGAGCGATATTGATTAACATCGATTGAGGCCCTAGGGCTCGCATGACTTCTTCGTTAATTAGATGGCGCGTGCTAGCCCCGCCAACTGTTGCAATCATCAGGAAATCACTCCATTTTGCTAACTCAATCAGTGAGTCAAAGTACTGGTAGGCAACGTCATCGCGCTGACGCCGGTTGTGATACGCAATTTGCATATCGAAACCAAGACCGCGCTTAGCGATGGCTAAACCGATGTTGCCGAGGCCGACGATACCGAGTTTTTTTCCGCTAACACGCATACCCAGAGGTAGGCTGGCTGTTTTGTTTTCCCAGTGGTTGGCTCTTACGAAGCGATCGCCCAAGGCAATTTGCCTGGGACAAGCGAGTAACAGACCCCAGGCGATATCTGCAACGCAGTCATCCAGGACTTCTGGGGTGTTGCTTACTTGAATGTTTCTTGCGTGTGCTGCATCAATATCGAGAGTGTCATAACCGACGCCCCAGCTACAGATGGCTTTTAAATTAGGTAAGGCATTAATAATATCTGCCGAGATCCCAGTGACAGCGGATGTGACTGCGATCTCAATATCTTGAGCGTGCTCACGGAGGTAAGCGGCTTGATCGGGAGATTTCCAGAGTGGTAATACGTCGTACTTCTCTTCTACCGCAGCATTTGCGACTGGTGAACCAGAGAGAGAGCCGATTTGAAGTATGCGAGGTTTGCTCATATTGGATGTATGTTTTTGTGCGTTGGGTTGGACCAGCGCACTACTTTACATCCAATTACGACCCAGTGGCAGAAAGTTGCCAGCGGGCCCACGTTGACCAGTTAGGCCAGCGATTTGATAGCAGCTGACAGGCGGCTCTTGTGACGAGCGGCTTTATTTTTATGAATGATATTTTTATCAGCGACGCGATCAATGATGCTTGTCGTTTTTTGCAAAACCAGATTGGCGGCAGCTTTGTCACCAGCCTCGATAGCTTCACGTACACGTTTGATCGACGTACGCAGCATCGAGCGCAGACTTGAATTGTGCTTGTTCAGCGCTACCGATTGGCGGGCGCGTTTACGGGCTTGGGCGGTATTTGCCATGAGATTGCGATTTCTTACTGTTAGTTAGGTTGGCAGGGGGTTACCCTGTGAAGCCCTCTACTATAGCATTAAGCCCATGAATTGCAAACCATTATTCGGGTTTTGACTCTGTTTTGCGACGTTCTGGCATGAATTCTGCAGTTTTCCAACAGATCACGCCTTGCCACTTAATAAAACCCTTCGTGTCTAGTTGCTCGGTGTGCGTCTGAAATCTTGCACTTTTATGCCGACCAACCAGAGAACCGCTAAATACACGAAGCCAGAAATCGCCAGAATGAAAGCCAGCATACCGATCCGCGTAAGGGGTGCCGCTTGCAGGCTAAACCAGTCTAGCTGTGATGACATTAGGTGCAAACAGCCGCCCATGGCCAAGAGCGCTATCAAGATCCTTGCCGTAAAGATCAACCACCCCTTTCGTGGTCGGTAGACTTGTTTACGCATCAAACCAACGAGCAGTGCGATTGCGTTGAGAGTCGCCGCCACACTGATAGACAGCGCCAGCCCGGCGTGAGCAAAGAGAGGAACAAAAATCAGATTCATCGCCTGGGTCGCAATCAAAACGTAGATTGCGATTTTTACCGGGGTACGAATGTTTTGTTGGGCATAGTATCCAGGCGCCAATACTTTGACCGCGAGCAGCCCAATCAAGCCTACCGAGTAGGCGATGACCGCAATTTCAGTCTGCTCGACGTCAGCCGCGTGATAAGCGCCGTAGTGAAATAGCACTGAAACTAAGGCACGCGGGATCAGCATCATCGTCACTGCAGCGGGTAGCCCAAGCATGAGGACGAGCTTCAAGCCCCAGTCCAGGAGATTGCTGTAGTTGCTATTCGACATATCCGCACTTGCTTTTGAAAGCGACGGCAGCAGCACGGTGCCTAAAGCGACGCCAATCATTGCGGTGGGAAACTCCATCAAGCGATCGCCGAATGAAAGCCAGGTCACACTGCCCGGCCTCAGCCATGTAGCAATATTCATGTTGATCAAAAGGGATATCTGCGCCACAGAGACCCCCACTATTGCGGGCAGCATCTGCCGCATGATTCGTTTAACCGTGTGATCGCTGAGGGCATCCTTGAGGTTGATCCCCAGGCGAGGGCGCAAACCAATCTTGCTTAGCGCGACCCACTGTATCGTCAATTGCAATACTCCTCCGATCATCACGCCAATTGCCAAGGCGTAAATCGGTTGAGCGAGATAGGGCGATAAGCCAAAAGCGGCGCCAATCATGGATAAATTGAGTAAAACTGGCGTAAAAGCCGGGATAGCAAATTTGCGCCACGTGTTGAGAACGCCTGAAGCCAGGGCCACCATGGACATGCATAGGATGTAGGGGAACATGATGCGTGTCATCGTGACAGCTGCACTGAAGGTCGCTTCGCGACCTGGTGCGGTAAGCCCACTGGCCATCAGACTTAGCAGGATGGGCGCAGCAATGACACCTATCAGGGTGACAAGCAACAAGACACTAAACAGTGCTAGCGCAACACGATCCAACAATATTTTTATTTGCTGTTCATCGTGTTTGCTTTTGGCCTCCCCCAAAATTGGAATAAAAGCTTGGGAGAATGCACCCTCAGCGAAGAGCCGTCTTAGCAGGTTAGGGATGCGAAAAGCCACCCAGAAAGCGTCTGTCAAAGGCCCCGCACCAAATGCTCGAGCAATAATGACGTCCCGACCGAGGCCTGCGATTCTCGATAACAAGGTGAAACCGCTGACAAGCGCGGTCGCTCGCAACAGGCTCATGGTCTCAGAACGCGTTGCTTCAAACTAAAGCGTCAAAAATTCGAGCTTTTATTTCTTCAACTGATCCCAGGCCTTCGACCTTTCGATAGCGTGGTGCCTTGGCAGCATCAGTCGCCGCCCAGCTTGAGTAGTAATCCACCAGCGGCCGTGTCTGGTCGCGATAAACAGCCAGTCTATGTTTGACGGTTTCTTCTTTATCGTCTTCCCGCTGAACAAGAGGCTCACCAGTGATGTCATCCAAACCGTCTACTTTAGGTGGATTGAACTTCAGGTGATAAGTTCGTCCGCTCGCTACATGAGAGCGTCGCCCGCTGATGCGCTCGACGATATCTTGCTCTGGCACGGCGATTTCGACGACAAAATCCAGCGCCACATCTGCGTGTTTGAGCGCATCAGCTTGAGGAATAGTGCGTGGGAAGCCGTCAAACAGATACCCTTTTGCGCAATCAGCTTGCTGCAAGCGATCTTTAACCAAGCCAATGATCAGGTCGTCAGACACCAAGGCGCCGCTATCCATGATTTTCTTCGCTTGCATTCCGAGAGGTGTGCCAGCTTTTACTGCTGCGCGCAGCATATCGCCCGTCGAAATCTGCGGTATGCCGAACTTTTGCGTAATGAATGCGGCTTGTGTACCTTTACCAGCACCAGGTGGTCCGAGCAGGATGAGGCGCATGAAAACTCCCGATTCTTATATTGATTAATACCGGCATTATGCCGCAACAAAACGGCACTTGCTTCGCATACTTAGTAAAACTTACTGTGAGCGCTCGAGTATCGCCCGTACACGAGCGAGGTCTTCTGTCGTATCCACACCTGCAAACGGTCTTGTTGGCAATATTTTGACAGCTATCTGATAGCCATTTTCGAGCGCCCTGAGCTGTTCGAGCGACTCAACAGTCTCAAGAACGCCTGGTGCAAGGGTTGGGAAAAGCCTCAGAAACACGCTGCGATAGGCGTACATCCCAATATGATGGAGCGCCGGCAGAGCAGGTGCCAACACTCTTGCCCCATCGGCAAGCGCATCACGATGCCAAGGGATAGGCGCGCGCGAAAAATAAAGTGCATGCTGCTTCGCGTTACAAACAACCTTGACGACGTTGGGATTAAACAGTGCTTCTGCATCGTGGATGAGCGCGGCACAGGTCGCGATGTGCGCATCCGGGTTGTCGACCAGGCATTGGGCGACAGCATTGATCATGTCTGGCTCGACCAAGGGCTCGTCACCCTGCACATTCACAACAATGTCCTGATCGGCTAAACCGAGAGCCTCTGCAGCTTGTGCGAGCCTGTCTGTGCCGGTCAGGTGTGTTGTCGAGGTTAGCAACGCTTGGATGCCGAAGCTCGCCGCTGCTGAAGCGATATCCGGGTGGTCAGTCGCAATGACTACCTGGCGGGCATTCGATAACAGGGCGCGCTGTGCCACTCGCACAACCATCGGCACGCCGGCCAGATCCGCCAGCATTTTGCCTGGTAGTCTGGTTGAGGCATGTCGCGCGGGGATGATGACACTGAACGGAGTGGCCATCTCAGTTTGCTTCAGCCTCGCCCAGTTCGACCGTATCGTCGAGCTTTTTAGCCTCGTTTTCTAGCATGATGGGAATCCCGTCTCGTATTGGGTAGGCAAGTCGATCTGCTTTGCAGATAAGTTGCCCCAGAGATCGATTCAGATTCAGGCGACCTTTGCAAATTGGGCAAACAAGAATGTCAAACAGGCGAGTATCCATAAATCCTATTGTAATCCCAAGCTTTTTTTGTTGCGCTGAATTTGAGTCAACTTGCTGTCGAGCCAATCGCCAAAAGTTTGATCTTCAAAGCGGGTGTCGACCTCGACTGACCAGAGTCGCTGATCAAGCTTTGGGTCGCACTTGATTGCATCTTTTGCGGTGATGAGAATAATTGGGCAGTCGATTGAGGCTAAAAACCCGGGATCAAGCGCTCGATGGTCGGTTAGTGCGACAGTTTTGGTGAGTGTGAGGCCAAGTTGCCGAAGTCCTTTAAAAAACTGCGCTGGCTCACCAATGGCAGCGGCCGCACATATTCTGGTCTGAGTGTGTCGAGCCAAAAACGTATCGAGCTTGAGTAGTTCTTGTGTCGCTACATGCCGTATCCCTAGCAGGTCTTGATACATGGCCAAGTGGCGGTTTGTGGATGGAGTCGGCGGTGTCTGGTCTTCTTCGCTCTGTTTGCTACCTCGGTGGTTGGTGATGACGACGTCAGCAGCCATCAAGCGGTGAACCCCTTCGCGTAACGGTCCAGCGGGTTGTACCCAGCCGTTTCCAACCCCCCTGTGATCTTGCACAATGACTTCCAGATCACGGGCGAGTGCCAGATGTTGCAAGCCATCATCGCAGATGATGACGTCAATATCGGGATACGTAGCGAGTAGCTTGAGAGCGGCGGTTTCCCGTTTGCGAGCAATACAAACGGGCACCTGAGCCATACGAGCGATCAACGCAGGCTCGTCACCAAAAATATCTGAACTAAGAGCGCCGGCACCGCACTGGGGCTCCCGCGCTTGCTGAGCGCCATAACCGCGACTGATCACACCGGGATGCCAGCCTTTAGCCTGTAAAAGTTTAACGAGCCCTATGGTTGCGGGTGTTTTACCGGTTCCGCCAGCGTAGAGATTGCCGACAACAAGAACCGGCAATGAGCTTTTAAAGCGTGAGGCGTGGATATTTTCGTAATACCAGCGTCTGATGAAGAGCAAGGCCTCAACCAGCACAGCCAGTGGGACTAAAGCACGGGTAACTACATTACGGGTAAGCCAAAGCCGGTGCACGAACGAATGGAGTGACGCTGTCAGCCCCACGAACTTCAATCGCGCGCCTGCGTCGCGAAGTTGACGTGCCCAATTCCTGCGCGCCTCGCGGCTTGCATTGCAGTCACGACGTACTGATGCGGTGTCATGGCATCGGCGTAGATGACGAGTGTGGACTCCTCGGGTTTGGGACTCGCTAGCTTCAATGCCGCCGCGATCTCTTCTAACAAGCCGCCTACCAGGAGTTCGCCCTGCAACGCGAACTGGCCGCTCTGGTTGATGGCGAGAATGAGCTCCTGGGGCACTTTTTCGGTAGTGCTGGCTTTGGGCAGCGAGACTTTCAGCGCAACATGCGGCGCGAATGTGGTCGTAGCAGCCAGAAAAATCAGCATGACCAGCAAAATATCGATAAGTGGAATCAGATTGATATCCGGACCGTCTGTCTCATGCTCTGACGTAAATCGCATCGCTTCAGCCTCGCGACCCACTTGAAATGGCATCATTGAGCTGACGCGAGGCCTGTTCCATCTGGATCAGCAAACTGGCAACTCTCGATTTGAAGTAGCGATGTGCCATCATTGCGGGTACTGCGATCACAATCCCGAATCCCGTGTTGTACAAGGCCGTGGAGATACCTCGAGCCAGTTGGGTTGGATCGGTTCCATCTGGACGATAAGATCCAAATATTTCAATCATGCCGACGACTGTACCAAACAGCCCCATCAGCGGTGCGATGCTCGCTATCAGGCTCAGCAAGGGCAGGTAGCGGTTGAGGTGGTGAGCTTGTACGCGACCGACATCTTCAATGGCCAGTCGGCGCTGCGATGGTGGGAGATCACTTCTTTTGTAGGTTTCGACCAATACTGCCCCCAAAGGCGATGCGGCAGCAATTTTCGAGAGCGTAGCCGCATGATCGTTACTTGTACGCAAGGTCTGCAACATCGTGGCTGCAAGTGACGAGGGGACGATTCGTTGGGTGCGTAGGCTCATAAATCTCTCAATGCTAATAGCGACCATCGCTACTGAGAGGATTATCAAAAACCAGATAGGCCAACCTGCCTGTGAAACAATAGACTGCAAAGCGAACCTCGACGTGGTGAAATGGCGTTTAGCCGACCGCTATCGTAAGGGCGAGAGTATCAATCTGGCAAGTGTTGTTCTTGATCAAGGATTATCCACAGAAGCTGTGGATAATTCTGTGTGTATCCCCCGCAAACGTGGATATTTGTGGCTTTTGACGAGGCTGATCAAAAAATACACAATTACGTAATATTTCTAAATTTATTATATATATCAACGACTTAATTTTTTTTTGATGATGAGTATTTGTAAATCAGCGAAAAAATATGATGTGGCTGAATGACTTACCGTCATTTGGCAAGCTCTGTGGACATATTTAGCTCTGGAACGCTTATGACAATTGGAAGTCAAGTAAACGGGCGTGAATTAACGCCACAAATTATGACAGTTTCAAGACTAAATAAAGTGGTGCGCGAAATACTTGAAACTGACTTCGACAACGTGTGGGTTGCTGGCGAGATTTCGAATTTCACGCCCGCCGCATCAGGTCACTGGTATTTCACGCTAAAGGACAACGTCGCCTCCGTCAGGGGCGTTATGTTCCGGACACGAGCGATTGCGACGGGTTTCATGCCAAGAGCCGGGGACGCAGTCGAAGTGCGGTGCAGACCGACCTTATACGAGGCTAAGGGCGAGTTTCAGTTGCAAGTGGAACAAATGCGCAAAGCGGGGCAGGGAAGTTTGTTTGAGGCCTTCCTAGCGCTAAAAGAACGGTTACAAAAAGAAGGCCTGTTTGAGCCGGCGTACAAGCGCAGATTGACAGGGCGCCCGCGCGCGATCGGGATCATCACTTCTTTGTCAGCTGCTGCATTGCAGGATGTGCTGACAGCCCTTAAGCGGAGGGCACCGCACGTGCCAGTCATTATCTATCCCGCCCTGGTGCAAGGCAGTGAGGCGCCGCTGCAACTACGTCAGGCCTTGGCGACTGCCTGCGACCGAGCTGAGGTGGATACGCTTTTGTTGGTCAGAGGTGGAGGCAGTATCGAGGATCTATGGGCTTTTAATGATGAGGCCTTGGCGCGAGATATCGCTGCCAGTGTTATCCCGGTGGTAACTGGGGTGGGACATGAAACTGATTTCACGATTGCAGATTTTGTTGCTGACTTGCGAGCGCCCACGCCAACGGCTGCAGCAGAGCTTGTCTGCGAAACCCGGGACGAGCTCTTGGCAAGAGTTAGCGAGGCAAGCAGAGCCATCTCTCGGACGCATCAGCGCCTGACAGAGAGGCTCTGGCAGCGACTTGATCGAGCGGGGGCGGGCCTTGTCTCGCCAGCACAGAAACTGCAACTTCAAGCAGAGCGAATCAAATCACTGACACAACGCCTGATTGCGGCAAGTGAAAAAAAACAGTATTCCGTCAAGGTTCGCTTCGATACAGCGAGGCGTGCGATGATCCATGCTCGGCCGAGCGTTTCCGCAAAAACGCTTCAGGTCGACCGGGCGTTTGAAACACTCACGTCGGCGAGCCTGCAACAACTCATGAAGCTGCGTGCGCGACTAGAGGCTGCAAATGCCCAAATCAGAGCCTTAAGCCCTGACCACACGCTCGCTCGTGGTTACGCTATTGTGTTCGATTCGGGTGGTGCCGTAGTTCGCTCGAAAACCTCGATCTCGGCTGGCCAGCAGCTCTCCGTACTGGTGGGAGATGGTGGCTTTGAAGTTAAGGTTTCGACTTGAACACAAACACGATTCGTCCGATACAATAGACTTCTTTAAGTGCCTTTTGTTTTGTCTTAAACCTCTCTAGGATTTTGCTGCGATGGCTCACACGCTCCCCCCACTACCTTATGCGATGGATGCACTGGCACCCACGATTTCAAAAGAAACACTTGAGTTTCACTACGGTAAGCACCATCAGACCTACGTGACCAACCTGAATAATCTGATTCCTGGTACAGAATTCGAAGCAGCCTCGCTCGAAGAAATTGTCAAAAAATCTTCAGGCGGCGTGTTCAACAACGCAGCCCAGATCTGGAACCACACTTTTTACTGGAACAGCCTTTCCCCAAATGGTGGCGGCGAGCCGACAGGCAAATTGGCAGATGCTATTACTGCTAAATGGGGCTCTGTTGCAGCGTTCAAAGAGGCTTTCAACAAGTCTGCTGCCGGTAACTTCGGTTCAGGCTGGACCTGGCTTGTCAAGAAAGCAGATGGCTCACTTGATATCGTCAACACCAGCAATGCTGGCACACCGCTCACGACTACTGATGTTGCCTTGCTGACCTGTGATGTCTGGGAGCATGCCTATTACATCGATTACCGCAACGCTCGTCCAAAGTACCTCGAAAGTTTCTGGTCTTTGGTAAATTGGTCATTTGCTGCCCAGAATCTGGGCTAAGTGAGTTTCGCCCAGTTTAAACGGGGCGAATCGGCGGCTGTCCAGGCCGCTATCTTGCCGACGCAATCGATAAAAATTGGCCCGGTCATTCCGGGCCAATTAATTTAGTGCAAGATTTAAAGCCCACCTATTGATTTGCCGGCTGAGATACCGTGTTTGGCAAACCAGCCTTCCTCCATTTCGAGCGTGTACAGTACTGGCTCAGTCGAGCAATGCGAATTTTCAGTCATCGGTGCCATATCGGCAATATTGGTGATGATCCCATTCGCTTTGATAAAAGCAATGGATAGCGGGATTTTTGTATTTTTCATCCAGAAACATTGCACGTTGGCTTGCTCAAACACAAACAGCATGCCGTGATTTGGTTCGAGCGACTCTCTGAACATCAAGCCTTTCGTTCTAGCTGCGTCGTTGGCCGCAATCTCGGCTGTGATCACGTGCATGCCGGCGGTTAGGCGTTTGACGGGCAACACTTGTGCCGTCGCTGATTGTGTGCCTGCTAATAACAAAGACAAGACAAGCGCACCCATCCGACCCAAACTACCAAGTTTGGTCAATTTTCTTCCAAAAAACATAACAACCTCGCGCAAAGGGGAATAAACCCCTTCAGTTTAAGCGGCTGTGATGTTTGTTGCTTGCTTACCTTTAGGGCCCTGCGTGATTTCGAACAAGACTTTCTGGCCTTCTTTGAGCGTTTTGAAACCGTTCATCTGGATAGCCGAAAAGTGCGCGAACAAGTCTTCGCCACCGTTATCGGGTGTAACAAAGCCAAACCCTTTGGCGTCGTTAAACCATTTAACAGTCCCGCTTTCTTTGACCCCTGTACCTGCATCTGCATCTGACATACCGACTGCCTCTTCGCGTATTTAGATAAACTACAATGAAACTGTAGGTAAACCGTTTGTAACAAAAAATCAGAATTTTGTGACATCTCGCACGTAATGGATTGCCCTTATATCAAACATGGCCACACGAATTGATCTGCCTCCCGATTTAGTCGTAGAGAAGCAAACTACTCGCACGGCGCCGCCGCCGATGTATTACGTGCTATTGCTGAATGACGATTACACGCCAATGGAGTTTGTGGTGCATGTTTTGCAGAAGTTTTTTGCAAAAACCGAAGAGCAGGCCACACTTATCATGTTGCAGGTTCACCACGAAGGAAAGGGTGTCTGTGGCATCTACCCGGAAGACATCGCAGCAACCCGAATTAGTCAAGTTTCTCAATATGCTAGGGCACGACAACACCCCTTACAGTGCGTGATGGAACCTGCCGATCCAGCGTAAATTTGTCTAAAACATTACAAATTGTGTGTGCAAGTCTCATTTTATTGCGCGAAAGGCATAGAATGAAATCGTGAAAGTAATTATGACGAGAAGGACGGAGGAAACATGATTTCCCAAGAGCTTGAAGTGAGCCTGCATATGGCGTTCGTAGAGGCCCGCTCTGCTCGGCATGAATTTATTACGGTTGAGCATTTACTGCTTGCCCTGCTTGATAATGCCGCTGCAATCGAAGTCTTGAAAGCGTGTTCCTGCAATTTGGATGACGTGAGGCAGAACCTGCGCAAGTTCGTGACTGACAACACGCCAGTCATTCCTTCAGGCGCCGAGGTAGACACACAACCAACACTTGGATTTCAACGCGTGATTCAACGTGCGATCATGCACGTCTCTGCTGGCGGCGCTTCGAAAAAACCCGTCACTGGCGCGAACGTGCTCGTTGCCATTTTTGGTGAAAAAGATTCGCACGCGGTTTATTACCTGCAGCAGCAAGGCATATCCCGTCTGGATGTGGTGAACTACATTTCCCACGGCATTAGTAAGCAAGCAGCCGCCGAGTCCTCTCCCTCTGCCAAAGACCCTCAGTCGATAGGCGAAGAGGCCGCCGATATCAAGCAGTCACCGCTTGATCAATACGCGCAGGATCTCAATGCCGCTGCTATCGCAGGTCGAATTGATCCGCTGATTGGTCGCGAACACGAAGTTGAGCGAGTCATTCAGATTTTATGCCGTCGTCGGAAAAACAACCCGTTACTCGTCGGCGAGGCGGGTGTAGGTAAAACGGCGATTGCTGAAGGTTTGGCCTACCGAATCACTCAACATGAAGTACCCGAGATTTTGCAAGACGCTCAGGTGTTTTCGCTGGATATGGGTTCTTTGTTAGCGGGTACCAAGTACCGCGGGGACTTCGAGCAACGGTTGAAAGCAGTATTGAAGCAACTAAAAAATAACCCAAATGCTATTTTGTTTATTGACGAAATACACACTTTGATCGGTGCCGGTTCTGCCTCTGGTGGCACACTTGACGCGTCGAACTTGCTAAAACCCGCACTATCTTCAGGACAGTTGCGCTGCATCGGGGCAACGACCTATACCGAATTTCGAGGTGTCTTCGAAAAAGACGCGGCGCTGTCTCGGCGCTTCCAGAAGATTGATGTTGCTGAACCGAGTGTCGAGCAAACCATTCAGATATTGCGAGGCCTAAAAGGTCGGTTTGAGAGCCATCATGGTGTCAAGTACTCTGCAGCCGCTTTGACTGCTGCCGCTGAACTATCCGCCCGGCATATCAATGACCGTCATTTGCCTGACAAGGCGATCGATGTCATTGACGAGGCTGGTGCCGCTCAACGCTTATTGCCAAAATCCAAGCAGAAAAAGGTAATCGGTAAAGTCGAAATCGAGGGGATTATCTCCAAGATTGCCCGTATTCCCCCTCAGACGGTCTCTAGTGATGATCGTAGCAAACTCGCAACCCTGGACCGGGATTTACGGACAGTGGTGTTTGGTCAGGATGCAGCTATCGATGCTTTGTCAGCGGCGATCAAGATGGCCAGATCCGGGTTGGGTCGGCCTGAGAAGCCAATCGGCGCCTTTCTGCTGTCTGGACCAACTGGCGTTGGTAAAACAGAGGTTGCAAAACAGCTTGCTTTTACCCTTGGTATTGAATTGCTGCGCTTCGATATGTCGGAGTATATGGAGCGCCATACCGTCTCGCGTCTGATCGGCGCGCCTCCGGGATACGTGGGTTTTGATCAGGGTGGTTTGCTGACTGAGGCGATACACAAGCAACCGCATTGTGTCTTGTTGCTGGACGAAATCGAAAAAGCGCATCCTGAGGTATTCAATATCCTGCTCCAGGTGATGGATCATGGGACACTCACGGATAACAACGGTCGCAAATCAGACTTTAGAAATGTCATTATCATCATGACAACGAACGCAGGTGCAGAGGCAATGAGCAAACCAAATATTGGTTTCTCTAACACGCGAGCGACTGGTGATGAAATGGCTGATATCAAACGCCTCTTCTCTCCCGAGTTTCGTAACCGGCTTGACTCAATCGTGCATTTTGCGCCCTTGTCAAAAGAGGTCATTCTGCGAGTGGTGGACAAGTTCTTGATGCAACTGGAGGATCAGTTGCATGACAAGCGTGTAGAAGTCACGTTTACAGATGCGTTGCGGCAACATCTTGCCAAGACGGGCTTTGATCCCTTAATGGGCGCACGACCAATGCAAAGACTGATTCAGGACACGATTCGTCGGGCCTTGGCGGATGAACTGCTGTTTGGTCAATTGGTCGACGGCGGAATTGTCACAATCGATGCAGATGAAGATGGTAAAGTGCTGCTCTCCTTCGGAGATGTGCCAGTTAAGGCGTCAAAAACACCAACTGGATCTGATCAGGAAACAGAGTTAGTTCACTAAAGTAAAGGTAGTTGATGGCGCAGCATCTTCATTGTCACGGGTGCGGCGCTCAATACGAGCGCCAAACCTTGCAGGCTGGCGAATGGTCAAGATGCTCGCGTTGCGGCACGACCCTTGAGATCTTTTCCTCTATGACGCCGGATTCTTGGCTGGCTTTATTGCTGGCTGCACTGATCGGGTTAATTTTCGCAAACGTATTTCCTGTTGCTATCCTTGGCTTTCAAGGACTTAAACAGAGCGCAGGCTTCTTTGACGCAGTGCGCATCACCTGGTCCTCTGGCTACGAACCCGTTGCTATCATGACTTTTGCAGTGGGTTTTTTCTTCCCACTTGTTCACCTATTGTTGTTACTTTGGGTTTTTGTACCGCTAACCTTCAAGCGCTTGCCACCTCATCTTGGAGTGGCGCTGATTTGGATCGACCATTTAAAGCACTGGTGCATGGTTCCGGTTCTGTTAACCGGCATTCTTGTTGCCTCAGTCAAGATGGCTGATTTGGCGTCATTGAGTCCTGAATTTGGTTTTTTTGCCCTGGCCTTCGCTGCGATTTTGCTGACGGGCATCGGTCGGTTGGATAGTCACAATATTTATTTGATGATTTTAGATTTAGGCCTTCCGGTCGCCCATCAAGCAGCTGTCAAACCACCATCACCCGCGGCGATAAGCCGCTCGTGGGCGTTACTCTGTTCTGCCGTGATCCTGTACATCCCAGCAAACATGTTTCCGATCATGAGCATCAAAGGGGTTACAGGTGATTCATCTCACACAATTATGGGCGGGATCATTGAACTCTGTGAGTTAGGTTCTTGGGATATTGCAGCTGTTGTATTTATTGCTAGTATGCTTGTGCCCGTCTTTAAATTGGTCGCGATGGGAGCGCTAGTCTGGCAAGCGCAACAGGGACATGTTAGTCAACTTGAAGAGCGTACCCGGTTATATAAATTTGTGGAGATCATTGGGCAGTGGTCGATGTTGGATGTATTCGTAGTGATATTGTTAAGTGCATTGGTGCAATTCGGCTCTTTAATGAGTATTCAACCCTCTGCAGGTGCCGCTGCTTTTGGTGCCGTTGTTGTACTGACAATGCTGGCCGCAATTGGTTTTGATCCACGACTGGCATGGCGTCGGGCGGGACACAGAAGTTTTTTAAACTAGAGAGGAACCGGGATGCCGGATTCGCAAAAAGCGTCAGAAAAAATATTGCCTAAACCAGTCGTTTCGCGCAAGCCGAAACGCAACCTTGCCTGGATTTGGTTAGTGCCTATTGTGGCAGTGCTGATTGGTCTGTCGATAGTCTGGAGCTCCTACAATAAACGCGGGCCTACCATTACGATCAGTTTTGGTACTGCAAACGGACTGGAAGTAGGCAAAACTCAGGTGCGCTTTCGCGATGTGATCATTGGTATTGTCAAGGATATCAAACTCACCGATCATCGCGATGGCATTCTGGCCATCGTAGAACTGCAAAAAGAGGCGCAAGGCTTTGCGCAAGAGGGAGCGACTTTTTGGGTGGTCAAGCCTCGCATTGGTGTTGGTGGCGTGTCAGGTCTAAATACTTTGTTGAGTGGATCCTACATTGCTGTTGACGCGACTGATCCAACCAATACAGAACCCAACAAGAAAAGCTTCGTCGGTTTAGAGACACCGCCGCCACTTTTTAACGATCAGCCAGGTACCGCCTTCAAAGTCAAAACTAGAAATCTTGGCTCGCTGGAGCCAGGTTCACCTGTATATTTCAAGCGCATCCAGGTTGGTTTAGTGACCGATTACGAGCTTGATCCGTCGGGTGATGCGGTCATGGTTAAAGTTTTTGTACATGCACCCTATGACAAGTTTGTCACCAGAACGACTCGCTTCTGGAACGCGAGCGGTATCGACGTAAATATTGGCGCTCAGGGTGTCGAGGTTAATACTGAGTCACTGATGTCTATTGTTGCTGGTGGGCTTGCCTTTGAAAACTTCGGTACCAAAGCTGACCAAAAGCCGGTTGACAAAGAACAGCCTTTTAAACTCTTTGACAACATTAAAGAAGCGAGAAATCAACCCGAAGGCTTGATGATGCCAGTGGTGATGAAATTCGCGCAATCAACTAAAGGCCTGGTCAAAGGCGCACCGATTGACTTCAGAGGGGTTGATCTCGGCGTCGTTGATGATGTGCAAATTTCCTTTGACCCAAGCACCGCGACATTTTCCACGGTAGTCACGGGTAGCCTTTACTTTCAACGCCTGGGTAAGGAGTACGAACGTATCCTTGATGAGAAACGTAACTTAGAGGAAGTGACTAAGACCATGTCGGATCTAGTTGCGACTGGTATGCGTGCCCAATTACGCGTGGGTAATATTTTGAGTGGTCAGCTATATATCACCCTGGCTCAGTTTCCCGATGGGAAAAAACTTTCTGTTAAGCCTACCTTACCTTTCAATATGCCGACAAGGCCCTCTGAAAGCATTGAAGAGTTGCAGTCGCAGATCGGCAGCATAGTTAGCAAACTAGACAAAATCCCTTACGAGGAGATTGGCAGCAACCTGAACATTGCACTCAAACAATTTAACCAACTGGTAGGTAACCTTGACAGAGGCGTGGCTCCAGAACTCACTCGAACTTTGAAACAGCTGACTAAAGTACTTGAAAATGTTGATGTTTTGGTCGCACCAGACAGCGCGCTACCTCAAAACATGACCATCATGCTTGAGGAATTAACCAGAGGTTTGCATTCGATCCGCAACTTTACTGACTCGTTACAAACGCAACCTGATTCGCTTATTCGTGGTCGTAATACCAAAACATACTCGCGCGAAACGCTTGGAGCACCGAACCGATGAAACACGCTTTAAAAATCTTATGTTTGATGGGTCTGCTTGTGCTGGTGGGTTGTACTTCGACACCATCGAACTTCTACACCTTGATGCCTTTGGGAATAGACGAGCCGATTACTCTGACATCGAATAATGTGGGGCCTTACGTTTTGGGTGAGGTTGCAGTCCCTGCTGATATTGATCAAACATCACTAGTTGTTCAGGACAGCGATGGCCGCTTGCTAATGCTTGAGTATGATCGTTGGGCAGCACCAGTGTCTGCACAACTGCAAAATGCGCTTTCAAAGAGTTTGACGCAAAACCTGGGTTTCCCACCTGTCCATAATTTGAATGTGGCAATTAACGACAAGCGCAACACGCGTGTTCGCGTTGCGGTGCAATCGTTTGACATGCTCCCTGGCCGTTACGCTGAATTATCCGCGGCGTGGCAAATAAGCTTTTCAGGAACTGACAAAACCATTAGTTGCTTTGCTCAGTTGCGTGAAACGGTTAATCCAGGGGTATCGGAATTGGTTGCTGCGCAGAAAAAGAATGTAAATAAACTAGCTGGCTTGATTGCAATAGTTTTGAAGGCTAAGGCCGCAACGAGCTCTCCAGTTTGTCAGGCGATGTAGCCTGTTTTTGCCGGTTAGGCAGTACCTGTACTGCCAAAGCCTCCAGTCCCGCGATCAGAGCTGGTGAAGTCATCGACCAGGTTGAACTGCGCTTGTACAACAGGGATGATGACTAGCTGTGCCAGCCGCTCGAGCGGCTGTAAGGTGTAAGCGGTCTGACTTCGATTCCAGGCAGAGACCATCAAAGGCCCTTGATAATCAGAGTCAATCAAGCCTACTAGATTGCCCAGCACGATCCCGTGTTTATGGCCTAGTCCTGAGCGCGGCAAAATGACTGCTGCATATTCTGGATCTGCGACATGAATAGCCAAGCCTGTTGGTATTAAATGAGTAGCCCCCGGCTCAATGAGCAAGGGCTCATCGATGCAAGCCCTTAAATCAAGGCCTGCCGATCCCTGAGTCGCATAGGCGGGTAGTTGGTCGCGCATGCGGGAATCGAGTACTTTTACGTCAATTGTTTTCATATCGTCGACATCACTTAATTCGATGAACCTGCTTGGTTGATTATCATTTTTGTGTGTTTGTTAAATATTAGCGCGACCGAGTCAGGTTAAGTAACACGGCATCGCTCGCCTCAGCAGCCATATAACCCGGTGCTAACAACACGGGAACCCAAATCACAGCTGAGAGAATATTAGCCATCTGAAAGCGCCAGTGACTCATACCCAAGGCGCCCGCCACGGTAGGGATAGTGCAGCGAATCGGTCCCATAAATCGCCCTGCGACAATTGATACAAATCCATAGCGCAAGAAAAACAATCGGGCTCTGGCGACTGTGCGGCGGTGCTTCTTGAGTAGCTTAATTCTCAGCAGCGGTGGGCCCCACCAGCGACCGATCCAATAAGAGATGGCATCGCCCAAAATTGCACCACTGACGCCAGCAAAAAGAACTGGTGACAGTGGTAATACGCCGCTACCGAGTAGGCCACCAGAAACCAGGAGGAGAGTAGTCCCAGGGACGAGCATGCCCAATAAAAGGACCGATTCAGCAAATGTGACAAGGAAAACTATCCAGGCTGCCCATTCGCGATGATCCTGAATTAACTGCACGGCTTGATGTGTGAGCGTATCCAAGATTTAATCAGCTCATGCGACTTTTTTGAATCATCAAGCAGTCGGGATCCTATCGGCTATTGCCTGAACAATCAGGTCTGCCACGTAGGCCTTATTACCTGAAGGTAAGGGGTGTTCACCCTGATCGTCAAAAATTGCGACGGTTGTGTGATCAGTATCCATAACCTCTTGAGCAAGGTTGCCGATCAGCATGGGTATGTTTTTACGTAACCGCTTCTCGTGCGCGTATTGCGACAAGTTTTCAGTTTCTGCTGCAAACCCAACGCACCATGGGCCATTGGGCAGAGCCGCTACTGTGGCGAGAATGTCTGGATTAGCCTCGAACTGAAGTGACGGTGCTTCGTTCGCTTGCCCAGTCTTCTTGATTTTGTTAGGTTGCGCATTGACCACTCGCCAATCTGCCACGGCCGCGACGCTAATAAAAACGTCACTATCATGAGCGGCCAGCATGACCTGATCAAACATCTGCAGAGCGGTTTGAACTTGAATCCTGGTCACGCCGTAAGGGCAGGGCAGTGCAGTGGTACCTGATACCAAAGTGACTTCTGCGCCGGCTTGTCTGGCAGCGAGCGCGATTGCATAGCCCGTTTTGCCAGAGGAACGATTGGTCAGCACACGCACGGGATCGATTGGCTCAGACGTGGGTCCTGCAGTTATGAGAATCCGTTTGCCAGCAAGCCGTTTAGGAGTAAAAAAAGACAAAGTTTCTGCCAGTAACTGATCCGGCTCAAGCATTCTCCCATCGCCCGTTTCACCGCAGGCTTGTGCTCCAGAGCCGGGTCCGAGAATGACCACGCCATCTTCGCGTAACTGTTTCACGTTTCGTTGTGTCGCCGGTGCCGCCCACATCTCGCGATTCATTGCTGGAGCGATTAGCAGAGGGCATTTGCGGGCGATGCAAAGGGTTGCGAGCAGGTCGTCGGCATGCCCATGAGCAAGCTTGGCGATAAAGTCTGTCGAGGTCGGTGCGATGATGATTGCATCGGCACCCCGACTCAAGTCAATGTGCGCCATGTTGTTCGGGATACGAGCATCCCATGCGCTGGTAAAAACAGGTCTGCCAGAGAGGGCTTGCATCGTTACTGGCGTTATGAATTGTGTGGCTGCCTCAGTCATCACGACATCCACGGTTGCGCCACGCTCAATCAGGCGTCTGACGAAATCCGCACTCTTGTAACAAGCAATGCCACCCGTCAAACCGAGCACTATCCGTTTATTTTGCAGATCTTGCATAAAAGCCTCGCAGGATTTCATCGAGTACCAGGAGAATTGCGCCACATGAAATGGCAGTATCTGCCAGATTAAAGGCGGGGTAGTACCAGTCTCGCCAATAAAACAGTAGGAAATCTATCACATGGCCATGCAGGATGCGATCAATGACATTGCCGACTGCTCCTGAAAGAATTAAGGCTAGCGCTAACATGAAGCGTTTCTGTTCCCTATGCCTCGTCATCAGCCAGCTGATGATAACAATTGCGACTATCCCTATAGCGATAAATAGCCATTTTTGCCAGCCACCGAAATCAGCGAGAAAGCTGAACGCTGCACCTTTGTTGTATAGCAAGGTAATGTCGAAAATCGGCAGGACTTTGATTCGTTCACCGAACTGAAGCAAACTTTCCACATAGAGTTTCGACAACTGGTCAAGCAGAATCAATCCGCCCGAGAGCGCCAGCCAGCCAATCAACCGTGCGCTCCCTCATCAAGATTATCAGCACAGCGTTTGCAGATCGTTGGCCTGGCCGGATCAACGCCAACATCCGGGGTGAGATGCCAGCAGCGTTCGCATTTCGTGTGACTACTCGCGACCACATCGATCTGCAGTTCACCTGACCCTTGCTTTACCGTCGCACGCGAGACAATTAAGATGAATTTCAACGAATCTGCGACGCTTTGAAGCAAATCAAGATCTGGGCCGCTAGCCGAAATGTTGACCTCGCCTTGTAGCGATGAGCCAATCCCGCCGGCAGTGCGCAAATCCTCAAGCTTGCGTGTGACTTGTGCGCGAATTTCTCGCAGACGCGCCCAACGGCTTTGCAGTAATTCTGCGTTCTCGATTGAGGGTAATGAGTGGTAAGTGTGGGTGAAGATGGTGACTCTGTCCTGAGCACTCGCCTGACTTAATGTTGACAGGCAGAGTATCCCCCACGCCTCTTCAGCGGTGAACGATAGTATCGGTGCCATCAACTTCAGCAAAACCTGAGTGATGTGGAGCAGAGCCGTCTGAGCAGAACGCCTGCCCAGACTTTTAGGCGCAGAGGTGTATAGGCGATCTTTCAGCACGTCTAAATAAAATGCTCCAAGATCCTCAGAGCAGAAAGTCTGCAGACGAGACATGGCTGGATGAAAATCGTAAGCTTCGTAATGAGCGAGGATCTCAGCTTGCATGGTCGCTGTCATGCTAATCGCGTATCGATCTATTTCTAACAGCTTATCAACGCCGACGACGTCAGTCGCAGCATCGAAGTCAGAGAGGTTCGACATCAGAAAGCGAAGGGTGTTGCGGATACGGCGATAACCTTCAACGACTCTTTTTAAAATCTCGTCAGAGATCGTCAGTTCACCCGAGTAATCAGTGCTTGCCACCCATAAACGCAAAATCTCTGCGCCGAGGCTGTCGGATACCTTTTGAGGTGCGATCACATTGCCAACGGACTTGCTCATCTTGCGACCCTGACCGTCTACGACGAAACCGTGAGTCAACAAGGCTTTGTATGGTGCTCGCCCGTTGAGCATGCTACCGGTCAGTAAGGACGAGTGAAACCAGCCACGATGTTGATCCGAGCCTTCCAGATATAGATCAGCTGGCCAACTCAGGCTCTTGCCGTGTGAACCAGTGCTGCCATTACCTGGGCTACCTAAAACTGTCGCGTGGGTGGTGCCAGAGTCGAACCAGACGTCAAGTGTGTCGCGATTCTTTTCATATAAATTGGCCTCGTCACCAAGCAGTTCAGCGGGGTCGAGGGCCTGCCAGGCCTCAATACCCCCAAGTTCAACGCGTTTTGCGACTTCTTCAAGCAGTCTTGGCGTTTCAGGGTGCAACGCACCTGTCTCGCGGTGGATGAAAAATGCCATTGGTACGCCCCATTGCCGTTGTCTGGACAATGTCCAGTCGGGCCGGTTGGCAATCATGGCATGTAAACGTGCGCGACCCCAGGCAGGATAAAACGCAGTTGCCTCAATTGCAGCAAGTGCCGTCTCGCGTAGCGTTTTGCCGCCATCTTTGGGTGTGACGTCCATGCCAGCGAACCATTGACTGGTAGCGCGATAGATGATTGGTGTCTTGTGACGCCAGCAATGCATATAACTGTGTCGATGTGGCTCCAGTTTGATCAGGGTGCCAGCTAAATGAAGGGCATCAACTATTTTAGGGTTGGCATCCCAGATGCTCAGACCGCCAAATCCTGCCAGCGTTGAAGCGTATTTGCCATCAGCCATGACAGGGCTAATCATGTCGCTGTCTTTCACACCATGTGCTTTGCAAGACAGGAAATCCTCGATACCGTAGGCAGGCGCGGAGTGCACGACGCCAGTACCGGTATCAAGGGTCACATAGTCTCCTAGGTAGATCGGTGACAAGCGGTCATAGGCCGCGTCAAATCTGGCGAGTGGATGATGAAAATTAATCAGCGCTAAAGCTTCACCATTGCAGGTTGCAATTGTGTCGCCTTCGAACCCCCATTCTTGCAAGCAGGCTTCGACGCGATCTTTTGCCAGCAGCAACAACTCGCCTGTTGGCAGCGGTGATGAGAGCTTGACCAACGAATATTCAAATTCAGGATGGATGTTGATGGCTTGGTTAGACGGAATCGTCCACGGCGTTGTTGTCCAGATAACTAAAGCCCCATCACCGACGTCTGCCAGGCCAAATGCTCTGGCAAGACTTGCCCGATCTGCGAAAGGGAAGGCAATATGTACCGCAGGATCTGTGCGGTCCGCATACTCAACCTCTGCCTCCGCTAAGGCAGATCCGCAGTCAAAGCACCAGTTGACTGGCTTTAGCCCTCGAAAAACATAGCCTTTTTCCAGAATCCGACCCAAGGCTCTGATCTCGTCCGCTTCATTGCCAAAGGCCATCGTCATGTAAGGATGGTCCCAATCGCCGATCACGCCGAGCCGGGCAAAATCCTTCTTCTGACGGCTGATCTGCTCGAGCGCATAGGCCCGAGCTTTTGACTGGACTTCGGTTACGGGTAAATGCTTGCCGAACTTTTTCTCAATCTGAATTTCAATCGGCATGCCGTGGCAATCCCAGCCAGGCACGTAGTTGGCATCGAAGCCAGCCATGTTGCGACTTTTGACGATGATGTCTTTCAGAATCTTGTTGACGGCGTGGCCAATGTGAATGTCTCCATTGGCATACGGTGGGCCGTCATGCAGCACAAACTTGGGCCTGTCTTTGCTCGCTTCACGTATTGCCTGATAGACGCCTTTCTCTCGCCATTGTTCAACCCACGCAGGCTCCCGTTTAGGAAGGTCGCCGCGCATCGGGAAAGGCGTATCGGTAAGATTGAGGGTGTTTTTATAGTCCATGAAGCGAAAAATAGGCACGCGCATGCTGCCTGTCGGCATTCATGGCGGCGGTCAAGGTTGTTAAATCGGGAAACTTTTCTTCATCCCGCACGTGTTGCAGGAATTCCACTCTCACAAGTTTACCGTATGCGTCCATCTTGGCATCTAGAACGTGCGTTTCAAGCAGAATTTGACCGTTATCCAGCACAGTAGGCCTGACGCCAAGGCTGGCAATGCCGGGCAGTGGGTTCTCGCTCAGTCCATGCACGGCAACGACATAAATACCCGAGCGGGCGGCGCAACGATCTGTGACTCGCATGTTCATTGTTGGAAACCCGAGCGTTCTGCCAAGTTTCTGCCCATGAATGACGTGGCCAGTCAGCGCGAAGTGGCGACCTAGCAGCGCTTTGGCGCGAACCAAATCACCAAGTGCGAGTGCTGCCCTTACTTCTGAGCTTGAAATTCTATGGCCCTTTGCGTCAACAATATCTGCGTGGGTCTGCACGGATATTCCGTGTTTGGTTCCGATCTCGCGCAGCAGCGCAATATCACCAGCGCGCTTGGCGCCAAATCGAAAATCTTCACCAACCAACAGCCAGCGAACATTCAGTCTCTGTATCAACAAGTCCTCAATGAATGCTACGGCCGACATTTCAGCGAGATGCCGATTGAAACGTGCGATCCAGACTCGATCTATACCGCAACCCAAAATTGTTTGAACTTTGTCGCGCAGACCAGTGATGTGAGTGGGCGTGAGCTCGGGACGCCTGGCTATTTCTGCAAAGTATTCGCGTGGATGCGGTGAAAAAGTCAGCACAGCCGATTGCAGTTGCTGCTCTGCTGCGGCTTTGCGCAAGCGTTGCAACATGCTTTGGTGTCCGAGGTGAACCCCGTCGAAGTTGCCGATCGACAGAGCGGTTGATGACTTACCGTCACCTTTACTGCGCCCGCGCGGCAGCTCGAGCAGCTTAGGCAAAATCGAAGGTGAGATTTGGGGGTTAGAGGTTTCCACGTACGACAGTTTACAATCACAGGTGGATTTGTTTTGAGATCGCTATGTCTGTTGCAGTTCGCCGCCGCTTTGTGGTGCTGATTTCCGGTCAGGGGACCAACATGCAGGCGATCGTGAATCGTTGTCGTAGCGAGCCCCTGGATGCCGACGTGGTTGCAGTTGTGTCCAGCCGAAAGGGCGTGCCCGGTGTTGTCTGGGCTGCCAGCCAGGGCATTGCCACAGAGACCGTTGTCGCTGCGGACTTCTCTTCGCGCGAGACATTTGATGAGGCTTTGGCGGCCTGCATAGACAAATTTTCACCTGACTATGTTCTGCTTGCAGGATTCATGAGAGTTCTGACGCCACATTTTGTAAAGCACTATCAGGGACGACTTATTAATATTCATCCGTCGCTCCTGCCTTCATTTCCAGGATTGCATACCCATCAGCAGGCGTTGGCACGCGGGGTAAAGGTTCATGGCTGTACCGTGCATTTTGTGACAGCGTTACTGGACCATGGACCAATTATTGCTCAGGGTGTGGTGTCGGTGAACGACTCGGACACTGTTCAGTCGCTGGGTGACAAAGTACTGAAGCTTGAACATCAGGTCTACAGTCAAGTAACTGCTTGGCTCTCAAAAGGCTTGGTGAGTTTGACGGAAGATCAGCGGGTTGATGTCAGCGGTATGCCGCGACGAATTTTTTTTGGTGACAATCATGAGTAGTTCAAGTTTTCGGGACTTTAAAGCCCGTCCAACGGGTAAGTCGGCAAAGCGGTCTGCTGACGGTTCAGAGGTCAGGTCAAGTCACATGACCAATGACAAGCGCTCGAGTGCACCCGCTAAACCCAATGTCCGGTTGCCGATGATGGCGGTTCGTATTGAACAAGTCCGGCAAGTACTGGATGAGGTCTTGACGTGGCAGTTTGCCGCTGATTCTGTGGTCTCGCACTGGTTCAGAGCCCACCCCGGCCTCGGGATACGAGATCGGGCGGACGTTGCTGAGGCTGTCTATGATGTTCTACGGCATTTGAGACGCTATCGCCAATTAGGTGAAAGCGGCGTGGGGCCAGCTGTACGTCGTCTTGCCATACAGGGCTTGGCTGCGACCAAACTCAGACAGAACGTCTATGAGGTGCTCGATCCGGGCGAGCAGGCATGGCTAGACAGGATTGATCAAATCGAGCCCAGTTCTTTGTCCCTGGCTGTACGTGAAAGCTTGCCAGACTGGCTGTTTGAGCGTATCAAAGCATTCGAGGATTTACCTTCGCTCGCGCACGCCTTGAACCAGCCTGCTTCGCTCGATATCCGCGTCAATCCGATGAAGGCTGATCGTGACGAGATGCTTGCTGACTTGACTAAGGGCAATGCGGTTAGACATTCACCTGTCGTAACGCCTTACTCGCCTTGGGGGATCCGCCTGGCGGGCCGTCCGTCAATGAATAAATGGCATCAGTTTGAGCACGGACTGATTGAAGTGCAGGACGAGGGTAGTCAACTACTGGCTCTGCTCGTTGGTCCGAAGCGTGGTGAGATGGTGATTGACTTCTGCGCTGGCGCAGGCGGCAAAACCTTGTTGTTGGGTGCCTTGATGCGATCAACTGGTCGCCTGTACGCGTTCGATGTGTCCGCCTCTCGACTTGCAAAGGCCAAGCCTCGCTTTGCCCGAAGCGGTTTATCAAATATTGTGCCGGTCGTCATTGATCACGAGAACGATAGCCGAGTCCGTCGGCTAGCAGGTAAAGCGCATCGAGTACTGGTGGATGCACCGTGCAGTGGCATGGGCACACTTCGGCGCAATCCTGACCTGAAATGGCGTCAGTCGGCGCAGAGCCTTCAAGAGCTGATCACGTTGCAAACCAGAATACTCGCGAGTGCTGCCCGTTGCGTAGCCCCAGGTGGTCGGCTGGTATATGCCACTTGCAGCATCCTGAATGAAGAGAACGAGGCTCAGGTAGAGAGTTTTTTGGCCACCCATCCCGCTTTTGAGCTGGTGGACGCAGCTCCAATCATGATGGCAAGGGCCGGTTTATCAATGCAAGGGCCTTTTCTGAAGCTTCGCCCTGATGTTCATGGCACAGATGGTTTTTTTGCTGCGATACTCGAAAGAAAAAAGATCTCGATCGAAGATGTGAGCGAAATGCCTGAAATTATTGACAAAATAGCTACAGATGATTGATTTTAGGTTAAATACCCTGAAATAAAACTGCCTTTGTGAGCTTGAATCAGCTAAAATTCCAGTCATCACATTTTAATTGAGAAATCTCAAACCATATGCAAGCTATTTTAGATTTTGTGGCGGGTGGTCTGGTTCAAGCTAGCTGGTGGCAAATCACCGTGTACACGCTGGTAGTCACTCACATCACTATTATTTGTGTGACAATTTTTTTACACCGTTGCCAGGCGCATCGCGGACTTGACCTCCACCCAGCCGTCGCTCACTTCTTCAGGGCTTGGCTTTGGCTGACGACTGGTATGGTCACGAAAGAATGGGTTGCGATACACCGCAAGCATCACGCTCGCTGCGAGCGCGAGGGCGATCCCCACTCGCCAATGATTTACGGGATTAATAAAGTGCTGTTCGCTGGGGCCGAGCTCTACCGTGGCGAATCAAAAAATCTTGAGACTATTAGTAAGTTTGGCCACGGTACGCCAGACGACTGGGTCGAACGCAACGTTTATACGCGCTACAGTGCTTCGGGCATCTTACTGATGCTAGCCATTGATCTGGCTTTGTTTGGTGCTATTGGTTTGACGGTCTGGGCTGTGCAAATGGCGTGGATTCCATTCTGGGCGGCGGGCGTGGTCAACGGAATAGGTCATTTCTGGGGCTACCGTAATTTTGCCAGTCCCGATACAAGCACCAATGTTTCACCCTGGGGCATCATCATTGGCGGTGAAGAGCTACACAATAATCATCACGCCTACGGCTCATCAGCGAAATTCTCCAGTAAATGGTACGAGTTTGACATTGGCTGGTTCTATATCTGCTGCCTTAAATCTGTCGGCTTGGTCACAATCAAAAAGGTGGCCCCCAAGCTTAAGCTTGAGTCGGACGATGGCAAAGAGATTGTCGATCAACGCACTTTACAAGGTGTTATTGCGCATCGGTATGAGATCCTGGCTCGCTACTCAGGCATCATGAAAAAAGCTTGCAGCGCGGAGATCAAGCGACTGCAGTCTCAAACCGCAAGCGTCAACGGATCAACCTCTGGCAATGCACAAGCTTTGGTCGCTGCGACACAGTGGATTGGTCGTGGGGACGAAACGCTCTCGACTGCGCAGCGCGAGCGGATTGACGCGGCATTGTCGCAAACTCAGCTTCTCTCGCTCCTCATGCAGATGAGAAATGATCTGACTAAGCTGTGGGATAGTTCGACAGCAACAAGTGATCAGTTATTGCATGATCTGCAAGCTTGGTGCCTTCGCGCTCAACAAAGTGGTATCGCCAGCCTAGAGGAGTTCGCTTTGCGTTTACGCCGCTATGCGGCATGATCGACAAGCTTAATGATCCCCAGCGAGAGGCGGTAACACTGCCTCCAGGGCATGCTCTGGTATTAGCAGGTGCGGGAAGCGGCAAAACGCGGGTACTGACTACGCGGATGGCTTGGTTGATACAGACTGGCCAGACAAGCCCTCTTGGCATTCTCGCTGTGACGTTTACCAACAAAGCGGCTCGCGAGATGCTTGCGAGAATCACCGCCATCATGCCAATCGATACGCGTGGTATGTGGATCGGTACTTTTCACGGCTTATGCAATCGGTTGTTGCGCGCGCATTTCAGAGATGCTGGTCTGCCTCAGGCATTTCAGATTCTCGATACAGCAGATCAGTTCGCAGCAATCAAGCGTTTGCTCAAAGCGAACAATATCGACGACGAGAAATACCCGCCGCGAGATGTTCAGCGGTTTATCAACGGTGCTAAAGAAGAAGGGCAGCGACCTGGCGACGTCGAAGCGTACGACAGTTTTCGCCGCCGGATGATTGAAATTTACTCACTCTACGAGGCTCAGTGTCAGCGAGAAGGTGTGGTGGACTTCCCTGAGCTGTTGCTTCGAGCCTACGAGTTACTCAGCCGAAATGAGCCAATCAGAAATCATTATCAGCGCCGATTTCGGCATATCCTAGTCGACGAATTCCAGGATACCAACAATCTGCAATATCGCTGGCTGACACTATTGGCGGGTGATGGTGCATCGGTGTTTGCAGTCGGTGATGACGATCAGTCAATCTACGCTTTTCGTGGGGCAAACGTCGGTAATATGGCCGACTTTGAACGCGACTTTGCTCGAGGTTCAGTGATCCGTCTTGAGCAAAACTACCGCTCTTACGGCCATATTCTTGACGCCGCTAATGCCCTGATCAGCCACAACACCGGTCGCTTGGGCAAAAATCTCTGGACAGAGCAAGGAGCTGGTGAGCCGATTCGCGTGGTTGAACAGCCCACCGACTTTGCCGAGGCTCAATGGATTGTGGATGAAATTCGTAGCCTGGTTGCCGAAGGCCGCTCCAGACACGAAATTGCCATTCTTTACCGAAGTAACGCCCAGTCAAGGGTCATTGAACACGCTTTGTTTTCGAGCGCCATCCCCTACAAGGTCTACGGTGGTTTGCGCTTTTTCGAGCGCCAAGAGATCAAACACGCTTTGGCATACCTGCGCTTGATTAGTAATCCTGATGACGATACGTCTTGGGTTCGCGTGGTTAATTTTCCACCGCGGGGAATAGGCGCGAGGACTATCGAGTCTCTGATGGATCAAGCACGCACCTTCAACACATCGCTTGCAGCCTCGGTTGCAAGAGTGCCAGGTAAAGCAGGCAGTAATCTTGCTCAGTTTCTAGTGTCTATCAGTCAAATGGCTGAAGCGACCCGTGGCTTACCTCTGCCAGAGCTTGTTGAGCACGTCATTGAACACAGTGGTTTGATTGCTCATTACAAGATGGACAAAGAGGGCGCTGATCGAATAGAGAATTTGAACGAACTGGTAACTGCTGCAACTGTATTCGCGATAGAAGAACACTTTGATGGCTTGCCAGCTGGTGACCCTGTGCAGTGGGTCAGAAGTGATGCGGATTCTGCAGGGGATAACCTTACTCCAGCAGAGAATATATCGCCTCTGGCCTCGTTTCTGTCTCACGCAGCCCTGGAGGCAGGTGATAATCAGGCGCAAGCCGGTCAGCAAGCAGTTCAATTGATGACCGTTCATGCAGCAAAAGGCCTTGAGTTCGATGCTGTGTTCATCACGGGCATGGAAGAGGGGCTTTTCCCTCACGAGAATAGTGTGCTTGAGCCGTCAGGACTCGAAGAAGAGCGCCGCCTCATGTATGTCGCGATCACTCGTGCTCGAGAGCGACTGTATTTCAGTTTGGCCCAGAGCAGAATGTTGCACGGTCAGACGCGTTACCCGATGCGGTCACGGTTTTTATCTGAAGTCCCAGATCAACACCTCAAATGGTTAACGCCCAAGCAGCAGGTGACAGTTGATGGTCACGGCAGTGAGCCTCGCTGGGCGAGCGCCTCTCGTGCTTCCATCCCGAATCGTCCGTCCGTTGCACCTCGAAGCCCGACCTCTGGCGTGCTGGTCGGCTCCCAACACTTCAGGATTGGTCAAGGCGTCAGCCACGGCCGTTTTGGTGAGGGAACCATCATCGGTCTATCGGGCAGCGGGATGGAGGCTCAAGCCCAGATTCAGTTTAGAGACGCAGGGACTAAAACCTTAGCTCTCGGTATCGCGAAGCTCGATATTACTCAGGGCTAGTGAACATTAGCCGCGGTTCGAAAGTCCTCGGGAAGCTCGACAGGACGTTGAGTCTCCCGGTTTACACAGACATGAACGAACAAGCCCTGTGCAGCCGCGAATTCTGAGTCATCAGTAAAGACGGCGACCTCGTAAGTGACAGAGCTTCTGCCCATTTTTCCGATGCGAACGCCTACTCTTATCCAGCCTGGTGCCGATACCTGCGTGAAGTAACGGCACTCTGATGCGACAACCAAGGTCTGTCGCTCGCCGTTCAAGTATTTTCGGTAGTCCCTCTCAAGCAGAAAAGCATCAACAGCCGTATCAAAAAACGAATAGTAGTGAGCATTATTGATATGCCCATAGCTATCGTTATCTGCCCACCTTAAGGTGATGGATTCAAAAAACTTGAAATCAGTCTTTAACCACTGGGTCGAGCGTTTTAAATCCGGGGGGACTGAGTTCATTACTGTTTAGGGTTAAGACCCGCTTGAAGTTGTTCTTCATCAACGTTTCCGCACCACTTGCCGACGACGACTGTTGCAACGCCATTACCAACCAAATTCGTCAAGGCGCGCGCCTCGGACATGAATCGGTCAATACCAAGTATCAAGGCAAGCCCCTCGACAGGGACATGACCAACAGAGGCCAACGTAGCAGCTAACACGATAAAGCCACTGCCCGTCACCCCTGATGCGCCTTTGGACGTTAATAAAAGAACGGCGAGCAAAGTCAGTTGATGGACTATATCAAGGTGGGTATTGGTCGCTTGGGCAATAAACACAGCCGCCATAGTCAGATAAATCGACGTGCCGTCCAAGTTAAACGAATAGCCTGCAGGGATAACTAACCCGACCACAGATTTCTTGACACCGAGCTTCTCCATTTTGGCGATCATTCCTGGCAGCGCAGCTTCAGAAGATGATGTCCCGAGAACGATGAGTAGTTCTTCCTTGATGTATTTAACGAATTTCCAGATGCTGAAACCGTGGAATTTTGCGACAAGCCCAAGCACTAGAAACACGAACAAGATGCAAGTCAGATAAAACGCCCCCATCAACTTACCGAGAGAAAGTAATGACCCGAGTCCGAACTTACCAATCGTAAAAGCCATTGCACCGAAAGCACCAATTGGCGCCAGTTTCATGATGATCCCGACAATTCCGAAGAACACTTTTGAAATCTTGTCATTGAGCTCAAACACCAGCTTGCCGGTGTCGCCAAGTTTATGGAGCGCAAAACCGAACAGAATGGCGATCAGCAGGACTTGCAGAATTTCGCCTTTCGCAAACGCGTCGACTACAGTGTTTGGAATAACATTCAGGAGAAAATCGGTTGTTGTTTGCATCTTGCCGGGGCCTGTATAGGCGGCAATAGACTTGGTGTTGAGCGTGCTGATATCGATGTTCATGCCCGCCCCGGGGGTCAGCACATTGACGACGACTAAACCGATGATAAGTGCGAAAGTGCTAACGATTTCAAAATACAGCAGGGCATAACCACCTGTTTTACCCACCGATTTCATGCTCTCCATACCGGCAATGCCGGACACCACCGTGCAGAAGATGATCGGGGCAATCAGCATTTTGATTAGTTTGATGAAACCGTCGCCCAGCGGTTTCATGCTTTCACCCACTTGTGGGTAAAAATGTCCCAGCAGAATGCCTATAAGCACTGCGACGAGCATTTGGATGTAAAGCGACTTAAACCAATTGATTTTCATGAGAATCCGGGCAACTTTAGATATTTTGATGTTGCAGGATTATTGCAGTTTTTTGAGCTTGATTAGCCTATTCGGACTACGGGTAAACCATAGTGTCAATCGCTTCTTGTAGCTCAAGCCATTGCTCCTCGAGAGCATCTCTCTGTTTGGATAGTTCACCGTGGCGAGCCAGGGTTGTGATGCGCTCTTGCTTGCGTGAGTCCTCGTACAACGCGGGATCTGCAATGAGTTTGTCGAGATTACCAAGTTCGTCCTGGGTCGCTTGTAAACGTTGATCAAGCGCTGCCATTTTCTTTTCGAGTGGTTTGCGCATGGCGGCAAGCTTTTGTCGCGTTTCAGCTTCAATCCGTTTTTGTTGTTTTCGATCTGGGCCTGGATCAACGGAGTCAATACTTTGTGTAGGTGATGCCTCGTTTTGCGCTTGTCGTTTTCTCTCCGCACTTTGGTGATCAGCTAACCAGTCCTTGTAATCCTCCAAATCACCATCAAAGGCTTGGACGGCTCCGTGGGCAACGATCCAGAAGCTATCTACTGTTGTGCGCAGCAGGTGGCGATCATGCGAAACCAGCAACATGCTGCCACCAAATTCAGCCAGAGCCTGTGTTAACGCTTCACGCGTTTCAACATCGAGATGGTTGCTAGGTTCATCTAGCAGGAGCAGATTGGGCTTTTGCCACACAATGAGCGAGAGTGCCAGGCGAGCCTTCTCTCCGCCCGACATGGGACGGACGTGATCGGTGACGCGGGCACCACCAAAACCGAACCCACCCAGATAATTCCGTAATTCTTGTTCCCGGGTTTGCGGAGCTAGTCTGGCGAGATGCTCGAGCGGACTGCTGTCAAGATCCAGCATATCGAGTTGATGCTGAGCAAAATATCCAATTTCCAGGCCTCGGGAAGCTCTACGTTCCCCGCTAAGTGGCGTAAGTTCGCCAGCTAGTGTTTTGACCAGAGTACTTTTACCTGCGCCATTAACGCCCAATATACCGATGCGGTCTCCACCGCGTATCATCAATTTTATGTTTTTTAAGATGCTGATCGGTGGTTGGCCGTCCGCTTGGGAGTAACCGGTCTCCATGTTGTCCAGCACCAGCAATGGGTCTGGCATTTCAGCTGGTGAGGGGATGCGGATATCGATGCCGGATTCCGCATAAATCGGCGCGAGTTGCTCCATCCTTGCCAGCGCTTTGACTCGACTCTGCGCCTGCTTGGCTTTGGAGGCCTTGGCTTTGAAGCGATCGATAAAACCTTGTAGCCGAGCTGTCTCTCGGCCTTGGCGCTCGTGGGCAATACGGTTGAGTCGCAGCCTTTCAGCTCGCTGGATGATGAAGTCGTTGTAGCCGCCTTTATAGCGGACCAGTTTGGCTTGATCAATGTGCAAAATAGTTTGCGCAACAGCATCCAGAAACTCGGTATCGTGCGAGATGAGAAGTACAGTCCCTTCATAGGCAGTCAACCAGCGCTCGAGCCACAGCATGGCATCAAGATCGAGATGGTTAGTCGGTTCGTCCAGTAAAAGCAGTTCTGAGGGGGCCATCAGCGCTCTGGCTAGCGCCAGGCGCATTCGCCACCCTCCTGAGAAACTGTCTACTGGCGCTGACCATTGCGCCGGTGTGAACCCCAGACCCGCCAGCAATTGCTCGGCACGTGACGCGGCACTCCAGGCTCCCGCCTCAATTAATTCTGTTTCCAGCTCGGCGATCCTTTGGCCTGAATGCTCGGATGAATCAATTGTAGCTCGCTCGGTCTGCAGTTGCCGCAGGCGTGTGTCGCCATCGATGACGAACTCCCGCGCTGGTGCCTCTGAGGCTGCAATTTCTTGCCGTACGCTCGCGACTCGCCATCCGCTCGGTACTTCAAGAAGCCCTGCCTCAGCATCCATTTCGTTCTGCAAAAGCGAAAAAAGCGTCGTTTTGCCAGCCCCATTGCGACCGACGATGCCGACTCGTTCGCCGGGGTGAACGACAAAATCAGTGGTGTCCAGTAGCACTTTGGCGCCCCGGCGAATGGTGAGGCCTGTTGCTCGAATCACGTGAGGATTTGCTCTCGAGTCAGCAATAAAATCTGGTCATTAGACGCAGTGGTGTCGAGCCACATAGGCTCAAGCGCCGGAAAAGCAGCTTCGAAATGGGATCGCTCATGGCCCAGTTCGAGCAACAACATGCCTTGCTCAGATAAATGTAATGGCGCTTGTTCGATGATTTTTCGAATGAGGTCCATCCCGTCTGAACCACCAGCAAGTGCCATGCGAGGCTCGTGCAGATATTCTGGCGGTAGCTTATCCATTGAGGAACTGTTGACGTAGGGCGGATTACAGATAATGAGGTCGTATCGACGATTTGCGTTCAAGGGCTCGAAAAGGCTGCCGTGGTAAAGGCTGAGCCGATTGTTTAGGCCATGTTCTTCGACGTTTATTTTTGCAACTGCCAGGGCATCGCTGGAGAGGTCTGTTGCATCAACAACAGCATCGGGGAACTCGTGCGCAGCAACAATTGCCAGACAACCAGAGCCGGTACATAAATCAAGAATATTTGAAATATCGTCTGGGTATGGAATCCAGGGGCTCAGATGAGCTGTCAGTAACTCAGCTATGGGCGACCGGGGCACGATCACGCGCTGATCGACAAAGAAGCGATAGCCTTGCAACCACGCCTCATTTGTCAAGTAGGCGGCGGGTACACGATCCATGCAACGGCGGTCAATAAAATCCAGTGCCCGCTCTTTTTCGTCTTGCAGCAAGCGTGCATCCATAAATGGATCGAGTTGATCAGGCGGAAGATGGAGCGCATGCAATACAAGATAGACGGCTTCATCCCAGCTGTTGTCCGAGCCATGTCCAAAAAACAGTTTGTGGCCATTGAAGCGGGAGACCCCAAAACGGATGAGGTCTCTGACTGTGACAAGCACGTCGCGCGCAGTATTGTGCCCGTCAGACATGGCAGCCAACGCAGATCGTGACAAGCTTGCTCATCAGGCGCGCAACAGATCGTTGATACTGGTTTTGGCGCGAGTTTGTGCATCCACCCGTTTGACAATGACTGCGCAACTGAGACTGTGCGTTCCGTCTTCTGAGGGAAGTGAGCCCGGCACCACGACTGAGCCCGATGGTACACGCCCATAAGTAATCTCTTTGGTCTCGCGGTTGTAGATGCGGGTACTTTGAGAAATAAAGACACCCATGGACAGAACTGAGTTCTCTTCGACGATGACGCCCTCTACCACTTCTGAGCGGGCACCTATGAAGCAGTTGTCTTCGATGATGGTGGGATTAGCTTGCAAGGGCTCGAGTACGCCGCCAATGCCGACGCCACCAGAGAGGTGTACGTTCTTGCCGATTTGAGCGCATGAGCCGACGGTCGCCCAAGTGTCCACCATTGTGCCCTCGTCGACATAGGCACCAATGTTGACATAGGAGGGCATGAGCACCACGTTTTTGCCGATGAAGCAGCCACGGCGAGCGACGGCAGGAGGTACCACACGATAGCCACCGGTCGCAAAGGCGTTGTGCCCATATGCTGCAAATTTCAGCGGTACTTTGTCATAAAACTGCAGAGGTGCCTGGCCCATGATGCCATTGTCGTTCAAACGGAAAGACAACAACACAGCCTTCTTGAGCCATTGATGCACAACCCAGCCGCCACCAGTTTTCTCGGCCACGCGTAATCTACCCGTGTCCAGCGCGTCAATCGCGTGCTCAACTGCTTCCCTGATACTCGCATCGGCGTCTTTCGGTGTCAGTGTGGTGCGGGCTTCCCAGCCCTGTTCGATCGTTGTTTGAAGGTCGAGAGTCATATTGATTTCTGTGTAGGGTGGTTGAAGTGAAGGTAAGCGGTGAGTAGGGTTTAAAAGCTTATCCAGGGCTTGATATGCTTGGCAGGCTCAAGGACGGCTGCGAACAAACGCTGCGATCCGATGAGCTGCTTCGATGCATTCGGCTATCGGCGCGACTAAAGCAATTCGGATCCGGTTCTGTCCAGGGTTAGTCCCTTGGTTATCACGGCCGACAAAGCTACCCGGCAAAACCGTCACCGCAGTAGCGCCAAGCAAGTCACGGGCAAATTCTGTATCTGAACAAGGCGTGCCAGCCCATAAATAAAACGATGCATCAGGCCGGCGCACATCAAGCACAGGCTCAAGAATTGGCAATACGGCATCAAACTTGTCCCGATACTGTCTGCGATTATCGATGACATGTGCTTCGTCTTGCCAGGCAGCAATGCTAGCCGACGATACGACGGGTGACATCGCACTGCCGTGGTAGGTTCGATAAAGTAAAAACTTTGCAATGAAGCCTGCGTCACCCGCGACAAAACCAGACCGCATTCCTGGGACGTTAGACCGTTTGGACAGACTAGAGAAACTAATCAGGTTTTTATAATCGTGCCGACCTAACTGGAAAGCAGCTTGCATGCCTCCCAAGGGGGGCGTTGCCTCATCCAGGTATATTTCTGAGTAGCATTCGTCTGAGGCAATCGCAAAACCAAACCGGTCTGACAGGTCAAACAGGTATTTCCAGTCTGCCAGATTCATGACATTGCCCGCTGGGTTGCCGGGCGAGCACACAAACACAAGCTGAGTTTTAGCCCAGACTGTCTCAGGCACAGCGTCCCAGTCAGTCCGAAAATTTTGTTTTGGATCACTGTTGACGTAATAGGGCGTCGCGCCAGCTAATAAGGTGGCACCCTCATAGATCTGATAAAACGGGTTGGGGCATACGACCGTCGCCCCTTCAATCGGGTTCAGAATCGTTTGAGCAAACGCGAAGAGTGCTTCACGAGAACCTAGAGCAGGGAGTATTTGTGTTTCTGCGTCAGGCGCTGGTATTTGATAACGGCGTGAAATCCAGTTGGCGATAGCTTGTCGCAGTCTTGGCTCGCCCTTTGAGGCGGGGTACACCGACAATCCGTCCAAGCCAGCAGTGATGGCATCTTTGACGCATTGTGGAGCCGCATGTTTGGGCTCCCCAATCGACAAATTGATGGGCTTCAGGGTCGACGGCGCTTGCTCAGCACTGGCGATCAGCGCACGCAATTTTTCGAACGGGTAGGGCTGTAAAACTTGCAGTCTTGGGTTCATGAGCACTATTTTAACCATCCGGATGCGTTTAGGGTTTTTGCTAGCCGTATTGATCCTCTCAGGGTGCGTTACAATGTTCGGCTACCGCGAAGGTGGCGAAATTGGTAGACGCACCAGGTTTAGGTCCTGACGCCGTAACAGGTGTGGGGGTTCGAGTCCCCCCCTTCGCACCAATACTGTCTGTGCAATCAGGCGTGGGCATTGTTTCTGCGCTTGTTTGTTATTTTTCTCTTATCCTGTTTGGTAGGTCTCTTCATGCAATCAGTGGTTGAAACTCTTTCCGGCCTTGAGCGCCGAGTTGAATTGTCTGTAGCCATGGCTCAGATTGAGCAGGCGGTGCAGGCCGAGTTGAAGCGTGTCTCCCGCACGGCCAAAGTAGCCGGGTTCCGTCCAGGCAAGGTTCCAGTGTCGATGCTTGAGCGCACGCACGGCCCAGGCATTCGCTATGACGTGATCAACCAGCAGGTCAGCGACAAACTTCAAGAAACAATCAGTGCAGCCCAGTTGCGTATTGCTGGTACGCCGAAGCTTGAACCCAAAGCTGATTCAGCTTCAGATGAAACCATGACTTTCCTGGCGACCTTCGAGGTTTACCCGGTTGTTGAAGTGCCTGATATCAGCGCGCTTGAAGTCAACCGGATTGTGACCTCGGTTGGAGACACCGAGTTTCAGCGCACTGTTGATATCCTGCGCAAACAGCGGGCAAACTATGTTGTTCGCGAAGGGCGCGCCGCTGTTGATCAGGACAAAGTAACCCTTGATTTTCTTGGCAAGATTGACGGCGTGCCGTTTGAGGGTGGGCAGGCAGATGATTTTTCTTTTGTACTTGGCGAAGGCCGTATGTTGCCTGAGTTTGAAGACGCTGCGCGCGGGATGAAAGCGGGCGACGTGAAAGTGTTTCCAGTGAACTTCCCCGCCGACTACGCGGGTAAGGACGTGGCCGGAAAAACGGCTGAATTCACCTCAACCGTGAAAGCAGTCGCAGAGCCGGTGTTGCCTGAGTTTGATGCAGAGTTCGCCAAAACTTTGGGTGAACCTGATGGCAACATCGAGAAACTTGCCGCGGACATCCGTGGCAACATCGATCGCGAAAGTAAAGCTCGCACCGCTGCGCGCACGAAGACAAGTGTGATGGATGCGCTGGTGAAGGCGGCGAGCTTTGACGTGCCTAAAGCACTGGTCGACAGTGAAGTTCAGGATCGCATCGCTGCTGCCCGTGAGTCGCTGAAAGAGCGTGGATTTCCTAACGCAGACAAAATGCCGATTCCAGAAGAGGAATTTGTTGCTGAGGCAGAGCGTCGTGTGAAGCTCGGTCTTTTAGTTTCCGAGTTGATTGCTAAGGAACAGTTACAAGCTAAACCTGAGCAGGTGCGTGCGCGCATCGAAGAATTCGCCGCTAGCTACGAGCAACCAGCTCAAGTCGTGAGCTATTATCTTACTGACCGTGCGCGCCGGGCCGAAGTTGAAGGCATCGTGCTTGAAGATAACGTTGTCCAGTTCGTATTGGGCAAAGCTAAGGTAACAGAACAAGAAGTTCCATTCGAAGACATCATGGGAAACCGTTAAATGCGACGATTCACTGATTTTTATGCCTCTATGCATGGTGGTTCGTCAGTGACACCGACTGGGCTTGGTTACATCCCTATGGTAATCGAGCAGTCAGGTCGTGGCGAAAGGTCGTACGACATTTTCTCTCGTTTGCTGAAAGAGCGAGTGATCTTTATGGTCGGACCAGTCAATGATCAGACTGCAAATCTGGTCGTTGCTCAGTTATTGTTTCTCGAGTCTGAGAATCCAGACAAAGACATTGCGCTCTACATCAACTCCCCTGGCGGCTCTGTTTACGCAGGCATGGCCATCTTTGATACGATGAATTTCGTCAAGCCCGATGTCTCAACCCTCTGCACTGGTTTAGCAGCAAGCATGGGTGCTTTCTTGCTGGCAGCGGGCGCCAAAGACAAGCGTTTCTCTCTGCCAAACTCTCGAATCATGATTCACCAGCCTTCAGGCGGGGCTCAGGGGCAGTCGACTGACATTCAGATTCAAGCGCGTGAGATTCTGGATTTGAGAGCTCGGTTAGATAAAATTCTTGCAGAGAAAACAGGACAATCGGTAGAGCGCATTTCACAAGACACTGAACGCGATAACTTTATGTCTGCCGAAGACGCTGTATCGTACGGGTTAATCGACAAAGTATTAGTTTCACGAGCTGAAACTGCAGAACAGACCAAATAGTTTTGACGTCTCTTCAGAACAGTGATTATCTCTAAAAGTGGTGACGGATTGATATGACAGAAAAGAAAGGTTCAGCCTCGACAAAAACCTTGCACTGTTCGTTCTGTAATAAAACGCAACAGGAAGTCAAAAAATTAATCGCTGGACCGTCTGTTTTTGTATGCGACGAGTGCATCGATCTGTGCAACGAAATTATTCGTGAAGAAGCACAGGCCAGCGCTCGTGCATCGATTAAGTCCGATTTGCCAACACCAGCTGTGATCAAATCCTTTCTTGATCAGTATGTTATCGGTCAAGAAGGACCCAAACGAGTATTGGCTGTTGCGGTATACAACCATTACAAGCGCTTGCGTCATGGCGACATTAAGGGCGACGATGTTGAATTGTCGAAGAGTAATATTTTGCTGATTGGCCCGACAGGCTCCGGTAAAACACTGCTTGCCCAGACCCTTGCCCGCCAGCTCAATGTTCCGTTTGTGATGGCTGATGCAACCACCCTAACCGAAGCGGGTTATGTTGGCGAGGATGTCGAAAACATCATTCAAAAATTACTACAAAATTGTAATTACGAAGTCGAGAAAGCTCAGCAAGCGATTGTTTATATTGATGAAATCGACAAGATTTCGCGTAAATCCGATAATCCGTCAATTACGCGGGATGTCTCCGGCGAGGGCGTGCAACAAGCCCTGCTTAAATTGATTGAAGGTACGGTGGCTTCAGTGCCTCCACAAGGTGGTCGCAAACATCCCAATCAGGATTTTGTTCAAGTTGACACGACAAATATTTTGTTTATTGTGGGTGGCGCTTTTGATGGCCTGGAAAAAGTCATCCGCAATCGCACTGAGCGCTCCGGTATCGGCTTCGGGGCCTCGGTTGATGCAAAGTCCGAGAAATCCACGGGCGCGACGTTTCTGGAAGTTGAGCCCGAGGACTTGGTCAAGTTCGGGATTATTCCTGAGTTAGTTGGACGTTTGCCTGTTGTCGCAACACTTCAAGAACTGGACGAAGAAGCGCTGGTGCAAATTCTGACTGAACCAAAAAATGCAGTGGTTAAACAATTTCAGAAATTGTTTGCCATGGAAGGCGCCGAACTCGATATTCGCCCAGCTGCTCTAAAAGCGATCGCCCTGAAGGCAATCAAGCGTAAAACGGGCGCTCGAGGATTAAGATCCATTCTTGAGGCGGCGTTGCTGGACACCATGTACGAGTTACCAACGCATGGAAACGTCAAGCGTGTAGTTGTTGATGATGCCTGCATCGATGGCAAGAGCAAGCCACTTTTAGTTTACGGTGATGAGGCTGACAAGCAAGTTAAGAACGAGTCGGTCACCAAAAACATCCAAGACGCAGCTGCGTGATCGCTGTGAGCTAGCTGGTAGAAAAGCCTTCAGCGTCTTTGAAGGCTTTTTTTTTACCCTTATGAAAAAAAGCTTGAAAATTAGGCTATCGTCTACATAACAGACTGGTAGTGTTACTAGGGGTATCGCGACGGCTGCTTTGCCCTGTTTGGATTTGCCGAGAATTGATTAGGATTTACTTATGTCTGGAAATCAGACCCTTCCTTCCGAGTTAATCAACTTACCCTTGTTGCCTCTTCGCGACGTGGTTGTTTTCCCCCACATGGTGATCCCGTTGTTTGTGGGTCGGCCGCGCTCAATTCGTGCGCTTGAATCTGCGATGGAAGCAGGTAAGAGCATCATGCTAGCCGCACAGAAATCAGCTGGTAAAGACGACCCAACTCCCGACGATGTGTACGAAATCGGTTGTGTCGCGGTCATTTTGCAGATGCTCAAATTGCCTGACGGTACAGTCAAAGTGCTCGTTGAGGGCTCCCAGCGTGCCCGTGTCGCATCGATTCAAGATTCAGAAACGCATTTCAGCGCTGAAGTGTTACCGATTGCGCCTGATGTATCTGCTGGTTCAGAGGTCGAGGCGTTGCGCCGGGCGATAGTTGCTCAGTTTGAACAATATGTGAAACTAAACAAGAAAATCCCACCCGAGATTCTGACCTCTCTTGGTGGTATCGACGACGCTGGCAGACTCGCAGACACGATTGCTGCGCATCTGCCGCTGAAACTCGAGCAAAAACAGAAAATGCTCGAGATCGTCAGCACCTCTGAGCGCCTTGAAGCCTTACTTTCACAGCTTGAGACAGAGATTGATATCCTGCAAGTTGAAAAGCGTATTCGAGGCCGCGTCAAGAAGCAGATGGAAAAAAGCCAGCGCGATTACTATTTGAATGAGCAAGTAAAGGCAATTCAGAAAGAACTCGGCGAAGGTGAAGAGGGCGCTGATATCGAAGAGCTGGAGAAAAAAATCCAGGCTGCGCAGCTACCAAAAGATGCTCGCAAAAAAGTAGACAGCGAGTTGAAGAAACTCAAACTAATGTCCCCGATGTCTGCTGAGGCGACTGTCGTACGAAATTACATCGACACCGTCATCAATTTGCCTTGGCGTAAAAAGAGTAAGGTGAACAACTCCATCCCGAACGCAGAAACTGTTCTGGATAACGATCATTACGGTCTTGAGAAAGTTAAAGAACGCATCCTTGAGTATCTTGCGGTTCAGCAACGCGTGGACAAGGTAAAGGCACCAATCTTGTGTCTGGTTGGACCACCGGGTGTCGGTAAGACGTCTCTTGGGCAGTCTATCGCCAAGGCGACAAACCGTAAGTTCGTCAGGATGGCTCTCGGTGGTGTTCGTGATGAAGCTGAGATTCGTGGACATCGCCGGACTTATATCGGATCCATGCCTGGCAAGATTCTCCAGAATATGACCAAGGTTGCAGTTCGCAATCCTTTGTTTTTGCTGGACGAAATCGACAAGCTTGGTATGGATTTTCGAGGTGATCCGGCATCTGCCTTGCTCGAGGTGCTAGATCCGGAACAAAATCACACGTTCCAGGATCACTACATCGAAGTGGATTTCGACTTGTCGGATGTGATGTTTGTTGCGACGAGCAATACTTTGAACATCCCGCCAGCCTTGCTCGATCGTATGGAAGTGATCCGTTTGTCTGGCTACACCGAGGACGAGAAGATTCACATTGCAACAGATCACTTGTTGCCCAAGGTCATGAAGAACAATGGCGTCAGACCTGAAGAACTGCTAGTTGAAGAATCAGCTATTCGCGACATCGTGCGTTATTACACGCGTGAGGCCGGCGTTCGGTCGCTCGAAAGGGAAGTAGGCAAGATTTGTCGTAAGGTTGTGAAGAAACTGCTTGCCGATGCTGAAGCGAATAAGCTTGCGAAGAGTAAAGAGCCATTACCTCGAGTATTAGTCAATTCTGATAATCTGGATGACTATCTGGGTGTAAGAAAGTACAACTTCGGCATGGCTGAGAAGGACAATCAGATCGGACAGGTTACCGGTTTGGCATGGACTGAAGTTGGTGGCGATCTCCTCACGATTGAGGTGGCTGACATGCCAGGTAAGGGTGTGATCCAGCGCACAGGCTCGATCGGCGACGTGATGAAGGAGTCGGTTGAAGCGGCACGTTCAGTTGTGCGAGCGAGATCCAGACGACTTGGCATTGCCGATAGCCTGTTTGAGAAGCGCGATATTCACGTTCACTTCCCAGAAGGTGCTACACCAAAAGATGGCCCCTCTGCTGGCATTGCGATTACGACAGCGATTGTCTCTGCGTTAACTCATATTCCTGTTCGTGCTGATGTGGCAATGACAGGTGAGATAACGTTAAGGGGTGAAGTGCTGGCGATCGGTGGCCTGAAAGAGAAGCTCCTAGCCGCCCATCGCGGTGGCATCAAGACTGTTTTGATTCCAGAGGAGAATGTTAAGGATCTTGCAGAGATCCCTGACAATGTAAAAAATCATCTGGAAATCGTACCAGTTCGCTGGATCGACAAAGTGCTTGAAGTCGCTCTTGAGCGTGCGCCTCAGCCATTACCAGATGAGACGCCTATGCAGGAGGCGGTAGTCGCCGCTAAGCCGGATACGGCGGAAGGCGAGGATCCGATTCTCAAGCACTAGTGCGGCTGAGGTAGTGGCGTTGGTAATCGAACTTTCAGATTCGGTACGTGTGGATAAGTGGCTCTGGGCGGCGAGATTTTTTAAATCTCGCTCCCTGGCAACTGCTTCAATTGAAGCCGGTCGAGTTCACGTCAACGGAGATCGTGCCAAGCCGGCTCGTGGTGTTAAGGTCGGCGATAAGCTGTTAATTGTCCGGGAACAGGACAGAACAGAAATTGTGATCAAGGGCATCACAGATGTCAGGCGAGGGGCTGCTCTCGCGCGTTTACTGTTTGATGAAACCGCCGAAAGCCTTCTGCGACGGCAACAAACAACAGAAAATCGGCGCTTTTATAGAGAACCAGCTAATACGATTGAGGGCAGGCCGACCAAGAGGGATAGGCGAAACCTCGACAGTTGGCGCGATCTTTAGACCCTCGGCGTAAACTTGGCCTTACCCGGCCAAGTGTTTTACGCGCTTTTAATTCAGGGCTGAGGTCCTGATCAAGCCCGTCGCGATGCCCTCAAGTGAAAAGTCTTGATCTGCCGAGATTACGATTGGTTCAAAATCAGGGTTCTCTGGCAGTAATTCAATTGTTGAGCCTTGTTTGCTGTAGCGTTTGACGGTTACCTCGTCAAGAATTCTAGCCACCACGATTTGACCATTTCTTGCTTCGCTTGCCCTTTTTACCGCGAGCAAATCGCCGTCTAATATGCCGGCATCACGCATACTTAGACCCTTGACCTTAAGCAGATAGTCGGGTGTTTGCGCAAACAAAGCGGGATCAACACTGATTTCTCGCTCAATGTTTTCAACTGCAAGGACAGGGTTACCTGCCGCAACACGACCGATCACTGGCAGGAGCAATTGCCCCAATCCAGCGGCTGTCATTAAAAACTTTGGCTCTTTAACGTGAATCTCAGTCGAGTCGAGCTCGTGCTCACTCTCGAACAGGCGAGCTGCATCAGTTAGTTTGATGCCGCGCGAGGCACCAGCTGTCAACTCAATCACCCCTTTCTTAGCTAGTGCTCTAAGATGATCTTCCGCAGCGTTGGCAGACTTGAAGCCAAGAGTTTGCGCGATCTCGGCCCGTGTTGGTGGAAATCCAGTATTCGCCAGCGCGTGCCGGATCAGATCCAGGATTTGCTGTTGCCGCTCTGTCAATAAAGTTGCCATGCTAGCCTCGCTGCTTGCCGTGCTGTTTGTATTGGCCACCATCGGTGGTGAGTCTTATACAGTGCTGTTTTTATATACAGCCTGTATTTTGAACTTAATTATCAACAAATGCAAGTTCGAGGCAAGATTTAGCCTCACCGGCAGGACCAGCCCGGTGAGCTTTATACCAAAATGACGGTCAGATAACGGCAGCGATTGCGTTGACAACCCGGTCAATATTGCCGCTATTGAGAGCCGCGACACAAATACGACCGCTGCTGATAGCGTAAACGCCATGTTCTTCACGCATGCGATCGACCTGAGCTGAGGTCAAGCCGGAGTAGGAAAACATACCGCGCTGCTTCAGGACGAAATCGAAGTCCTTTTTGACACCCTTAGCTTTAAGTTTGTCGACCAGCTGTTGGCGCATCAGCCGAATCCGGTCACGCATTTCCCCGAGCTCCTGATCCCACATTGACGCGAGCTCAGGCGTGTTAAGCACCATGGCCACGATTGTGCCACCATGGGTTGGTGGGTTTGAGTAATTGGAGCGGATCACTCTTTTGACTTGACTCAGCACACGACTTGATTCGTCTTTACTGCCAGTAACGATCGTCAAGGCACCTACACGCTCGCCGTAGAAGGAAAAGGATTTTGAGAACGATGAACTGACGAACATAGTCAGATCCATGTCTGCAAAAAGTCTCACCGCTGCAGCGTCTCCCTCGACGCTGTCGCCAAAACCTTGGTAGGCAATGTCCAGAAAAGGGATCAAATTGCCAGCCTGCACGATTTGAGCGACCTCACGCCACTGGTCAATGGTCAGATCAGCGCCCGTTGGGTTATGGCAACAAGCATGCAAGACGACAACGCTCTGCGCAGGCAGCGTCTTGAGAAAGCTTGTCATTGCAGCAAAATCCACTCCATGCGTGGCAGGGTCGTAGTAGGGATAATTCACGACTTCGAAACCTGCTCGCTCAAACAAAGCGCGATGGTTTTCCCAGCTTGGATTGCTGATTGCGACTTTAGCGCCAGGTACGAGCTGTTTGATGAAATCAGCACCAATTTTTAAGGCACCTGTTCCACCAAGGCTTTGAAACGTGAGTGTGCGGCCAGCCGCGAGCAGGGCAGAGTCTTTACCCAGCAGTAATTTCTGTGCTGCTTGGTTATACCCTGTGATGCCCTCGATCGGTAGATAGCCTCGAGCCGCGCCTGCCTGTGCCCGCAGAGCTTCTGCTTGGGCGACAGCTTTAAGTACTGGTATCCGTCCTTGGTCATCGTAGTAAACACCGACACCAAGATTGACTTTGGCTGGATTCTGATCGGCGTTGTACTGTTCGGTCAGGCCTAAGATAGGATCACGGGGGGCAAGTTCGACGGACTGAAATAAGGTGCTCATGAGTGTTGTATGAGTGATTGATGAAAGTAGAGCGCTTGGCTCAGGTCAAAGTCAAAAAGGGTACTAACCGGGCGTTTGCAACATGGGGGTGGACGCTTTGATCCAGTCAGAACATAATGTATGGCTGTTCACTGTTTCAGGAACGCTTTGACAAGTCTAGCATGACCACCGACGATAAACCCATCCCGCACGCCCAAGGCGAAAACGACGTTCACGACGACACCTATAAGCCAATTGTGGCGGGCAGTGTCGGCCCGCGGTTCGTTGATTACCCTGACAGTCCGTTTCACCTGTTTCAGCCATACCCACCGGCTGGTGATCAGCCGCGTGCGATCGATCAGCTTGAACAGGGCATAAAAGATGGTTTGATGAATCAAACCTTACTCGGTGTCACTGGCTCCGGTAAGACTTTTACCATCGCGAATGTGATCGCCAGAACAGGTCGTCCCGCCATCGTTTTGGCGCCAAATAAAACGCTGGCAGCGCAACTTTATGCCGAAATGCGAGAGTTTTTTCCCAAAAATGCTGTCGAGTATTTTGTCTCGTATTACGATTACTATCAGCCAGAAGCTTATGTCCCGACGCGCGATTTGTTTATTGAAAAGGATTCGTCGATCAATGAGCATATTGAGCAAATGCGGCTGTCGGCGACCAAAAGCTTGTTAGAGCGCCGCGACACTATCATTGTTGGCACGGTCTCTTGTATCTACGGTATCGGTAATCCAAGCGATTACCACGCAATGGTACTGATTTTGAGGGTAGGGGATCGGATCGACAGGCGCGAAATTCTAGCCCGTCTGGTTGCGATGCAATACGAGCGCAATGATTTAGAGTTCACCCGCGGGGTCTTTCGCGCGCGCGGCGAAACGATTGACATCTTTCCCGCAGAAAGTGCTGAGCTTGCCTTGCGAGTTTCTTTGTTTGACGACGAGGTCGAATCGCTTGAGCTATTTGATCCCCTGACCGGGAAAATTCGTCAGAAGGTGCCTCGGTTTACTGTCTATCCTGGATCACACTATGTCACTCCCCGAGACACGGTCTTGCGTGCAATTGAAACCATCAAGGCTGAGTTGCGTGAGCGCGTTAAACACTTCGTGGATAGCGGTCATCTGGTTGAGGCGCAGCGGATTGAACAACGGACAAGGTTCGATCTGGAAATGCTGGTTGAACTGGGATTTTGCAAAGGCATTGAAAATTATTCCAGGCATTTGTCAGGAGCCGCACCGGGTGATCCTCCGCCTACGCTGATCGATTATTTACCTGCAGACGCCCTGATGTTTATTGACGAAAGTCATGTCACCATCGGACAACTTGGTGGGATGTATCGAGGTGACCGAGCACGAAAAGAAACACTGGTGACCTACGGGTTCAGACTGCCTTCTGCCATGGATAACCGGCCACTCAAAATGGAGGAGTTCGAAGTCCGAATGCGCCAATGCGTGTTTGTTTCGGCGACTCCAAGCAATTACGAAAAAGACCATAGTGATAACGTCGTTGAGCAGGTTGTGCGCCCCACAGGGTTAGTTGATCCGGTCGTAGAGGTTCGTCCGGCACGAACTCAAGTCGATGATTTGCTTGGTGAGATTAAGCTGCGCGTTGCACTTGAAGAACGGGTGCTGGTGACGACGCTGACCAAGCGAATGGCCGAAGACTTGACTGACTACCTGAGTGAAAATGGCGTGCGAGTCCGATACTTGCATTCTGATATCGACACAGTCGAACGGGTCGAAATTTTGCGCGACTTGAGGCTGGGGGTTTTCGACGTCCTGGTGGGGATTAACCTTTTGCGAGAAGGATTGGATATCCCTGAAGTTTCCCTCGTGGCGATTTTGGATGCAGACAAAGAAGGGTTTCTGCGATCCGAGAGGAGCTTGATCCAAACAATTGGTCGGGCCGCTCGAAACTTGAACGGGCGAGCGATTCTTTATGCAGACCGGATGACTGACTCAATGCTTCGTGCAATCAGCGAGACACAACGGCGTCGTGACAAACAATTAGCCTTCAATGTCGAGCATGGCATAGAGGCGCGCAGCGTGAGAAAAGCTGTTCGTGAGCTAATTGATGGGATTGTGGTGCCAGCCTCGCAGGAAGAAGAAATTGAAGCAATTCCTATTGAATTGTTAAAAGACGAGAAGGCGGTTGCCCGCGAAATTAAGCGTCTGGAGCGACTCATGTTCGATCATGCGAAAAATCTGGAGTTTGAGCAAGCTGCATCTGTACGAGATAGCCTGAGGACGCTACAGGATCAAGTGCTTCGTTATGGTGCTTAACACATTTTTTCGAGTCACATTGGTGCGTTAGGATCAGATAAATTGCAAATTAGGTGTTTCTAACAGTTTCTAAATGTTTAATTATTGGTATTTAAGTTAATGTGAATTATTAAATAACATTTATATTCATTTGATTTAAATAAGATTATTGTAATTTATATATTTTTTTCTTAGTTTGATTTTTGCTCAAAAAAAACTAGACAATTTACGGGTTTCCCCTCACAATATGCACCATGATGACAAAAGTTCTATTCGTATGCATGGGCAATATTTGCCGCTCGCCCTCGGCCGAAGGTGTGTTCCGCCATTTGCTCAACGAGGCTGGTTTGGCCGACGTTGTGGGAATTGACTCTGCGGGTACACATAATTTCCACGTTGGCGAGGCACCCGATGCTCGGGCGATCGCCGCTGCGCGTAAACGCGGCTATGAGATTAGTCATGGCAAAGCTCGGCAGATCACTGCTGAAGACTTCCGCGAATACGATTTGATTCTGGCGATGGATTGGGAAAATCTATCGGCGCTTCAGCAGCAGTGTCCAAAGCTGCATCAGCATAAATTAATGTTGATGATGCGCTTTGCGAATGAATTCGAAGAAGCAACTGTTCCCGATCCGTATTACGGCGGTCCAGAGGGCTTTAACAAGGTACTCGATTATCTCGAGGACGCTTGTCAGGGTGTGCTTGAGCTTGTGCGTAAGCGTGCGACCCAGTATCAAGCTGCCTAAATTCTCAACTCTGCTTAAAAGTACCGCGCGTTGATTCGACTCGCGGTATTTTTTTGCCAGAACGTTCGCGGATCGGATGTATTACCCTAGCAATTTAGTCGGGAATTTGTTATACTTGACTAGATTACTAAGGTAATAAAACCATCTTAAGGATGATGTGATGAGGCTCACCACGAAAGGCAGATTTGCGGTTACCGCGATGATCGACTTGGCCCTGCGCCAGCAGAGTGGTCCAGTGACGCTGTCTGCAATCAGTCAGCGACAGAATATTTCATTATCCTATCTTGAACAGTTATTCGGTAAGTTACGCCGTCACGAGCTCGTAGAAAGCGTGCGAGGACCAGGCGGCGGTTATAACCTGGCCAGACTAGCGCGCGAAATCACAGTTGCAGACATCATCTTTGCCGTAGATGAGCCGCTTGATGCCACGAATTGCGCCGGTAAAACAGACTGTAATAGCGGCACTGATGGTAAGCCTGGTATTTGCATGACACACGAGTTGTGGTCAGCGCTTAATCGCAAAATGGTCGATTTCCTCGACTCCGTTTCAGTGCAGGATTTAGTTGACCAGCAGCGCATGCGTCAACTGACCGAAAACAACGGTAAAGGTGTCGGTGTCATGGTGAGTGCTATCGGTCATACTGATCCAACGGACCCGTCAAGGGTTGCTGACTCCTCAAGTCCCGCTAATCCTGCCAAGCGTGTACCCCACGTCGTCGCTTAATAAGTTCTTTACCGGAGTTTCCATGTCAACGCTTCCCATTTACTTTGATTACTCTGCCACGACCCCCGTTGATCCGCGCGTCGTTGATAAAATGGTACCTTGGCTTTACGAGCATGCGGGTAATCCAGCCTCACGCAGTCACGCATACGGCTGGGAGGCTGAGGCAGCCGTTGAACGCGCTCGCGTTCAAGTTGCTGAGTTAGTCAACGCTGATCCAAGAGAAATCATCTGGACGTCGGGTGCAACCGAGTCGAATAACCTTGCGATAAAGGGTGCCGCAGGCTTTTATGCTGAGCGTGGCAAACACATCATTACGGTTAAAACTGAGCACAAAGCAGTACTCGATCCTTGCCGCGAGCTTGAGCGCCAGGGCTTTGAGGTCACCTATCTTGACGTTAAAGAAAACGGTTTGATTGATCTGGATGTGTTTAAAGCCGCACTTCGGCCCGATACGGTCTTGGTATCGGTTATGTTCGTAAACAATGAAATTGGCGTGATTCAAGACATCCCGGCGATCGGTGAATTGTGCCGTGCGAACAATACAATTTTTCACGTTGATGCGGCGCAAGCAACCGGGAAAGTTGAGATTGATCTGCAAACGCTTAAAGTCGACTTGATGTCTTTCTGTGCCCATAAGACATATGGACCCAAGGGTATTGGTGCCTTGTATGTTCGTCGCAAGCCACGTATCCGGATTGAAGCGCAAATGCACGGTGGTGGTCATGAGCGCGGCTTTCGCTCAGGCACACTAGCCACCCATCAAATCGTGGGCATGGGCGAGTGCTTTCACCTTGCCAAGCTTGAAATGGGTAAAGAAAACGAGCGTATCCGCATGTTGCGTGACAGGCTCTGGGCTGGTCTGTCGCAGATCGAAGAGGTTTACTTAAACGGTGATCTTGAGCGTCGTGTTCCGCACAACTTGAACGTAAGCTTTAACTACGTTGAGGGTGAGTCTTTGATTATGGCCATTAAAGAGATTGCCGTATCAAGTGGCTCTGCCTGTACGTCGGCAAGTCTTGAGCCCTCATACGTGCTGCGCGCACTGGGGCGTAATGACGAATTGGCCCATAGTTCGATTCGTTTCACGATTGGTCGCTACACCACCGAGCAAGAGATTGATTTTGCGGTTGACCTCCTCAAGACTCGCGTAGGGAAACTACGAGACATGTCGCCTCTGTGGGAAATGGCACAAGAGGGTATCGATTTGAATTCCGTTCAGTGGGCAGCTCATTAATCAGACCGTCCGACCGAATATACAGACTGGAGAATCACCATGGCTTATAGCGATAAAGTACTAGATCATTATGAAAACCCCCGCAACGTTGGCACCTTCGACAAGGGTGATGCAAGCGTTGGCACCGGGATGGTTGGTGCGCCAGCTTGCGGCGATGTTATGAAATTACAAATTCGCGTTAATGATGCCGGCATTATTGAAGATGCACGATTTAAGACTTATGGCTGTGGTTCAGCCATTGCGTCGAGTTCGCTGGTAACCGAGTGGGTCAAGGGTAAGACACTTGACGAAGCGCTTACCATCCGGAATACCGAAATCGCACAAGAGCTTGCTTTGCCGCCTGTCAAAATTCATTGCTCTATTCTGGCAGAAGATGCAATCAAGGCTGCCGTTCAAGATTACAAAGAAAAGCACGCGGGTTGATATGGCCGTCACACTTACTTCACAAGCAGCTGATCACATCAGCAAATACTTGCAGAAACGCGGCAAGGGTATCGGGTTGCGGTTGGGCGTGCGAACAACCGGCTGCTCTGGCATGGCTTACAAGCTAGAGTATGTGGACGAGCCAGTCGATCAGGATCAAGTGTTTGAGAGTTTCGGTGTCAAAGTTTTCATCGATCCAAAAAGCTTGTCTTATCTTGATGGAACCGAGCTTGACTATGCGCGCGAAGGTTTGAACGAAGGTTTCAAGTTTCGCAACCCAAACGAGAAAGCGACCTGCGGCTGCGGTGAATCGTTCACGGTTTAAGCTGTGAACGATTCTGATTACTTTGCGCTGTTCGGACTGACGCGATCATTTGACTTGGATGAGGTAGAACTCGAGCACGCGTGGAAACGCGTGGCGCTCGCTGTTCATCCGGACAAATTTGCAACCGCCTCGGCAGCAGAGCGTCGTGTCGCCATGCAATGGAGCTCGCGAGCCAATGAAGCCTACAGAATTTTACGGCAACCCCTGGCACGAGCTCGATATCTCTGCGAACTTGCCGGTATCGATCTGCAAACTGAGACCAACACGGCGATGAGCCCTGGCTTTCTAATTCAACAGATGCAATGGCATGAGCAACTCGACGATATCTCGACCACTCATGACTGTGGCGCTAAAAAGCGGCTTGAAGCCGAGTTAACCGAAGCGCTCTCAATTCTCATCAAACAATGCGCCAATCTTCTTCAAGCCGCTGACTACCAGGGTGCATCTATTAAAATTCGTGAATGGATGTTTCTTGAGAAAATGAAGTCTCAAGTCCTGACCACGCTATCCAAAGAGTAACTAAACGTAAAGAATAGTCCGTGCCGATATCCATAAAGTTGAACAATGAGCTTATTGCAAATTTCTGAACCAGGGCAATCTCCCGCGCCTCATCAAAGGCGTTTAGCGATAGGGATTGATTTAGGAACGACCCATTCTCTGGTTGCTTCTGTTCGCAGCAGCGTGGCCGAGGTCTTAGCCGATGAAGCAGGGAACTTGCTAATCCCCTCGGTCGTCTTTGTTGGTGCAAATCAGCAGTACAAAATCGGTGTTGAAGCACTTGAGCATCTGGGCGAAATGCCCGCCGATACGTTGATATCAATCAAGCGAATCATGGGCCGGTCTTATGCTGATGCGGTACAGACGCAAATGCCCTATGAGTTTATTGAAGATGGTCAATCTGTCCGTATAAAGACCAGTCATGAAGCCATTTCACCCGTTGAGGTCGCAGCAAAAGTTCTTGAAAAGCTGAGACGTTTGGCTGAGCTCACTCTTGGTGATGATCTGGTGGGTGCGGTGATTACCGTACCGGCATACTTTGACGATGCCCAGCGTCAGGCGACGCGGGACGCTGCTCGTCTGGCTGGACTGAATGTATTGCGTTTGCTCAATGAACCCACAGCCGCTGCGATTGCGTATGGTTTGGATCATGGGTCTGAGGGGATTTATGCCGTCTACGATTTGGGCGGTGGAACCTTTGATATTTCTTTGTTGCGACTCGCTCGAGGCGTGTTCGAAGTGATTGCTACCGGTGGCGATACTGCGCTGGGGGGCGATGATTTTGATCAACTAATTGCCAGCGACTTCATGCTTCAATATTCTTTGACCGAGCTGTCATTGCTGGATCGCAGAATCCTGTTATCCGTGGCTCGACGCTTGCGCGAATCGATCAGCGATCGCACGACAGAATCTGAGTCGGTTGTTCTCGCTGGCCGCAGACTGACCTTGACACTGGAGCGTTCACATTTTGAGCAGCTAGCAAAGCCCTTGCTTGATCGGACGTTATCCAGCGCAAGGCGCGCGTTGAATGATGCGGGTTTGACGGTCACCGACGTGAAAGGCGTCGTGATGGTGGGTGGTGCAACTCGCATGCCTGTCGTGCGGGAAAAGGTGAAAGAGATGTTCGGCACCGAGCCACTGATCGATCAGGATCCTGATCAAGTCGTGGCCCTGGGTGCTGCGCTGCAGGCTAACTTGCTGGCTGGCAACCGCAGTGCGGACGATGATTGGTTGTTACTCGATGTCACCCCGCTGACCCTTGGTCTTGAAACCATGGGCGGTTTGGTTGAGCACATCATTCCCCGAAACAGTACGATTCCAGTAGCTCGCGCGCAAGAATTCACGACCTTTAAGGATGGCCAGACCGCGCTGTCGCTGCACATTGTTCAAGGTGAACGCGACCTTGTGTCTGACTGTCGTTCACTTGCGAAATTCGAATTGCGCGATATTCCTCCCATGGTTGCTGGTGCAGCGCGTATCCGTGTGACTTTTCAGGTTGATGCTGATGGTTTGCTGAGCGTGACGGCCAGAGAACAGGTGTCTGGTGTTGAGGCTTCGGTAACCGTTAAGCCCTCCTATGGGTTGACAGATGATGACGTCGCCCGGATGTTGTCAGACTCGATGGCGAGAGCCGACGATGACGCTAAAGCCCGGATGCTGCGAGAGCAACAAGTGGATGCCACTGGGCTGATCGAGTCTGTTTTAGCTGCGATGGCTAGCGATAGTGACCTGTTATCCGTTGAGGAAAACGCGCGTATTGAGCAACGCATTGCTACAACCAGGGCCGCTTGTGAAGCAGGAGATGTCGATGCAATCCGATCGGCGATTAAAGCGCTTTCTGACGCGACCGATGATTTTGCTGCAAGAAGAATGGATCGCAGTATCCGCGCCGTGCTGACCGGTAAATCTCTTAATGAAATTGGTTAACCATGCCTAAAATTACTGTTCTTCCTCATCCAGACGTTTGTCCAGATGGTGCTGTCATAGAATCCGCTGCGGGTGAGTCGATTTGCCGTATCTTGCTCAATAATCACATCGAGATTGAACATGCCTGCGAGTTGTCATGTGCCTGCACCACCTGCCATGTCATCATCAGAGAGGGCTATGCGTCACTAGACGAGGCAACTGATTCTGAAGAAGATTTGCTGGATCGAGCCTGGGGTTTATCGACCTTATCTCGCTTGGCCTGCCAGGCTAAGCTGGCTGAGGTAGACTTGGTTGTTGAGATTCCGCGATACACAATCAATCATGCCAAAGAAAGTCATTAAAAAATAACTAATAAAAAAGTCACTAAGCAAAAGGTATCACTGATGGCTCGCTTTTCAGCTAATTTAGGTTTTCTTTGGGCTAACTTGCCTTTGCTTGAGCGTATTGAAAAGGCGGCGGCGGCTGGCTTCAAAGCGATTGAGCTGCACTGGCCTTATGACACAGCGGCAGCCGAGGTGAAAGAAGCCTGCAAGAAACATGGCTTGACTTTGTTGGGGATCAATACTCATCTTGGTGATACCAGCCTCGGTGAATCCGGTTTAGCTGGCTTGCCCGGTCGACAAAAAGACTTTCGTAAAGGTTTTCAGCAAACATTGCAGTGGTGTCTTGATAGCGGTGCAAACTCGATTCACGTGATGGCTGGTGTGGTGCAAACCAACATGATCGACAAAGGCATTCTGGTGATGATCGAAAACGTTAAATGGGCTGCAGATCTGGCTGCCCAGCACAACATTACCATTTTGCTAGAAGCGATCAACGAGCGTGACAAACCCGCTTACTTGTATTCGCGTCAGTCCCAAGCCAATGCAATTCGCGCAGCCTGTCAACGCGACAACGTCAAGTTGATGTTTGATGTCTACCACGTGGGCGTATCAGAGGGCGATATTCTTAAGAAACTTGAGCAGTTTCTGCCCCACATCGGGCATATTCAGATCGCGGCCGTGCCGAGCCGTGCTGAACCTGATGAGGGTGAAGTCCGTTACGAGGTAGTGATCGAGCATATTGATGCGCTGGGTTACAAAGGCTGGATAGGTGCCGAATACAAACCCCGTGCCCGCGTCGAAGAAGGCCTTGTTTGGATGCAGCCTTACACCAGGCATTAAGCAGTACCAGGGATTCTGGCTGCAGAGGATACCGATATCGCCTGGGGATGTTTTGTTCAGCCAGGTTTTGATTTATTCTATGTGGATAAGAACCATAGAATAAACCTGTCAAGAGACAAAAGCCCAATATGACACACAGCCTTCAAGTGAAACCGCTAAGTACAGCGGTCGGTGCAGAAGTTTTTGGCGTTAACTTGCTCGAACCTGTAAGTAATGAAGTTATCGCCCAGATTCGCCAAATTTGGCTGAAGCATGGCGTTATTTTTTTTAGAGATCAGCCGCTTGATTCAGATGGCTTTTTGGCGTTCGCCCAGCGCTTTGGGGATATTATTGAATATCCGTTTGTGAAGGGCCTACCCGATCATCCCCTCATCATCCCGGTCTTGAAGCTACCGCACGAAACGCACAACTTCGGTGGGGTTTGGCATAGCGACACGACTTATCTGGATGTGCCACCAGCAGCGACCATGCTTATTGCGCGTGAATTGCCTCCGGTCGGTGGTGACACGTTGTTTGCCAGCGGCTATGCAGCTTACGAGGGCTTATCCGAAGGTCTAAAACAGACGCTAAAAGGTTTGAAAGCAGTGAATTCTTCCGCCAAAGCGGTTGTCACACATTCACGTGAAGACCGAATGGCAGATACTCCGGGCAAACCTGCGAAGTCTGAGTTCAATTCTGAGCATCCTGTGCTGCGTACGCACCCAGAGACAGGCCGGTTGTCCCTTTATCTCAACCCTGGTCACACAACCCGTTTCGTCGGTTGGACTGAGGATGAGAGTCAGGGCTTACTCGATTATCTGTTCGCACATCAAATCAGGCCCGAGTACACCTGCCGCTTCGTTTGGCAGCCTAGCTCAATTGCGCTTTGGGACAACCGTTGTGTGCTTCATAATCCAATTAACGACTATCACGGCCATAAACGGCTCTTGCATAGGATCACGCTGGCGGGGCAGATACCTGTCTGAGTGAGATTAGCGATTGTCTTGGTCGTGCTGGTCGTGCTGTTGTCGCTTCCAGAAATAGCAAGCGCCAATGAAAACCAAGCCGCTAAGCAACGTGGCACCTTCTAATGTAAGGCCTGCGCCACCTCGCGCGACTGTTTTGGCTAGCCAGTCGCCGACTGCCGTACCGGCAATCCTCGCAAACAGCACTCCAAACCAATAAAGTGCGGTCAGTTTCAAAAAGCTTTTGTGTCCCAGAAAGACCAAGATACCCATGACTACACTCAGGACCAGCGACGATGACGCCAAGCCCATGATGTGCCAGAGCTCGTCGCCAATCACGGTACCCAAAACCCCCGCAACCAGCATGGTGAGCCAATACGTTAGCGTGGTATCCGGTACCAGGACTGGGTCCAGCGGTTTCGTCCGCTTTGCTTGCCATTGAAGCGCTAAATAAGTTAGCCCCAAGGCTAGGCCACCAATCAAGTAGACCAGACTTAGTCCCAGATCACCATTGACTGTGTCCGCAATTTGAGTGGCTGCGGTTCTGATCAAAATGATCGCAGTCCAGAAATACGCTTCTCCGAGTCGGCGATCTTTTTTCTCGATCAAGTACACAGCAACGAAGGCTACGATGAGAAGCGGCAAAGGGCCTAAGTGCTTTAAGCCAAACCAGGCCTGCCCAGTCAGATTAAACAGGCGAACGGTCAAGTCACCCGTATTCGTGCCAAAAATACTGGCCAGACTAATTAAGATCCAGTAGCGAAGGTCGATCTGCGGATTGTGTATCGGTTGCATCAAAAGACCTCTGCTGTGGCTGGACGGGTTAGTCCTCTTTGCGTAAGTGCGGGAAGAGTATCACGTCCCGAATGCTGGGACTGTCAGATAGCAGCATGACTAGCCGATCGATCCCAATTCCGCAACCACCTGTTGGCGGCATGCCATATTCGAGGGCGCGAATGTAGTCGGCATCGTAAAACATGGCTTCTTCGTCGCCTGCATCTTTAGCTTGAACCTGCGCTTGAAAGCGCGCAGCCTGATCCTCAGGGTCATTCAACTCAGAGAAGCCATTGGCGATTTCGCGACCAGTTATGAAAAGCTCAAAACGCTCGGTGATACCAGGACGTGTATCCGATTCGCGCGCCAATGGTGATACTTCAATCGGGTAATCGATGATGTAAGTTGGATGCCAAAGTTGTGCTTCGGCAGTCTCTTCAAAAAGAGCAAGCTGCAGCGCGCCCAGACCCGCGTTGGCAAGATTCGGGGCATGAACATCAGCACCGAGTTTTTTGAGCTCGGGTCTGATGAATTCAATATCGTTTAACTGAGCCTCACTGTAATGAGGGGCGTGCTGCAAGATTGCTTGAACGATTGTCAGTCGATGGAAGGGTTGCGATAGGTCTAGCGTTTTGCCTTGATAAGTCAGTGTTGCAGTTCCGCATGTTTGAATCGCGGTTTCACGTATCAAATTTTCAGTGAAATCCATCAACCATTGGTAGTCAGCGTAGGCTGCATAGAATTCCATCATGGTGAATTCGGGATTGTGTCGCGGACTCACACCTTCGTTACGGAAATTACGATTGATTTCGAAAACTCGCTCGAAACCACCAACGATTAACCTTTTGAGATACAGCTCCGGTGCAATGCGCAGATACATTTGCATGTCCAGCGCATTGTGGTGCGTTTCGAAGGGCTTAGCCGCTGCACCACCTGGGATGGGATGAAGCATTGGTGTTTCAACTTCGAGAAATTTCGAATCGGTCATGATCTGACGAATCGAACTAACAGCCTTGCTGCGAGCCAAAAACGTCTGACGTGTTTGTTCAGTCATGATCAGGTCAACATAGCGCTGACGATAGCGAATCTCTTGATCGGACACCCCGTGAAACTTGTCAGGCAAGGGCCGCAATGATTTCGACAAAATCTTGGCGGTTGCCGCATGTACCGACAGTTCGCCTTTGTTGGTTTTAAAAACAAAGCCGGTGACCGCAATGATGTCGCCGATATCCCATTGTTTGAAGCTGTCGTAGACCTCCTCGCCTAGCGAGTTGCGATCCAGATAGATTTGGATGCGCCCTGTACTGTCCTGCAACGTCGCAAAACTGGCTTTACCCATGACCCGCTTGAGCATCATGCGACCGGCAACAGACGCGGGATGCTTGGCTTCATCCAGCGCTACTTTCTCGTCGTTTCCGTAAAGATCCTGCAAGGGTTGCGCTCGATCAGCTGGGACGAAATCATTGGGGAAAGCGATCCCATTAGCACGCAGACCCGCAAGTTTGCTGCGGCGCTCTGCGATCAAGTGGTTTTCGTCTTGTTGCGGGGCTGTTTGTTCGGTCATGATTTAGAAAGTGTATTGACGGATGTCGTCGATTGGTTTTGAGCCGTAGTCAGCTAATTCAAAAGCCGTTAGCAAGCGACTGGCGATTGTTTCTGCTGAGCCAAGTTGACCTTGCTCATGAAACCCCTTGAACCGCTCAATGGCCGGAAAGTCTTCAGGACTGCTTGCGCGGATTTGTACCTGCATAGCCGTATCGATAATGCCAGGCGCCATTGAAGTAATCCGCAGCTTTTCGCCCTGTTCCAGTGCGACGACCTCAACGTAGCGATCCATCGCTGCCTTCGTTGCACAATAGACCCCCCAGCCCGCAGTCGGCGAACGACCTGCGCCCGACGAGATCAACATAATGCGTTTATCTTGCATTGCTTGCGCAGCAGCCAGAATATGACCGTTCAGCATAATAGGTGCCGTGATGTTGATTTGAAAGGCTGCGTTGATTGCATCGAGCTCTGTCAACCGGTTGGCGGCGAGCACTGGTGCGACGACCCCGGCATTCTGAATGACCCGTAATTTCCAGGATGTTGGCGTCCCAGCAATGACGTCGCTGATTTGCTTTGCCGCGCCAGCGACAGCGGTTGCATCCTGCAGATCGACATTAATGTGCGTCAGCTTGATAGCGTGTTTGGCAGCTAGATCAATCAGCTCTTGAGTGGGCTTGCGAGACAGGGTGACAAGATGATGCTCTTCAGTTGATGTACTTGTCAGGATTTGCTTGGCCAGTGCTTCGCCCAGTCCTTTTGTAGTCCCTGTCAGGATAAACAGAACGCCCATCTTCACACCCCTTGTTTAAGACTTGCTTCAATAAATGGATCGAGATCTCCATCCAGTACCTTTTGCGTATTGGATATCTCGACGTTGGTTCGTAAATCTTTGATGCGGCTTTGATCGAGCACATAAGAGCGGATTTGATGGCCCCAGCCCACGTCGGTTTTAGCGTCTTCCATCTTTTGCTGCTCTGCCATGCGATTGCGCATTTCTAGTTCGAACAAACGCGACTTCAGCATCTGCATGGCTTCGGCGCGGTTGCGATGCTGGGAGCGATCGTTCTGGCATTGCACAACGATATTGGTTGGTATGTGCGTGATCCGTACCGCAGAATCGGTTTTATTAATGTGCTGCCCGCCGGCACCGCTTGCACGATATGTGTCCACTCGCAGATCGGCCGGGTTGATATCGATTTCAATCGAATCATCAACCTCTGGGTATACAAACACACTTGCGAACGAAGTGTGGCGACCACCCGATGAGTCAAACGGGCTTTTACGCACGAGTCGATGCACACCCGACTCAGTTCTTAAAAATCCGAAAGCGTATTCACCCTCAATTTTAATGGTGGCAGATTTAATACCAGCGACTTCACCTTCTGACTCTTCGAGCAGCTCTGTTTTGAAACCTTTGCGTTCGCCATACTTGAGATATTGACGCAACAGCATTGACGCCCAGTCTTGAGCTTCAGTACCACCCGCACCGGCCTGTATATCCAAAAAGCAATTTAATGGATCGGCCGGATTTGAAAACATTCGACGAAACTCCATCCCTTCGAGGCTGGCCTGATACTGATCCGCATCCTGTTCGATGGCCTCGAGGGTCGAATCGTCCCCATCAGCGGCGGCTAATTCGAAGAGTTCGGCTGAGTCTGCGATGGCTTGGGCGAGTTTTGTGAGCGTTTCAACGACGCCTTCAATATTCTTTTTTTCCCGACCCAGTTCCTGGGCGTGTTTGGGATCTTCCCAGACCGCGGGATCCTCTAGTTCAGCATTGACCACGTGCAGGCGTTCAGCCTTTGCCTCGTAGTCAAAGATACCCCCGAAGTGCGATTTCCCGGGCGGCGTAATCAGCCAGACGGCTGGCGATCATATTTTGACGTTCTGCTTCCATTTCTTTCTATATCCAGCTATTTGTGCAAGTAACCCGCTATTTTAGCTCAGGCGGGGCAAGCGTATTCGATCACGAGTTGGACGTTGACCATGCCATTCCAGATATTTTGCTCCAGCTTATATGCAGCTTGAATCCGCTCGGGCAAGCTGTCTGTTTGACCAAACCATATTGCGTCAAAGCGCTGAATGCCGCGCTGAAGATTTAGTTTTAAGTGTTTCTCACCCACGAGCTTCTGGCTACGAACGATGAACTCATCCAAAAAGAGTGGGGCAGCGAAACCGGCACCCCAGACTTCCTGGGCTAACATGCCCGCCACGTGTGCATTAGCGAAACCGGATTCCAAGGATCCGTCAGTTTCGATAGTGGGTTCAAAACTGCTTCTGCCTGTCAGCTCAATAACTGCAGCGTCAAACGCGGGAACGAAATTTTCAAAATCTTCGCGAGCGAGAGTAAGCCCCGCCGCCATTGCATGACCGCCGAACTTTCTGATTAAACCGGGATGTCTTTTGGAGACAAGATCAAGTGCATCCCTAAGGTGTACATCCGGGATTGAGCGTCCAGAACCTCTGATTTCATCATCAGAAGCGGGCGCGAAGGCAAGGGTCGGCCTAAAAAACTTTTCTTTGAGCCGTGACGCAACCAATCCAACTACGCCCTGATGCCATTCTGGGTGGAAGACACAAACGCTCGCGCCAACACTGGCACCATGTATTTGCTCACTTGCGGCCAGTGCTTGCTCTTTCATGACGTTTTCGATCTGACGCCGTTCTTTGTTGATCGAGTCCAGCTGGCGGGCGTAGTCTAGCGCCAGCATATCGTCATCAGTGATGAGGCACTCAATACCCAATCCCATGTCGGCTAGACGACCTGCGGCATTGATACGCGGCCCTAACGCAAAGCCAAAGTCAAATGCACTAGCCGTTTTGGGGTCACGCGATGCGACAGCAAACAGCGCACGGATTCCTGGCTGCATGAGTCCTTTGCGTATCCGATCCAGACCTCGTGTGACGAGCAAACGATTGTTGGAGTCGAGCTTGACCACATCAGCCACCGTACCGAGGGCAACCAGATCAGCCAACGCATCAAGCCTTGGGCCACCCGTTTCAGGTAATGCACCACGAGCACGCAATTCGGCTCTTAGCGCGAGCAGGAGATAAAAAATAACACCCACGCCTGCAAGATTTTTTGACGGAAAGCCGCAGCCATGCTGATTTGGGTTAACGATCGCGAGTGCATCGGGGAGGCTATCTCCTGGCAGGTGGTGATCGGTCACGATCACGCCTATGTTGTGCTCATTGGCGCAGGCTATTCCATCGACACTCGCGATGCCGTTATCAACCGTGATAATCAGATCGGGCTTGCCGGACCTGTGTACAAGCGCGAGGTCGATCACTGCGGGTGATAATCCATAGCCAGTTTCAAAGCGATTGGGGACAAGGAAGTCTACGTCGGCGCCCATGGCGCGCAAGCCGCGTATCCCGACTGCGCACGCGGTTGCCCCGTCACAGTCATAGTCCGCCACAATTAGCAGTTTTTTACCCATTGCAATGGCGTCAGCGAGGAGACTGGCTGCGTATTGAGAATGAGTGAGTTCTGCTGGCGGCAGCATTGCTGGCCATTCAAGACGGATATCATCTGCCCGCTTAACCCCTCTCGACGCCCACAGTCTTGCCAACAAGGGATGAATCCCACTTGCGGCCAGCTGTTCAGCAATCGCAGGATTGCTTGATCGAATGCTTAGCTTTGGTTGATCCACCAGGATTTCCAGTTAGTCTGGCGCGGTTTGATCGCTTTGTGCCACCAGCGGTTTGGGATGGGGGGCAGAGTGATCATTCGGTCATCGCCAATTAAATTCAGTGAGATTTCGCTTGGTAGCGACTGAATTTTTTTATCGATCTCGGGTAATCCAGCTATCCACGCTGCCCAGTCTTGGCTCGCGTGCGCGACGGCTAAGGTGTCGATGACTTGGCCGGGTTGCACACCCTTGCTGGAACTCGGGATTGCACCGCCAAATAACCAGACACTGTTAATAGATGGTTCGTCTCGCTCAGCCCGACGGACGTTGACGGGATGATCATGCCACACCATTTGAATTTCGTTGACCAGCTTGCGCCAGTTTTTCAAGCTTGGGTCTTGCGGCCACCAGTCGGTGATGTTGTACTGGGAGACAGCAGCAGGCGTAATCGAGTCAAAGGATGCTGATGCTGGCAACCAGACTCGCCATTGACGCGTATTGATTGGGAGGGCAGAAAGCCCCGTCCCATCCCACAACATCGACACTGACTCGAATAACTCGTCGCATTCGGCTTGTGTCACATGAAGCAAACTGGGATGAATCATTGACATCCGGTCACGACCAATGTTCACGCTGGTGAGCTCTGCAATGTAGACAGGATCTGCTCCTTCTTTGGCGCCTGCGATCATCGAGGCCATATTCGCACCAAACGTGTGGCCCGGGACTTGTTGGTAGCCAGCTTGTTGCAGTTGAAGCCATTCGAGAGGGGTGCAGCCCAACTCGCTGGGATCAAGTTGTATCTGATCAGCCGGCGACGTTCGTAATCTTGCCACCAGAGCAGGGCAGTTGTCCTCAAGATAGGGGATCAACTCGGTCGCAATATTGGGCGGGGCAAGCATGCCTGCGATAAAAATATTCATGCTGATGATTGTAGAGGGTGATTCTCTTGCACTTTAACGTTAAATTGAGCCGGCCTTAGTTAGTGCGATAATCCCGACGTGATGAAAATACCTTACGAACTATGGATAGGGGCTCGGTATGCGGGGCTGGTGAGCTTGCGCGGTCGACGTGGCGGGCGGGATAAGTTTGTCTCGTTTGTGGCGACGACTTCGATGGTGGGTATCGCCTTGGGCGTTGCTGCCTTGATCGTTGTACTTTCGGTCATGAACGGCTTTCAGAAAGAAGTGCGTGACCGCATGCTGTCCGTCTTGCCTCACGTTGAACTGTACGTTCCAGGCATGGATCCTGAACAAGTCCTGAAGCAAACTCCCGACTTGATGTCGCGGGCCAAACAGTCGCCCGAAGTCCTGGGCGAGGCGCCTTTCGTCGCAGCCCAGGCAATGGTGATGCGCGGGCAGTCGTTGCGGGGAGTTCAAGTTAAAGGTATTGACCCTGAGTCAGAGGGATCGGTCTCTGACATCGGTCGGCAGATGGTGGTCGGCAAACTCACTGATCTGAAACCCAGTGGGTTTGGGGTAGTGATTGGCGTTGAACTAGCCGATGCCTTAGCACTTAAGCGAGGCGATACCGTGATGATGCTCGCGCCGCAAGGCAGTATCAGCCCAGCTGGTTTTGCGCCACGCATGCGGCAATTCACTGTCGTGGGGATTTTTCGTTCAGGTCATTATGAATATGATTCGTCGCTCGTCTTCGCTGATGTCGAGGATATTGCCAGAATGTTTCGCGATACCGGTACCGCCGGGGTCAGGGTTAAAGTCAAAGACATGTATCGTGCCCCTGAAATTGCGCTGAGTTTGGTCAATCTCATGCCGCGTAATGTGCTGGTAGCCGACTGGTCGCGTAACAACAAGACTTGGTTCGACGCCGTTCAGACCGAGAAACGCATGATGTTTTTGATTTTGGCTTTAATCGTTGCGGTAGCAGCCTTTAACCTTTTGTCTTCCCTTGTGATGGCAGTCAAGGATAAACAATCAGATATTGCGATTTTACGAAGCTTTGGCTCCACCCCAGGCGAGATAGCGAAGATTTTTCTGGTGCAGGGCGCATTAATCGGCGTGATTGGCACTCTGTTAGGCGTCGGTCTTGGATGCTTGATCGCGTTCAACATTGATGTCATCATCCCGGCGCTTGAACGCATGGCCGGTGTTCAATTTTTGCCCCGAGAGGTTTACTTCATCAGCCGTCTGCCCTCCGACCCCCGTATTAGTGACATTGCAACGATTGGCATCACGTCCTTAGTCATGTCGTTACTGGCGACGTTATACCCAAGCTGGCGTGCGTCGAGACTGCAACCGGCACAGGTGTTGCGTCATGACTAGTTCCAACAATATTGCTATCGCTGCCAACCATCTCTCCAAACACTACGACGATGGGGTTAATCGCATTGATGTTTTGATCAACGTTAGTCTGTCAATCCCAAGAGGCGAAATGGTGGCAATTTTGGGTGCATCCGGATCAGGTAAGAGCACTCTGCTGCACATACTTGGTTTGCTCGATACGCCTAACTCGGGTGAGATTTCCATTGACGGGATTATTGCGACTGACTTATCTGAAACTGAACGCAGCCGATTGCGCAATCGTTCTTTGGGTTTTGTTTATCAGTTTCATCACTTGTTACCTGAATTCTCAGCTCTCGATAACGTGGCAATGCCACTGATCGTGAGACGCATCGATCGTCAAGAAGCGCGTGAGGCAGCCAAAACTGTGCTCGAGCAAGTGGGCTTGGTGAGCAGGATGGCGCATTTTCCGGGACAATTGTCGGGTGGTGAGCGTCAACGCGTTGCTTTGGCTAGAGCCTTGGTGACAAAGCCCGCCTGCATATTGGCCGATGAGCCAACCGGTAACCTTGACCGGCATACTGCCGTGCAAATGTTTGATCTGCTCAAACAGGTTAACCGAGACTCTGGTACTGCTTTGGTTATCGTCACACACGATCACGAGCTCGCTTCACTGGCAGATCGCAAACTTTTTGTTAGCAACGGCCAACTGGCATAGCCATGCTGATCGACACGCATTGCCATCTCGACGCCCCAGAATTCGCGGCGGATCGCAGTGAGGTCATTAACAGGGCGGTAGCTGCGGGCGTTAAAGCCGTTTTGATCCCGGCAGTGCAAGCCGACAATTTTGATACGGTAAGACAGCTCGCACACTCCTTCGATCAAGGCTGCTATGCACTTGGCATACATCCCATGTACGTGCAGCATGCTCAACCAGGCGATCTCGGTAAGCTGAAGTTGGCCCTAAAGGCGCATCAACATGACCCCAAGCTCATCGCAGTCGGTGAAATAGGACTGGATTTTTTCATCCCTGAGATCTCTGTTGGTGAGGCACGACGACAACAAGAGTACTTCTATGAAGCACAGCTTGATCTGGCAATGCAATTCAAACTACCAGTTCTTTTGCATGTGCGCCGATCCCAGGATACGTTGTTGAAATATCTACGCGCGCGTAGCCGGATAGGTGGATTTGCGCACGCCTTTAATGGCAGCTTGCAGCAGGCGCAACAGTTTGTCGATCTGGGTTTCGCGCTCGGTATGGGTGGTGCAATGACTTACTCTCGGGCTTTACAGATACAGCGAATCGCTAAAACGATTTCACTTGAAGCGCTAGTGCTTGAGACTGATTCGCCAGACATCGCCCCTGCCTGGTTGAGCACAGATCGCCGAAATACACCAAGCCAAGTTCTGGGCGTTGCAAAATTTCTGGGTGATTTAAGAGGTCAGACCATCGAACAAGTCATCGAAGCCACGGGCCAAACCGCAAAGCGCATTTGTCCGAGATTAGGGACTGCTTTCTAGACTGTCCATACCGACACTGCTACTTGTTGACCGTCACAAAATTAACAGTGGGTCATTGAACCTGAATCCCTAACCATGCAACATGATTGCTTTTTTGGCGATCATGGGCCGACTTCTTTCTCTGTGCATGACGGCAGGTATTGCTTGCACGCATCTGTTGCCGTCCTTGATACCCTGGCGCTATTTGTTTGTAGCTGGATTAGTTTTACTGGTTTGCCCGCAGACGCTAAGTTCAAGCCGAGGGCAGCGTTTGGCCAAGATACCGTTGCTGATATGTGCAGTTTTCACGCTGGGCATGTGCTGGTCAAACTATCGAGCACAGATCCGTCTTGATGATCATCTCGCTGAGTCACTAGACAACTACGTCACGCGACTAAACATCCAGATTACCTCGATGATTCAGGATGATGATCTAGGGATGCGTTTCGATGCACGGGTATTGGACCGATCTGCTGGCGTGCCGTCTCGCATACAAGTCAATTGGCCTCGTACCATTCTGTTTGACGATGATTCACCCGATAAGGGAAGTAGTTTGCGACCGGGCCAGGTATGGCGAGCCGCTTTACTGCTGAAACGACCTCATGGTCTGATGAATCCGCATGGCTTCGATTACGAATCTCTCATGTTTCAGCGGGGTATCAGAGCTGTCGGCAAGGTTAGGGGGAGACCCGTCCTATTAGAAAATCCAGCCGGATTTTCCGGGATCATCTTTGTTGAGCAACTTCGTCAAACAATACGCGAGCGAATGCGAACCGCATTGTCAGGCGCACGCTATGGGCCCGTGCTAATTGCCTTAGCGATAGGCGATCAGAACAGTGTTTCGTCCGCTGACTGGCGTATTTTTAATTTGACCGGCATTACCCATCTTGTCAGCATTAGTGGATCGCACGTGACGATGATGGCTGCATTAGGTGCAAGCCTCGTGCTGTGGCTAGTCAAGCGGATCAAACTCGGCAATCACACCATGTGTGAATTTATACCCGCCAGAAAAATCGCAATCGTCTGTGCAGTCATACTGGCATGGCTCTACTGCTTACTCGCCGGGTGGGGCGTACCCGCACAAAGGACCTTTTTTATGTTGTGCGCCATGGCTTGTTGTCAGTTGAGTAATTTTGCGCCTAGCCTCACCCGTGTGTTGTGTGTTGCAGCCCTAACGGTCTCTGCTATCGACCCATGGTCGACAATCACGACAGGGTTTTGGTTATCGTTTGGCGCTGTTGCGGTGTTGTTTTATCTCGGCTCACATTCTGGATTTGAGCGAAGCAGCAGCAAATTGCAGGAGCATACGTTTCAGGACTCGTTTAGGCGAGGCGCTCAATTTATCTTCGACGCGTGCAAATTACAGTGGCTGATTTCGGTGGCCCTGTGCCCAGTATTAATTTTTCTCTTTCAACAGTTTTCCGCTAGCTCTTTGTTTGCTAATGCGGTTGCAATCCCAGTCGTTAGTCTGATTGTTACCCCTTTAGCTTTGGCGAGCGCTCTGCTTGTGCTGATGCCTGGTGGTGCTTTCATAGCACATTGGTGCCTACAAGTTGCACACTTCAGTTTTAACTGGATGATGGTGCCTGTAGGGGCGGCAGCGGATTTTGAATGGTTGGTGTTTGATTTCCCCGCTGTACCAATCTGGACAGTCGTGCTGGCAATCTTCGGGTTAATTTGGGGACTGGCTCCTCGCGGCACTCCATCCAAAGCGATAGCGTGGCTGTGCTTTTTTCCGTTGTTCTTATATAAGCCATCACGTCCTGACATGGGCGGTTGGACGTTAACCGTCGCTGACGTCGGCCAGGCTGGTGCAACACTGCTTCAGACGCATAGGCATGACATACTGTTTGATACGGGGTTGAAAATCGGTGATCACGATTCAGCTCAACGCGTGCTCTTACCGATGCTCAGATCCAAGGGGATTAGAGTACTTGACCATGTAATCGTCTCTCACTCTGATAGCGATCATGCAGGTGGCTTGCTCAGTCTGCTCAAGGGCATATCCGTTAAAAGAATATCTAGCTCTTTTGATCTGCTGACTTACGTCAGTAAGCACGATAAACAAAAGTTACTTACTCTTGATCCGGGCTCGACCGACTTTTGCAGAGCAGGGCAAATATGGCGCATCGATGAGCTTACCTTTGAATTTGTGCATCCAAGCCCATTAATACCAGGTCAAAGCCAGCAGAGGCCTACTAAATCTAATGCCTTGAGCTGCGTTTTGCATATTCAGGGGGCGCATCATTCGGCGCTGATGCCAGGCGATATCAGCGAGGCGCAGGAGCAATCCATCTTGACGCAGCACGATATTCAGTCTGATGTCATCGTCATGCCTCATCACGGTTCGAGAACTTCGTCCTCGTGGGATTTTGTCCGGCAAGTTTCGGCAACACACGCAATTGCGCAGGTAGGCAGGCATAATCGCTTTAATCACCCCGATCCTGAGGTGGTCGGGCGCTGGCGAAGCTCTGGCTCTCAGGTTTGGCGAACCGATTCCGATGGTGCTGTGATTGTAAAATCCCAACGGTCAGGGCTGACGGTGGCCGGATCCCGACAAACTGGCGTTCGCTACTGGCATCATCGCTAGGTAACTTAGAACCACTACAATGAGGTGACCTTTTTTAGGGTCGCCAACAGGATAAATCATGATCAGCCCTCGTCTAAATGCAGTTGCATGCTCGAGCCCGGTGGGCTTGCATCGCATGGCTTATTCTGAGTGGGGTGCAGCTGATAATCCGCGAGTCGTGCTCTGCGTGCATGGTTTGACAAGAAGCGGGCGTGATTTTGACGTCCTGGCGGCTGAATTATCCAAAGAATACAGAGTTATTTGCCCCGACGTAGCTGGCAGGGGATTGTCTGACCGCTTGTTGAACCCCTCGCTTTATGGGGTGAGTCAATATGTGGCCGATATGGTTAGCTTATTAAATAAAATTCAGCCAGAGCAGCTGCACTGGATTGGCACTTCGATGGGTGGCTTGATTGGCTTGGGCTATTTGGGTGCACTCGAGGCCGCCCGCTTTTCGCAATCCAGGCAAAGGACAGGCCAGGCGGCAAACGCTGCCGTGCCGGAGTGCAATTACCCTGTGCATAAACTCGTCTTGAACGATGTGGGACCGCATCTGGAGCCCGCGTCTCTCACTCGTATCGGCGAATATGTTGGTGCTCAGGTCAGTTTATCGGACTTTAGCGAAGCGGTGAATTATCTCAAGTTCGTGTCGCAATCTTTTGGTCCCCATTCGGATGAGCAATGGCAGGCGTTGGCTCGTCACTATTTCATCGAAGATGGTGGGCAGTGGATCAAGCACTACGATCTGGATATTGCGGTGCCGTTCAAGGCGATGACTCCTGAGCTCGTGGCGCAAGGCGAAATGATGCTGTGGTCGTCCTATGCTTCTTATAAAGGCCCGGTGTTGATTACGCGCGGTGCCGAGTCGGATTTGCTATCTAGCGCTACTTTGGCAAAAATGTTGTCAATTAACTCTTCGGCTCGTTCAGCTGAGTTTGCCGGCGTGGGGCATGCACCTACATTGATGCAAGCTGATCAAATTGCTGTCATTACAAAGTTTCTCAATGACTAACCAAGACCCCGTGCGCGCCGACTTGCATTGTCACTCGACTGTCTCCGACGGCAGTCTGGATCCGGCTGTTGTTGCCAAACGGGCAGCCGATCGTGGTGTAACCCTCTGGTCACTGACCGATCATGATGAACTCGGTGGTCAGGTTATTGCCCGCCAGACCGCTGAGGCGCTAGGGATGCAATATGTCAGCGGTGTCGAAATTTCTGTGACCTGGGCCAATCAGACCGTGCATATTGTTGGTTTGGGTGTTGATGTCGATAACATCGATCTGATTCAAGGACTTGAACGTACCCGGCATGGCCGTTCTGCTCGTGCTCGTAAAATGAGCGATAAATTGGCGCTTCTTGGCATGCCCGGGGCTTTTGAGGGTTCATTGCCTTTTGTGGGTAACCCAGAGCTCATCAGTCGCACGCATTTTGCTCGTTACCTGGCGCAAGCCTATCCCGAAAAGTTTAAGGATGTGCAGGCAGTCTTTAGTCAGTATCTGCACGACGGCGGCCCAGCCTATGTACAGATGCACTGGGCCAAACTTGAAGAAGCGGTCAGTTGGATTAACGGTGCTGGGGGTGTTGCCGTGATTGCTCATCCTGGTCGCTACCGCTACGACGAGACTCAGTTCGATGCGCTATTCAGCTCCTTTAAAGACCTTGGCGGGCTTGGCATCGAGGTGGTAACCGGTAGTCATACCCCTGCGCAATACCTTGAGTACGCAACCGTTGCCAGAAACTATGGCTTTTTGGCTTCTTGCGGATCGGATTTTCATAGTCCCGAAGAGAGTCAGCATGATCTGGGCAGCTTGCCAGCGCTTCCTGCAGATCTCACGCCAGTATGGCAACATCTGGTGGTTTGATTAAAGACTGACATGAATAAAGCTTTTGTAAAAGAGACATCGCAAGATGAGGACGAGGACATCCCAGCAGGATTGACACTCCCGGCCGGCACAAAAAACTACCTTACACCAGGCGGATATGTGGCCATGCGTAATGAGTTGCAGCACCTGATGAATGAAGAGCGCCCCGCGATGGTACAGGTGGTGTCCTGGGCCGCCTCCAATGGTGATCGATCCGAGAACGGGGATTATCTTTACGGTAAAAAGCGCCTGCGAGAAATTGATCGACGTATGCGTTTTTTAACGAAACGACTCGAAATTGCCGAGGTAGTTGATCCAGCATTGCAAACCAACAGGGATCAGGTGTTCTTTGGCGCAACTGTTCACTATGTAGACAAGGCCGGTGACGAGTATCGTGTCACGATTGTGGGTGTCGATGAAGCAGAACCACTCAATGGCAAGATCAGCTGGATTTCACCCGTAGCGAGGGCGTTGAACAAGGCAAAAGAGGGCGATACCGTGACTCTGCGAACCCCAGCGGGGATTGATGAACTCGATATCCTGACGGTTACCTATCCGACTTAAAAACAGGGTGAAAGCATCAAGAACGGCCCTTCAGATGCTGCATAAATTGCATATAGGCCCTGATTTACGGGCCGCTCTCGCGTTGCAGCAGAGCCGCGTGCCCCAGCCTGCTATCAGGCCAGTCAAAAGAAAAACCCGTCGACAAAAGCCTGGCATTCGACAGACGTTTGCTACCCACGGATAAAGGCGCAGGCCCCATCGCAGGCACTGGGCCGCCCACCATGACTGCAATGGCTTCATAAAGCTCACGCATCGGTAGGGGGGTGCTATCGGTCACCAGATAAAGTTTTTGAGGGTCTGTGATGCCCATGATGTGGACGACAGCTCTTGCCGCGTCATCGATCTGGATACGATTGACCCAATGTTGATCAGCGGCTGGGGCAGTAACTAAACCGTCCTTGATTCGCTTGACGAGGTATTGACGACCGGGCCCGTAGATCCCTGACAGTCTCAGGCTGACCGTGCTGGCGATAGCGGACTGGCCGGCTAACCAAGCTTCGGCCTCAAGCATGATTTGACCGTTAAAGGATTGTGGGGTGCTTATCGTCATTTCATCGACCAGCTCGCTGCCATGCTCACCATACACCGCGGTAGACGAGATGAAGATAACTTGCTTCAGTTTGTGGGTTTTGCAGACCGTGACGATGTTCTCTAAACCACGTAAATAAATGGCGCGATATGCTTCCTCGTTTCGGCCATCAGCGGAGGCGGCGTAGACGATGTGCGTGACTCCGTCGGGGATCTGATCTAGCGTTATTGGTTTAGTCAGGTCTGCTTCGATCCAGCGAATACGGGCCTGTACGGGATCAAGTTCCACCTGTTTGGAGACCTCAGGCTTGTGCCGGCGCAGGCCCCAAACCTCAGTGTCGGGCTGCTTAAGCAAGAGGGCGGCGACTCGCAAACCGAGATCTCCGCAGCCAGCAATCAAAACTTTTAGACCTGACATCTTTTTTGCGGGATTCACGCGTGAACCTCTTGCCGTGGCGCGCTATCTAGTGGTGTAAAAAAACGTGCATTGAGTTCTTCCAGTCCCAAGCGCTCGAGCAAGGCGTGCAAACGCGCAGCAGCATGTTGATTAGTCGAGCCTTTCCGAGTCGCAATGATCAGTTCGTTTTTCATTGAGTGCTCCCATCCAACCAACTCAGTTACTGTTACTTGATAGCCATTTGCTTCAAGCTGTAAACAGCGAAGCGCGTTCGTCACTTGACTACCGAATTCGCGAGTATGAATGGGATGTCGCCAAATTTCAGCTAGTGGGTCTTTGAGTTGCCGCGCTTTGTGCTTTTTTAGTACAGAAGCGACCTCTGCCTGACAGCAGGGCACGAGAACCATGTGCTCGGCCTGCTTTTTCAATCCAAAGCGGATCGCATCGTCGGTTGCTGTATTGCAAGCATGTAGGGCCGTGACTAGCTCAATTTTTGGCGGCAGTAACGGTGAGGTAATTGAGTCAGCCGCAGATAGGTTCAAAAACCGCATCTGTTTAAATCCCAGCGTTTGCGCGAGCGCCTCAGAGCTCGTCACCAACTCCGGTCTCGTTTCAATACCCACCATCGTTGCATTAGGAGCATGATGGCGAAGAAACAGATCAGTCAGGATAAATCCAAGATAAGATTTGCCGGCACCGTGATCAACAACACTAAAGTTTGCGTGGGAGGAGGCAAGTTCTTTTAATAGGGGTTCGATGAACTGGTAGAGATGGTTGACTTGCTTGAGTTTGCGCCGACTATCCTGATTGAGCTTACCGTCGCGGGTCAGGATATGCAGGGCTTTAAGCAGTTCAACCGATTGGTCAGGACGGATTTCTGTGTTGCTCATGAGTTAGTGCTCGTCTAAAAGCGAATAATATTGCATTCATGGTCAATTCAGGGGCAAAACATGGTTGCTTGCCATTTGAAGTGCAACATACCCCTGTCACGGAAAACATAGTATGTCTGATGTCATTGCTTTAATTTTTGATTTTGACGATACGCTGGCCCCTGACAGCACATCTGGTTTTCTCGAGTCAATTGGGATCGATACGCAGCAATTCTGGTCGGGCAGGGTAGATCCCTTGCTAAATCAGGATTGGGATCCAGTACCCGCTTATTTGCACGAGATGATTCAATTATCGAAGTCCCGAGCCGCGAGCGCCGGGGCAGGTGGGTCCATTAAACAGGCGGATTTGATTAGTTGGGGTCAGAATTTGCCTCTTCACGTCGGGGTTGACACATTGTTTGCACGTTTGCGCGAGCAAGTGCGCAAAAGACATCCGCAAGTACAGCTCGAGTTTTATTTGATTTCGAGTGGCATCGGCGACGTGGTTCGCAACACACCAATTGCCAAAGAGTTTACGGATATCTGGGCGTCTGAGTTTATTTATGACGAAACTGGCGGGATCAGTTTCCCCCGGCGGATCGTGAGTTTTACGGACAAGACACGGTACCTGTTTCACATCCAGAAAGGTATTGTCGGCCCTGCCTATGTTGGTAAACCGTTTGAGGTGAATCGCAAGGTGGCTGAAGATCGATTGAGGGTCCCGTTTGATCAAATGGTCTTTGTCGGCGATGGCTACACGGATATCCCTTGTTTTTCAGTCGTGAAGCGAGGTGGCGGTTATGCATTTGGGGTGTGGGATCCCAAGCATCGCGACAAGCGCAGTCGTGCCTGGGGCTTTATCGAGGATGGCCGCGTATCCAATTTGAATCAAGCACGCTATGACGAAGACGCAGAGCTATATCAATGGCTGGAAGAGGCGTTGACCAGTCTGGCCAGCCGGGTCGCCTTGAAATCACGCCAATATCGTGGCTAAGTGGCTGCCAGCAAACCTCTGCTGGTCATTGATGCGAGTCATTAAATGACCCACTCAAGCGATGATCACTACATGGGCTTGGCGCTACTGCAAGCCCAGCGGGCCGAGCTGTTTGGTGAGGTGCCAGTGGGTGCAATTGTCGTTAACGAGGCTGGTGAGGTTATCGGCGATGGTTTTAATCAGACCATTACCACCCACGATCCTACAGCGCACGCTGAGGTCGTCGCTCTCAGAAAAGCAGGACTCCTGCTGCAAAATTACCGACTGCCTGAAGCATCGTTATATGTCACGCTCGAGCCCTGTGCGATGTGCATGGGCGCTATGATGCACGCGCGTATCAAGCGAGTTGTGTTCGGTGCGAGGGATCCGAAAACTGGTGTCTGCGGCAGTGTGATTGATCTGCCTGCCGAGGCAAGGCTAAATCATCATGCTGAAGTAACCGGCGGCGTGATGGAAAAGGTCTGTGGCGAAATACTCACTACTTTTTTTCAACGAAAGCGTCAAAATCGCTAAGCTTGAAGCAGGCCGTCACGAAACCAACTTCAGTATGCCCTATGATACGGACGGCTTTGAACCGCTTGACGACGAGAATATACTTTTATGACTGATTACCGTACACCCGACGCTCATGGCATTTACGTGATTTCTCCCTCTAGCGCGGTCGCCGATCCAAAGACGCTTGAGCGTGCTTCAGTCAGACTCACGAAGCTTGGCTATAAAGTGGTCATTGATCGTCAGGCGCTGGCCGTTAATCAGCGTTTTGCTGGCACCGACGCGCAGCGTGTGAGTGCTTTCGGGCGCGCCATTAAACAGAAGCTTCCCATCGTGATGGCTAGCAGGGGCGGCTATGGCTTGACTCGCTTGCTACCTCAACTGGATTTCAACGCAATCGCTGAATCGGGCAAACGCTTCATTGGACAGAGCGACTTTACCGCTTTCAATCTTGCGTTACTGGCTAAGACGGGGGCAGTGAGTTATGTCGGACCAACTGCGTGTGCTGATTTCGGGGCAAGTAAACAAGACGTGCTGACGGCCGAAGTGTTTGGCGAAGCCATGCGTGGCGAGCTTGAAATTCTGAGCTTCGAAACCAAGGATACTGACCAAGTCGATTGTCGCGGCACCCTGTGGGGCGGCAACCTTGCGACGCTGTGCACGCTTATCGGTACGCCTTACATGCCTAAGATCAATGGTGGGATCTTATTTGTCGAAGATGTGAATGAGCATCCCTACCGTATCGAACGCATGCTTAATCAACTGCATCAGGCGGGCATTCTGGGTAAACAAAAAGCCTTGATTATGGGGCACTTTACTGATTACCGGTTGGCTCCGCACGACCAGGGCTACGATTTACCGGCGGTCATCAAATATGTCAGAAAAACCTACGGCATTCCCGTTATTACAGGTCTGCCGTTTGGTCATACTCCGATGAAAGTAACCCTGCCCGTTGGCGCAAAAGTAGGACTTGCTACCGAGCGAGGACTGGTTCATTTAGTGCTGGATGAGCATGAGCACTAAATCTGCTCACTGAACACTTGCAGTGAGTGCTTAGCTCTGATTAATTAATGTCCACCACCCAGGTAAGCTGCTTTGACCGCCGGATCGTTTTTAAGGCTCTCTGCAGCGCCTTGCGCGCTAATGCGACCGTTCTCAAGCACGTAACCATAGTCTGCAACGTTTAAGGCAGCTGCGGCGAACTGTTCAACCAGTAGCATGGTCATCCCCTCGCTTTTGAGGCGAGAGATAATGCGAAACACCTCGTCCACGAGTATCGGTGCCAAACCCATCGAAGGCTCGTCGAGCAAAATGACTTCAGGGTTGAGCATGATGGCGCGTGCCATGGCCAGCATTTGCTGCTCACCACCTGAAAGCGTACCGGCTAGCTGATTTCTCCGCTCTTTCAAGCGGGGGAAGAGATCCATCGCTCGATCCAGATCATGCTTCACATCGCCCTTTGGGCGACTGCCCGTCAAACGGGGGAAGGCACCCAGCAAAAGGTTATCCGTCACTGACATCGTTGCAAATACCCGGCGACCTTCCGGTGAGTGGGCTAATCCCAATTTCGCAATTTTGTAGGATTCGAACCCATCAATTTTCTTGCCACCCAGTTCGATATCGCCTGCAGTTGGCTTGATCATGCCGGTGATCGCACGCATGGTGGTCGTTTTGCCCGCACCATTAGAACCAATCAAGGTGACCACCTGGCCTTTGGGTACTTCAATCGTGATGCCGTGCAAGACCTTGACCTTGCCATAGCCCGCTTCGAGATTTTTGATCGTTAGCATATGAATTCCTTGTCTGTGCGCTTAGGTCTTACGTAGCTTGTCCGCCCAGATAGGCTTCGATGACTTTTTCGTTGGATTGAACCTCGGCAGGTTTACCCTCAGCAATCTTCTGACCGAAGTCCAGCACTGACACGGTGTCGCAGGCTGCTGAGACCACGTCCATATGATGTTCGATCAAAATAATCGTGATGCCGTGCTCTCGGATTTTCTGAATGATGGCCAATAGATCCTTGATGTCTGGCGCCGTTAATCCGGCTGCGGGCTCATCAAGTAGCAGTAAGGTCGGATCAAGTGCTAAAGCCCGGGCTATTTCCAACACGCGTTGCTTACCGTAAGGCAGGTTACGCGCTTCTTCATTCGCCACTGATGCCAAACCGACAAAGTCAAGCAGACCCAACGCGCGCGCACGCGCTTCTGATTCTTCATGGGTGTATTTGGGCAGGTGCAGAGCGACATCCAGCAAGCTTGAGTCAAAAGTATGGTGCAAGCCAACCAGAATGTTTTCAAGGGCAGTCATCTCACCAAACAACTGCACGTTCTGAAACGTCCTGGCAATGCCCGATAGAGCGATTTCGGATGAAGTCTTGCCAACGACGCTGTTGCTCGCGTACACCACATCGCCTGCGGTCGGGGTATATATGCCAGTCAAGACGTTCATCATCGTGCTCTTGCCTGAGCCATTCGGGCCGATTAAGCCGTGAACGGTGCCGCGCTCGACCGTCAGGTCAACATTATTCAGCGCCTTTAGACCGCCGAATTGCATCAAGATGGATTGAACAGAGAGCAGCGGCCCTGCCTGCGAACGTTGCTGAGCGGCACTGATGACATCTTTGTCAGAATGGATGCTTGAGTCTGCAACCAAAATGTGATCTTGAACTGGTTTCTTGCCCAGCACAGCGGCGTAGTAGTTACGCACGAAACCAACAATGCCATCCTGAAGGTAGTAGACAACCAGCAAAATCATGCAACCAAAAATGGTCAAGCGCCAGTCTGTGATGTTCTTGAGGAAAAATGAGAAGACGGTTAATCCGATTGTGCCGACCAAGGGAATTAACAGTTTTTTAACGCTAGTTAGTCCTTTGGCGAGCGACAATCCAGATAAAACCAGCATCAGGATTGACAGCACTACCATCACTTGTCTAAACAGTACAACGTCGTCAAGTAATTTCGGCAATAGAACAATAATTGCAGCACCCAGAATGGATCCGATGCGTGATTTTCGGCCACCCATGATCACGGCAAGCAGAAACAAGATGCTCAATTCGATCACATAGGTATTAGGTGAAATGTATTGCTCTGAGTAGGCATACAAATTACCGGCTAAACCAGCGAAACCTGCACTGATCACAAAGGCGTATACCTTGTAGCGGTAAACAGACACTCCCATGCAATCGCAAGCAATCGGGCTATCGCGCAGGGCCTCGAAAGCGCGACCGAGGTGAGATTTCAATGTCCGGTGCGCGACCAGTAACGCAACAAGCATCAGCGCGGCAACGATCCAGAAATATTCTCTCTCGGTAACCACATAAGAACCGAGGCTCGGCTTTGTTAGTTTGATCCCAACTGGTCCTTCCGTGAGAAAGCTCATCTCATTGATCAAAATCTGGATGATGGTACCGAATGCCAGAGTGACCATGGCGAGATACGGACCAATTACCTTGAGAGCAGGTAACGCTAGCAGCCCACCAAAAGCTGCGGTGACTGCTATCGACAGAGGTACAGTTAAAACAAACGGCACATTCAGTTTAAAAAACAGAATTCCAGCGGTATATGCGCCGATCCCAAAAAGACCTGCATGCCCTAGCGATACTTGTCCTGTGTAACCGACAACAATATCCAAACCAAACAGCAAAATGCTGTAAATCAGGATACGTTCAATCATGTGCACATAGTAGGGATTGGGCACGAGCAGGGGGAAGGCGAATAAAAGCGCTATCGCGGCTACTAATAATATTGTTTTCAATTTCATCGTGTTACACCTTCTTGATGGCTGTTTTGCCAAAAAGACCAGACGGTTTCATTGCAAGAACCAACAGCAACAGCACGAGCCCAGGTACATCTTTGTACCCAGTCGATAAGTAAAAGCCAGTGACGGTCTCGGCGATCCCGAGGATCAAGCCGCCTACGACAATGCCCAGGCCGCTGGATAGACCACCAATAATGGCAACAGCGAAAGCTTTTAAACCTAACGAAGCGCCCATAGTGGCACCGGTTAGTGTCAAGGGTGAGACCAGAACACCAGCAAAAGAGGCTGTTAGCGAAGACAAAGCATAGGAAAACGTGATCACAAGACCTGTGTTGATCCCCATCAAGCCAGCCGCATCCCTGTCATTGGAAGTCGCAACGACTGCTTTCCCATAAATACTTTTTCTGTTGAACAATTCAACGAGCAACATCATCGAGAAGGCGCCTGCGATCACGATGAGTTCCATCGGCAGGACGTTAGCACCGAATAATTTAATTGGCTCATCGTCCATGGGCGATGGGAAGGGCAGATCATCTCTACCCCAGACGTTTTCAGCCACGTTTTTGAAAATAATCCCAAGTGCGATCGTTGACATAATCCAGCCAAATTCTGACTTGATCTTGATTGCGGGTCTAACGCCCAGGAATTCGACGAAGGAGCCTTGCAGCGCACCAAAAAGACAGACAACCGGAATCATCAACCAGTAGTTCACTTCAAACGTATCGCATAGTGTCAGACCAACGAGCGACCCCAACATCAACGCCTCGCCTTGTCCAAAATTCAACGTGCCGGACGTCGCAAAAGTGAGTTGATAACCGAATGCGATTAGCGCATAGATCATCCCGTAAGAGATGCCGCTATAAACAAGTTGTAAAAGATTTTCCATGAGTCGTTCTCAGCAATGCGGTTATTGATGCAACCAGGCGTAGTCAGGCGCTATATAAATTCGGCACTAAAAAAAACCGCCGCACAACTTGCGCGGCGTTTTTCACCCTTCACCGCTTAGGCTTAAGGATTTTTTACGCGTACTGGGTTAGCTTTGGCGTCGGCTTCATTGGCGTAGGTCACGCGACCTTCCTTTACTTCGCCCATCAGTGGGATGTTGCTAGTAATTGCCTCGTGGTCCGTTTTAGTGAAAGGCTTGTTATAGACCGTCACAACGCCGTTAACCGGAGTAGAGAGGTTTTCGAGCGCCTCTTTGATCTTTACGCCGTCAGTGCCACCTGCTTGCTTGATTGCTGCCGCCAGCAGATAAATCGAGTCATAGCCTTGAGCAGCCGATACAGGTGAGTCGATACGGCCTTTTTTAGGTTTGAACTCTTTCAGGTAATCGTCGATAAAGGCTTTACGGGTAGGGGTGTTGGGATCCTGGATAAAAGTCTGTGGCATCATTGCCCCATTACCATTTTTACCAGCTGTATCGATAAAGTTAGCCATCGATAGCGTCCAGCTGCCGATCATTGGCTTTTTCCAGCCGATCTTTGCCATACTGTTTGCAATTGAGGCAAGCTCCGGGCCAATTGCATAAGTCAAAATCACCTCGGCGCCAGCTTCTTTTGCTTTGAGCAACTGGGCTGTCATATCAGTGTCTTTGATGTTGAATTTTTCGCTCGCTACGGGTGTAACACCCTTGGACTCGAGAGCTGCCGTCAGATCTTTCCGGCCTAAGTCACCGTAGGCGGTCGAGTCAGCCAGAATTGCAACCTTCTTGAAACCGCGACGGGTAACTGCTTCTTCAACAATCATTGGCGCCTGAATCACGTCAGCTGCCGCGTTACGGAACACAAAGTTATCGGGTTCTTTGTCAAACTGATGCGTCACCAGTGTGCCAGTTGCTACGTTATTGATCACTGGGATCTTGGCTTCCTGAAAAAAGCGCTGTGATGCCAGGGCGACGCCCGTATTGATGTAGCCGACGGCTGCGACCACTTTAGTGTTGTTGATGAATTCTTGGGCGATTTCTACGCCACGTTCGTTCTTGGCTTCGTCATCACGCAGAACCAGCTCGATCTTCTTGCCGAGCACACCGCCAGCAGCGTTGATTTGATTGGCGGCGAGTGTGACGCCGTCACGCATGCTGACACCCATTGAGGATGAGCCGCCAGTGAAGGGGCCGATTACGCCAATCTTGATGGTGTCTTGCGCAAAAGCTGCGCTTGTCATCAGGCAAGCTGCAGCAACGGTTAATAATTTGTGTTGTAGTCTCATCGAAAAATCTCCTTAGTCTGCGCTCGTGAGCAGAGGTAAGGGGATTTTAGCGAAAGCCGCTAATGTTTCAGTTGTGTTTCACTAGGGGTTTTCACGGTGAAACTCATATTAGTTGGACTATTTCTTGTTAGATGCAATGAATAGCTTAGTTTCAGCGATGACGACACCCGACAACAGCAAGATACCTACTAAATTCGGAAAGGCCATTAGCCCGTTGAACACGTCTGACAAAGCCCAGACGATATCAAGCGATGCGACGGCGCCCAGCATTACAAAAGCTGTATAGATTGCGCGGTACGGCTTGACGGCTGCAGTACCAAAAAGGTACTGAGTGCACTTTTCGCCGTAATAACTCCATCCAAGAATAGTCGAGAAAGAGAAGAACACCAGACCGATCGTGACGACCCATCCGCCGGGGCCTGGTAACAAGCGTTCGAAGGTTTGCGTGGTAAGTGCTGCACCGGTTAGTCCACCTTGGCCCGCGTATAGGCCTCCAATTACCAGCGCCAAGCCTGTAATAGAGCACACAATAATCGTATCGATAAACGTGCCCGTCATGGATACCAGGGCCTGTTTCGCTGGTGCATCAGTTTTAGCTGCAGCGGCAGCAATCGGTGCCGTGCCTAGCCCGGCTTCGTTAGAAAATAGTCCTCTTGCTACGCCAAAGCGGATGACAGTACCGAGCGCTCCACCAGCAACGGCCTGGCCGGTGAACGCATCGTGAAAAATCAGCCCCAGAGCAGGTAAGACCTGTTGATAATGGGTCAGAATGATACCCAAACCTCCGAATACGTAAAAGACTGCCATGAACGGTACGATCACCGAGGCCACCTTGCCTATTGATTTAATGCCCCCAATCAGCACCAAAGCGGTCATTGCAGTGAGGACAACGCCGGTAAGCCAGCTCGACACACCAAAGCTGCTTTGTATGGATTCCGCAACTGAGTTCGATTGAACTGAAGAACCAGTCCCCAGCGACGCGATCATTCCAAAAAAAGCAAACAGCATGGCAAGCCACTTCATGTTTAGCCCTTTTTCGATGTAGTACATCGGTCCGCCAGACATATTGCCAAGTTCATCCCGAACACGAAATTTCACGGCAAGTAGGCCTTCAGCGTATTTGGTCGCCATACCAACCAGCGCCGTCATCCACATCCAGAAGATCGCTCCGGGTCCGCCCATCACGACCGCCGTCGCAACCCCGGCGATATTGCCGGTACCGATGGTTCCTGCCAGCGCCGTCATAAGTGCTTGAAATTGCGAAATATCGCCTGGCGATGATTGATCCTGCTTGCGGCTAAAAGCCATCTTTAGCGCGTAGGGTAGTAGTGAAAATTGCAGAAATCCCAAGCGGACGGTCAGGTAAGCCCCTGTCCCGACCAGCAGAATGATCATGGTGGGTCCCCAGATATATCCACCCAGGGTATGAAAGAAATGCAAAGTTGATTCCAATGTCGTGCTCCTCTATGTCTGAAATACGGCTTTGCTTTTTGTAGCTAAGCCGCTGCGGATCATAGGTGCGTCAATCAGACTGTCGCACAGTTGTTACACTGAAAACTTATATTGCTAGATGTAACCAAAGTATTTACTCAATCGGTCCCCCGTGATAACAGCATCCAATCTCACCATACAGTTCGGCCCCAAGCCCCTATTCGAAAACGTCAATGTCAAATTCGGCGAAGGAAACCGTTACGGCCTGATTGGCGCGAATGGATCCGGTAAATCGACCCTCATGAAAATCATTGGGGGCGATCTTGATTCAACCGCAGGCAACGTCTCTTTGGAACCCGGGCTAAGGCTGGGCAAGTTGCGCCAGGATCAATTTGCTTTTGAAGATGTGCGAGTGCTCGATGTCGTTCTCATGGGGCATACAGAAATGTGGGAGGCGATGTCCGCTCGGGACGCCATCTACGCAAACCCCGAGGCGACAGACGACGATTACATGCGCGCAGCGGATCTTGAAGCCAAGTTCGCTGAGTACGACGGTTACACAGCTGAGGCAAGGGCAGGGGAGTTATTGTTGGGCTTGGACTTCCCGGTCGAACAGCATCAATTGCCGATGCGAGAGATTGCTCCGGGCTGGAAACTTCGAGTGCTGCTAGCCCAAGCTTTGTTTTCAGCGCCTGACGTGATGTTGCTTGACGAGCCAACCAATAACCTCGATATCAACACCATTAGATGGTTGGAAGATGTGTTGAATGCATATCAGAGCACCATGATTATCATCAGCCATGACCGACATTTTTTAAATCAGGTTTGTTCGCATATGGCTGACCTCGATTTCGGTGAGCTTCGTCTTTATCCTGGTAATTACGACGAATACATGCTGGCGTCGACTCAAGCGCGTGAACGTGTTCAATCATCCAATGCCAAGGCCAAAGAGCGTGTTGTCGAGCTTCAGGATTTCGTGCGCCGTTTTTCTGCAAATAAATCTAAAGCGCGCCAGGCAACGTCGCGGTTGAAACAGATTGACCGGATCAAAGCGGCTCAAATTGAAGTGAAACCGTCTTCGCGCCAAAACCCGTTTATCCGTTTTGAGCAAAATAAGCCCTTGCACCGGCTCGCTGTAACAATTGAACACATACAAAAATCTTACGATGCTCCCGTGATCAAGCCTTTCTCGTCCATGATCGAAGCTGGCGACAAGATTGCGATCATTGGCGCCAACGGCGTTGGTAAGACGACCTTGTTAAGGATGCTGGCCGGTGACCTTGCCCCGGATCGCGGCACACTGAAGTGGTCAGAAAATGCTGATATTGGCTATATGGCGCAGGATGTGTCCGATCTGTTTACACAAACGGATATCAATTTGTTTGACTGGATGACGTACTACCGCCAGCAAGGTGATGACGATCAGTCGATCCGGTCTATTCTGGGGCGCTTGCTGTTCTCGGCAGATGATTTGCCTAAGGCGCCCAAAGTGTTGTCCGGTGGCGAAAAAAATCGAATGACCTTTGGTCGCTTGATGCTTGGCCGGCACAATGTTTTGCTTATGGACGAGCCTACCAATCATCTGGACATGGAATCTATCGAGTCTTTGCAGTTCGCACTAGAAAAATTCGCAGGAACGCTATTTTTTGTATCGCACGATCGTGAGTTTGTGTCTGGCCTGGCAACACGTATCTGGGAGATCCAGCCTGGCGGTGAAGTGGTTGACTATCGAGGCCCTTACGAAGAGTACCTGGTGTCCAAAGGCATAGAGAGCTAACCATTACAATCCCGCTATGATCATTCTGGGATTTGAAAGTTCGTGCGATGAGACCGGCGTTGCGGCAGTCTGCACCGAACGTGGCCTGTTAGCCCATGCTCTGCATACGCAAGTCGCCATGCATGCCGCTTACGGTGGTGTGGTGCCAGAGCTGGCCTCGCGTGATCACATTCGCCGTGTCCTACCTTTAACCCGCAATGTTTTGGCCCAGGCCGGTATTAATCTGCAGCAAGTGGGCGCCATTGCCTACACCGCTGGCCCTGGTTTGGCTGGTGCGTTGTTGGTTGGTGCCAGTGCTGCCGTTGCGATGGCCTGGGCACTGGATATACCAACCATCACTATTCATCATCTGGAAGGTCACCTGTTGTCGCCGCGTATGGCGAACCCTTGTCCTGAGTTCCCGTTTATTGCTTTGCTCGTATCGGGCGGGCACACACAATTGATGAGGGTAGACGGGGTTGGGCGTTACACCTTGCTCGGCGAAACGCTGGATGATGCGGCCGGAGAAGCCTTCGATAAAACTGCCAAGCTGCTTGGGTTAGGCTATCCGGGTGGCCCCGCTCTGGCAAAATTAGCGGCACAAGGTGATCCCGACAATATCAGTTTGCCTCGGCCTATGTTGCACAGCCAGGACCTGGATTTTAGTTTCAGTGGTTTGAAAACGGCCGTGATGACTCGGCTAAAAGAGGCGCAGGCTAGATTGACAGAAAGTGCCCTGAATGATGGAGAGCTTGAAGCTGAATCCCAAGCTAAGTCGGGCAAACTGGCCGCCGATCTGGCAGCGGCAACACAGAGCGCCATCGTTGATGTTCTGGTGGCTAAATCGGTTGCTGCCCTCAAGCAGACAGGACTGACACGCCTGGTTGTAGCGGGAGGCGTTGGAGCGAACAGCGAGTTACGACAACAATTGGGCAAGAAGCTGGCGCGTCTTCAGGCAGAGGTGTTTTTCCCGCCGCTTGAATTCTGTACTGATAATGGCGCGATGATTGCGTTCGCTGCCGCAGAGCGAATCAAGTACGGCTTGGTCGATCTGGATCGCGCAAATGATTATGCTTTTAACGTGACACCACGTTGGGATTTAGCAGCGATCTGAATGGACAGCTGTTAGCTTTTTTTTCCTACTTTGGGTTCGAGCCCTTTGAGTAATCGCTCAATATTGGTCTTGTGCCGGTATAGCAGCAAGGCACCGACGACTGCGACCACCAAAGCAAGCTGGTCGTGGGTAGGCCACAGGCTGTAGCGACCACCAAGCAGATACAGTACTGGCGCCAAGATCGCCGCAAAGATGGCGGCCAGAGAAGAGAATCTCGACAGCAACACCACAGCAATCCAGATAACCACCAGGGCCAGGGCTAGCAGAGGGGCGATTGCAGCCACCACTCCTAGCGCTGTCGCCACCCCTTTGCCGCCTTTAAACGATAAGAACACAGGGTAAAGGTGACCAAGGAAGACTGCCAAGGCGACCCACGCCAAACCGGTTGCGTCAAGACCTGTACGCATTGCGCACCATATCGCCAGCCAACCCTTGAAGGCATCACCCAGAAGCGTAAGCGCAGCAGCTGCTTTATTGCCGGAGCGTAAGACATTCGTGGCGCCCGGGTTGCCTGATCCGTAAGAGCGTGGATCTGCAAGACCCATGAACCTGCTGACCACGACCGCGAAGGGGATGGAACCGAGCAAATAAGACAGCATTACGGCCAATAAAAGAAACAAGGAACTGTCGGGTGCTGGCATAAATTTGGCTTGATCGCAGGATTTAGATGAGATCTATTCTAGCTTGTGTTCAATCGCAAGCTTAGTGCCGTATTTTCGCCAGAACGCAAGGGTACAATCAGCTCAAGCGGCAAATATAGCCCTTACGAATCTCCTGCTTGGTTGACTGATCTAGATGCACATATTAATTTCGAACGATGACGGTTACACAGCCCCTGGTATTGAGGCTCTTGCAGCGTCGTTGAGCAAGTTTGCTGACGTGACAGTATTTGCACCAGAGGTTAATCACAGCGGCGCGTCTAATTCGCTCACCCTAAACCGGCCCTTATTCGTCAAGGAGGCTGCAAATGGGTTTTTCTACGTCAATGGCACCCCGTCTGACTGTGTGCACGTCGCGTTAACTGGGGTGCTCAAGCAAAAGCCCGATTTGGTGGTGTCTGGTATTAACAACGGTGCAAATATGGGCGACGACACTCTCTATTCGGGTACTGTCGCGGCGGCAACTGAGGCCTATTTGTTCGGTATTCCCGCGATTGCTTTTTCATTAAGTGGCCGAGCCTGGTTTGGATTGGATCAAGCTACCGAAATCGCTGTACGGATTGTCAAACAACAGATCGCCCAGCCAATCCAGGCGCCGGTCTTGTTAAACGTGAACATACCCAGTTTTGCGGAAGGTCAGATAAAAGGCACAAAGGTAACGCGTCTGGGTAAGCGACATCCGTCTCAGCCAGTTGTGGCAGCCAAGACACCATATGGTGAGTCTGTTTACTGGATTGGTCCAGCTGGCGATGCAGTCGATGCAAGTGAAGGCACTGATTTTGCCGCCATCGCTGAAGGCTACGTATCCTTGACGCCTCTGCGGCTTGACCTGACGCACTACGATCAGTTGCCGTCGATATCCGCTTGGGCTCAGTCCTTATGATAAGCAGGCGATCGCGTTTACTGATGGCGGCGCGAGATCCCCGGTCTGGCGCGAGTAAGGGTTTGCAGGGCATTACCCCGACCAACAGTAACACCAAGATTTCAGCTTCGCGCTTGCCCACTAAAGTGAATACGTCTGTCGTGACGGGCGCGCCGAGTAACCTAGGTTTAAACTCAGAGCGCCTTCGCGAGGCGATGATCAAACGCCTGCGGGTACAGGGTATAAGCAATGAATACGTGCTGGCAGCGATGCAAAAAGTGCCTCGCCACGTTTTTGTGGATGAGGCGTTAGCGAGCAGAGCCTATGACGACGCTGCCTTGCCAATTGGATACGGACAGACCATCTCACAGCCTTGGGTTGTGGCAAGAATGATCGCTGCTGTATGCGAACAGACCAGCCCCAAGCGGGTGCTTGAGGTTGGCACTGGTTGTGGCTATCAAGCAGCGGTGATGGCTCAGTTGTTTCCTCAGGTCTACTCGATTGAACGAATCCGGGCGTTGTACGATATTGCCAAAGAGAAATTACGTGATCTAAAACTCACTAAAATCAGGCTTACGCACGCTGACGGTATGGATGGTTGGACAGCATCGGCGCCTTTTGACGCGATTATTGTTGCGGCGGCCGGTGTACGGATACCTAACGCGCTTTTGTTACAGTTGGCGGAAAGCGGTGTGCTCATTGCGCCTGAGGGCGGGACATCGCAAAAGCTTGTAAAAATTACTCGAACCGGTCAAGACAGTTTTGAACGAATCGAACTCGAAGAAGTCAGATTTGTACCTCTGCGTTCAGGGGTGCAGTCTTGATCAAACAGGAGATTTATATGCTTTCAGGACAAGCGTCGCAATCGAGCCCACGAGGGTTTTGCGACTCGGTCTATCGTAAACAAATGATGCGAGCTTTAGGATTGGGCTTAGTGAGTGTCATGTTGGCAGCCTGCACAAACAACGCTGGCTCGCCAGCTCCGGTTAGAAACCTTAATGATTCAGGCACTTTAACTGGCTCTAGTGTGAGCGCCGGACAAACATATACGGTAAAGCCAGGCGATTCTTTACGCAAGATTTCAACAACCACGGGCGTTGATGAGGGCGTCATTATCAGATTGAACGGCATTTCCAATCCTAACAATATTAAAGTTGGTCAGGTCTTGCGCTTATCTGATAAGGCGGACAACAATATCGGTGCGGCGCCCGTTGCAAGTTCAAGTAAGCCAGTTGCACGACCGCTTGATGCTCCCCCACCATCTGATGCGGGTGCAAGCAAGGCTTCCGATGGCCCGGTCACACGTGCGCCCGATGCAGCGGCCGTTAATCTGATGTGGCCAGCCAATGGTTCTGTCATTCAAGGCTACTCTGCCACGACAAAAGGAATCGATATTGCCGGAAACGTGGGTGATCCAGTTGTTGCTGCCGCCAGCGGTAAAGTCGTTTATGCGGGCAATGGTATTCGTGGTCTAGGCAATCTTGTCATTTTGCAGCATGACAACGGTTTCATTACTGCCTATGCCCATAACAAAACATTGTTAGTCAAAACTGAGCAAAGCGTTAGCAAGGGTAGCAAGATTGCGGAGCTTGGCCAAAGCGATGCAACTTCGCCTCGCTTGCACTTTGAAGTTAGACGTCAGAACTCCCCCGTAGACCCTATGCAGTACTTGCCTGTTAAATAGAAGTGAGTTGAGCCGAGATGAAACGAATGTTAAGAACTGCTTTGATGACGCTGTTGCTCAGTACGCTTACTACAGTCGTTTATGCGCAAACGGCAATGGGTGGATCCGAGGCGAGGGTTGGTGATAAACCGGCAGCGGCGACGACAGCCCGACAGCCCGATCCTGTTGGTGGTCCCTTACCCGGCAAAGTGGTTGATCAACTGGGCTTGACTGCAGGGCAAAAGTCTCTGCTGGACAGCGCCATGACGGCTCGGCAGGCATCACAGGCAGCCAACACTGCTTCTCGCGATGCTGCTTATCAAACCCTGACTGAACAGTTATCCTCCGACAAGTTCGATCCAAGAGTCGTTGTCAAACAACGCGAGCAGGCACGGATTGCAATGGATGCCAGGGTTGATGCGGTCCAGCAAAAGTGGTTACTGTTTTGGGATAGCTTGAGCCAGACCCAGCGTAATACGCTCGTTCAATATATGCGTGAGCAACATGCGGCTCTCGCCAAGCAACGCAGCAAATAAAAAGATTCATGTCTACAGAGCTTTTAACCGTCGAGTCTCTGGATCTCGAAGCGCGTGGTATCGCCCGTCGCGAGGGTAAAGTTGTTTTTATAGAGGGTGCACTCCCAGGTGAGCGTGTCTCCGTCAACGTTTTTCGTAAAAAGCCGTCTTACGAAATTGGCAAGGTTCAGGTCATCGCAAGACAATCCAGCCAACGGGTCACGCCCAAGTGTGTCTATGCCGGCCTCTGCGGTGGCTGCATGATGCAACACCTGGATCCAGCAGCTCAAGTTGCAGTTAAGCAGCGAGCGCTTGAAGATAGTTTGGCGCATATCGGGGGGCTCAAAGCAGCAAGTATGTTGCCCGCCTTGCACGGCCCGTCCTGGGGATATCGGTATCGAGCCCGATTTAGCGTTCGGCACGTAGCCAAAAAGGGCGGCGTGCTGGTCGGCTTTCACGAGAGAAAAAGCAGCTTCGTTGCTGATATGCAAAGTTGTCAAATTTTGCCTCCGCACGTATCCGCATTGCTGATGCCTCTGCGTGAATTGGTGATGGCATTGTCCATGCCTGATCGAATCCCGCAGATTGAAGTCAGTGTCGGAGATCGTGTAACCGCACTTGTGTTGCGTCATTTGATGCCGCTGACAGAAGGGGATATTGCTTTGTTGCGTACTTTTGCCGATCAGCACCGGATTCAATGGTGGTTGCAGAGCAAGGGTCCTGACACCGTGGTCTTACTTGATCCTTCCCAGGACGGTGATCTTGCCTATGTGCTACCTGAATTTGGTCTGCGCATGCCATATCGGCCAACCGACTTTACGCAAGTCAATCAATACATCAATCAAGCGCTCGTCTCTAAGGCGGTCAAACTTCTGGAAGTAAAGGATACCGACCGAGTGGCGGATATGTTTTGTGGTTTAGGCAATTTCACCTTGCCACTCGCGACCAAAGCCAAAGCAGTTGTGGGAATTGAAGGAAGTGAGATGCTCACTCAACGGGCAGGTGAGGCGGCCACACTGGCAGGTCTGGGTAACGCCAGTTTTATCACCTTGAATTTATTCGAAGTAGACAAGCACTGGTTGGAAACCTTAGGCAAGTTTGACAGAATGTTGATTGATCCACCCCGGGAGGGCGCATTGGCCGTGTCGCAAGCGATTGCTGGTCTGACACCACTATTAAAACCAGGCCGAATCGTTTACGTTTCTTGCAATCCAGCAACCCTGGCACGCGACGCGGCTGTGTTGGTAGATGACGGCGGTTATGTCTTGAAAACTGCGGGTGTAATTAATATGTTTCCACATACTGGGCATGTTGAATCGATCGCTGTTTTTGATTTATTGTCTCCGGACTAGTGTGACACCTGAGTATTGTAGAAACGGATCGGTCAGAATGGCTTTGGGACAAATATATTTGATTGAGGATGACGAAGCGGTACGTTCGTCTTTGTTCAATGCACTGGTTCAACTAGGGTACAACGTTGATTGCTTTGAAGATGCCGAGTCATTTTTTAAGCAATCGCAGCTAAGATCGCCTGCGGTCATTCTCCTGGATATGCGTCTGCCAGACGCAAGCGGCGTGGATGTTCAGCGCAGACTCAAGCAGATGAAATGCGAAGTCCCTGTCGTTTTTATGAGTGGGCTGGCCGAGTCAGTTGAAATTATTGCTGCCATGCGGCAAGGCGCGTTTGATTTTCTTATTAAGCCTTTTGCTGTTGAACAGCTCTTGATCGTGCTAAACCAAGCGCTTGATAAAGATGCCCAACAGCAAGAACTGGTTGCCAGATATGATCGTCTGGGCAAAGCGTTTGCCGCTTTAACGCCCAGAGAGAAGCAGATCTGCCTCGAGATGCTGGATGGCAAAACTAACAAGCAGATTGCTCAACAAAGCGGGACAGTGGCTTCAACGATCAAACTGCATCGAGCTCGAGTCTTAGACAAGATGGGTGCTCAGTCGCTCGCCGACTTGATTGAAATGTTCAAAGGCGTCGACAAAAACGCTTTCAGTCAAACCAGGTTTTAGTTTTAGCGCGTCGACTCATTAAACAGCTCACGAAGTCTGTTTACCAGATCTATGGCTCGCTCGGTATCCGAGTCGATTCTTCGTAACACCTCTCCAAAAGATTGACCTGTTCGGTCCGGCAAAGGCGTCTTAGTCAACGCATAAATATTGATTCGCGTCGCAGCCAGTGGTTGCATGATTTCGTGTACGAGCGAAGTCACCAACGGAACTGTGCTGTCAGATCTAGGCAGAGCAGAGATTATTTCCAGCAATCGCTTCTTTTCGTCCAAGGCTTGTGCGAGTTCTGCCTTTAGCGATTCGATTGTGTGAAAGTCTTGCAATATGGGTCAGCCAGTGCGTAAGATGGTCGGACACTAAAAACAATAGTTGCTAGATTCTATCATCGGCAACCCTGACGAAAGGTCCCTATGCCGAAGCAGAGCATTAGTAAAAATTCACTGACTGGCCCCGCTTTCATGACCCTTTTGCTAGTCGGTTTCATAATGGGATCAAACCATATCTCTGCGCGAATCGCGTTTAACCATGGCTTAAGTGTCGGTACTGCGGTGGTCGTGCGCAGCGTCGCGATCGTCATGGTGATGGCGTTACTCGTTTATCTGCAAAGGGTGCCTGTTACCTTCACCAGGCGAAATATAACTATCCTGCCGTTGATTGGTGTGTTGATGACAGTGCAAGGTTTTTCCCTTTATTCGGCCGTTGCGCGGTTACCTGTTTCGTTAGCCTTGCTTGCGTTCAATACATATCCTTTGTGGATAACGTTTTGGGCGAGGGTCCTCTATGGTGAGAAGACGCCTGTACTGATGCTAAAGGCCATGCCAGTGCTCTTGATCGGTTTAGCACTGGCACTTGACGTCCTGGGGACTTCGTCAGGGTTGGGATTACAAGGCCAGTGGCTGGAAATAGGTGCGGGCGTTGCTTTCGCTTTGGCTTCAGCCACTACGTTTGGTATTGCGATGGTGCTGACTCAAAACGAAACAAAAGAGATTGATGGCCGCATTCGCACAGGTCTTGTCATGACCATGGTCGGGACCTTTACTTTCATTGGCGTTGAGGCGACTGGTGGATTGCAGTGGCCTCATGAGTTAGCGGGTTGGGGTGGTTTAGCTGGGTTAACCATTTTTTATGGGACAGGCTTTACCATCATGTTTACCATTCTGCCCAAAATAGGGGCAGTGGGTAATTCAGCCATCATGAATGTTGAACCCATCTGTGCCATGGGACTTGGCTGGCTAATCCTTGGTCAGTCAGTCTCGGTGAGCCAGCTAGTTGGCGCTTTCATCGTTGTGGGTACTGTCATTTTTTTAGGCTTGCGAAGATGATTCAGCCAGTATTTTCTGAGCAGCCGCTTTAACCCGGGCGGGTGCGGTCCCGCCGAGATGTGAGCGCGCTGCGACGGACCCCTCAAGCGTCAATACCGCAAAGACGTCTTGCTCGATCAACGCTTGAAACTGTTTAAGATCGGTCAAAGATAGATCGGCAAGATCGCAGCCTTTTTGTTCGCAGTGACGGACGGCGTGAGCAACCGTTTCATGTGCGTCCCGGAAAGGCAGACCTTTTTTGACCAAATAATCCGCCAGATCAGTTGCGGTCGCGTAGCCTTGTAGTGCGGCAGCTCGCATGGCGTCGGCCTTCACTTTGATGCCGCTAATCAAATCTACAAAAATGGTGAGGGTGTCGCGTACCGTGTCAGCAGTATCGAACAGCCCTTCTTTATCCTCTTGATTGTCTTTGTTGTAGGCGAGCGGCTGGCCTTTCATCAGTGTCAGAAGACCGACTAAATGGCCGTTAACTCGACCAGTTTTGCCACGCGCCAACTCGGGCACGTCGGGATTTTTTTTCTGAGGCATGATCGAGCTACCTGTGCAGAAGCGATCTGCCAGATCAATGAAACCAACGCGTGGGCTCATCCAAAGCACAAGCTCTTCAGACAAGCGGGAGATGTGCGTCATGATCAATGCAGCGGCGGCACAAAATTCGATCGCGAAGTCTCTATCAGAAACGGCATCCAGAGAATTGGCGCATACCCCCTCGAAACCCAATAAATCCGCGACTTGTTGACGATCGATGGGATAGCTCGTGCCGGCGAGTGCAGCTGCTCCCAGTGGTAACTGATTGACCCGTTTACGACAATCGATCAATCTGGCAGCGTCGCGACCAAACATTTCTGCGTAGGCGAGCAGGTGATGGCCAAAAGTTACTGGTTGTGCCACTTGCAGGTGAGTAAACCCGGGCATGATGGTTGCAGCGTGTTCAAGTGCAACCGTGGCCAGTGCGTATCTGATTTGACCAAGTAAAACGATCAGGTGATCAATCTCTGCCCGCACCCAGAGACGAATGTCGGTGGCAACTTGATCGTTGCGTGATCGACCGGTGTGCAGTCTTTTACCCGCATCGCCAACTAGGTCAACAAGGCGCTTTTCAATGTTGAGATGCACATCCTCAAGATCCAGTAACCATTCGAACCGGCCTTCGGCTATCTCGGTAGATATCTGCGCCATCCCTCGCTCAATACTGTTGAGGTCGTCCTGACCAATCACTCCGACTGTTTTCAACATCGTTGCGTGAGCAAGCGAGCCCTCAATGTCAAATTGAGCCATTCGTTTATCAAAATACACGGATGCCGTATAGCGCTTGACGAGGTCTGTCACGGGTTCAGAGAAGCGGGCGGACCAAGCCTGCGATTTTTTAGCGAACTGGTCGTCGTTGGATTGATTTGGGTTTTTCATGATGAGGCGATTATAGGGCCGAGCAGATGCCTGGTCATCGTGCGATAATTTTGCTCAAGAAAACAAATCCTAGCAGAGATCAACATGGCAGCGATAAAAATTGGCATCGCGCAGATAAACGCCTGCGTTGGCGATCTGGCCGGCAATGCCAAAAAAGTTCTGGAGGCGGCCCGAATCGCATACGCTGCAGGGGCCCGGCTACTACTTACCCCAGAACTGGTCTTGTCAGGCTATCCCCCTGAAGATTTGCTGTTAAGACCAGCTTTTATCGATCAGGCTCAAGACGTTGCTGATGACCTGCGTAAAGCGCTAGCAGAATTAGCTGGCTTGTACGTTGTGTTAGGCCATCCAGTCGTTGCCGCTGGGGGTTTGCGTAATGCTGCGTCTGTATTCATAAACGGCGAAGTATTGGGCGTTTACTTCAAACGTGAATTACCGAATTATTCTGTTTTTGATGAAAAGCGGCACTTTGCTGGCGATAACCAAGCGCTGGTATTTGAGATCGACGGCGTGCGTTTTGGTATCAATATTTGTGAGGACGTCTGGTTTTCGAACGCGCCCAAAGCGGCGGCTGAGGCTGGTGCACAGGTATTGTTAGTGCCCAATGCGTCTCCCTTCAATATTGGCAAACAGGCCGAGCGTGCCGATATTTGTCAAAAAGCAGTGAAGACATCGGGCTGTCCATTGATTTATGCCAACATGGTGGGAGGGCAAGACGAACTCGTGTTCGATGGTGCATCCTTTGCCATGAATCGCTCAGGTCAATTGATCGCGCGTTCAGCAGACTTTGCCTCTGACTTGACCTATGTCAAAGTAAACGAAACGGGTGACCTGGTTGGTTTGATGGCCGAGCCAACTAAAAATCAAACGCTGAACCCGGAAATTACTGACCTTGATAGTCAGGTCTGGGGCGCGCTCACCTTGGGCGTTCGTGATTACGTCGGCAAATCTGGTTTTAAATCCATCATACTGGGCCTCTCTGGCGGGATTGATTCGGCTGTGGTCATGGCGGTGGCTGTGGACGCACTCGGTGCCGATCGCGTGAATGCTGTCATGATGCCGTCGCGCTATACAGCGGATATCTCCCAGATCGACGCCGAAGACATGGCAAAGCGGCTGGGTGTGAAATACGACGTCATTGCCATATCTGATTTAACGCAAGCATTTGACGCTGGTCTGTCGCCTCTGATGCAAGGCCGAGCGCCTGACACCACAGAAGAAAACATTCAGGCACGCATTCGCGGCACGCTTTTGATGGCGCTATCCAACAAATTCGGTCACCTTGTGCTCACAACCGGCAACAAGAGTGAACTCTCCACTGGTTACTGCACGCTTTATGGCGATATGGCTGGAGGTTTTGCCGTTTTAAAAGATGTTGCAAAAACCCTGGTGTACCGTCTGGCGCGCTGGCGTAATCGTGACCTTGAGATCATTCCTGACAGGATCATTACGCGTCCTCCTTCGGCGGAGTTACGCCCTGATCAGACGGATCAGGATAGTTTGCCGCCCTATGAGATTATTGACGGGATTATCGAGCGATATATTGAAGGGAACGAGCCGATTAAAAACCTGCTCGACTCGGGCTACAAGGCTGAAGACATTAATCAGATCGTGCGCTTGATCAGAATCAACGAATATAAAAGACGCCAAAGCCCGCCTGGGCCTAGAATCACGTCCAGAGCATTCGGTCGCGATTGGCGGTATCCTTTGGTGAATGGCTTTCGAGAGTAAGTTAAACAGAAATTCTGATAAAAATTTAGACCACGATTTTTCGACAGGATCCAAAATGAAACAAGTTACTGCAATTATCAAACCATTCAAACTTGACGAAGTGCGAGAGGCTCTGGCAGAAGTCGGGGTTAATGGATTGACCGTGACAGAAGTCAAAGGCTTCGGTCGTCAAAAAGGTCATACCGAGTTATATCGCGGTGCCGAGTATGTTGTTGATTTTTTACCCAAGATCCGTATCGAGATGGTTGTGGCAGATAGCTTGGTGGATAGCGTAATTGAAGCGCTATTGAAATCAGCGCGCACCGGCAAAATAGGGGATGGCAAGATTTTCGTCATGCCTGTCGAGCAGGCTATCCGTATCCGGACTAGCGAACAGGGCGATGAGGCCCTCTAATCAGAATCGCTCTGTGTTCCCTGGCGATTGACTATTATGGTGCTCGAGCAGGCGCCAGAAGGCTGGCAGGAAGCACTCAGACACCAATAAGGGCTTCCCCATGCGCCAAAATATTGATCGCCGCGCATAAAGGGCGGTTGGGCATTTAGATTGCAGCGCTGATTTGGCGATTGCATTAAGCGGTTCGGGGCGCCTGACTCTACTAACGTCAAAGTTTGATCGGTCGATTGAGCTGTCGTGATAAAGAATGTCGGCGAGCGGGCGAGTGTTCAAGCCTCGTACTCCTCTCCATGTGCTGTGTGTGTCGCTTAAGCGTGCCACACTGCGAGCCACCACACATTGTTCACCATCGATCGACATGCTGATCTGGCGTGTCCAGACCAAACTGCGGCGTGGCAATTTAAGCAGGCGAGCTTCCTCTGCTCGAATGACACCGATATTTTGTTTGATAATCTTTAACTCGACTCGTCCCAGGCTTCGCAAGCCCTTCGTCAAAGCGCCACGGCGCATCATCCAGATTCGTTTCGATCGGGAAACAGCAGGTGAAGGGCGGGCGAACCAGTTCATTTCATGTCAGTTGCAGCTCGTAGAGGTTGTATTATCTCAAGTATGGAGAAAGTAAGAATATCAAAGCTCATGGCTGAGCAAGGTTTATGTTCACGCCGTGAGGCAGACGCCTATATAGAGAAGGGTTGGGTAAAAGTCGACGGCCAACTCGCCGTCTTAGGTGAGAGAGCTTTCCCGGATCAAAAAATTACGCTCGACCGCTCTGCCGCAAAACAACAGGATCAGTCCGTTACGATTTTGATCCACAAGCCAATAGGTTATGTGTCTGGTCAGGCTGAAGACGGCTACACACCCGCTGTTGCTCTGGTTGAGCCTAGAACTCAGTGGGTGAATGACAAATCTGATATCCGGTTCGAACGTTCACACTTGAGAGGCATCGCAGTCGCCGGACGTCTTGACATCGATTCGACTGGTTTGCTGGTGCTGACGCAGGATGGTCGCGTGGCCCGTCACTTGATTGGTGAGACGTCGGATGTTGAAAAAGAGTACCTGGTGCGGGTGAGCGGAAAATTAACTGAACACGGCCTCGCTCTGCTGAATCTCGGTTTATCTCTTGACGGTAAGGCCTTGAAGCCGGCTGTGGTTCGCTGGCAAAACGATGACCAGTTGCAATTCATTTTGAAAGAAGGCAAAAAACGTCAAATCAGACGGATGTGCGAACTGGTGGGGTTGAAAGTGCTTGGGTTAAAACGGGTAAGAATAGGTAACGTCAGGCTTGGTGACTTACCAGTAGGTCAATGGCGTTACTTGCGACAGAACGAACGTTTCTGAGGTTGACTTTCGTTGTCTGGCTAAGCGCTCTTGTCCTCGAGCTTGTATAGCGCCCGATTATCCTGGCCTAGCGCCTTGACCAACCAAGGCATCGCCGGCTTGAGTGCTTCACTTAACGTATACGGTGGATTGACGACGAACATCCCGCTGCCGTTCAAGCCCACACCATCCGGGCTTGATTTTTTAACTGTCAAGCTGACATGAAGCCAGGATTTGATATCAAGACGATCCAGTTGACGGACCATCTGTTGAGCCTCTAAGCGCTGTATCTGAGGATACCAAATTGCATAGCAACCGGTTGCGAAGCGTTGCATGGCGTCCTTTAGTGTATCCATGGCTCGCCGGTAGTCCTGTTTGTCTTCATAGGATGGATCGATCAACACAACAGCTCGACGCGTCGGAGGAGGAAGCTGGCTTTTGAGACCTGCGAAACCATCCGTATCGAAAACACTCGTCTGGCGTGGGATCCGATTACCGTGCGCCTCAAGGTTTAGATTCAGAATCTCTACCTCGCTTGGATGCAGTTCAAACAGCCTGAGTTTGTCTGTGGACCGGATCATCTGCTGAGCAATCCACGGCGATCCTGGGTAGTAACGCAAACTGCCATCAGGATTAAGTGCTGCAATTTGATCCAAATACGCTTTTATCGCCAGTGGGGCATCTGGCTTATCCCAGATTCTTGCAATCCCGTCGGTATATTCCCCCTTTGTTTGTGCCCATTTTCCCTCGAGGTCATACAGCCCAGCGCCGGCGTGCAGGTCGATAAACCAGTAGGGCGCATCTTTCTGGTTGTAGTAATCGAGAATATGAACCAGCACCAGATGCTTGAGTACGTCTGCGTGATTGCCTGCGTGAAAAGCGTGGCGGTAACTGAACAATGTTTACTCCGGTGCCGCAAGAGGGCTTAAATGAGACTTCAAAAGGGAGTAATTGTATCGACGCAGTCTGTAATAACTGAATCAACGCCCCAGCGCAGCATATCCTGCGCAAGCTTGGGGTCGTTCACCGTCCAGACACACAGCCGAAACCCGGCGGCCTTGATTGCTTCTGCGGTTTTTTGAGTGACGTGTTTGTAGGATAGATGAATCGACACACAATCGAGGTCAGTCAAGATAGAGTGCCAGTTTTCTGGCAATCCGTTCGTTAAGAACCCTCTAGGCATGTCGGGACAAACGGCTTTAGCGGCTTGCAGACTATCCAAAGAAAATGAAGAGAGAATTGGTTTTACGCTGACGGATGCCCAATATTGTTGTGCGAGGTTAGCGACAATCTCGCCCGTGATCCGCTCAAGACCAGGGGTTGGCTTGATTTCGATATTGCATTGCAGACCATTACTGATCAGATATTGCGCGATATTTTGCAGAGTTGGGATTGGCTCACCCGAATACTCCTTGCTATGCCAGCCTCCCGCATTGAGCTTGGCCAGATCGCCGAAGAGCCAGTCCGCCGCCCGGCCTAGCCCGTTTGTGGTTCTGTCTAGCTCAGCGTCGTGAAGCAGGATCGCAATCCTGTCTTGACTGAGTTTGACGTCGAATTCAAAGGCGGTATAGCCGAAATGCTGACCAAGCCGCATAGCTGCCAGGGTATTTTCAGGGGCAAGCTTACCCGCACCGCGATGAGCGATAAGTTTGGGGAATGGCCAGGGATACAGCTGTTTCATCGCAAGAGGCTCGGTGGGTGGTAAACTCGCAACCTTATTTTAGGCTCGAAAATTCATCCATGTTTGATTTCATTCGTCAGCATCAGCGTTGGATGCAGGGCATTTTAATCCTGCTTATCCTCCCATCCTTTGCCTTTTTTGGCGTGCAAAGCTACACCAGCTTCATGAATCGTGAACCTGAGCTTGCAACGGTCGACGGCAACGGGATCACGCTCAGTGAGTTCAATCGCGCCCGCAAAGCCCAGCTTGACCAATACCAAGCCGTGTTAGGCAATCAGTTTGACCCAGCAGCGCTCGACACTGCAGAAATGCGCAAACAAGTGTTGAACAATGTCATCGACCAAAAAACGGTAGCACTTGCTGCTGAGAAAGGGCGTTTCACGGTTTCTGACGAAACCTTGCGTCGCACCATCGCATCCATCCCCGCGGTGCAGCAGGATGGTCAGTTTTCGCCAGAAAGGTATCGGCAAATTCTCGCGTCGCAAGGGATGACGCCCACAGGATTTGAAAACAGCTTGAGACGTGATCTGGCGCTTGCGCAAGTGCTGACCCCTGTCTCCAGTAGCGTATTAGTCCCTGATGCAGTTGTTCAGAAATTTGCAGCTTTGCTTGGTGAAAAGCGGGTCGTGGCGGTGCAGTCGTTCAATGCTGACAGTTACCAAAAATCGGTGAAAGTCACGCCAGAACAAATTAACGCCTGGTACGAGTCTAACCAAGCTAGTTTGAAAATCCCTGAAAGTGTCGATATTGAGTATTTACTAATCAACGAGAGCGCTGCGTCTAAGGACATTACCGTCTCTGACGCAGATGTGGATACTTTTTACAAACAAAATCAGGCTCGGTACAGTCAGCCTGAGCGTCGTCGTGTCAATCATATATTGATCGAAGTGGGTGCAGATGCAACCCCAGAAGCCAAAACGAAGGCGCGTGATCTGGCGGCTGATTTAACCAAGCAAGCAAACGCGCAGCCCAAGGATTTCAGTGATCTTGCGAAAAAGTTCTCGCAAGATACTGGTTCGAAGGATTCAGGCGGTGATTTAGGCTGGATTACCAAGGGCATGCTCGTGCCTCAGGTAGAGTCTGAAATTTTCACTTTGGAAAAGGGCAAAATCTCCGGCCCAGTCGAGAGCCCCTTCGGTTACCACGTCATTTATGTTGCGGATATCCAGCCCGTGACAGTGAAGCCACTGGGAGAAGTCAAAGCCGATATCGTCAGCGAGATTCGCAAGCAGATTGCAGCTGATCGCTTTGCTACGCTATCTGACAAGTTAACGAAGCTGATCTACGATCAACGCGATGGTCTTAAACCTGTTGCCGATGCTCTAGGGTTGCCGCTTTTGACGGCACAAGGCTTAGCTAGAACTGGGCTGCTTCCTGTCAGCCAAGGCGGTAGCAAACTTGACGAGTCATCTACTGAAGCTGTCGTGCTCAATAATCCGAAAGTTGCTCAAACCGCTTTTTCGGCAGATGTGTTCAAAAGTCGGTTGAATTCGGGTGTGATCACTTTATCGCCCGACACGATGCTGGCATTGCGTGTATCCAAAATTAACGAAACTCGAGTTCCACCGCTTAAAGACGTATCTGAGGTCATTCGTGATCGACTAGCGGTCCAGCAAGCCACTGAGTTGGCTAAAGCTGCGGCAAATGCGCGCGTAGAAGAATTGAAATCGGATCACAGTGCGACCAAACTAAAAGGTTTCGATGCGCCCATGACGATTTCACGACAGAATCGCGGCTCACTGACGAAAGAACAGGTCGATACCGTGATGATACTGGACGCAAAAGTTTTGCCTCAGTTTGTTGCGATCCCAGCTACTGCTGGCTACGACGTGTTTGAGCTCAGTAAAGTGGAAGCAGCACCAGAGCCAGAGCCTGGTCAGTTGACACAACTGCGGCAAGAGCTCGCGCAGGCTCTGGGTGGGGCTGAGGAGCGTGCAGCGCTTGCTGTTTTACGCCAGACCTACAAAGTTGAAATGCTGCCCGCCGCGGCGAAAGTTATTTCTGGCGAGCTGGATGAACAGAAGTAATCATTGGTGCTAAAACCGCATACACGGTTTGCATTAAGAGGGGTTGCGCAGCTACAGTAGGGTGCAATCCGTCGGCTTGAAACATGTCTTTGTTGGCTGCAATTGCCTCAAGAAAAAAACCGATTGTTGTACAGCCAGTCTCCTGCCCAAGCTCTTGAAAAAGTAGCTTGAATTTTTTGGTGTAGTCTGCGCCATAGTTTGGTGGTATCTGCATACCAAGTAGTAGAACTTTGGCTCCGCTGGCCTGAGCAGCTTTAATCATAGTCCGTAAGTTATCTCGCGTCGCGGTCAAAGAAAGACCACGCAAGGCGTCGTTGGCACCCAATTCGATGATGACAAGATATGGCTTATGCTGGGTGAGCTGCTCGGGTAATCGCTTCACACCACCGCTGGTGGTTTCCCCACTGATACTGGCATTATGAAAAATGATCGGACCAACCGTGTTGTCACCGGGTTTATTAACCTCTCTGTCTAGTAGTTTGACCCAGCCTTTATCGCGCGGAAGGCCATATTCAGCGGCAAGGCTGTCGCCCATCACCAGAATGTTCCGCTCGGCTATGGCCTGAGCTGCAACCAGGGGAGGTGACGTCAATATACCTAGTACCATCATGAGACTAAACGAACGAATCAAACGCCGTATGATCTCACCGGTGTAATGCTTAAAACGGGTAGAGTGTGGTGACATGAAAAGTAATGTGACGGACGACGTGCAAAACAATTTTGGCGAGCAGGGCATAAATAATTTTTCGGTAGAGGTGTCGAGCCTGAGTAAAGAGGTTCAAGATGCCCAGGGAGTCATCAGAATCATTGATGATATCCATTTTACGATCAAGCACGGTGAATCTGTTGCCATCACGGGGCCGTCTGGTTCCGGAAAATCCACGTTGCTGGGCTTACTCGCTGGGCTTGATAAACCGACAAGCGGCAAAGTACTGATTGATGGAACTGCGCTTTTTGATCTGGATGAGGATGGGCGCGCGCGAGTGCGTGCCTCCAAAGTTGGCTTCGTATTTCAATCGTTTGAGTTGTTGCCCAATTTAACAGCGCTCGAAAACGTGATGTTACCTCTCGAACTGCAAAACAAGTCAGCACGAGAGCCTGCTGAGCAAATGCTGGATAAAGTTGGTCTAAGCGGCCGACTGAAACACTATCCTGCTACCTTGTCAGGTGGTGAGCAGCAGAGGGTGTGTATCGCTCGCGCTTTTGTACAAAACCCATCCCTGATTCTTGCAGATGAGCCAACCGGTAGCCTTGACACCCTTACGGGTGGACGGGTTATCGAACTCATGTTTGAGATGCATCGGTCACGAAGCAGTACCTTAATCCTGGTGACCCATGATTTAAACTTGGCGAGGCGATGCGACAGGCAATTAACGCTTGAAAATGGCCGACTTGTTCATTAGCGATTCAATTGGCTTAACTAGCAATCGGCATTGGTCGCAGAGCTTGCTATAAAATTGATACACAATAATCTTGAGGCAAGACAAATGAGGCGTGCTGTCCTTTGGTTCGCAGCGCTGATGTGCATCGGTGTATCGTCCGCGCAGGATCTGCCGCAGACAAAATTAAAAGTGCTCGGTAGCCTGAGCACACGATCAGTCTATGAAGACGTAGAAGTTCCGTTTTGGACGAAAACCATAGCAGGTGACTCGAAAGACCGTATTTCTGCTGAGCTAAAGGCCTTTGATGATGTCGGGATTAAAGGATCTGATTTATTAAAACTAACTGGTAAGGGGATTGCACAGTTCGCAGCCGTGCCTCTGTCTTACTACCTGACCGATCAGCCGATCAATGAAGCAATCAATATTGCCGGGCTAGCCACCGATACAAAAGCCGCCAAGGCAATTATCGCGGCGTTTGAGCCTGTGCTGGCTGAAACCTATCATGGTGCCTATGGCGTCAAACTGCTGGGTGTTGCTGTCAGCTCCCCGCAGCTATTGTTTTGTCGATCCGCGATTCGGCAGCTATCGGAGTTAAAGGGGCTTAGGGTTCGAACTAGCACTGGCTCTCAAGCAAGCTTCATGCAAGCGCTTGGTGCCAAGCCTAGCGTCCTCTCAATGAATGAAGCAACCAAGGCGTTTCAGGATAAGTCGATAGATTGTGCAATTTCTTCAAGCATGTCTGCCTTCAAGGCCGAGTGGTACAAATGGACTAGAACCGTTTTTGCCATGCCCCTGGGCTGGAACAATCAGGCTTACGTGGTAAATCAGGCTGTCTGGGATAAGTTTGATCCTCAAGTTCAGATATTCCTGAGCCTTGAATTAAAGCGACTTGTAGACCAATTATGGGATTATTCTGCAACCGATAATCAGAAGGGGATAGCTTGCCTGGTGGGCGGCAAGAGCTGCCCGGTTCCGACTAAAGCCAAAATGATTCTGGTCAACCCGACTCAAGCGGATTATGCTTTTGCTAAAAAACTGTCGAGAGAAAAAGTGGTGCCGCGATGGGCCAAACAATGCAATGAGTCATGTGTGGATGATTTCAATTCGACAATTGGCAAAGCTGTCGGGATATCAGTCAAGCGCTAGCCAATCAGACTTCGATTAGTGTTTGACTCGAACGATCTTTTCGACTTGACTAACGTGTCGGATTGCTCGGAAAACTTGAGCAAGATGTTTTCGACTATCAACCTGAACGGTCATGTTTACCCAAATCGTATCTACGGAATCCTCATGCATGGTGACATGGACGATGTTTGAATCGGCTTGCGCAATTTCTGCAGCGATTCTGCCAAGCACACCACGCTCGTTTCGAGCAACGATTTCAATGCGAGCAGCAAAGTGCTGAGAGGTTTCTGGAGCCCAGGCAACATTAATCCATCTTTCTGGTTCTTTTGCGCGCGTTCGAATCGCGCTGGAGCATTCGCTCGTGTGAACGACCAAACCATGGCCTTCGCGAATGACCGCAACGATGGAATCCCCTGGTAGCGGTCCACAGCAGGGCGCAAGCTGGACTGCCAATCCTTCGTTACCGTGAATCAAAATCGTATTTGACCGAGCGTTTGTCATCTCATCAACAGCGGCAGCAGTTGTTGCCACTAGTGGATGATCTGGTGTGAAACGTCGAGCGACGACTGCCGCCAAACGCTTACCTAGACCGATGTCGGCCAGGACATCTGCTCGTGATTTGGCGCCGCTTGAACGAACTAGCTTATCCCAGACGGGATGGTTTTCGGGAGGGAGCGCCAGCCCGAGATCCTGCAGAGCCTGGCTCAACATGCGTTCACCAAACGCAACGGATTCAACATACTGCATATTACGCAGGTAGTATCTGATTTCGGATCGCGCGCGTCCGGTTCTTGCGTAGTTTAGCCACTGAGCAGTTGGCTGAGCTGTGGGGGCAGTAATGATCTCAACGTGGTCACCACTTGATAATGGCGTTCGAAGCGGGACAATGTCGCCGTTGACTTTGCAACTTGAGGCGCGATTGCCAACATCCGTGTGAATTGAATACGCGAAGTCCAGCGGGGTTGCACCTCTTGGCAAAGAGACGATCTTGCCTTTCGGTGTGAAAACGTAAACGGCGTCGGGAAACAGATCAACCTTGACGTGTTCAAGAAACTCGTGTGAATCACCAGTCTGATTCTGGATATCCAGCAAGGATTGCAGCGATTGATGCGTTTTCCGTTGCAAATCGTTAAGTTCACTGTCGTCGGACTTGTAGAGCCAGTGCGCAGCCACACCTTCTTCAGCCACCTGATGCATGTCATGAGTGCGGAACTGGAACTCGATCGGCGTGCCGTATGGACCTACCAGAGTTGTATGCAAGGACTGGTAGCCGTTTACCTTCGGGATTGCAATGTAATCTTTGAACTTACCTGGTACTGGACGATAGAGCTGGTGCACAATTCCCAGCGCCAGGTAGCATTCGGGCAGTGTATGAACAATGACCCTGAAGCCGTAAATATCCAAGACGTTTGTGAACGATTTTTTTTGTTCAATCATCTTGTGATAAATGCCAAACAAGGTCTTTTCCCGACCTGCTATGTCGGCCTCGATCCCTGCTGCTGGCAGAGCCGCCTTGACCGTATCCGAGATCTTGGATAAGACCTCTCGGCGATTGCCACGCGCTGCCATGACCGCTTTGTTCAGGACGCGGTAACGGTTTGGATAGATTGCCGCAAAACACATGTCTTGCAATTCGCGAAACAGGGCATTCAGACCCAATCGATGGGCAATTGGCGCATAAATTTCAAGCGTTTCTTGCGCAACCCGTCGTCGCTTTTCAGGGCTAACCGCGTCCAGCGTTCGCATGTTGTGCAGACGATCCGCAAGCTTGATTAAGATAACTCTGATGTCTCTTGCCATCGCAAGTAGCATCTTGCGAAAGCTTTCTGCTTGTTGTTGGGCTTTGGTTTCAAACTCGAGTCGATCTAGTTTCGAAAGCCCATCCACCAGCGTAGCAACCTCGTCTCCAAATCGCTCAATGAGTTCTTGCTTACTGACCCCTTGGTCTTCCATGACATCGTGCAACAACGCGGCACGAAGCGCGTCTACGTCGAGCTTCCAGCCAGCGCAAATTTCGGCAACTGAAATAGGGTGGGTAATATAGGGGGAGCCGCTTGAGCGGAATTGACCCAGATGCGCCTGATCCGCAAAGCGGTAGGCGTCTTTAACTTTGTTAATGTCTTTGGGCTCAAGGTAATCCTCGAGCACCGTCTGGAGGTGAGCCAGCGTTGCAATAGCTGGCTCAATCTTGGTCTCGACTGGCTTGGCAGAATGTCCGTTTGCGCGTTTAACTACAGTGCTTTTTGACCGCTTAACGAGGGATTGTTCATTTTTGACAATCGTGGTTTCCCCGGGCACGACAGATGGTAAACCGGGGTTGCCCATCGTCGTCAACCAATCAGGTAGGAACCTTGCGCATCATTTCGACACCAGTCACGCCAGCTGCAATTTCACGCAGGGCGGTAACAGTTGGCTTGTCCTTGGATTCAATGCGAGCAGCATGGCCTTGAGCCAATTCACGGGCACGGTAAGTCGCAGCCAAGGTCAATTTGAAGCGGTTAGGGATGAAATCCAGACATTCGTCAACGGTAATACGGGCCATGGTAATCCTTGTAGTACAAAGTTGCTCAAGTGTCAGTATAGTCTGCGTCGAGCTGAATAACGACGGTTGAGCCTGGGTATAGTGTCGTTTTGCAGTCTATTCGGTTAACCCGAACTGACTGAATAGCGCTCTATGCCGGGTTTGTTGCTTGGCGTACCGAAGCCGCACACTTGAAATGATGGTTTTTAGTTCGAGTAAAGCGTCACTAAATACCTGGTTAATAATAACATATTCGAATTCCGGTGCGTGAGAGATCTCGCTGTTAGCGGCCTGAATTCGTTTGGCAATGACCTCATCCGTATCGGTCGCCCGTTTTTGCAAACGTTCTAGCAAGGCATCGATTGAGGGAGGCAAAATAAAAATGCCCACAACTCCCGGAAGACTTTGACGCACTTGAAGGGCGCCTTGCCAGTCAATTTCAAGCAAAATATCTTGCCCGTTTTGCACGGCCTGGTCGATTTTGTCTCTGGGTGTCCCGTAGTAGTTTTCATGAACCTGCGCCCATTCGAGCAGTTTATTGGCCTGCTTGAGGCTTTCGAAGGTTTCAGTGCTTACAAAACGGTAATCTCGTCCATCAACTTCACCTGCTCGAGGCGTGCGGGTGGTACAAGATACGGATAAAGCCAGAGAGGGGTCGTCTGCTAATAGGGCATTGACGAGGCTGGATTTTCCCGCCCCGCTCGGTGCCGCAATGACAAAAACGTTTCCGACTGGCTCAGACATGAGTCACAATACACTCTTCAATGTGAAGGTAAAAGCATAGCAGACCGCTATGCCTAATGAGGATGAAGAAATGACTGCACGCCCGATTATGACCGCCGAAGCGCTACATGAGATCGCTGCGAGACCCGATGCTGGCAAGAAGTTGTTGATTTGCGATTGTCGGTATGACCTCGTCGACCATGCTCTTGGGGCTAAGCAGTATCAGGCAGCTCATATACCGGGCGCTCGGTACATCGACCTGGGGACAGAGCTCAGTGGTGCTAAAACAGGGCTCAATGGCAGGCATCCGCTTCCGAAGAGAGAGGCATTCGCCCACTTTCTCGCCCAAATGGGACTGAATCAGGATGCCTTGCTGGTTGCGTACGACAGCGGCGGGAGCACTTACGCCGCACGACTTTGGTGGATGGCACGCTGGGTTGGGCATACAAGAGTCGTGGTGCTGGATGGTGGGCTAAAAGCCTGGGAGGCTGCTGGTTATGAACTAAGTGCCGAGGTCCCTGAGGCCAGACCCAAAGGCAATTTTGTTCTCGGACCTGAGCGTGTCAGGCTAGTGGATCTGGATAATATGAAATCTGGGTTAGGACGGACTGATCGTGTTGTCATTGATGCACGGGCGAATGACCGGTTTCACGGTCAGAACGAAACGATTGATAAACTCGCCGGACATATTCCCGGGGCACTGAATCGGCCTTGCACGCAAAATCTTCGCGAGGACAGCAAGTTTAAAGACGCTGCCAGTTTGCGCAACGAGTTTGAACAACTGCTGAATGGTTTTACGCCTGAACAGGTGGTATCGAGTTGCGGCTCGGGTGTCACAGCCTGCAACAATCTCATCGCGATGGAGCTTGCCGGACTAACCGGAGCAGCTCTCTATGGCGGCTCGTGGAGCGAGTGGAGCACTCAGCCTGAGGCACCAGTTGAGATTTGATTATCAGCTAAATTATTGCTTCTAGACCTTAAAAATCCTTAAAACTGAAAAGGGACAAAACATGTCAATGTTGAAAGTTGCATTAGTGACCGGGGCAGGTACTGGTATTGGTCGTGCTGTATCGCTTCATCTAGCAAAAGCCGGGTACGAAGTCTGTCTCGCTGGACGCCGGCTTGAGATGCTCGAAGAGACCAAAACCCTCGGCGGCGATTTAGCGCAGCACCTGCATCCTATGCCCACCGATGTCGCTGACGAAGCCTCGATCAATGCGACGTTTGAACAAATCAAACAAAAATTTGGTCGACTAGACGTTCTGTTCAATAATGCTGGGCGAGGTGGTCCACCGGTTCCAATCGAAGACTTGCCGACAGACGTCTGGCGCGATATCGTCAACATCAATTTGACAGGCATGTTTTTGTGCGCGCAGGCTGCGATTCGTATGATGAAATCGCAAACTCCCCAGGGTGGCAGAATCATTAACAATGGCTCGATCTCAGCCCACACCCCACGACCTTTCTCGATCGGCTACACGTCTACCAAGCATGCCGTAACGGGGCTGACTAAATCCATTTCGCTGGATACTCGTCAATACAACATCGCATGCGGCCAGATCGACATCGGTAACGCTGAAACCCCGATGACTGAACGAATGACAAAAGGTGTTCTTCAACCCGATGGATCAATGCGCCCTGAACCCAGGATGGATGTCAATCACGTTGCGGAGTCAATTGTTCAGATGGTTGGGTTTCCGCTCGATACGAATGTGCAATTCATGACCATCATGGCCAGAACCATGCCATTTATTGGCAGAGGTTAAGCTTATCCCGTCTCACTCAATATTTTGAGCCTGTTCGCGCATCTGTTCGATCAACAATTTAAGATCCATTGATGCGCGAGTCATTTCAATACTTGCGGATTTTGAGCCGAGCGTATTGGCTTCGCGATTCATTTCCTGAAACAGAAAGTCTAGCCGCTTGCCGATACTGCCTGCGTCCGTTTTTGTAGGTTTGGTCTTGCCTTGTGCAGACGCCTGGCCGTGATCGAGCAGGTAAACCAGTTCACTCAAGTGTGATTTTAAGCGGGCTAATTCCTCGGCTACGTCGATTCGCAGGGAAAAAAGGCTCGACTCGGCAGCGATTCTCTCAAATGTCTCTTGCCCAGAGATATGACTCAACCCGTTAGGAAATGCTTTGCTCAGCGTATCTTGCAGTTTTTGAGCCATGCGTTCCTGGTGGCTCAATATAAGGGCAGGCATGTGCTTACCCATCTCGTCGACAATCTGACCTATCTCGTTTGCCGTCGCTCTCATTGCGTCGGCCAGTCTTGATCCCTCACGTAGCCGGCTAGCCTTCATTTCTGCTAAAGCCACCTCAAGCGCTGCCATGCAAAGGTCGTTCCAGTCCATCGTTGCTGCGAGTGACTGAGACTCCGAAGGCCAAGTTAGTAACTCGCTCATTTTGGGCGATGCCGTTTCGGGCAAGATGCGTCTGACCGTTGCCAATTGTGCGGCGATTCGAGCAAGTTGTTGTTCGCTCAAACGATCGTCGATTGCTTTCTGAGGTTTGGTAAAACTCGCGCGAATGTCGACTTTGCCACGTTTGACCATCTGGGATAGCCGCTCACGTATAGTCGGCTCTGTCAGTCGCAGTTCATCTGGTATCCGGAACTGCAAATCAAGAAAGCGGCTGTTTACACTTTTTAATTCAACCACGACTGCGCCGTCATCGTTGCTTGCTTTGCCGCTACCGAAAGCTGTCATGCTTGCAATCATTATTGAGCCTCGACACCGATTGCTGCGCCGTCAGGGTTTCTTGGATCAGAGGCACCCCAATACTTTCCGTTTTCGAATTGCACTGTCTGAATCCGGCCCATGGTGGGCTGGACTTTGACATCATGCCCCATCCCTTTCAAGATTTTTAACGTATCAGGACTAAAGCCACGCTCAACTCGTAACACATCTGGAACCCATTGATGGTGCATTCTGGGCATGGCAGCAGCCTCTGCAATGTTCATCTTGTAATCGATCACATTCACTAAATTCTGCAGTACGGTTGTGATGATTCTTGATCCACCGGGCGACCCTGTCGCTATCCAGGGCTTGCCATTTTTAAAGGCAATAACCGGGGTCATGGAACTTAATGGGCGCTTGCCTGCTTCAACAGCATTCGCTCGACCACCGACCAGGCCAAAGGCGTTCGGCACCCCAGGTTTGACAGAAAAGTCATCCATTTCATTATTCAATAGCACCCCAGTACCGCGAGCTACGATTCCCGATCCGAAATTCAAGTTCAATGTGTAGGTTGTGCTGACGACGTTGCCCTGTTTATCCATGACTGAGAAGTGTGTAGTTTGATTACTTTCGTAGGGCAGGGGTAAGCCAGGTTTGACTTCCTTGCTTGGGGTTGCCTTGTTCGGATTTATTTTTTTAATCAGACTTTGAGCATAGCCCTTGGATGTCAAGCCCGCTTGTGGCACTTTGTAAAAAGCCGGATCACCCAGATATTCAGAGCGATCTGCATACGCTAGGCGGGCAGCTTCTGCCAGCAAATGGACACTTTGCGCGCTGCCAAAACCACTTTCGCTCAGCTGAAAATATTCCAGTAAATTCAGCATTTCGATTAAGTGGATACCCCCAGAGCTTGGGGCCGGCATAGACAGCACTTCGACCCCGCGGTAGGTGCCGCGCACAGGTTGGCGACTCTGAATCTGATAATGGGCCAGATCGTCCAGACTCATCACGTTGCCGTCCTGGTTAACTTCATTGACAATTTTTTGCGCTACCTCACCTTGATAGAACGCAGCGGCTCCCTTATCGGCGATCAGTCTAAGGGTTTTAGCGAGGTCTGGCTGTTTGAGACGGTCACCATCCTCAAGGGGTTCTACCTGACTTAAATCACAAGCGTCTGGCTGGCAGACTTGATGATCGCCTTTGGTTTTAAAGAACACAGATCGGCTACCGGGCCAGCGCCCGAGATGATCACGCTGCGATTTGAATTGTTCAGCAAGCACTGGGCTGACGATAAAGCCTTCTTCGGCTAACCGGATCGCCGGGCCAATGACGCTGGAAATGGGCAGACTACCGTGTTTTTCAAGTGCATAGGTCAGCCCGGCGACCGTACCCGGCACCCCGACCGCAAATGGCGTAATCGTTGATTTCCCATTAATTACTTTGCCTGAAGCGTCCAAGTACATGTCATGGCTCGCCGAAGAGGGCGCCGTTTCTCTGAAGTCGATCGCTTCGGTTTCAGCTGTCTTTGCGTCGTGTACCAGCATAAAACCACCACCGCCGAGATTTCCTGCATTAGGCAATACGACCGCCAGGGTGAATCCAATGGCTACAGCCGCATCCGTGGCGTTTCCACCCTGTTTTAAGATCTCCGCACCAACCTGGCTAGCAAGGCGCTGTTCTGTTGCCACCATGCCGTGTCTGGAAACACTCGGTTGAAATATCTCGTAAGAATTATCGTATTTTGAAATAGCAGAGTTCGTAATAACCTGCGCATGCAAGTGGGAGTAAGCTAATAACAAGACTGAAAGTAGCAATGGGTTGTAAGATTTCACCGCTTGCATTGAGGCAACTCCAACGTTTTAAAGGTATCCAACTTGACTAATCACACTCAGCCACTCGATATTTTGCGTCCGTCAGGGCGCGCATTCGACCAATTGCGCGAGGTGCGGATCGAGCGGCATTTCACTAAACATGCAGAAGGCTCAGTCCTGATTTCGATGGGTGAAACCAGAGTACTTTGCACCGCGAGTGTTTTAGAGAAAGTACCACCTTTTTTGAAAGGACAGGGACAAGGCTGGGTGACTGCCGAGTACGGAATGTTGCCGCGCTCTACGCACACCCGATCAGACCGTGAGGCTGCCAAAGGAAAGCAATCCGGGCGAACGCAAGAGATCCAGCGATTGATCGGACGAAGCCTCAGAGCCGTCATCGATATGAAAATGCTTGGCGAGCGGACTATCCAATTGGACTGCGACGTACTACAAGCCGACGGTGGCACCCGGTGTGCCAGTATCACCGGCGCCTGGCTTGCGCTATCCGATGCCGTGAGTGGCTTGCTTCAGAGCGGTACGATTACCCAATCGCCGCTGACCGATTCGATTGCCGCTGTTTCTGTCGGCATGGTTAATGGCCGTGCAGTGCTGGATTTGGATTACGTCGAGGATTCTGCTTGTGATGCTGACGTCAATGTGGTCATGACCGGAGCCGGACGGTTTGTAGAAATTCAAGGGACAGCCGAGGGAGTTACCTTTGACAGGGCTGATCTTGACGCGTTGCTGGCGCTGGCACAATCCGGTATTGCGTCACTAACGGCGAAACAGCTTGATGCTGTCAAACAGTGATTCCTTGGCAGTGAAAAAAAATTGAAATAACTTGTAACTTTTGGTCGAGTGTAGCTGTCGACAGGTGACGGCTTGCCCTATACTAGGGGTCTTTGTTTGATTACCTAGACGGATTTCCATGAAAAAGTTCGACATGTCGTTAACCCTGAAATTATCGCTTGTAGCTGTTGCTGTGGTGACTATGGTGGGTTGTGCTTCAAAAAGCAGTTCCGACAGTTCGAGCGTCACGGCATTTAGCCAATGGAGCGCGATCACAGGGGGCAGCTCAGTAATCGCAACGGGTTTTAGCGCGCAACGAACTTATGTGACTGATGGCAGTGGTAATTACCAGATTGTGGGCAATCTGAATCAGTCGAGCACGAACAATGCGACTTACACAAGTCTTTATGATAATTCTGGCAATATCTATAACATCTACGTACAAGCGTCTACTGGTTATAGTTTTGCTTTTGACAAAGGCGTGGGTGATTCAATAACGAATTCTTCAGTTCTGGTCGGTAGCTACGTCCAGGCCACGAACGTCTCCGGCTCGAATTCTGGCTTATTTGCCAATGGCCCGGCAAACGGCTGGGATTACCAGTCTTTCGGTGTTTGGGTTACCGGCCAGAGTCTGGGAGCAGGTACGATCGGGGCCGCGACTTATGGTAATCCGCTGACAACACTGCCGACGACAGGGACCGCAACCTTCACCGGCTTATCAAGTGCGGTTGCGATCACCGGTACCAACTCGGCAGGCTTTGCGACAGCCAACATGTCCGCCTCAGTGGACTACGGTGCTCAAACAGTCGTTATCTCAACATCTAATACGACGCTAACGAATTCAATCGTCGCCAGAAATATCACCTCAACTACAGCGGCACCGCAGCTGAACTACAGTGGTTTACTGGTATTTACCGGTTCAGGCACGATGTTTAATGGCAATATCACCACCACGGGCGGGATGACTGGTACTGCGCAAGGTCAGCTCTATGGGCCGAATGCTGAAGAAATTGGTGGTACGTTCTCTGCTACTGGCGCTGGTGTGACATCGCTTATCGGCGCCTTTGGTGGCAAGCGTTAATGCAAAGACCGGGTACGAGTGCATGGCTGCTCGGTTTGGCAGCCATTTGTTATTGTTCCATGGCGGTCTCCCAAAGCAGTATCCTGATTAGCCCGCCGGTCGTTGCACCAGCTTCGGTCTACATGCAAGCCAGTGAGCCTGCTACCAAGCAGGCAGAGCTTCAGAAGCGGTTTGAGCTCGGCATTATTATGATGGATAAGGATATCGATCAAGCGATCCTTATTTTTCAAGCCCTCTACGCAGATACGAAAGCCGTTCGGGTGCAGCTCGAACTCGCCAGGAGCCTGTTTGTTGCTCGTCGCCTGGCAGAGGCCAGAGAGCAGTTCATCCAGGTGCTGGCGCAGCCCGTGCCTATTGTCGTGCGCGATAAAGTTGAGTGGTACTTAAGCGAAATCCAGAAGCGTCAAACGTTCAAGTTCTATGTCGGCGTTTATCAAGACAGCAATCCTGGACAAATCACCGCTGAGCGAACATTTAATATTTTTGGTCAAACGCTTAACTATCAGCCGAGTCTTCCAACCAACACGCAGTGGGCTCTGAACTTGACGGCCGAAATCGAGAGAGAGATACCAGGTACCGATGGCTTGTTTGCCTCTGCAAGTTTGGTGACATCAACTTTTTCTACTGAAGCCTTTAACAAGCAAATTGGTGATACTAGCGTAGCTAAACGCTGGCTCGACGCCAACTACAAAGAAGTGCGAGTTGGAAATGAATTCATGTTTTATGGCGACAGCATGTTGTATGACGCGCCGTACGTCTCGTCCAGGATGATTTTTAATCAGCCAGATCAAAACTTTATTTCAGTATCGGCCAAGGCTGCAGTGCTGAACTTCCCTAGTTATCTTTATTTGAACGGGACACAAGTGCAGACGCAGTTGGGCTATACCTATAACGTTTTTAGAAACTGGACGCTCAGCGCTGAAGTAGGGGCTGATCGTACGACCGCGCAAACAGATGCCTACAGTTCATACGGGATGTTTGCAGGGCTTGGCACACAAATCGCTGAGGACTCAACTGGAGTACAACTTAATCTAAAAGCGTCACTGTCGAGGCGCAACTACTGGAGTGCTGATCCGATTTGGGGTTTGACTCGTACTGACTCCCTGACGACTTTTTCTGCGACCTTAACAAAAAGAGATTTTTATTTGTTTGGGCTCAGGCCAGAGGTTGGTTATGTCTATCAGCACAATAACTCGAATATCGATTTCTACAGTTACGACAAAGGCGTTGTTGGCGTGTTTTTGAAAAACGTTTTTTGATGCTGTGCTGGCGGGTAAGCTCACCCGCACAGCTCAATCGAAACCGTCTTTCGCTTGCTTAGGTTAGTTGGATATCCTAACCAATTGCTTGCCGAAATTTTCGCCAGCAAGCATGCCAACAAAGGCTCGGGGCGCTTGCTCCAGCCCTTCTGCAATTGACTCACGAAATTTCAATTTGCCAGCAATCACTAATTCTGTGAGCTTCTCGCGTATGCCAGGCCATGTATCGAGCTTATCCGACACGATGAATCCCTGAAACTTGATGCGGTTGATCAGAATGGATCGTAATGCCCGGTTGGGATACGGATCGTCGTTGTATTCAGATACCGTCCCGCACAGTGCAATTCTTGAGAACGGATTCATTTTTGATAGCAGCAACTCGAAGATCGCGCCCCCGACGTTTTCAAACAGACAGTCAATACCCGCGGGCAAGGCATCTGCTACATCTTGAGCGAAGCTCTTGGACCGATGATCGACACAAGCATCAAAACGGAGTTCTTTGACAACGTACTCGCACTTGGCCGACCCGCCGGCAATCCCAACGACTCGGCAACCTGCAATCTTGGCCAGTTGTCCGACCACCGCACCGACGGCGCCCGAGGCGGCATCGACCACTACCGTTTCGCCTGGTTTTGGTTCACAGATGTTCATGAGGCCAGTCCAGGCAGTGATACCAGGCATACCTAAACCACCGAGAAAAGCAGATGAGGGGACTTTGCTGGCATCCACTTTCAAAACCTGATTTGCTTTGGCAACGCCATAGAGCTGCCAGCCAGTTGCGCTCAAGACGACATCACCAATTTGAAATTTATCGGATTTTGATTGTTCAATAACGCCAACAGTGGCGCCAACCATGGTGTCACCCACCTTGACGCCTTGTGCGTAGGATTTAGCAGGTGAAATGCGACCGCGCATGTAAGGATCCAGCGACAGCCATTGATGCCGGATTAGTACTTCGTCGTCGCTAAGCACAGGCAAATCTTCCTCAACTAGCTTGAAGTTTTCAGGGATCACCCGACCCTCGGGATGACTTGCTAGGACGAATTTCATATTTTTGATGCTTGATGTCATGGTGTCGATTCGGGCTAAGTTAAGTTTTGCTGCGAAATTGGATTTGTCTGTTTGCTTTTTATGGTTATCAGTAGACGGTGACACATACCTTGCCTTCAGTTACATTCAGCAAGCTTGCTGTGACCGTCTTGATGGATGCCATGTTAGTTATGTTTTGAGGACAATACAATGGAATTGAACGTGAATGGTGTTGCGCACTCGATCGATGTCGAGCCTGATATGCCTTTGCTCTGGGCGCTCAGAGAGGTGGTTGGCCTAACGGGTACTAAATACGGTTGCGGTGTCGCTCAGTGCGGCGCTTGCTCGGTTCAGCTAAATGGCGAACTCGTGCGATCCTGTTCAATCCCGGTTTCTGCGGCTGCCGGTCAAAAGATCACGACTATCGAAGGGATTTCAAAAGACTCCAGCCATGCGGTTCAAAAAGCTTGGCTAGCTCTCGATATTCCGCAATGTGGTTACTGTCAGTCAGGTCAGATCATGGCCGCGGTGGCTTTACTTAAGCGAGTACCTAAACCCACCGACGCTGATATTGACGCTGCCATGTCGAACATTTGTCGCTGCGGTACGTATCAGCGTATTCGCGACGGCATTCACGTTGCGGCGGGCCAGCAAAAGCTTGAAGATGTCCTGAAGCGCTACGCCGATACCGGCGTAACTGGTGTTTAAGAGGAGCAAAGCCATGACAAGCAACACACTTCAGAAAGCTAACTCTTTTGATGCCACGCGCCGTAGTTTTGTGCTTGGATCGACAGCGCTTGGTGCTGGGCTCTCACTTGGTTTGAGCTTGCCCGGCGCGGCATTAGCTCAAATGGCTGTGCCCCTGAAGACCCCTAATGAAGTTGATATCTGGGTGGTCGTCAAGCCTGACGATAGTTGTGTCATCCGCTTCGTGCGCTCTGAAATGGGTCAGGGTACTCGTACCGGCCTGGCTCAATTGGTCGCCGAAGAGCTGGAGTGCGATTGGGCAAAAGTCAGCACGGAATCGCCCACAGCCGGTCAGAACATAGCGCGCAAGCGCGCCTGGGGTGCAATGTCCACTGGTGGTAGCCGCGGCGTGCGTGAATCTCACGACTATGTGCGACGCGGCGGTGCTGCTGCGCGCATGATGTTATTGCAGGCTGCATCCGATCAATTCAAGGTACCGGTCGCTGAGCTTTCAGTAAGCAAAGGTGTTATCACACACGCAAAAACTGGAAAAAAAATATCGTACGGTAAAGTTGCCGAGGCTGCTGCCAAGCTGACACCGCCTGACGCTAAATCGATCGTTCTGAAAAAGCCGCAAGACTGGAAGATCGCCGGAAAAGCCCTGCATAAGCTGGATACTGCAGACAAGACGAACGGCAAAAAAGTATTTTCGATTGACTTGAAACTACCCAATATGCTCTGCGCTGCGATCAAGCAGTGCCCCGTTTTTGGCGGCAAGCTTGTCTCCTTTGATGAGTCAAAAATTAAATCGATGCGTGGCGTTAAAGGCGTAGTTAAAGTCAACGAATCTGCAGTAGCGGTCGTGGCCGATACGTGGTGGCGCGCGAAAAATGCGCTTGAGAACTTGCCGATTGACTGGGATCTGGGCGAAAACGCTAAAGTATCCAGTTCGACTATTTCTAACGCATTGACGGAAGGCTTGAACGCCGAGGGAGATTTCTGGCAACGCAAAGAGGGTGACGCACCAACAGCAATCGCAGGTGCCGCCAAAAAAGTAGAAGCTGTCTACACCAGCACCTTTGTCGCTCACGTCACCATGGAGCCCATGAACTGTGTCGTCAAGCTCAGCAAGGATAGCGCCTTTGCCTGGGTACCTACGCAGAACGCAGAGATTTCTCTGGCAGCTTTGTCAGAGGCGAGTGGTGTGCCTCTCGCACAGTGCGATGTACAGACCATGGATCTGGGTGGCGGATTTGGCCGACGCGGTGGCACCCAGGATTATGTGCACCAAGCTGTTGCGATAGCCAAGAATTTTCCGGACACACCAGTCAAGTTGGTCTGGAGCCGTGAAGAAGACATGACTCATGACTTTTATCGGCCTATTTCGAAAGCCAAGATGTCAGCGGGCCTTGACGATAAAGGTAATCTGGTTGGCTTGTCTGTTCGAGTGTCAGGGCAGTCGATCAATGCTTTCCTGGCCCCCTCAGCAATCAAAAACAATAAAGATACTCGGCAACTGCAAGGCTTTTACGAAGAGGCTGGTGACGCACAGCTTGGCTATACCGTCCCGAATTTGCTGACTGAATATGTGATGCGCAATACACATGTGCCGGTTGGTCCCTGGCGAGGCGTGAATACCAACCAGAACGGCATGTATATGGAGTGCTTTATCGAAGAGTGCGCCAAGGCAGCTGGTAAGGATTCAGTAGAGTTTCGCCGGTCTTTGATGAGTAAGCATCCCAAGCATCTGGCGGTGTTGAACGCAGTTGCAAAAAAATCGGGCTGGGGAAGTCCCTTGCCCGCAGGCGTCTATCGTGGTGTCGCGCAGTTTATGGGTTACGGAAGTTATTCGGCTGCGGTGGCAGAGGTGTCGGTTTCATCCTCTGGTGAGGTAAAGGTGCACCGGATGTTCTTTGCTTTGAATTCGGGTCATTTCGTGAACCCCTCAGTCGTCAAGGCTCAGATTGAAGGATCAGTTGGGATGGCCTTGTCTTCGGTATTCAACGAAGATATCACCATCGAAAACGGGCAGGTAAAAGAGCAGAATTTTACGAACTATCCTGTCGCTCGCCTTAAAAATATACCCAAGGTCGAGTGTGTGCTGGTCCCGACTTTTGACTTCTGGGGTGGCGTGGGTGAGCCGACCATTTGTGTTGTCGGTCCTGCAGTTGTCAACGCGATATTTGCAGCAACTGGTAAGCCACAGCGAGAACTTCCATTGCGCAAGCATGGCCTTACGCTTATTTGATTTTTATCATTATTCACATTGAGTCATTGGAGACTTACACATGGTCCAAGTTAACGTAAACGGCAAGCAGCACAGCGTTGATGCTGAAAGCGATATGCCCCTGTTGTGGGTGATTCGTGAGCTAATCGGCTTGACTGGCACCAAGTACGGCTGCGGCATTGCCCAATGCGGATCCTGTACTGTCCTGATTGATGGTGAGGCGGTTAGATCATGTTCATACCCCATCAGTGCCGTAGGCACACGCAAGGTTACGACCGTTGAGGGTCTGGCATCCAATGGGAAATTAACCAAATTGCAAGCAGCCTGGGTCGAGCATCAAGTCCCGCAATGTGGTTACTGCCAGTCAGGCTTATTGATGGCAGTGACGGATTTACTCAATAAAAAGCCAAATCCGACTGACGCGGATATTGACGAGGCGATCACCAACATTTGCCGCTGTGGCACGTTTCAACAAGTGCGTGCGGCGATCCATGCTGCTGCCAAGGCTTAAGGGGTCGGAAGATGAATGCACCTACTAAGATCGCTAATTTATCGCGCCGGAAATTTGTTGTCGGCTCAGCACTCACAGGCGTGGGCCTCGCCGTGGGTATCGAGTTACCTGTTAATGCGTTGGCAGCGAACGCTGTCTCACTGGCGAGCCCAGAGATTGGTGCCTGGGTTGTCGTCAAGCCAGATGAATCGGTCATTATCCGCATAGTTCGCTCTGAGATGGGTCAAGGAACCTCTACCGGTTTGGCTCAACTCGTTGCTGAAGAGCTTGAGTGTGATTGGTCGAAAGTGTCTATTGAATTTCCTACCCCGGGTGAGAGCCTCAAGCGAAAGCGTGTGTGGGGAGACTTCTCGACAGGGGGTAGCCGAGGCATCCGCACTTCTGAGCAATATGTCCGTAAAGGCGGGGCCGCTGCTCGCATGATGCTGGTTGATGCTGCTGCCGCTCAATGGAAAGTCCCGGCGGCTGAGTGTTTTGCTGCCAAAGGTGTTATCACCCACAAACCTACCGGACGTAAAACAACTTTCGGTAAAGTATCCGTTGCTGCTTCAAAATTGCCAGTGCCCGCAGACGTTGCACTGAAGGATCCCAAAGACTGGACCATTATCGGCAAACCGCTCAACCGTCTCGACACCATGCAAGACAAAGTGACGGGCAAGCAGGTTTACGGTATTGATTTGAAATTCCCGGGGATGGTGGTCGCAACGATCAAAGAATGCCCCGTTTTTGGTGGCAAACTGAAATCGTTTGACGACAAAAAAGCGCTCGCCATGAAAGGCGTGAAGAAAGTCATCAAGGTTGGTGAAACGGCAGTGGCAGTCGTTGCCGACAGTTTTTGGCACGCAAAATCAGCGATAGCAGAAGTGCAGATTGAATGGGATCTCGGCCCGAATGCCGCGGTGTCCAGCGATTCGATTAAGGTCGTGCTTCAAGAGGGATTAACGGCTGATCAAGCTTTCGTGGGTAATCAGCGCGGCGATATCAAAGCGGCATTAGCTGGTGCCGCTAAAAAGATCGAAGCGACGTATTCGTATCCTTATTTGAATCACGCCACCATGGAGCCACAAAACGCGACGGCAATTTATACGCCTGAGCGTTGCGAAGCCTGGGTACCTACCCAGGATGGCGAGTCTACCATGGCGGTAGTGATTGCTGCCTCAGGTTTACCTGCCGAGAAATGCGAAGTTCATAAAGTGAATTTGGGCGGCGGTTTTGGCCGACGCGGTGCAACACAGGATTACGCGACCCAAGCGGTTTTGATCGCTAAGCAGATGCCAGGTGTTCACGTCAAACTGATCTGGACTCGCGAAGAGGATATGACCCAGGGTCGTTACCACCCGATCATGATGTCCAAGCTGACCGCAAGTTTTGATGACAAAAATAATATGACAGGCATGCACATGCGCTTGTCTGGCCAGTCGATTCTGGCCTCACTGAGACCCGCCGTCGTTGAGCAACAGAAAGGTCGTGATCCGATTGCTTTCCAAGGGGTGTTTGATGGTGGCGAGCATGGCTTTAGCTACACTTTCCCCAACCTGCTGGTGGATCATGCTATGCGCAATCCCCACGTCCCGCCAGGCTTCTGGCGTGGGGTGAACGTTAATCAAAACGCCATTTTCATGGAATGCTTCATGGATGAGATGGCTGAGATAGCGGGTATGGATCCTGTAGAGTTCCGGCGCAAACATATGGCTGATTTTCCACGTAATCTGGCCGCCTTGAATGCGGTTGCTGAGCGTATTGAGTGGTCAAAGCCAGCACCTAAAGGGATTTTCCGTGGCGTGGCGCAGATGACTGCTTATGGCAGTATGGTGGCGGCCGCTTGCGAGATCTCAGTTGAGGATGGTACGAAGGTTAAAGTTCACCGTATTGTTGCAGCGACGGATTGCGGGTACGCAGTGAATCCAGCCCAGATTGAGCGGCAAGTAGCTGGTTCATTTGTTTATGGTTTATCTGCGTTGTTTTTGCAAGAGTGCACAGTCAAGAATGGCGCAATTGAACAGAAGAATTTTGATACTTACGGTTCGATGCGCATTGCACAAATGCCTAAAGTCGAAGCTATCATTCTTCAGGGTGGCGGCAAAGAGTGGGGCGGCGTTGGTGAGCCAACTATTTGCGTGGCAGCCCCTGCGGTGCTGAATGCGTACTACGCAGCTACTGGTAAACGCATCCGTACCATGCCGCTCAAAAACAGCGGCATTACGATGATATGACCATGCAAAGGTGGTGCCTGACCGTAGCGATTAGTTTGCTGCTGGGATGGGCAACACCTTTGTTAGCTGAGTCAGTGCAGTTTGATGCGGTCAGTGGATCTATTGATAAACCGCTGACTGACCAGCCCGGTGATGCAACCAGGGGACGGGCACTTGTCTTGGGTCGTCAGACTGGCTTGTGTATTTTGTGTCACAACGGGCCTTTTCCTGAAGAGCATTTTCAAGGCAATCTTGCCCCCGAACTTGACCAGAGTGCCTCGCGTCTGACAGCTGGGCAGTTGAGAGCTCATCTGGTTGCGCCGCAACGATTCAACCCTGACACGATTATGCCTAGCTACCTTAACTCCGATGGTCTAATCAAGGTTGCGGGCCAGTACCGGGGCAAGTCTATTTTGGCAGAGCAAGATATCGAAGATATTGTTGCTTTTTTACTGACGCTTAAACCATGAATACTCGACGTCGTTTTATCGGCATGTCTTTGTCAGTCGGCTTGTTGCCCTTGACTAGGACCCACGCATCAGAAGAAGAAGCACAACTGGCGGTTGAAAAAATAGTTGGCAAGGCGTTTGTTAAATCAAACCGGGTAAAGCTGGATATCCCGCCGCTGGTCGAAAACGGCAATCTCGTACCAATGACCGTTGCGGTAGACAGTCCCATGACTGCGAATGACTTTGTTAAAGCGATCCATATTGTTGCAGAGGGTAACCCTTTGCCCAATATTATTAGTTTTTATCTCAGAGCACGCTCAGGGCGTGCGACAGTCCAAAGTCGTATCCGTCTTTCGAACTCTCAGCGAGTTTTAGCGATTGCAGAGATGAGCGACGGATCGTTTCATCAAGGCTTTGCTAACACTTTGGTCACGCTTTCAGCCTGCACGGAGGTTTGATGAGTAAGACATCTCGCTCGCTAGTCACGATGCCCAGTCAGGCAAAGCAAGGGGACATCATTGATATCAAAGTGATTGTCCAGCACGATATGGAAAGCGGTTTTCGTCGAGACGAACAAGGTAGCATCATTCCGCGCGATATTCTCAGAGGCTTCTTGTGCACGTATAACGGGACTGAGGTATTTCGAGCTGATTTGCATCCTGGCACTGGTGCTAACCCCATGATTGTCTTCTCGACGGTCGCGACGGAGACTGGCACGTTTGAGTTCACGTGGACAGGTGACAACGATTATCTGGCTAAAACGACCAGTCAATTGACGGTGACATAATGTCTCTGGCGATCCGCTCAACGTTGCGTCTGTGGTTGCTTGGTCTGGCAGTGCTGTTATCTTGGCCAGCCTGTGCGCAACAAGCAAAAGATTCCCGGCAGTCGTCTTACGAGTTGATGACGCCTGAAATCCAAGCGATGCAAGCTAATCCAGACTCTAACCCCGCAGCCTTCTGGTTACTGGATGGACAGGCACTCTGGTCTGAGCAGCACGGATCCGAGAGGAAGTCGTGTGCCTCATGCCATGGCGATGCTGCCAAGACGATGAAAGGCGTCGCAGCATCGTTTCCTAAATTGCAGCGTGGTCGTCTGACTTCGCTAGAGGAACAGGTCAATCAGTGTCGAACCACTCATCTTGAGTTACCTTCGGTTAGCCACGAAAGTAAAACCTCACTTGCCCTGACGACCTATATTGCAGCTCAGTCCAAGGGAATGCCTATTCAGGTAGAAGCAACCCCAGCTGCCATGACTCAAGTTGAGACGGGTCGTTTGATGTTTGAACAACGCATGGGTCAATTGAACCTTTCGTGCGCTCAGTGCCACGATCAACGGGCTGGTTTGAAATTGGGCGGGAGTTCGATTCCCCAAGCTCATCCCACCGGCTATCCAATATATCGCCTCGAGTGGCAGTCGATGGGATCTCTTGAGCGACGATTGCGTAACTGTATGATTGGGGTGAGGGCAGAGCCTTTTGCCTTTGACTCAACAGAGATCAAACAGCTTGAGGCATTTTTGATGTGGCGTGCGCGTGGCATGCTGATTGAAACCCCGGGTGTGCGCCCCTAGTTTTTTGGTAAGACATCGGCAAAAGAGGTGACAAATGAATCGTGCCAGTACGTTTGGATTGAGCTCTCTGATCATTACAGCGACCGCGTTAGTGCCATCGTTTGCGCAAAGCTCTTCTGACCAGCTAAATCGAAGTCTACTTGCTGCCAGTTGTGCTAATTGCCACGGTACCGAGGGCAAGCCCGCTAGTCCTGCGGTGATGCCAGCGCTAAGCGGACAAAAATCTGAGGACTTGCTGGCGCAGTTGCTGGCCTATCGCAACGGCACGCAAGCTGGCACCATCATGCCGCAGATTGCCAAGGGTTATAGCGAAGAGCAATTGAAGATAATCGCGCAATATCTCGGCAAGAGCTAGGGGATTCACATGCAAAGACGTCATTTTTTAAGTGCATCTGCAGCGACGCTTGGTTCAATTACATCTTTCGCATCGCTTGGTATAACCGGCTCAGCGCGAGCTGCTGGCATTGCGCACGCAGAGATCGTTGTAATTGGTGGTGGCTACGGTGGCGCGACGGCAGCCAAATATCTAAGCCTGTTCTCAAATCGTCAAGCTCGGGTAACCTTGATCGAGCCCGACGATAAATTTGTTTCCTGCCCATTATCCAATCTCATTGTTGGTGGTTCGCAATCTCTGGGGGATTTGACCAGGTCGTATGACGAGCTGACTAAACAGTATGGGATTAAACGAATCAGAGACTACGCGTCCTCTATCGATCCAGTCAAAAAAACAATCAAACTTAAGTCTGGCAACGTGCTTCGGTATGACAAACTGGTGCTGTCCCCTGGTGTGTCAATGATTTGGGAGAGCGTGCAAGGCTTAATCCAAGCCAATGCCTCAGGGACCACGCTACAAGCTTGGAAAGCTGGTCCGGAAACCGAGAGGTTGCACAAGCAGATAGCGGCAATGCAAGACGGTGGTGTTTATGCACTGAGCATTCCTGAGGCTCCGTATCGTTGTCCGCCAGGTCCATATGAGCGTGTCTGTCAGGTTGCGTCCTATCTCAAGCAGCATAAGCCCAAGTCAAAGATTGTGGTGCTGGACGCTAATCAGGATATCGTTTCAAAAGGAGCGCTGTTCAAGAAGGCCTGGGCCGAGCTATACCCCGGTATGATTGATTACCTGCCTTCGCACAACGTCGTGGCGGTTGATGCAAAATCAAAAACGTTGAAGTTTGACGTTCAGGATGATGTCAAAGCTGATGTATTGAATGTCCTACCAAGCATGCGAGCTGGGGAGATTGCAGTTCAAACAGGGCTTGCCAACGCGAGCAAACGTTGGGTCTATGTCGACTTTTTGACCTTTGAGTCTACAGCCGCCAAAGATATTCATGTGATCGGCGATGCGACGCAAAATGCTCAGCTGATGCCAAAGTCAGGCCACATGGCAAATCAGCACGCCAAGGTAGCAGCCGCTGCTATTGTGGCTGAGCTGAACGACTGGCCGGTAGCGCCCGCGCCTTTAATAACTAACACTTGTTATAGCTTTGTTGACGCCAAGCGTGTGGTGCACGTCGCCAGTGTGCATGCGTATGATGCAAAGGAAAAAACCTTCAAGGTGGTGCCAGGTTCGGGTGGTCTATCCTCCGAACCCTCGGCACTCGAAGGGACCTACGCCTGGTCCTGGGCCAGAAATATCTGGTCCGACATGCTGGCGTGAGTTCCTAAAATGCTGATAAAAAGCGTTACCACCAGCTATCTTAGAGTAAACGCCCCAAAGCAGGCTGAGCAGCGATCGCCCAGATTTTACTAATCAAAGCTTTCACCTGTGTTTCGGTTGATGCACCCTGATAAGTGCCCAGTCGCAACGCTTTCTGCTCAATCTCTGCGCGAGACAGCGTATTGCCGGGATCGCCCTTGGGCTCGTCGACTCGACCCGTCAATACCCGACCATCAGTCGTCGTCACGGTCACCTTGCCTATCCAACGGGCAGGGTAGGCGGTATCAACTTCTTCATCAAGCTCCATCACTACACGATCGCGAAAATCGGCAACAGCCTTGTCCTTCAAGCCACTGTCAAAGTTAGCCAGATCGGCCGAGTTACGCAGCGCGATCAGGGCGAGAACAGTACCCATCGAAAACTTCGATTGATGAACGGTCTGTGGATCAGTGACAGGTCCAAGAACGTCGATCGCACCTTGATGAACATGTGTCACAACCTGACTGATGTCACTTGCCTTCAAACCATGCGTGCGCATAGCGTGTTGCAAGGCGTCTGCCGCAGGATGAGTGTGACGACAGGATGCGTGGAACTTGAACGACGTTTCAGCCAGAGCCCAGCGCTCACCCAGACGGTCAACGATCTTGGCGGGATCTGCATCGCTTGACATGCCCGCTGCCATGCCCTGTAGTCCCTCAAGGATGCGTCGCGCGCCAGTGAAGCCATCTTGGGCCAGATAAGCAGAGGTCAGGCCGCTGGCCGCTGCATGGGCGGTATGCAACTGTTTTGAATCAGCCGCATCACGTAAAAACTCCCACAAACCAGCCGCTTGCGTCCCAGCAGAACCGATCGCGTGTAGCATCTGTTCAGTCGTCAATTTCAGTAAACGCCCTACAGCAACAGCGGCTGCGACAGTACCAGCCGTACCGGTTGTATGAAAAATCTTGTAGTGCGACCGACCTAAAAATTCACCAATCCGAATCCCTGCTTCATAGCCTGCGACTGACGCAGTAATAAACTCCTCGCCTGATGCGCCAATGGCCTGAGCCACAGCTAAAGCCGGGGGGAAGACAACTGCAGCGGGATGAAACACCGAGCCATTGTGAACATCATCTTGCTCAACTACGTGAGCCGAAGCAGCATTGGCCATTGCGGCAAAGAGAGGTGAAGTCAGGCGGCGATTCACGAAGTCTTCTGACTTGCCATCCTGCGGTCCCATCATTAACCCGAATTTACCCATCGACTTCACCGCGCGTGCAGTGGAACCAGCCAGGATGGATGCCATGGTGTCGAGAAACAGATCTTCACATCGACGCACGACAGCCTCGGGGATATCTTTGAATTGCAATTCAGAAACGAAACGGGCGAGTTCAGCACTGGGGTGCAACACGATGGCGGCTTGAGTTGAGCGAATGGCTGTCATGGCAATCCTTTACAAAAAAGGCGAAGCGATCAAAACGAACGTGGCAAACCGAGCACGTGCTCGGCCACATAGGACAAGATAAGGTTAGTAGAAATCGGCGCCACTTGATAGAGTCGCGTCTCGCGGAATTTACGCTCGACATCATACTCACACGCAAATCCGAAGCCGCCGTGAAATTGCAGGCAAGCATTGGCGGCTTCCCATGACGCGTCGGCAGCCAGTAATTTCGCCATGTTGGCTTCCGTGCCACAAGGTAATTTCGCATCAAACAAGCGGCAGGCCTCGTAGCGCATCAGGCTCGCGGCTTCAACGTTAATGTGAGCACGCGCAATGGGAAATTGCACCCCCTGGTTCTGACCGATAGGGCGACCAAAAACGATGCGATCTTTGACATACTGAGACACACGATCGATAAACCAGTAACCGTCACCGATACACTCTGCTGCAATTAAGGCTCGCTCGGCATTTAGGCCATCTAAGATATATTTAAAACCCTTGCCTTCTTCGCCGATCAAGTTCTCAGCAGGGATTTCGAGATTGTCAAAGAACAACTCATTGGTTTCATGATTAACCATGTTCAGGATGGGTTTCACGGTGAGTCCGTGGCCGATAGCATCATGGAGATCCACGATAAAGATAGACATACCTTCAGACTTTTTTGTTACTTGATCCAGGGGTGTGGTTCTAGCCAACAAAATCATTAAATCTGAATGCTGAATTCGTGAAATCCACACTTTTTGACCGTTAATGACATAACGATCGCCTTTCTTCACTGCAGTTGTCTTGATTTTGGTGGTGTCAGTCCCGGTCGTGGGTTCGGTTACCCCCATCGATTGCAGGCGTAGCTCGCCAGTGGCAATTTTGGGCAGATAAAGGTCTTTTTGCGCTTTTGAACCGTGACGCAGAAGGGTACCCATGTTGTACATCTGTCCGTGGCACGCACCTGAGTTTCCGCCGCACCGGTTGATTTCTTCCATAATGACGGACGCTTCGGTGAGGCTTAAGCCCGAGCCACCGTATTCCTGGGGGATCAATGCTGCCATCCAGCCCGCCTCAGTGAGAGCGTTAACAAAGGCTTCTGGATAAACGCGCGCTTCGTCTATCTTACGGAAGTATTCGTCGGGAAACTGTTTGCACAAATCCCTAATGGCGTCGCGGATTTCAGTGAACTGCTCTGCGTGAGAACTCATGGTGGCTTATGATTGGGTTTTAGATGTCTGTAATGTGCCTGATCGGTCTGCAATTGCCAATTGACGATTAATTAACCCCGTGTTTTCAGTTAACAAAGAAACAAATCTTATTCATGGCTAATCATTTCGATCTGACCGACCTGCAACTCATCGTCAATATCGGGGACGCAAGCAGCCTGACCCGTGGCGCCGAAAAGTCTCATTTGTCTTTGCCTGCAGCAAGTAATCGCGTCAAAAATCTCGAAGAGCACTTTGGTACCCGGCTCTTTCACCGAAATAGCCAAGGCGTTACCCTGACACCCTCGGGCGATGCATTTATGCGTCATGCCAAACAAGTTTTGAGGCAGATAGAACATCTCAGAGGCGATATTCACGAATACTCTCGCGGGATCAAAGGGCAAATTCGCATGCTGGCCAACACAACTGCGATGAGTGAATCCATGCCGACTGTCTTGAGCCGTTATTTGGCGACGCATCCTGATGTGACGGTTGAGTTGCGCGAGCGCCTGAGTTACATGATCGTTAAGGCCGTTGCTGAAGGTGCCGCCGATATTGGGATTGTCGCGGGTCAACCCGCTGGTTTTGAACTGGAGTTTATTCCCTACCGCGAGGACAAGCTGGTACTGGTGGCACCGGCATCCCATGCTTTGGCTAGCCTTGACAGCGTGGCGTTTGCGGATACGCTCAGTTATGACTACGTGGGCTTATCAGAGTGGAGCGCCATACATGCTTTTCTTATTCAAAATGCCGACAGGCTTGGACACATGTTTCGGTTCAGGGTGGAAGTCAGTAATTTCGAGACGGTTTGTCGCATGATTGAAGCTGGTGTCGGCATCGGCGTTGTTCCTGACCGCGTGGCTCGTCGGTATGTCAAAAATCTGAATATCCAGATTGTTCAACTTTCAGATGAATGGGCCCTCAGAAATCTGCATATCTGTGTGCGCAACATGAAAGAGCTTCCCGGTTTCACTCGAGACTTTGTAACGATGCTGATTGAAGATGCCAAAACCAATTAATGATGATCAAGCACGATGTCTAAGCTTAAAAAAGTCGTCCTCGCGTCCGGTAATGCAGGCAAGCTACGAGAGTTTTCACAGCTAATTCAACCACTCGGCATTGAACTTATTCCACAGAGCAAGTTAGGTATCAGTGAAGCAGCCGAGCCATACCTGACTTTTGTTGAGAACGCACTAGCTAAGGCACGACATGCCAGTCGAGCTTCTGGTCTGCCCGCACTTGCTGATGATTCGGGGATTTGCCTGCACGCATTGAATGGTGAACCCGGGGTTCATTCAGCGCGCTATGCACAAGTTGAGCAAGGCCACCGATCCGACCATGCGAATAACCAGAAAGTCATTGCCGCCTTGTCCGCTCTTGACTGTGGTGACGGCCGGGTGGATCGTGGTGCCCACTATGTCGCCGTGCTAGTTCTGGTTCGGCATGCTGACGATCCTCAACCTTTGATAGCAGAGGCGAACTGGTCGGGTGTTTTCGTAGATCAACCCCAAGGCGAACATGGTTTCGGTTACGACCCGCATTTCTGGCTGGTAGATCAACAAATGACAGTCGCGCAATTGCCACCAGACTTAAAAAATCTGCTGAGTCATCGCGGACAAGCATTCCGGGAACTCATCCGCAAACTGTCGTCGCCAGAATTCAGTTGATCGATACGATGAGCCAAACAGATAGACCTGCATCACGCATTATTCCTATCGCTCAGGTGTCTTCAAGGGGAGGGCCGATTGCAGAGCAGGCTAAGCGAGGTGCATTGCTTGATTCTTTACCTCCTTTATCTCTCTATATCCACGTGCCCTGGTGTGTTCGCAAGTGCCCCTACTGTGATTTCAACTCGCATCAGCAAATAGGCGAGATCCCTGAGGCGGATTATCTCGAAGCGCTTGCCGCTGATCTTGAACAGACCTTGCCACTGATTTGGGGGCGGCAGATCCACACTGTATTTATTGGTGGGGGTACACCGAGCCTGCTTTCAGGTCGAGCGATTGATAGCATATTGGCGCTGATCCGCAGTTATTTGAATCTATGGCCTGATGCAGAAATCACCCTGGAGGCTAATCCTGGGGCCGTTGAAGCAGATCGTTTCAAAAGTTACGCTGCTAGCGGCATTAACCGCGTATCACTGGGCATTCAGTCATTTAATGATCAACACTTAAAAGCCTTGGGTAGAGTGCATGATGTCGCTGAAGCCAACCGAGCCATCGAATTAGCTGTCAAGCATTTTAATCGGGTGAACCTGGATCTTATGTTTGGCTTGCCGAACCAAACCAGAGCTCAATCCCTGGATGATGCACGCCAAGCGCTGGCATTTGGCACCGAACATTTATCCATGTACCAGTTAACAATAGAGCCGAACACCGTTTTTGCGAAGTATCCACCCGTAACGCCAGACGACGATACCGTCACTGACATGGAGCTTGGCCTTGAACAAGTGGCGAAAGAGGCCGGTCTTGTGCGCTATGAGGTCTCTGCCTTTGCTAGAGCAGGTGCGCAGGCTCGGCACAACCTTAATTACTGGGAGTTCGGTGATTACATCGGTATCGGACCTGGTGCTCATGGCAAATTGTCTTTCCCTGATCGCATCGAACGGTTCGCCAAATTAAGACAACCAGAATCTTGGATCAAGCAGGCTAAGCTGCGCGACAATAGCCACCTTGCCGAACGGCGCAAACTCAGTGCTGAAGAGCTTCCTTTCGAATTTATGCTCAACGTATTGCGGCTTCGGGAGGGGGTTGATGTGAAGCTGTACACTGAGCGTACAGGACAGCAAATAGACAGCATTCGCAGTAAATTGGAGCGTGCAATGGACCGGGGCTTGTTAAGTTCAAGTCCGGGACGCTTTCAGGCAACGGCGCTTGGTTGGCGATTTTTGAATGATCTTCAATCATTATTTCTGTAAATGCACGTTTATGAGGCGAAAAATATTTTCTTTGCACTAAAATGTCGCTTTATGTTGTTCACTATTGGGGCAGCTTAGGTCGGATGGTCTGGCACAATATTTGCTAGTTATCCGTCAGAAGATGTCCGAATCCATGGCAGCTTTGGATAGCTGGCCATTACTTAAATCTCTTTAACTCCGGAGTTCACTCAACCATGAGCACCCCCCAAGACGTTATGAAAATGATTGCCGAAAACGAGGTCAAATTTGTTGACTTCCGTTTTACGGACACCCTCGGCAAAGAGCAGCACATTTCCGTCCCGGTCAGCCAGATCGACGAAGGCAAACTGAGCGAGGGCCAGGCATTTGACGGTTCATCGATTATGGGCTGGAAAGGCATTGAAGCCTCAGACATGATGCTGATGCCCGACATGGACAGTGCGAAGCTGGATCCTTTTCGTGAAGAGTCAACGATTATTCTGACGTGCGATGTGATCGAGCCTTCGGATGGCAAGGGCTACGACCGCGATCCACGCTCTTTGGCCAAGCGCGCCGAGGCCTATTTGAAATCTAGCGGGTTGGGCGATACGGCTTTCTTTGGTCCAGAGCCTGAATTCTTCGTTTTTGATGGCGTAACCTGGGACGTGAATATGTCCGGTTGTTTTGTCAAAATCAAATCTGAAGAGGCTGCCTGGTCAACCGGGATTGAGTACGAAGGTGGTAATCTGGCGCATCGTCCCCGTGTCAAAGGCGGCTACTTCCCAGTTCCTCCAGTGGATTCTTTCCAGGACATGCGTTCTGAAATGTCTATGGTTCTCGAAGAACTCGGCATTCCTGTTGAAGTTCACCACCATGAGGTGGCAGGTGCTGGTCAGATGGAAATCGGTACCAAGTTCAACACCCTGGTTAAGCGCGCCGACTGGAACCAAACCCTGAAATACGTTATTCACAACGTTGCTCACGCCTACGGTAAAACGGCAACCTTCATGCCTAAGCCCATTGTTGGCGATAACGGTTCTGGCATGCACGTTCACCAGTCCATCTGGAAAGACGGTCAAAACCTCTTTGCGGGTGACAAATACGCTGGTCTCTCGGATTTTGCGTTGTATTACATCGGCGGCATCATCAAGCATGCTCGCGCTTTGAATGCGATTACCAATCCGGGCACGAACTCCTACAAGCGTTTGGTTCCTCACTTTGAGGCGCCAGTCAAACTGGCTTACTCGTTCCGTAACCGTTCGGCTTCGATCCGTATTCCAAACGTGCCTAACCCCAAGGCTCGTCGTATCGAAACCCGCTTCCCAGATCCACTGGCTAACCCATATTTGGCCTTTTCGGCTTTGATGATGGCAGGTCTGGACGGCGTGCAGAACAAGATTCATCCTGGTGATCCAGCCGACAAGAATCTGTATGACTTACCCCCAGAAGAGGACGCAAAGATCCCAACCGTTTGCAGCTCGCTTGAGCAAGCTCTCGAAGAGTTGAACAAGGATCGTGAGTTCTTGACTCGTGGCGGTGTGTTCAGCGATTCGATGCTCGATGCCTACGTTGAGCTGAAAATGCAAGAGGTTCAGCGTATGCGTGTCACGACGCATCCCGCAGAATTCGACATGTACTACAGCCTGTAATCTGAATAGCTGACCAAAACTTGGGGTCGGGCCACCCGGCCCGACTCCCATGATTTCCGTACAAGCTTTCGAACTTCTCGCTACCACTGTCTTGCTTCTGAATGAGGCGGGGGAAGTGGTAGAAGCCAACTCAGCTTCCGAAGATATGTTTGGGCGATCTCGCCGGCATGTGATCGGACAGCCAGCTTTTTATCTCTTTGACCAAGATACCGACCTTGAACATACACTGATTCAGGCTTGTTCCGGGGCGGTTCCTGATTGCCGTCAATTTGCTTCAGTCCGGCGTGGCTCGGACACGATTGAAGTCGCGGTTACCTCTCTCGCCCTGATTAACCAACCATGGGCCGCACTGATCGAGATCCGTGATATCGAACAGCGTTTGTTAGTGGATCGATCGATGCGTCTGGGTGATGAGATCGAGACGCAACATGAGTTGCTTAGAAACTTGGCGCATGAGGTGAAAAATCCACTCGGTGGGTTGCGTGGTGCTGCTCAGTTGCTGGAAGCTGAGCTACCGGATCCCGCTCTGACCGAGTACACGCGCGTGATCATCTCTGAGGCAGATCGTTTGCAGGCTTTGGTTGACAGGCTCGCCGCACCTCAACGAATGCCAGTTCAATGGCAGAGCGTCAATATTCACGAGATTTGCGAACGGGTTTGTGCACTCGTTCGCGCTGAATTCAGAGAAATTGCCCTGCAGCGTGATTACGACGCATCTATGCCAGAACTTAAGGCGGATCCGGCTCGTTTGATGCAGGCGTTACTTAACGTAGTACGAAACGCTGCACAGATTCTGACGCAAACAGCAGCGATGGTTTCACCTCACATTACCATTCGTACCCGCATTGCAAGGCAAGTGTTGTTGCGGCACAAGCAGCATCGTATGGCCGTCGTGGTGACAGTGATCGATAATGGCCCCGGTGTTCCCGTCGCATTACAAGATCGTATTTTTCACCCCCTTGTGACCGGACGAGAAGGCGGCACGGGGCTTGGCCTAAGTCTTGCTCAAGACTTTATGCAACAGCATGGTGGTGTGATTGAATTCGATTCGAGACCCGGACATACTGAGTTTCGACTGTTATTACCCTTGGAGCCTTGACTTATGAAGCCAGTTTGGATAGTTGACGATGATCAAGGGATTCGCTGGGTACTCGAGAAAGCACTTGCTAAAGTAAGTATTGTGACGCGCAGTTTTTCTAATGCCAAGGATGTGTCTTACGCGTTGAAAGAAGAGATTCCTGCAGCACTGATTTCTGACATCAGAATGCCAGGAATGGACGGCTTGACCCTGCTGAAGGAAATCAAGGACAAGTATCCAGCTCTTCCCGTTATTATCATGACGGCCTTCAGTGATTTGAACAGTACCGTCGCGGCTTTTCAGGGAGGGGCCTTCGATTATCTGGCCAAGCCATTCGACATCAATGATGCGGTTAATCTGATCAGTCGAGCAGTGAATGAGGGCGGAGAACCAGCGGATCAGTCTGAGGATGCGATAGAGGCTGGTCAGGTTAGTGACAAGGGCATGCTGACACAATCCGCCTCGGTCTCGATGCAAGAGGTGTTTCGTGCCATTGGAAGGCTTGCCCAGTCGAATGTGACGGTATTAATTACTGGTGAGTCCGGCACAGGTAAAGAGCTTGTTGCGCGTGCTCTGCATAATCACGGCGCTCGCTCCAAAGGCCCGTTCGTTGCCATCAATACTGCAGCAATTCCACGCGACTTGCTCGAAGCCGAGCTGTTTGGTCATGAACGAGGAGCATTTACGGGGGCCAATACCCTGAGGCGGGGGAGATTTGAGGAAGCCGCTGGCGGTACCTTGTTTCTGGATGAAATTGGCGATATGCCCTTCGAGTTGCAGACTAGACTACTTCGAGTCTTGTCCGACGGAACCTTTTATCGAGTTGGTGGGGCGCAGCCCGTTAAGGTAGACGTGAGAATTGTCGCCGCGACTCATCAGCCGCTTGAAGAACGAGTCTTACAGGGCAGGTTTCGCGAGGATTTGTTCCACCGCTTAAATGTGATTAGATTGCGTTTGCCACCCTTGCGCGAACGCATTGAGGATATCCCAGAGCTAGCGAAACACTTTCTGAGCGTTAGCGCAAGAGCGCTTGGCGTTGCACCTAAACGCTTGTCTGACGCAGCGCTGAAAGCGCTTTACAGTTTTGATTACCCGGGCAATGTTCGTCAGCTCGAAAATTTCTGCCACTGGCTAACGGTGATGGCTCCTGGTCAGACGATTGAATCTGAGGACTTACCACCGGAAATCCGCGCAGCTGGCTTGCCAGCTAGTCAATTCAGTGCGGCCATGGCGGTCGCTACTGGCACAATGACATGGCAAGAGCTACTGGCAATTGATGCTACTCATCGTTTGTCGCAGTCAGAGGGGGAAATCTGGTCTACGCTGACTGATCAGTTCGAGCGCACGCTTCTACAGTCTGCGTTAGAGGTTTGCCGCGGTCGTCGTGTTGAGGCAGCTTCGCGTTTGGGTATGGGGCGTAACACCATCACTCGCAAGCTAAGAGAGCTTGGTCTTGATCCGGTCGGCGATACAAATGAGAGTGGTGCATAAGCAGACTGAGTTTTAAAAATGGCTATTGAAAGGTAAAATTCAATAGCCATTTTTTTATCTCAAGGATATGCCATGACCAAAACAGTTGTTCACACTGCCTCAGCACCAGCAGCAGTTGGCCCATATTCACAAGCGATTGTTGCTCCAGCAGGTAAGACAGTTTATTTGTCAGGCCAAATCGGCCTGCTGCCGGCCACCGGTGAAATGATTTCCGATCGTTTCGAAGATCAGGTCAAACAGAGCTTCGCCAATATGACTGCCGTGATCGAGGCTGCAGGTGGCTCGCTCGCCAGCATCGTCAAACTCACCTTGTTTCTGACTGATCTTGGTCAGTTCACCATTGCCAACGGGATCATGGCAGCGTCATTGCCACAACCCTATCCCGCTCGCTCAACAGTCGGTGTAGCCAGTTTGCCAAAGGGTGCGCAGTTCGAAATTGAGGCGGTGATAGTCGTCTAACTTCCTAAACGCAAATCTGGTTATGGTCACTCGTGCAGGTCCCCGCTCATCGAAGAAGGCGACAACCACGGGTGGATCTTTGATGGCGCAGAAGTTTGAAAAACTCGGACTTAAAACTCCCGAAGATTTCGTTATGCATTTGCCGATCCGGTATGAAGATGAAACCCGAATCTTGCCGATTGCAGACTTGCGTCCCCACATGAATGCGCAGATCGAGGCATCAGTCGTCAGATCTGACATGGTGTTTAAGCCACGTCGGCAGCTTACCGCTGTAGTCGAAGATGATACGGGGACCCTCAACCTGCGCTGGCTCACTTTTTATCCCAGCCAGCATCAGCAAATGCAAATTGGCAAACGCTGGCGCATACGTGGGGAGGTGCGCGCCGGCTATCATGGTCTTGAGATCATTCATCCCCGCCTAACGGTGGCGGGTAGTCCTTTATCCGCTGTCCTAACGCCAGTTTATCCCGCGACAGAGGGTTTGACCCAGCCAACTATACGCAAGGCGATTAGTAAGGCGTTGGCGCAAGTTGATATTACGGATACTCTGCCCAGTGACTTGGTCGAGCGGTTGCAATTGATGCCTTTTGCAGACGCTATCCGGGTGTTGCATTCGCCGAGGCCCGATGACGACGAGAATGCTTTGCTCGAACACACTCATCCAGCCTGGACGCGGGTGAAATTTGACGAGTTGTTAGCACAGCAACTCTCGCTTGCTGCGGCTCGTGATGCCAGACGCAGCAAGCGTGCACCTCCGTTACCGGGATTACCTGAACCGGGTCAGTCATTAACGCAAAAATTGAAGCGGATCTTGCCTTTTGAGTTAACACAATCACAGGATAAGGTGATTGCTGAGATCTCTGCCGATTTGGGTAAAACCTATCCGATGTATCGCCTGCTTCAGGGCGACGTCGGTAGCGGTAAAACGATTGTCGCCACGATGGCCGCTTTACAAGCTATCGAAAACGGCGTGCAGGTAGCTGTGATGGCACCGACAGAGATTTTGGCAGAACAGCATTTTCAAAAAATGAAAGTGTGGTGTGAACCATTAGGCGTGTCGATTTGTTGGCTCACCGGTAGCTTGAATCCAAAGGCTAAACGCGAAGCGACGCTAAAAATACAATCTGGTGAAGCTCGTCTCATCGTCGGCACTCAAGCACTGATTCAAGATACCGTTGAATTTGAAAATCTTGGTTTGGCGATTGTTGACGAGCAGCATCGCTTTGGTGTGAATCAAAGATTACTGTTGTCACGTAAAGGCGAAGGGCAGGGCGGCGAGCAGGCTAATCTCGTGCCTCATCAACTCGCAATGAGTGCGACGCCGATCCCTCGAACGCTCGCGATGACTTTTTTTGCAGATCTGGAAGTCTCTTCGATTGTCGGTTTACCTCCTGGGCGTAGTCCGATCACGACTAAATTACTGTCAGCGGCCAGGCGCGATGAAGTGATCCAGCATATCGCTAACGCAGTAACAACTGGTCAGCAAACCTACTGGGTCTGCCCCTTGATTGAAGAAAGCGAGACTCTTGAACTTGAGACTGCAGTTGATACGCACACGAGTCTCTCTGCAGCGTTAACAGGAGTCAACGTTGGCATGGTTCACGGTCGCTTGTCATCAGCCGAGAAAGCTGCAGTCATGAAAGATTTTCGCGATGGTGTGATTCAGGTGCTAGTAGCTACAACTGTAATTGAGGTAGGCGTAGATGTACCGACGGCCTCATTAATGGTGATAGAACACGCCGAGCGGTTTGGTTTGGCTCAATTACATCAGCTTCGCGGTCGTGTCGGACGAGGGCAGAGCAAGTCAGTTTGCGTTTTGCTCTATCAGACACCGCTTTCGGAGCTGGCGCGTTCAAGGCTTCGTGCCATGTATGAAAGTCAGGATGGCTTTGAAATCGCTCAGCGCGATCTTGATTTGCGTGGTCCCGGCGAGTTACTCGGCGCAAGGCAATCTGGTGTTGCCTTGTTGAAGTTTGCTGATTTAGCCGCTGATGGCGGATTAGTCAGCAGCGCTCGCGACGTTGCGCAAGAACTCAGAAAGGCATCCCCCCGCATTGTCGAACAGCATCTGTATCGCTGGATGCGGGGTCGTGAAGATTTTTTACGAAGTTAGTGCATAAAAAGGCCACACTATGACTCTGACTGAACTTAAGTACATCGTCGCTGTTGCACGCGAAAGACATTTCGGACGAGCCGCTGAAGCCTGTTTCGTGAGCCAACCCACATTGTCTGTGGCGATCAAAAAGCTCGAGGATGAACTAGGGGTGACGATTTTTGAACGAGGCGGATCCGAAATCGGGGTAACCAATATTGGACAACAGCTTGTGGATCAAGCCCAAAAAATTCTAGAAGAAAGCGTTAACTTCAAAGAGATTGCAAGGCTCGGTCATGATCCTCTGGCGGGTGCCTTGCGCGTAGGGGTGATTCACACGATTGGGCCGTATCTGTTACCGAAACTCGTCCCAAGGCAAATCGAGCAAACCCCGCAAATGCCTCTGATCTTGCAAGAGAACTTTACGGTCAGATTGATCGAGCTATTGAGGCTCGGTGAAATCGACTGTGCCATCATGGCATTGCCCTTGCCTGAAAGTGGTCTTGCTATTCAGCCGCTGTACGACGAAACTTTCATGGTTGCCGTCCCTGCGAGCCATCCATGGGCTAATCGCCGGGCCATACCGGCAAGTGATCTAAAACAGCAAACGATGTTGTTACTCGGCAATGGTCATTGTTTTAGAGATCAAGTGCTTGAGGTGTGCCCTGAGTTGTCGAGATTCTCCGCGGCGAGTGAAGGGATACAGAAAACCTTTGAAGGCTCCTCGCTTGAGACCATTCGTCATATGGTCGCCGCCGGCGTGGGCATCACCGTGATGCCAAGCACATCCATCCTTGGCAACGACAAAAATAGCAAGTTTATGAAATATGTGAGCTTTGAGCGGCCAATCCCGGACCGGCGTGTGGTGTTGGTTTGGCGCAAAAGCTTCCCGCGAACCGCTGCCATTGAATCTCTTGTCAAAGCTATTTTCGAATGTGGATTAGAGGGTGTAAAAATGCTCTCTCACTTACCAGTGCAGGTGTAGTCTGATGGATTTTCTTTCGACTAGATTAATGCTCTACGCCAAACTTGTCCGTCTGGATAAACCGATTGGTATTTTGCTGCTGCTGTGGCCAACACTTTGGGCGTTACTTGTTGCCGCTAACGGCTTGCCCTCGTGGGGGATCTTCGCGACTTTTTGCATTGGTACGACTTTAATGAGATCAGCAGGTTGCGCAATCAACGATTACTTTGATCGCGACGTGGATAAACACGTGAAACGAACTGAAAATAGAGTACTCACTAGTGGCCTGATTCGACCGCGCGAGGCGTTGCTGGTTGCTGGCGTGCTAGCGATCGCAGCCTTCTTGCTCATTTTGCCACTCAACCGGTTGACGCTTGAATTATCTGTAGTGGCTGTCGTCCTGGCAGCCACCTATCCGCTATTCAAACGATTTTTTGCTATCCCTCAGGCCTATCTCGGGATCGCCTTTGGCTTTGGGATCCCGATGGGCTTTGCAGCGATAACTGATAGCGTGCCAACTGTGGCTTGGCTGATGCTATTGGCTAACGTGTTCTGGGCAATTGCCTACGATACTGAATATGCGATGGTTGATCGCGACGATGACCGAAGACTGGGCCTGAAAACGTCAGCTATTACGTTTGGTCAATGGGATATAGCCATGGTTGCGCTTTCGTATTTGACTAGTTTAGTGTTGCTTGCCTGTTGCGGACATCTACTGAACTATGCCTGGCCGTATTGGCTAGGATTATCCGTCGCAGCGTGCATCGCTCTTTTGCATCTGCATTGGATACGCCATCGCGAACGAGCGCTATGCTTCAAAGCATTTTTACACAATACGTGGTTTGGCTTTGCCGTGTTTGCGGGTATCTTTGGTCAAACCGTTTTCCTCCCTAAAATTAATTGAGAAGATATGTCGACATTCCCTAAAGTTGCGATGATTGGTGGCGGCAATATGGCCAATGCGCTGGCCTCAGGTCTCCTGGCGCAAGGATGTCCGCCATCCCATCTGCTTGTGATTGAGATTGATGAGTCGCTCAGGCAGAGTTGGCAAACAAAGGGGGTTATGACGTCCGCTTCTGCTGATGCCGCTTTATCTGGTTTCGACGTCTGGATGTTCGCCGTGAAGCCACAGCAAATGCGGGCAGTAGTTCAGACAGCACACCCATATCTGCGCCAGGACACACTGGTGATTAGCATTGCAGCAGGCATCTCGATTGCGTCCCTGTCAGCCTGGCTCGCGCGTGACGGCGTTCCGCATCAGCGAGTAGTGCGCTGCATGCCCAATACGCCGGCTCTGGTTGCAGCAGGCGTGACTGGTATGGCCGCGCCCGAGCAACTAAGTGCCCACGACCGCGCCACAGCGACTCACTTGCTGTCGTCAGTAGGGCAAGTGGTTTGGGTCGACGGTGACGCCTCGATTGATGCCGTGACGGCCTTGTCGGGTAGTGGGCCTGCTTACGTATTTCTGTTCATTGAGGCCTTGATAGCAGGTGGTCAAAAGTTAGGCCTGAGCTACGATCAATCTAAAACCCTGGCGCTTGCGACCTTGGCGGGTGCGACAAAACTTGCTGCGGAGTCCCCCGAAAATCCAGGTACCCTGCGCGAACGCGTCACCTCTAAAGGTGGTACTACGGCGGCGGCATTGGATGTTTTTGCAAAGCGTGAGTTTGCCGTGACCATTCAGGACGCGATGGCGGCAGCTGATAAACGGGCGGCCGAGCTATCTCAAGAGTTTGGTACCTCTTGATCGCTTGAAGCGCGAAACAACTGTATGACACCCGCCCGATAGGGTTAAGATCAGTAACAATCACAAAAACCACAGGAGAGTAGTCCATGAGTCGCCCATTTCGAATTGCAGTCTTAGCTGGTGATGGTATTGGCAAAGAGGTCATGCCAGAAGGCCTGCGTGTGCTGGACGTTGCTGCCACTAAATTCGGCCTCAATCTTGAATATAAGCATTTTGATTGGGCGTCCTGCGATTACTACTCTCAGACTGGCAAGATGATGCCTGATGACTGGAAGTCTCATTTATCCGCTTGCGATGCAATTTATTTTGGTGCCGTGGGTATGCCGGATATCGTGCCAGATCATGTCTCGCTCTATGGTTCTCTACTTAAATTCCGCCGCGAATTTGATCAGTACATCAACTTGAGACCCGTGCGCTTATTTGAGGGCGTGCCGTGCCCACTGGCCAATCGTAAACCTGGTGATATTGATTTTTTTGTCGTACGTGAAAATACTGAAGGCGAGTATTCAGCAGTAGGCGGCAGAATGTTCGAGGGTACGGATCGCGAAATCGTGCTGCAAGAATCCATCTTTACCCGTACGGGTGTTGATCGCGTACTGAAGTTCGCCTTTGAATTGGCGACTCGACGTGCACGTAAGCACGTGACGATTGCAACTAAATCCAACGGTATCGCAATCAGCATGCCTTATTGGGATGAGCGTGCAGCCGAGATGGGCAAACAGTATCCACAAATCAGCACAGACAAGCAGCACATTGACATCCTGTCAGCTCGCTTTGTTTTACAACCTGATCGCTTTGACGTCGTGGTGGCGTCAAACCTGTTTGGCGATATCTTGTCGGATCTGGGTCCAGCTTGTACCGGTACGATTGGTTTGGCGCCTTCAGCCAATTTGAATCCTGATCGCAAGTTCCCGTCATTGTTTGAGCCTGTTCATGGTTCAGCCCCGGACATCTATGGCAAAAAGATTGCAAATCCCGTCGCCATGATCTGGTCCGGTGCCTTGATGCTCGAGTATTTAGGATTAGGCTTGCCTGAAGCAGAACAAAAACCTTACCTCGATGCGCACAATGCGATTGTGAAAGCAATTGAGACAGTCCTGATTCAAGGGCCGCACACCCCTGATTTAGGCGGTAAATCAAATACTGCGGATATGGGCGAAGCCATCAGTAAGCTAATCAAATGAAGAATCAGACTAATTTAGCTAAACCTGGTCACGTCTCTTATTTTGGCTTTGATATCCCGTATCTCGAGATGTTGGGTGTAATCCCCGTATTGTGTGAAAACGATACGGCGATTACCCGCCTGCCAATCAAAGAGAGCCTGCACAATAGCCGCCAGCAAATACATGGTGGTGCTATCTTAAGCGTGTTTGATTTCACCCTGAGTGCTGCGGCACGGTCAATTGACCCAGTAGGTTATGGCATGGCCACCATCAGCATGTCGACTAATTTTATTGAGCCGGGTGATGGCGATATGACTGTCGAGGCGCGTTGCGTGCGTCGAGGCGGTTCTATCGCTTTTTGTGAAGCGGTCGCACGTGACGACAGTGGCAAAATCGTTGCCACTGCATCAGGTGCGTTCAAAATTATCAAGGTCAGCAAGTAGTCTCGTTAAACCAGCTTGCCAAGTAAGCCTGGTTTAACCGAGTCGTGCCTTGACTTGACCCGACAAGGCTGACATGTCGGCACGACCAGCCAACGCTTGCTTCAAAATTGCCATCACTTTACCCATAGCAGCAGGGCCGGTCACGCCTTCAGCTTGCACCTGAGCAAAGGCCTGATCAATGGCAGCTGCGACTTCTTCCGCAGTTGCAGCTTGCGGTAAGAACTCTTGTAAGACAGCCATTTCAGCTGTCTCCTGCGCAGCCGTTTCCGTTCGGCCTGCTTGCGTAAAAGCGGCAATCGACTCACGGCGCTGTTTGATTTGTTTTTCGATGATCGCGGTGATTTCTGCGTCAGTCAGCTCTTTACGCTCGTCGATTTCTTTCTGTTTGACTGCAGCTTGCAATAAGCGCAGCGTACCAAGACGCTCACTCGCTTTTGCCCGCATGGCATCTTTAACTGAATCGGCGAGACGTGTTTTAAGTTCTGACATGAGTGGCCTTGTGGGATGATTGATTAGACTCAATCGCTATTATAAGTGCGAGGGGCACATCGAGGCGTTTCGCTGGTTAGTGAAAATTTCGACTCGTTGTATTCAATTGTCCTAACAATGCGGTTTGATCCTCAAGTCGTCCTGCTAACAAATGTCTGACCCCTTGAGTATTTTGCCAAACCCCAATGACACCGAGTAGTGAGGATTGCAATAACTCGCGTCTTTGACGAAGGGCGAGCGCAGGTTGCACGATAATATTGACACACCCTGTTTCGTCCTCAAGCGTGACAAAAATAATCCCTTTTGCAGTACTTGGACGTTGCCTGACGGTCACTAACCCGCATGCCCTCGCCAAACGACCGGACGGGTAGTCAGCCAGTGTCCCTGCGGTCGCGAATCTGAGTGTTTGCAGAGCGGGTCTTAGCAAGGCGATAGGGTGACGGCCTAAGGTAAAGCCCAGATGGCGATAGTCGGCGACAACGCTCTGTGCTTCGCTTGGCTCATCTAACAAAACAAGCTCAGTTTCGGTAATCGTGGTGTCTGCCATCAAATCTCGTTCGAGCTTGATGGCAGCTGCATCCCACGATGCCTGGTGACGATGACCGCTGAGGCTTTTGAGTGCATCAGCTTGTGCCAGCGTTTTTAAATCTGCAGCGTCTAGCGCCGCGCGTTTAGCCAAATCCTTGAGATCTTCAAATGCGCGCCTCGAACGTGCCTGAACAACTCTGTCTGCAGCATCACGTTTCAAGCCTGATATTTGATTTAATCCGAGTCGAACAATAACCTTGTCTTGTCCGCGATCTTCGATCACAGTCTCGGTGATGTGTTTCGTAAGCGTTTGATCCGTCGCGATCCGCACCAACTGACAATCCCAATCACTACACTGCACATCGACCGGCTCAATCTCAACCCCATGACGCCGCGCATCTTGAATTAATTGCGCAGGCGCATAAAACCCCATGGGTTGAGAATTCAGTAAGGCTGTTAAAAACGCTTCGGGCTCATGGCACTTCAACCAGGCGCTGACATAGGCCAACCAGGCAAAACTGGCGGCATGACTTTCAGGGAATCCATATTCGCCAAAGCCTTCAATCTGTCTGAAAATCGCCTCTGCAAAAACGCTTTCATAGCCGCGTGCAAGCAAGCCATCGATAAGTCGGGTCCGAAACTGATCCACACCACCTTTACGCCGCCAGGCCGCCATCGATCGACGCAAGGCATCTGCTTCGCCTGCTGTGAAGCCTGCGGCAACCATCGCAATCTTCATGACTTGTTCTTGAAAAATCGGTACGCCTAAGGTTCTTTTTAATACTGATTCAACATCTTTGCTTGGGTAAGTGACGGGTTCAAGCCCTTGTCGACGGCGCAGATAGGGATGGATCATGCCCCCCTGGATGGGTCCTGGCCTGACAATTGCGACTTCAATCACCAAGTCATAGAAACACGCAGGCTTGAGCCGCGGCAACATACTCATTTGCGCCCGCGATTCAATCTGAAACACACCTACCGTATCAGCCTTGCAAATCATGCTGAACGTGGCGCTGTCGTTATCGGGGATATCCTGCATGGTGAAACTAGGCAGACTTCTGCGCCAGGCAACCCAGGTCAAAGCACGCCTGATCACCGTCAACATACCCAACGCGAGTACATCAACTTTTAATAAACCAACCGCATCCAGATCATCTTTGTCCCATTGCACGACGCTACGATCTGCCATGGCGGCATTTTCGATTGGAACAAGACGTGATAAGGCACCCTTAGACAGCACAAAACCGCCTGGGTGTTGTGATAAATGGCGAGGGAATCCCAGCAAAGCTTGTGCAAGCTCAGCCCATTGCGAAGTAACCATAGCGTCACGATCTAAACCCGCCTCGACTAGTCGATCAATGAGTCCTGTCTTACCATCCCACCATTTATGGGATTTAGCGACCTTATCGATGATGTCAGGATCAATGTTCAAGGCTCGCCCCGTGTCACGCAAAGCACTGCGAGGTCGATAAGACGTCACGACAGCAGTCAAGGCGGCACGGTGACGACCGTACTTCTGATAAAGATACTGAATGACTTCTTCGCGTCGCTGATGTTCAAAGTCGACGTCAATATCCGGTGGCTCATTGCGCTCGCGACTGATAAATCGCTCGAACAAGGCATTGCCATTAGCGGGATTTACTTCAGTAATACCCAAGCAGTAGCAGACAGCTGAATTCGCGGCTGAGCCACGTCCCTGGCACAGTATCTTGCGCTCGCGAGCAAACAGGATCAAGTCATAAACCGTTAGAAAATATGCCTCATAGCGCAACTCGTTAATCAACGCTAATTCTTTGATCAGCTGCGAACTGACGATTTCAGGTATACCCTCTGGATAGCGCCGCGCAGCCCCTAGCCAGGTCTGTTCTTTAAGATAGGATTCAAGGGTCTGACCGACAGGGACAATTTCTTCAGGATACTCGTAGCGCAATTCATCCAGAGAAAAACTGCACATCTCGGCGATACGGATTGTTTCGAGCATCAGCGCTGGCAGGTATAAATTCGCTAGTCGGATACGCGGTCGCAAGTGTTGCTCGGCATTCATTGCTAATTCGTAGCCGCACTGTGCAACCGGTTTACGTAAGCGCACAGCAGCCAATACATCATGCAGAGGTTTACGCGAACGCTTATGCATTTCAACTTGACCGACGGCGACACAAGTCAGGCTTTCATGTGCTGCCAACACTTGAATCCGAGATTGATAGGCGTGCTCTTGCGCTTGATGTAGACGTGTCAAGCCTACCCATGCCCGCGTTTTGAAATGACGGGCAAGCCAACGGATCGATTCCTCAAGTGCATGCTCGCAAGGGTCAATTGAAGGGATGAGAATCACCAGACAATCAGTAATGCCGACGACGTCTTCGGGATGCAACAGGTAACGACCTTTAGCAGCCCGCCTTCTGCCCAGCGTAATTAATTCACACAAATTGCCGTAGCCTTCGCGGTTTTGTGCCAAGAGAACAATTTTGCAAAATACCTGCGAGATGTCTTCACGACGATGTAGTCTGAGCTCGGTCCCGATGATTAAAGGCAGGTCATATTTTTTTGCTTCAGTATGTGCGCGGACAATACCAGCCATTGAGCATTCATCCGTGAGTGCAAGGGCGTGATAACCCAACCCAGCCGCTTGCGCGACCAGACTTTCTGGCGAAGATGCGCCTCGCAAAAAAGAAAAGTAACTTGCACAATGCAACTCTGCATAACCGGGTAAAAGATCTGTCGTCACACGCTTCACCTGTCTGGGTAATTCAGGCGAATAAGCCGTGCAGAAACCAGCGTACGGGGTCTTTATCCCGTTCGCGATAAAGCCAGTAGCGGATTCCTTGTGCGTCTTGCGCGACAAAGTAATCCCTTGCAGTCAAGGGTGCATCCCACCAGCCTGATTCAATACGTTCGGGCCCTTGTATAAGTTGCAGTGGCATGCCGACAACAGGGCGATTCTGTTTGATAGAAAGCGCAAGAGGCTTTGCTAAGAGCCAGAAAGGCTGGTCTGTCTTGAGCGCTTTCTCTGATGCTTCAGATTGGATCGATTGTTGACTGCGGTAAGCATGCCATCGATTCGCGACTTCAGGTCGATAGTCATTCACCAAGACTGGGTTCAATACGTTATCTGCTTCAATTCGCATGGCAATCAAATCCAGCAAACGACTTAGCTCAGCTGATTGACGACGTTTATCTGCAAAAAGCAAGCCATTACCTGCCGGTAGAGATGACAGTTCAATACTGACCAATTCGATCGCAACCGCAGGCGAGTCAAAGCTGTGTTTGGCTAATTGTTCTTTGAGCAGTTTCAATAAATGAGCCACTAGCCAAGCTGGTTCAGCCATTGACAAAAGCAATTCGCTTGACGAATCCGCTTGCCGATAGCGTTCGTGATAAAAAATAAATTTAAGTCTTAAGATCGCTGATTGTTTGGCCGCTAGCCAGATACACAAATTGCTCAGCATGATTTCAACAACGCCTTGAATTGCAGCGGTGTTTTCAGCACGATCCATGAGGTCAATTTTCTGTTGAAAATGCTCAGGGGCAACGTAAGGTTTATAGGGGAAAACCGCTTGCCCATAAATCTGATCGAGTTCGTTGATTAACTTGAGGCTTGAACGGCGTTTGAGCCCCGCACGAGGTAGCTGTCGTAATTGCCCTAATGTGTGACACCCTATATTGGTCAACCACACCAGATAAGGCGATGCCTCGGGGATTCGTGTGCAAGCCATTTTATCGAGCGCGCGATGTAGCTTGGGTATTTGTAAAAAACGACGCACTGATGGCTGTTTGGGTTGTGCCAGCAACCATGCCCCCATTGCGCTCGGTGCGAGGCTAGTCGCTACACGTAGACGTGATGCACGGACATCTTTGTTCAAACGATTGAATAAAGCGCGCACTCCACCAAACAGATTCACGCTGCCAGCGATATCAAGTAAAACCGTGTGGTTCGTGTGCTGCACGACGCAAGGCGTATAACGCAAAGCGACCTGGGCAAGCGTATCGAACAGGGCTTGCTCAGCCTCGAAATTTCGATCGAGCATCACACAATTTTGCGCAATACCAATAGCACTTGCACGACGCATGCCGATACGAACCCCCGCTGCATAAGCGCCTGGGGTGCAAGTCAATACTGCGCCATTGTCGATGACAGCCGCAATCTCAGGCTCGGTGAGCCAGCGCAGCCGCCAAACGCTCAGACTGGGCGCGATGAGGCGTAGGGCGATCCAAAGGTCTGTCATCGGGGATTTGAGGTTTATCGGTGCCATACCAATTCAGGCGCACAATTTGTTTGAGAACAGGACCACGCCGTTTGAATACAGATATTTCAAGACCATCAAAAATGGCGTGAAGACTTAAACGTAGCGGCGCAGGCGAAGCTTGATCCATTGTCGTCATGGGCCTGAATGTCAAAAACAAACTGTCGGTGCCTTGAGCCAGCAAATGTAATCTGCGTAAATCGGCCTGACGGATAGGATCTAGCCAGCACAAGAGTGCCGCGCAATGGTTGCTACGAAGAATTTGCTCAGCAATCCAGGCTGAGTCTTTAGGCTTGCGCGCTCTAATCAAGAGCAAACGGTCGATTGGTAACTGCCATTTAGCCCAGCAGATGGCATTGGGTTCATAAGGTGGATTTAGCAAAATCACCGGGCATGCGTCAGTTTGCTTAGCCAGCAATTGATGGAGCATGGGTTGAAGCAGACGCATTTCGCCGATACCTGGTTGGGCAAGTAGCAAATCAACCAGATTGCCCTGAGGCCAACCGCCCCCTGGCAGAGATGCGTCAAGATCCGTATAACCCGTACTGACGCACGGCCCCATGACGTCGCCCATTTGAGAGCCTCGCCAAAGTGCAGGGTGGATGGTTTCAGGTTGGATCAGCATAAAAAGCCACAGTGTTAATACTGTATAAATATACAGTATATAGTGACTTTTTGTTAATCGTTTTAAATTTGCTTGGTCGGTATTATTTTGTGATGTGGCACTGGTTTAGCTATTTCGTCTGGCACCTGTGTCAATAATCACATCGCCGTCTTCCTTGGTAAACGGCTTGAGTTTGGGTACTGGTAATAGTTCCAATACAGCCTCAGATGGTCGGCAAAGTTTTATCCCCAGCGGGGTCACTACAATTGGCCGATTAATGAGAATGGGATGCTGCAACATAAAATCCAGCAATTGCTCGTCAGACCATGATGAATCGTTGAGTTTCAATTCAGCATACGGCGTGCCTTTCTCGCGCAACAACGCTCGCACGGATATCTTCATCCCGGCAATAAGTTCAATCAGTCTTTGCTTGGTCGGTGGTGTTTTAAGATATTCGATGACAGTTGGTTCGAGCCCTGCATGCTTAATCAAAGCAAGCGTATTTCTCGATGTGCCGCAAGCAGGGTTGTGATAAATCGTGATGTCGTTCATTGTATTTACTCCTCAGGTATCCACCGATGACTCGCCTAGCGCGCGATGCAAACCTAAGGCAATACCTGCCCCAGCGATTTCGGCAAAAACAAAACCCAAGGCGCTACTTGGTGCAATCCCCGCAAAACTGTCACTAAACATACGGCCAAAGACAGCGGCAGGGTTAGCAAAGGAAGTAGACGCCGTAAACCAATAAGCCGCACCGATGTAAGCTGCGACCATTGCAGCAACACGACCGCCTGGTGCACGAAGAATCACTAATAATAAACCGCAAGTCGCAACCGCTTCTGCAATCCACTGGCCTGTACCCGTGCGGACTTTAGTTGAAAATTGCAGAATGCTCATATCGAACATGGCATGAACCAGCCAGGCACCTAGCATTGCGCCAATGAGTTGAGCCAGAATATATGGCACGAGTAAATTACGGTGCAAAGCACCTCTGTAAGCCATCACCATAGAGACCACTGGATTGAAATGCGCACCACTCGTGGGGCCGAAGACTTCAATCAAAATATAAAGCCCCCCGACAGTAGCTAACGTATTGGCAAGCAGTGCCAAACCGTCATTACCTCCGCACAGACGTTGCGCCATGACACCAGAGCCAATTACCACTGCCAGTAGTAAGCATGTTCCCAACGCTTCAGATAACAGTTTGTTTGATGTTTTGATCATGTAGTCACGCAAATTGATGTCGCGATTGGTAAACAAGGATTACCACCGCAACAGTTCTCAGTAAGAAAGGCAATGAGTTCGCTCATCGAGTCGAAATTAGCGGTGTAAATGATGAAGCGTCCGTCTTTACGAGAGATCACCAGGCCCGCGTTAACGAGCTCTTTTATATGAAAAGACACAGAAGACGGTGCAATCTCGGTTATTTCCCCAATCTTGCCTGCGGACATTCCGTTTGGTCCAGCTTGAACCAACATACGGAAAATTGCCAGACGAGACTCTTGGGCGAGCGCGAGTAGGCTAGAGATTGCGGCTTTTGATTTCATAATTCAATTGTATTTGAATTATTGAAATATAACCTGACACCATTTGATGTTTACTGAACTGATCAAGTGGAGTCAGCCTAACTTAAGGGTTGGCAGGATAAGATTTTTTTCGCTTGGTATCGACACCCCATTTAGCCGATCCAGTTATCTGCCCGTCGGGATTAAACGTCCGCTCAAAGATCCAGGCTGTTTCGTCTTGGCTCACCATAACAATGGTTGTGCATCGGGTGCCATAAGTCTCGCTCTTGATAAACGGGCTACCCAGCATTCTTTCACGCTCTATCCCAACACCCGTCGAAGGGAGTTGATCATCTGGAGGAGTTTGACGATCACTCATGATGTCAAACAACACCTGATAGTCTGGGTCTTGATTGGTCGTTGACAAAGATTCAAGGTGCGTGGCAACAGCATCGCGAGTCTTGACGAGCTTAGGCCACGGTGTCTGTAGCTCAGCGTTCGACAAACCAAAAACACCTGGGTGAAGCTTGTGAGGTGAGCGATTTGAACGATTTGATACATACCAAAGTTCATTCATATCGCCAATCAACAAATTAAAACCGTTATAGCGATTCATGTCGTCTTGAAGCGAGCGAGCATGATCTGCCGGTGAGTCTTCAGCCAGTAAAAAGCGCTCAGTTAACTGGCCGCGCGTAGGCGCATCGGGGATATGACGACCAGGCTCGCGAACATTAGTGAGCAGGGCAATCCGACCCTCGGTGCTCAACCCCAGCCAGGTTCCGCCGCCGGTGACATCGCGACCGGCAACGATAGACGGGTGGTCAACCCAGGGGCCAACGGGGATGGCGTTTCTTGTATGAACCTCATCCCTGTTGGTAACAAGAACCAAAGGCCATTTCTCAGCAGATTGGTAGGCGATGACTGCGAGGCACATTATTCAGGCTGAATGCCAGCGCCTTTGATGAGATCACCCCACAAAACCAATTGATCGGCCACGAATTTTGCAAACTCGGGCTGAGGACCACTGAATGCGTCAAAGCCGAGACTGGCGAGCCTTGCTTTAACATCAGGTTTGCTCAGCACCTGAACAAACGCGGCATTTAATTTTGCAACAACATCTGCAGGCATACCGGCAGGGCCGACGTAACCATTCCAGGACACGAGATCGAAATCCTTGACACCACCCTCGAGCATGGATGACAGATCAGGTGCCAGTGCGCTACGCGCAGCCGACGACACCGACAAAGCTCTCATCTGGCCGCTCTGAACAAAAGGGGCGCCTGAGGTAAAGTCGGTAAACATAAAGTCCACCTGTCCTCCAATGACGTCAGTCATCGCTTGAGGCGTTCCTTTGTAAGGGACGTGAACCACGTCAATACCCGCACGCGAACCAAGCGTGGCGCCAGCAACGATCCCTGTGCTGTTACCCGACGCGTAATTCATCTTGCCGGGATTTTTTTTGGCCAATGCTACGAGATCCTGAACGGATTGCACTGGCAGTTTTGGATTGATCACCAGCATAAAAGGCAAATTGCCCCCGCGCGCTACGGGCGTGAAATCTTTGATCGGATCATAAGGCACTGATTTCATCAACCATGGGGCAGCAGATAAGGCTGTATTAGTTGCTACAAGCAAGGTGTAGCCATCTGGTTTGGCGCGTGCTACGTACTGCGCTCCGATGGTGGCATTACCACCTGCTTTGTTTTCAACAATCACCGGTTGACCAAGCACACTGCTTAATTCGGTTGCCACAACGCGAGTGATTGCGTCGGTGCCTGACCCAGCAGGGAAAGGCACAACCAGCGTAATCGCCCGAGTCGGAAACGCGGACTCGGCTGCTTGAGTCAGTGCAGGGCTGACACCCGTTGCAATGATTGCTAACAGTACAAGGCGAAGTCCACATACCAAACGGCCAAGTAAAAAAGAGACAAAAGACAACATAATTTAATCCTTGGTGAAATGGCGGATAACTCGTTCGGGAGATTCCTCGTACGGTGGGGAATAGATCACCAGTACGCGGGCCGGTTCATCACTTGTTACGACGAAAGAGTGAGGTAAATCCGGTGGCAGAAAACAGCAATCTCCGGCGACCATGTCTACGCTTTCTCCGCTCACAGACGCTCGCGCAGTGCCGCTTAACAAATAACAAACCTGTTCAATACCGGGATGTGCATGAGGCAGGGCACCCTGGTTCTTTTCAATGATGCCGAGCAAGACTTCAACATGCTTGGCGCCCACGGTATCCTGGCTAATCAGGCGCTTATTCAGGGTGCCTGTATGGTTCGCAGGATGGTAGCCAGTTACATTTGCTTCTTTAATCAACCACTTCGGTAAGGGATTTGCTGCAACTGTCATGACGCTGTCCTTGACATAATTATTCTCGGTGCTGGATTTTACATACACTTGCGGCTATCTCCGCGCTTGAACGGACTCACCCTGCAGTCCTCACTGTTAAAATTCAGGCTCGTTAGTGAGAAGAGTGGCTTACCCAGATGCAACACATTGCCCCAGATTACAACTCATCACTGGATGACTGGCTTAGCTATCTTGAGCATCTTCATCCCAGCGCAATCGATATGGGGCTTGCCAGGGTGCGCCAAGTCGCTGACCGGCTGGATCTTGATACTAATGCGTTGAAGATTGTGGTGGGCGGGACGAATGGCAAAGGCTCTACCTGCGCCATGCTAGAGGCAATTTTGCTCGCGGCCGGATACAGGGTTGGCCTGTACACATCGCCTCATCTGATTAAATTCAACGAGCGCGCCCGGATAAACGGCAAAATTGTCACAGATGCTGACTTTACTGCTGAATTCCAGCGGATCGAGGCAGCCAGACAAGACGTCTCGCTGACCTATTTCGAGTTCACTACCCTGGCTGTATTAGCGATGTTCGCCAAAGCCAAATTAGATGTAATGGTGCTCGAAGTTGGCTTGGGCGGTCGTCTGGATGCGGTCAATATTGTCGACGCAGACTGTTCGATCATTACGAGCGTTGATATTGATCATGTTGAGTGGTTGGGTGACACACGAGAAGCCATCGGCGCTGAAAAAGCCCATATCTACCGGCCGGGCAAACCTGCCATTTGTAGCGATCCCGCACCGCCTCAGTCTCTGCTTGACCATGCTTTGGCAATCGGCGCAGACTTGTGGCTATTCGGACGTGACTTCAATTATTCGGGCGACCGCCAGCAGTGGGCGTTTGCAGGGCGAGCGCAGCGTCGTAACGCCATGGCCTACCCTGCTTTGCGGGGCGCCAATCAACTCCTGAACGCATCTGCAGCCTTGGCCGCTCTTGAAGCACTTCGAGATCACTTGTCCGTGCCACAACAGGCGGTACGGTTAGGATTGATACAGGCTTCCTTGCCAGGCAGATTTCAGATATTGCCAGGTCAGCCGCTGACTATTTTGGACGTAGCACACAACCCGCATGCCGCTGCCGTCCTTGAAAAAAATCTGGGTAATATGGGTTTCCATCCCTATACGTATGCGGTGTTTGGCATGCTGTCAGATAAAGACGTTGAAGCGGTGGTCAGGCATCTCGCTGGTCGCGTCGATTATTGGTTTTGCGCAGGACTGCCCGGCCCACGCGGGTTGACTGGCGAACAACTAGCGCAGCGGGTGCAGGAAACCATCGCCCGGATGCCCGCTCCACCGGCAGAAAAACCTACTATTAAGGCGTTCGATACGGTGGCAAATGCTTATGGCCAAGCCAGAGCTAATTGCAACCTGGATGATAGAATCGTGGTATTCGGATCGTTTCTGACGGTTGCTGGTGCGCTTGAGAAGGTAACTGAATAAAGATATGGGATTGTTTTCCAGAAAAGAAGGTTCCGCGGGTCGAAAGCCGGCTGCAAAGCCACGGCCCTCGGTTTCCAGCGAGGCTCAGGCCGCAGAGCTCAGGGTGCGTGCTCGCAGAAGACTCGCCGGTGCAGTAGCCCTTGTGCTCGCCGCTGTGGTAGTCCTGCCCATGTTGTTGGATTCAGAGCCGAATACCGCAACAGACAAGATCACGGTCAAGATCCCCAGACAGGATTCACCGTTTCAGCCCAACTTGGCAGATCCCAGCACAAGCGCATCTGGCAGCACGGCGACCACTGCCTCAAACGGCTCTTCCAGCGCAGTGTCCGGTACCGTCTCCAACTCTCAAGCGCTGCCCAGTGCAGAGCTTGCAGCTGCTGCAACAGCAACTCTGCCCGATGCGTCCTCCAGTGCTCCAACTGATACGTCGGCCTCGTCAGCTGCAAAGCTTGATGCGAAAAAACCCGTAGACAACAAGTCCGCACAAGCGGCACAAAAAGACGGGAAAGATAGTAAAGATGTAAAAAACAACAAAGATACCAAAGACAAAGCCCGCACTGACGACGGCAGTCAAGCTTTGGCGTTACTCGAGGGGCGTACGGTCGCCTCGGCAAATGCGTCCTCGGGCGCTGCAGATGTCGTCAAACCAAGCGCCACACCCCGGGGTCCGACGAAAGCCAATTTTGTGGTCCAGGCTGTCTCTCTCGATATGCAAGCTGAGGCAAACAACCAGCGCGACAAGCTGGTAGCCCAAGGTGTCAGCAATGCCTATGTTGATGGCCCCGTTGAAGTATCTGGCCGACAGTATTATCGCGTCAGGGCCGGCCCATTTTCTACCAAAGAATCTGCCCAAGCAGCGCAAACCCGATTGCGAGCGCTTGGTTTTGGTAGCGCTTATATTATTCCGCAGTGACTGGTTTCGACTTCGTTGTGCTCGCAGTACTGGGCCTGTCAGCTATATTGGGCTTGATACGTGGTTTGCTGAAAGAAGTGCTTTCCCTGGTCGCTTACGCACTCGCTTTTCTTGCGGCTATCTGGTGGGGTCCAGTTGCAACTGACTGGATGCAAGGATGGATTAGTCAGAATATCGTGCGTATGGCCCTCGCATACATCGGTGTTTTTGCTTGCGTTTTGCTACTGGTTGGATTGGTCAACATGACGCTGCATGCCTTGATTAACAAGACTGGTTTGACCCCGGCGGATCATGGCTTAGGTGCGGTATTTGGTCTATTACGCGGTGCTCTGTTTATTTTGTTATTGGTGACGATGGCCGGCTTTACGCCGCTACCCGCTGAAGTCTGGTGGAAGAATGCCATGTTTTCCAAGCCTATCGTGCATGTCGTTCAAGAAATCAAACAACGCTTACCGGTGCCGTTTCAAAGCTGGTTGCCGTATTAGCTCAGTCGCTATTAATCTTTCATCACGGAATCAATATGTGTGGAATCGTTGGAGTTATCGGGCGTGGTCCTGTCAACCAGTTGCTCTACGATAGTTTGCTTTTGTTACAGCATCGAGGGCAGGACGCTGCCGGTATAGCGACATCAAACGGCAACCACTTCAACATGTACAAGGCGCACGGCTTGGTACGGGATGTGTTTCGTACGCGTAATATGCGTTCTCTGCCTGGTACGAGTGGCATAGGACAAGTCCGTTACCCCACGGCTGGTTCGAGCGACAGCGTAGAGGAAGCGCAACCTTTTTATGTCAATGCGCCATTTGGCATTACGTTTGCTCACAACGGTAATCTAACTAATTGGCGCAGCCTGCGTGAATCGTTGTTCAACGTTGATCGGCGGCATATCAATACCAATTCAGACTCCGAGGTCTTACTTAATGTTCTGGCCCACGAGCTTCAAACTGCTGCTAATGGTGTGTCACTCGACGAGGGAGCTATTTTTCGGGCGGTTAAGGCTGTTAATCAACGTGTGAAGGGCGCCTATGCCGTTATTTCGCAGATCTCTGGGTATGGCTTGCTGGCTTTCAGAGATCCGCACGGTATACGTCCGTTATGCTTGGGGCGGTTTGATACCCCCCAAGGCCCGGAATGGATGGTTGCTTCTGAGTCAGTCGCACTTGAGGGTTCAGGTTTTGTTTTTGTTCGCGATATTTTGCCGGGCGAGGCGATCTTTATCTCGTTAGACGGCAAAGTGTCTAGCCAACTGTGTACCGAAGGTGCCATTCATGCACCCTGTATTTTCGAATATGTCTATTTTGCTCGGCCAGACTCAGTGCTTGAAGGCGTTTCAGTCTATGGAGCTCGCCTTCGGATGGGTGAGTACTTGGCCGATAAATTAGCTCGGACACTGAGGCTCGGTGATATCGATGTCGTGATGCCGATACCCGACTCTTCACGGCCTGCAGCGATGCAGTTAGCCGCTCGCTTGAACCTGAACTACCGAGAAGGTTTGATTAAAAATCGTTACGTCGGCCGAACCTTCATTATGCCCGGGCAGTCGGTCAGAAAAAAATCTGTCAGACAGAAGTTAAATACTATTGGTCTTGAGTTCAAAGGCAAGAACGTTTTGCTCGTTGACGACTCGATTGTCCGTGGCACGACCAGTCGTGAGATCGTGGATATGGCGCGTGCGGCCGGCGCTAACAAGGTGTATATGGCCTCTGCCGCGCCGCCAGTCCGTTATCAGAACGTTTATGGCATTGACATGCCAACTCAGAAAGAACTGATCGCCACCGGTAGGGACAATCATGAGATTGCCGAAATTATCGGCGCTGATGCACTGGTGTATCAGGATATTGATGCAATGGAAAGATCCATCACTGATTTGAACCCGGCGTTAAAGCAGTTCGACACCTCGTGCTTCACCGGTGAGTATGTGACGGGCGATATTACCCCTGCCTATCTCGAACAATTGGGCGAATCCCGCAAGCATTCACAGGACGAGTCTGGTGGACTGTTGTTCAATATGGGCTATGCCGCTGAGGATGAGTAACAGACTACTCGGCTCTGAAGGACCTGACTAAATTGATTGTCGACAGTGAGCCGAGTATCCCAAAAAGCAGCAAACTCCAGTTTGAGTAGTCTAAGCCCATGATATTGACGACGGCATCAGAGCAACTAGCGAAGATACCAAACACCGAGGGTAGTGTGGCATCGAGTCCTGTATTAATCATGAACTTGTCGGCGAACCCCAGATTGCATGAGAACGCTTTTGCAGCATAATGTGTTTGATACCAGGCTGCAGCAATCCCAGAAAAAGACAGGGCAATTAAAGTGATACTGCCAATCGCAACAGGCCATTTCTTGTATGGTGTAAACGCGAAGCTAGCGGCGACTATCCCGATCACCAAGTAAATCAGCCTCTGCATCACACACCACGCACAGGGCATTAAACCGAAGAGGTGTTGAGAGACCAGCGCCGTGCCTAACGCGCCTGCGCACAGCACAAAAATTAATGAAAAAACTTTTTTCTCAAGCGGCATTTTTTAGTGTCTCTGATAATGCGTCAAGCAAGGATCTTTCGAACTGTCTCTGCGTTCTTGGCTGTTGCAAGCATTCGCCACTGATAACAAAAACGTCCTCTACTCGATCGCCTAGTGTCATGACTTTCGCAGTCTGCACGGTTATCCCGAAGTGCACAAAACTCTCGGCAATGCTACTCAATAGGCCACGTCGGTCTGTCGCTGTAATTTCCAGCCGCCAATTTTCGCTTCCTTCATCCGGGTATATCTGGACAAGTGGAGGCACGGGAAAAGCCCTGGATATGCGTGACGTTCTCGCATCCATAAAATGCTGGGTTTTGGGTGTGGGATGATTAGTGTCTTGTAGCTGCAGGGCTAGCTCATATTCAACCATTGGTGCAAGCGTACGTAGCTCTTGCGACTCATTTGCAGGCATAACGACGAAACTGTCGAGCGCATAGCCACGACGAGTGGTATGAATTTTTGCATCCAGAATATTCATAGACTTGGCACCGAAGAACAAACAAATTCGGGCGAATAAATCTGGCATGTCTTTGGTGTAAACCATTATCTCAAGCCCTTCAGCGCCATCAGTCGGTCTTGCTTTGACGATAACGTGATCAGCTTGTGACTGGTAGTTAAGATGACGAGTATGCCAGGCAATATCGCTTGCATCATGGCGTAGAAAATAGGCCACATCAAGCTGATCCCAAAAACGCTCACGGCTCTCATCGGAAATGCCAGCAAGGTTGGTCAAGCGCTTCGCTTCATCGGTGCGTCGCTTAAGAACAGTATTCGATTCTTGTGGCTCAGTGCCCAATAATGCTCGCGTTGAGTGAAAAAGACTCTCAAGCAATTTACCTTTCCAGGTATTCCAGACTTTGGGGCTCGTGCCGCGGATATCCGCGACCGTCAGCAGATAAAGGGCGGTCAAATGCCTGACATCTTTCATCTGCCCAGCGAAGGCCTCTATGACTTGTGGATCCGATAGGTCGCGCTTCTGTGCAACCTGAGACATTTGTAAATGCTGTGAAACCAGAAAAATCACGAGCTCAGTATCGGCTTTGTCTAGACCATGTGATCGGGCAAAGCGTGTCACTTCCGTCGCTCCCAAGACGGAATGATCTCCCCCGCGTCCCTTCGCTATGTCGTGGAATAGCGCTGCAATATAAAGGAGCCAGTGTCGATCAAAACTTGCCATTAAGCGAGAGGCGAGAGGGTACTCTTGCGCATGCTCGGGCATGGTGAAGCGTCGTAAATTACGAATGACAGCGAGAGTATGCTGATCAACCGTATAGACATGAAACAGGTCATGCTGCATTTGACCTACGATGCGTCTGAAAGGCGGCAGATATCTCGGCAGAATATTCAGCATAGTCATCCGACGCAGGGCGTGCACTAATCCCTGTGGTTGCTGAAGAATTTGCAGAAAAATATCCTTGTTTTGTGGATCTCGTCGAAACTTCGCGTCAATGCGATGCCGGTTATGCCAGATCGCTCGCAAGGCTCGGCCTGTCAGCCCCTCAATCTCGGGATGCTGTTGCATGACCAGAAATATCTTTAACAATAACGAGGGAGTTTGCTCAAAGATACTTTCGCGTGAAATATCGATACGGTTATGACGGTTGACGAAATAAGCGTCGATGATGCGAACGTCATGCTCGGGGGTAGGGAACAGGCGCTCTTGAATGTTTTCGACTAGCAAAATATTGAGCTGCGTCACCAAGCGCGCAGCCCAATAATATCTTTGCATCAGAATCTCGCTGGCGCGCCTGGTCTGGCTCGCCTCAATGCCATATGCCTGAGCCAGTCCGTGTTGAAGATCAAATAGCAGACGATCTTCACGGCGCCGTGTCAATAGATGCAATTCAATCCGTAATCGTTTGAACGCTTGCTCAGCCCGTCTCAGGTCGCGGCCTTCACTGGCGGTCAAGAGCCCAGCGCGGGCGATTTCCTGCCAGCTTTTACCAAATCCAGCGGCCCGGGCCATCCACATGATCACCTGAAGATCCCTTAGCCCACCTGGAGATTCTTTGCAGTTGGGCTCGAGCGAGTAGGGGGTATCTTGATAGCGAGCATGTCTTTGCTGCATCTCAGCGCGCTTAGCCTGAAAAAATTTCTGTGCGTCAATTCTCTCTGTCATGGCCGCTGAAAATTGCTTGACGATTGAGCGGCTACCAGCTACCCAGCGGGATTCGAGCATTGACGTTTCAACGGTAATGTCAGCGGCTGCTTCGGAGAGGCATTGGTCAATCGTTCTGACGCTGTAGCCGGGTTCAATACCAATATCCCACATGGCGGCTACAACCTTACTTAACCGCTCTTCGTCGCCAGGATTGGGATCTTGCGGCAGCAGGATTAGTACATCGACGTCAGAGTAAGGGTAGAGCTCGCCCCGACCGTAGCCTCCAACCGCTGCCATGGCAGCGCCTGCAGGTAAAGGGCAAACGGCAAGCAACTGACTGAGCGCTTTATCCACAATCCGTCGCAGCGCGTTGAGTAGCCGATCTGCAGACGGCTTGACTCGATACTCCGCTATGGCTCGTTCTCGCTCTTGTTGAACGATCAGCGCGATGTCCTTGATTGCCTGCGTGTCCATCTTGACTGTTTACTGAGTAACGAACGCGGGTCTGGCTGGCATGCCGTCCGAAACTGTCATGACTTCAAAACCAGTTTCTGTAACCAGTATCGTGTGCTCCCATTGTGCCGAAAGGCTGTGGTCCCGCGTGACGACTGTCCAGCCATCGGCCAGCTGACGAATCTCGCGACGACCGGCGTTAATCATTGGCTCTATGGTAAAGATCAAACCAGGTTCGAGCTTGATGCCTGTGCCGGGTTTGCCGTAATGCAGGACTTGCGGCTCTTGGTGAAACTTTTTTCCGATGCCATGACCGCAGAACTCACGTACAACCGAGAAGCCTGCCTTTTCAGCATGTTTCTGGATGGCATGACCGATGTCACCGAGCGTGTTACCGGGTTTCACCTGGTTTATTCCCAACCACATGCACTCGTATGTCGTTTCAGTCAGCCGTTTTGCCAAAATCGAGGGTTCGCCAATGTAGTACATCCGGCTCGTGTCGCCGAACCAGCCGTCTTTGATAATCGTCACGTCAATATTAAGCACATCGCTATTTTTCAAAACACGGTCGCCAGGCACCCCATGGCAAACCTGGTGATTGATCGAGGTGCAGATTGCACCCGGAAACGGCGGGTAGCCGGGTGGCGCATAGCCGACCGTCGCAGAAGTGACCTGCAGTACCTCTGTCAGGTATTTGAGGCAGAGCTGATCAAGCTCACCTGTTGTGACACCCGCCTTGACATAAGGGGTGATGTAATCGAGGACTTTTGCTGCGTCACGACAGGCTGCTCTCATTTTGTCGAGATCGTCGTTATTTGTTACTAAACCCATGGCCACTTGAACATTATTGGTGAAAGATAGTAGAATTATAGGCTTACCTAGTTTTTTTATTGGTTTTTGTCATTGAGCAAAGCGTTTACGCCACTCAGTTTTCATCAACCCTAATCGCGTGTTGGGCCGCCAGGGTGCTCGTCTGTTTTTAGACAAGTGCAGGCCCAATACCAGACCCAACCCTCGGAGTTATATCACTATGTCGTTAATGCGCGAAATGCTCGAAGCCGGTGTGCACTTTGGTCACCAGACCCGCTACTGGAACCCAAAAATGGCCCCCTTCATTTTTGGTCATCGCAACAAAATTCATATTATCAACCTCGAAAAAACGGTTGCTAATTACCAAGACGCAATTAAGTTCGTCAAACAGACAGCTGCGAAAGGCGGCACAGTCCTTTTTGTCAGCACCAAACGCGCTGCACGTGAATTGATCGCTGCTGAAGCCGCCCGTGCTGGTATGCCCTTTGTAGATAGCCGCTGGCTGGGCGGCATGCTCACCAATTTCAAAACGGTTAAGAGCTCGATCAAACGTCTCAAAGACATGGAAATCATGGCTGCTGAAGGTAGTACTGAGCGTTTGACCAAAAAAGAAGGCCTGATGTTTCAGCGTGAACTCGACAAATTAAACAAGTCGATCGGTGGCATCAAGGATATGAACGGTTTGCCTGACGTGATTTTTATCATCGACGTCGGTTACCACAAGATTGCAGTAGCTGAAGCCAAGACCCTGGGCATCCCTGTCGTAGCAGTTGTCGATACTAATCACTCACCCGACGGCATCGATTTTGTTATTCCTGGTAATGATGACTCAGCCAAGGCGATCGCACTTTATGCCAAAGGCGTTGCTGATGCCGTGCTCGAAGGTCGGGCACAGAATCTCAATGGCTTAGTCGAAGAACTATCAGTTGATGAAGAGTTTGTAGAAGTAGACGACGAGCAGGTCTAATTTGCTCGTGTCGTACCTGCCGATCCATGTATCGGCGTGAAGCAACCCTCACCCCGGCATTTGTTCGGGGTGCTTTTTGTAAATTCCAGGAGCAAACATGGCCGAAATTACCGCTGCAATGGTTAAAGAACTGCGCGAGAAAACAGATGCACCCATGATGGAGTGCAAGAAAGCCCTAACTGAAGCTGCAGGCGATATGACCAAAGCCGAAGAAATTTTGCGCGTCAAACTCGGCAGCAAGGCAAGCAAAGCTTCTAGCCGTGTGACGGCCGAAGGCCTGATTGGCTTATTCATTTCAGCCGATGCCAAACAAGGCGCAGTCATTGAGGTCAATTGTGAGACCGACTTTGTTGCAAAAAATGATGACTTTGTTGGTTTCGTCAACGATCTGGCAAAGCTAGTTGCCACTACTGATGTCGCTGATGTAGCGGCTTTGTCTGCAGCTTCGATGTCAGGCGGCACGGTCGATACCATTCGCTCCGCATTGATCGGTAAGATTGGTGAAAACATTTCCATTCGTCGGTTTCAGCGTTTCGCCACAGCGAATAAGCTCTCTAGTTACGTACACAGCGGCAAAATTGGCGTGCTCGTTGATTATGCTGGTGCAGACGAAGTGGGTAAAGACTTGGCCATGCACATCGCAGCAACCAAGCCTCGCGCAGTCGATGAGCATGGTGTATCTGAAGCCGACAAAGAAGCCGAGCGTTCAGTTGCCCGTTTGAAAGCGGCTGAGTCCGGCAAACCAGCCGAGATCGTTGAAAAAATGGTCGAAGGTTCTGTCCAGAAGTTTTTGAAAGAAGTTGCATTAACCTCGCAGCCTTTTGTAAAAAATGACAAGCAGACTATTGCTCAGATGTTGAAAGAGAAAAGCGCCTCCATCGCAAGCTTTGCCTTGTTTGTTGTAGGCGAGGGCATAGAGAAAAAGACGAGCGATTTCGCTGCTGAAGTTGCAGCAGCCGCAGCCGGAACAGCCTAAGCTGTTCCGAGCGCCCCCGATGAGCCAAATCTGGGGCGCAATCGTCTAAACTTTAGTGACCCACATTTCTTGCGAGAGAGTAGCCATGACCAGCAAGCAGCATAAAAGAACATTACTGAAATTGTCTGGTGAAGCGCTCATGGGAGATGACGCCTTCGGTATTAACCGGAGCACTATCGTCCGGATGACGGAAGAGGTCGCTGAAGTCGTTGCAATGGGCGTGCAGCTTGCCATCGTGATTGGTGGCGGTAATATTTTTAGAGGTGTGGCCCCGGGTGCTCAAGGCATGGATCGCGCCACAGCGGATTACATGGGTATGATGGCCACGGTCATGAACTCCTTGGCATTACAGGATGCACTCAAGCACCGCGGTGTTGACGCACGAGTTCAGTCGGCTTTGAATATCGAACAGGTTGTCGAGCCGTATATTCGCCCCAAAGCATTGCGTTACCTCGAGGAAGGCAAAGTGGTCATTTTTGCTGCTGGTACAGGTAACCCATTTTTTACAACGGATACCGCAGCTGCGCTTCGCGGCGCCGAGATTGGTGCTGAGATCGTTTTAAAAGCGACGAAAGTTGACGGAATCTACACGGCTGATCCTAAGAAAGACCCATCAGCTACCCGCTATCACAAAATCTCCTTTGATGAAGCAATTGGCAAGCGTCTTGAGATCATGGACGCCACAGCCTTTGCCTTATGCCGAGATCAAAAACTCCCCATCCGCGTGTTCTCAATCAATAAGCCAGGTGCGCTCAAACGAGCTGTCAGCGGCGAAGATGAAGGCACGTTAGTACACGTTTAAAGGAACCCCGATGAGTGTCTCTGATATTCAACAATCCGCAGAATCCCGCATGGGCAAGTCGATCGACACCCTGAGGACGAATCTGGCCAAAATCCGCACAGGTCGCGCTCACGCAGGTATTCTGGATCATATTCAAGTTGAGTATTACGGTTCGCTTGTACCGCTGAGTCAAGTTGCTAGTGTAAATTTGCTTGACGCCAGAACCCTGAGCGTTCAGGTCTGGGAAAAACACATGGGATCCGTGGTCGAAAAAGCAATTCGCGACTCGGATCTGGGCTTGAACCCAATCGGTATGGGTGACAATATCAGGGTACCAATGCCTGCTTTGACAGAAGAGCGTCGTCGCGATTTGGCTAAGGTAGTCAAATCAGAAGGCGAGGATGCAAAAATCGCCGTGCGCAACCTGCGGCGCGATGCCAACGAAGCACTCAAGAAGCTCGTTAAAGACAAAGAAATATCAGAGGACGATGAGCGTCGTTCGCAGGATGTTGTGCAGAAAATGACCGATCGATGTGTTGTAGATATTGATAAATTAATTGCACAAAAAGAAGCTGAGATCATGACGGTTTAAGACCGTCAATTGATATGGCGATAAGCTCAACACAAGAAGTGCCGATCACGTCCGCGATACCGCAGCATGTTGCGATCATCATGGATGGTAACGGGCGCTGGGCTACACAACGGATGCTGCCCCGGACGGTGGGCCACGCCAAAGGTGTTCAGGCAGTCACTCGTACTGTGCAAGCCTGTGGCAGGTTAGGGGTTCGTTATCTGACACTGTTTGCCTTTAGCTCGGAAAACTGGCGCCGACCCCCAGACGAAGTATCAATATTGATGCGTCTGTTTATGCAGGCACTCGAACGTGAGGTCAAAAAGCTGGAAGAGCAAGGTATCCGGCTTCATGTGATCGGCGACATATCCGCTTTCGAGCCCAGGTTACAAGAGCTGATTGCGCAGGCTGAGTCCGCGACTGCGCACAATGACACACTTCATCTGAGCATTGCTGCTAATTATGGTGGTCGTTGGGACGTACTCAATGCAACAAAACAGATGCTGCTCGCTGATCCGTCACTAGCAGCGCAGCCCGAGCGAATAGATGAGGCAACGATTTCCCAGCACCTCTCCCTATCCTGGGCTCCAGAACCCGATTTATTTATCCGGACCGGTGGCGAGCAGCGGATTTCAAACTTCATGATTTGGCAAATGGCTTACACCGAGCTTTACTTTACGGATTGCTATTGGCCCGATTTCGGTGAAGATGAAATCCTGCAAGCTTTTGAGTGGTATCGCAATAGAGAGCGGCGGTTCGGCCGTACGAGTGCGCAACTGAAGTCTCCTGTTTAGATCCCACTCATGCTAAGACAAAGAGTTATTACGGCAATCGTTTTACTTGCCATACTTGCCTTGGCACTTGCCGCGCCGAGTGTTTGGCCACTGTTGCTCTTTTTGTCGGTCGCCTGTGCCTGTGCGTGCTGGGAGTGGTTGCGCCTGACAATGAAGACGCCATCATGGCTGCCCTTATTGGCAAGTGCAATCCTGTTTTTCTCCAGTGTTTATCAATCCAGTATCTGGGCGGTCGACTCTCAAGCAGCATCGCTCGCTGTCAAAACGCTAGTGCTGCTGACGTCGGTTGCGTGGTGTTCTCTAGTACTGGCCGCTGTGATCAAGGGCGACATTAATGCACCTGCACCATCCATGACTTTGACAGTGTTTGGCGTGCTTGCGCTGTCATCCGCCTGGTGCTGTCTCGCTGTTTTGTTTCTGCAACGCGGCGCCTTATATTTGTTTTCCTTGCTGGTCGTGATATGGATTGCGGATATTGCAGCGTACTTTGGCGGTAAAGCATACGGAAGACGGAAACTGGCGCTACGAATCAGCCCAGGAAAAACGTGGGAAGGTGCATGTTTCGGGGTCATCGGTGTCCTGATCTGGGTCCTTCTGTCTGCTCAATGGCCTCACACATTTGCTGCAGAGCTGGTCCGGCTTTGGGGCCTTTGGCCTACCGCTTTCTTTGCTATTGGATTAGCCGGCATAGCTATTGTTGGTGATTTATTTGAGTCCTTGCTTAAACGTCGAGCAGCGGTAAAAGATTCAAGTAACTTGTTGCCCGGGCATGGCGGAGTGCTTGATCGGATTGATGCCGTGATAGCAGTCGTACCACTTGCATTCATGCTGACTGAGTTCCGATGAGCGCGATACAACTTGTAACTGTGCTGGGTTCAACCGGGTCCATCGGCGAAAGCACACTCGATGTGATTGCGAGGCATCCAGAGCGCTATGGCGTATATGCTTTGTCCGCTAACACCCGAATTGACGCATTAGCCGTTCAGTGCGAAAAAACGAATGCAAAAGTTGCCATCGTGCCCGATGAAGCGGCTAGATCGCGCTTTAACGAAGTTTGGCCGAACGGCGTGAGCAAACCCGAGATACGCGTAGGTGCAAACGCACTAGCGGACACGGCTGCTGAAGCTGAAAGCCCGATCGTGATGGCCGCTATTGTCGGTGCTGCTGGCTTGCCGTCAGCCCTGGCTGCCGCGCATGCTGGTAAACGCATTCTTCTGGCCAATAAAGAAGCCTTGGTGGCTGCAGGACCCCTGTTTATGAATGCGGTGCAGGCATCAGGCGCCGAATTATTGCCCATTGATAGCGAGCACAATGCGATTTTCCAATGCCTTCCTCACCAGAGTAGAGCGCATGCCTCAAATCTTTCGCCGCTCGGTGTGAAGCGATTGATTCTCACGGCCTCAGGTGGACCGTTTCGGCAGGCTTCGCTAGAAGATTTAGCGCATGTCACGCCGGCGCAGGCCTGTGCGCATCCGAATTGGTCGATGGGAAGAAAAATATCGGTCGACTCTGCAACGATGTTAAACAAAGGCCTTGAAGTCATCGAGGCGCATTGGCTGTTCGCCATGGCAGCAGACAAAATTGACGTCCTGATACACCCTCAAAGTATCGTTCACTCCATGGTTGAGTATGACGATGGCTCGGTCATTGCTCAACTGGGCCAGCCCGACATGCGAACACCCATTGCCTATGGCTTGGGCTTTCCCGACCGGATTCAATCGGGGGTAAGCGTGCTGGATTTGGTGGCTCACGGTCGTTTGGATTTTGAAGCACCTGACTTGCAAAAATTCGAATGCTTGCAATTGGCGTTCTCTGCACTTAGAGCAGGGCAGGCCGCCTGCATCGCTTTGAATGCAGCAAACGAAGTCGCCGTCGCTGCTTTTCTTGATGAAGGGCTGCGATACGCCGATATCCCAAGAATTATTTCAGAGTCATTAAACTGGCTTGAAACCCAACCCGCAGCTTCGCTAGATAGCCTGGACGATATCCTGGCGCTCGATCGCGAGACGAGATTAGGGGCGATGAAGTTGATTAAAGCCTCACTGTTAAGATGATGAGATTGCGTGCGATGAAGCAAGCAATAATTCTGGGTGCGCCCCGATTGGTTTTTTTATGATGACTGTGCTTGCTTTTTTTGTCACGCTTGGCGTGCTTATTACGTTCCACGAGCTTGGTCACTACTCAGTGGCACGCGCCTGTGGGGTTCGAGTCCTCCGATTTTCTATTGGCTTTGGTAAGGTACTTCTCAAGCGGACCGACAAGCACGGCACCGAGTGGGCCATTTCTCTGATTCCCCTGGGTGGCTATGTCAAAATGCTTGAAGAGCCGACGCTCGGTGGCGCTGCCGATGAAAGGCACTGTTCGTTCAAATCCAAACCAGTGGCGGCGCGCTTCGCGATTGTCGCGGCGGGGCCAGTATTTAACCTGGTGCTGGCAGTAGTGTTGTATGCAATCCTTAATTTGGTGGGTGTGAACGAGCCTGCACCCATTGTCTCCGCCATTCCTCCAAACACCCCTGCGGCTGCAGCTGGCTTGCAGGCAGGCGATCGCATTACTTCGGTTGGTGAGATAAGCACGTTGTCCTGGGGTCAGGTGCGTTACCAGTTATTACGCGAGATGACCGACGGCGGTAGCGTCGAAGTGACGGTGGACAGACAAGGGCTAAGCTTGATCAAACGTGTCACTTTTGATCCGGTGGCGACAGCAGTGTCCGCGAATACTGACCCCTTAAAAACTTTGGGTTTGCGTCTGAGCCAGGGTAAACCGGTTATCAAACAAGTAGTAGTCGGCAGTGTGGGTGAGCTAGCCGGCCTGCAAGCTGGGGATGTCGTCCAAGCGATTGGTGAATTGGCGAGCCCGGATGTTGCTCAACTGATTGATGCCATTCAAGCTAGTCCTGAGAAACCAGTCCAATTACTGGTTGAGCGCAGTGGTCAAAAAATCTTGATTGACGTACGTCCCCGACAGGAGCTCCTTGAAAATGGCGCTCGCGTCGGCCGGATCGGTGTGCAGCTCAGCGGGGAGGCGGAACAGGTGTTGGTCCAGTATGGTTTGGTGGACAGTGTGTGGCAGGCGTTAGTGCGTACGGCAGATACATCGGTTTTTTCTATCAAAATGATGGGAAAAATGATTATCGGTGAGGTTTCGTGGCGCAACGTCAGCGGTCCTCTGACGATCGCAGATTATGCTGGTCAAACGGTGAAGCTTGGGCTACCTGCCTACATCAGTTTTTTGGCATTGATAAGTATTAGTTTGGGGGTCCTTAATCTATTGCCTATCCCCATGCTGGATGGCGGATATCTGCTGTACTATCTTATCGAGATTATCACTGGTCAGCCACCGGCTGAGAAGTGGCTTGATCTTGCTCAAAAAGCGGGGATGGGATTGTTGGCCTGCCTGATGGTGCTCGCTCTTTTCAATGATTTTGTTCGGCTTTTAAGTTGACACTTTTCTAGCTTAAAATCCGCACTTGTACTAATTTAGATTCTTCTTCAGACGCGCTCAAAGGTTATCCAGGATGTTCGCACGCCGTAAGTGTTTCAGCTCAAATTGCCTTGCCCCACTTGCCCGTTGCGGTCGTCAGCTGTTACTGACTCTGCTGTGCGCGCTGCCGTTAATGGCATCTGCTTTTACTCCTTTCGTTGCGAGCGATATCCGGGTCGAAGGTGTGCAAAGAACCGATGCCGGTACCGTGTTTGCTCAACTGCCTTTTAAAGTAGGTCAGAAATTTGACGACGCCCTGGCAACTGAATCAATTCGTCGCTTGTATGCGATGGGGCTTTTTAGCGACGTACGTGTTGAAACTAGTGGCACTGTGGCCGTAATAATCGTCCAGGAGCGCCCCACGATTGCCTCCCTGGCGTTCACGGGGATGCGCGAATTCGAATCAAAAACAATCATTGATACGCTGCGTCAAGTGGGCTTCGGTGAGGGGCGTGTCTTTGATAAAGCCATGCTCGAACAGGCAAAATTCGAACTGAAGCAGCAATATTTATCCAAAGGTAAATATGGTGTTGAGATCTCGGAGACAATCACACCGCTGCCACGTAATCGCGTGGGTATCAATTTTGATATTTTTGAAGGCAAAGTAGCCAAAATCCATGAGATCAAGATTGTTGGCAATAAAGCCTTCGAAGAATCTGACTTGTTGAAGCTTTTTACCCTCACAACGCCCGGCTGGTTGACTTGGTATACCAACACTGATCAGTACTCTCGTGAAAAGCTGGATAAAGACATCGAAGCGTTAAAGTCGTATTACCTCGATCGTGGCTATCTGGAATTTAAAGCCGAGCCACCCCAGGTGACGATTTCACCGGATCGCCTGGATATTTTTATTACCGTCACGATCAATGAAGGCGAGCCATACACCATCACGAATGTAAAACTTGCGGGTAACTTGATGGGCTTGGATCAAGAGATCGAGCAACTGGTTCAAGTCAAGGCGGACGATATATTCAATGGTGCAAAAACTAACGCTACATCCAAGGCAATTACTGACTATCTGGCGAGTTTGGGTTATGCCTTTGCTAACGTCAATCCCAACCCCATTCTCAACAAAGAGAAACACACTGCTGACTTGACCTTTTACGTGGATCCAAGCCGTCGTGTCTATGTCAGGCGTGTGCAAATTGCGGGTAATCAACGCACCAAGGATTCCGCTGTTCGTCGAGAGATACGTCAAGCCGAGGCTGCATGGTATGACTCGAACAGTATCAAACTGTCAAAAGATCGTCTTGAGCGCACAGCTTATTTCAAAGAAGTCAAAGTGGCGACAGAACCCGTACCAGGATCGCCAGATCAAGTTGACTTGATCATGGATGTTGTCGAAAAACCAACGGGTATGCTCAATCTTGGTGTTGGCTATGGTCAGGTGCAAGGCGTACTGCTGACGGCCGGTATTTCAGAGCAAAACGCCTTTGGTAGCGGTACTAATCTGACTTTGCAGCTTTCCACCAGTGCGAATGTAGCAACCACCGGCGGCAATGCATCGGCTGTTCTGTCGCACACGGATCCTTACTTTACCAATGACGGTATCAGCAGAACTACGTCGGTTTATTATCGCAACATGGTGCCTTATTCGAACAACCCGGGTACTTATCAAGTTCAGACCATTGGTGCTGGTTTAAGTTTTGGTGTGCCAATAACTGAATTTGATCGCATATTTTTAGGTGCAAACGTTGAGAACAGTCAGATCTCCTTGTCGGATACTTCCCCGGCGACTTACTATTCTTATGTTGCGAACTACGGCCAGTCGACGAATGCTGTCATTCTGAATACTGGATGGGCAAAAGACACTCGTGACAGCGCGGTAGCACCTACTAAGGGTTCGTTTACCCGTCTAAAACTGGATTTGGGCACGATGAATCTGCAGTACTACTTGCTGTCTGCTCAGCAACAGTACTACATGCCAATCGGGCGAGACTATACGCTCGCGTTTAATGCATTGTTTGACTACGGCAAAAGCTATAGCAGCAATCCTTACCCAATTATCAAGGATATTTACGCGGGCGGCATTGGCACTGTCCGAGGGTACTCTCCGAACACTCTCGGCCCAATCGACCCCGTGTCAGGCACCTATCTGGGCGGTTCTAAGCGAGTCGTGGGTAATGCGCAGTTCTACTTCCCTTTCCCAGGTAGTCAGAAAGACAGAACGCTCAGATGGTACGCGTTTGCAGATGCAGGTCAGGTGTATGGCAACAACGGCTACGGTATTGATCAAGGTATTGATCTGAGTCAGCTGAGATATTCCGTTGGCGTTGGTTTGTCGTGGGAGTCTCCGATGGGTCCGTTGCAACTCTCGTATGCACGTCCGCTCAACGCGTCATCAACAGATATCACTCAGAACTTTCAGTTTCAAATCGGAACAGGCTTCTAGCACGGGCAACAGTAAAATACCAAGACAATTTGCGTCTGTATTTAGTGGCACAATATAGTTATTCACTTACTTTGTTTTATCGAGAACTTCATAATGCTTTCTAACGTCTTTAAGTTTTTATCCGCTTCGGCTCCTTCACGTCGTGCGTTCGGTTCCAGCGCTGTGGCTTGTGTTCTTGCTCTAGGCCTCTGCGGCGTGCAGGTGGCTAACGCCCAGGGATCGAAGATTGGTTTTGTCAATACTGAAAGAATCCTTCGTGACTCAGCGCCCGCTCGGGCCGCTCAGGCGAAAATAGAAGCTGAATTCAAAAAGCGCGATGAAGAGCTTCAGCGCATCGGTAATTCCCTCAAGGCATCGGCTCAAAAATTCGAAAAGGACGCGCCAGTGCTGTCGGAATCTGATCGCGGCAAACGGCAACGCGACTTGGCTAATCAGGATGCGGATCTTCAGCGTAAGCGACGCGAGTTCCAGGAGGACTTCAATCGTCGTCGTAACGAAGAGTTCGCGGTGATCGTCGAGAAAGCAAACGTTTCCATCAAGCGTATTGCAGAAGCTGAGAACTTCGATGCAATCATTCAGGACGCCGTGACGGTAAACCCCAGAATTGATATCACCGACAAGGTGATTCAGGCTCTCGGTAACTAATCAGCTACGCATGCCTGTTCTGCTGGATCTTGATCGGGCTCCCAGACTTAGCGCATTGCTCAAGAATATCCCTGCCGGTCTCGTGCAGGGGGTTTTTGCGGGTACCCGAGAAGACCCAGATCCGCAGATTGCGGGAATCGGCTCTCTCTCGAGTGCCGGCAACACTGAAATTTCCTTTATTGTCCACAATAAGTATTTAGAGCAACTCCACACGACACAGGCTGCCGTAGTTATAGTGTTGCCCGAGGTTAATGAAACGCTGATCTCGGCTGAGTCGAGCTCTGGCGAATCGGCAGAGATTGCTAATCGTTTCGTCCGAGTGGTTTCCCCTCAACCGTATCTGTTGTATGCCCGATTAGCCCAGTGGTTTGATGCGGCAAGGCAGCCGCCATCGAAGCCTTGCATTCATCCGACCGCTTGTGTGGATACAAGTGCCAATGTGGCAGCCTCAGCAGTGATTGGCCCTAATGTTGTGATCGGTGCTCGCTCAGTGATTGGCTCGTCGGTTCGACTCGGCGCGGGTGTTGTTGTTGGTTCGGACGTTGTCGTTGGCGATTCGAGTGTTATCCATCCCAGAGTGAGTATTTACGATGGTGTCAAGATCGGCTCGCGCGCTATCGTCCACAGCGGTGCCGTGTTAGGTGCGGATGGATTTGGTTTCGCTCCTGACAGCACGCTTGGCAAGGGCGCCTGGGGCAAGATCCCCCAATTGGGTGGTTTGCTAATTGGCGATGACGTTGAAATCGGTGCAAACACGACCATTGATCGCGGCGCGCTCGAAAATACGATTATTGAAGATGGGGTTAAGCTCGATAATCAGATCATGATTGCACATAATTGTCGAGTTGGCGCGCACACTGCGATGGCCGCGTGCGTTGGCGTCGCTGGCTCAACCACTATCGGTCAGCGTTGCACCATTGGCGGTGCCTCGATGCTTTCAGGGCATTTGATTTTAGGTGATGATGTCCATATCTCCGGTGGTACTGCTGTTACTGCAAATGTGTTGACGCCCGGTCGCTATACCGGCGTGTTTCCGTTCGCGGAGCATGCTGAATGGCAGAAAAATGCGGCAGTCATCGGACAACTTTCGCAACTTCGAAAACGCCTGCGTTTACTCGAGCGAGACCGCTGAGATCTGTGTTGAAATACGAGCTAAATAGCTGAATGGATTGTTATGCAACTTGATATTAAACAAATCATGTCGGTGTTGCCGCATCGATACCCGTTTCTGTTGATTGATCGCGTGGTTGAACTGGTACCTGGCAAGACTGTTCGCGCCCTGAAGAATGTTTCGATCAATGAAGGCTTCTTTACTGGTCATTTCCCTGAGCAACCCGTCATGCCAGGTGTCCTTATCATCGAGGCTTTAGCGCAAGCTGCGGCAATCCTGTCACTGGTAGGTGATGAGGGCCCCGAGAATGGTCAGGATGGTAAAAGTCTTTATTATCTAGCGGGCGTTGATGACGCACGATTCAGAAAGCCCGTCTTACCCGGCGATCAGTTGATACTTGAAGTTGACGCCTTACGCTTAGGCCGTAGTATTTCCCGTTTTGATGGTCGCGCGCTGGTTGATGGCCAAGTGGTCGCAGAAGCCAAATTGATGTGTGCTATTCGTTCGGTAGAAGCCTGATGTCTGAACTTATTCATAGCACTGCAATTGTTGATCCGTCAGCGCAACTCGATCCAACAGTCAGTGTTGGTGCCTATTCCATCATTGGTCCGAATGTATCGATTGGTGCCCATACGATCATCGGCTCTCACTGCGTCATTGATGGTTACACCGCTATTGGCGAGCACAATCATTTCTATCGGTTCTGCTCTATCGGTGGTGTGCCTCAAGACAAAAAATACGCTGGAGAGCCGACCCGACTCAGTATCGGTGACCGTAATATGGTGCGCGAATACGTCACAATCAACACCGGCACAGCGCAGGATGCCGGCGTGACGCGAGTAGGGTCCGATAACTGGATCATGGCCTATGTCCATATTGCCCACGATTGCCAGGTTGGTGATAACGTGATTTTCGCTAATGGGGTAACTTTGGGCGGGCACGTTCATGTTGACGATTTTGCGATTTTGGGTGGTCTGACAGCCGTACATCAATTTGTGAGGATTGGTGCGCATACGATGACTGGTGGCCACAGTGCACTGAGGCTGGATCTGGCCCCTTATCTCATGACGGTGGGTAACCCCTGCGTGCCGGTAGGCATCAACACGGAAGGTTTAAAACGCCGAGGCTTTACCGGCGAAGACCTCAACGCGTTAAAAGATGCATACAAGACTATTTATCGTAGCGGCATGACCCTTGTTGACGCTTGCGATACCTTACGCGCGCGGCAGCAAGCTGAACCAGGTGTCGCCCCAGCGTTGCAAGCGTTCCTAGATTTCTTTGCTGTGTCGACAAGAGGCTTATTGCGGCCATGAGCCTCAAGATCGGGCTCGTAGCAGGTGAGCCCTCAGGCGATTTAATTGGTGCTCGGGTGTTGGCAGGCCTAAAGCGATTGTCACCAGCGCTTCAAGCTCAAGGCATTGGTGGGCCTGCTTTACGATCGGCGGGTTTGGATATTTGGCATCCAATGAACGCCCTGACGGTATTCGGCTACGTTGATGCTTTAAAGCGGCTACCAACGCTGTTGAGAACCCATCACGACGTTAAGCAACACTGGCTGAAGGATGCGCCCGACGTATTTTTAGGGATTGACGCACCTGACTTCAACTTGAGACTGGAAGCCAAGCTCAAAGCCTCAGGCACCCCAACCGTACACTTGGTCGGACCTTCGATATGGGCCTGGCGTTATGAACGTATTCACTTTATCAAGCAGGCGGTCTCGCACATGCTGGTCCTGTTTCCGTTTGAAGAGGCTATTTATCAAAAAGAAGGGATTCCAGTGACCTTTGTTGGTCATCCACTGGCAGATGAGATTCCCTTAGTTCCGAATGCGAGAGCCGCGCGGCAGAGGCTTGAACTAGACGAACGTTGCAAAGTGATAGCGATTCTCCCTGGCAGTCGATCGTCTGAAATCAAGGTGCTTGCGCCTCGGTTTTTAGCCACAGCCGAGCGTTTGCTCAAGAAAGACCCAAGTTTGACGTTTTTGGTGCCCATGGTTAACGAGACGCGTCAGCGACAGTTCGAGGCTATTGCCAGTCAGTACAACTTGCCAAGCCTTCGGGTTCTGGTACAAAACGATTTGTTGGACAAGCCCGCGAGACCGGTGGCATGGGATGCGCTAGAGGCCTGCGACCTTGCCTTGGTGGCAAGTGGCACGGCGACACTGGAGGCCGCTTTATTTAAAAAACCCATGGTGATCTCTTATTACCTGCCGCTGCTCATGCGCAAAATAATGACCTGGAAGTCCAAACAAGAGAGACCTTATTTAGATTGGGTAGGCTTGCCCAACATTTTGGCTAAAGACTTTATCGTTCCTGAACTTTTGCAAGAGGAGGCAACTCCCGAAAAACTGACTGAGGCGGTCTGGCAGTTGCTTATAGACGAGCGTAAACAAGAGTCTATTGCTGAAGCATTTCTGCAAATACATCACACACTAAAACGCGACACGGCCTCGATTGCTGCGCAGACGATTCTCGATGTTGCCCATGGATATCGATGAAGCATCCTGGCAGGGTAAGCTAGCTGCTGGGGTTGATGAGGCGGGCAGGGGCCCGTTGGCAGGCCCAGTGTTTGCGGCTGCAGTTATTCTTGATCAGGCAAGACCTATCGCTGGTCTCGCAGATTCAAAAAAGCTCACTGAAAAACAGCGCGATGCGCTTGCACCTGTCATCAAGGCGCAGGCCCTGGCTTGGTCCGTAGCCTCGGCCTCAGTGGAAGAGATAGATCAGATCAACGTATTACAAGCCACTTTACTGGCGATGAAACGAGCTGTTGACGGGCTCAGCCTGCGACCCGATATTGCACTGGTGGACGGCAATCAACCACCAGCACTTAGTTGTCAGGTTTTGACTATCGTCAAAGGTGATTCCAAAGTTGCTGCAATCTCGGCTGCGTCTATACTGGCCAAGACGGCTCGCGATGCAGATTTGCTGCTGCTGGCAGAAGTCTACCCTGGCTATGCTTTTGAGCAACACAAAGGGTACGGTACCGCGCTGCATCTGCAACGTCTGGCCGAATTAGGCCCTTGCCCAGCTCATCGGCGAAGTTTTGGGCCGATTAAAAACCTATTGGATAACGTTTGAAACATATTGAATCCCGTGCGAACCCGCTATTCAAGCAGCTGTATAAATGGCAATCATCGGCTGGTCGTCGTAACGAACCGGTCTTGTTTGATGGCATCCACTTGTGTCAAGCCTGGCTTGATCATGATCGACTCCCGCGTATGGCGATTTTTGATGTGGCACGAATCGATCAACCGGCCTTGGTCGCGCTGGTTGATCGTTTGCCAGAAGAGCTTTGCGTCACGATGCCGAGCGGATTACTGGCCGGTTTGTCTGATGTACAAACTGATCAAGGTGTGATTTTTGTTTGTGATGCACCCACATGGACAATGCCTAAGCGCTTCGAGGAATCCATTGTCTTACTTGACCGGATACAGGATCCGGGCAATGTCGGGACTTTGTTGCGCACGTGTGCCGCGGCTGGTATCAAACGGGTGTTGAGTGCCAAGGGCACTGCTGCACTGTGGTCGCCCAAAGTCTTACGTAGCGCACAAGGCGCACATTTTGCGCTAAAGCTTTACGAACAACTGGATTTGACAGAAATTTGCCACACCCTTAGTTTGCCTATTGTTGCCACGACACTTGCGAAATCGACTGACTTGTACGATACGAAGCTCCCCGAGCACTGCGCCTGGGTGTTCGGGCATGAGGGGCAGGGGGTTGCGCCAGAGATACTGTCTCAGGCTAAATTACGTATCAATATCAATCACGACCGAGCTGCCGTTGAATCTCTAAACGTCGGCATCGCCGCCGCGATTTGTTTGTTCGAGCAGCGGCGTCAGCATCGGTCGTGACTGAATCCAGTTGCACACGTTAAAACTCAATGTGTGCTCGTAACGAATAAACATTGACTGGCCCACGATCGGCGTTATAGCAAGGATTTGCGATGCGCTGATAATTTGTGGTCAACCACAAGAAAGATGTTAGTTGCGCACTGTAATACAGCTCGATGATGTTTTCACGCTGATAGTTCAGGTTTCCATCGCCACAGAAAAAATCTGATCCGCCCGCGCGCAAGTAAGCTTGATTGGTGCTCGATATCCCGTTTGACGCAATGCCAATGCCTACCGTGTCGTCAGGTCGATTCCACTGCGATCCCTTGATTGAAACACCGCCGGATAGTGAGTTGTTGATATCAGTAAAAGAATAGCCTTCTGTTGCCCCGTTGTTCCAGCTCAGACGGGCAAACACGCCGATGTCAGTGGTCACAGCCTGTTCCAGGCTCAGACCGAAACCATACTTCACTTGCGTGCTGCGAATGTTGCCCAAATCTGGTGTGCCGCCATATTGTTGAGAAAAGTTGACGGCATCCTGGTAGTTACCGAAGGCGGCTTGATTTCTGAAGGCCATCGCCCGAACTATGCCCGGTTGGCCGAGAAGAGTATGGTCGTGCTGAACTTCAATGGTGTCTGCATACGACTGAAGTAGATTGGTTGTCAGCGCTAGCCCATTGGATTCGACAGGCAGCATGCTTCTCGACAATCTGAGAGCCCAATCGTCCCAGTAAAGTTCTCCCACCATGCCGCGCGTGTAGCCGCGTGCGTCAGCCGGCAAATCCCAGGCGCCCCAATCGATAATCGACCAATTCAAGAAGTCTTTTTTAGGGTCGTGCGCATAAGTATTGCGGTCAAAAATGTCGACAATCGAATAGATACCGCCCGTAAAAACAAACCTGCGACTATCAACGGTGTTACCGAAGCTGTTGTAATCGGGATCAGGCGTTAGCTGCTCACCACCAAAATCAAAGGTTTGCCTGATAAATGCCCGAGCAGTGTATACAATCGGGCTGGTGAAAGCGGCTTTCTGGGCTTCACCGTTATAGACTCCTGCGACACCGAGTAAGCCGGAGAACGGGATACCAGATCCGGTCTCGGGGTTGAACCAGAGCTCAGTACCTTTCCAGGGTTTTAGGCCAATAAAAATGGTGCCGGTGAAGGTATACCCCGATTCATTGCCGCCATATAAGCTCGAAGGGCCGTTATAAGGATCATCAAACGAAGGGTGTTTATTCCCGACGTAGGTGGACTGCATCCCGAAATGAATATCAGGATACTGGGCAGTCGTTGTTTCGTGAGGCGAGACGAATGATTGTGCACGGACAGTAGTGAGGGCTTGACTTAGAAAAAGTAATGCAAAGACGAAGAGCCTCACGGTTTTAAATATTTTATTGCACACTTTGGCTCATTGGCTAGGATAGGTGCCGCAAACACTTTGCCGCTGGATTGAGATCATATTTGTGATTTTGTTGATAATGATAGTTATTATCATTTAAGCACAAAGATTAAAACAAGCAAACTTAGGCTACGTGCTCAATACGCCGTGTGCCGATCTAAACCAACATCTTGTAAAACCGTGGTCGAAATCTCTTCGATCGACTTCGTTGTCGTCGATAGCATCGGTATTCCATCTCGTCGCATCAGTCGCTCCGCTTCGGCGACCTCATACCTGCATTGTTCAATCGAACAATATTTGCTGTCCGGGCGACGCTCGTGGCGCACCTCGGACAAACGATCCGGTTGAATCGTTAAGCCAAATAACTTGGAGCGATACGGCATGATGCTTGAGGGCAACGCTTGCCGTTCGAAATCCTCCGGGATCAAGGGGAAATTTGCAGCCTTGACCCCATATTGCATGGCCAGGTACAAGCTGGTGGGTGTTTTGCCACAGCGCGATACGCCGACCAGAATGACATCCGCTTGTGCCAATCCGCTAACAAATTGACCGTCATCGTGCGCCAGACTGAAATTGATGGCATCAATCCGGCTGCGGTATTGTTTTGTGTTAACACCTTTATGTAACTTACCCATGGAGTGGCTAGACTTCATGCCAAGATTGTGTTCAAGCGGTTCCACAAAGGCACCAAACAGATCCAGAAATAAGGCATTCCCCATTTTGACGCGCGCTAAGACATTGGGGTCAACTAGGGTGGTGAAGACGATTGGCACGGTGCCTTGATCGGCCGCTACCCGGTTAATCCGCTGAACCACGTCATCGGCTTTGCTCACGGTGTCGATAAATGGCACCCGCACTTGTTTGAAACTAACCGACTCAAACTGGGATAACACAGAGTGACTGAAGGTTTCAGCCGTGATGCCTGTGCCGTCTGAGATGATGAAAACGGTTCGAGCAGCAGGGGGATGGGCAACGCTCATAAAAACCTTTTTTGCGGACGGGGATAGTACAATGTTGCTTTGCAATATACATCTTGTTGTAGCGATTTGTCTTTTTAGTCAAGGTTCGTTCGAGGGATGCGAGGCTAGTTCGGTCAGTTTGTGTAAGCGACGTCAATCGCACACTGACCCAACTCGCTTTCTTATATTGTCAAAGGTGGTTCCATGTCCTACGTAATAGCTTTTGAGCAGCTCCGCATGACGGATGTTGACTCGGTTGGGGGTAAAAACGCGTCTCTAGGTGAAATGATCAGTCAGTTATCAGGTGCCGGTGTCCGGGTGCCTGGTGGGTTTGCGACAACTGCGCAGGCATTTCGTGATTTTTTATCTGACACTGGTCTTGATAAGCGCATCGCTGATCGTTTGACGACTCTCGACCCTGAGGATGTGCGCGAGCTGGCTATCGCTGGCGCTGAAATCCGTGGATGGATCGTGGAGGCCCCACTACCTGAACGCCTGGATGCTGACATTCGGTCCGCTTTCGCCGGGCTTGACGCTGACGGTAAGGGGTCGTTCGCAGTTCGTTCCTCCGCGACGGCAGAGGATCTGCCGGATGCTTCGTTCGCGGGCCAGCAAGAGACTTTTCTCAATGTGGTGGGTATTGATGATGTCATCGATAAAATCCGCCATGTTTTTGCCTCGCTATATAACGATCGCGCAATTTCGTATCGGGTACACAAAGGCTACGCTCACGCTGAGGTCGCTTTGTCTGCTGGTATCCAGCGAATGGTTCGATCCGACAAAGGCAGTGCCGGGGTCATGTTTACGCTTGATACTGAATCCGGCTTTCAGGATGTCGTGTTTGTCACTTCGTCTTACGGACTGGGTGAGACCGTTGTTCAAGGGTCGGTCAATCCTGACGAATTCTATGTTTTTAAGCCAAGTTTGGCGTCGGGGCATTTTCCCATCGTTAATCGCCGGATCGGCTCGAAACTCCTGAAAATGGAGTTTGATCCCGAGCGTACCGAAGGCCGCGCCGTTCGTACCGTCGATGTCCCCGTATCTGAACGTAATCGTTATTCGTTAACAGACGACGAGGTTATCGAGCTTTCAAAGTACGCTGTCATCATTGAGAAACACTACCAGCGTCCCATGGATATCGAATGGGGTCGTGACGGTATTGACGGCAAAATTTATATCCTGCAGGCTCGTCCAGAGACCGTCAAATCCCAGCAGGCTGTCAACGATGTGCAACAGCGCTATCGTTTGAAAGCGACGGGCGATGTCATTGTCACCGGCCGGGCAATCGGACAGAAAATCGGTTCGGGTCCTGTCAAAATCGTCGGTGATATTTCTGAGATGGATCAAGTGCAGCCCGGTGACGTATTGGTCACAGACATGACCGATCCCAACTGGGAGCCCGTCATGAAGCGTGCCTCAGCTATCGTGACTAACCGAGGGGGGCGTACCTGCCACGCCGCGATTATTGCCCGCGAACTTGGCATCCCTGCGGTTGTCGGTTGCGGCAACGCCACCGATTTGCTTAAACAGGGTCAACATGTCACTGTCTCTTGCGCGGAAGGCGATGAAGGGCGAATCTATGACGGACTCATAGAAACCGAAGTGCAGGAAGTCAGGCGCGGTGTAATGCCAGACATTAACGTCAAAATCATGATGAATGTCGGTAACCCACAACTGGCGTTTGATTTTTCGCAAATTCCTAACGAAGGCGTTGGTCTGGCTCGTCTGGAGTTCATTATTAACAACAATATCGGTATCCATCCAAAAGCGGTACTGGACTATCCGAATATTGACCATGAACTCAAAGTGGCGGTTGAATCGGCCGCGCGCGGCTATGCGAGCCCTCGTGCTTTTTTCGTAGAAAAGCTCGCGGATGGTATTGCAACGATTGGTTGCGCCTTCTACCCTAAATCAGTCATTGTTCGGTTGTCTGACTTTAAATCCAACGAATATCGCAAATTAGTCGGTGGTTCACGCTATGAACCAGAGGAAGAGAATCCAATGCTGGGCTTTCGTGGTGCCTCTCGCTATATCTCAGCCGATTTCGCAGAATGCTTCAAAATGGAATGCGAGGCTTTGAAAAAAGTGCGTGACGAGATGGGCCTGACGAACGTTGAAATCATGGTCCCGTTTGTGCGCACGGTGAAACAAGCAGAACGCGTAATTGCTTTGTTGGCAGAACACGGCCTGGTTCGTGGCCAAAATGGACTCAAGGTCGTCATGATGTGCGAAGTCCCGTCAAACGCTATTCTTGCAGAGCAATTTTTAGAGCATTTCGACGGGTTCTCGATTGGCTCAAATGATATGACTCAGTTGACCCTTGGTCTGGATCGTGACTCGGGGATGGAGTTGCTCGCTGCGGATTTTGATGAACGGGACGAGGCAGTCAAGTTTATGTTGACTCGTGCCATTCAGGCATGTCTGAAAGCTGGCAAGTACGTTGGTATCTGTGGTCAGGGCCCCAGCGATCACCTGGATTTTGCGAAATGGCTAGTCGATGAAGGTATTTTGTCGATGTCGCTCAACCCCGACACGGTCGTCGATACCTGGCAGAAGCTTGCAGTTCAATAACGACAGTTACCAACACAGCTAGTCAGTGCAGGCCAACCTTAACAGGTTGGCTTTTTTAATCCTTGCTGCGTGTATCGTGCTTCATCAAACGCTCTTTCTCTCGTGCCCAATCTTTCTCTTGTTGCGCATCGCGCTTGTCATGCAGTTTTTTACCTTTGCCCAGACCAAATTCAAGTTTGATACGGCCGTTTTTGTAGTGCAAGTTAATCGGCACAAGAGCAAATCCTTTTTGTTCGACTTTGCCAATTAATTTGCTGATTTCTTCAGCCTTGAGCAGTAACTTTCTGGTCCGGGTTGAATCTGGATAGATGTGGGTAGAAGCCGAATTTAAAGGACTGATGTGCATTCCCAACAGCCAAAGTTCGCCCTCCAGGACAACCACATAGCTTTCTTTCAGCTGGGCACGACCGGCACGTATGGCTTTGACCTCCCAGCCCTGCAGCACGATCCCGCCCTCGAAGCGTTCTTCGATAAGGTAGTCGTGGAAGGCTTTTCGGTTTTCAATAATGCTCATAAGTGCAATGTGCCGGTAAAATCGACTATTTTAGCCCCTTGCCGTTAGTCTATGCATTCCGTTGAGCGTTCTGTCCTCCTGCCCTATAGCGCAGCCCAAATGTTTGATTTGGTCGCAGATGTGTCTGAGTATCCGGATTTTATGCCGTGGTGCGGAGGCGCTAGCGTCGCCGATGCGAGTGAAACCGGTATGGTGGCATCCGTTACCATTGCGCTGGGTAGCCTAAAACAGACATTCACAACGCGTAATACCCATCAATATCCTGAGCACATCCACTTGGAACTGGTCGATGGTCCGTTCTCGGCTTTGACAGGTGACTGGTATTTTGTCACTTTAAGTGATGAAGCCTGTAAAGTCGTTTTTAATCTTCAGTACGAGTTTTCCAGCCGAACCCTCGGTGCGCTGGTGGGCCCAATCTTTAATCGGATTGCCAGCAGTTTTATCGACTCGTTTACCAAGCGTGCAGAAGAGAAATACGCGTGAGTGTCCCCGGTCAAACTGATCCTTGCTCATTGATTAAGGTTACCGTTTGTTATCCACAGCCAGATCAGAACTGGCAAGTAGATGTATTCCTTCAGTCAGGTAGCTGTGTTCAAGACGCGATCAATGCTAGTGGATTTTTACAAGAGTTTTTGACTATCGATTTGGCGAAGAACGGCGTGGGAGTCTACGGTAAACTCGCTCACATGGATCAGCTTCTGGCAGAAAATGATAGGGTTGAAATTTATCGCCCCTTGACATTTGATCCCAAAACATCGCGCAGGCGTCGTGCGATTCATCGCGAAAAAACACGCAATATCAAAAAGAAAGTACCGATCGATGATTTGACCAAGGTTTGATGTCCGTAAATCACAAAACCACAGAGACGCGGGGGGCAACATGAATTTCGAACTAAGTGATGAGCAGTCAGCATACGTTCAGGCAGCCAGAGAGTTTGCTCAGGGTGAGTTGGCGCCTCACGCCGCTGAGTGGGATGAGCAAGGAATCTTCCCAAAGGCGGCATTCAAAAAAGCGGGCGAGCTTGGCTTTTGCAGCATTTACGCTTCTGAGGCAATTGGTGGTTTGGGACTATCCAGATTAGAGGCTGCACTCATTTTTGAAGAGATGGCGGCCATTGATCCTTCCACCACTGCTTTTTTAACGATTCACAATATGGTTACGTGGATGGTTGGTGAATGGGCAACGCCCAAGATAAAAGCCGACTGGGGCGCTCCCATGGCTAGTGGGCAAAAGCTGGGTTCTTATTGCTTGACTGAGCCGGGATCTGGTTCAGATGCCGCGTCGTTAACTACCCGTGCCGAACTGGTGGACAATCATTATGTCCTGAATGGTGCAAAGGCCTTTATATCGGGGGCTGGTGATACGGACGTACTGATCGTAATGGCTCGTACCGGTGGGGCAGGGGCTTCGGGTGTCTCATCGCTGGTTGTCCCTGCAGATTCAGCGGGCATAACGTACGGCCGTAAAGAAAAGAAAATGGGCTGGAACAGTCAAAGCACTCGGGCGATTGTTTTTGAGAATGTCAAAGTCCCCCGGGAGAATCTGCTTGGGAGCGAGGGCGAAGGCTTTAAATTTGCGATGCGTGGCTTGGACGGTGGGCGCATCAATATTGCGACGTGTTCGGTCGGTGCTGCTCAAGGGGCTTTGGATGCAGCGCGAACATATATGCATGAACGTAAGCAGTTCGGTCAACCGTTGTCGACGTTTCAAGCCTTGCAGTTTAAATTCGCCGACATGGCTACCAACGTGGTGGCTGCGCGACAGATGGTGCGCCTCGCAGCTAGCAAACTGGATGCGGGTGCGGCCGATGCGTCTACCTATTGCGCAATGGCCAAGCGCTTTGCGACTGATCTGGGTTTTCAAGTGTGTCTGGATGGACAGCAATTGCACGGCGGTTACGGCTACCTGAAAGATTATCCGCTTGAGCGCTTGGTGAGAGATACCCGTGTTCACCAGATCCTTGAGGGCACCAATGAAATCATGCGAGTCATTATCGCCAGACAACTTTTAGAAAAAGGAGCAGACATAAGATGAGCGATATTGTTTTATTTGAAGAACTGGTTTGTGAAGATGGCAGCAAACTGGGCTTGGCTACGCTGAACACCCCTAAAACCTTGAACGGTTTGTCGCTCGATATGAATCGTTTGCTGGCTGACAGATTTGAGGTTTGGGCTGCAGATCCTGCCGTGGTGGCGATTTTGATGCGCGGTGCAGGCGATAAAGCGTTTTGTGCGGGTGGTGATTTGCACTCTTTGTATCAGGCGATGACTCAGCAGCCAGAGCAGAGTGCGACTGTGAAAGGCTATCCCGGTACATTCTTTTCTGAAGAGTATACGTTCGACTACCGTATTCACACCTTTCCGAAACCCATCATTGTCTGGGGCGACGGTATTGTGATGGGTGGGGGCTTGGGTCTGATGATGGGGGCGAGCCATCGCATCGTCACCGAGACATCGCGCCTGGCGTTCCCTGAGATTACGATTGGGCTGTTCCCAGACGTGGGTGGCACCTGGCTACTTAACCGCTTACCCGGTAAAACAGGACTGTTCCTGGGTTTGACAGGAGCCCAGATCAATGCAGCCGACGCGCTCTATGCTGGGATGGCCGATTATCACCTGCCGCGGTCGCACTGGGATAGTCTGATTGATCAGCTCAAGACACAGCCGTGGGTCCGATCAACGAGTACACAAAATGAACCGGCCAAGACAGCACTGACCACCCGTGTTGCCCACGACAGTTTGATCCATCGTATTCTGGATCAACTTGGTACTGATCCTGCACCAGCGATTGGCTCATTGCAGCAACATGCGCCCTTGATTCAGAGACTCTGTAGCGGCTCAGATTTGAATGCCATCGTGAACAATTTGCTGGCATTGTGTGATAACCCTGATCCCTGGTTACAACGCGCGGCCAAGACGCTGGCGGCAGGGTCTCCGGGTTCGGCGCGTCTCACTTTCGAATTATTGAAGCGGATAAAGCACGCATCACTGGCAGATGCTTTCAGGATTGAATTCATAGCTGGGATGGGCTGTGCGGTTCACGGTGATTTTGCAGAGGGCATTCGTGCGTTGCTTATCGACAAGGACAAGCAGCCTAAATGGAATCCAGCCACGCTTGAACAGGCAACCGCTCAGTGGGTTGCCAAGTTCTTTACCGCGCCATTCCCGCCAGAGCAAGATCCCTTGCGAACGCTGGGTGCTTGATGACGCGTCGGGCCGCGACTTTATTATCGAGTGTTGATAGGATAGGGCAGCGCAAGCTGCTCTATTTTCAAGCTCGGATTAGCTGCCACTGCCAAGCTATCGCTATCCATGACTGAGAAGGGAGCTTCGAACAACAGATATGTTCGCTGCCCGTCTTGGACCACATTGATGACACGACCACAGGCTTGATTGTCATCCAGTGTGTTGATGACATCATCCCCTGCGTTGATCGCAAAATGATCCGTGGTGTCGGTCCCATCCATCACTGAAGAAGCAGAGTGTTGGACGAAACCGTAGGCCATCCGGCGTTTTAACGTGCCGCGATAGTGGCTACGTGCAACGATTTCTTGTCCCGGGTAACAGCCCTTTGTAAAACTGACGCCCTCAATTAGATCCAGATTGACCGTTTGCGGGATGAACAGATCCTTTGTCAGTGCTTCTATCCAGGGTAACCCTGCGGCCAAGTCGCCAAGAGCCCACGATCTTTCAGAATCCGGTTGCAGCTGATCGATAAGCTGCTGCGCTCGCCCTCTTTGTTCAGTATCAGCCACCCACCACCAGCGTAGTGTTTTCTCGGTTGCGCTAGGCGCACAAATCCAATATCCATACTCTGACTGGCAAAGTTGATAAGGCTTTATTGGCAAAGAAACCTTAACTTGTGTGTTCAGTGCATCCAAGTTGCCGACCGGACAAGTCACCCCCGCCACCGCCATGTCACTCGCAGGTGAAATGCTGACCTTAGCCCTCAACACAAACATCGACAAGCGCTTCATGACGCTCGACACGATGTCGGCGCGCATCATTGCAAAAACATTAGCCGCACCGGCCACCTCAGGCGCACCGGTGAAAAACACCCCAGAGCCCAATAAGCGTCCCTGAGCCGTGCAATAGCCAGCCAGGCGAGCATCCGTAGTTGCTGCGCCAGCGATATCGTTGGTGAGTTGACCTTGCAGGAAAGGTAGTGCATCCAGCCCCGAAAAGGAGGCAATGGACAAGGTGGCTAGCGCATGAAGCCTGCCCAGGACCTCGGCAGTTTTGGCCGGAAGCTCGGGCGGCAAAATATTTGAAACGGGTTGCATAGACTAAATCTTTTTAAAAAGCCTTACGGTGCTCATGAGGTCATCATACCAATTCAATTAAACTACTGCGCATGAATTCTTTGTTCAAACTGTTTGGTTATCTGCTCGCATTAATCGCTATCGTGATTGCTGCAATCGCTGGTACTGCTTACCACTGGGCAACCGATAAACTGACGTTACCGTCCCCATACGTCGATGTGCTTGTCCCAAGTGGTAGCAACGCGGCGGCCATCGCCCGCATTATCAACCAGTCTGGCGTTCCGCTTGAACCCATCGCTTTTTCCTGGCTTGCACGACTAAGTCAGTTAGATAAAAAAATTAAAGCTGGTGGCTACCAGCTCAAGCAAGGCGATACGCCGTGGGCTGTCCTTCAGCGTATGGCGCAGGGGGATGTCAGTTCGCGACAAGTTGCCCTGATTGAAGGCTGGACGCTTAAACAGATCTTTCTGGTGCTGGATGCCCAGCCTGACATGGTCCATCTGCTTAAGGGCAAAGATCTCGATCAGCTTATCCAGGCAATTGGTATACAACGGCCTTATGCCGAAGGTCTGTTTTTCCCAGATACCTACACTTATTTTGTAGGCACGTCAGACGCTGAGTTGCTTGCCAGAGCCTATAAAACGCAACAGATGATCTTAGAGAAAGCTTGGCAAACCAAAGACGCCAATTTACCGTTTCAAAGTTCTTACGAGGCTTTGATCTTTGCTTCAATAGTTGAGAAAGAGACAGGCATGGCCAGCGATCGAGGTAAAGTTGCCAGCGTCTTCATCAATCGCCTCAAAGCAGGCATGCCTCTTCAAACGGATCCAACGGTTATTTACGGGATGGGCGACAGCTTTGACGGTAAGATTAGAAAAAAGGATCTCCAAACAGATAACCCGTGGAACACTTACACTCGAACGGGTTTGCCACCTAGCCCAATTGCAAGCGTAAGCAGAGCCGCGCTTCAGGCGAGCTTGCACCCTGAGAAAACCAACTATTTTTACTTCGTGGCCAGAGGGGATGGTAGTAGCGTCTTTGCTAGTACGCTTGCTGAACACAACAAAAACGTAGCGACCTATATACTGGGCAAGAAGCCATGAATGCCAAGCGTAATGTTTATTTCTTGAGGGACGTACTTTGAAGCCAGGTAGCGGTCGGTTTTTGACACTCGAAGGCGTTGACGGGGCAGGCAAGAGCACCCACGTTGAATGGATCGTGGATCAAATACGCCAAGCTGGTTTAGAGGTAGTTTCAACTCGAGAACCAGGTGGCACGCCTCTTGGCGAAAAATTGCGCGACTTACTGCTGCATCAATCCATGCATCTTGAAACGGAAACCTTGTTGATGTTTGCGTCAAGGGCGGAGCTTTTACGTACCGTGATAGAACCAGCGTTGCAAGCGGGTAAGTGGGTCGTGTGCGATCGTTTTACCGACGCAACCTTTGCTTATCAGGGTGGCGGCAGACAATTAGGTAGTGAGCCGGTTGCAGCGCTAGCCCGGTGGGTGCATCCTGCTACCAATCCTGACAGGACCTGGGTTTTTGACGTACCTCTGGAGTTAGCGCGAGAGCGGCTGAATCGGACCCGTGATCGAGATCGCTTTGAGCTTGAGGCGGATTCGTTTTTTGAACGCACGCGAGCGGTCTACCAGCAGAGGGCTCTCGATTATCCTGAGCGTGTCGTTTTAGTTGACTCTTCGCGCAGTATTGAACAAATCAGAGACGTGTTGCGCTCGGATATCGAGTCACTCATCCAGCGCAGCAAGAACTAGCCATGGCTCAGGCAGCTTTTCTTCCCTGGCAGACCGAACTGGCGACTCGATGGTTAAGCGATAGGGAGCGATTTGCTCACGCATGGCTGATTCACGGCTTAACGGGAATAGGCAAGCGCGAATTTGCACTGGCAGCGGCAGCATCCTTACTCTGCGAGTCACCCAATAATAGTCTTGCTTGTGGCAAGTGTCTTGCATGTGGCTGGATCGCTCTAGGCAATCATCCGGATTTCAAACGGATTCGTCCAGAGGCTTTGGCGGTAGAAGAAGGCGCGGCACAAGTAAGTGAGGTTGACGGCAGCGATGCGAGTGAGGTCGTCGAGGCAACCGGCGGATCGAAGCGCGCTCCCTCGAAAGAGATTCGCGTGGAACAAATACGATCGCTTGAGACTTGGTTTAATACTGGCACGCACCGGTCTGGATTCCGCGTCGTACTGATTTATCCGGCTGAATCCTTAAACGCTATTACAGCAAACACACTACTCAAAGTACTCGAAGAGCCAGCACCGAATACTATTTTTTTATTGGTGGCCGATGCGCCAGATCGTCTGCTTGCGACTTTGCTATCGCGTTGTCGACGGTTACCTTTAGCGACACCCAGTCGCGCTGTTGCGCTTGCCTGGCTTGCCGACCAAGGGGTTAAATCCGGAGAGCAATGGTTAGCTGCTGCAGGCGGTGCACCGCTTTTGGCCAAGCACCTCGCTGAGCAGCAACCCGAGCCTTGCCCCCAATGGCTGTCCGGCTTCATGGATACCCTAGCGGGCCAGAGGGCGGTTGACGCAGGTCATTTGGCAGATACGTTGTCCAAGATGGCAGCCAGTCAATGGATTGATAGTTTGCAACGACTATGCGTCGACCTGCTGATGGCTGCCAATCACTTGCCGTTGAGGTATTTCCCTGGCTTGGGGCCTAGTGTGACGGCGATTGCAGCAACAGCAGATATCAAGGCGCTGAGTGATTTATCCTTCTGGATTAGTCAGCAAATGCGTCTAGCTAATCACCCATTAAATGCCAAACTATTTGCGCAAAGTATGATTCAGCGCGTGGCAACCGCTTGTCGACCCAGCAAATCACCAAAGAGCCTTTATGTACGTTGATTCACATTGCCACGTTGATTTCCCAGAACTTGCCGCTCAGATGCCGGATATTCTGTCTCGCATGAAGACCAACCAAGTGGACACCGCACTCTGTGTGAGCGTTAATCTTCCAGATTGGCCAAATTTGATTGCTTTGGTTGAAAAGCATCCGCAGCTCTGGGCTTCCGTTGGCGTGCATCCAGACTACGAAGACACGATCGAACCAACGGTTGAAGATCTCGTGTCGAGATCCCTACACCCTAAGGTCGTTGCGATCGGGGAAACGGGGCTGGATTACTTTCGCTTATCAGGTGATCTTGATTGGCAGCGGGACCGGTTTCGCCAGCACATTCGGGCTGCCAGGCAGTGCGGATTGCCGATAATTATCCATACCAGATCCTCCGCTGAAGATACCTTGGCAATCATGCGTGAAGAGGGGGCAGAGCAGGCGCGTGGGGTGATGCACTGCTTCACCGAGTCCTGGGATGTTGCCTGTGCTGCGATGGATCTTAATTTCTATATTTCGTTTTCTGGAATCGTCACGTTTAAGAACGCGCTTGCATTGCAGGACGTTGCAACGAAAATGCCGCTTGATCGAATACTGATCGAAACTGACTCTCCGTACCTTGCACCTGTGCCATTTCGGGGCAAGCTGAACGACCCATCGAAAGTGATTCACGTTGCTGAAAAAATTGCGGAGCTTCGCGGTGTTCCCGTTAGTGTGATCGAACGAGCGTCGACGGAAAATTTTTTCTCATTGTTCAACAAGATCACTCACTCGGATTCGTAATCATGCTGTCTTCAATTCGTTGGTATCCGAAATCCCTTTTTAACTTGATTGCTGCGATGGTATTGGCATGGTCAACAGCGCTTGCTCCGACAGCGCTTGCTGCCAATAAAGCTGATGTCTGGGTATATATCACTAACGATCAGGTTGATAATTTGCGTGCCGTGTTAGCCCAAGGGCTAGATCCTAATATCAAAAATCCAAAAGGCGATATGCCTGCGATCATGCTTGCGGTGAAAGAAAGCTCCTGGAAGTGTTTTGATCTTTTACTCAATCAGCCCAAAATAGAACTCAACGTACACAACGGATTTAACGAAACACCGATTATGTATGTGGCCTTTGTAGGTGATCTTGCCCGAACGAAGAAAATGTTGATGAAAGGGGCCGACGTGAATAATCTTGGTTGGACAGCACTGCATTACGCTGCCATGAAAGGCTATCCTGACGTGGTCAATCTGCTGTTGTCAAAAGGTGCTTTGCCCAACGCGCCCGCACCTGATGGTAGTAGTCCCTTGATGATGGGGATAAAAGGCAACAACTTCAAAGTCGTTCAAGCTTTGATTAACGCTGGGGCAGAACCAACTGCCCGAAATCTTGCTGGGGAAGATGCAATTGACTTTGCCAACAATTTTGGTCACCCGGACTGGGCAAGGCAGATGACCAAAATCGCTGCCGACCGAAAAGCAAAGGCAATCGCCAGAGCAAAAAATCAACCGCAAGAGGTGGATGTTGAACCTGACTCGTCAGGTGTAGCAGCGACGGAAGCAGGCGTAAAAAACTAAGCGTTATGCGAGCCGGGATGAAGTCCGGTACCGGAGAGTGGTTGCTTAATTTTTGTTAACCATTGCTGGTAATAACTCCGGCCGCAAAATATTGCTGAGTTGGGTGTAGGGAATGACCCAGGATAGCTTGCCGAATTGATACGGTGCCAAAAGCACAGGGTCATAGCTCACTAACAAGCCATCATCCAGCAGAGCAATATTGTCTGTTGGGATAAACGGCCAGATTTTTCTAAAGGCTTGCAAATTACCGATTTCATCCTTGTGGTCGCGCAGCCACTGCTCATAGCGCTGCAAAATCAATTGCTCAAGCGCGACGGACCGGTTAGGCAACAACATGCCGTCAAGAGTGATCAGCTGATCAGCTAACGGCAGCCAGTTCAAGTACTGTGTCGTTGAAAGCGTATTTTGTCCGTTGAAAATCAAGCTATCCAATTCAATGACAACTACCGCCTTGCTGTTGCGAATGACTGAGGATTCAAGCGATACCGTTTGTGCAGTTTTGGTTGTTCTAAAGAAATAGTCTTTAAACGCGGCAATCGAACGGTGAGGGGGCTTTGACTCGTTGTCTGCTTCACCCAAAGCAGCAAGAGATTGGTCTAAGAAGGCGTTGATTTTGGGCTTGCCATCAAACGCGACTAGTTTGACACTTACTTTTGAACAGTGCTCAGACTTGCACTCAGTAGCCGTGTCACTGCTTGTGCTGATCCGGTATGAATAACTGATCGCCTGTGAGGACGATTGAGTGTCTAGCGTGATGTTATCGCTCGTTTTATTGAACCAGGTACTGCAACCCTCAAGCGATAGCAGCAGACACGAGGACCAAACAATCAACCACTGACGCATCAACCGGCCCTTAATGCTCTTGCGATGTCTTCGCGAATAGAAGCAGGCGTGTCGTTGGGCGCATATCGTTTCATGACATGACCTTCTTTATCGACCAGGAACTTAGTGAAATTCCATTTAATCGCTTCTGTTCCGAGCAAACCAGGTTTGCTTGACTTAAGCCATTGATAGAGTGGATGAGCATGCTCTCCGTTAACTTCGATTTTTGCAAACATTGGAAACTCTACACCGTAAGACTTCTGACAAAAGCCCATGATTGCCGCCTCATCATCTGGCTCTTGGTGACCAAATTGGTCGCAGGGGAAGCCCAAAACCACAAAACCTTGCGGGTGAAACTCCCGGTACAGCGCTTGCAGCCCTTCGTACTGTCCAGTAAAGCCGCATTTTGAAGCAACATTGACGATCAAAGCCAGTTTGCCTTGATATTGAGACAAGGCAATTTCCTGGCCTTGTATTGATTTGGCTGAAAAGTCCTCTAATTTCATGGCTATCCTTAGTTAAGTTTTTAGCACTGAGAAAGCCTCGATGGCGCGTACGCGACTACTTTTTAGATCTACTATGGCTAAAGGATAACCCGCTGAAGTCCGAACCAAAGGTCCTGGATCGTGTATTTCTTTGCTACTCAGATGGGCGAGCTCCGGCAACCATTGACGGATGAACACCCCATCGGGATCAAATTTTTCCGACTGACTAACGGGATTAAATACACGGAAGTAGGGGGCAGAATCAGCTCCCGTGGATGCACTCCATTGCCAGCCTCCGTTATTTGCTGCGAATTCACCATCAACTAAGTGACGCATAAAAAATGCCTCACCCCAGCGCCAGTCGATCAAGAGATTTTTGGTCAAGAACATCGCTACGATCATCCGTAAGCGGTTATGCATCCAACCCGTTGCAAGAAGTTGTCTGATTGCGGCGTCGACAATGGGGATTCCCGTTTTGGCCTCGCACCACCTCTGAAAATCTTCAGTGGAGTTACGCCATTGCACAGCAGCTGTCTCCGGCCTCATCGGACGATGCATTGATAACTCGGGAAAGCCGAACATCAAATGCTGATAAAACTCTCGCCAGAGCAACTCCGTTATCCAAGTCGTGATGCCTGGATCGCCCGTATCGCTCTCACCACCATTCGCGCTCAGCGCAGCATATAGACACTGGTTTGCAGAGACTAATCCGGCAGCCAGGTATGCGGAAATTCTCGAAGTGCCGGGTATGGCAGGGTAGTTTCTGTTCACTTCATAAGCTTGAATACGTTCGCTGATAAACGATTCGATCCTGGCTTCAATTGAATCCTCATCGACAGGCCACGCCTCTTGTATTAAGACTGGGGTCTCCGTAAAGCCTTCAAGTTGATCGACTATGGCATCTGAGTCGGGTAAGTTCTTCGCTTGTTGCCTGGCGGGGCATGGGTAAAGCGGCACAGGCGCTTGTCTGAGCTTGGCTCGGCATGCGCGAGCGAAAGGAGTAAACACTTTATAGTAAGTGTCTGAACCAGTTTTAACGCTACCAGGTGCCAGCAATGTTGTGCCATGATGTCCAACCAGATTAATGCCGTTGTCATGCAACAACTGATAAGCCGCGCGATCGCGTCTACGCTCGTTAAGACCGTGTTCGCGGTTGCAATGCACTTCGTCTATGCTGTTAGCTTGAGCAAATGCAAGTAGTGCTTGCGGCACATCCGACCACAGTGGGACGGTCAGTATCTTTAGCGGAATATTAAGCCGGTCCAGCGTTTGTTTAAGCTCTTTTAACGCCCGTAACCAGAGATCGATCTTCGCAGGCGCATCGTGATGCAAGAGCCACTGCGCAGGCGAAATGACGAACAAACCAATAGTCAAACCGGCTTGCGTGGCCTCAAACAGCGCAGGATTATCGTGAACCCGAAGGTCAGTTCTGAACCAACAAAGTTTATTTTTTATTGTCATGCTTCCATTTTTCAATCGCAGCAAGCGTGTTGGCGACATGCTGATCAGGGCTCATGCTGTTGTACGTGTACAGGACTTTGTCATCTGGCGTGATGACGTAGGATATGCGGTCAGCAACGCCAGGCATCATGGTCATGGTGGCGTCATAAGATTTCATGATCTTTTTGTCAGCGTCTGAGGCAACTGCAAATTTGCCACCACAGGGGCCTTTTGAAAATTCTTTTAATTCAGGCATGTTGTCACCTGAGACGCCAATGACAGTCGCACTGAGGGCTTTGAATTTATCCGAAGCCTCGGCAAATAAATTGGCTTCAATTGTGCAACCATGTGTAAACGCCTTTGGATAAAAATAGACGACTACAGGGCCTTTTTTAAGAGCGTCTGTCAATGAAAATTCGAAAGATTCACCAGCGAAGGCGGCAGGGGCGTTGAACAGCGGTCCAGTTGCGCCCGGCTTAAGCTCTGCCCATGCTGTTTTGGTCAGGATACACAACAGCGTCATCGACAAGGTGCCGAGCATGCGGACAAGTTTTGTATTCAACATATTTAACCTCTATAGATGCTTGACGACTACGACGGTAAAGTTATAGCGTACAAGGGTAGCAAGTTTTGATGACTAAAGGGGATTACATGCGCTCATTGCAAAAAAAATGGCTGATTGAAGGTTTGTTGCTCTTGTCGCTGACGGTCGCCTTGCCGGGCATACCGGGCGTTCAGGCCCAACCTAAACCCACCAATGACGACGATCCGGCCCGTTGGTCGCAAGAGGATACAACGATAGAACAACAATATGCGACGGCTCGAAAAGAGCTGGCGGCCGCTTATCAGATCAGTCTAACTGAGTGTTCAACCTTGGTCGCTATCGATAAGCAACTGTGTCTGAACGATGCGAAACGAGAGTATGAACAAGAACTGAGTCTACTTGCCTTCCGACTTGGACCGACCAAATAGTCCGTCTTACTTATTCAAAGCGGAAGTCAAGGTGTCTGAGCAATCATCAGCTGTCTTGACTTAGTTCAAGACACCCCTTGAGCCACCCAGACTGAACCGTCCAGCACCCAAAAACATGACTGCCACTGCGGTAGCCAAGAACATGGCTTGAAGTTCAAGACGCCAGCCGCCGCTGTCTGTCATTTGGAGCAGTTGGCTCGTGTGTCGCAAGTAGACGGCAACCACTATGTCAACAGCAATGGCAAATCCACCGAATCGGGTAAAGACGCCGATGATAATCAAAGCTGGTGCGATGGCCTCGCCAATGAATACCCCATAGGCTATCCAGGAAGGCCAACCAATCTCAGTTACCAGAGCAACAATGCCCGTAGCGCCAGTCATTAACTTATTTAGACCGTGCAGAAAAACCATAGCACCCAATACGAGACGGATGATCAATTTGCCGATGTCGTCCGTGCTTTGCATTTGTTCGATCCTTGCGAGGCGCACCCAGTGCATCATGATGCATATTTAACTTACAAACCTTATGTTAGCAGAGTAGGTTTGCCGCCTCATTGATTAAATATTGAGGAGTTTTAATTGTTTTGTTCACGCGGTGCACTGGTAAAAGGTTTCTTTTATCTATTCGTATTTATCGCATAATGTATATTATGTAAAGTAATGTAAAAACGTGAAAATCATTGATAATGATGTCACGATGCCTCACTCCCGATTCCCCTCCCGCCTAATTTCTGTCGAAGCTGTGCGAGCCCTGTTTGCCAGTCAAACCTTGTTTATTGCCGCCTTGATCGGCGCTTTGGCAGCCTTAGCAACAATCGGGTTTCGCGAAGGCATTTTCTTTGTTGAACGTGCGATGTTTGGCCCTAACGACGGCCTGGTTAGTGTTGCGACCAGGCTGGTCTGGTGGCAGCGACTCATGTCGCCAGCTATTGGTGGCGTAATCGCGGGTTTGATTTTGACCTATGCGCGTCGACAACCTGACTTTCATGCTGGTGGCGATTACATGGAAGCTGCTGCGCTTGGTAATGGGGATCTAGGCGTCAAACCCTCCCTGTTAAGAGCCATTTCTGCCACCGCCACCATAGCGTCTGGCGGCGCGATCGGACGCGAAGGCCCTATGGTTCAACTTGCCGCACTGGCAGGTTCCCTGATTGGACGCTGGTCGGATATGCCGATTCCAAGAAGGCGTCTGTTCGTGGCTTGTGGCGCCGCCGCTGGGCTCGCGACCGCTTATAACGCCCCTATTGCTGGTGCAGTATTTGTCGCAGAAATCGTTTTGCGCTCGGTTTTAGTGGAAAGTCTGGGCCCACTGCTCGTTGCGGCATTTGTCTCCAATATCGTTGTGACCGAAATATTTGGCTATGCACCGGTTTACGACATGCCCGTTTTTACCTTTAGTTCTGGTGGTGCGAGTATGGTGCTGGCTGCGTTAGGCATCCTCGCGGGGCTCGTGGCGCCAGCCTATTTATTTGTATTGGATCGCTCCCGGGAGTCCTTCAAACGGTTGCGTATCCCACTTTGGGCTAAGCTTGGGTTAGGTGGCTTGCTGGTAGGCGCTATTTCAATTGTTGAGCCGAGCGTTTGGGGTAATGGGTACAGCGTTGTGAACTCAATTTTGCAAGGAAACTGGCTTTGGCAAAGCCTGCTGGCTATCCTTGCGATGAAATTGCTGGCGGTGGCTGCAACGACGGGGTCTGGGGCCGTGGGTGGAATTTTCACCCCTACTCTGTTCGTTGGCGCCATTATCGGGGCTCTGTTCGGCGGCTTAAGTCACCTCCTCTGGCCAGATTTAATCCCCATACCTGCGGCTATTGCAGTCGGCATGGGAGCCTTCCTGTCCGCCTGTACCCACGCGCCGTTAATGTCAGTCCTGATGATGTTCGAAATGACGGGCAACTACAGCGTTGTAGTGCCTTTGATGGCTGCTTGCATTGTTGCGTATTCAATCTCGCGCGCCTTGCATGTGAGTTCGATCTACCCAGTCATCCAAACCGGAAACCAACAGTCCGCGGCGCTGGCAATTGCCCTGGATCTGCTACATAAAGATCCTCCGACCATTTCGATGGGACTAAGCATGCGAGATCTTGATGCTCAGTTTGCTAAATGGCGATGGCAACATGTGTACGTCACAGACGAAAAAAATGTTTTTCTTGGGGCCATCTCATTGCACGATTTCTCAGTTGAGCTTAAAAAAGTGTCTGATCCTCAAACACCCTGGCCGCCCGAATTGCTCAAAAAAACTTACCCTCACGTCAATGAACACACACCTATCTGGGCGATGATGGAAGTCTTCGTCAAGCATCCAGGCGAGCGTTTGCCAGTGCTCAATACGAACTCAAATTTGATGGGGTACATCACCAAAACTGACGTGGTGATGCTCTTTCGGGATCTCGTTGCGACAACTTCAACGTTGAGTTAGTGGTGATATTCAACTAGAAAGAGGACCCGGGGGTTTGTAAAAAAACTAACTCTTCCTCAGTAGACAATCGGCCAAGCAACACGTTGCGATGCGGATAGCGACCGAAACGATCGATAATTGCCTTGTGTTTTAACTCAGACTTCAAGTTGTCTTCCAACCCTGGCGCGTCAAATAAACGTAGAGCCTGCTCATGTATGAGGGTCGACTCACTGTGCATAAACGGCATGTAAAGAAACCCTCTTTGTTTGATTGATAAAGCACTATCCGCCTGGCTGGCAATTGCGCTTTGTGCCAGAGCCAACGCAACAGCATCACAATCAAACGCCTGTGCCTGGTCTCGATAAATGTTTCTCGAAAATTGATCCAGCACAATGATTTCAGCTAGCCGTCCTGTCGGACTCTCTCTCCAGGAAAATTGTTCACAGCGAGCGGCAGATCGATGCAAGTCGCCAAACCGACTAGCGATTTCCAGGTCAAACTCGCTGGATTTGCTCCACCATTGTTTCGGTTTTATCTCTTCGAACCAAAACGACAAGACGGATTCGGGCGTGAATTGCATGATTTTCGACTGACAAGTGATGGATGGTTTCTCTAGTACTCAGCATGATACGCTGGCAACTTGTAAGAATTGACGTCAGGTTTTAGACATTTATGCTGAAAGAACTGAACTACTGGCGGCTTACCGGCGCTTTCTTCGCTGCAACGGCAGTCATGCTTGGGGCTTATGCCGCCCACGCTGTCCAGGATCCCATTGTCGCAGCGACGATTGAGCGTGCTGCTAACTATCAACTCATTCATGCGTTCGCGCTCATTGTGGCTACCCTGTTCGGCGGGCGGATCGCGCTGATCAGTCGCAGTTGTTTTGCTGCCGGTATAGTCCTGTTTTGCGGTAGCATTGAGTGCAAGTATTTGCTGCACTTGTACGATCTAGGCAAATTGGCACCCACGGGCGGTATTTTGTTGATGATCGCTTGGCTGACGCTGGGATTGTGCACCGTGACAAAATACTCAAGATAGTTTTTTATTCACCCTTAACTAGCTTAATCAAATGACGATACGAGACAAAGCATATATCGTGGGCGCCTATGAGCACCCCACCCGCAAAGCGCCAGACAAGTCTGTTGCGCAATTACATGCCGAATCGGCCAAAGGCGCACTAGAGGATGCAGGTCTGAAACTATCAGACATCGACGGCTATTTCTGTGCCGGCGATGCGCCTGGCCTGGGAATGATTTCCATGGCGGATTACATGGGCTTGACCAACTTGCGCCATGTTGATTCCACCGAGACAGGTGGTTGCTCTTACCTGATCCACGTTTCACACGCTGCGCAAGCCATTGCCGCAGGTAAGTGCGATATCGCTTTGATTACCCTGGCAGGCCGCCCTCGCTCTGCAGGCGCATCAGGTTTACAACCTCGCAATTGGGGTTCTGACATCCCTGACGTGCCCTTTGAGGCACCCTTCGGTCCTGTCACTGTAAACAGCTACGCAATGGTTGCAGCACGGCACATGTACGAATATGGCACCACGGCAGAACAGCTTGCCTGGATCAAGGTTGCGGCCTCTCACCATGCACAACATAACCCCCACGCGATGTTGCGTGATGTGGTCACGGTTGAAGACGTATTGAATTCACCTTATGTCGCGACCCCACTGCATCGTCTTGACTGTTGTGTGGTCAGTGATGGCGGTGGTGCATTGATCGTCGCCCGCCCCGAGATCGCCAAACAGTTGAAGCGTCCGCTCGTCAAACTACGTGGTGCTGGCGAGTCAGTTAAAGGTCAGCTTGGTGGCAATGTCGATCTAACCTATTCAGGCGCACGCAAGTCAGGTGCAGACGCGTTTGCTGAAGCTAAAGTGACTCACCAGGATATCAAATACGCCTCGATTTACGATAGCTTTACCATTACGGTCTTGATGCAGCTTGAGGATTTAGGCTTCTGTAAAAAAGGCGAAGGCGGCAAGTTCGTTGCTGACGGTAATCTGATTTCAGGTGTGGGCAAACTGCCTTTCAATACTGACGGTGGTGGTCTTTGCAATAATCACCCTGCCAATCGCGGCGGTATCACCAAAGTGATCGAAGCGGTCCGTCAATTACGTGGCGAAGCCCACCCAGCTGTCCAGGTCAAAAACTGCGACATCGCTCTGGCCCATGGCACAGGCGGCCTTCTTGGCTCGCGTCATGGCAGCGCAACTCTGATTCTTGAGCGAGAATAATCATGTCAACAATGTTTCAAGCTAATCCATTGCCAGCTCCCGTCATCGAGCCCGGTACCGAGCCATACTTTGATGCTGCCCGTGAAGGCAAGCTGATGATTAAATACTGCAAATCTTGCAGTAAGCCTCACTTTTATCCTCGTACGCTTTGCCCTTTTTGCTTCGGCGATACAGAGTGGAAGCAAGCAAAAGGTACAGGCACGATCTATTCTTTCAGCTTTATGCCTAAGGCCACACCTAATCCTTATTGCATTGCCTACGTTACGCTGGACGAAGGCGTGACGATGATGACGCAGATCGCGGATTGCGATCTGGCAACTGTCAAAATTGGTCAGAAGGTGTCGGTGGTCTTTAAGCCAACGACAGCTGAAGGTGCACCAGTACCGATGTTTAAACCCATTTAAGGTTTACTCAACTGGTCAGAGTTAATAAGGATCCAGTCTCTGGCTGGGTCCTTTTTTATTGCTCTCCGCAAACACATTACACTTCGCTCATGCATAACGTTCTCATCGTTGAAGACGAAATCGAATTGGCGGATTATCTTAAAGCAGGTCTGTTGGCGGCTGGGTACGCGCCAACTCACTTGTCAGAGGGTGTGGCTGGCTTGAACGCGGCATTGAGTGGTCATTGGGATTTAATAATTATTGACCGGATGCTGCCCGGCGAATTTGAAGGCTTGTCTATCGTCACGGCGATGAGGCAAGCTGGCTTGACTACACCTGTGCTCGCACTCAGCGCATTAGCGAGTCTGGGTGAAAAGGTACGTGGTTTGCGAGAAGGCTGTGATGATTATTTGACTAAACCCTTCGCAATGCCAGAGTTACTCGCCAGGGTCGATGCATTGATCCGACGTGCGATTGCCTCGGAAGAATCGCAGATACTGAAACTGGCGGACCTCACCCTGGATCTACGAACACGTGAGGCAAATCGTAGCGGTCAAAGCATCGCATTGCAGCCACGAGAGTTTAGGCTACTTGCCTATTTTTTTAAAAATCAAGACAAGATCGTCACTCGAACGATGTTATTGCGTGCCGTCTGGGATATCAACTTTGACCCAGGTACTAACGTGATTGACGTGCAAATTAGTCGATTGCGCAATAAGCTCGATCGTGGGTACAACCCACCCCTGTTGCATACCGTGCGCGGTGCCGGTTATCGGTTCGGAATAAATGAGTAGCATCAGATATTCGATCGCCTTCCGGCTGGCGCTTATATGCGGCGGTTTGGTGGTTGCTTCAGTATTGCTTCTGTGCGCCACTTTTTATATCGGGACAGTGCTAGTAATGGCACAGAACGTCGACTCTCGTTTGTTCGAAATTCAAGGTCGCTTCGAACAGGATGTAAACGAACGGGGTCTCTTCTTTTTAGCAAACCGCATACAACAGTCGCTGACTGACGGTGTTGATTCAGATACAGAAATTTTCTTATTGCTGGGACCAGATCGAAAAAAGATCGCGGGCAATTTGGAGGGTTGGTCCAATCCCTCCCTTCCTCTAAATCGCATACTGGATCTGCAACTCGTCCGAAATGGACAGCCCTCCAACAGTCGAGTCTTGATCAACCGGTTTCAAGACGGATCCTTATTAGTCATTGGGCGTGACATGAAAGATCTTGTTGCGATACGCGAACTCATTGGTCGTGCGGTTGCAGCTGGTGGCGCCTTATCTATTCTGCTGGCTGTCCTGGGTACGCTTCTGTTTCGCCGTGAAATTGAACGACGCATCGGAGCAATACGTATTGCAACGGCCGATATAGAATCCGGAAACCTTAGCAGACGTATCGAGGTATCTGACAATCCTGACGAATTTGGACGACTCGGTGCTGACATCAACCGTATGCTGGATACGACTCAAAACCTGATGAATGGCGTCAAGCATGTATCCAACACCATTGCCCATAATCTGCGTACGCCACTTGGCCTAATTCGAGGAAGGCTTGAGCAGGCGATTGACACGGCACGCTCGGATCGCGCGTTGAGGGAGTCAGCTCAATTCGCGATTGAAGAAATTGACGGTCTTATCATCATTCTGGAGAAGCTTTTACAACTAGCTGAAACAGAGTCTGGTACCAAGCGGTTGCCCTTCGAGCCCGTCGATATAGAAGAACTTCTGACTGACTTGACCGAGCTCTACGATGCATTCGCTGAGGCTCAGGAAGCCGAAATAATCCTGTCGATAGATGGCGATCTGAAGGCGCACGGCGACAAAGACCTTATTTCTACGATGCTCGCAAATCTTTTAGATAACGCGTTGAAATACGGTGGGCATGCCGTCACTATCCGGTTATCAGCAAAGGCAAGAGAACACGGCGTCGAAATTACTATCCGAGACGATGGCCCAGGCGTGCCAACCGAAGAACACGCCAGAGTACTTTTACCGTTTCAGCGAATCGATCGTAAAACAAAAGGGAGCGGCCTTGGCCTATCGATTGTTGCCGCTATCACCGAGTTGCATCGAGGCTCCTTACGACTGGTAGATGCTAATCCAGGTCTGTGTGTGACCATTTGGTTACCCACGTCCTAGCAGGACAGATCATTTGATTCGCAATGCTCTACACAAGGATAGCCAATGTTAGTTCTCGTCATCAGTACACCTCGCCCCGATAAGCCCTCCGCGTTAGCAGACGACCGGATGAAATATTGGGACTGGATGAATCCGCTTCTTGCGTCAGGCATAGCGAAGTCAGCCTACCCTCGCGTGGGTCGCGGCGTTGCGGTTACTTTTGATGTGGATTCAAACGAGACTTTGCATCGTTTGATGAATGAGTGGGCGGATATTATTCCTGCCCATTTTGACGTGTATCCCTTGCTTGACCCAGGAGCGGCCAAAGCTTTTCTCGAGCATCAAGCAGCGATCTGAACAATTTGTGACAGCTGACAATGAAAAAGGGCTACAGATAAACTCTGTAACCCTTAGATATGACTGGTCGGAACGGAAGGATTCGAACCTTCGACCCCTTGCACCCCATGCAAGTGCGCTACCAGGCTGCGCTACGCCCCGAAAGACCAAGAGTATAGCAGAGCTTGGTCAGTCGCCATCGAGGCAGTTCAATGCAGATCGAGCTGACCCTTGCTTGATTCAACGCCGAGGGCACTGCTTAGCAAATCAGAAATATCTGTTAACTCTTGACGTAATGCTTGTAGTTCCTGGCCGCTCAAACGAACCGCTGCGTCAGGGTCAACCGTCGCAGCCGCTTTGCCTTCGCCCAATTTGTTACGAGCACCAGATATCGTAAAACCCTGCTCATACAAAAGCTCGCGTATTTTTCGGATCAAGAGCACTTCGTGGTGCTGGTAATAACGACGGTTACCTCTTCGCTTGACTGGTTTTAGTTGCGTGAACTCTTGCTCCCAGTAGCGCAGGACGTGCGGCTTCACTCCACACAAATCGCTTACCTCACCGATGGTGAAGTATCGCTTTGCGGGAATGGCTGGCAAAGTAACAGACTTGTCTGACGTAATCATGTGCTGTGATGTCGAACTGTCATATTGTTATTGAATTGCATATAGGTTACACATAGTCAACGATATAGGCAATGGTATCTTGTCTAGGTCGAACTTCAACGTTATCAAGCCTTAGTAACCACAGCTTCAACTTCCGCTTTAAGCTTTTGGCTGGCATGAAACGTCACAACACGGCGTGCTGCAATGGGAATAGTCTCTCCGGTTTTAGGATTCCTGCCGGGTCGTGCTGGCTTTTTTCGAACCTGAAAATTTCCAAAACCAGAGAGCTTGACAGCATCACCACTGGCTAGCGCATCGCGAATTTCTTCAAAGAAAGTATCGACTATGTCTTTCGCTTCTCTTTTATTCAGACCAACTCGCTCAAAAAGCAAGTCAGCCATCTCGGCTTTGGTCAGGGTGCGTGTATCTGTCATGGTCTAGTTACCTTTAGCGTTGACGTGCGCCGTACTTCGACGATAGGGCATCGCGTATTTTCAACATACATGCATCAACCCGCGTGTCATCCAGCGTTGCTTCAGCATCTTGCAAGAAGAATCTGAAGGCAAGGCTTTTCTCAGTCGAGTTCGCGGCAGCTTTATCTCTCCATACGTCAAACAGATTAACCTGTTTAACAATGGATAACTCGCTTTGCTCGAGAATCAAAGCGTTGATCGTTTCAAGCATTTCGCCCACAGCAGTGCTGGTGTCAACCCAGACAGCAAGGTCGCGTTGCACCACAGGTTGACGAGAAAGCTCGTGTGGGTGAGGCATGCTGACTGTAGCCAGGCTTTCGAGGGCTAGTTCAAATACTACTGGTGCGGTCGCTAACTCTTGCTCTTGAACCCATTGCGGATGTACTTCGCCCACCCAGCCAGCGAACTGACCGTCAAGTTCAATTCTGGCACTCCGACCAGGATGGAGGGCAGTATGCGTATCGGGAACAAATTTCAAACGACTAGCGAGTGGACCAAATAAAGATTCGATATCATTTTTGACATCAAAGAAGTCTACATGCCGATCGGGTGTACCCCATTGAGTTTCAAGCACCCCGCCCCACGCAGCACCCGCCAGACGTTGAGGTTGGTTCACCAAGGCTACTGACAATGGGCCATCCTTGGCTGCTGAGTCACGCATGAACACTCGACCGAGTTCGAACACGCGAACACGACTTTGTTTGCGGTTGACGTTGTATTTAATATTGGCAATCAAACCGGGAATCAAGCTTGAGCGCATCACCGCTAATTGGCTAGCGATGGGATTGAGTAACTTGATCGGATCCGTCTGGCCCACTATGTTGGCTTCCCAAGCCTCGTCCACAAACGAAAAATTAATAACTTCCTGATAATCGAGAGCCGCGACTTGGTGTCGCAACGTATGTGTGCCCCTCGATACCTCAGGATCAACACGCATTTTGGCTCTAGTCAGCGGCGGTATGGCGGGGATGTTCTCGAAGCCGACGATGCGGGCAATTTCTTCGATCAAATCTTCTTCAATGCGAAGATCAAATCGATAGGACGGAGGTGAAACTACAAAATTATCGCCGTTCTGGGTAAATGTGAACCCCAGGTTTTTAAATACCGTTGCGGCAGTGTCTGCGCTGACGTCGATTCCGAGCACTCTGCGACAGCGAGCTAAGCGCATGGTTACTGGCTCACGCTTGGGCACATTGACAATTTGATCATCGAGTGGGCCGGCGTCACCGCCACAAATGTCAATGATCAAGCGTGAAATCAACTCCAGATCTTCGCGATTTGTCGAAAAATCAACGCCGCGCTCAAAGCGGTGACTCGCCTCCGAGCTAAGCTTTAGCTTTCGAGCCCTGCCAGCGATTGCTTCTGGCCACCAGAAAGCTGCCTCAAGGTAAATGTTTTTGGTCTCAAGGCTCACGGCTGTTGCATCACCACCCATGATCCCAGCCAAACTCTCAACTTGCTCACCCGATACGATCACACCCATTGTTGGGTCGAGATCAATCGTCTTGCCATTGAGCAGTTTTAGAGACTCACCTTCACGAGCCCAGCGAACCGAAAGCGATTCACCGTGCATCTTGTCAAGATCAAATACATGAGTGGGTCGTCCACACTCGAGCATGACATAGTTCGAAATATCAACCAAGGCACTGACCGATCGCTGTCCCGCTCGCTCGAGGCGCTCGACCATCCATACAGGCGTTTTGGCATGTGCGTTAACGCCACGAATTACTCGACCAACAAAACGACCACATAAATCCGTTGCCTCAATTTTTGTGGGAACAATCTCGCTCAAGGTGACAGCGACTGGCTCGGCTTTTGGGGGAGTCAGTTTTGCACCTGTCAACGCAGCCACCTCACGCGCAACACCGAGTATCGATAGGCAATCGGCCCGATTTGGCGTTAGTTTGAGCGTGAACAGCACATCGTTAAGTCGTAATGCTTGGCGAATATCCTGACCAACGGGTGCGTCATCTGGCAGTACCAACAGACCCGCATGGTCTTGCGATAAACCGAGTTCACGAGCCGAGCACAACATGCCAGATGATTCGACTCCGCGCATTTTTGCGATACCAATCTTCAAGCCGTCGGGCATCTGTGCACCGACGGTTGCCAGTGGTACTTTGAGGCCTGCAGCTGCATTTGGCGCACCACAGACAATTTGAAGCAACTTACCGCTACCATCATCAACGCTACACACTTTCAATTTGTCAGCATTGGGGTGTTGCTCAGTACTTTCAATACGAGCCACGATGATGCCGGAGAACTCTGGCGCTACCGGCTTTTCCTCCTCAACTTCAAGGCCTGCCATCGTCAATTTGTGCGACAGCGCTTTAGTTGAAATGTCAGGGTCAACCAGGGTGCGTAACCACGATTCAGGAAATTGCATAGTTAACCGTTTGAGATCTAAGTCTGATTAATTGTTGAACTGGCGCAAGAAACGCAGATCGCCTTCAAAGAACTGCCGCAAATCGTTGACGCCGTAGCGCAACATGGTCAGGCGCTCGAGGCCTGATCCGAAAGCAAATCCGATGTAGCGCTCCGGATCCAAACCAAAGTTACGAATGACATCGGGATGAACCTGTCCTGACCCTGATATCTCAAGCCAGCGACCTTTGTTAGGACCCGACGTGAACATCATATCGATCTCTGCTGAGGGCTCAGTAAAAGGGAAGAATGATGGTCTGAAGCGTAGCTCCAGATCGTCGGTCTCAAAAAAGCAACGTAGAAAATCTGTGTAAACGCCTTTTAGGTCTGCAAACGAGATATTTTCGTCAATCCAAAGTCCTTCGACCTGATGAAACATCGGTGAATGCGTCGCGTCGCTGTCCACTCGGTAAGTACGCCCGGGAGCGATTACTTTTATCGGCGGCTTATGCATCTTGGCATACCTGACTTGCATGGGACTAGTATGAGTGCGCAGCAGCAAAGGCAAGCCATCCGTGCCGTTCATGTCAACATAAAACGTGTCTTGCATCGAGCGGGCTGGATGGTTCTCCGGGTTGTTCAGGGCCGTGAAATTAGTCCAATCGTTTTCGATCTCTGGGCCATCAGCCACATCGAATCCGATAGATTTGAAAATGCTTTCAACGCGCTCCCAGGTCCGTGCAACAGGGTGAATGCCACCAGTACTACGCCCTCTTCCGGGCAATGTCACATCGATGGTTTCAAGTGCCAAACGAGCAGCCAGCTGAGCTTGTGCCATTTCGTGGCGACGCCCATTAAGCAGTGCTTCAATTTCTTGCTTGATGATATTGATGCGTGCACCCTCGCTGCGCTTTTGCTCGGCATCGAGCTTAGCCAGGCCCTTTAGCATCTCGGTAAGCAAGCCCTGTTTACCCAGAAAGATCGCCTTGGCGTTCTCAAGTGAAGCGGCATCGCTGGCTTTGGCGAACTCGGAACGAGCACGCTCGATTAAATCGTTGGCGGTATCAGTCATCGTATCCAAAGCATCCTTAAACGACATGTAGTGCACTGCCTGAAATGCAAACGGAGCCCACGGGCCCCGTTTTGCAATGACAGCCTTGACCGCTTAGGCAGCCAGAACCGATTTGACTTGGTTGACAACGGCCGCAAAACCAGCCTTGTCACGCACTGCCATATCGGCCAGTACCTTGCGATCAAGCTCAATAGCTGCCTTTTTAAGGCCAGCCACGAATACACTGTAGGTTACGCCATGCTCACGCACCGCTGCGTTAATACGGGCAATCCACAGCGCGCGGAATGTACGTTTTTTGTTACGACGGTCGCGATATGCATACTGGCCAGCGCGCATAACCGCTTGCTTGGCAATACGAAAGACGTTACCACGGCGACCGCGATAACCTTTTGCTTTTGAAATGATCTTTTTGTGACGGGCTCTGGCCGTTACTCCACGTTTTACGCGAGGCATGTTCTATTCTCCTGTCAAGCGAAAGGCATCATGGCTTTAACGGAAGCCATGTTAGTTTCATGAACCGCTGCAGAGCCGCGCAACTGACGCTTAGTCTTAGTGGTCTTTTTGGTCAGGATGTGGCGCTTGAAAGCGTGACCCCGTTTGATAGATCCGCTACCGCGGACCTGAAAGCGCTTGGCAGCACTTTTCTTGGTTTTCATCTTAGGCATGATGAACAATCCTTACTTTTACGCTTGTGTCTTGCAGGTGCTTTGCCTGATGCAAATCTTGGTAACCTGAAGCGCACTTGGTTTTCAATCCCTTGCCATCTTGCGCCGTTTACCGGAACAAATATGAGGGAAAGCCTTTGATTATAAGACGAATTTCCTGTTTTGCGCAAGTTAACTAGCGAAGCAAGCTAAATTCTCGACTCGGTACCTGAATGCCTCAGCGATATGAACGCTTGAGATGTCCGCTTTGTCGTCCAAGTCGGCGCTGGTTCTGGCAATTCTTTGCAATTTAACAAACGAACGTCTGGATAAACGATAGCGTGCACTCAACTGCTTCATTAACTGCTGGGCGCTATGATCTAACTGACAGGCTCCCTCAAAACTTTTACCCTCCAATAGTGCATTACGGCAGCCCTGACGGCCCATTGAACGTTGATTAGCCCTGGCCACACGAGCTCTGATGACAGTGGATGGCTCAGGTTTTTGATCCCCGAGGTCTGTGGTTCCTGATCGGGTTAGCCAAATGACCATGTCAATTCGGTCCAGCAAAGGTCCAGACAGTTTCCCCTGATAACGTCTGATCTGTTCGGCTGTACAACGGCAACGACCTGAAGTGTCACCCCCGTATCCGCAAGGACAAGGATTCATGGCAGCGACAAGTTGAAAGTTAGCCGGGTAAATCACTTTATGGTTTGCTCTGGCAATCGAGATTTTACGATGCTCCAGTGGCTCTCTAAGAGCCTCGAGGGTACGTCGATCAAATTCTGGGATTTCGTCTAAAAACAGAATCCCGTGATGAGCAAGTGTGATTTCGCCTGGTCGAGGTATTTTGCCTCCACCCACGACTGCTGCCGACGAGCCGCTGTGGTGAGGTGCCCGAAAAGGCCGGCCATAGACTTTGGGGCAGCTCGAGTCCAAATACGAAGCAATCGCCGTAACTTCCATCCGCTCAGTTTGCGTCAACGCCGGTGATATCCCTGGTAAACGATGGGCGAGCATGCTCTTCCCTACGCCTGGTGGACCGATCAGTAGTAGGCTGTGAGCGCCCGTTGCTGCGATCTCAAGCGCTCTGCGCGCAGTTTCCTGACCTTGCACGTCACTCATGCAAGGGTGCACCGAGCAGTCATCCGTGTGCAGGGCAGGCTCAACAGCGGAAAGTGTGTTCTGGCCACATAAAAAGTCGACCACTTGCCTGAGGGAATCTGCTGCAAGCACCCTGGCATCGGGCACATCAGCGGCTTGCAAGGCGCTCTGCCTTGGCAAAATCAGACCAAGAATTTGTCTGTCACGAGCAACTTCCAGCGCAATTACTATCGCCCCACGAATCGACACCAATGATCCTGCCAATGAAAGCTCGCCGGCAAACACGTATTTTTTCAGACTAGGGACAAAGTCATTGCCCTTCTTGTCCCGTGAGAGCTCTGGCAAATCGATTTGCCCCGATACAAGCAAAACACCCAGTGCAATGGGTAGATCGAACCGGCCCGACTCCTTGGGCAGATCAGCTGGCGCCAGATTAACGGTCAACCGGCCATTCGGAAAATCAAACCCGCTGCTTTGAATCGCTGCCCTCACCCGCTCACGGCTTTCTTTTACCTCGGCGTCTGCGAGACCGACGACAGTAAAACTTGGCAATCCTGATCCAAGATGTACTTCGACCTTGACCGGCAGGGCCGACATACCTACGAGAGCCCTGCTATGCAAAATAGCCAGAGTCATGCTTCTCCCTTTAAAAGGGACGAAGTATGCGATTACCTACAGCCGTTTGAAAGAAGGAGTGGTTCGAATTGTCACCGTATCACTAGGGCTTGGCTTCAAGCTCTGCAATTCTGGCTTCGAGTGTGCGAACCTGCGTTTCAAGGGCAGTTACCCGTTCTGTGGTTCGACGCAGCATATCCATTTTCGCTTCGAAATCTTCGCGAGTAACGAGATCCATTTTGGTAAATGCGCTTCCCATCAGTGCGCGAACATTGCGTTCGACGTCGGCCGCCGGGCTTTTGGCAACTAGATTAGATACATTTTGTTGGAGCTGTTCGAACCACGCGTTAGATTTCATTGGGCTACCCTACTAATTTGTACGCACAATCTACGTAACCTTAGTTTACAACCACTGAAGCTAGCAAACCCAGCCTGAAACAATATTACTGCGCCAGTGCTTGCTTCGCCCTAATTCAAGGCGCAATGGGCATCATATGCACTCAAGTAACGCATGCTTGGTAGACGTGTCATCGTTTAGTAAAAAGTGCGGCTCGTTGAAGCAGGTTTGATGGATAGGTATCAGGTCTATTCCTATCTCTGGCACGGCTTTTGCTTAACCGACTAGGTCACAACAATTGACTTAGGGATCGATCTATGAAGCTGATCATTGCAATTATCAAACCGTTTAAGTTAGATGAAGTTCGTGTTGCCCTATCGGCACTGGGTGTACAAGGTTTGACTGTTACCGAAGTAAAGGGCTTTGGCCGACAAAAGGGACATACAGAGCTCTACCGGGGCGCCGAATATGCCGTCGATTTTTTGCCCAAACTTCGGGTCGAAGCTGCCGTTGCTGATAATTTAGTTGATCAAGCAATCGAAACTATCGAACAGGCGGCCAGAACTGGCAAGATTGGCGATGGCAAGATTTTTGTTGCGCCGATTGAGCAAGTTGTTCGCATTAGAACCGGCGAGACTGGCGAATCAGCACTTTAAATTTGTGCATTGAGTAAATCGGGGTCGATAGGCTGACCTCGATTGAGTATGGTTGCCACTTGAGTTCGCAGGGCGTTTGAATGGGCACGGCGAATCTCCCGCTTCACATCCAGCAGCTGTTGCGGATGCATGGAAAACTCGGTCAGCCCTAAACCCAACAGTAACCGTGTCAGTTTAGGGTCGCCGGCCATCTCTCCGCAGACAGAAACTGGTTTATTTGCCCTCTCACCCGCGTTGATGGTGTTTGCTATCAGGCGCAGCACAGCTGGGTGCAGCGGATCATAAAGGTTAGCAACCTCTGAGTCTGTCCGGTCGATCGCCAGCGTGTATTGAATAAGATCGTTGGTCCCAATTGAGAGAAAATCTAGCAGCTGAGCAAACGGCTCAATGGCAATTGCTGTCGCAGGAACTTCCACCATTGCTCCCAGCTCAACCGACACATCGTATGCATCGCCCCGCTCGTCTAGCTCTTTCATGGCTGAGGCCACGGCGAGTTTGGTCGATTGGATTTCGTGCAAGTGAGCAATCATGGGGATAAGGATTTTTACCTTGCCATGCGCTGAAGCCCGCAAAATCGCACGTAATTGGGTGGCAAACAACTCTGGCCTTGCCAGGCAATAGCGAATTGCTCGTTGCCCCAGAGCAGGGTTAGTCGTGACGGCTAGTTCGCCGTCCATAGTCTTGTCTGCACCGATATCTAACGTTCTTATGGTTACAGGCCTGCCAGCCATGGTCTTCACAACCTTCGAGTAGGCCTGGTACTGTTGTTCTTCGTCGGGCAAATCCGCTTGGCCGATAAACAGAAACTCGCTTCGAAAAAGGCCGATTCCATCCGCGCCGTTTTCAAGAGCGAGCTCGGCCTCTTCGGGCAATTCTATATTGGCCAACATACCAATTCGAATGCCGTCAAGCGTGACTGATTCGACGTCTTTCAGCAGCGTCAGCTCTTCGCGGTAGCGAATGAACTCCTGCTGCATCTGCCGATACTCTTGCAGTGCGAAAGCGGGTGGATTCACGATGACGGTGCCAGACGCTCCGTCCAGAACAACAACGTCACCATCTGAAACAAGTGAGCGAACGTGTCCAAGCCCCACTACAGCAGGGACTGCCATGCTGCGGGCAACGATCGCAGTATGGGAGGTGGGTCCGCCTAAGTCTGTCGCAAAGCCAGCAAAACTGGCACCTCGCAACCTGACCATATCAGCGGGCGAAATGTCATGTGCCACGACAATCAGCGATTCGTCTGTTTTCTGGATTTTGTCGAGCGAGCGCGAGGACTTCGAGCCAGACATGGCGTCTATAACCCGTTCAATTACCTGCCTGACATCAGAGCCGCGTTCACGAAGGTATTCGTCCTCCATTGCAGCAAACTGCTCACCCAGAATCTGGCCTTGAGCAGTCAGAGCCCACTCTGCGTTGTAGTGGCGTGCTTCGATCAGTGACAGCGCTTCATGCGCTAGCAGCGGATCCGCCAAAAGCATACTGTGCACGTCAAGCAGCGCTGCCAGTTCACGGGGCGCATCTTCAGGCAAAGTGCTTGCCAGTTCCCGCATTTCGTCTTGAGCAGCTTTTAATGCTGTGGTCAGCCGATTCTTCTCACTGTCGACAGCGTCTGCACTAATTCGGTAGTGAGCTACTTCAAGCGCGGTGGCCCCTAACACGACAGCTCGCCCGATCGCATAGCCACGAGCCACGCCCTTCCCGTACAAGCACATCATGGCTTGTAGGTCGTGTGGTTTTGACGAACTATTGTCCTTCGCCAAATTTGTCATCAAACAATGCCTTGATATCGTTCAATATACGGTCAGCATCGCCACCTGTGGCTTCTATGGTGACCGTTGTACCCACGCCAGCAGCCAGCATCATGACGCCCATGATGCTTTTTGCGTTGACGCGCTGTGCCCCTTTGGTAATAAATACCTCGCCCGAAAACGGGCTTGCTAGCTGTGTCAACTTTGCTGCCGCCCGCGCGTGCAAACCAAGCTTGTTTGAAATAACGATATCAACTTGTGGCATGATGAATTTTTAGTGGGTTCGAGAGCAAATAGCAAGCAATGCTCAACTATCGTTAGTCTACACGTCTCAAGGTTTGTGTGGCACCGGCAAGTGCGCCGGACGCGACATCCTCGAGGTTGCTTTGTCTGTAGTTGATGGCCCGGATGAGCATTGAAGCATTTACCCCTCCCAGCACGCAGCATGGCACTCCAGCTGCTTGGGCTAAATGGCTAGCCGTAACCGAGATATTGGACGGCGTTGCACCAGGCAAATCAGTTAAAACCAATACGCCGTGACCCTGGTCAGCGGCTATGATTCGCTTTGACAGGAAGGGTGCCGAATCAGCCGCACACTCATCCGGAAACACATCGACAGAGATGACTTCCGGATCACGCCCGACAACATGTCTTGCACAGTCAACCAATGCCGAAGCAAGAGGGACATGCGCAACAATCATGATTGCAATCATTCAGAGCAACCTTAACCAAGCGCGGATTCAAGCGCATCCACAAAGCGAGCGGCCACATCGAACCCGGTCTGTTCGGTAATTTCGACAAAACAAGTGGGGCTGGTCACGTTAATTTCAGTTACATATTCGCCGATAACATCAAGGCCCACCAGTAATAACCCCCTGGCGGCAAGTCTGGGAGCGATCGCTCTGGCGATCTGCCAATCCTTGTCTGTTAGGGGCTGGGCGACTCCTCTACCGCCTGCTGCCAAATTGCCTCTGGTTTCTCCGGCTAGCGGAATACGGGCCAGACAAAAAGGGACCGGTTCGCCACCGATCAGCAGAATGCGCTTATCACCGTCCTTGATTTCAGGAATGTAGCGCTGCGCCATGATGCTGCGAGTTCCGTCATGAGTCAGTGACTCCAGGATCGCATTCAGGTTAGGCTCATTCTCAGACAGTCTGAATATGCCCGTACCACCCATGCCATCCAGAGGTTTAACGATGACGTCCTTGTGCAGGTCGCGAAAGGCCTTAATTCGTGCCATGTCACGTGTGACGAGCGTAGGTGTCGTGAACTCGGGGACCTCTGTAATTGCAAGCTTCTCGGGGTGGTTGCGGATCGCATCCCCACGATTAAAAACACGAGCTCCCTGAAGCTCTGCGTATTCGAGCATGTGAGTGGTGTAGACATACTCCATGTCGAAAGGTGGATCCTTACGCATGAGGACTGCGTCGAAATCACTCAAATCCCGCTCTGAGCTGGCTTCAGTAATCGAATACCATTCGTGTCCATGAAGATTAGCGCCAGGATGAAGAGTAATGGCTTGAGTAACTGCGTGAACTCGACCGGTCAGGATGAATAAATCGCCTTGCATTGCGACAGTTACCTGATGACCGCGCTTGTGAAGCGCAAACATCATTGCAACAGAACTGTCCTTGTAAGCTTTTAGACCTTCAAGGGGGTCGAGCACGAAGAGCACGTTCATAAAAGCCTCACGTCTTACGCAACAGCGTCGGATTTGCCTACTGCTTTTTTGCGTGGTGCCAATACCATCACCATTTGCCTGCCTTCAAGTTTTGGCATCGCCTCAACTACTGCCATATCAGTCAGGTCATCGCGCACTCTTTCCAGAACTCTCATACCAAGTTCCTGGTGAGCCATTTCACGACCACGAAAACGCAATGTCACCTTTGCTTTATCGCCTTCGTCCAGAAATCTCTTTAGATTACGGAGCTTGACTTGATAGTCACCCTCGTCCGTGGCTGGCCGAAATTTGACTTCTTTAACCTGGATGATTTTTTGCTTGGATTTTGCTTCTGCGGCACGCTTTTGTTCTTGATATTTAAATTTGCCGTAATCCATCAAACGACAAACTGGCGGCTCTGCGTTGGGTGCTATTTCTACCAGATCAACTTCAGCTTCCTCGGCCATTCGAATCGCATCGAATGTCTTCACTACGCCAAGTTGCTCACCTTCAAGACCGATTAAACGAACTTCAGGGATACGGATATCGCCGTTGATGCGATGGGTTTTTTCTGTTGCGATGTTGACAACTCCTAGTGGTTAATCTGCTTGAGGCGCAAACGAGCCTGAATTGCGGCGAGACGCCACGTCTTCTGTAATAAGTGTAGAAAAATCGGCGATCGGCATGACGCCTACTTCAACGCCCCCTCGACCACGAACGGCAACCGTGCCCGCTTCGCGTTCTTTATCTCCGACGACGAGTATGTAAGGTACCTTCTGCATACTGTGTTCACGGATTTTACGCGTGATCTTCTCACTGCGTAAATCAGATTCTACTCTAAAGCCTTGTTTTATCAGGGTTTGTGTTATCTGCGCTGCATATTCAGCCGAAGGATCCGAGATGCAGCACACTACTGCCTGCACTGGCGCTAACCAAACTGGTAAGGCGCCCGCGTAGTTTTCTATCAACATCCCGATGAAGCGCTCAAGCGATCCCAAAATTGCCCGATGCAGCATAACTGGCGCAACCCGTTGATCAGAGGAGTCAACAAACTCCGCACCCAGGCGAACAGGCATCGAAAAATCGACTTGCATCGTGCCGCACTGCCAATGACGACCAATGGCGTCTTTTAAGGTGTATTCGATTTTTGGCCCATAAAAGGCACCTTCACCGGGCGAAATCTCAAACTCGCATCCGGTACGGCGCAGACTTTCAATTAGCGCTGACTCCGCTTTATCCCAGACTTCATCACTTCCGATACGCTTCTCTGGCCGGGTCGCGACCTTGTACAGGACATCGGTAAATCCAAAATCGGCATACACGCTTTGTAGCAACAGCGTATACGCTGTGCACTCTTTTAGCATCTGATCTTCTGTACAGAAGATATGGCCGTCATCTTGAGTAAAGCCGCGCACGCGCATCATCCCATGCAGCGAGCCGGAAGGTTCGTTGCGATGGCACTGACCGAACTCGCCATAACGCAGAGGCAAGTCCCGGTATGAGCGCAGCCCCGAATTAAAAATCTGGACGTGCCCTGGACAGTTCATAGGTTTCAGTCCGTATACCCGGTTCTCGGACTCTGTCGTGAACATGTTTTCACGATAATTGTCCCAGTGTCCGGTTTTTTTCCAGAGCGAGAGGTCAAGAATCTGAGGTGCTTTGACTTCCTGATAACCGTTGTCGCGATAGACAGCACGCATGTACTGTTCTACTTGTTGCCAAATAGCCCATCCCTTCGGATGCCAAAAAATCAAGCCAGGGCCCTCTTCCTGAAAATGAAAGAGATCAAGGTCCTTGCCGATCTTGCGATGGTCACGTCGCTCAGCTTCTTCAAGCATGTGAAGGTAAGCATCCTGCTCTTCCTTGGTGGCCCAGGCAGTACCGTAAATGCGGGTGAGCATTTCGTTATTGCTGTCGCCTCGCCAGTAGGCACCGGCCACTTTCATCAACTTGAATACTTTTAGCTTGCCTGTGTTTGGCACGTGAGGCCCACGGCATAAATCAACGAAATCACCTTCACGATACAGGCTGATAGTTTGATTACCAGGAATCGCAGCGATAATTTCGGCCTTGTAATGCTCGCCAATCTCTTTGAAGTACCGGACCGCGTCGTCTCTTGCCCATTCTTCGCGCGTGACAACTTCGTCCTTTTTGACCAGCTCAGCCATCTTTTTCTCGATGGCAACGAGATCGTCTGGCGTAAATGGCCTCTTGTAAGAGAAGTCGTAATAAAAGCCATTTTCTATCACTGGGCCGATAGTGACCTGAGCGTCGGGAAATAATGACTTAACTGCGTAAGCAAGCAGATGAGCGGTCGAATGTCGAATAAGGTCCAGCCCGTCGGCATCTTTGGGCGTCAGAATTGCCAGGCTGGCATCACGGGTAATTTGATGTGTTGTGTCGACGACATGCGTTTCGCCGTCAACAGTAACGCGACCACCTAAGGCGACACGGGCTAGACCTGTACCGATTGATTGTGCGACCTCGGCCACCGTGACTGGGCCGGGGTATTGACGCTGAGAACCATCGGGCAGGGTAATTGCGATCATTCGTAGAAGAGATTCATTTAAGGATTAACCAGCGATTTTATCATCGCGCTGGACTGAAGGGGTGTTGCCGCTACCCAAGTCCCAATAGAGGCCTGTCATGATGCCCAGACCCTCTCTGAGCAAGGAGCTTGGCAGATGTTCATTCGGTGCATGTTGAGAACAGCCCGCGAACGAATGCGGTATCCAAACCGTGGGTAATTCGAGCACTTCCATAAAAATGTCGTTAGGCAACCCACCACCGATATTAGGCAAAATCGCTGTCTTCTTGTGGGTAGTTTCGGTCAGCGATTTTGCGGCCCACTGAACCCAGGGATTGTCTGGATCGGTCCGGGATGCGTTGAAAAAAGTTTCTCTCGCATTGGTAACTTTGACCATATCAAAGCCATGCTTGCTCAAATGCCTTTCAAGTGCCGGGATGATATCGTAGGGATCGATACCCACCACAAATCTGAGCTGGCACCGCGCCCATGCTCTGGGCGGGATTGCGTTGACAGGGGTATCCGGGTTACCCGTTTTAAACGCCAAGACCTCGAAGGAGCACCAGCCATAGACTTGCTCGGCGGGTGACAGATCGGGTTCGCCCCAACCGGGCTCAATAACTGGACCATCATCCCCACCGCTTACCTCACAATCCGCAAGCGCACGTCGAACAGAGGCGGGAATCGCTTCTGGTGTCCACTCTTTGATCTGGATTTGTCCAGTTCGTGAGGTAATCGTCGCAATCGCATGGGCAAGCTGAATGCCTGGGTTGGAGATCAAACCGCCCCAATTGCCGGAGTGGTGTCCTCCCGCCCTTGCCTCGATGGTCAAGTCAAAATTTGCGCCACCCCGAGATCCTAGAAAGACCGTCGGCCGTTCTGGTTGCAGACGAGGGCCATCCGATGCGACTAATAAATCGGCTTTCAGCAACGTCCGGTAGTCTTCACACACCTCCCGAAGCCCCGGAGATCCCGTCTCCTCACCCATCTCAATGAGGTACTTGGCGTTGAAGCCAAGTCGACCGCGAGTCGCGAGCACATGTTTAATTGACTCCATATTGATGGTGTGCTGACCCTTGTTGTCCGCAATACCGCGGCCGAACCAGACGCCATCAACGTCTGTGAGCGTCCATGGTGAGAGCCCGGGCTTCCACTCCTTTTCAAGTCCGCGAATAACGTCGCCGTGGCCGTAACCCAGCACAGTCGGCAAGTCGTTGTCTTCAATTCTTTCCGCAAACAAGAACGGAGCGCGGGCCTTGGGATGATTAATCAATTGGCAAGTAAAACCCATTGCCTCGAAGGCAGGAATCATTTCACCTGTCAGGTAATGTTTCAAGACCTCTGCGCGGTCGGGATTTTGGCTTTCTGTCGGAATGGCCACACGTCGCGCAATGGTTGAAAAGAAATCGCCAGAATCAAAAGATTCGTGCGCACGGTCAATAGCTTGATCACGGGTCATGAGAAATTAATCACTCAAAGAAACAAAACTAGACGGCCGAGAAAAAACTCGATCTGCAACACGTCTCCGGATAACCTGGATCCGAGTATAGAATGGGCGCGAAGCCTGCGGCAATCAAGCACCGCTCGGCCAGCCTTGAAAGGAGATATTTTTGAAACAAGATGCGCTTCAGATTGCCGTCCAGTTTGCAATTGATCATGAAACACCCTGGGACCGGCACGTAGATGGTGTGTTTGGCGTACACCCTAATGACCCACCTCCCTGGAACCGTTTGTTTGGGCCGGTGCACGACCGTGGCCCAGTATCAGGCACCATCTATGTTGGCGGTAAGCACCTTACTTCGTGGGGTGAGCCTCATCGAGCCGATCTGACGTTTAGCATTGCCAAAACTTACCTTGCCTTGCTAGCGGGCGTAGCACACGATCGGGGCTTGCTACCCGACGTAGATGAGCCAATCTCCAAACGGGTAACTGGCATCGGCTTTGATGCCGGCCAGAATGCCAACATTACCTGGGCTCAGATGCTGCAACAGACCAGCGAATGGGAGGGTGAATGCTTTGGCATCCCGGATCAAGTTGATCACTATCGGCATGTGAATTTCGCGCCCGCACCAAATGGCAAGAAAGGTGACCTCCGTCCTCGCAATCGCCCGGGAACGTACTGGGAATACAACGATGTAAGAATTAACCAGCTATCGCTGGCCTTGTTACATCTGTTTCAGCGCCCACTGCCCGAAGTTTTTCGCGAGGCGATCATGGAGCCAGTTGGCGCAAGTCAAAACTGGCAGTGGGTCGGTTACGACAATTCCTGGGTGACCATTGCAGGCAAACAAGTTCAGTCAGTACCAGGCGGCACCCACTGGGGAGGTGGTTTGTCTATTTGTAGCGAGGATCAAGCAAAAATTGGTCAAATGATTCTGGATGGTGGCCAGGCGCAAGGCAAGCAGGTGATTTCAAGTGACTGGATTCAGCGTATGCGCACACCCTGCCCTGTTGCGCCAAACTATGGCTACCTGGTCTGCCTGAACGCAAACCGTCGTGTTTTTCCGAGTGTTTCAGAAAGTAGCTTTTTCGCCATTGGCGCGGGCACCTCTTACACGTGGATAGAGCCGGAGAAAAAAATGGTGGTGGTGGTGCGATGGATTGATTCCGCGAAGGCAGACCAGTTTTTTTCACTGGTCGCCAAGGCCATCGACTAAGATTCGGCATGACAAATGAAACATACATCCCCGGCAAGGACGCCTCGTTAGAGTCCACCATCCAGACGATGCAAGCCAAGCTTGCGTCGCGTGGTTTTCAACTTAACGAATCATCGCTGCTGCATCCGGTGGATGGCATTTGGTCTGTCCACGTCAAAGACTCGGACTGCCCTATGCTGTTTGCTAATGGCAAAGGTGCGACTGAGTTGGCTGCTCGCGCTAGCGCGTTTGGGGAGTTCTTTGAACGGCTGGGGACTCATTATTTTTGGACGCACTTTTACTTGGGTGAAGAGCGCGCCAACAGAGCCTTTGTTCATTATCCTCAAGAGAAATGGTTTGCGCACACCGAAGATGCCAAGTGGCCAGAAGGACTGCTTAACCCCACTTTGCGCAAGTTCTACAACCCCGAAGACGAAATCGATACTGAAGTGTTGGTGGACTTGAATTCAGGTAACGTGGATCGGGGGGTGTGTGCCCTGCCATATCAGCGATTATCGGACGGGGCAGTGACTTGGTTTCCTGTAAATATTATTGGGAATCTCTATGTCAGCAATGGGATGGCGGCTGGCAACACAATGATGGAAGCTCGCAGCCAGGCTCTTTCTGAAATTTTCGAGCGTCACATCAAGTATCGAATCATCAGCGAGGGCTTATGTTTACCCAGTGTTCCCGAAGCCGTGATCGCACGCTACCCCAAAATTGCGGCGGGGATTAAAGGGCTGCGGGATGCAGGCTTTGGCATACTGGTGAAAGACGCATCACTCGGTGGCGAATACCCTGTCATGAACGTCACTTTATTGCACCCAAAAGATCAAGGCTGTTTCGCAAGCTTTGGCGCGCATCCGCGCTTTGAGATTGCACTAGAGCGTGCGTTAACCGAGCTTCTTCAGGGGCGCTCTCTTGACTCGCTGGAGGGCTTCCCCGAGCCTGGATTCGACATGGACGAGATTAACTCTGTTGCTAACCTCGAAATTCATTTTGTCGATTCGAGTGGCGTGATTTCGTGGGACTTTGTCAGTGACGAGCCAGATTATGATTTTCATGATTGGGATTTCAGCACGACTACTCAAGAGGATTACGATTGGCTCTGTAATCGGATCGTCAAAGACGGTTTTGAGATATTTGTTGCGGATTTTGCCGAACAGGGAGCCTACGCATGCCGCATCATCGTTCCGGGGATGTCAGAGATCTATCCCGTTGATGATCTAGAGTTCGAGAACAATAGTGCCGGCAACCTCATCCGCCCTGCCATGTCCCGGTTGTCTCAGCTTAGTCAAGCAGAATTAGCCGAGCTGCAAGACGATTTAGCGTCTATTAACGCCTCGGATGAGCGTCCGCTGTGGGAGATTCTTGGCCTCGCCATCCCGGTGGGTACCGCCTGGAAAGAGCTTCGTATGGGTGAGATCAAGACCCTGGTGGCTCTCGCCCTGGGCGATCTGGATGCAGTGTTAGACGGTTGTCAGTGGTTGCGAATGTATCAACAGATGAACCCTGCAAGGCTGGCGGTCTATCAATGTCTTGAAAATATCATTAAGCTAGAAGATGCGTCGCCGTATCTGGCAGCCCTGAAGCTTATGTACGGACAGGCTACGGTGCAAACTGCGCAAAGAGCGCTAGCAAAGGTCGACGTGTTTTTCGGCCTAGCCGATTTGGGACCTAATTTTGAGTACAGTGAGATGCATCAAGGCTTACTAGCAGCCTACGATAAGTTATTTAATTAAAATTAAAAGAGACAAAGGCAACATGAAAGAAAACACACTTTTAACTAAGCTCAAGGCTGGACAAACTGCTATTAACGGCTGGCTATCAAGCTCATCTTCGTTTACGGCTGAGGCAATGGGGTTGGTCGGTTTTGATTGCGTCACCGTTGACTTGCAACATGGATTAATCGGGATCGATACAGCTTTACCACTGTTTCAGGCGCTGTCAATTGGCAACACAATCCCGATCGCGCGGCCAATGTGGAACGACCCCGCTCAAATTATGAGATTGCTTGACTCTGGTGCCTACGGCATCATTAGCCCGCTGATTTCGACCGTTGATGATGCAGCCACGCTAGTTTCAGCATGTTTGTATCCACCTCGCGGTACGCGGTCATATGGTCCGGCAAGAGCGATCATGTATGCGGGCGCAGATAACTATTACCCGGCCGTGGATGATCAGATTCTCAAGTTTGCCATGATTGAAACCCTTGCCGGGCTAGATAATCTCGACAAGATTCTTCAAGTCGAGGGGCTTGACGGGGTATATATTGGACCGAATGATTTGTCGCTTGCAATGGGCTATATGCCAAAAACAGAGCCCACAGATAAAGAAGTTCTGGACATGATCCAGCACATTTGCGATCGTGCACATGCGCATGGAAAGTTTGCCGGGATGCACGGTACTTCAGGCATCTCTGCTGCCGGCAGTGCAAAAAAAGGATTTAACTTTGTGACCGCAGGTAACGACATTGGCCTGCTATCCGCTGCGTGTAAAGCGGCCGTGGCCGCAGTTCGTCAAGCCTGATAAAAAATTAGATAACAGCCCATCAAAACAAAAATTCGGACGACAGATGATGCAGATTGATTTAAAAGGTAAGCGCGCGCTAATTGCTGGGGGCAGCCGAGGGATTGGTCTTTCGATTGCAAAGACCTTTGCCGCAGCTGGAGCGGATGTCGCCATCTGTGCACGCAGCATCCCCTCGCTTGATGAGGCAGCAACCGTACTTCGCGGGTACGGACACACAGTCAGTGCCCATCCTTGCGATTTGAGTGACGAGCACGCGATCAAGAAATGGGTCGAACAAGCGGCGACTGATCTGGGCGGCGTCGATATCTTGGTTAATAACGCGTCGGGCTTTGGTCGTTCGGATGATGAGGCAGGTTGGGCACTCAGTCTTCAAATCGATGTGATGTCTGGCGTTCGGTGTAGCGCAGCTGCGATGCCTTATCTGTTGGATGGGGGCGGAAGCATTATCCACATCGCTTCGATTTCTGGCTTAAGCGCAAGCACCCGGACCCCACCGTATGGGGCTGCAAAAGCGGCCACCATTCACTACACGCGTACGCAAGCGTTAGCGTTGGCCGCTAAGAAAATTCGGGTGAACTGTATATCGCCTGGATCCATCTACTTTGATGGCGGTGTTTGGGATAATGCTCGTCAGAACAATCCCTCGCTGTACGAGAGTATCAAGCACGGTATCCCAGCTGGACGTTTTGGCACACCTGAAGAAGTTGCCAACGTGGCTGCGTTTCTTGCTAGCGACCTCGCCTCTTGGGTGACAGGTCAGAATATCTCTGTGGATGGCGCACAGTCACTGGCCTAACCCCCTAACCGAATGGTGTTGTCATGGGTATTAATGAAGACTATTCGGCCTTGCAGAAAGTCATGCTTGACTATTCAAGCTGGGTAATTAGCTCAGCAGAAAAGATCTTGCCGTGGATTGGCATCGAAGGCCAGTCAATCGTCGATTTTGGTTGTGGTCGCGGAGATTGGCTGCGCGTGGCGAGGCAACTCGGTGCCTCGGACGTATTAGGGCTGGATACGTTTGCCCTTGAAGGTTTTGCGGCTGATATTCCAGTGCAGTATGTGAACCTGACGCAAGACATTGCGCTGCCGCGCCGGTACGGAATCGCAATGTGTCTTGAAGTAGCTGAACATTTACCCCCAAGCGCTGCTTCGACCATCGTCAGCTCTCTGGTTAGTGCTGCACCCGTCGTGCTATTTTCTGCAGCCATACCAGGGCAAGGTGGCATTCATCACCTGAATGAACAGAGTCCGCAGTACTGGTTTGATCTGTTTCAACAACACGGTTACGTGTGTCTGGATTTTCGTGATGCAATCTGGACTGACGAAGATATCGAGCCTTGGTACCGAATGAACGTTCTGGTGTTTGCGCACCGTGATCATTTGCCAGAAAAACTCATTGCCTATCAAGTCGAGAAAGCGCGTCATATTGTGCATCCTGATATTTTTCAGGCTTATGCGCCGTTAGGTAAAAATATCATTCTGCATTTTGATCAAACAAAGAAACAGTGGTTTCCTGAATTTACCGATTAACGATCCAAGCCTCGACGACTCGCGATTCGGGGATAAAAGAGAGATGATGTATGTCTGACCTACCAAAACGCGTCACTATTCTCGAAGAAGGTCCCCGTGAAGGTTTTCAGATCGAAAAAAGTGCGATCCCCACTGAAAGAAAAATCGCCTTGATCGACAGCTTGTCTCAAACGGGTGTTGAGCAAATACAAGTCACCTCGTTCGTTAGTCCCAAAGCTGTACCGAACATGGCTGACGCTGTCGAGGTAGCGCAAGGCTTTACTCGCAAACCAGGTGTGCGGTATACAGCCCTATGGCTTAACGATAAAGGGCTGGAACGAGCGATCGCAACGCAACGGCTAGACATCAGAGGGTCGCTATCGCTAACAGCTTCAGAGGCCTTTTTAAAACGAAACCAAAATCGTACTCACGCAGAGAACGTGGCAGCGGTTAGGTCCATGATAGGGACCTACAAGCATCACAATGTGATTGTTAATCGGGCAAGTATCATGGCCGCGTTTGGTTGCAATTTTGAAGGTGATATTTCTGTCAATCGTGTACTAGAGTTGGTTCAACAACTGCTCGAGTTGGCTCAGGAAGGAGGCGTCACTTTAGAACTGATATCCCTTGCGGATACGATGGCGTGGGCAACCCCTGCGGCCATTTATAAGGTCGTTGGTGCTGTTCGAAATAAATACCCTGCCTTGGATTTATCTTTGCACCTTCACGACACCCGCGGGATGGGCATCGCCAATGCTTTGGCCGGACTACAGATGGGTGTTGAAACGTTTGATGCCGCCGTGGCTGGTTTAGGTGGCTGCCCTTTCGCCTCTCACTCGGGTGCCTCTGGCAATGTGTGCACCGAGGATCTCGTCTTCATGTGTCACGAGATGGGTATCGAGACGGGTATCGATCTGGAGAAAATGATTGAATCGGCCTTATTGGCGGAAGAGATTGTCGGCCATCCCCTGCCCGGCTCGGTTATGAAAGGTGGGTCATTGGCTCTGCTTAGGCAGAAAGTTAAAGCCAGTCTCCACCAGTAAAACGGGCGTTCCTGCGCTAACTGTGACTCTGCCTTAAGTGTTTGACGTTAAATCGATCATTACGCGTTTTAACCTAAGGCTGTCGAGCTGGTCATGGGTAAACCAATCGGATTGAATGTTTTCTAGTGGTTTTTTTTCTTCGACGATCTGTAAGTGACCGCCAGAGAGCTGTTGACGCGAGTCTCTGCTTATCTCAAGTTATTTACCTTTGCTATTAAAGAAGAGTCCGGCACCGTTGATAAATTTATCGGTGATTCTGTCATGGCCTTTTGGGGCGCACCACTGCCCGATCATGATCACGCCTTTCACGCGTGTAAAGCTGCGCTAAAAGGTCAAAAGAGGATGGACGAATTGAACGATTCGCTTGTGAGTGAGGGTAAGCCCAAGCTTAGAGCGCGTATCGGAATCCACTCAGATGCAGTGCTAGTGGGTAATATCGGGTCGACAGAGCGTTTGAGCTACACCGTCATGGGCGATGGCGTTAACGTTGCCGCGCGGCTTGAAGGTGTTAACAAGGATTACGGCACACAGATTTGTATCAGCCACTCTGTTTACAAAGAAACCGGCGAAAAACTTTGGGTTCGGCCAATTGATCAAATCACGGTCAAGGGACGTAAAGGCGAAATTATTATCTATGAGCTAGTTGGAACTCGTGACGAGGATCCAGAGACGGCTCCGTCCAAGAGTCAAATCGAGCTATGCCAGGATACTCAGCGAGCGTTTAATTACTATGTGAGCGGTAACTATACGAAAGCTGCTGAGGAATACCAAATCATCGCTGATCAGTACCAGGATCAGGTTGCCAAGATTATGGCTGATGTTTGCAGCAAACGTGCACCGCAAAGTACCGCTAAGGTAATCGCTTACGAAGCGTAGTTGTCCCGATAAGATTCGGTTAGAAATAAAAAAAGCCCCGATCTCGGGGCTTAATTTTTTAGATTTGGTAGGCGGTATTGGAATCGAACCAACGACCTCCACGATGTCAACGTGGCGCTCTAACCAGCTGAGCTAACCGCCTGCAAAGACCAAGAGTATAGCGGGAAATTACCACTCATGTCAATGTACGCATAGAATCGGAGACCAGAGGGACTACGCTGTGTTCACTTGATTCACTGCGTGAATAAAAGCCTCCATCTTCGAAGCGGATTTAACACCGGGCTTGTCCTCTACCCCACTACTCACATCAACAGCCCAGGGCTTGAAACGAGTCAAGGCCTCAGCGACGCTGTCAGGTTTCAGTCCTCCAGACAGAATCAACGGCCGTGCTCTATCACCAAGATCCCTGACACCGTTTAGCAGGGTATGGTCGAAGGACTCACCGCTTCCACCATAGGCAGGTGTGTAGGTGTCAAATAGCCATCCCGCTGCGTGCGGGTGCGATAGGCAGGCCTCAGTCAATCGTTCGGGGTTATCCATGCCGGGGCCACCCACCCGAAAAGCCTTGATATAAGGCAAACCATATGAGGCACACTGGTCTGGTGACTCGTCACCATGAAACTGTAAAAGGCTCGGCGATACGATAGCAATAACGGTTTCAACCTCGTCATCCGTTGGATCCACAAATAGCGCTACGGTGCTGAGGAATGCCGGTGCCTTACCACTTAGCTTTCCCGCTTCCATAGGCGACACATATCTTTTACTTTTTGGATAGAAAACGAAACCGACTGCATCAGCACCAAGTAACGCGGCTTGTTGCAAATCGTCGTCTCGCGTGATGCCACAAATCTTGATTCGAGTACGTTGAGAGGCTGAGTAATTAATTCTCAAAGGGCATTTTCCTTGGTTTTGGTAACACGACATCCGGGTAATGCACATCCGTCAGGTAAAGGCCATCAGGGGCAAAAGTTGGCGCAGCAAGTTTTCGATCTCGAGCGCTTAGCGTATGAGCTAAAGAATCGACCGGTTGCCGGCCTTGTCCGATCTGCAGCAAGGCGCCCACGATGTTTCTGACCATGTGGTGTAAAAATGCATTCGCTTGCAGAGTGAAAACAATAATATCGCCTGATCGCACCACATTCAAATGAGTCATCGTGCGAACCGGTGATTTGGCCTGGCATTGAGACGAGCGAAAACTGGTGAAATCGTGTTCGCCAATGAGTACTTTAGCGGCCTGTTGCATCGGTTCGACCTCTAGTGGCTGGAATACCCAACCAGCTTTGCCAGCCCACAGAGGGTGGCGAACTCGGCTGTTTAGTACGACGTAAGTATAAGATCTTGATACGGCGGAGAACCGCGCGTGAAAACTATCGGGCACCACTTGGGCCCACTGAACCGAGACCGAATCTGGCAACTGACTATTCAGGCCCCTGACCCAAGACTCGGTCGGACGATCTATGTTTGTGTCGAGATGAACTACCTGCGCCGTTGCGTGAACGCCAGTATCAGTTCTGCCTGCGCAAACACTAGAGTGATGAGAGCCTGTAAACGACCTGATGGCTGATTCTAGACAATCCTGCACTGTCAGTCCGTTGGGCTGGGTTTGCCATCCTTGCCATGATCGACCATCGTAAGCAAGGCCCAGTGCCATCCGCAGTGTCACAACGACGCAACCTTAATTGATCAAAGCCTCAGCAAAGATTTATTTGCTTGGCTTGGGCTTGCTTGAATCGGCAGCAGTATTCAATGTGACAATATCATCATCGGCAGCAGTGTTGAGATCCAGATCAATTCTGTTTAAGGTTTCAGCGGCTTCCGCCTTGGCGAACGCATCATGATGATGGCCGTCTGCTGTCTCGTGGTCGTGCAGTTGCGCGTTCTTAAAGTAAGTAGCGACTGCGTCATCAATTTCGCTAGATACCTCGTCATCTTCAATATCATAGTCATCGCGCATACCGGCGGATCTCATCGCCCACGCAATCACAATTGCAATCAAACCAAGAGCACCTGCGATGACCAGCAGCAAGTTATCCAGTACCCAAGCTGACAGCGCTTGATAATCGAAACCACCTTTTGCCTTTTCGTCCCTGGCGACGACTGCCTCTGCGGCTTTTGGCGCAGTGTCACTGGGTTTGTTTGCTTCTGCTGCAGGCGAAGCTGAAACTGCCTCCGGTGCCGTACTGTTAGGTTGGGCTGCGGCTGTCGCTTCTTTTAATTGCTTGATGTTCTGCTGCAAAGCATCCAGCCGTGCCTGTTCTTCCTGCCGCTGCTTCTCAGCGACTGCACGAGCATCTGCCGATGCATCTGCCTGCGATTGAGTACTCAGACTGACCTTGTCTTCGCCCTGCTTCGCTGCTGTGGGAGCTGGACTTACAGGTTGGACTGAACCGCTCTGTGAGTTAGTTGGGGTCAGCTTTTGGGGCTTGACGTTATTTGATCGACCACGCATCGCGTTGAATACTTGGACTTGCTCGGCAAAGGTGTTACGCGCTAGCTGACGGTCTATGGCCTTTACGGTATCTGCATCCGGGATCTCAAGCGTCACCCCAGCTTTAAGCAGATTCATATTCTGATTAATGAAGGCATTCGGATTTGCTTGAAACAAGGCAAGCAACATTTGATAAATGGTCGTGCCGGGCACCGCGTTATTTTGAGCAATAGCAAACAAGGTATCGCCTTGCTTGACATTGGCTGTACCAGGCGAACCCACTACCGTTATCTTTGTGCCATTGCGAGCAGTAGCGGGCTGATCAGACAGAGGTAAAGTTGGGGCTTGAACCGAGCCACCGACAATGAAGCTCAGTTGAATCACTTGACTGCTTGATGCAGTGGTGACCTCAAGCAAAAAATCTACAGCGGCAGCTGAAACAGGCTCACTTGATGTGATCTGGATATCTCGCTTGTTGATCCCACTGTTCGGCCCTAAGCGAACGACAAGTGAATCCAGTCTTACTGGTGGTTTCAGGCCAACCTTGTCCCACTGGTCTTGATCCGCGATTTTGACTTTGAGGCTGGAAGAATCTTCGGGAGACAAGGAACCAATGGTTGCGGTGACCGCTAACGGTTGACCTGCAACAGAGGTGAGCCTTGAATTACTGATTGTCTGCGCGTGAGCCCACGTTGCAAGCCCGCCTGTCATAGCCAAAAGCGTTGCGCCGACCAATGCACGGGATTTGAATGACCGCTTGGGAGTTGTTGTTTTCTTGGCTAGCACGGCGTTCTCCAGAATATGCTTAATACCAATTAAATAATTGGCCAATCACAGTTCACCTAAACTAATACGAAGCATCCGGCGCAACGGTTCAGCTGCCCCCCAAAGTAACTGATCGCCAATCGTAAAAGCACTTAAAAATTGAGAACCCATTGACATCTTACGCAAGCGTCCAACGGGGATATCCAGCGTACCCGTTACAGATACCGGCGATAACGCTGCCAAGGTAGCCTCTTTAGTATTGTCCACAACCTTAGCCCAAGACGTGCCTTGAGCCAAGATATCACTTATCTCGTCAACGGGTATGTCTTTCTTAAGTTTGATCGTTAATGCCTGACTGTGGCAACGCATTGCACCGATGCGGACACACAAACCATCAATTGGTGTCGAAGCGGTGTTAAAGCCAGGCCCGCGACCCAATATCTTGTTTGTTTCGGCCTCAGCCTTCCATTCTTCGCGCGACATGCCATTACCCAGATCTTTGTCAATCCAGGGAATTAAGTTACCCGCGAGCGGTATCCCGAAATGCTCACGTGGCAAGCTGCTTGACTGCTGCTTGGCTAAAACACCGCGATCAATTTCCAAAATAGCAGACGCTGGGTCATCGAGCAGCGATTTGACGGATTCGTTCAATAACCCGAACTGCACCAGTAACTCACGCATATGTTGCGCACCACCACCTGAGGCGGCCTGGTAAGTCATGCTGGTCATCCAGTCGATCAAATCATGCTTGAAAAGCCCCGCTAAGCCCATCAGCATGCAACTGACGGTGCAGTTACCTCCGATGAAATCTTTGACACCTTTCGTCATGGCAGCGTCAATGACGTTTCGGTTTACGGGGTCAAGGACGATGATGGCGTCGTCTTTCATCCTTAGTGTGCTTGCCGCGTCGATCCAGATACCAGTCCAACCGGCAGCTCGCAGTTTCGGATAGACCTCAGTCGTGTAATCACCACCTTGTGCCGTCAGGATAATTGGCAGTTTTTTCAGGGTATCGACGTCGTAAGCGCTGTGCAGCGCAGTCGAACCTGCCCAGGCTGGTGATTGCCCGCCTGCATTACTAGTGGAGAAAAATACCGGATTAATCAGGTCAAAATCACCTTCATCACGCATACGTTGCATGAGCACAGAGCCAACCATCCCTCTCCAACCAACTAACCCTACCGATTGCTTCATTTGAACTTACCACGGCCTATAAATGAAATTAAGCTAAGTTTACAATTACTCAGGGCACAATTATGCTAAAAGAGGCCAAAAAGACTCATAAAAGCTGATAAACGCGCTTAAAAAGCACCACTTTTGCGCCAAATCCCTGAAACTTCTGATTGCAGACCGCCTTTAGGCATCACGAGTGTGCCCTAACGCTATGGAATCAGGGAGTTAAACCGGCAATTTAAGTCAACGCCTTAACGACCGCATCACCCATTGCGTCGGTCCCTACCCGAGTGGTACCTTGCTCGAAGATGTCTGCTGTTCTCAAGCCTTGCGACAATACCCGCTGAACAGCTTGTTCTATCTGGTCGGCGGCGCCGGAATTGTTCAGAGAGTAACGCAACATCATGGCTGCAGACAGAATTGTTGCCAAGGGATTGGCAATACCTTTACCAGCAATGTCAGGCGCCGAGCCGTGGCTGGGTTCGTACAGACCCTGCCCTGACGCGTTAAGGGATGCAGAGGGCAACATACCAATTGAGCCAGTCAGCATGGCTGCTTCATCTGACAAAATATCACCAAACATGTTACCAGTCACGATCACATCAAACTCTCTCGGTGCGCGCACTAACTGCATCGCAGCATTATCAACGTACATATGTGAGAGGGCTACGTCAGGGTATTCAGCGGCGACTTCGCTGACGATATCACGCCATAACTGTGAGGTCTCGAGTACGTTTGCCTTGTCAACACTGCAGAGCTTTTTGCTCCGTTTCTGTGCCGCTTGAAAGCCAATGTGCGCAATGCGGCGGATTTCGGGCTCGGCATAACGCATCGTATCGAAGCCTTCGCGTGTACCAGCAAATGCACCGTCTGGAGCTGTTCGAATACCTCGAGGACTTCCAAAATAAATATCCCCCGTCAGCTCGCGCAAAATCAGAATGTCCAAACCAGATACGACCTCTGGCTTAAGCGACGATGCGTTTGCCAGTTCAGGGTACAAAATGGCAGGACGTAAATTTGCGAACAATCCGAGGGCTTTACGCAAACCTAACAAAGCCTGCTCTGGCCGATGTTCTCGGGGTAGTTTGTCGTATTTCCAGTCGCCGACAGCACCAAACAAAACGGCGTTAGACTCCTGAGCGAGCTTCAGGGTTGCGGGAGGTAGAGGATGGCCATGCAGATCAAATGCCCTACCCCCAACTGGTGCTTCTTGCATATCGAGTGATAGGTCTAAAGCGCGTAATACCTTGACGGCCTGCTCGATAATTTCTGGTCCGATTCCATCGCCGGGAAGCACTGCTATCGTGTGTGTCATATCTAATCTCAATGTGATGGAGCCGGTTTAAACCGGCTCCTGGGTAATCAATTTATTAATAATAAACAGGCTTTAGTTGATCACGACAGGCCTGACATCCAGCCATGGATGCGTAGCAAGTCGCTCAGCTTCAAACGCCTTAATTTTGTCGGCATGTCTGAGGGTTAGCCCAATTTCATCTAATCCGTTCACCATGCAGTACTTGCGATGTGCGTCAATATCGAACCCCATTGCGCGACCATCTGGTGCAATTACCACTTGCTTTTCCAAGTCGATGGTGAGTTTGTAGCCAACAAATCCCCTGACTTCGTCAAACAGCCTTGCCACTTGTAATTCTGACAGGATGATGGGCAAGAAACCGTTTTTGTAGCTGTTGTTAAAGAAAATATCAGCAAAAGATGGCGCAATAACTGCCTTGAACCCATATTGCTGCAACGCCCAAGGTGCATGTTCGCGGCTAGAGCCACAGCCGAAATTTTTACGTCCCAATAGAATGGACGCGCCCTGGTAGCGCGAATGGTTCAACACAAAATCCGGGTTAAGCGGTCGCTTGGTGTTATCCATGCCCGGCTCGCCGTGGTCGAGGTAACGTAATTCGTCAAACAAATTGGGACCGAACCCCGATCGTTTGATCGATTTCAGGAACTGTTTTGGGATAATTAAATCGGTGTCCACGTTCTCGCGATCGAGTGGGACAACCAATCCCTCATGTGTAATAAATTTATCCATGTTTTTCTACCGGAAGTTGCGTATGTCAACGAAGTGGCCTGCACAGGCAGCAGCTGCGGCCATGGCAGGGCTAACCAGGTGAGTTCTACCCCCATGCCCCTGTCGGCCTTCAAAATTACGGTTTGACGTTGACGCACAGCGCTCACCTGGCTCAAGACGGTCGGCGTTCATCGCCAAGCACATTGAACAGCCCGGTTCACGCCATTCGAAACCGGCCTCGATAAATATCTTATCGAGACCTTCGCGTTCAGCTTGCAGTTTGACAAGACCCGACCCAGCAACAACCATTGCCTGGCGCACATTGCTTGCAACGCGTTTGCCACGTACGACAACCGCAGCAGCTCGCAAATCTTCGATACGTGAGTTGGTACAAGAACCAATAAATACGCGATCGATCTTGATGTCGACGATTGGCGTATTAGGCTTTAAGCCCATGTATTCAAGTGCGCGCTCCATGCCGCTTCGACGCACCGCGTCTTTCTCTTTATCTGGATCGGGAACCCGATCCGTCACTGGCAACACCATCTCTGGCGATGTACCCCAGGTTACTTGAGGCAGGATATCGCGCGCGTCAATGTCGACGATCGTATCGAATTGAGCCCCTTCGTCAGAATGCAGCGTCTTCCAATAGGAAACGGCAGCATTCCAGAGTGCTCCGGTCGGCGCAAATGGGCGATTACGGAAGTACTCTATCGTTTTATCATCGACAGCAACCATGCCAGAGCGGGCACCGCCCTCGATCGACATGTTGCAGAGTGTCATTCGACCCTCAACCGACAAACCACGAATCGCGCTACCTGCAAACTCAATAGCGTGGCCTGTGCCGCCGGCCGTACCGATTGCTCCAATGACATGCAAAATCACATCTTTTGCAGTCACACCGAGGCCAAGATTACCTTCAACACGCACCAACATGTTTTTATTTTTCTTGACCTGAAGCGTCTGCGTGGCCATTGCGTGCTCGACTTCAGAAGTACCGATACCGAAAGCTAATGCTGCTACAGCGCCATGGGTGCTTGTATGCGAGTCACCACAGACTACAGTCATGCCAGGCAACACCGCGCCTTGTTCCGGACCAATCACATGAACAATTCCCTGCCGAACGTCGTTCATTTTGAATTCAGTCACGCCATGCCTGTCGCAATTAGCGTCTAGTGTGTCGACCTGAAGGCGTGAGATGGGATCCGCGATCCCTTGAGCACGATCAGCCGCAACCGTTGGTACGTTGTGATCTGCTACCGCTAGGTTGGCATGCAGGCGCCAGAGCTTGCGCCCAGCCAACTCAAGTCCCTCGAATGCCTGAGGACTAGTGACTTCGTGCAAGAGATGCCGATCGATATAAAGAATCGCGGTCCCATCTGATTCTTGATGAACAACGTGGGCGTCCCAAAGTTTGTCGTATAAAGTTTTTTTCATTTTTTGATCATGCCAAACAGTAATTTTGACCAGCGTCTTTCGATACCTGCAGCGTTGAGAAGCGCGGCGCTTAGGCGCACTGCTTAGACCTCAGCCAGCGTTTGATTATGCCACAGGGCAATCTCATCAGTCAGACGCCACTTTACTGGTTAGATGCCTGCTGAAGGTTCACCACATTGCGCACGATGCCTGAGCGCGTGATCCATCAAAACCAGAGCCAGAAGCGCCTCCGCGATCGGTGTTGCTCGAATGCCAACACAAGGATCATGACGCCCCAGAGTCTGAACCATCACGGGTTCTTTATCAGCATTAATCGATTGCCTTTCAATTCGGATGCTCGAGGTCGGCTTGATAGCCAAGCTAACGGTGATTGGCTGTCCTGTCGAGATGCCGCCCAGAACCCCGCCCGCATGATTAGTTAAAAATCCCTGAGCGGTGATCTCGTCACCGTGTTGCGAGCCTCGTTGCTCTACGCTCGCAAAACCCGCTCCAATTTCGACGCCTTTTACCGCGTTCAAGCCCATCATGGCGTGGGCGATATCGGCATCCAAACGGTCGTACAGCGGCTCGCCCCAGCCTGCCGGCAATCCTTCGGCAACGACCTCTATTCGGGCACCAACCGAGTCACCATCCTTGCGCAACTGATCCATGAAGGTCTCGAGCTCGGGAACAACAGAGCTATCAGCAGCAAAAAAAGGATTTTTCGCTACGTCGTCCCAATTTTTAAATGGCATGGCGATGGGCCCGAGTTGGCTCATGTAGCCTCTGACTATCACGCCATAGTTCTCTCGCAGCCATTTTTTTGCGATTGCACCTGCCCCCACAGTTGGGGCGGTTAGCCGCGCTGAGGAGCGACCGCCACCACGAGGGTCTCTGAAACCGTATTTTTTCGTATAGGTGTAATCGGCATGGCCCGGACGAAAAGTGTCGGTTATGGCGATGTAGTCCTTACTGCGCTGATCAACATTGCGTATCAATAAGGCAATCGGTGTGCCGGTGGTCCGGCCTTGAAATACCCCAGACAAGATTTCAACCTGATCGCCCTCTTGACGCTGTGTGACGTGCCGCGAGGTGCCTGGCCGACGTCTATCCAGATCAAACTGGATGTCTTGTTCGCTTAGCAATAATCCGGGCGGACAGCCATCGACTACACAACCGATAGCTGGGCCGTGTGATTCGCCGAAATTGGTGACGGTAAATAGACTACCTAAGGTGTTGCCAGACATATCGCGTAATTGCTTAAATTGAAGGTTTCAAAGCGTTGCGCGCTCTGCCACCTGGATTTTTAGAATACGACATTATTACACTGTGCTACTCAAGACGAGCAGCTAACTTCAAGGGTGCTGGCCCAGGCAGGTGGCAAGCTTGAGTATGACTCCATTCCCTGGACTCCGTTATAGGGCTTATTGAGCAGTGCCATCAGCCGTTCTATCTCAGACGAGTCGCCCTGCTTGGCTGCATCAATCGCTTGCTGTGCCAGATGGTTTCGCAGGACATACAGGGGGTTAGTTGCCAGCATGCCAGACACCCTTTCTTGCCAGGGGGTAGACTGCCGCTGAATCCGCTCCTGATACCGACGTAACCATGCGCTTGCGGCGTCTCGATCTACAAAAAGGTCTATAAATGGTTGTAGCGTTAAGCTAGTTGTGCCACCCAAGTCGATGGAAATCTGTTCATACGTGGCGCCACTCAAGCCTGGGGCGTGCGCTAGCTGTCTAAAGGTCAAGGTAAAGTCTGCTTTATTGGCGTGCATGAGGCTCCATAGCTCATCCACCAAACCTTCGTCGCCGGCAAGCCACTCAGACAAGCCAAGTTTGCGCATCATTTTTGTTTGCATTGCCGACAAAAACCTGGGTTCAAACTCAGCCAAAGCGCCCTGCAGTCGTTCGGCATCGGGCACCAAGTCGTACAAGCTGTTCGCCAGCTGAAATAGATTCCAGTTAGCGACTGCCGGCTGAGCGTGCCATGAATACCGGCCATTCGTATCGGTGTGATTGCAGATATGTCTGGCATCAAAGCCATCCATAAACCCAAAGGGGCCGTAGTCCAGCGTCAGGCCGATGATTGACATATTGTCTGTGTTCATTACGCCATGACAAAATCCAACCACTTGCCAAGCAGCCATCAACTCAGCGGTTTTCAACGCTACGCGGCGTAGCAACTCCACATAGACTTGACCTGGCTTTGCACTTTCCGTCGAATCGCGACAATCCTGGTAGAAACGGTCAATGACGTAGTCAGCCAAGATTTTTAATTCACCAGGTTGTTTACGACTAGACCAATGCTCGAACGATCCGAACCGAATAAAACTTGGAGCCACGCGAGTCACGACTGCCGCCGATTCGATTGTCTCTCTGATAACCGGTTGGGTCGACGTTGCCAATGCTAGCGCGCGAGTGGTCGGGATCCCCAAACCATGCATCGCCTCGCTGGCCAAGTATTCGCGCACTGAAGAGCGCAGTACGGCCCGCCCATCTCCCATTCTCGAATAAGGGGTTGAACCGGCTCCTTTTAGCTGGATTTCCAGTTCATTGTCTGGATGTCCGACTCCCGCCAGTAAATGCGCTCTGCCATCACCTAGCTGTCCCGCCCAAACACCAAATTGATGGCCACTGTATACCGCCGAAAGCGTAGCCCCGCCATCCATAGCCGCTGTGCCACTGACGACTGAAAGGAACTCATCGCTTGCCAGTGCTACATCTGATAGCGCAAGCATTCTCGCCACCTCTCGATTTACATGCAATAAAGCTGTATCAGTGAGGGGTTTAGTATTGAGTCGTGTGTAGAAAGCACTCGGCAACGAAGCGAAAGAATTTACTTTTGGCAGCGCAGCGAAACTGTCGTGTGTCTTCATGGTTGTGGATTCGCTTGTTTAGCAAGTCTGGCCGCAGATTTCGCCAGTTTTTTTGCAGGATAAACATAAAAAATCGCACAAAAGAAAAAAAGCGTGGATAAAAAGATTTCAATGCCCGCTAAAAACACCGACGGACCAGGAGGGTCTGACATGAATCTCACCAGGCCTTCCATGAGGTACAGCAATATCAGCATAGAGGCCCATTGGACGGTGTAGAGACGACCACTGACAACACCTCTAAGAGCAAAGGCAAGAGGCAACGCCTTCAGAAACAGCAAGCTGCCGCCCGGTTTAATCGGCGCTAGCCAAGTCTCCCACAATACACAGAGCAAAATCAGTGCGAGCAGGCATACCCAGCACACCGTCCGCAACTGATTACTCAAAAGAAGGGTTTTTGTTTCATCACCACTGCCGCCTGCAGCTATTGTCATTTTTAAACCATTAGTTGGATCGATACGCTATTATCGCTTGGCAATCATCCCAAGGTGAGATCGATTCAAGCAAAATGATGACGCACTCGGAAAGTGACCGCAATAAGCCATGGTTTGAACGATTTTGCACTGTCGGCCGCTTCTTTTTGTCGCGCGTGCAACAAGACCGTATCCTCGAAAACGCCTCAAACTTAACCCTAACAACCGTGATGGCGCTCGTGCCCTTGCTCGCGGTGGTGTTGTCTTTGCTTACCTCTTTCCCGCTATTTCAAGAGTTTAGCGACGCCTTGCAGACTTTTCTGATCAAAAATCTGTTGCCCGATGACATCTCGGACACCATCATGCAACATCTGAACGAGTTCGCGACACAAGCATCAAAATTAACTGCTATTGGCAGTTCCTTTTTGGTTGTTACGTCTGTGTTGCTGGTGATGTCGATCGATTCAGTTTTAAATCAAATCTGGCATGTGAATAGACCGAGAACGCTGGTTCATCGTGTCGTGGTCTATTGGGGCGTGATCTCTCTAGGCCCCATCATTGTTGGCGCCAGTCTGTGGATATCCGCCTACCTTGCAAAAAAATCAATGGGATTTCTGGGTGATATCCCTAACCTATTCGGTGTCAGCCTGTCGTTTTTGCCGTTTTTACTAACTTGCACCGGCTTTGCTTTTTTGTTCATGCTCGTGCCTCAAAGGCATGTTGGTTTCAAAGACGCGGCGATCGGCGGCGCTGTGACCGCTATTATTCTAGAGGCCGTTAAACTTGGCCTGACCTACTACGTCACTCAGTTTCCGACGTACAAGGTCATTTATGGTGCATTTTCTACCTTGCCAGTATTTTTGGTCTGGCTCTATAGCTCCTGGCTCGCTGTTCTGATCGGCGCGTTGATCGCTGCTAACCTTCCCGTCATCCGAACTGGCCGGTTGGGCTCAGAATCTATCGCTGGTTCAGCCTTTATCGATGCCTTGGCAATGCTTGAGAAGCTTGAAGAGAGTCGTAACCAGCAACCCCCGGGAGCAAGCACAGAGTCATTACTGAACTCGACCGGGGTGCGGTATGAGGCCTTGATCAATATTCTATTCATACTGGAAGACCTCGATTTGATAGCTCGGATCGAAGGGGTAGGTGTAGAGCGCTGGGTATTAATTTGTGATCCAGCTGTAGCCAAATTGGCACCATTGTTTGACCGGCTAACTATAAACCGGTCTGCCTTGATGCTGGATGTACGACCTGAATTGCGGTTGGCTATCTGTCAACTCATCGACTCGACCGGCGATCCGGCATTGGCAGATGTGCGCTTGCGGCATGACAAGCTGGGGATTGAACCACTACAATCCGAGCATTCGAGAATGGTCGTGGAGAAACAGAATGTTAAAAGTCAGTGAAATCCTTCGTGTAAAAGGCGACACCCTTTATACCGCGAGCCCTGACTCAACTGTAGCTCAAGCTGTTCAAACCATGAGCGAGCATGACATTGGCTCACTCGTGATTATGGATCACGGAGAACTAGCTGGAATGCTGACCTTTCGTGAAATCATTCGCCATTTGTATAACAACGGCGGTGATATCGGTCAGACTCGTGTTCGCAGCATCATGGATGATGCACCGGTTAGCGTCTCCCCCAGCACGAGTGGGGACGAGTTGCAACGACTGATGCTGAACAATCACGCCCGGTATGTGCCCGTGATGGACGGCCCAGTGCTGATGGGCGTTATATCGTTCTATGATATGGCTCAGGCGCTTGTGGCGGCTCAAAAATTTGAAAACTCAATGCTCAAGGCTTACATCAAAGACTGGCCCGGTGAGTCATCCGATCAGGAAAGCGCTTCACAAGCTTGACCAACGCACTGCCACGCTTGCTCAATCACTTGAGCCGATGATGTTTGCAAAAGCTTGTTGTCCGACAGCATGCGACGCCAGTAACGGGCGCCAGCTCTTCCGGTAAACAGCCCCAGCAAGGGCCTGACCAGCACCCTCAGTGGGACATCTGCATGCATTTGCTGATCCGCGTAGCTGACCAGTTTTGCAATAAGATCGCGTTCGTCAAGCTGGTCCGTTTGCCACCAGTGGCTGTTTAACTGCGCCAGGACCCCAGGATTTTGCCAAGCCGCTCGGCCCAGCATCACGCCATCGAAGTTCTGTATCACTTCATCGCACTGAGCCACTGTATTTAAACCTCCGTTGAGCACAACGGTTGCATCCGGAAAGTCTTTCTTGATCCGGGCTGCATCGTCATAGCGAAGAGGTGGTATCTCACGGTTATCACGCGGCGACAGGCCCTTGAGTACAGCATTGCGGGCATGCACGATAAAAACGCGGCAACCATTGTCGTACAGTGTTCCTACAAAATCACGAACAAACCCATAACTTTGATCGCCGTCAAGCCCGAGACGATGCTTGACCGTTACTGGCAAAGATTGTGAATCTTGCATAGCCTTGATGCAGTCAGCGACTAGCTGCGGCTCGGCCATCAAACAGGCACCAAAAGAGCCTTTTTGCACGCGTTCGGAGGGACAGCCACAGTTAAGGTTGATCTCGTCGTAGCCCCACTGCTCTCCCATTTTTGATGAAACTGCTAACTCCGCGGGATCACTTCCTCCTAATTGCAAGGCGACAGGATGCTCTTCAGCGGAGAAGTCCAAATGTCTGGGAATATCACCGTGATGCAAGGCGCCGGTCGTGATCATCTCGGTATATAGCCTGGCCTGAGGCGCAAGCAAGCGATGGAAATAGCGGCAATGTCTGTCAGTGACGTCGATCATGGGGGCTACACAAAGCCTCCAGCCATCAGTATTGGTTGATGTTTTGACAGGTGAAACGGTGGTCGCGTCGGCTGGGTGCACGGAAATTGGCAAGCGTATGAGGTGAGTCAAGCGATATTTTAACGGTTTGCCTGCTGGAAAAAATCGCTCCATCAACCTTGTTAGAATCTGTCTGTTGACACAAACTCTCCTGCAACGCCGAACATGGCCGTTTTTACTCCCGTTTCCCTGCAAGACGCCCGCGATTTGCTCGCCGATTACCAGTTAGGCGATCTGGTGTCTCTGGAAGGTATTGCTGCTGGCATAGAAAACACAAATCATTTTTTGACGACAACCACAGGCGAATTTGTCTTAACTACTTTCGAAGTGCTTACCTTCGAGCAGCTACCCTTCTATATTGAGTTGATGCACTATCTCGCGCAGCGCAAGATCCCAGTGCCCGAGCCTCAGACGCGTAAAGATGGCAAACGAATTTCGACGCTTTGTGGCAAACCTGCCGCCATTGTTACCAAACTGCCGGGTAGTTACACCGTTGAGCCAACCGCCAGGCACTGTGCTGTCAGCGCTACTACTCTTGCCCATATGCACCTGGCCGCGAGGGATTTTCCGATCTACCAGCCTAACCTCAGAGGCCTAGAGTGGTGGACTAGAACCGAGCCTACAGTGCAGCCATTTTTAACGCGCGATCTAAGTATCTTGTTGCAGACGAGCCTAAGCGAGCAACAAGCACATGCCAAGACACTTCAATACGCCCAGCTACCCCAGGGCCCCTCACATTGCGACTTATTTCGCGATAACGTCTTATTTGCAGGGTCGCAGGCCGAGCCTGTCCTTGGTGGCTTTATTGATTTCTATTTTGCCGGCTGTGATAAGTGGGTATTTGACATCGCAGTGTGCGTTAATGACTGGTGTATCGACAGGCGGACGGGCCAGTTGATCCCGGAGCTGGCACATGCATGGCTCGACGCTTACCACGAGGTTAGACCTTTTACCGATGCTGAGCGTGAAGTTTGGCCTGTGATGTTACGTGCCGCTGCTTTGCGTTTCTGGCTATCGCGGCTTTACGACTTTTATATACCCCGAGCTGCGGAAGTGCTCAAACCTCACGACCCGACTCATTTTGAGCGAATACTTTTTGCTCGTACAAACGATGCAATTGTGAACCTTCCCTAGGACGTCTCATGCAAGCTGCAGCACTGCCCCTCATCTCGGGCTGGAATTGGGTTAAAGACGGATGGCTGCTTTTTAAGCGCCAACCTCTCGCGTTCACCTCGCTAGCGCTATTCATCAGCCTGCTCGTAGTCCTGGCCACACAAACCTCACCAATTGGCCCAATTGTATTTGTGATTTTGATGCCCGCTATGACCTTTATGATCATGTCAGGTAGTCAGCAGGCTGCGGCGAACAAGCGAATTTTGCCGATGATTTGGTTTCAAGCCTTCAAACCTCCCATGGTCTTAAAAAAAATGATTGGGCTGGGTACTTTGTATTTAGCCTTGTGCTTACTTGGCGCACTCGTTTCATTTTTTCCGTTTATGAGCGAATTAAGTGACGCCATACAAACAGTCAATACCAGCGGCGATTTTGAGCCCTTGATTCAGTCAGCTCAAATTCCGTTGATTATCTTTTTGGCTTGCTACGCGCTGGTAACGATGCTGTTTTGGTACGCGCCCATGCTTGTTGCGTGGCATGCGATTCCGCTCACTCGAGCTTTGTTTTTTAGCTTAGTCGCTTGTTGGCGCAACAAACTCAGCATGTTGGTTTACGGTTTTATCTGGATCGTGGTTTTTCTATCAATAGACCTTGCCGTCAGCTTTCTGGGCTGGCTTGGCTTGCCGGCAGCTTTGACTGTTAACCTGCAATTCTTGATGAATATCATCGCCGCTAGTGTGATGTATTGCAGCTTCTATCCAAATTATGTGTCGGTGTTTCAGGCTACTGATTGATAGATAAGTGTTGCTGAATCAAAATCTCAAGCCTTGATTGATAGGCTGGGATTTTACAGGCAGTAATTGGCCCGGCCTCGATAACGGATTCAGCTTCGCGGTGCGACCTTATGCGGAATCGTTTAACACACGGGTGAATCTGAAGCACACGATAATTTGCGCTCACGAAGGCCACCGAAATCGGATAGCTAATTGTGAAAGTATGAATCGATCGGCAAGGTCTAAGCCACAAGCCTTGGCAACTTAGCGAGAGCGATCGTCCGGTAAGACCTCGCAAGCGCTCAAACCAGGTATTGCAATCAATGAGTTCAACTAAGTCCATTTGCTCCATTGATTTAAGTCAAACTCAAAATATGAGAGACAATCGGAAACCCTAGTACAAGAAAGTTACACGGGAAAATACACACAGCGAGAGGCAATAACATTTTCACGGGTGCTTGCATTGATTGCTTTTCAACTTTCATATAGTGTTCCTCACGCATTTGCTCTGCATGATCGCTAAGCTGTCGAGCAAGGCTTGTCCCCATCGTCTCTGCTTGATGAATACAGACAACAAAATAGGCAAAGGCAGCGGAATCAATGTCTGCCGAAAAATCTTTGAGCACCTGGCAAAGTGCGCGACCAGTCTCAACATCCAGAAGTATTTGTTCCGACCACGATTTAAATTGACCACTAGTGAGCGCAGAAGTCGAAAATTGAAAAGCAGTATTTAGACTCAAACCTGCGCTAAGCGAGATTGATATGAGGTCCATGAAACAAGGGAGTGTTCGATTGATTTGATTGCAGAGTTTCGCGTGTTTATTATCAATCCACCATGTCGATATCGATAACGATAGAAATATAGCGATGGCGACAACACTTAAAGCTATGCCTGTGATGGCAAACCAGGCAAAGTCCCAGAGAGGCACACTGCTAATCCAAAAACCGAAGCAAACTAAAAAAACGATCAGCATAAACAGTCCTAACTGAACTGCACACAGATCCTCTGGTGTCCATTGAGATAAGCCGGCTCGTCTCAGTTTTCGTCTCAAGATGCTGCGGTATCCCCATGTCATGAACGGCCTAAGACGCAGTGTTACGTGTTTGTGCAAAAGAGACATCGTTTCGGTATTGGGCTGCTGCTCTGGTGTGTCCCGGCGTCCGCCAATATCTACCATTGGCATAATGAGCAGTGAAATTAACGCTACTGCGACGCCCAGGATTATTGGTAACAGGAAGTCAATCATCTAAGGACTGCCCCGCAACAGACGGCGAATCATGAACATACCGAAGAGGTCCAAAAAGACAATCAGGCCTGAAACCCAAAAACCTTGATCTGTTTCATAGAAATATTTCGATAATTCTGGGCTTACTAACTCGATAGCAAAGAATATGACAAGTGGCATCAACCCCATCACCCAGGCTTGCAAATGTGCCTGTGATGCCAACGCATCCCTCTTGGCGGCCTGCTGCTGCCGGTTTTGCAAGGACTTCGCGTGTGCTTCAAGCAAATGAGCTAACGCACCACCCGTCTTAAACGAGATCCGAAATAAACTTGTCGTGATCATGACGCTCTCAAGAGGCATGCGCAAATATAAATTAGCGAACGATTGATCAAACGAGACACCTAAGCGCAATTGTCTGGTTAACAAACTTATTTCTTCACTCATTGGAGCTGGGCAAATGGACTCTAACCTCGTCAATGCAGTGCTCAAGTTCAATCCTGACTTCAGCATTGCGCTCAGTGACAATAATGCCTTGGGTAGTTGCCTATTAAATTTTTTATTGCGACGACTAATCGCCCAGCGAATGAGCACTTTGGGAATTAAAAGAATCCCTATCAGCACTAGCGTGCTAAGGCTTGCCCTGTTCGTGAGCAGATAAATCATCGAGGCGGTAAAGCAGGACAAGCCAATCACAGCTGGCCAGATACGCCGAACGTCAACAAATAGAAATAACTCCGCCAACCCAAGGCCTGTTTCATGGTTAACGGAGTGAATGTATTGGCTGACGCTACGTCGTATTTGCCGCTCAATTGCGTAAACCAAACAAACTACAGCTACGACGAGCAAAGATAGCGACAATACTTGCATTAATTAATTGAGCGGTGCACTGCGCTTATCACTCGGTCGTTGTTAGATGACAAGAAGGTAAATTGGGATAGACATAATGAGAATTCTTTTCGTCCCAGCTAACAAAGGGCTGTAGTAAAAATGTCCCTGACTCGCACCCCACGATTTCCGAAATCGCGGTTATACGCCTAATTCCTGCATTATTTCGCTTAATTTGAATCACCACTTGAAAAGCAGATGCAATAAGTTCTTTTATTGCCGCAAAGGGTAGGTTCGGTGCAGCAAGCAGGACAAGGGATTCTAGCCGTTTTAGGGCGTCTCGAGGGGTATTGGCGTGCAACGTAGTGAAAGACCCGTCGTGACCCGTATTCAGTGCCAGTACCATGTCGAGAGCTTCCGCCCCTCGCACTTCCCCGACAATAATTCGATCAGGTCTCATTCGCATTGAATTTTTGACCAGATCGCGGATCGTGATAGCACCTGTGCCTTCTGCGTTAGCCGCGCGGGACTCTAGACTGACGACGTGTGGATGATTCAGTTTTAGTTCCGCGGAGTCCTCAATCGTGACAATCCGCTGATCTTTTTCAATTGAATTTGAAAGAACGTTCAGTAAGGTGGTTTTGCCAGTTCCCGTCCCGCCCGAGACCAAAATATTGAGACGGGCATTCACAATCCGATTTAAGTACCCTGCGATCGTTGAGTCGATAAATCCTGTTCGCTGCAATGACGAGATCGTTCGATCTTTGACACCAAATTTTCTCACCGTCAAGCTGATACCCTTCGTGGCTACTGGGGACAAAATAGCGTTGATACGGGAGCCGTCAGGAAGGCGTGCGTCGACCATAGGAGATGCGTCGTCTAATCGGCGCCCCACTGGACTAACAATCCGATCCAGAATTACCTTCAGTGAAGTCTCACTGCTGAAGGTTCGTGCGTACGGAGTAATTCTTCCGTGTTGCTCTACGTATACTTCGTCGAAGCGATTGACCATGATCTCAGAAACACTGGCGTCCTTCAGGAGATCTGAAATGAGCCCTAATCCTAACGATTCTTCCACGACTTGTTGTACATAACCATCTAAAATTTCCTGCGTTTGGAATCGTGAATCAGATTCATAGAATTCTCGTAGATACTTGCTTGCCTTGTCTGCAAGTGAATCATCTGCCATTACGGTGACATCCAATTTTCTGAGATCAAATGACTGCATTAACGTCTTATGCATTTCGGTAAATAATGAGGGTGATATTGCTGCCCGACTGTGTTCGGTTGGAAGCGATGTCTCCAATCTACGTGTTTGGATAATTTGGTCCTCTATTGAGACTGTCTGCTTTTGTGCTTGTTGCTCAGCTGGGGTAGTGACGAGGGCTTGCGCTGCAGAATGGGCAGCCTTAGTTTGTTTGTTCAGATCCGTAAACTGGATTAAGCATGGGCCAACGATCAATCTGTCAGACTGATGCAACGGGCCGTAGGTGCCAATTCGCTTCTCGTTCACCTGAGTTCCCAACAAACTCCCCAGGTCATGAGCAAACAACTCGTCACCCACACGTTCAATCCGGACATGCTTTCTGGCGACCCTCCAGTGATTAATCGACACGTCACAATCGAGCGCGCGGCCGATAAGAAATGGTGTGCTGACTTTTAATCTGTCAGTTCGGTCATTTTGATAGCAAATAGTTAGGTCAATCACTCAGTCATCCCATTGGTCAGAAAAAAAATCGCGGCTCACAGAGGATTCATCACGATTGTCATCATGGGATTCCGCGATACCCCGTAAATTTGTTGCTTCGGAGAACGCCTCTTCAATTACGCCTCGCACCTGCTCCGCTCTCTGGTCAATGAATGCGTTAGACGGGTCCACAATATGTGGTGTAACCAAAATAGCTAGCTCAGTTTGTCGCTCTGATGTGCGCTCAGATCCAAATAGGTGACGAAAAATAGATGTCTCGCTGATCCCCGGTAACCCATCCCAATCACGCGATTTTTCCCGTGAGATAAAGCCGCCTAGGATTAATGTTTGCCCTGAGCGGACGTTAAACTCCGTCGATGCACGTCGGACCCGCATTGCAGGTCCATTAGGCAACATGATTGTTGGATCGACCGAACTGACTTCAATTTCTATGCCGGACCTAACTGTATTATGACTATTGGCCTGGGGCGTGATGTTCAGGCTGACTCCGTACTTCTTGAAGAACGTGTTAACGCGTCCATCTTTATCTGTAGTCGAGTAAGGGACCTCTCCTCCAGCTAAAAAATTTGCCGTGGCGCCACTGCGTGTTAATAATTGCGGTTGAGCCAATATGACAGCTTCGCCCGTACGAGACATTGCATCAATTCGTGCAGATAATATTGCGCTAAAACCTAACGTGGCAGCTGAACTACCTGCAGCCCAGTTTAGGGTTGAAGTCATTCCACTGCTAGGATTCGCATCCCATTTCAATCCGAGTTCGCGCAACCTGGTCGACGGCAATTCAAGTACAAGGACGTCAAGCAAGATCATCCTATCCCACCCAATGACGTTAGTTAAATCCAGGATGTCTGGATATTGAGCACTGATTTGCGCGACTCGACGCTTATCATGATCACTAACATTTACGCCTTCTAAAACGATTTTGTCATCGCTTTTGGTAACGGTCACTGTCGAGATGTCGCTCAATAGCTTCTTCACGGTTACGTAACTTGCTTCGAACCCTCTGGGGTTGACCCTCACTTCGTAATGCAGATGTTTACCAGACTTTGACCATATGTCGACATGTGTGATTCCTCGACTCTTCCCAAAAATTAAAATGCCTGTCGTCCCTGTGCTTGTAACTTGTGCTACCTGACTATCACCGACTGCAATGCGGCTAACGTCACTCAGGTTTACTAGTGTCGAGCCACCTACTTCGACTGTTAAGGTTTGCTGCGGCTGATCCTTACCATGCACCGAGCTAATGCTGAGGGTCAGAAAGGCAGACAGTACCAAGTATCTAAAAACCATCAGGTATTCATTACTCATGCTCTGATGACTTAAAGGCTGAATCACGAGTTAAGCTGATTTCGTGTTGTGTATCGGACTCAAGACGATCACCATAAATGATCTGAGGAGGCTCCTGTTTTGATTCCGTCGAAACTAGACCAAGTAAAGATGGCAAATCCTGAGGGGTGAGTAGCCCCACGGCGTAATCTGGATCGCTATCAATCCTTGATGAGCGAATGACTGCAGAGATCACACCGGCTTGTTTTGCCGCAATCAGCTTTTGAGCATCCTCTTGAGTTACTTCAACTGTAAGAACGCTTTGTGTGGTTTCCCCTGCCCGACTCGCATTAGGCTGTAATAAACTGCTTGAAGGTGCCGCCAAGACATGCACGGATCGCAATAGCAGTGTGGTTGTCCGACGACCTGCATGATCGAAGGTTACAAACAAGTCTATCTCGTTGCCGCTAGAGATCATATGGCTCGCTCCGTCCCCCGCTTCGATGGGGATTGAAATCGCGCGCATGCCAACCTTCAGTTTTGCGTGTAACGGTTCGGTATCAATCCGAGATAAATGAGTACTTAATATCAACTGGCCAACCGCTACATCTGCAGTTAGATAGCTACCTACAACTGCATCGGTATCGTTCGGTCCGAAGCTATCATCCACTAACCATTTTTGCGGGTAGTCACGTATCGCCAGATCATCGTACGCGATTGGCTTACCTTGCAGTAGGTCGCGAGCACTAACAATGCGAGGTACGTAATCCAATCGGAACTTGTCCTGTATGTCACGCTCGGTTCGTGATAAGTAGAGATGGACGGACAACGCTGCCATCAAACCCAGTGCGAGCGACAGTAGCAATAATCCTTTAGGCCGCTTACTTAAATCAGAATTCATCTTGCGCTTATTTAGTAACTGATCGTTCAAGGACAGGGACTACGTGCTCCCATTTGTGCAACCAGTCTGCCGTTGGGAGCGGACGCCGCCAAGGTGCATCGATCGCAGCATATCGAAGTGCCACGTTGAGAAACTGCTGCTGTGACGGACCACTCACTGTAAGCCAGAGGCTCGAATCACCCTCAATACGCCGATGCATGTTCAACTCACTTGATGCGTGACTGTTTGATCTGATGACGTAGCTGTTTCTTGTGACACGAAGTAACGGAATACGTGGCTTTACGGTGACTGTGGCCTCGACGTTTTCGAAACTTCCAATCCCAATTTTGCTAAAAACAGAAGGACCTCTCGTGTTCACGTCTAGTTTTAAGGAAGCTCCCGGCGCCGCAAACTTGGGTTGTGCCCCTGATGGCCTCATTTTTGTCTCAGCAAGAGCGTGGTAATGACTTGTTGATTGCAATTTAGCCATTAGCGATTGATAACGACCCGTTTGTTCCAGGCATAAAATGAATACAAGCAATATGGCCATCCCTGATAGAACTTCCGCCAACGCTTGTCCGGACTGAACACTCGCATGGCGCCCTGCATTATGCTCATGGGATTGCATGCAAAATCTGTTTGTTAATGTGTTGATAGTTTCGGATGCCAGAAGGCGTGGTAAAGGTGTGGTGAAGCGTCATGACCACCGGATTTACTCAGGTTTGGTGGTTCGAAATAGGCTTCGCCTTTTGATTGCGCGCTTAACTCAAACGGGATACCCAGAACCGAAAACCCGCGCTGCTTAACGATCAATCTAAAAGACATTGAGCGTCGGTCAGTAAAGTCCAAGCGAGCGAACTGGGCGAAACCGACTGCGTTTAATCGCCGACTTGACTGCTCGGCCCAGGCGTCAGCGAGAGAATTTTTGCTGCTGAACCATGAAATCCCATCCAGTTGAACTACAGACTTAAACCAGCGCCAGAACGGTATCTTTGAAAAATCCCACGGCGCTGTCACCGTCGTAGAACCTTTCATATTGGATTGAACCTCCTGTACGAGGCCCCAACCCATTGGGTACTCCCGTTCGTAACAACCGATTAAACGATTGAATTTGATTGCGTGATACGACAACGTGTCCTGCGCCTGCCACAGACCATTTTCGTCCAAATGTGTATTGCCTAATCGCCGTAACTTGGGTCGAAAAAATGGACACTTTAAGTTGGGCCACCACCAATTTACTTTTGTCGTATTCCGGTTGTTAAGATAACCGTACATATTTGAGACGGTCCGAAGAACATCGCTCCACACTCGGTCTCGTGTTGAGCTGATGCGTACGCGATCTCGAAACTCATCCGACACGATTTCATAAGCAACATCGATACTACTCAGTGTTGCTTGGTTCGAGATTGCTCGTTTCGGGGATAAGTTACGAAGCAACACATCTTCTATAACCTCGCGTCGAGTTTCATCAACGATGTCGATTAGTGTTTGCCTGGAACTGGCTATGTACTGATGGATGTGGAGATCGTGATTTTTATGCTGCTGTTGAACAACATGCAAGATACTTTCAGGTGAAGTCATTATTTTTGAACTTAAATAAGAACTGGCAAATTGAGTGCCAAACATCGTCCCGATTAACCAGGGTGGCGGGTTCCTTTGAATCGACCGACCTGCCTGTGCGGCAGTGAACTTAACGCTGGACCCTAGTGTTACCCAATGCGCCATTGCTAGCTGATGAGCCAGTTGAGATCGGTTTAGGTAGGCGTGCGCATTCAACGAACGAGCTTGAACGACCGCCGCCGCATAAGCGGCAGCATCCGTCGATTGAGACAAATGAAGCTGGGCAAGCAGAACCTGGCCAATTGAGTAACTGGAGACAAACAAAAGTGAACCAATTGCTAAGAAAAGCAACACAACAATGAAGGCTTGCCCTGCGCACTGCCCGTGGTTTGGTACATAATATTTGAAACCAGACGGCCTATCGAGCAGACGATGAACCATTGCCGGTGAAAGTGTTCAAGGTTTTTTTACCAGATTGTTTTGCTGCGCCGTCAGCTGCAGCTTTTGCTGAGCGGTTTTGCGCGGTCCCGTCATCACCCGCAAGCTCTTTTGCCATCGCTGCCGTTTGAGCACGAATCACTTGACCAAAATACTGATAAGCAGCGATTGCAGCTACTGATATGAGTGCCACAATAATGATGTATTCGGTCATGCCTTGACCACGTTGCGAAACCTGGGGCATGCTTGCGTTTGAATATCGAGAGGATATCTGGGTTGATTGCAGATGAGACATAGAGCCACCAAAAATTGATCGGTACAAATTATGGATGTCTTGGGAGATTGGCTCAATTCGAAGTTATACGAAGCCTCTCGACGTACTAACAACTTTGGTTATATAGTTGACTGATAAATGCTGCAGCACTGACTCAGCTAATCAAAATAATGAGACAAGAGGATTCATGATTAATTTAACGAAGATAACAAGACTAAGCGTGGCTCTCGGCTTTTACTTGGCCTGTTCAAGTTCTGCGACCATCGCTCAGACTGGCGACTATCCCAATCATGCTATCCGTTTTATTGTGCCCTACTCTGCGGGCTCTACCACCGACGTCATTGCAAGGATTTACGCCTTGAAGCTGAGTGAGGCGCTGGGACAGACGGTAACCGTTGATAACAAGCCAGGTGCAGGCGGAAATATTGCTTCAGAAATGACCGCTCGGTCTGCACCTGACGGCTACACAATTACGTTCTCCACTAGTGCGACACACGCCACGAACCCAACTCTTTATAAAAATGTTTCGTTTGATCCGGTCAAAGACTTCACCCATATTGCGTTGATGGTGGCTGCACCGAATATGTTGGTGATCAATCCAAAATACCCGGTACATAATATGAGCGAGTTGATTGCTTACGCAAAGGCAAACCCCGGCAAGTTGACCTATATCTCTAATGGTTCTGGCACTTCGCCACATATGGCGGGCGAATTACTCAAAACAATGGCTGGGATCGACATCCAGCACGTTCCTTACAAAAATATTACCCAAGGGTTTAGCGACCTACTGGCAGGTGAAGTCGCGATGACTTTCTATCACGTGCCAGTTATTTACCCGCATGTGAAGAGTGGCCAACTGAGAGCACTGGGTGTCGCAACATCTGTACGTAGTCCGATAGCGCCTGAGGTGCCTCCGATTAGTGACACGGTGGATGGCTTCGACTTACGTCCTTGGTGGGGTTTGACCGGCCCAGCTGGAATGCCTGAACCAATAGTCACAAAGTTGCATGACGTAACAAACGAAATTCTTAATGATCCGGATGTACAAGCACGCCTGGTGGCTCAAGGGGTGATCATCACTCCGATGTCAACCGAAGGATTTAATCGATTCGTTGTGACTGAGATAGCTAAGTGGTCAAAAATTGTCAAAGAGTCGGGTGCACAGGCCGACTAATAATTGGCCACTTCCTAGTGATCAGTCACCTGGTTGGGTTGCTGACAGCCTAACGCACCTCGCAAACTATTAAGCAAATGTGTCCACGATACTACCAGGAGCACTTGGCTCTGCTGGCGCTTTGACCTCGGCAGGTGCTTTAGTCTCAACCGGCGCGTTTGCTTGTGCTTCGCTTGCCTGCGCACTTGCGACATTGGTTGTGTAAAACACTGTGTTGCTGTGAGTGTCAACGATCCCGGTAGTCTGCGGATGGAGTTGATTTTCCAGCGCTTTAGTGATCTGTGGATCCAAAGACGTAATGGTCGAAGGGCTAGCGATATAAGTATCAACTGATGTTTTCACTCCCGGGATAGGAGCATCAACCGATTTTGCATCAGCGGGTTGAAATGGATCAGGTGGACTATAAGAAACAGGATTAATAGTCACGATATTCTCCTTAAAAAGGAACTAGATAATCATTTTAACGGCAGGTTCTGCGACTTCTTGAATTCAACAACTGTATGCTTTTGTTATGCATAAACGTTAATCAAACCACCAGCGGCGTTTAGACCGAGCACCGTATTTTGAGCATTTGCCAGTGCAACGGGATCAATCGGCTTATTGCTGTACACATAGCTATCGCTCGCACTGTTCACTTGAACTGGCGCGCTTAACTGCGTTTCAAGGTTGTTGATATTCTGCTGCCCTAACGAGGTTTTGGATGACGCGCAGGCTATGCATGCATCTAGAGTCGACTTGAGCTGGGCTTTCGTAGGATCAAAAGCCTGCAAAGGGCTAGGCAAATAATAAGACGACGCTGAACTGATATTCATGACGCTCTCCTATTTAATAAGACTATAACTGTCTAACGGACTTTGTCAATATTTCTTAAGTCTCCGGTCAATCTCACGTCAAAAAGTCTCTATTTGAACTGCAAAAACAGAAAAACCCCGGAAAACCGGGGTTTTTTAATTCAAATACTAAGTAAATCAAGCACCCCAGGGTGTGATTGCTTCTTTCAGTGCTTTGTAGCCATCAAGATAACGTGGGCGTTTGCCAGCGTAGACTTTGTCAAAAGTCGCCAACTGATCGTCCAGCCACTTTGCCAATTTTTCGTTACCGGGATTCGCAGCCTTGTATGCCTCGTTGATTAGGACAAAGTGAATCCGAGGATCATAAGGAGACTTAGTGCCACCTTCTGTCTCGTCGCCAGCCAACAAACGCAAAAGCATCGTATCGGCCGAGCCAAGAGTCTGCTCGTATATGGGCGCGCCATGAACACGGTACATGATGCTGGTCATGTCTTTGCCGTTAGTCATGGTGAAACCCATGTCCACCCAGAGTTTCTTCATGTCAACCCCGGCACCAACTTTGTCCAGAACAATCTGACCCCAGTCGCGCAAAACATCTGCAGCATCAGCCATCAGATCCGTCAAACGGTCACCGTCAAGGTCAGTTGCATAAACGATGCAAGGGCGTTGGCGAATCATGTCATGCAGCAAGAGGCCAAAATTGGTGTCAGAAATGTGTTCGTAGATCTCCCCGCCCCAGTTTTCCATGCCGGCTTTGAAGTCTTTCGGTAACAGAGCCACGATCGCATCAACGTTCGCACGGTGCTCTTCATAAGCATCCACTGCATATTTACGTTTGAGTTCAAACTTGGTGCCTTGCAACAACCAGCGCATGATACCGGCGTTGACTGCATCTTCTTGAGCCTGTGTGGGCTTGGTTGCTACGCGACCGATGTGGCCAGTTTCGTGAACCATTTGCAAGAACAAACGGGCTGCGTATGCCATCCGAATGCCGGGGGTGTTCATTTCTGAGTGGATATTGCCAGTCTCAGGATCAATTTTAAATTTCTTTTTGTCCTGTGAGTATGGCAAACCGGGCATGAAGCGGATGCTGGTCACACCACCATAGGGGCGTACATTGCAGTAAACACCTGCTGCTGTGCGTAGGGGTGCGTTGGCTGATTTACCGGCAACAACAACCTTTTTACCGTCTTGATTGACTAGAAAGTCACCTGCCGTAGACCATTTCAGGGCAATGAAATCCAGCTTGCCAAACCACTCGAGCGATACCAAATTGGTGTCATGACGGAACTGCGCCATCATTGGGACCCCCAAGAATGGCAAACCGAGCACGTCCAGCGCCATCAACGTGCCATTCAAGGCGAACATATCGGTAAAAGCGTGAGCAACTGGGTTAACACCACCAGCAGAGCTGCCCCCTTCCCAAATGATCGCATCAGGGCAACCAGTGGGCTTGATTGCCGATCGTTTGTAAATACCATCCAAAGTTTTGAATAGGTCGCCATGTTGCTCGTCTTGAGCAATTTTCAATAAATCGAGAGTCTGTGCCATGAAAGGATAAAAAGCCCTGATTAGTGTGAATGGGAGACAACGGTAAATATGCTTTTAGGTGTTTCACTCAAAGGCGTGCTGTCAATGCTACTTCCGGATTATCGCACTACTCAGCACTCGAGCCAAGCGAGGCGCTAATTAACAGGACTGCCCGCCACTAGCTCTCTGGGAAGCATTAATCTCGCCGTTTTTCGATCGTTTTGTTTCCCAAATCGTACCAGTCATAAATAACCTTCCAGGCATCTTCTGGCGTGTCGACCAGGTGAAATAAAGCAAGATCAGCTTTGTCAATTAAGCCATTGTCGACAAAACCCTGAAAATTGATGACGGATGACCAGAACGCCTTGTTCACTAAAACCACGGGAAATGCATTGATTTTGCGAGTTTGGATTAGGGTCAGCACCTCAAATAGCTCATCCATGGTCCCAAATCCACCGGCAAAGGCGACAATTGCCCTTGCGCGAAGCAGGAAATGCATTTTTCTTAATGCAAAATAGTGAAACCGAAAACACAGTTCTGGCGTAATGTATGGGTTATGCGTTTGCTCTTTCGGTAGGGAGATATTTAACCCAACCGTCAAGTCTCCCATTTCACTCGCCCCGCGGTTGGCCGCCTCCATGATGCCCGGGCCGCCGCCGGTACAAATTCTCAGTTTCTGACTGTCCTCTGTCTGTCCTAAGTTGTATTGAGCGACTAAGCGTCCAAACGATCGAGCTGCCTCGTAATTCTCGCTATGCGCCAAATCTATCCTGTTTTTCTGAATCGCCTCTTCGGTGACCGCTAGCTTTGCTGCGCGTTCTGCTGCTTCCTTGCTGATGCATCTCGCAGAGCCGAATACGGTAATCGTATGGTCCACACCAAGATTTTTCATCGCCACTTCTGGTTTTAGCAGCTCTAATTGGAAACGGATGCCTCTGGTCTCGGGGCTAGCCAGAAAATCGTGATCCATAAAAGCAAACTGGTACGCGTTACTTGGGCCGTCTACAGCTTGAGATTTGGAATGTTGCAAAAACTCAGCAATTGAAATTGCGTTATCAGCTAGCAGTTTTGGTGACATTTCTGAAGCTCTCACTGAAAGAACTGATTGTGCCTGATATCCGTGGCACCAGGTTCAGGGGGACGGGATTGTTTGCCCAACGTGCATTGTCTGCCTATGATCCGCCATCTCACATTGCCGCTGCCTCTCGCGCGCGCCTGCTTTTTGCTCGGCTGTCGTTTTATCAAAACAGCGCGGACAACTTACTCCAAGCTCAAACGCTGGTGAGGCCATTGCCGAGTCAGATAATGGTTGCCGGCAGCAGCGACAAAGCTGATGTGGCCCCAGCTTTAGCCCGTGTTCCACCGACACTCTCTCGTCGAACACAAAACAGGCCCCTTCCCACAGGCTCTGCTCTTGCGGGATAAGCTCGAGGTATTTGAGGATACCCCCCTCAAGGTGATAGACCTCTTCAAAACCTTTTTCTTTGAGGAGCGCAGTGGATTTCTCGCAACGAATACCGCCCGTGCAAAACATAGCGACTTTGGTGGTTTTTTTCGCTGTTTCGTTTAAAAGAGATGAGTTGTTAAGCCATTCAGGCAGGGCTGAAAACGTGTCGATATTGGGATTGATGGCACCCTTGAAGGTGCCGAGATCCACTTCATAGTCATTACGAGTATCGATCACCAGCACATTCGGATCGCTGATGAGGGCGTTCCAGTCCTGAGGCTTCACGTACTTCCCAACCGTTTTTGTTGGGCTGATTCCTGGCACACCTAAGGTGACTATTTCTTTTTTTAACTTCACCTTCATTCGGCGAAACGGTGGTTTGTGTGCCCATGACTCTTTGTGCTGAAGATCTGCAAACAAGGGGTCTGCGCGTAAATAGTCCAACAAACGCAGCACCGCATCCGGTTCTCCAGCAACAGTGCTGTTAATGCCTTCGCTCGCCAGAAGAATTAATCCCCTTATGCCCAGTTCATTACAAAGCCCGAGCAACGGCTCCCGGCGCTCTGCATAGTCATTCAGTTCAACAAATTTGTAAAAGGCAGCTGTTAGATATGTTCTGGATTGCATTAATACTTAACGTGGCCTAGTTTAGAAAGTCTGGTTGTTCTTTAAGAATGCGATCCCAAAGTGGCTGAAACTGAAACCACCCAGCAAACGAATTACCCACGAGCGAATAAACCTGCTCTGCTGATTCTGTAGAGACCAGCTTGAGCGGTTTGCCTGCAGCCGCAGCTTGGGCAAGCAGTTGAACTTGGCAGCACCGCTCCATCGCGATGTACCACCAGGCTGCAGCATCTACAGAGTCAGCAACCGTTAACAAGCCGTGATTGGATAGAATCGCCGCCTTATAGTTACCCAAAGCTTTGGTCAGACGCGCGCCTTCATCTGCATCAATGACAACACCGCCATAGTCCGTGTAGAGCGCGTGGTCTTGGTAAAAAGCACAAACGTCCTGATTGATCATTGCCAATGGTTGATCTAAGGCAGCAAAAGCACGACCGTAGATCGAGTGAGTATGCGCAGCTGCAATGACGTCGGGGCGCGCGGCATGGATGGCCGAATGAATCGCAAACGCAGCGGCATTAACTGGGTGATCACCCTCAATGACATCCCCGTGGTGATCCACCCGAATCAGGCTGGAAACATTAATTTGGCTAAAGTGCATCCCATAGGGATTAACCCAGAACGTATCCGGAAACTCGGGGTCTCTTGCGGTTACGTGACCAGCAACACCCTCGTCAAAACCAAACTTTGAAAATAAACGAAACACCCCTGCCAAACGCTGTTTGCGATGCAGGCGCTCTTGCTCGACAGTTTTAAAAATAGGCGGCTGAGGCAGTTGTGGTGCATTGCCAGTACCCACTCTTTGCTGTGATGCTTGCAAGCCATTGATTTTTTCGGGTGCATTCATGATGAGTTGCTCAGTTCAAGTTGGATATTATTACCATATATTAAAACAATCCGTATTCTCGGATGCGCGTTTTTTAGGAGAGTTAGATGTTTGCTTCAACAGCGCCCGAGGCAAAGCCTAGTGCAGTCGTGTTAGGCGCCGGGGCTATTGGGTCGCTATATGGGCATGTAATTGCCCGAGCAGGTGCACAGGTCTCGGTTGTTGCGCGATCGGATTTTGACCTGATCAGCCGTTCGGGCTATCAAATCAAGAGCCCGCTTCTTGGCGACGCCATTTTCAAACCGCACCGGGTGATTAAACATCCAGCAGAGTGGCAATCAGCCGCACCCGACTTTCTACTGGTTTGCATGAAGGTGCTAGCCGATTCGGATCAGGTTAGTCTGATGACGCCCCTTGTTGGCAGTAAGACTAAAATTGTACTTATTCAAAATGGTATCGAGATCGAAGAACCGATCCGAGCGGCTTTTCCTGATAATGAAATTATTAGCGCATTGGCTTTCGTGCAGGTTAGTCGAACCGGGCCAGCTCTCATCGAGCATTTTTCTTATGGAGAGCTCACGATTGGCACTTACCCCTCAGGCGTCGATGCCGGTTGCCGCCAATTCGGGGATCTGCTCACGGCTGGCGGATTACCGGGCAAACTGACAAACGACGTCGTAGGGGCACGGTGGGCGAAATGCCTCTGGAACGCTCCCTTTAATCCAGTCTCAGCTCTTACTGGATCGAGCAAGACTCATACGATCTTAGGCGCGTCGAACGGAGAAAAGTTGATCCGTGAGATGATGCTAGAGGTTTACAATATCGCAGCTGCGACCGGACATCCGCTTCCCGCCGGTATCATTGACGAATATGTGCAAGCAACGAAAGATGCGAAACCTTACAGGACAAGTATGGCGTTGGATGCACTGCACCGCCGTTCGATGGAGACTGAGGCAATTTTAGGTAACACGCTTCGCGCTGCGCGCCGATTGAAAGTTGAAACGCCAAAACTTGAAATGCTCTATTCGCTTATGAAGATGTTAGAAACTACTTTATCGGCCTAGTTTTCCCTCTAAATCGTTGATTAGCGAGCCAATTCGCTACGAGTTCTAGCAATACCAGACCTTGACTGCTCATTATGATGCCTAGATAACACCAACTTTTGTTTAGTGATTATGCCCCCAACGGATATTAGAAAGATATTTCAGCTTGAGCGAGTATTTGTCTATGGGGACTTTTATGTCCTTCATCCGGGGCATGTTCGCTTCTTGAAGTTTGCTGCTAGTTGCGGCGACAAGCTCTATATCGGTATCAATAATAGTCAGCCCAATCCCAATTTCCCCACGCCAAAGGAAAGGCTGGAAACACTTCGATCGCTTAACCTTGAAGCTGAGATATTTGTTATTGAGACCAGCGTTAAAGATGTCCTTGAAGAGTTGCGTCCAGATACCCTAGTGAAAGGCAAGGAGCACAAGGCCAGACATAACGAAGAAGTCGAATGGATGTCGGCCTGGGGGGGCAAACTACTATTTGCTTCCGGTGAATCTACTTACTCAAGCGATGAATTGCTACCCGCCAAGCCCAAGGATTTGCACGCTTATTGGGTCAAGCCTCAAGAATTCATGTCTCGTCACCATTGCGACACTATGCACCTTGAGAAGATAATCCAGGAGTTTCAGTCAAAAAGAATTATCGTCATCGGTGATTTGATTATTGATGAATACGTAAATTGCAATGCACTCGGTATGTCTCGCGAAGACCCGACTCTCGTGGTTTCCCCTCAAGACTCAAAGAAATTTTTAGGTGGTGCAGGGATTGTCGCGTCGCACGCCCATTCTTTGGGAGCAACGGTTAACTTCATTTCAGTCACCGGTGACGACACTACGGCCCAGTTTGCACAAGATCTATTAAATTCCTATGGCGTGCAAAGCACGCTTTTTGTTGACCCGAGCCGTCCGACCACACTGAAGCAACGGTTTCGGGTGGCTGATAAGACAATGCTCAGAGTAAGCCATCTGCGTCAGCATGAAATTGATCAGGAGATTGCCGACAAAATCGAAACTTCTCTCAAGGAGTTGATCCCCCAGGCTGATGCGTTGATTTTTGCAGACTTTAATTATGGTTGTTTGCCACAGACGCTGGTACTGCGTCTGATTGAATTTGCGCGGCAGAATAGGCTGATCATTGGGGCAGACTGTCAGTCGAGTTCGCAGATTGGCGATATTTCCCGCTATGTCGGTGCGACATTTGTGACCCCGACTGAGCACGAAGCAAGGCTCGCACTGCGAGACAGTCAGTCTGGCTTGGCTCATATTGGCAATCAATTACTAGAAAAAACGAATGCGTCCAATGCGTTCATCACGCTCGGCGGAGCGGGCGTTCTCGTGGTTTGCCGTCAAGTTGATGAGCAGAGCGGCCTGACGGCCGATCTGCTTCCTGCACTGAACACCGTGCCCGTCGACACATCTGGTGCTGGAGACTCGTTACTTGTTACGTCAACATTGGCCATGGCCTGTCGAGCTAGCGCCTTCCAGGCTGCCTATCTAGGATCGCTCTGTGCCGCAATACAGGTGTCGCGCGTTGGCAATATACCGATTAAATTATCTGAGCTGAAGCAGGTACTTCAATAATGAACTCCTCGTTACAAGGAGTGAGGGCATTACTTCTGGCGGGTGGTTTTGGGACTCGATTAAAACCATTGACCGATCACACTCCTAAATGTCTGGTACCGATCGCTAGTCGACCCTTGCTTGATTATTGGCTTGAGACCTTATCTGACGCAGGTATCGATAAAATTTTGGTCAATACTCACTACCTCGCAGAACAAGTTGTCTCTTTTTGCGATAAAAGCCGTTACAGTCATTTGATCGACTTGGTGCATGAACCTGAGTTGTTAGGCACTGCCGGCACGCTCAGAGCTAATCGTAGCTATTTTGATAGCAAAATACTGCTGGCGCACGCTGACAATTTCACCCTTTTCGATGTCAAAGCTTTTTCCGATGCACATAAGCATCGTAATTCACAATGTTTGGCAACCATGATGACCTTTACTACCGATACTCCCTCGAGTTGCGGTATCGTTGAACTGGATCAGCGAGGTGTAATGATCAATTACCATGAGAAAGTTGCAAATCCGCCCGGCAACAAAGCGAACGCTGCGGTGTTCTTGCTTGAGCAGGCATGTCTGGATTGGCTTGATCAAAGGCCTGACGCCAGCGATTTTTGCAAGGACATCGTCCCCCTGGGGATGAACAAGATACAGACTTTTCACAATGATGTTTATCATCGTGATATCGGTACCCCGGAATCCTTTCAGCAGGCCAACCTCGACTATCTTAAACTTACTCAGGCGCGATTAACATCATGAACATTTTTCTCACTGGTGCATGTGGTTACAAAGGTACTGTTTTAGTCCCTAAACTGCTTGCTGCTGGCCATCAGGTCACCGCTTTCGATATTATGTGGTTTGATAACCACCTCGCGCCATCCGCTGGATTGACCGTCGTTCAGGGCGACATTCGCGATGCTGACCAACTAGATCTTTCAGGTTTTGATGCAGTAATTCACTTGTCTTCGGTCGCCAACGACCCTTGCTCTGACTTGAATCCTCTACTCACCTGGGAAATCTCCTGTCTTGCGACCATGCGTCTGGCAGATAAAGCGGCGCGGCAAGGAATCAAGCACTTTATCTATGCATCATCAGGCAGCGTATATGGTTTGAAAGATGAGGATAGCGTTACCGAAGACCTTGAATTAGTGCCTCTGTCCGAATACAACAAGACAAAAATGGTTGGTGAACGTGTCCTGATGTCTTATTCAGATCAAATGACAGTGCAAATCGTCAGGCCTGCAACTGTATGTGGCCTATCCGATCGCATGCGCCTGGATGTAGCGGTCAACCTCTTGACGATGCAGGCAATCAGCAAAGGCGAGATCACAGTTTTAGGTGGCGATCAGACCCGCCCGAACATTCATATTGATGACATCACCGATTTGTATGTGTTTCTGCTCAGCCGACCCGATATTCAAGGAATTTACAACGCTGGTTTTGAAAATATTTCCATACGCGATATTGCCGAGTTAGCGGCAAAGTACACGGGCGCCAAGATCGTCGTCAAACCGTCTAACGATCCTCGCTCGTACCGAGTGAGCTCGGCAAAGCTTCTGGCAACAGGTTTCAAACCGAAAAAAACAGTTGAGCACGCTGTTCGCGAAATAGTTGAGGCCTTCAAGGCGGGCAAGCTTAAAGACGAAGACCGGTACTACAACTTGAAATGGATGCAGCATAAGGGCTTGGCCGGCGTTTAATTATTAGTCAATAAACCTTCGATTAAGACTGAAAAACTGCATGAACTCTGCAGATTCGACTGTTTTGCTTTTGACTATGATGAGCGGACAGGTACAGACGTAATGCTGGACAAACAGACCTGATTAGGAATCAAATCGATGCAAACGTCACCAACGAATAATTCTGGCACCGACTTGTTTATTGATTATTCAAAGAGATTGGCCGACGCCCTGTTAAAGGCCGACTGGACTCCTGTCAGCCAATTAGCTTCGCAAATGATCCGTTGCTGGAAGACCGGTGGTCAGGTGTTTATCTGCGGCAATGGAGGCAGCGCAGGTAATGCGATTCACTTAGCAAATGATTTTTTGTACGGGATCGCAAAGAAAACCGGTGCTGGCATGCGGATCACAGCCTTATCTGCAAATGCCGCTGTGATCACATGCCTTGCCAACGATGTCGGTTATCACGCTATCTACTCAGAACAATTAGCTGTCTTGGGTAATCAGGGTGATTTGCTGATCGTGCTGTCTGGCAGCGGTAATTCACCAAATATTCTTGAAGTACTGAAAACCGCAAAAAGCAAGCAAATCTGCTCTTGTGCCATCCTTGGCTACGCTGGCGGGAAGGCCAAAGAGCTTGCCGATATTGTTTTACATTTTCCTGTGAACGATATGCAGATCGCTGAAGATCTACAACTCGTGGTCGGACATATGCTGATGCAATATCTGTATGCGCACAAGGACGAGGTCTGACCCCATGACTCTGCCCCGCACAACCCTCGCAGCAGTTCTTGTCGAGCAAAAAAAGCCGCTTCTTATCACTGAAATTGGGCTTCCTGACGAACTGGGCATTGGACAAGTACTTGTAGAGCTTGCCTATAGCGGTATATGCGGATCACAACTAGGTGAAATTGATGGCGTCAAAGGCCCCGACGTCTGGTTACCTCATTTGCTTGGCCACGAAGGCAGTGGCAAGGTGTTGGCGATTGGCCCCGGAGTCAAACACGTAGCGCCGGACGATACTGTCGTGCTTCACTGGAAGCCATCTCAGGGGATTGAAGCGACGCCCGCGAAGTATACGTGGGGCGATAAAGTTGTTAATGCCGGTTGGGTCACGACCTTTAATAAGCATGCCGTTGTGGCAGAAAATCGTTTGACCAAGATTGACGCATCAGCAGATTTACAAACAGCTGCGCTCTATGGCTGTGCTGTCACCACGGGCCTTGGCCTCATTGATAATCGCGCAGAACTCAAGCTCGGCCAATCAGTTGTGGTGTTTGGCTCTGGTGGCATTGGCTTGAACATTGTGCAGGCGGCGCAGTTAGCAGGCGCAAGTCAGATTGTTGCCATTGATCGCTTCGATAACCGGCTAGAACTCTCGAGAACCTTTGGTGCCACGACAGTGATCAACTCAACCACTCAGGATGCATGGGCGGAGTTAAATCAAATTTTTGCGAAACAAAAGCCCGATATTTTTATTGATAACACGGGCAACCCAGAGATCATCGCAAAGGGTTACGAGCTAATTTCAGCCAAAGGCAGAGTCCTGCTGGTCGGTGTCCCAGCTAAGGGGAAGCAAGCCTCGCTATACACATTGCCGCTACATTTTGGTAAAACGATTATTGGTACGCACGGCGGTGAGGCGATACCGCAGACTGATATTCCTCGTTATATGAATCTGTTCGAATCCCGCAAGATTGATTTACACCCCCTGATTTCAGAGATTCAGGGCTTAGAGCAAATTAATCAGATGATTTCCAATATGCGCGATGGCACCTCTGCTGGTCGTTGCTTAATCAGGTTGTGTTGATGGATAAGATACTTGTAATAGGAAGTAATTCTTTCTCTGGGGCCAGCTTTTGTGACTTTGCCCTCGCTCAGGGCGCGCGAGTTCTGGGTACTAGCCGTTCGATCGAGCCCGTTGACGCACTATTGCCCTACAAGTGGCATGATCACCCTCAGTTTAGCTTTCATCAACTGGATTTGAACAAAGATCTTGCTGCGATCATGTCTCTGATCGAACAAGAAAAACCAGCCTATGTCGTGAACTTCGCAGCGCAGAGTATGGTGGCCGAAAGTTGGCTAAACCCTGCTGACTGGTTCATGACCAACGTCGTTTCTACCGTCAAGTTTCATGACGAATTACGTAAAGTAGATTTTCTGAAGCGCTACGTGCATATCTCTACTCCAGAAGTCTATGGCAGTTGCTCAGGGTTTGTGACCGAAGAGAATCCCTTTAATCCCAGTACGCCCTACGCTGTCTCACGCGCGGCTGCGGATATGAGTTTGCGATCGTTTTACCAGGCATATGGCTTCCCCGTTGTCAGTACACGCGCTGCCAACGTCTATGGACCTGGGCAACAGTTGTACCGAATCATTCCCCGTACGATTTTGTTTATTTTGATGGGTAAAAAGCTACAGTTGCACGGTGGTGGTCATTCAACACGATCCTTTATCCACATCAACGATGTGTCGGATGCGACCTGGAAGATCATGACTGCAGGCCACAATGGTGACACTTATCATATCTCTACCGAAAGCGTGATTTCTATTCGCGATCTGGTTGAAACTTTGTGCCAGCGGTTAGATCGTCCCTTTGAAGATCATGTCGAGATTGTCGGAGAGCGCTTGGGTAAGGACGCGGCCTATCATCTCGAGAGCTCAAAAATACGCAAAGAGCTGGGATGGACGGATAAAATAAGTCTGGATACAGGCTTGGATGAATGCATTGTCTGGGTTAAGAAGTATTTTGATGTGCTGAAAGACCAGCCACATAACTACACACACAAAGCCTAATCATGACTGCCTCGCCCGAGTTGATTAAAGACCTTGAATTAAAAGCTGCAACGTTGCGGGCGCGAATTATTGAGACATCGAGCCGAGCTGGTTTGCCACATTTGGGTTCGTGTCTTTCTTCGGTCGATCTGTTGACCGCACTATATTTTTATCAACTTAAGATTGATCCTACCAAGCCTACTGATCCCCTGCGTGATCGATTTATACTAAGTAAAGGCCATGGCGTGCCTGCATTGTTTCAGGTATTGGCGATGCGCGGTTATTACCCAGTTTCGGATCTCGATCATTACGGCGAGGACGGCACAGTATTTGGTGAGCACCCGCCTACTCCCTCTCATTTACCAGGTATCGAGGCTGCAACGGGCTCGTTAGGTCACGGGATGCCCATGGGGTTAGGCATGGCGCTGGCTGCGCGCGTTAACTCCCTACCCTACAGCGTCTATGCAGTACTCGGCGATGGCGAATGCAACGAGGGATCAATTTGGGAATCTGCCATGCTTGCTGGCGGTCAACAGGTTAATAACTTTTGCGTCTTGATCGACTTCAATAAATGGCAAGCGACAGACCGTAGTGAAGAAGTGATGGCTTTGAACCCGTTGACGGACAAGTGGCGGGCGTTTGGTTGGGACACTCTTGAAATCGACGGGAACGACATGGCTGCAGTTGTTGGCGCGCTTGATCAGTTCCCGAGCAAATCTGGTAAGCCACTCGCGATTATTGCTCACACCATAAAGGGTAAAGGTGTGTCGTTTATGGAAGACGACAATAACTGGCACTACCGCATTCCTAATGCCGAAGAAGTCGCCTTGTCCAAAAAAGAACTGGGGATCACAGCATGAGAAACGCGTTTGCGGATGAGGTGACCCAACTTGCTAAAACTGACTCTCGCGTCATGTTGTTATCAGGCGATATTGGCAATAAGCTTTTTGATAAATTTAAAGCTGTGGATGCAAAGCGGTTCTTGAATTGCGGCATTGCAGAAGCCAACATGATGGGGGTTGCTGCTGGCTTGGCTCTGAATGGACTACGTCCCATCGTCTATACCATCACACCTTTCACGACGACGCGTTGTTTTGAGCAGATCCGTGTCGATGTTTGTTATCACGAAGCGCCCGTCATTATTGTAGGCACTGGTTCTGGGCTGTCTTATGCGGAACTCGGTCCTACCCATCATTCTTTGGAAGATCTAGCGATCTTACGCACGTTACCTGGCATGCAAGTAATTGCCCCCTGTGACGCAACTGAAATGAGATTGGCGTTGCGTGAGGCGATGAAAAGTAACCAGCCGACTTATATCCGTATAGGCAAAAAAGGTGAACCTGCGATTCACGATCCTCAGGTTGACTTTCAGATTGGTAAAGCTATCACGGTTAGAGAAGGCAGCGATATTCTTTTTGTCGCAGCTGGTACGCTGATGCCTCACGTCTTGAAGGCAGCAGAAGCGTTGGCTGAGCAAGGTGTATATGCCCAGGTTGCAAGTTTTCACAGCATCAAACCGCTAGACGAGGCGTATTTGGAAAGTTGTCTGGCCAAACATCAACTGATCGTAACAATTGAGGAGCATGGTCGACTCGGAGGCTTGGGCTCAGCGGTTTCAGAGTTTATCTCTCAATTCTCCTCACACCCACCGCTCTTGCGTTTGGGGACATTGGACGAATTCATGCATGAGATGGGCACGCAGGATTATGCTCGTACTCGCTACGGTCTGGATGCGCCAGGGATCGTTCGCCAAGTTAACGCCCGACTTGCGCAAGCTTAGTCGCGGGCAATAGAAGGCGTGAGCTGAGCATGCGCATAGGCATCGACTTCGACAATACGATTGTTAGTTACGACGAACTTTTTCATCAGGTCGCAAGAGAAAAAAATCTGATTCCTGCTGACTTACCTGTCAACAAAGTGGCTGTAAGGAATCATCTTCGATCAATCAATCAAGAGGATAAATGGACCTTGATGCAAGGCGAGGTATATGGGCTCAGGATGGGCGAGGCTCGAGCGTATGACGGGATGAAAGACACCATCGCTGCCTTCAAATTGACGGGCCATCAGGTTTTCATTGTCAGCCACAAAACCAAACACCCTTTCATGGGACCCGCTTATGACTTGCATCAAAGTGCGCGAAACTGGGTAGACTTAAATCTTGTAATTGGCGACACAAGACTTTTCGAGCCTGAGGCGATCTTCTACGAACTGACTAAAGAAGAAAAGATAGCAAGAGTGCAAGCCCTCGGTTGCGATTTATTTATCGACGATTTGCCTGAAATCCTCGCCATGGAGGGTTTTGCCGCCAACATGCGCAAAATTCTTTTTGATCCTGAAGGTCAGCACGAGTCTTATTCAGAGAGCTTTGAGCGAGTAAGCGCTTGGCAAGCCATCAGACAATTGGTGCTGCGCTAATGGATGGGATCGATCCACAGATAGCCTCAATCGCGAATGAACTGTTTGGTCTAGCTGGCCTTGCAGCAACACCAACAGATATAAGCCCAATCAAGCGAGACGGTAATAATCAGCTTTTCGTTATCAGCACTCAGCACCAACGGTTTATTTTGAAACAGTATTTTCAGAATCCCGCCGATCTGAGGAATCGACTCAATACTGAATTTGAATTTTTGCAACTTGCATCCCGTAAAGCCCCTCGGCAGGTACCTAAACCGTACGCCAAAAGTGACCATCAATTCGCTGCACTATACGAGTTGATTGACGGCGCCACCATCACTTCCTCAGCTGCTCTCACTGAAAACCATATTCTTCAAGCTGGCCAATTCATCGCTTGCTTAAATGATGATGCAGAGCCCGCGAATATGACTAGCTTACGTGCAGCCTCTGAAGCCTGTTTCTCAGTTGCTGAACATATTGAGCGAATAGATTTTAGATTGGTTGAGTTAGAAGATACGCAACCTCTTCACGTTGATGATCTTGAATTCGGACGATTGCTGAGCTTAATTTTGTCGCGCTGGCAAGAGATCAAGGCGGATCTCATTCATCGGTGCTCAGCGAATCGTCAATTCGCTCTGTATGAGAAGCTGACCGCGCCGCAAAGGGTACTGTCGCCATCCGATTTTGGTTTTCACAATGTTCTGGTGAGACAGGACTCAAGCGTGGCATTCATTGACTTTGAATATGCCGGGTGGGATGATCCAGCGAAGCTAGTCGGAGATTTTTTCGCACAAGTCGCCCTGCCGGTTGACCTTAAATACTTCGATCTGTTTGTAGACGCTGCATTTAGAAGCCGGCCCGATTATGAAATGATTTATGCCAGGGCTGAGGCACTTTTATCTTTATATAAAATTAAGTGGTGCTGCATCGTATTAAATATCTATCTGCCCAAACACTTAGCGCGCAGACAATTTGCTAATCCCACTTTGAATGTGTCAGAGATCAAGCAGCAGCAATTATTAAAAGCTAAACAACTCCTTGAAGAAGCCATCTTATGAGCTATATCGACTTTTTATCTCCTGTTCACAAGAGCACACAGCGCGATTATCTGGCGAGGGTCAACGACCCTGAATATCCAAAAGCCAAGGCTGCCGATCTAGCCAAGAACTGGGCCTTCGATTATTGGGATGGCGACAGACGTATTAACTACGGCGGCTATCGTTACATGGAAGGTCGTTGGGAAAAGGTCGCAAAAATGATGGCTGATCACTACGGTTTAAAAGCCGGTGATAAGGTTTTGGATATTGGTTGTGGCAAGGGCTTTTTATTGTTTGATTTCACCAAGGTTGTACCCGGTATCGATGTGTACGGCGCTGATGTATCGAGTTATGCAATTGAGAATGCTAAAGAAGAAATCAAAGACAAACTCACAGTCGCCAACGCCATCAAGTTGCCCTACCCAGATAATTACTTCGATTTTGTATATTCAATTAATACTTTTCATAATCTGCATAATTACGATCTAGAAAAAGCGCTCCTTGAAATGAATCGCGTGAGCAAGCAAAAAAAATACATTTGTGTCGAGTCCTACAGGACCGAGGTAGAAAAAGCTAACTTACTCTATTGGCAAGTGACTTGCGAGGCTTTTTGTTCACCTGAAGAATGGCACTGGTGGTTCAAGCTTACCAAATATAATGGTGATCATTCTTTTATTTATTTCGAATGAGTAAACTGAAATGCTATTTACGCATAGAAACAACACCTTAAATAAGAAAATATTTAAAAACGAAAATATTTTTATGGGTGAACAAAGTTCCATCAACGGATCGGATATTGCGGGCAACTTAAATCTTAATCCCTACTCGCATATTAATAATGTAGAGGCGGGAAGTTACTTTAATATCGGTCACTTTGCTTATATTGCGAACGCTGTGGTTGGACGCTATTGCACCTTCGGGAATCGGCTGTCTATTGGGGCGTTTTCTCACCCCACAGATTGGCTTTCCATGCATGAGTTTCAGTACCGCGATACAACTGAGATTTATGGGGAGAGTCTGTTTTCAGAGGGTCAAAATAATTTGAAAAGTATGCATCGCACGACCAATATTGGCAACGATGTGTGGATCGCAGATAACGTAGTCGTTCTTAGAGGTATCAGTATTGGGACGGGCGCAATTGTTGGCGCTGCAAGTGTCGTGACAAAAGACGTCGCTCCGTATGCAATCGTGGCCGGCAATCCAGCTAGACTTGTCAGGTTCAGATTCGAAGAAAGTATTATCGAAAAATTGCAAAGAACAAAATGGTGGGAGTTGAGTATCACTGAACTTGCTGGCATTAAGTTTTCCGATATTCATCAAGCGCTTAAAGACTTGGAAACTAGGTTTCCAGAGCGATTTCTGGCGTCGATGTCGACATGAGCGACAACTGCGTTTCCCAGACCAAACTGGACACTCAGTCCACGGCAAACTGATCACCCGGTCCACGCCAAACTGATCGGCCAGTCCATGGCAAACTGGACAGCCAGTCCAGACCAAACTGATCACCCTTGAGCAAGCGAGTCGAGCGGGATAACCGCCATGTCATCCTTCGGTTTTTCCGGAGAAAGTCATGGCCAACACAAGGTTATCTATGCGACGCATTAAGGAAGTTTTACGCCTGCACTTTGAGCAGAACCGATCTCGAAGACTCATTGCACAGACTGTTGGTGCATCACCCACCACTGTTGGTGATTACATTGCACGAGCGCAGGCAGCAGGCCTAGCTTATCCACTTCCCGAGAATCTGGATGATGATGAGCTAGACCGTTTGCTCTTTCCGCCGCCTCCTCCGGTTACCGCTGAACGTGCCGAGCCCGACTGGCCAGCTGTTTATGCCTCACTGCGCACCAAAGGCATGACGCTTACGCTTGCGTGGCAGGAATATAAAAGCGTGCATCCAGATGGTTACCAATTAAGCTGGTTTTTTCAGGCCTATCGCGAGTATGTCGGTAAGCTCGGCTTTACATTGCGGCAGTTCCACCCAGCGGGCCGATGCTTCGTTGATTACTCAGGGACCACCGCTTCGGTGATCGATGAAGCGACGGGT